>Ga0209564_1000029_pt1 | contig 505995 bp, 427 predicted proteins | sample AraplaCol_mMF_r2_FD_184272 | JGI IMG/M metagenome (GOLD analysis project Ga0209564, IMG submission 184272) | Arabidopsis root microbial communities from North Carolina, USA - plate scrape MF_Col_mMF_r2 (SPAdes) (version 3) | ecosystem: Host-associated > Plants > Roots > Endosphere | place...
GCACCGTGCCGCGCTGGATCGAGTCCTCGAGGTGGCCCACCACCAGGCGCTCGCCCATCTCGGCGACGCGGCGGTCGCGGAACTCGATCACCTCGGGGAAGTTGTGCCCGGTGTCCACGTGCAGCAGCGGGAAGGGCAGGCGGCCCTTGAACTCGCCGTCCTTGCCGCGCGTCTTGAACGCCTTCTCGGCCAGTCGCAGCACCACGCACGAGTCCTTGCCGCCGGAGAACAGCAGGGCAGGGCGCTCGAAGGCGGCCACGGTCTCGCGCAGGATGAAGATGGCCTCTTCCTCGAGGCAGTCGAGGTGCGATTGATCGAGGGTGGTCGGCACGCGATCGGGCATGACGCACGCAACGGGTTCGCACAGCGAGGGGTCATCATGTGGCTTCATAGACACCTTCGTTGCCGGGGCGCTCGCGCTCAATGGATGACGCGAAGCCCGGCAGTCAACAGAGACGCGCACAACAGCCCGCGTGTCACCTTTTCCGGCAGGGACCTGACCAATCGTGCACCCAGCCAGATGCCGGGCAGCGACCCGACCAGCAGGCTGGCGAGCAGGGACCAGTCGACGTTCCCGAGCGCCGCGTGTCCCACGCCCGCGACGAGCGTGAGCACCGCCGCATGGGCAATGTCCGTCCCGATCAGGCGTTGAATGGGAAGTCGTGGATAGAGGAGGACGGTGAGGGTCGCGCCGATCGCCCCGGCGCCGATCGAGCTGAGCGAGACCAGGACGCCCAGCAGCAGTCCGGCGGCAACGGTCAAGGCCCGCTTGCGCGATGCCGTGAGCAAGGCATCCAGCTTCAGGCCCGCGGCGTGGCACAAGGGACGGCTGAACACCGCAGCCGCCGTCATGAGCAATGCCACGCCCAGCACCTGCATCATCAGGTGGCTGACGCCCTTCGTCATGCCGGCATGGCGCATCACGAGGATCGTGACGACCGTCGCCGGGATGCTGCCCAGCAGCATCAAGGCGACGATGCCGTAGTCGACGTGGGCCTGGCGGTGATGCGCGAGGGTTCCGTTGGACTTGGTGATCGCGGCGAACCACAAGTCGGTGCCGATGGCCACGGGCGCGCCGAGATGGAAGACGCCCATCAGAAGCGGCGTCATGAGCGAGCCGCCACCCACGCCGGTCAATCCGACAATGGCACCAATTGCGAATCCGCTCGCCACAGCCAGCCCGTCCATGACGCCCCCTAAAAAAACTGTCGGGTCGAGTTCAGCCTGAACTCAAGCTTCGAGCACCGCCCCTTGTCTAGGCGAAGCTGTGCTGCGGTACGACGTCATTCCCGGCGACGCGGAACACGGAGATCGCCAAGGACAGTTTCTCGGCCTGCTGGCGCAGGCTCTCGGCAGCCGCCGATGTCTCCTCGACCAAGGCCGAGTTCTGCTGCGTGGTGTCATCCAGTTGCGCGACCGCCTGATTGATCTGGCCGACGCTGGAACTCTGTTCCGAGCTGGATTGCGTGATGTCGGCGATCAACTCGCTGACCTTGCGAACCTGTTGCACGGCCTCGTCGATGGTCTTGCGCGCCGCATTGACCTGCACCGTGCCGGCATCCACCTTTTCCACGCTGTTCGTGATCAGGCTCTTGATTTCCTTGGCCGCATCCGCCGAGCGCCGGGCCAGGTTGCGCACCTCGCCTGCGACCACGGCAAAGCCTCGCCCTTGTTCGCCGGCACGCGCCGCTTCCACGGCGGCGTTGAGGGCCAGGATATTGGTCTGGAAGGCGATGCCGTCGATCACCGTGATGATGTCGGAAATCTTGCGGCTCGAATCCTGGATGTCCTCCATGGTCTCCACCACGCGCTCGACCGCGCCGCCGCCCAGCCCGGCCACCTCGGACGCCTTGCCCGAGAGCAGATTGGCTTCACGCGCATTGTCGGAATTCATCTTGACGCTGTCGGCCATCTGCTGCATCGACGCGGCGGTCTGCTGCAGGCTCGAGGCCTGCGACTCGGTGCGCGAGGACAGGTCGAGGTTGCCATGCGCAATCTGCGTCGCGGCGGTCACCACGGTGTCCACGCCGATGCGCACCGTGCTGACCATGCCGGACAAGTTGGTCGTCATCAGATTGAGCGAACCCAGGAGTTCGCCGATCTCGTCCTTCGACCTGATCCGCGCCTGGCGTGTCAGGTCGCCGTCGGCCACCGCCCGGGTGATCGTCACCGCTTCGCTCAGCGGCCGCGTGATCGACCGCGTGATCGCGAGGGCTGCCACCATGCCGACCAGCATGGCCGCCGCCGCCAGTGCTCCCAGCGTCCACAGCACGGCCTGGTAGGTGGCTCGGCCCTGCTCGATCATGCGCTTGGCATTCGCATCGCTGTGCGCCAGCCAGGCATCCTTCGCCTTGATGAGGTTCATGTTGTCGACGCGGGCCTCGCCCAGCATGATGCCGACAGCCACGTCCCGCTGCGCCGGATCGTCGAGGATGGTGCGCGACGCCGCCATGACCTTGTCGTTGGAACGCACGAACGTCTCGAACCGGGTCTTCACTTCCTGCCAATTGGCGCGATCCTCCTCGTCCTGGAACAGGGCCCGCGAGGCATAGTCGTCCAGCACGTTGCGTGCAGACTCGACCGATTTCGCGGTCATCACTTCGGCTTCCTTCTTCTGTTCCTGCCTGCCGAGGATGTGGAGGAACGAGCGGCGTCGCGCGTCATCGGCGCTGCGCATGAACTCGGTGACCAGCTTGTACGACGCCATGATGCGGCTGTCGTAATACTCCGTGTGCTCCTGCAGGCGATCGGCCTGCATCTTGGCGGCGAAGGCCAGGACGGCCAGCATGGCCAGCAAGATGGCGAAGCCGGCGCTCAGGCGCGTCCCGATCTTCACGTTGGAAAGGAACTTCATTCTCTTCTCCCTGTGATCGATGCCAAAACTATGGCACTACTATCGACAGAATTGTTCGCGCATAGAGTCCGAAAAGAACGAATATTCACTCTCAATTGAATCTTGAATGATCGTCGTGTCTGCACAACGGCCGCGCAATTGACGTGGATCAATGAAGATCAATGGCCATCGGCATCGGTGGCAAATGCCTATTGCACGAGAATTGTTCGCGCAAATTGGATGTCGAATTGGCCCGCCCTGGGCAATTGATGCCGGTAACGAGTTATCTATCTGACAAGTCGGCCTTCCCGGAAGGCGCATGATCTTCGGCGGCTTCGAACCGGTGGTTGAAGTGACGGATTGACCCTTTGGAAGCACGATGACGAACCCCAGCACCACGGCCCGTGCCCGCATGGACCAGACCCTCCAGTCCTATGAAGGTTCTGCGCGTGACTACGACAAGCTCGTCGACGCGCATCGACCCCCACACATCCTGCGGGCGCTGCAGCAACTGGTCGATGCCGTGCCGCCTGGAGGGCGGGTGCTCGAGATCGGCTCGGGGCCGGGGCGCGACGCGGATGTGCTCGAGTCCCTCGGATTGGCGGTCCGGCGCACCGACGCCACCCAGGCCTTCGTCGACCTGATGACAGAGCGAGGCAAGCGTGCCGAGCTGTTGAACGTCGTGACCGACGAACTCGGCGGGCCCTACCACGGCGTGCTGGCCATGGGTGTGCTGATCCATGTCGATCGGCATCAGCTCGACGCCGTCCTGCGCAAGATCCACGCCGCATTGAGGCCGGGCGGCGCGTTCCTCGCCGCGATGCGCCGGGGCGAGGGCGAGACGACGGGTGACTACCACACCGTGTGCTGGACGCGCGAGCGCTTCACGGAACGGCTCGCCGCGGCCGGCCTCGGGGTGCGTTGGGACGCGGACAGCGTGGGGCGCGACGGCAACGACTGGATCACCTACCTGGCCTGCCGCGCGCCATGACCCCGGCGCCGGGCTCGCCGGTCAGGCCGTGGGGAGCGGCGCACAGGCCACGCGCGTGTCGGCCCCCGTCTGCGCCAGCGCCGCTTCGGCGGCTTGCAGCAAGGGCAGGAGCTGGTCCGCGTGCCCCGGGTACCAGGCGAGGCCGATGCGCGCGTTCACCGGCAGCATCGCCACGCCGACGTTGACGCGGGCCGACAACGCATGCTGGATCTTGCCGGCGACGGCGAGGGCCTCTTCGGCGTTGTGCAGATCCACCAGCATCGCGGCGAACTGGCCGCGGTCGATGCGCACCGCGGTGTCGGTCTTGCGCAGCTCGAAGTGCAGCCGGCTCGCGGTGGCGCGCAGCAGGTCGTCGCCGACGGTGTGGCCGTGTTCTTCGCAGATCGCGTCGAAGCCTTCGATGTCGACCAGCATCATCGCCAGCACGCTCTGCTGGCGCGCGGCGCGTTGCAGGGCCATCTCGGCACGGTCGGCCAGCACCTCGCGCGAGGGCAGGCCGGTCAGCGTGTCGTGGTGGGTCAGCAGCGGCCGCATCTCGTCGTCCGCGTGGGCCGACTCGACCGCCATCAGGCCGACGGCCTCGCCGAGGCTGTTGCGCAGGCTGCCGATCGCCAACCGCGCCGGATGCGGCGCGCCATCCTTGTGGCGCAGCACCCAGTCGTGTTCGTCGAAGGGCATGCCGCGCTCCAGCCGGGCGACCAGCACGCCCGCATCGGCCGCGACGTGCTCGCCGAGTTCGCGCGTGAGCTGCGCGGCACGCACCGACACCTCTTCGAGCGAGATCAGGCTGCCCACCAGGTCGCGGCCGCTCAGCTCCTCGCGCCCGTAGCCGAGCCGCCGGGCGCCGGCCGGGTTGAGCCGGCGTATCCGACCGTCCAGTTCCAGCTCCAGCACGATGCCGGGGCAAGAATCCAGCAGCAGTCGCTGCACTTCTCCGAGTTCCACCCACGTGTGGGACTGCGGATCGAGGGCGGCAGGTCGGCGGTCCATGGCGCGAGTGTCCTCCCATGGCCCGTGCGCTGACAAGAGGCCCTGAGAAAGGCAGGGCGAAGGCCCCGATCATGCGCGAAGGGCCACGGTCGTCCCTCGATATCATCGCGCGCATGTCGCGATCCGAACGTCTGCTGGCTCTGCTCCAGGCCCTGCGCCGACGTCGTGGCGCCGTGAGCGGGCAGGTGCTGGCGCAGGAAATCGGCGTGAGCATCCGCACGCTGTACCGCGACATCGCGAGCCTCCAGTCCCAGGGCGCCTCGATCGAGGGCTCGCCGGGCGTCGGGTATGTCATGCGGCCGGGCTTCATGCTGCCGCCGATGATGTTCCGGCCGGACGAGATGGAGGCGCTGGCGCTCGGGCTGCGCTGGGTCGCCGACCGGGGCGATCGGGCACTCGCGTCGGGTGCGCGCGAGGCGATGGCGAAGATCGCCGCCGTCATGCCGGCCGAGCTGCGACGCGAGCTCGAGGCCTCGGCTCTCCTGGTGGGCGGCCACGCGAGGCGCAGGCCTGCGGCCGCCGTGGAGCCCGATTTGCTGCGCGCCGCCATTCGCGCCGAACGCAAGCTCCGGATCACATACCGGGATCCGGAGGGTGCCGTCTCGCAACGCGTGGTATGGCCGTTTGCGCTCGTCTACTTCGAGCAGGCCCGGGTGCTGTCGGCGTGGTGCGAGCTCCGGAACGACTTCCGGAACTTCAGCGGCGATCGCATCGTCGCCGCCGACCTGCTCGAGGGGCGCTATCCCCGGCGCCGTCACGCGCTCCTCGCCGACTGGCGGAAGCGGGTGCGGGGCGGAGATCGCAACATACTGCCAGAAGTTGACATCATGCCCTCCTAAGCTGCGCTCCTCTCAATGGCCTGGAGCCGCCCATGAAGTTCGCATCCGTCCGTCTCGTCACCCGTGAATTCGAGGCGCTGGTCTCGTTCCATGCCCTGCTGTCCGGCGTCGAGCCCATGCGCCTGGCCGACGGCTTCGCCGAGCTGCGGCTCGATGGCGCCACGCTGGCCATCTCCGAGGAGCGCCTGGTGCGCCTCTACAACGACGGCGCGGCCACGGCGGCGGCCAACCGTTCCGCGATCCTGGAGTTCGAAGTCGACCAGGTCGAGGCCGTCCTCGCCCGCCTGGGCGGCAAGGCCGAGGTGGTCATGCCGCCGACCGTGATGCCCTGGGGCAATCGATCGCTCCTGCTGCGCGATCCGGACGGCAACCTCGTCAACGTGTTCTCGAGGCCGGCACGGTAGGCAAAGCCGCGGGAGCGGGGCCGGCCGGCAGCCGCTTCTCGAAGAACGCCTGCGCATAGGGGTCGTCGTTGAACCGCGGGATCTCGACCCAGCCCGTCCTCCGGTAGAGCTCGATGGCCTCCGGCAGCGCACGGTTCGTGTCGAGGCGGAGCACCCGGATGCCCAGTTCGATCGCAGCCTCTTCGACGGCGGCCATGAGGCGGCGCGCGAGCCCCTGTCCGCGCGCTGCGTGTGCCACCCACAGCCGCTTCACCTCCGCCAGCTCGCTGCCGTCTCCCTTGAGGCCGACGCAGCCGACAGGCAGCCCGTCCGACCAGGCGAGCAGGAAGGTGCCGCGCGGCGGGACCATGTCGCCGGCCTCCGGATCGCGCGAACGCTTCACGTCGAAACCGGCGGGGAAGCGCTGCGACAGCTCGGCGTAGTAGGCCTGCAGGCAGGCCCGTGCGGGCTCGCCCCTCGGATCGGCGGCCGCGACCACGGTGCGGTCGCGCAGGAGGGCGCAGGCGATCAGGTCCATCGCCGCCAGCAGCGCCTCAGGCTGCGGATGGCGCGCCAGCATTGCGCCCGCCTGTTCATCGGACAACTTCTCGTAGGCCCGGAATTCCCGCTGCCCCGCGCGGGTCAGGCTCACCACGCGGCGCCGCGCATCGTGCGCATGGGCGACGGTCTCGACCAGGCCTTCTTCCTCCAGCCCGCGCAACAGCCGGCTCGCCAGGCCGGAATCGAGGCGCAGCGATTCGCGCAGGCGAGCCACGTCGGTCACCCCGCGACCGATCAAATTCAGCACGCGCGCGGCGCCCAGGGGACGGCCGCGGCCCAGGAACGAACTGTCGAGCGCGCCCACCTCGACGGTGACCGCCCGGTTGAATCGGCGCACGCGGGCAATGTCGTTGGCATTCATTTTCCTGACTTTAGTCAGGTATCTCGGGCGCGTCAAGATCGGTCCATGCGCTGGCCATCCAGGCGGGCCCACGAAACGCGAACCGCGGCGCGGCTCAGCCGCGCTGAAGCAGGCGGCGGAGGTAGGCGGCCTCCTCGTCGCTCAACGGGTGTTCGTACTGGCCGAAGCGGCCATAGGCCAGCAGCCTGTGCGGCCACAGGTCCAGGGTCGATGCCTGCCGGTCGGCGTGCTGGAGGGCAATGAGGGTCCGCGGCGACGGGGTGGTGACCATGATGTCCGTCCAGTCGGCTCGATGCCCGTCCAACCATTCGGACAGGGCCTGGATCTGGGCACTGCTCAAGTTCATCTCTGGACCGGGTACCCCTGCGGCGTACACGATGTACGACGCCGACGTGATCGGCGGAATGTCGACCGAGCCGCCCTGCAAACAGATGGCGAGGGCGACGGCCGCCAGCGAATGAGTGAGTTTCATGGGCGGGAGATGATACAAATCCTGCCGCCAAGACCAACCCCCACCATGACTGCACTCCCCTTCTGCCGCAGCATCACGCGCCCCTCGATCGAAGTCGCGTCCAGGTCCAAGGAGTGCCGTGGCTTCTGCGGGGCCAGGGCGTGGTTCGAGGGAACGTACGGGCTCACCCAGACACCGTGCGACGGCGGCACTCCGGCAAAGGGCGGCCAGCGTGGATGAACTGCGCGCCATCTCCACCTTCGTCCGTGCCGCCGAGCACGGCAGCTTCAACCAGGCCGCCACGGCCCAGGGCACCTCGCCGCAGGCGGTCAGCAAGACCATCCGGCAGCTCGAGAAGCACCTCGGCGTGCGCCTGTTCCACCGCACCACGCGCAAGAACTCGCTGACCGAGGATGGCCAGCGCCTGCTCGATTCGGTGAAGGACAGCCTCGACGGCCTCGTCGCCGCGCTGAACCGCGCCCGCAGCGCGGTGCGCGAGGACGAGGGCCTGATCCGCATCAGCGCCGCCGGCGCCGTCGGCCGCAAGCTGCTCATGCCGCTGCTCGCCGGCTTCAACCAGCGCCACCCCGCTGTCGAGTTCGACCTGCTGCTGGAAGACCGCATGACCGATGCCGTCGGCGAGCGCATCGACCTGGGCTTCCGTGCCGGCAACCCGCCCACGCTGCAGGTCGTCGCGCGCCGGCTCTTCCCGATCCAGCTCATCGTCTGCGCCTCGCCCGCCTACCTGGCGGCGCACGCGCCGCCGCGCCGCCTGGCCGACCTGGCCCGGCACCGCTGCGTGGGCTACCGCCAGCCCGGTACCGCGCGGCCCATGCCCTGGGAGTTCCACGTCCAGGGCGAGACCGTGCACCAGGCCGTGCCGGTGTCGGTGTGCTGCAACGACCCGGAGGCCGAGATGCAGGCCGTGCTCGCCGGCATGGGCCTCGGCCAGATCGACAGCATCAACGCGGCCGCGCCGATCCGCGCCGGCCTGCTCGTGCCGCTGCTCGTGCGTCACGTCAGCGACCGCATGGGCCTGCACCTCTACTACGCCCAGCGCGCCGACATGCCGGGCCGCGTGCGCCGCTTCATCGACTTCGCCGTCGAGCAGCTGAAGGGCGGCGACGCCTACACCGTGCCGCTTGCCGAGCTGCGCGCCCTGGCCCGCTGATTCACAACCATCGGTTGCGAGTCTTGTCGCCGCCGGCCATCTACCGGTTGCGGCCCGCGATTCCTAGAGTGGACCCCGTCGATTCACGACGAGTCATCAACCGAAGGAGAAACGCATGTCCACGAACAAGGATCTGGCCGGCCGCGTCGCCGTCATCACCGGGGCTTCAAGCGGCATGGGCCGCGCCTCGGCCGCACTGCTGGCCGAGCGCGGCGCCAAGGTCGCGCTGCTCGCCCGCCGCAAGCCGGCCCTCGACGACCTGGCAGCGACCATCCGCCAGGCCGGCGGCACCGCCCTGCCGCTGGTCGCCGACGTCACCGACCCCGCGGCGCTCGAAGCCGCCGCGGCCGCGGTGCGCCGCGAGTTCGGCCCCGCCGACCTGGTCTTCAACAACGCCGGCCTGATGCTGCCCGGCGCGGTCGGCGAGCAGAAGTTCAGCGAGTGGCAGCAGCAGATCGACCTCAACGTCACCGGCGCGATGCGCGTGATCCAGGCCTTCCTGCCGCAGCTGGAGGAATCCGCCGCCCAGGGCCGGGTCGTCGACCTCATCAACACCTCGTCGATCGCCGGCCAGTACGTCTACGGCTACTTCGCGGTCTACTCGGCGACCAAGGCCTATGTCAGCCACCTGACGCGCCACCTGCGCCTGGAACTCGGCCCGAAGAACATCCGCGTCTCGATGATCGAGCCCGGCATCACCGAGACCGAGCTGCAGGGCCACGTCACCTTCCAGGGCGCGAAGGACTGGCTCGCCAACGCCGCGCAGTCGATCGACTTCCTGAAGGCGCAGGACATCGCCGAGACGGTCGGCTTCATCGTCTCGCGGCCGCGCCACGTCAACCTGCAGCAGGTGGTCGTCATGCCGACCAAGGAAGGCATCTGATCGAGCCTTGATGGAAGCCTGACGAACGATGTCGCCGGGTGTCGTGGCCTGGCACGGGGTGTGGTTTGACCGTAGGATGAACGCCCCCGTGCCAACCCCGCCATCATGCCCCGTCACCTGACCCGCTCGTCCCGCCTGCTTGTCGCGCTGTCCGTCGCCGTGTCGCTGTCCGCCCAGGCCCAGACGGCGCCGGCCAAGCCGGTCGCCCCGCACTGGGCCTACACCGGCCACGAAGGCCCGGCCCGGTGGGCCGAGCTCGATCCCGCCTTCGAGACCTGCGGCAGCGGCCAGCGCCAGAGCCCGATCGACATCCGCGCGACCGAGAAGGCCGAGCTGCCGGCGCTCGATTTCCACTACGGCCGCGCCGCGCCCACGCTGGTCAACAACGGCCACACGGTGCAGGTCAACCTGCCGTCCGGCCAGACCCTCACCCTCGGCGGCACGAGCTACGAGCTGCTGCAGTTCCACTTCCACACGCCGAGCGAGGAGACGATCCGCGGCCGCCATGCGGCGATGGTGGCGCACTTCGTGCACAAGGCCGCCGACGGCTCGCTCGGCGTGGTCGGCGTGCTGATCCAGCCCGGCAAGCCGACGCCGGCCTTCGACGCGCTCTTCAAGCACCTGCCGCGCGAGGGCGAGACCGTCACCGTCGCCGGCCTCGAACTCGACCTGGCGGCGCTGCTGCCTGCCGCCAAGGGCTACTACGACTTCGACGGCTCGCTGACCACGCCGCCCTGCTCGGAAGGCGTGCACTGGATGGTGCTGAAGACGCCGGTCACGCTCAGTCGCCGCCAGATCGACGGCTTCCACCAGGTGTTCCGCATGAATGCGCGGCCGGTGCAGGCGCAGCATGGGCGCGTGGTCAAGGAATCGATCTGACCGGATGGAGGGGGGCGCTGGGCCCCCGTTCACCGGGGAATCGGGTCAGAATCGGCTCTCCGATTCAGCCCTGACCCGCCCGCGATGAACGACACCCCTTGCCGTGTCCTGTGGATCGACGCCCAGCCGGCCGATGCCGAGATCGGCTCTGGCGTGTTGCAGAGCCGGGTGGCGCGCGAGTTCGCGCTGCAGTCCGCCGCCGGCCTCGACTGCGACGAGCTGCGCCACGGCCAGTCCGACGTGATCGTGCTCGCACTCGGCGCCGATGCGGCCGAGGTCGTGCTCGACTGGCCGGCGCTGCCGGTGGTCGCGGCCGATGCGGCCGTGGTCGTGCTGGCGCCCGCGGTGGCCGATGTGCAGGCACAGCGCCTGGTCCAGGCTGGCGTGCAGGACATCGTCTTCCATGCCGACCTGGGCTCGCTCGCCCAGCGCATGCGCCTTGCCGCCGGCCGCAAGGCGATCGAGCGCGAGGCCCGCAAGGCCTACGCGACGGACCTGATGACCGGCCTGCCCAACCGCACCCAGCTCATCGAGCACCTGAGCCAGGTGCTGGCGCTGCGCGAGCGCGAGCCGGCGCCGGTCAGCCTGCTGGTGTTCCGCATCGACGGCCTGGCGGCCATCGAAGGCGCGCACGGCCCCGAATCCGCCAACGTGGTGCGCCGAAAGGTGGCTGTGCGCCTGCGCGGCGGCGTGCGCGCGAGCGATGTCGTGGCCTCGCTGGGGGCCGACGTCTTCGCGGTGCTGCTGCCGTCCACCGAATCCCCGGCCGATGCCCAGCGCGTGGTCGACAAGCTGGTGCGCGTGCTGCGCGACCCCTTCAGCGTGGCCGGCAGCACCGTCGGCGTGGCGGCCCATGTCGGCATCGCCCAGTACCCGCAGGACGGGCGCCAGCCCGACGAGCTGCTGCGCCACGCGGCGGCCACGTCGCTCACCCAGGCCTATGGGCCCCAGGGCGCGGCCAACGAGTGAGTCACTTCTGGATGTCTCCCAGGCACAGGTACTTGACCTCGACGTAGTCGTCGATCCCGTGGTGCGAGCCCTCGCGCCCCAGCCCCGATTGCTTGACGCCGCCGAAGGGCACCTCGGCGGTCGAGATCAGCCCGGTGTTGATGCCCACCATGCCGTACTCCAGCGCCTCGCCGACGCGGAAGATGCGCCCGACGTCGCGGCTGTAGAAGTAGCTCGCGAGGCCGAACTCGGTGGCGTTGGCCATCGCGATCGCCTCGGCCTCGGTCTTGAAGCGGAACACCGGCGCCACCGGCCCGAAGGTCTCCTCGCGGGCGCACAGCATGTCGGCGGTCGCGCCCGACAGCACGGTCGGCTCGAAGAATCGGGTGCCGAAGCGGTGCCCGCCGGTCACGAGCTTCGCGCCCTTGGCGGTCGCGTCGGCGACGTGGCGCTCGATCTTCTCGATCGCCGCCTCGTCGATCATCGGCCCCTGGGTCACGCCGGCCTCGAAGCCGTTGCCGACCCGGATCGCCTTCGCCTTCTCGGCCAGCTTCGCGACGAAGGCGTCGTAGATGCCGTCCTGCGCATACAGCCGGTTCGCGCAGACGCAGGTCTGGCCGGCATTGCGGTACTTGCTGGCGAGCGCGCCCTCGACGGCGCTGTCCAGGTCGGCGTCGTCGAAGACGATGAAGGGCGCATTCCCGCCGAGCTCGAGCGACAGCTTCTTGATCGTCGGCGCGCACTGCTTCATCAGGATGCGCCCGACCTCGGTCGAGCCGGTGAAGGACAGGTGGCGTACCCGGTCGCTCTCGCACAGCACCTTGCCGACCGCGATCGAGTTGGCGCCGTCGGCCGTGACCACGTTCAGCACCCCCGGCGGCATGCCGGCGCGCTGGGCCAGCTCGGCCACCGCCAGCGCCGACAGCGGCGTCTGCTCGGCCGGCTTGATCACCACCGGGCAGCCGGCGGCCAGCGCCGGGGCGACCTTGCGGGTGATCATCGCGATCGGGAAGTTCCAGGGCGTGATGGCCGCGCACACGCCCACCGGCTGCTTGATCACCAGGTAGCGCTTGCCGTTGTCGGTGGTCGGGATGGTCTCGCCGTAGACGCGGCGCGCTTCCTCGGCGAACCATTCGATGAAGCTTGCGCCATAGGTCACCTCGCCCCGCGCCTCGGCGAGCGGCTTGCCCTGCTCGGCGGTCATGATGCGCGCCAGGTCGTCGGCGTTCGCCATCAGCAGCTGGAACCACTTCATCAGGATGGCCGAGCGCTCCTTGGCGGTCTTCGCGCGCCAGGCCGGCCAGGCCTTGTGGGCCGCGGCCACGGCGGCCTCGGCGCCGGCCGACCCGAGGTTGGCGACATCGACGAGTTTCACGCCGGTGGCCGGGTCGTCGACGCCGAAGCGGGCGTCGCCGGCGATCCATTCGCCGCCGACCAGCGCGTCGGTCTTCAACAGGCTCGCGTCCTTCAGGGTCGAAAGCGGGGAGGTGTCCATCGTGTCGGTTCCTTCAACGGTCAACAACGGTCAGCCACGGTCAGCGGCGCGGCACGCCGGGCAGCACGCACAGCATTTCATACAGGAGGTTGGCGCCCAGCAACGCGGTGTTGCCGGACGGGTCGTAGGGCGGCGCCACCTCGACCAGGTCGCCGCCGACCACGTTCAGCCCGTGGCAGCCGCGGATGATCTCCAGCGCCTGCGGCACGCTCAGGCCGCCGACCTCGGGCGTGCCGGTGCCGCCGGCGAACGACGGGTCGATGCCGTCGATGTCGAAGCTGATGTAGACCGGCTGCGCCGGCCCGATGCGCTCGCGCACCTCGACCATCAGCGGCGCGAGCGAGCGGTACCAGACCTCGTGCGCCTGCACGACGGTGAAGCCCTGGGCCCTCGGCCAGTCGAAGTCGTCGGCCGCATAGCCGGTGCCGCGCAGGCCGATCTGCCAGACCTTGTCGCACTGCAGCAGGCCTTCTTCCACCGCGCGGCGGAACGGCGTGCCGTGGGCGACGCGCTCGCCGAACATCTCGTCGTTGACGTCGGCATGCGCGTCGACGTGAACCAGCGCGACCGGTCCGTGCCGGCGCGCCACCGCGCGCAGGATCGGCAGCGCGATGGTGTGGTCGCCGCCCAGCGTCAGCGGCGTGCAGCCGGCGGCCAGCACCTCGTCGTAGAAGGCGGTGATCAGCGGCAGGGACTTGTCCAGCGAGTAGGTGTTGACCGGCACGTCGCCCAGGTCCGCCACCTGCAGCGCGTCGAAGGGCGCGGCCCCGGTCGCCATGTTGTACGGCCGCAGCAGGGCCGATTCGGCGCGGATCTGCCGCGGCCCGAAGCGGGCGCCGGCGCGGTTCGAGGTGCCGATGTCCAGCGGCACGCCGATGAAGGCCGCGTCCAGGCCCCGGGCCGAGGTGGCCGCCGGCAGCCGCATCATCGTCGCGAGCCCGGCGAAGCGCGGCATCGCGTTGCCGCCCAGCGGCTGGTTCAGCGCCGTCATCGCTTGCGCCCCCGCAGCCACTCCAGGGCGAGCAGCAGGCCGGTGGTGAAGAGGATCAGCAGGGTCGCCACCGCGGCGATCGTCGGCGAGATGTTTTCCCGGATGCCGGTGAACATCTGGCGCGGCAGCGTCACCTGCTCCGGGCCGGCGAGGAACAGCGTCACCACGACCTCGTCGAACGAGGTCGCGAAGGCGAACAGGGCCCCCGAGATCACGCCCGGCGCGATCACCGGCAGCGTGATGCGGAAGAAGGTGCGAAGCGGGCTCTCGCCCAGGCTCAGGCTGGCGCGCACCAGGTTGTTGTTGAAGCCCTGCAGCGTGGCCAGCACGGTGGTCAGCACGAAGGGCGCGCCGAGCGCGGCGTGCACGAGGATCAGCGCGGTGTAGCTGTCGGCCAGCCCGGCCCGGGCGAAGAACAGGTAGGTGCTGACGCCGACCACGACGATGGGCACCACCATCGGCGCGATCAGCAGGCTCATCAGCAGGCCCTTGAACGGGAAGTCGGTGCGCGCGAGGCCGACCGCCGCCAGCGTGCCCAGCACGGTGGCGATCAGCGTGGCCGCCGGCGCGACGATGAAGCTGTTCCTCGCGGCGCGTGCCCACTCCGGCGAGGTGAACAGGTTCTGGTACCACTTCAGCGACCAGCCGGGGATCGGGTAGGCGAGGAAGGAGCTGTCGCTGAACGACAGCGGCATGATCACCAGGATCGGCAGCAGCAGGAAGGCCAGCACGCCGATGCAGGCGAGGCGCACGGCCCACCAGCCGGCCTTGTCGAGCGGCGTGGCGTAGGCGGGGAACACGGGCAGGGCGGGCTTCATCCCAGGCTCAACTCCGATTTGACGATGCGACGGTACACGGCATACAAAACCAGCGTTGCCGACAGCAGCAATGCCCCCAGCCCGCAGGCCATGCCCCAGTTGATGTTCACGTTGGTGTATTGCGCGATGTAATAGCTCAGCATCTGGTCGTCGGCACCGCCCAGCAGGGCCGGCGTCACGTAGTAGCCGATCGACAGGATGAACACCAGCAGCGCGCCGGCGCCGACGCCGGGGAAGGTCTGCGGCACGTAGACGCGGAAGAAGGCGGCCAGCGGCGGGCTGCCCAGCGACACCGCGGCGCGCACGTAGGTGGCGGGGACGCTCTTCATCACGCTGTACAGCGGCAGGATCATGAAGGGCAGCAGGATGTGCGTCATCGCGATGACGACGCCCAGGCGATTGAACAGCAGCGGCAGCGGCGCGTCGACCAGGCCCAGGCCCATCAGGCTGCGGTTCACCAGGCCCTGCGACTGCAGCAGCACGATCCAGGCGGCGACGCGCACCAGGATCGAGGTCCAGAACGGCACCAGCACCAGGATCATCAGCACGTTGGCGCGGCGCGCCGGCAGCGTCGACAGCCACCAGGCGAGCGGATAGCCCAGCAGCAGGCAGCACAGCGTGACGACGGCGCTGATCGCGAAGGTGCGGCCCAGGATGCGGGCGAAGGCACGCTGGTCCTCGGGCACGCGCTCGACCTGGCCGGCGGCGTCGCGGCGCATGTCGACGGCGGCCAGCAGGTAGTCGGGCGTCCAGCGCGAGCCGTTCTTCGCGATCGCCTGCCAGTAGCGCGGCTCGGCCCAGCGCTCGTCCAGCGCGAGGAGTCGGGCCCGGACCCCGGCGGCGTCGGCGTCGCCATCGAGCGGCAGGGCGCGGTAGGTGCCCATCAGCAGCGAGCGGGCGCCGGGGGCGTCGGTGTTCAGCCGCCGGGCCACGGCACCGGCGTCGGCGCTGTCGGGCAGGCTGCCGAGGTCGGCCACCAGGGCGGCGAAGGCCTCGGCGGCCGGCACGCCCTGCCGGTCCCAGCCGCCCAGGGCCGCCACGGTGCGCGGCAGGGCGGCCGCGACCTCCGGGTTCTCGACCGCGCGCTGGAACAGCGCGGCGATCGGCACCAGGAAGGTCAGCAGCAGGAACGCCAGCAGCGGCAGCGTCAGCGAGAACGCCCGCAGCTTGCGCCGCCGATCGGCGCGCGCCAGTTGCCGGCCCAGGGGGCTGGTCGTCACTGGGCCGCCCACGAGGCGAAGCGCTTCTCCAGTTCCTCGCCCTGGTCGGCCCAGAACTTCAGGTTGAACTGCAGCGCATCCTTCGAGTTCGCCGGCGAGGTCGGCAGGTTGCCCAGCACCTTGGCATCCAGCTGCGCGAGGGCCTTGGTGTTGGTCGGGCCGTAGGCGATGTTCTTCGCGTACTCGGCCTGCGCCTGCGGCGTGCTCGCGAAGGCGATGAACTTCATCGCCGCGTCCTTGTTCGGCGTGCCCTTCGGGATCACCCAGTAGTCCAGGTCGTAGATGCCGCCGGTCCAGGTGATCTTGAGGTTCCGGCCCTCGCGGTTGGCGGCGTCGATGCGGCCGTTGTAGACCGTCGTCAGCGCGACGTCGCCGGCCACCAGGAACTGCGGCGGCTGCGCGCCGGCCTCCCACCACTGGATGCTCGGCTTCAGCTCGGTCAGCTTTCGGAAGGCCCGCTCGGCGCCGTCCTTGGTGGCCAGCACCTTGTACACGTCGGCCGACTTGACGCCGTCGGCCATCAGCGCGAACTCGAGGTTGTAGCGCGCCCCCTTGCGCATGCCGCGCTTGCCGGGGAATTTCTTCAGGTCCCAGAAGTCGGCCCAGGTGGCGGGCGTGCCCTTCAGCTTGTCGCCGTTGTAGGCCATCACCGTGGACCAGACGAAGATGCCGATGCCGCATTCGCTGACGGCCGCCGGCAGCAGGTCGGCCTTGCCGCCCAGCTTGCTGTAGTCGAGCTTCTCGAACAGCCCCTCGTCGCAGCCGCGCGCCACGTCGGGCGACTCGACCTCGACCACGTCCCAGCTCACCTTCTTCGTCTCGACCATGGCCTTGATCTTCGCCTGCTCGCCGTTGTATTCGACCGGCACGACCTGGATGCCGGTCTTCGCGAAGGGCTCGTAGTAGGCCTTCTTCTGTGCATTCGCGTTCGCGCCGCCGAAGTTGACGACGGTGATCTGCTGTTGCGCGAAGGCGGGCAGCACCAGGCCGGTGGCCAGCGCGACGCTCAGGATGCTCTTCTTCATGACGTGGGTCCTCGTGGGGTGGGGCGGTGGGAAGGGAATCAGACGGTGTAGATCCGGGTGTGCTCGGGCGGCAGCTCCAGCCAGGCGGCGTCGCCGGCGCGCGGCGCCGTGCCGCCCGACAGCGGCAGCTTCACCGTCGCCGCCGCCTGGCCCTCGCCGAGCGTGCACAGCAGCCGCAGGTGGTCGCCGTAGTAGATGACGCTCGCGATGTGCGCCTGCAGCAGGTTGCCGCGCTCGGCCGGCGCGGCCGGGTGGAGCAGGATGCGCTCCGGCCGGATGCAGGCCTCGACCGCGGCGCCGACGGCCGCGCCGTTGACGTTGACGCCGGTCAGCACCCGCCCGTCGGTCAGCACCATGCCGCAGCGGTCGCCCCCGGCGTCGACGGGGGCCGCCCGCACGGTGCCCCGGACCACGGTGCTGTCGCCGATGAAGCCGGCCACGAAGCGGTTCGCCGGCGCCTCGTACATGGCCTCCACCGGCGCCAGCATCTGCACCTCGCCGTCGTTGAAGACGGCCACGCGGTCGCTCATCGTCAGCGCCTCGCCCTGGTCGTGGGTGACGTAGACGAAGGTGATGCCGAGTTGGCGGTGCAGCTCCTTCAGCTCGATCTGCATGTGCTCGCGCAGCTGCTTGTCGAGCGCGCCCAGCGGCTCGTCCATCAGCACCAGCTGCGGTTCGAACACCAGCGCCCGCGCCAGCGCGACACGCTGCTGCTGGCCGCCCGAGAGCTGCGCCGGGGCGCGGTCGGCCAGGCCGCCCAGCCGCACCATGTCGAGGGCCTTCGCGACCCGGCGTGCCTGCTCGTCGCGCGACAGCCCGCGCACCGTCAGCGGATAGGCCACGTTCTGCCCGACCGTCAGGTGCGGGAACAGCGCGTAGTTCTGGAACACCATGCCGAAGTGCCGCTTGTGCGGCGGCGTGCGCGTGATCGGCCTGCCGTCGAGCAGGATGTCGCCGGCGGTCGGCGATTCGAAGCCGGCCAGCATCATCAGCGTCGTCGTCTTGCCCGAGCCGGACGGGCCGAGCAGGGTCAGGAACTCGCCGCGGCGGATGTCCAGGTCGAGCTGGCGCACCACCAGGTGGCTGCCGTCATAGGTCTTCTGCACGCCGCGAAAGCGCACCAGCGGCTCGGCGGGCGCGCCCTGCACGGCGGCGGACGGTCGGGAAGCCGGGGCGGGGGAGGGCTCGGACAACACGGGCATGCGCACCTCGTTCAACGCAAAGCGGCAAAACTGTCGGCCAGCAGCTGCAGGCCTTCGTCGACCAGCGCGTCCTCGGCCGTGAGCGGCACCAGCACGCGGATCACGTTGCCGTGCGTGCCGCAGGACAGCAGTATGAGGCCGCGCCGGGCGGCCTCGGCGACCACCCGGCGGGTCAGCTCGGTGGCCGGCTTCCCGAGGTCGCCGTCGTCGAAGAGCTCGATCGCCACCATCGCCCCCAGCCCGCGCACGTCGCGCACCTGCGGCACCTGCCGCGCGATGCGCCCGAGGCCGGCGACCAGCCGTTCGCCCAGCCGCCGGCTGCGCTGCAGCAGCTGCTCGTCGTCGAACACCTTCAGCACCGCCAGGGCGGCGGCGCAGCCGATGGGCGAGCCGGCATAGGTGCCGCCCAGGCCGCCGGGGCCGGGCGCGTCCATCACCTCGGCGCGGCCGACCACGCCGGCGATCGGAAAGCCGCCGGCCATCGACTTGGCGGTGGTGATCAGGTCCGGGGCCACCGGCCACTGCTCGCTCGCGAACCAGGTGCCGGTGCGGCCGGCGCCGGTCTGCACCTCGTCGGCAATCAGCAGGATGCCGTGGCGCTCGGCCAGCGCCTTCAGCCGGGCGATGAACTCGGGCGGCGCGACATGGAAGCCGCCTTCGCCCTGCACCGGCTCGACGATGAAGGCGGCGACCCGTTCCGCCTCGATGTCGTTGCGGAAGATCGTCTCGACCGACTGCAGCGCGGCGTCGATGCTGACCCCGTGCAGCGCGTTCGGGAACAGCGCATGGAAGGTGTCGCCGGGGAAGGGCCCGAAGCCGGTCTTGTAGGGGGCGACCTTGCCGGTCAGGCCGAGCGTCAGCATCGTGCGGCCGTGGTAGCCGCCCGTGAAGGCGATGACCCCGGGCCGCCGGGTGAACGAGCGCGCGATCTTGACGGCGTTCTCCACCGCCTCGGCGCCGGTGGTCAGGAACAGCGACTTCTTCGCGAACGCGCCGGGGGCCAGGGCGTTCAGCCGTTCGGCCAGCTCGACATAGGGTTCGTAGGCCAGCACCTGGAAGCAGGTGTGGGTGAACCGGTCGAGCTGCGCCTTCACCGCGGCAATCACCTCCGGATGGCCATGGCCGGTGTTCAGCACCGCGATGCCGCCGGCGAAGTCGATGTAGCGCCGTCCCTCGACGTCCCAGACCTCGGCGTTGCGGCCGCGGCTGACGAAGATCGGGTGCGCCTGGCCGACGCCCCGGGCGATTGCGGCGTGGCGGCGGGCCATCAGGGCGGCGTTGGTCAGGTCGGCTTCGCGTTGCATGCGGTCACCCGTGTCGAAAAAATGCGATCGGCGCACTGTAGGGACGGCATTCGCGGGCCGCCATGTACAGACAGTGCGGCGATTCGGTGTACTGTGCTGGGCGGGGGGCCTGTACATGCAAGCCCCTAGACAGTGCACCGGCACGCAGCCATGCACCATGAAGTACCGCCAAGCCCTGCCACGCCGATGTTCACGCTGAACCCGAACTCCCCGATGCCGCTGGTCGGCCAGATCGTCGATGGCTTCCGCCGCATGATCGCGGACCAGTCGCTCAAGCCGGGTGCCAAGCTGCCCTCGATCCGGGCCTTTGCCGTGTCGCACGGTGTCAGTGTCTTCACCGTGGTCGAGGCCTACGACCGGCTGGTGGCGCAGGGCTGGCTGGTGTCGCGCGCGCATGCCGGCTTCTTCGTCAAGCGCCGCAGCGACGGCCCGGCGGCGGGCCCGGGGCCGAAGCCGGTGGCCGACCTGCGCTTCGACGCCCAGTGGTACCTGAAGCAGATCTTCGAGAACCGCAACCTGGCGCTGAAGCCCGGCTGCGGCTGGCTGCCGCACGACTGGCTGTTCGAGGACGGCGTGCGGCGCAGCCTGCGGCAGATGGCCGCCGACGGGGCCGAGCTGGGCGGCTACGGGCTGCCGCACGGGCACATGGCCCTGCGCATCCTGGTGGCGGAGTCGCTGGCCGAGCACCAGATCGCGGTCGGCGCCGAGCAGGTGCTGCTGACCCAGGGCTCCAGCCAGGCGCTCGACCTGGTGGCGCGCCGGCTGCTGAAGCCCGGGGACCCGGTGCTGGTCGACGATCCCGGCTACCCGAACCTGATGTTCATGCTGCGCTTCCTGGGGGCCCGGCCGATCGGCGTGCCGCGCACGCCGGCCGGCTACGACCTGCAGGCGCTGGAGGCCCTGGTGGCCGAGCACCGGCCGAAGGTCTTCTTCACCCAGCCGCGGCTGCAGAGCCCGACCGGCTCGGTGACGCCGCTGGCCCAGCTGTACCGGCTGCTGCAGCTGGCCGAGGCGCACGACCTGACCCTGGTCGAGAACGACATCTGCGCCGACATGGACCCGGAACCGCGGCCGTCGCTGGCGAGCCTGGACCAGCTGCGCCGGGTGGTCTACGTGGGCAGTTTCTCGAAGACGATCTCGCCGAACATCCGCGTCGGCCACGTCGTTGCGCGGCCGGACCTGCTGGACGAGCTGGCGCAGCTGAAGATGGTGTCGGGGCTGACCTCGTCCGACATCACCGAGCGGCTGGCCTTCGGTGCGCTGACCGAGGGGCGCTGGCGCAAGCACCTGAAGTCGGTGCGCGACCGGCTGGCCGATGCGCATGGCCGGGTGGCGCAGCGGCTCACCGGGCTGGGCTTCGAGCTGTTCGGCGAGCCGAAGGCGGGCATGTACCTGTGGGCGCGCCACCCGGACCTGCCCGATGGCGCCGAGCTGTCGCAGCAGGCGGTGGGCGACGGCATCATGCTCGGGCCCGGCCAGCTGTTCCTGGTCGAGCCGCGGCCGACCGGCTGGCTGCGCTTCAACGTCGCCTTCAGCGACGACGAGCGCCTGTACCGCTTCCTCTCGGCGCAGATCCAGCTCCAGGAGGCGGCCTGACGACGCTCGGCCGGCCCCTTTCCTATAATCGCCGGTTCCGCCGAGATAGCCCATAGAAAGAACCGGATGAAAGCCTCCGAGATCCGCGACACCTTCCTGAAGTTCTTCGAATCGAAGGGCCACACCATCGTCGCCTCCAGCCCGCTGGTGCCGGGCAACGACCCGACGCTGATGTTCACCAACTCGGGCATGGTGCAGTTCAAGGACGTCTTCCTCGGCGCCGACAAGCGCCCCTACGTGCGCGCGGCCTCGGTGCAGGCCTGCCTGCGCGCCGGCGGCAAGCACAACGACCTCGAGAACGTGGGGTACACCGCGCGCCACCACACCTTCTTCGAGATGCTGGGCAACTGGAGCTTCGGCGACTACTTCAAGCACGACGCGCTGACCTGGGCCTGGGAACTGCTGACGAAGGTCTACAAGCTGCCGGCCGAGAAGCTGTGGGCGACGGTCTACATCGACGACGACGAGGCCTACGACATCTGGACGAAGGTGATCGGCCTGCCGCCCGAGCGCGTGGTGCGCATCGGCGACAACAAGGGCGCGAAGTACGCCTCGGACAACTTCTGGATGATGGCCGACACCGGCCCCTGCGGCCCCTGCTCGGAGATCTTCTACGACCACGGCCCCGAGGTCGCCGGCGGGCCCCCGGGCTCGCCCGACGCCGACGGCGACCGCTACATCGAGATCTGGAACAACGTGTTCATGCAGTTCGACATGCAGCCCGACGGCAGCGTGAAGAAGCTGCCCGCGCCCTGCGTCGACACCGGCATGGGCCTGGAGCGCCTCGCGGCGATCCTGCAGCACGTGCACAGCAACTACGAGATCGACCTGTTCGACAGGCTCATCCGCGCCGCCTCGCGCGAGACGGGTGAGAAAGACCTGTCGAACAAGAGCCTGCGCGTCATCGCCGACCACATCCGCGCCACCGCCTTCCTGGTGAGCGACGGCGTGATCCCGAGCAACGAGGGCCGCGGCTACGTGCAGCGCCGCATCATCCGCCGCGCGATCCGCCACGGCTACAAGCTGGGCCAGAAGAAGCCCTTCTTCCACAAGCTGGTGGCCGACCTGGTCGCCGAGATGGGCGCCGCCTACCCGAAGCTCGCCGCCGAGCAGGCGCACATCACCGAGACGCTGAAGGCCGAGGAGGTGCGCTTCTTCGAGACGCTGGCGAACGGCATGGAGATCCTGGACGCGGCGCTCGCCGGCGGCCAGACCACGCTGCCGGGCGACGTCGCCTTCAAGCTGCACGACACCTACGGCTTCCCGCTCGACCTGACGCAGGACGTCTGCCGCGAGCGCGGCGTGGCGGTCGACGAGGTCGGTTTCGGCGCGGCCATGGAGCACCAGAAGGAGCTGGGCCGCGCGGCCGGCAAGTTCAAGATGGCGCGGGCCGTCGAGTACACCGGCGCCGGCCATGCCTTCACCGGCTACGAGCACCTGGAAGAGCAGGCGACCGTCGCCGCGCTCTACCAGGAGGGCAGCCCCGTGCAGCAGCTGCTCGAGGGCCAGACCGGCATCGTGGTGCTCAGCGTCACGCCCTTCTACGCCGAGAGCGGCGGCCAGGTCGGCGACCAGGGCTCGCTGACGGCCGAGGGCGTGCTGTTCGGGGTGCAGGACACGCAGAAGATCAAGGCCGACGTGTTCGGCCACCATGGCGTGCTGAGCCAGGGCAGGCTGTCGGTGGGCGACACCGTGACGGCGCGCGTCGACGGCCAGCTGCGCGCCGCGACGGTGCGCAACCACAGCGCGACCCACCTGATGCACAAGGCGCTGCGCGAGGTGCTGGGCGCCCACGTGCAGCAGAAGGGCTCGCTGGTCGATGCCGAGAAGACGCGCTTCGACTTCGCGCACAACGCGCCGGTCACGCCGCAGCAGGTCGCCGAGATCGAGCGCCGCGTCAATGCCGAGATCCTCGCCAACGCGGCGACCCAGGCGCGCGTGATGGACATCGAGTCGGCCCAGAAGACCGGCGCGATGATGCTGTTCGGCGAGAAGTACGGCGAGACGGTGCGCGTGCTCGACATCGGCAGCAGCCGCGAGCTGTGCGGCGGCACGCACGTGCAGCGCACCGGCGACATCGGCCTGTTCAAGGTGGTGGCCGAGAGCGGCGTGGCCGCGGGCATCCGCCGCATCGAGGCCGTCACCGGCGCCAACGCGCTCGCCTACCTGCAGGCGCTGGAAGGCACCGTGCACCAGCTCGCGTCGACGCTGAAGGCCGCGCCCACCGAGGTGCCGCAGCGCCTGTCGCAGGTGCTCGACCAGGTGCGCGCGCTCGAGAAGGAGCTGGCGGCCGTCAAGGGCAAGCTGGCGTCGTCGCAGGGCGACGAGCTGGTCAACCAGGCCGTCGACGTGAAGGGCCTGAAGGTGCTGGCCGCGACCCTGCTGGGCGCAGACGCCAAGACCCTGCGCGAGACCCTGGACAAGCTGAAGGACAAGCTGAAGACGGCGGCCATCGTGCTGGCCACGGTCGACGGCGGCAAGGTCCAGCTGGCGGCGGGCGTCACCAGCGACAGCACGGGCAAGGTCAAGGCCGGCGAGCTGGTCAACTTCGTCGCCCAGCAGGTCGGCGGAAAGGGCGGCGGCAAGGCCGACATGGCGATGGCCGGCGGCACCGATGCGACCCAGTTGCCGCAGGCGCTGGCCTCGGTGCAGGGCTGGGTGGCGGAGCGCCTTTGACCTCGCGCCCGGCTGGCGCGCCGGCGACGGGCTGGGCGATCCGGCCCTGCCGCCGCGGCGACGAGCCGGCCCTCATCGCCTTGTGGCAGGCCTGCGGCCTGACGCGGCCCTGGAACGACCCCGCCAAGGACATCGCGCGCAAGTTCGCCGAGCAGCCGGAGCTGTTCGCGGTGGCCGAGCGGGAGGGCGCCCTGGTCGGCAGCGTGATGGCCGGCTACGAGGGGCACCGGGGCTGGATCAACTACCTGGCGGTGGCGCCGGCGCTGCAGCGCGGCGGCCTGGGCCGGGCGCTGATGGCCTGGGCGGAACTGCGGCTGCGCGAGCGCGGCTGCCCGAAGATCAACCTGCAGATCCGGCGCGGCAACCTCGCCGTGGTGGCCTTCTACGAAAGCCTGGGCTTCAGCGAGGACGACACGATCAGCCTGGGCAAGCGCCTCGAGAAAGACGACTAGGCGTTCACCGGCCCGGGAGCCCCCTGTCCGAATGGACTTCGGATCAACCCTCTTGCGGCAGCGAAGGCCCGGCGCGATAAGACACGTGCAGGTGCAACCGCTGTAGAAGGAGGTGCCTCATGCCCGCCTGTTGCCCTTGGGCGCTGCGCGCCCGGCTCGTCGGCGCCGCGCTGGCGCTGGCCGCCACCGCCCCCCTGTCCGCCGCCGCGGCGGCCGACACCGTTCCCTCGCTCGCCAAGGAGCAGGAGGTCGTCGCCGCCGGCGTGCGCTGCGGCGGCGAGCCGAAGGTGGAGGCGGGGCCGCCCGCCCAGCCCGGCAAGACCATCGCGATGGTGATCGAGGACCTGCGCAACGGCGGCGTGCTCGCCGCCTCGCTCGGCCTGCGCGAGGCGGCGGCGGCCATCGGCTGGACGGTGCGGGTGTTCGACGTGGGCGGCGTGATCGCCAACCGCGACCGCGTGATGGACGAGGTGCTCGCCTTCCGGCCGGACGCCGTCGCGCTGATGGGCGGCCTGACGCTGGAAGGCTCGGCGACCAAGGGCTACGGCCCGTACGACCTGACCCGCTTCTCGCGTCGCGGCATCCTGCTGATCAGCTGGCATGCCAACCCCTGGCCGGGGCCCATCGCCGGCACGCCGGTCACCACCAACGTCACCAGCGACCCGCTGCTGGTGGCCCGCCTGGCCGCCTCCAAGGCCATCCTGGAGGCCGGCGGCCGCGCCGGCGTCGTGGTCTTCACCGACTCCAAGCTGCAGATGGCGATGACCAAGGCGAACGCCATGGCGGGCGTGATCCGCGCCTGCCCGCAGTGCGAGGTGCTGGAGTTCCTGGACGTCGGCATGGAGGAGACCCGCGTGCGCATGGCCGGCATCACCCAGGACCTGCTGAAGCGCCATGGCCGGCGCTGGACGCATGCGCTGGCGGTGAACGACATCTACTTCGACTACATGGTGCCGCAGCTGATCACCTCGCAGGTGCCGAGCGATGCGGTGCGCCTGATCTCGGGCGGCGACGGCAGCTCGGCCGCCTTCCTGCGCATCGCCGCCAAGTCCTTCCAGACCGCCACCGCGGCGGATCCCCTGAACCTGCAGGGCTGGCAGGTCGTCGACGAGCTGAACCGGCTGTTCGCCGGCCAGCCGCTGAGCGGCTTCATCGCGGCGCCGCGCCTGGTCACGAGCGACAACATGGGATGCGACGGCGCGAGGCGGCTGCTCTACGACCCGGACAACGGCTACCGCGAGGCCTACCGGCGGATCTGGAAGCGCTAGGGCCCGGCGGACCCGTCGTGGGCATGGCCCGCCTCGTCCCGCGTTCGCTGCGGCGGCAGTTCGCCCTCGCGTTCCTCGGCCTGGCGGCGATCGTCGTGGCCGGCGGCGGCGTCGCCGTGCAGGCGGTGCGCGAGCTTGCGCTCAGTTCGCGCCAGCTGGCCGAGCAGCGCCTGAACCGGGTGCGCGTGGCGCAGGAGCTGGTCGCCGAGACCTCCGCCGTCTCGCTGGACGCCTACCAGCTGATCGCCGCCGGCACCACCGAGGAGGTGCGGCGCATCTACGCCGAGATGGGGCGGCACCTGCAGGCCTACGAGGCGCTGGTGGGGCAGATCAGCAGCTCCACGGGCGATGCGATCGTGCTCGACCTGCACCAGGCGAGCCAGCTGCTGCGCAACTCGGCGAATGCCGCGACGCAGCTGCGCGAGGACTCGCTGCGCACCGAGCTGCAGTTCGCACGCCGGCTGGAGGACCGCATCGGGCAGCTGGAGATCCTGTTCGGCCGCGAGCAGCTGCCGCTCGTGGTGCTGCTCTACCAGCTGGGCGGCGTCAACCAGGAGGACGAGCTGGACGCGCTGCGGCGCCGCCTCGTCTCGCACAGCGTCATCACGGCCCGCTCGACCACCTGGTCGGCGGCCGCGGCCGAGGCGATGATGAGCGACGTGCGCGCGCTGTTCGCCCTGCGCGGGCGCCTGCTCGAGCAGCGCCAGGTGATGGCCGGGCTGCGCGAGGAGATGAACCGCCAGTCGCAGGCCATGGGCCAGGCGGCCGGCGCCTGGTCGGCGGCCTCGTCGGCCGACTACCTGGCCGCGCTGCAGCGCCTGGTGGAGGACTCCGAGCGCAAGCAGCGCTGGATCCTCGCGCTGTTCATCGGCAGCCTGGTGGCGGCGTTCGCGCTGGCTCGGCTCTTCCTCGGGCGGCACGTGGTCGGTCGCCTGGAAGGCGTGAGCAACTCCCTGCGCAGCGCCCGCGCCGGCCACCAGCCGCTGGTGGTGCCGGTGCACGGGGCGGACGAGATCGGCGACATGGCGCGTGCCGTCGAGGGCTTCCTCGAGGACCGCCGGCAGCTTGCGCTGACGCGGGTCTCGCTGGAGATCGAGCAGCACCGGCTGGCCGCGATCATCGACCACACCGCCGACGGCATCCTGGTCGTGCGCGAGGGCCGGGTGCGGCAGCTCAACCCGGCCGGCGTGCGCATGTTCGGCGTCGAGGCCGGTGCCGAGGCGGCGGGCCTGCGGCTGGACGGGCTGCTGTCGGGCTTCGTGCCGCCGCTCGCGCAGGCCCAGGCCGGTGCGCGCAGCGCGGTCGGCCGGCGCGCCGACGGCTCGACCTTCCCCGCGGAGGTGTCCGCGAGCGAGGTCGGCGCGGCCGACGGCGGGCTGGTGGTGCTGGTGGTGCGCGACGCGACGCTGCGGCGCGCGGTGGAGCAGGAGCTGACGGCGGCGCGCGACGCGGCGGTGGCGGCGCGCCGCGCGCAGACCACCTTCCTCGCCAACATGAGCCACGAGCTGCGCACGCCGCTGAACGGCATCCTCGGCTACACCCAGGTGCTGCGGCTGGACAGCTCGCTGGACGCCGAGCAGCGTGCGGGGCTCAAGACCATCCAGAGCAGCGGCGAGCACCTGCTGACGCTGATCAACGACATCCTGGACATCGCCAAGATCGAGGCCGGCAAGCTGGAGCTGGTCCTCGAGCCGATGGACGTGGCGAGCTTCCTGGGCGTGATCGGCGACCTGATCCGCATCAAGGCCGGCCACAAGGGCCTGGGGTTCGTGCTGCAGGTCCACGGCGAGCTGCCGAAGGCGGTGCACGTGGATGCCCGGCGCCTGCGCCAGGTGCTGCTCAACGTGCTGGGCAATGCGGTGAAGTTCACCGATGCCGGGCAGGTGCGGCTGGACGTGCACCTGCTGCGCATCGACGCGCAGCAGGCGCAGATCCGCTTCGAGGTCAGCGACACCGGCATCGGCATGGACGCGGCGCAGATGCAGCGGCTCTTCCAGCCCTTCGAGCAGGTGGGCGACGTGTCGCGCCGCGCGGCGGGCAGCGGCCTCGGCCTGTCGATCAGCCGCCAGCTGGTGCGGCTGATGGGCAGCGACATCCGGCTGCGCAGCGTGCCGGGGGAGGGCAGCTGCTTCTGGTTCGACCTGGCGCTGGCGGTGCTGTCGAGCGGCGCGGCAAGCGCGCGGGTGGAGCCGGTGATCGTCGGCTACGCGGGCGAGAAGCGCAGCGTGCTGATCGTCGACGACATCGCGGAGAACCGGGAGATGCTGTCGTACCTGCTGCGCCTGCTCGGCTTCCGCATCGACGAGGCGGAGAACGGCGAGGTGGCGCTGGAGCGGGCCCAGGCGCGGCGGCCGGACCTGATCCTGATGGACCTGATGATGCCGGTGCTCGACGGGCTGGAGGCGACGCGGCGGATGCGCCGGCTGGAGGGCCTGGCGGACGTGCCCATCATCGGCATCTCGGCCAGCGTGTCGCGCGAGGACCAGGAGCGCTGGATGGCCGCCGGCGGCAATGCCTTCGAGGCGAAGCCGGTGCAGCGCGACAGCCTGCTGCGCAGCATCGGCCGGCTGCTGGGGCTGCAGTGGGTCTTCGAGGCGGGCGAGGGCGGGGCGGAGGCGGCGGGGGCCGGCGAGGCGGAGCCGGCGCAGGAGCTGCTGCCGCCGCGCGACCAGTTGCTCGCCCTGCAGCAGCTGAGCCTGACCGGCAACATGGCGGCGATCGTGGAGGCGGCCGGGCACCTGCTGGAGGCCGACGAGCGCCACCGGCCCTTCGCCGAGCGGGTGCAGCGGCTGGCGCGGGAGTACCAGGCGAAGGCCCTGGCGACCCTGCTCAAGGACAGCCTGGCGCGCCCGCCGTGATCGGAGGGACGGCCTCCGAAGGGGGACCCTGGCTGCGCCGTACGGATGCCCGGGGTCCGCTACGCCAACGTGGCTTCGGCGAGCGTTCCCACGCCTGCCTGCCCCACCAGCGCCTCGACGTCGAGCAGGATGAGCATCCTCTGGTGGCTGCTCACCAGGCGCTCCGCCGCCCCGCCGGGCCGCGCCAGCGACTGGACGCGGTTCGTCGCGACGTCGAACACCGGCCCGAGCTCGTCCACGCGCAGCGCCAGGCGCCGCCCGCCGGCCGCCTCGGCGACCACCAGCGGCGCCTGGGCGTCGACGGCACGCCCTGTTCCGCGCAGCAGGCCGAGGTCGACCACCGGCAGCAGGCGTCCGTCGTACTCGACCATGCCCTGCAGGTGCGCCGGCGCGTTCGGGAGTGCCGCCACGCGCGGCTGCGGCAGCGCCTGCAGTGCCGCGGCGGCGGGCAGGCCCAGCCACTGCCCGCCGCACAGGAAGCTGGCGATTGCGAGCGTCGGCCCGGTGCCGCGCCCCGGCGCCGCGTCGAAGACCGCCGGCACGGCCGGCACCTGCGCGAGCAGCGGCCCGAGCTGCACCAGCACCACCGCCAGCAGGTCCTGCGGCCCGGTGCCGGCCCCGCTGCGGTATTCCCGGTAGCCGCCCGACACGCTGCAACCGGCGGCATGGGCCACGCCGTCCAGCTCGATCACCGCCCGGTCCGAGGTGCCGCGTGCCAGCGCCTGCCAGCCCGGTGCGAGCGGCGCGGTCGCGCCCACCGGCCAGCGGGCCTCGTCGCTGCTCGCCACCACCTCGCCCGCCCGCGTCGCCAGCAGCGAGACGGCCCCGGCAGGCGCCTGGCCGTGCTCGTCCTGCGGCAGCGCATCGCGCAGCATCGCGGCGAACTGCGGCGCGCCGTCGAACACGATCGCGATGCCGCCGGTCACGCGCCCGTCGTCGGCGCGCAGGGCCGCCGCATGGACGAAGGTCGGCCGGCCGCCGTACAGCGGGCTCGCGGCGTGCGCCGACTCGACGTGCTGCTGCGGATCGCGCAGCGCGAGCGCCTCGCCCACCCAGGGGGCGTCGAGCCGCTCGCCGCAGCGGCCCTGCTCCGCGGGATCCGACACCGCGACCACGCGGCCCTCGGCGTCGAACAGCACCAGCAGCGCATACACCGTGTACAGCCCGTTGATGCGCTGCAGCACCGCGGCGGCGCGCGCCGCATCGCGGCCGGCGGCCGGCCGCGCCAGCTGCTCGCGCAGCGTGCCGTCCAGCGCCCACCAGCGGCAGTCGTTGGCGCGCTCGTAGAGGTTGCGGTCGACGATGTCGATCGCGAGCCGCGCATGGTGGCGCGCCTGGTCGAACACCGCATGCAGGGTCGCGCGGTGCAGGTTGGCGATGGCCTGCTCGAACACCCGGCGGATGCGCTCGCCGGTCTGCCCGACCTCGCGCAGCAAGGTGGCGGCGAAGGCGCTCGAATGGCCTTCGCCCGGCGGACGCAGGCGGCCGTTCCACAGCACGCGCGACAGGTCGCGCTGGATGTGGCGCGCCTGGGCGGGGATGGTGCGCAGCGCCTCGCCGAAGAGCGCGCGGGTGTCGAGGCGGGCGAGCAACTGGTCGTCGGCGTCGCCAGGCTCGCCGGGACCGTCCCCGGCCGCTTCCGGCTCGAAGGCCTGGTCGACCGGCACCAGCGCGCAGGCCGACCAGCCCGGGGGACCCTGGTAGCCTTCGTAGCCGGTCGCATCGGCCTGCACCACCAGGTACTCGCGCCCGGCGAAGCGGCCCAGCCGGTGCCCGCCCGCGCCGGCCGGCGGCAGCGGCGCACCCACCGGCAGCTGCCAGGGATCGGAGGAGGCCAGCACCGTGCGGTCCGGGCCGGCCAGCACGAGGACGCCGAGGTCGCCCGCCTCCAGCAGCTGCGAGAAGACCGCCCGCATCTCGTCGTCGAAGCGGAACGACAGGCACAGCACGCCGGCGATGCGCTCGTCGACGCGGATCGCCGCCGCATAGAGCAGGGCGCGCCGGCCGCCCATCAGCGCCGAGGGGCCGAAGTGCTCGACGTACGGCCCCCCCTGCAGCGCCTGCGCGAGCCACGACTCGGCGGCGGCGTGAAGGCCGGCGGTGGCGACGCGGTCCAGGCGCGCGAGCACGCGGCCGTCCGGCGCCAGCGCGACGACGTCGTCGTAGACGCTGTACTTGGCGGTGTAGGCCGCGAAGCGCGCCTCCAGGGCCTGGCGGGCGGCCGGGTCGGCGCCCTCGGGGCCGTCGGCGCAGCGCAGCAAGTCGCGCAGCGCGCCGTCGGTGCTCAGGAAGCCGATGTCCGCCGTGCGCTCGAACAGGTTGCGCACCAGGATGTCGATCGCCACCTGGGCCTGGCCGCGCATGCGCCGGGCGATGTTGCCGAGCTGGGTGCGCGCCAGGCTGTCCAGCAGCTCCTCGGACAGGGACTGGAAGGCCGCGCGCGTCGCGCCGATGTCGGGCAGCGTGCCGCTCATCTGGCCGAGCATCGCGAGGCTGTCCCACACCCCCTGCAGGCGCAGCAGCGACTCGCGGTATTCGTCCACCGCGGGCATGCGCGCGACCAGCGGGGCCACTTCCGGCGAGAAAGGCATGCCGCGGCGCCAGATCTTCTTCATGCGCGTTCCTGAGTTTTCGTGTGCGTTGCTGAGTCCCGGTGGCCGCTCACCCGCCCCAGCCGGCCCCGGCTGTTTCAAGTTTGAGAATCGACCGATGGGGCCGCCGGTACACCCCGGCATTCGTGAAACAGCTCACGACTTCGGCCTGCCTGTCGGAAAGCGCTTTCCAAGGGGCCGGAACGGGGTGTCCGGCGTCAGCGCGGCGTCAGTTTCGCGGCCGCTTCGCAAGCTTGCGAAGCGGGGCCGGCGGGCGTTCTCGCTTTTGAGGTTACGGGCGTGACTGAGACTTCATGAACATGTTTGCACGTGCGATCACGAGACTGGCTTCCATCGGTTCCGACGTGGACCGCAGCCAAATCACCGGGAGATCGTCATGCAGATTCAAGTCCTCACCGTCCTCGCCCGCCCCGCCCAGGTCCAGGGCCTGATGTCGCTGGTGCTCGACGGCCGCACCCAGGAAGCCGTGTCGAAGGCCGAGGCGCTGCTGGGCGACCGGCCGGCGCACCTGGGCGACGACACGCTGAGCGAGCTGGCCCAGCTGTGCGGCGACCTGATGCTGGCGCTGGACCGCGCCGAGGAAGCCGAGGAGACGTACCGCCAGGCCGTCAAGCTGGCCGGCGGCGCGCAGCGCGGCACGGTGCGGGTGGTGTCCTGCCGCAGCACCGGCTTCCTGAGCCTGTACCAGCACCGCTACGGCACGGCGGCGGCCTGCTTCGGCCGCATCGCGGTGGACGAGGCGGCGACGCCGGCGCAGAAGGCCGAGGCGCTGTGCGCGATGGCGATGGCGCGCCATGGCCTGGGCCAGAAGGAACGCGCGCTTCAGGCGCTTGACGATGCCGAGGACGTCGCCCGCGGCGACGGCACCGTCGAGCTGGCGATGCTGGTGAACCTGCTGCGCGTCGAGCTGATGGCGCAGAGCGAGATCCGCGCGCACGACGACCTGCGCGACCATGTGTTCTGGCAGTCGCCGCTGGTCGATCGCCTGCCGGCCACCGCCCAGATGCAGCCCCTGGCCGCGATCGAGCAGTGCATGAACGCCCATGGCCGGCACCCGCTGGTGGCGCGCCGGCTGCAGCAGCTGCGCGACCTGGTGCGGGCCGCCAACGGCGACCTGCGTGCGCAGGGCAGCTTGAACGACCACATCAGCGCCCTGCGCGCGCAGGCCCTGGTGACGCTGGAGCGCGCGGCGCGCCTGGACACCGCGCTGGTCGCGATCACCCAGCGCCAGGCCGAGCTGGCCCGTGCGGTGCTGGAGCCGCTGCAGTCCCGCGAGGCCGAGCTGAATGGCCGCCAGCGCTGGCGCATGGAGCTGTCGTACTGCCTGGCGAAGGTGTGCGCGCTGTCGGGCCGGGTCGACGAATCGATGCGCCACTACCAGCGCTATGCGCTGGAGTCGATGCAGTGCGTGCGCACCGAGTCGGCCTTCGACGACCGCGCGGCGCGCCCGGGCACGGCGGCGCCGGTGGCGGTGAAGGACGACATCGAGATGCGCCTGCCGGCCAAGTACCGCCGCGCCTACCGCTACCTGCTGGAGCACCTGGACTGCGCCGAGCTGAGCGTGCGCGAGATCGCCGACGACATGGGCGTGACCGAGCGTGCGCTGCAGTGGGCCTTCAAGAACCACCTGGGCATGACGCCGGGCGAAGTGATGCAGCGCTGCCGCGTCGAGCGCATCCGCGCCGACCTGCTGCGCGACGACGCACCGGGCAACACCGTCATCGAGACCGCGGCGCGCTGGGGCATCCGCAACCGCTCGACGCTGGTGACCTCGTACCGCAAGTACTTCCGCGAGACGCCGACCGAGACGCTGGCCCGCCGCGGTGCCGCGCGAAGCCGCTCGGAAGCGGCGATGATGGCCTGAGGATGGCGATGCGCAACCGTGGGCTGCGCGCCTCGTTCGGCGCCATCCTGGCCGGTGCCGCCTCGCATGCGATGGCGGCGTTCAGCTGCACCGATGCCTTCGGCACGCGCTACGTGAGCGAGCGGCTGATCAGCGAAGGCGGCGTGCAATGCGTGCCGATCCAGGCGGCGCCGGCGGCACCCAAGCGGCCGACGGCGCTGGACGTGGCCACGGTGTTCGGCTTGCCGGGCAGCCCCTTGTCGGCGGAGGCGCTGCGCCGCGGCAGCCTGGCGTTGCTGCCGCCGTCGCCGGGCGGCGGGGCGCCGCCGGGGCCGGTGCCGGAGCGGGCCGGCGACTACGACGCCATGGTCGAGGCCGTCGCGAAGGCCTTCGGCCACGACGCGAACCTGCTGCGCGCCATCGTGCACGTGGAGTCGCGCTTCAATCCCAATGCCGTCTCGCCGAAGGGCGCGATCGGTTTGATGCAGGTGATGCCCGCGACCGCCGAGCGCATGGGGCTGGCGGATGCGCAGCGGACGCTGTTCGAGCCCGAGGCCAACCTGCGCACCGGTGCGCGCTACCTGCGCACGCTGCTCAACATGTTCGAGGGGCAGCCGGAGCTGGCCATCGCGGCGTACAACGCCGGGGAGGGCGCGGTGATGAAGTACGGGCGCGAGATCCCGCCGTATCCCGAGACGCAGGCCTACGTTCAGAATGTGATGGCGGTGTATCGCAGCTTGAGCCGTTGAAGCATCCGTAGCCCGGATGCCAATCCGGGGATCGTCCTCACTTAAGTGGGCAGTTGCGCCTACTTTTCGTGCGTCACCCTGATCACACGGGCATCTGCTTGGCTGAGTTGAATTAAAAACGTTCCCCCCAGTTGATTTGCAGGCCGGGTCCCCTCGACAGTCCAGACACCATCCCGCAGACTCGTCTGATAGGGCTTCTGTCGCAGAATTCTCTCCCGGCTATAAATGCTTGAAAGAATCAGTTCGGCGACGCCTTCTGCCGTTTCGCTGTTGGGGAGAAACCCGTTCTTTGGTGTTATTGAATACCGCGCATCTTGCTGATTCTCTGTGGGTGAATCTGCCGCTGCAACAGGAAGCCATAGCTGAGAACAAGCCAGCAAAAGAAGAATGAGTTTTCTTTTCATGGGTGACCTTATCGCGTAGGTATTCGGCCAAGAGTTCTGGTTGGAAACCCGAAAATCTTGAATGCACCGGTTGGCGTTGCCAGATAACCGTCGATGCCGTAATTTCTTGCGTACTGCCGATCGCGCAACCCGAACCATTCCTCGAACAGATAGTCACGGTCGGTGGAGCCATGTGTGTGGTAATACGCCACCGCCTTGGTATCAGCAGGACAGGTGGCAGGACCGCCAGGATCAACCGTATCGTATTCCCCCTTTATCGGTGGAGTATAGGAGTATGAATTGTCGTTATTTCTATAGATCATGCCGCCGTACTCAATCTGTTCCTTAATTGAACGAGGTAGCAGATCAAAGAGAGCTGCAAATGCCGCAGAATCCTGGCTCATATAACGCTCATTCGGCTCCAGCGAGTACGGCCCCATCCCAGGATTATCCAATCCACGCCGATCTGTCGTCAGCGTAGGCCGCCCGCCAGCGTACGCGTATGTATTGATTCCGCCACGCAGGCCGACAGGATCACTTTGACTATAACGACCACTGCTTCCATCGTAACTCCGGAAGTAGTTGTAGAAGAGTCCACTCTCCGCGTCTGAGTATTGTCCGGGAAAGCGCAGGTTCTGTGTGAAGGAGCCAAGCCCTTCTGGATTGGTCTCCGGCGCTGTCGTCCCGAAGGGCTCACTGATCCAGCGTCAATGCTGGTGTCCGTCGCGGTCCACCACGATGCGCGGCGCGTTCAGGTGATCGGTGTGGATGAAATACACCAGCGGTTCGCCCGTCGGGTTCGCCGGGTCCGGCAGGAACATCGCGATCGGGATGTTGCCCAGCCACACGTATTCCCGAATCGCAGCTCCGCTCTGGTCGTACTCGCCCAGCAGCTCGCCCTGTTCTCCGTACACGAAGATCACCGTGCTCTGCGGCCCCGTGCTGCTGGCCTTGCGTACCCGCTGCCCGAAGGCGTTGTAGGTGTAGCTCGTGGTGACGCCGCCCTGCGTGATCGTGGCCAGTCGGCCGCTCGCGTCGTAGGTTGCGCTGTAGCCCTGGCTGTCGCTGATCGTGTTGCCCGCCGGGTCGTAAGTGAAGCTCCTCGCCGGATTGCTGATACCTGTGAGCCGGTTGCTCGTCGCCTCGGTCGTGTACGTGCTCGGCTCGCCGTTGAGTGTCACGCCCGTCCTGTTCCCGTTGGCGTCGTACGTGATCGTCCAGCCTGCGGTGGCCGTCGTGATCCCGGTGAGCCGGCTGTTCTGGTCGTACCCGAAGCCCTGGTCCAGCACTGGCTGGGGTGTCCCGTCGGGGTTGTAGTGCGTGAAGCTGACGATGCGGCTCGCCTCGTCATACCGGATGTCGCGGTACACCGCCCCGATGCGCTGGCGCACGAGACGCTTGCTCAGGTCGTAGATGCGCTCATGGTCCTGCGCACCGGCGTTCATCGCCCACCGCCAGTTCTCCACCGGCCCGAACGGGAACCACTTGATTTGCGAGATCAACGGCGTCGGGGTGCTGCTGGAGTCCTTCGCCAGTGCGATGTTGTCAAGCGCACCCGCCACGTAGATGAAGCTCGCCCTGCGCCCGGACGGGTAGGTGATGGCATTGGTTCGGCCCACCACGTCCTGGCCATAGCGAACGGTTGTCGTCGTTGTCCCGACCACCTGGATGTCGGTGGTCATCTCGCCGTTCAGGTTGTAGCCGTGCTGGGTGCTGCCGCCGGGGAAGCTGGTGCTGGTCAGGTGGTCGATGCCTGCGCCGTAGATCCCTCCGCTCTGGTCGTAGGTCCAGCCGAAGCTCTGCGTCGTCATGCCCGCCTTGGTGAAGACCGTGCTGGTGCGCCGGTTGATCACGTCGTACTCCGAAGTGGCCAGCACGCCGCGGCTGTCCAGGCGGGTCAGCAGGTTGCCCTCTTCGTCGAAGGTGTGACTCGCCACCCCGGTGTCCGGGCTGATGAGCTGGGTGGCGTTGCCGAAGCCGTCGCGCGGGTACTGCGTCACCAGGCTCCTCGGGTCGGTGACCTGGGTGGTGCGGTCTCCTCCGTCGTACTGCAGTTGCGTCACGCCCTGCTTCGGGTCGGTGTGCTGCTTCACCCGTGACAGCGGGTCGTAGCTGAGCTTGGTCTGCAGGTTCAGCGTACCGGCACCCCGGGTGATCTTGGTGACCTGACCGTGGGCATCGTATTCATACTCGGTGACCGGTGTGGGAGACACAGGCACCGGCGGCAGGCCTTGAGCATGTGACACAACGACGTGGCTTAGCAGGATAGCCGAGGCTCCTGGCCGCAGCAGGCCGCAACCCATCCGCAGCCATTCGGCTGCCTTCTCTTGAAAGCGCACGGAACTTCCCTTCTTAACGGCGACTCGCCAAGCGCTCCCGCACCCGGCCATGCATTCCCTTCGAATGGCGCCGCGTCCTTTGACGGGATTGTGGCAAGCGCCTCTTAGAGCGGATTAGAGCGTCGATTCTGGAGCAGTTCAAGAGGCTCGCAGCATGACATCGATGTCATGCGCATCGCGCGTTGTATCCAGGATTTCAGCGCTCCGCCGGCAACTCCAGCGCCACCCGCAATTCACCCGCCGGCGCATCCATGCGCCACAACCCCCCCTGCATCTCCCGCGCGATCTCCTCGCACAGCGTGAACCCCACCCCGGCGACCGCCGATGCGTCGGTCTCGCGCGCCGGGCAGGTGAACTGCACCCGCACCGCCGGCCCGTTCATCGACAGCAGCACCTGCGGCGGCTGCGGTCCGCCCAGGCGCTCGATCTCGATCAGCAGGATGCGCAGCAGCACCGCCAGGCGCTGGGCATCGCCGCGCACCTGCGGCGGCGCCACGCCCTGCAGCTGCAGCGGCTCGCGCGGCCCGGCCCGGCCGATCGCCAGGCCCTGCCAGGCCTCGTGCAGCGCCTGCGGCAGGTCCAGCACCATCGCCTGCGGCGCGGCCCGGTACGAGAACATGCGCAGCTGCCGCGTCAGCGCCGTCGCCTCGTCGATGCGCGCCACCACGCCCCGCAGCGAGGCCGACAGCTCCGCCGGCGGCAGGTGGTCGGCCTGCGTGATGCACAGCGACAGCGCCTGGCGCGCCGCCACCAGCGGCGCCCCGAGCGAGTGGTAGATCTGCGCCATCAGCCGGCCCACCACCGCCAGCCGCTGGGCATGCAGCAGCGCGGTCTCGCGTTCCAGCCGGCGCTCCTCGGCGTCGCGCTCCAGCGCCGCCATCCGGTAGTGCAGGCGGTCCTGCTCCGGCTGCGTGAAGCGCCGGCTCGCATGCGCCTGGCGCAGCCAGCGCAGTGCCTCGGCATGGCGGCCGTTGGCCGCGTGCGCATTGGCAAGCATCTGCATGGTGTTCGGCAGCTCGCCGTCGTGGCGGATGCTGCGCATCGCGCGGATCGCCCGCTCGAAGCGCGCCGCAGCCGGCCCCGGCCGGCCGGCATGCTGGTGGTACACGCCCATCGTCAGCCACACCTGCGCCATCCAGCGCGGCGTGCGCGGCAGGCGCCGCACCCGGCGCAGGAAGGTCGACGCGGTCCGGCGTGCCCCCTCCAGGTCGCCGAGCCGCGAGCGCGCATAGATCACCATGTGCAGCGAGGCGAGCGGGCTCTGGTCGGTGGTCTGCGGCAGCGCCTCGGCGGCGCGCCGCCGCTCGGCCTTCGCCTGCGCCAGACGGCCGCGCCGCTCGTGTGCGTCGGCCATGTAGGTGCGGCTGAAGCCGAGCGCGGCCCGCGCGCTCTCGACCGTCGGCGCGAGGCCCGCGGCCGCCGGCTCCGACGCCATGTCGGCCTGCACCCGCAGCACCTCCTCGCAGCAACGCGCCGCGGCGTCGAACTCGTCGACGCACAGGAAGGTGCAGGCCTGGTTGAAAAGCAGCCGCACCAGCAGTTCCGAGTCGCCGCGCGAGCGCGCCGCGGCCTGCGTCTGGCGCAGGTGCTCCAGCGCCCGGCTGAAGTCGCCGGTCTCGATGCAGATCGAGATGCAGGTGCTGGCCGCGCTCGCGGCGCGCGCCACGTCGCCGGCGCGTTCCAGCTTGTCGGCGGCGGACAGCGCGCGCGCGTACGCGAGCTCGTACTCGCCCAGCTGGGCATGCAGCCGCGCCATCAGCAGCTGGATGCGGCCGAGGGTGTGCGGGTCGCCGTCGGCGCCGGCGGCCAGGGCCGCGGCCTGTTCCAGCAGGCCGCGGTGGCGGGCGGGGTCGGGGGCGGCCTCGAGCGTGGGCAGCGCGTCGATGACCCGCTGCAGCTCGGCCGCCGGGGAAACAGGGAGGTCCGGCATGCGGCGCATTGTGACGGCGCCGGCCACTCCGCGTGCACCCCGGCCTCCCGGGCGTCGGATTTGCGCACCTGGCTTCGGGGTGCCGGCGCGCCGGCGCGGCCCGCGCCCCTAGCCTGTCGATGCCGGCAATCCGCCGGTGCCCGCAGTCCATGGTCCCGCCATGTCCGACGAAAAGACAGAAGAGCCGACAGAGTCGAAGCTGCGCAAGGCCCGCGAGGAAGGCCAGGTCGCGAAGAGCCAGGACGTGGCCATCGCGGCCTCGACCCTGGCCGTGGTCGGCACGCTCCTGGCCCTGGCCGACGGCATGGCCGCGCGCATGCGCACGGTGGTCGCGCTCGCGCTCGACTTCGGCCCGGGCGACATCGGGCTCGACATCCTCTACAAGCGCATCGCCGCGATGGGCATCGAGGCGGCGCTCGCGATCGGCCCGCTGGTGGTGGTCGCGGCCATCGGCGCCATCGTCGGCATTGCCGCGCACATCGGCTTCCAGATCACGCCGAAGGCGGTGCAGCCCAAGTTCGACAGCATCAACCCGGCCCAGGGCATCAAGAAGGTGTTCTCGGTCAAGTCGCTGATGACCTTCCTGCAGATGGTGCTGAAGGCCGTGGTCATCGGCGCCGTCATGTGGCAGGCCATCCTGCAGCTGCTGCCGCTGATCTCCGGCGCGGTGTTCCAGACGCCGGTGGCCATCGGCAGCATCGCCTGGGGGGCCGTGGGCAAGGTGCTGCTGTTCGCGGTGGCGCTCTTCCTGGTCCTCGCGCCGCTCGACTACGCGCTGCAGCGGCACCACTTCATGAAGGGCCAGCGCATGTCCAAGGACGAGATCAAGCGCGAGTTCAAGGGCCAGGAAGGCGACCCCGAGATCAAGGGCCAGCGCAAGCAGCTGGCGCGCGAGCTGGCCGAGGAAGACCCGAAGCAGGCGGTCGCGAAGGCCGACGCGGTGGTCGTCAACCCGACCCACTACGCGGTGGCGATCCGCTACCGCGCCGACGAGGCCGGCGTGCCCATCGTGCTCGCCAAGGGCGTGGACGATGCGGCGCTGCGCATCCGCGGCCATGCCGAGTCCCTGGGCGTGCCGGTGTTCGCGCACCCGCCGCTCGCGCGCGCGCTGCACAAGGTGCCGGTCGACCACGCCGTGCCCGAGGAACTGTTCGAGGCCGTGGCCGTCGTGCTGCGCTGGGTCGACGAGATCGGCGCCCGGCGCGAGGACGGCGCCGACGGCGACCCCGCGATCCATTGACGACTGACACACCACCCCACCACCACCAGGCGATGCCATGAAGAAACCCAAGTTCAACCTCGGCGGCGACGCGGCGATGGTGGCGACGATCGTCGCCATCCTCGCGCTGATGGTGCTGCCGCTGCCCACCTTCCTGATCGACGGGCTGCTCGCGGTCAACCTCACCATCAGCACGCTGCTGCTGATGGTGACGATGTACATCCCGAGCGCGGTCTCGCTGACCTCGTTCCCCGCGCTGCTGCTGTTCACGACGCTGTTCCGGCTGTCGCTGAACATCTCGTCGACCAAGCTGATCCTGCTGCACGCCGACGCCGGCCACATCATCGAGTCCTTCGGCAACCTGGTCGTCGGCGGCAACCTGGTGGTGGGCATCGTGGTGTTCCTGATCATCACGGTGGTGCAGTTCATCGTGATCGCCAAGGGCTCGGAGCGGGTTGCCGAGGTCGGCGCTCGCTTCACGCTGGATGCGATGCCCGGCAAGCAGATGAGCATCGACGCCGACCTGCGCGCCGGCCACCTGACCGGCGACGAGGCGCGCCAGCGCCGCGCAGCGCTCGCGATGGAGAGCCAGCTGCACGGCGGCATGGACGGCGCGATGAAGTTCGTGAAGGGCGACGCGATCGCGGCGCTGATCATCACGGTCATCAACATCCTGGCCGGCATCGTCATCGGCATCACCTACCACGGCATGCCGGCGGCGGATGCGGCAAACCGCTTCGCCATCCTGTCGATCGGCGACGCGATGGTGTCGCAGATCCCGTCGCTGCTGATCTGCGTGGCGGCCGGCGTGATGATCACGCGCGTCGCCGACGAGCATGCGCCCAAGCCCAAGTCGCTGGGCGAGGAGATCACCCACCAGCTGACGCGCAGCCCGCGCGCGCTGTACCTGGCGGCCGGCTTCCTGTGCGGCTTCGCGCTGGTGCCGGGCTTCCCCTGGTACGTGTTCCTGCTGCTGGCCGCCGGCCTGGTGATGCTCGGCCGCCAGCTGCAGGGCAAGGGCAAGGCGCAGCCGACGCACGAAGGCGAGGCGGACGCGCTGAAGGGCCTGCTGCGCGAGGGCGCGAAGGCACGCAAGGGCGACATCCAGGCGATCGAGGACAAGGCGACGGCCTTCACCGCGCCGCTGGCGGTGACGATGTCGCCGAAGCTGGCCGCCGCGCTGCGGCCGGACGTGCTGAACGCGGCCTTCGAGCGCGAGCGGCAGAGCCTGCAGGAACAGCTCGGCCTGCCGTTCCCCGGCATCCGGCTGTGGACGCGGGCGACGCATGCGGACAACGAGTACGAGCTGCTGCTGCACGACGTGCCGCACGGCACCGGGCAGATCGCCCTCGACGGCGCGAAGGAGGCCGGTGCGCCGGATCCGGAGGAGGTGATCGCCAAGCATGCGATCCAGGCGCTGCATGAGCAGGCGCACCAGTTCCTGGGCATCCAGGAGGTGCAGTGGGTACTGGAGCGGGTGGGGGCCGACTACCCGGGCCTGGTGGCCGAGATGCAGAAGGTGGTGACGGTGCAGCGCATCGCCGAGGTGCTGCGTCGCCTGCTCGAGGAGCAGCTGCCGATCCGCAACATGCGCGCGATCTGCGAGAGCCTGATCGTCTGGGGCCCGAAGGAGAAGGACGCGCTGATGCTGACGGAGTACGTGCGCGGCGACCTCGGGCGCTACCTGAGCCACCGGGCGACGCAGGGCAGCGGGGCGCTGTCGGCGGTGCTGCTGGAGCCGTCGGTGGAGAAGTTGATCCGCGACGCGATCAAGCCGACGCCGGCCGGCAACTACCTGGCGCTCGCGCCGGATGCGGTGGGCGCCATCGCGCGGCGGGTGAAGGAACTCGCGGGCCTGACGCCGCGCGCCGGCATCGCGGTGGTGACCTCGATGGACATCCGCCGCTACGTGCGGCGCATCGTCGAGTCGGAGTCGAAGTGGCTGGCGGTGTATTCCTACCAGGAGCTCGGTTCGCAGGTCCGCGTCGAGCCGCTGGGGCGGGTGGCGCTGTGAGCACCATCGAAGTGACGGACGATTCCCGGATTGGCATCCGGGCCACCGGTCTTCGCAGCCCGGATGCAGCGAAGCGGAATCCGGGGGGCACATCATGAGCCGCCCCCGCAACGTGTCCTTCGAGGTCCACCGTCCGGCCCAAGCGCCGGCCGCACCCAGCTTCGACCCCGGCCGTGGCCTGAGCTTCACCGACCTGCTGCGACAGCGCCGCCAGGCCGGCAGCGCGCGGCCGTTCGGCGAACGCCTGAAGGCCGAGCCCGAGGGGCGCGCTTCCGCCCGCGAGCTGTTCGAGGGCGAGGTGCCGGCCGGCATCCCGCCGGTCGCCGCCCAGGACGAATCCGAGGCCCAGGCCCAGCCCGAGGCAACGGAAGAGGCATCCACCGACCCGGCCTGGGCCGACGAGATCGTTCCCGGCCCCGAACTGCTGCAACCCCTCCTGACCGGCGCCGCGCGCGTCGCCCGCAGTGCCGCCCCGACGCACCCCACGGTCGCCGCCATCGCCCAGACCATCGCGCGCTTCTGCAACGACCGCGCCGTCGACGACAGCGAAGGCTGGCAGGTGCGCATGCCGCTGCGCCCCGACGTGCTGCCCGAGACCACCCTGCAACTGTCGGTTTCGTCGTATTGGCTGCAGCTTCGCTTCGAGACCGCGGACGCGAAGGCCCGCGACCTACTCTTCACCCATCGCGATGCATTGGGCACCGCGCTCGAAGAATCCCTGAACCGCCGGCGCGACGTCGCCATCGTCATTGACTGAATCGCCATGACCGCTGCCTCGCTCGACACCGTCAAGCCGATCCTCTCCAGGCTGCCCGCCGTGAGCCCCGCCGCGGCCACCGCCTCGCGCCTGCTGCACGACAGGCGCCTGGCCGCGCTGTGGCGCGCGCTCGACCTGCGGCGCGACCTGACCCTGGTCGCCGCCCCGGACGCGGGCGGCGCCCCGCTGTATGCGCTGGAACTCGCGAGCGACGCCGGCCGCGTCAGCCTCGCGATCGCCTGCCGCGCCGACGGCGTGCTCGCGATGGCCGCCGGCCCGGAGCTCAGCGAGGCCCTGCGCACGCTCGCCGCCGAGGCCCTGTTCGGCGAGACCACGCAGCGCCTGGGCCGGCAGATCCTGCCCGGTGCGCAGGCGCTCTCCCTCACCACCCTCGCGCCGGCGCAGGCGCCGCGCAGCGGCTGGTGCAGCCTGCGCCGCGGCGGCGCCGAGATCGCCCGCATCGCGGTCCAGACCCTGGCCCCGCCGGTGCACGACGCGCTGCGCGGCGCCGCCCGCGCCAACGACCCGAGCCAGGCCTGGCGCTCGCTGCTGCGGCTGCCGGGGGCGTTCTCGATCGCGAGCCGCACGCTCTCCGTCGACGTGCTGCGCACCCTGCGCGTCGGTGACGTGGTGCTGCTGCCGCCGGGGCTGGCGAGCCTGGAGGGCGCCCCGGCGGTGCTGCACCTGGGCCCGCGCGGCGGCAAGCGGCTGGCCGCGCTGGGACGATTTCAAGCGAATTCATGGACCGTCGAAGGAGGACTTCAGATGTTGGACGATGACCAGGACCTGCTCACGGAGCCGGGTGCCGAAGCCGATGCGATCGGCGAACTGGAGCTGCCGGTGCGCTTCGAGATCGAGACCGTCTCGGTGCCGCTGGCCGAGCTGGAATCGATCGAGCCCGGCTACGTGATCGAACTCGCGGTGCCGGCCGCCGAGGCGCGCCTGCGCCTCGTGTCCTGCGGCCAGGTGATCGGCCACGCCGAGCTGGTGGCGGTCGGCAACCGCCTGGGCGCCCGCATCATCCGCATGGTGGCACGCGATGCAGCAGACCACCACGGGTGAACTGCTCCCGCTGCTCGTCATCGCGTTCGCGATCGGCGTGCTGCCCTTCGTCGCGATGATGGTGACCTCGTACACCAAGATCGTCGTGGTGCTGGGGCTGCTGCGCAACGCGCTCGGCGTGCAGCAGGTGCCGCCCAACATGGTGCTGAACGGCATCGCCATCATCGTGTCGGCCTACATCATGGCGCCGCTGGTGATGGATTCGTACGACCGGATGAAGGACCAGGGCTTCGCCCCGTCGAGCGCCGGCCAGATCGGCCAGATCCTCGACGTGGCCAAGGACCCGGTGCGCAAGTTCCTGGACAAGCACGCCCAGCAGCGGGAGAAGAACTTCTTCCTCAAGTCGGCCGTGGCCGTGTGGCCCCCGGAGCGCGCCAAGGCGCTGAAGGCGGACGACCTGATCGTGCTGGCGCCGGCCTTCACGCTCTCGGAGCTGACGGCGGCGTTCAAGATCGGCTTCCTGCTGTACCTCGCCTTCGTGGTGGTGGACCTGATCATCGCCAACATCCTGCTGGCGCTGGGGCTGTCGCAGGTCACGCCGACCCAGGTGGCGATCCCGTTCAAGCTGCTGCTGTTCGTGGTGATGGACGGCTGGTCGACGCTGATCCACGGCCTGGTGCTGACCTACAAGTGACGACGAGGCACGCATGGATTTCGACAACATCGTTCGATTGACCTCGCAGGCCATGCTGCTGTGCCTGATGGTCTCGCTGCCCGCCGTGGTGGTGGCGGCGCTGGTGGGGCTGCTGGTGTCCTTCGTGCAGGCGATCACCTCGCTGCAGGACCAGGCCATCTCGCAGGGTGCCAAGCTGGTGGCGGTGGTGATCACGCTGGTGATTGCCGCCCCGTGGGGCGCCTCGATGGTGCTCGGTTTCGCCCAGCAGGCGGTACAGGCGGCACTGCAATGACCTTCCTGCGCAGCTTCATCCCCAAGGCGCCGCCGGTGGCGCCGCGCGCCGCGCCGGTGTTGGCGACCCCGGCCACGGCGCAGGCCGCGCCGACGGCGACGCCGCAGCCGGCCCACCATGAGCACCACCATGGCGCGCACGGCGCGGCCCACCCGCGCCGCCAGCCGAAGGCGGGCTGGAACGGCCCCGGCAGGCCGAAGCGGCCGGCCAAGCCGAACCGCACGCGCCGGCGCAAGAATGCGGGCGTGCCCTCGGGCGACGACGACGACAACGACCTCCACCACCACGAGGCCCAGTCGGCCGGCACGGCCGCGGTGCAGGGGCGCGAGCCGTCGCGCGACGGCGGCGACGACCAGGACGAGGGCGGCGACGAGCGCTCGCGGCAGGACCGCCAGACGCGCGCGCGGGCCCTGTCGGGCAAGGCCGACGAGCCGGGTGGTGGCGCGAAGCGGCCGAAGCTCTTCGACTCCAAGGTGCCGCTGCAGCGCTTCGTGAAGGGCAGCATCGGTGTCGTCGCCCAGGCGAGCGTGCAGGCGCAGCTCGGCCGCGCGGCGAAGGCGAACAACGGTGCGCTGGCGGCGAGTGCGCTGCGCCAGCTGCAGCTCGGGCTGCTCGGCAGTGCGCGCCCGGGGGCCCGGCTGGACCAGGGCGGCCTGGCGCGGGTGCGCGAGCACCTGATGGCGAATTTCGTGAAACCGGAGAAGCCTGCGGGCGGGTTCGCGCCGGCGGTGGTGATGCTGCACCTGACCCTGCCGATGCTGTTGCTGCAGCTGCAGGTGCCGCGGACTGAGGAACAGGCGGCCCTGACCATCGCGAAGCTGATGGTCCAGGCCAGGAGGAGCCAGCGATGAGCGAGGAAGACCTGCCGCAAGGCGAACTGCCGGAAGGCGCGGACGGCGAGGGCGGGGACCCCGACCACGAGCGCTACGTCGAGCTGCTGACGGCGCTGTGCGGCGAGCTGGACCTGCCGGACGTCGACGCCGTGCTGCAGTCGCGCCGGGTCGAGGTCGAGGGCTTCAGCGTGATCCTCGACCACGTGACGAACGACCCGCAGGCGATGTACATCCAGTTCGACTACGGCATCACGACGGCCGGGCGGACCCTGTCGATCTTCCGGCTGATGCTGGAATCGAACCTGCTGGTGTATGCGCAGGACCAGGCCCAGCTCGGGCTGGACCCGGACACCGGCTCGACCCAGCTGATCGTGCGCGTGCCGATGACGGACGACATCGACGGCGCGTGGCTGATGGAGACGCTGACGCACTATGCCGAGCACGGGCGCTACTGGAAGGACCACCTGCTGCAGGCGCCGGACGACATGTTCGAGGCGATCTCGGCGGGCGACTATCTCTGGCTGAGGGCCTGATTCGCATTGCACAATCCGCTGTGATGCCCGACAACGACCCGCAGGACCTCTTCGAAGACCGACCGACGCTCTGGCCGCACACCGCGCCCGAGCGGCTGCTGCCGTCCGAGGTCGAGCAGCGCCTGCTGAAGGCCGCGGCCTGCGTCGGCGGCGACGCCCCGTACGCGGTGGCGCTGTGCGAGGAGGCGATCGCCCTCGCGCGGGCCACGCGCGACGAAGGGGAGCTGGTGCGCACCCTGTTCCGCGCCGCGAGCCTGGTGCAGCAGGCGCGCCGCCCCGACCGCGCCTACGTGCTGTGCCTGGAGGTGCAGCAGGTGCTCGAGCGCCGCGACGACCGCTGGCGCGCCACCCGCATCCTGCTGCTGCGCGGCCAGTGCTGGCTGGACGTCGGCGAGCACGAGCGGGCGATGGCGCTGATCGCCGAGGCGGCGGATCGCTTCAAGGTGATGGAGAACCGGGCCGACCTGGCGCGCTGCCATGCGGCGATGGCGATGGCGCATCGCCTGGCCGGCGACCTGGAGCGCGCGATCGAGGCGGCCGAGCACGCGGTCGGGCTGGTCGAGCCGCCGCGCGATCGCCACCTCGACATCAGCCTGCGCCACAACGAGGCGCTGATGCGCCTGGAGCGCGGGCGCCAGCTCGCCCAGCAGGGCGACATGCAGCGCGCCCAGGCCGAGTACGCGCGCGCGTCGGCGGTGCTGCCGGACGTGCGCCACGTCGAATCGGCGCGCCAGCAGCCCGACGGCGGCCAGGTGCTGCAGAACATCGCGCAGGTGGCGATGGCGGTGGGCGACGACGCGACGGTGCTGCTCGCGCTGCGCCGCCTGGCCGACTGGGCGCGCCAGCACCGCAGCCGGCTGGAGCGCGGCCTGGTGTGGCTGCAGATGGCCGAGCTGCAGCGCGAGCGCGGCCGCACCCGGGCCGCGGTGTCGTGCGCACGGGCGGCGGTGAAGCACCTGGTGTCGCTGCACAACGAACCGAGGCTGGTCACGGCGCGGCTGCTGCTGGCCGACCTGCTGGAGGCGCAGGGCGACCACCGCGGCGCCTACGAGGCGTATGCCGAGGGGTCGCGCGTGGCCGCCGAGCAGCAGCGCGAGGCGATCGCGCTGCGCGCCGAGATGCTGGCGCTGGACCGCGATGCCGAGCAGGAACTGCGCAGCACCGAGCAGACGCTGGCCTATGCGCAGCGCCTGTCGAACGTCGGCCACCTGGTGGCGAGCATCAACCACGAGCTGAACCAGCCGATGGCCTCGATCCGCCTGCTGGCCGAGACGGCGCTGGAGCTGATCGAGCGCGGCGAGGCGCCGGACGAGGTGCTGGCCAGCATGCGCTCGATGCTCAAGCTGTCGACGCGGCTCACCGACCTCACGGCGCAGCTGGCGGCGTTCCCGGCGCAGCCGGCGGCGCAGCCGCAGTTGCTGAACCTGCGCCAGGTGGTGCTCGAGGCCCTGGGCATGCTGCGCTCGCGCCTCGGGCAGACGCCGTGCGAGATCGTGGTCGAGTTCGACGAGGGCACGGCCCACGGGCTCGAGAGCCAGCTCGTGCGGGTGGTGGCCAACCTGGTGAACAATGCGCTCGACGTGCTGGAGTCGCTGGCGGAGCGCCGCATCGCGTTCCGCTGCACGAACGACGGCGAGTTCGTGGTGCTGAGCGTCGCCGACAACGGGCCGGGCCTCGCGCCCGCGGTGCTGGAGCGGCTGTTCCAGCCCTTCTTCTCGACCAAGGCGGCGGGACGCGGCCTGGGCCTCGGCCTCGCCCTGTCGCGCGACGTGATGCGCGAGATGGGGGGCGACCTGCTCGCGCGCAACGGCGCGGCGGGCGGGGCGGTGTTCGAGGTGCGGCTTCCGGTGGACGACCCGACGACGGTCCCCGGAGAACTCGGACGCTGACCTGCCGCGAGGGCGCGTTGGCGGGATGCCGCGGCCGCGAGGGAACCGGGGCGTGGCGCGACCGCACTCAGCGCGGATGAAACGGCCCTCCTCTTCCTTGCGCTCGCCTTCGCCTTTGCCTTCGGGCTCGCATGTGCCCGGTGGACCCGCCGACGTGTCGTTGGAGCCCTCTCCATCGGCGTCGCCAGACCCTTCGATCGGAGACCGGCTCGCCGCTGCGCTGGTCGCCGGCGCGCCGGACGGGGAGTTGTCGGCCCTGGTCGATGAGGGCCTCGCCTGCTCCGCGTGGTGCAGTGGCTGCCCCGATGCGGCTTGGCTGCTGCTGGAAGCCATCAGCCGGCTCGACCAGCCGGCCGAGGCGATCCATGCGTTCAGTCGGCAGTTCCAGCTGCCCGCATCTTCGGAAGCCGGCCCGGGCATGACGGCATCTGCCTGCCGGCACAGCCTGGGCTGCGTCCGCCGCCTGCGTGCCATGCTCGGCGCGCTGGCGCTCTACAAGACGCAGCTCGGGCTGTCGCGGGTGGCGGCGACTGTCCTGCACGTGGTCCGGTTCCCGGCCTGCGAGCTGTCGGACGCATGGCACTGGCTGTGCATCGCATTCCGGGGCCACGAAACCCTGGCGGCGGACGTGCTGACGGCCTGCTGCAAGGGCCTGTGCCGGCAGTGCATGCCTTCGCGACGGATCGACTACCTGGCATCGCTGGCCGGGCTTGTCTTGGTGGGCGGTGGGCCGGTGCCGGGGTTGGATTTGGCCCTCGCGGCCCTCGACGGTGGCGTCAAGGAAGCCGGTGCGCGCTGCATCGAGCTCTTCGATGTGATGGTCGCGACGCTCAGGCTTCTCGAGGCCGCGCGGTCGAACCGGCCGTGCAGCGACCTGGCGGACGCACTGATCGGCGCGCTCGTCGGGCTGGGCGTGAAGGCGGAGATCGAGCGCAAGTCGAGGCCGAACCCGTCGCCCGCACCCGGCCTCGCGGCCGCGGTGTTGGCCTGGGCCTCGGCAGTCCTCGATACGATCGACTGGACCGAGACGTCAAGCGACGGCAGTCAGTGAGAGCCCGCGGAACCGTCACCCGAGCCGTCGGCGGGTCGGCTCCCTACGGGGTCTGGTGCGCCTTCGCGAGCAGCGAGATGGCGGCCAGGCGGCAGGCTTCCTGGTCCGGCGTGCTGCCGTCCAGCGTGGGCTCGTCCACCAGGCGGCCGGTGATCTGGTCGACGACTTCCTCGAAGCGGCGAACCACTTCGGCACGCAGCGTGTCGTAGTCGCTGTCGTCGAACGACGGTGCGTCGACGGGGGGCTCGCGGGTCGCGGCAGGCAAGGGCATGGTTCTCGGGACAGGTCGAAGGCAGGGGACACGGTAGGGCGCGCGGCGGCCCGGCGCCGCCGCCCGGCCCGAAGGCCCGCATGCGTCCGCGAAGTTGCAAGGTGAAAAGCGCGCACGAGGGCGGCATGACGCTACGATCTCGCATCGATTGCAGTGCACAGAACAAGCCCCCCATGCCGGACCACAAAGACGACAGCAACCCCTCCGCGCCCTCGAGCGTGGCGCGCATCCTCGTGATCGAGGACGACGAGGCCTTCCGCTTCAGCGTCAAGCGCGCGCTCGAGCTGGCCGGCTGCCAGGTCACGCTGTTCGAGGATGCGGAATCGGCGATGGCCCACCTCACGGCGGTGGCGCCGTCGGCGGTGCTGACCGACCTGCGTCTGCCGCGCGCCGACGGCCTGTTCGTGCTGGAGCGCGTGCGCGAGAAGGACGCCGACCTGCCGGTGGTGCTGATGACCGGCCATGGCGACATCCCGACCGCGATCCAGGCGATCCGCTCCGGCGCCTACGATTTCCTCGAGAAGCCGTTCAGCCGCGAGCGCCTGCTGGCCGTGATGCAGCGCGCGACCGACCAGTACCGGCTGGTGCAGGAGAACCGGCAGCTCAAGAGCCGCCTGGCCGAGTCCTCGGGCATCGACCAGATCGTGCGCGGCGACACCGCGCCGGTGCGCGAGCTGCGCGACCTGATCCTGCGCCTCGCGCCGACGCCGGTGGACGTGCTGATCCACGGCGAGACCGGCACCGGCAAGGAACTGGTGGCGCGCTGTCTGCACGATTTCGGCCGGCGCTCGGGCAACTTCGTCGCCCTCAACTGCGCCGCCATCCCCGAGAGCCTGTTCGAGAGCGAGCTGTTCGGCCACGAGGCCGGCGCCTTCACCGGCGCGGGCAAGCAGCGCATCGGCAAGATCGAGCATGCGAAGGACGGGACCCTGTTCCTGGACGAGATCGAGGCGATGCCGCTGGCCCTGCAGGCCAAGGTGCTGCGCGTGATCCAGGAGCGCGAGGTCGAGCGGCTGGGCAACAACAAGCCGATCCCGGTCAACTTCCGCGTCGTCGCGGCGACCAAGGTGAGCCTCGAGGAACTGGCGAAGAAGGGCGAGTTCCGGCCCGACCTGTTCTACCGCCTGAACGTGGCCTCGCTCAAGATCCCGGCGCTGCGCGACCGGCTGGGCGACATCCTCGGCCTGTTCCAGGTCTTCCTGCAGCAGGCGAGCCTGCGCTTCCAGATGCCCGTGCCCACGCTGACGCCGGACCAGCACCAGTCGCTGCTGTCCTCGCGCTGGCCGGGCAACGTGCGCGAGCTGAAGGCCTGCGCCGAGCGGATGATCCTCGGCCTGCCGATCTTCGTCGATGGCGAGCCCACGGCGTCGGCGCCGCGCTCGTTCGACGAATCGGTGGCGATGATCGAGCGCAGCCTGCTCGAAGAGGCGCTGCGCCGCCACGGCGGCTCGGTGAAGGCGGCCTGCGCCGAGCTCTCGCTGACGCCTGCCACGATGTACCGCAAGCTGAAGGCGCTGGCGGTGGATCCGTCGGCCTACAAAGAGCCGAACGCCGACCCGGCGGCCTGAGCATCCTGAACCACGATCCCGGATGGGCATCCGGGCTGCCGATACTTGGCTGCGGGATGTCGATACGCCATCGACAGGCCCCTTGCCGCCCGTCCGCGCGGCCGAACGCTCGTTCGTTGCAACCCTGAGAGACCCCCGGGGCCCGCGTTCTCAAACTTGATTCTGCCCGACGGCGCCAGGCCTGTCGGATGTCCGGCTTCGCCCTGGAAACGCTCCCAGGTTCCACGAAGAATCAAGCACTTGCGCGCGAAACTGAAAGCGCTTGCAGATCGCGCTGCCATACATCGCTTCGTGGCACATGCCTTGCGAAACGGGATCGTCAGCCATCATTTCAAACAGATAGGGGAGTCTCGTGAACAAAGCAGCCTTGTTGATCGAAGACAAAGAAACGCAGCTGGTGGTCCGCACCGCGCTGGAGTGCGCCGGATTCCACTGCGAGGTGTATGCGTCCAGCGCGACGCTGCTGCGCGGCATCAAGCGCGACGACCACGGCCTGGTCGTCGTGGACTTCGATGACGCGCTGGCCGACTGTGCGGCCCTCGTCGACTGGCGCCGCAACTGGCTCAATCCGCAAGTGACCTTGGTCGCATTGGGCCGGGCCGATCCGCTGACCGCGGCCCAGGTGCTGAACGCCGGCATGGACGATTTCGTCGCGAAGCCGGTGCGCGGCGCCGAGCTGCTGGCGCGCGTCGGCGCCGCAGCGCGCCGCCGCCTGCCGCAACCGGCCGCCCCCGGCCTGAGCGTCGCGGGCTGCAGCATCGACCCGGCGGCCAGCGCCATCGTCTCGCGCTCGCAGCGCGTCGGCCTGACCGCCCGCGAGCTGGCGCTGGCCCAGCTGCTGTTCGAGAACGCCGGCCAGCTCGTCACCCGCGCCCGCCTGGCGCAGGACGTCTGGGGCACCGACGCCGACATCACCGGCCGCTCCATCGAGCAGCACATCTACCAGCTGCGCCGCAAGCTCAAGCGCTGCGCCGGCGAGGCGCTCGCCCTGCGCGGCGTCTACGGCAGCGGCTACCGCATCGACGCGGCCGCCGTCCCGCACTCCCCGATCCCGCCGTCCGCCGCACCGGTGCTGCCGGCGCAGCGGGCCTACCACGCCTGACCTCCCACCATCATGCGATCCACCACTCCTTATTCGTTGAACGGCCTGCGCCAGGACGGCACCGCGCTGCCCTGGGGTGATGTGCGGGGCGCCGCGCTGTCGGGCCTGCTGTCGCTGATCACCACCGTGTCGTATGCCGCCGTCGCGGCCGGCTCCATCGCACCGATGGGCCCCGGCCTGCTGTCGGCGATGGTGCTGTCGGGCCTCATCGCGGCCTCGCTCGGCGCGCTCGTGGCGAGCGCCGTCGGCTCGGTGCCGACGCAGATCTTCGCGCCGCGCGCCTCGGTGGCGGTGGTGATCGCCGCGGCGGCGACCTCCTTCGGCGCCGCCCCGGGCGGCAACCTGCCCCAGGTGCTGGGCCTGCTGGCGCTGTGCCTGCTGCTGTCGACGCTGATCCAGCTCGCCTTCGCGGGCCTGCGGCTGGGCGGCCTGATCCGCCTGATCCCGAGCTCGGTGATGGCCGGCCTGGTGATCGCGCTCGCGCTGAAGCTGATCTGGACCGAGCTGCCCGACCTGGTGTCGGCCCCCGACCGCCTGCGTCCCTGGGCGCCGCTCGCGAGTGCCATCGGCACCTTCGGCGTGTTCGTGCTGCTGCGCTACGGCCATGGCGCCGGCAAGGCGATGCTGGCCGGCCTGGCCGCCGGCCTGTTGATCTCCACCGTGGTCGACCTCGGCGCGCCGGGCGCGCTGCCGCACCTGCCGGCCATCGACCTCGGCAGCGGCCCGCTGCTGCCGGTCACCCGCCTGGGCGGCCTGTTCAGCAACGGCATGGGAGGCCACTGGCTCGACGTGCTGGCCTTCGCGGTCGTGATCGCGGTCGTCAACTCGGTCGAGACCCTGACCTCGGCGATGCAGATCGAGGAGATGGGCACGCAGCGCTTCGACGCCAACCGCGCCCTGCTGGGCGGGGCGCTCGGTTCGCTGGTGTCGGCGCTGGCCGGCGGCCTGCCGCTCGCGGGCGGCACCTCCACCTCGTCGGTGCACGTCAAGGCGGGCGCCAAGGCGCGCAGCGCGGCGCTCGCCTCGGCGATGCTGGTCGGCCTGGGCACGCTGGTGTTCGCCTCGCTGATCGCCAAGGTGCCGCTGGCGGTGGTCGCGGCGCTGATGCTGTGCGTGGCCGGCGAGATCATCGTGCCGCCGCTGCGCGACCTGGCCGCCCAGTGGCGCGCCGACCGCGCCGGCATGCGCGGCGAGCTGGCGGTGGTGCTGCTGGTGTGCGTGCTGCTGCTGGCGGCCGACATCCTGGTCGCGGTGGCGGCCGGCGTGGCCGCGGCCTCGGTGCGCGCCTTCATCCAGATGCGGGCGAGCCTGGTGCGCCGCGAGTACAACGCCACCGACGCGATGTCGCCCACGCTGCTCGGCCCGAACGGCCTGCCGATGGCGCGCGGCGTGCCGGTGATCGAGATCGGCCAGCCGCTGTTCTTCGCGACGGTCGAGGCGGCGGTGCATGCGATCGAGCGCGTCGGCCGCAAGTCGCGCCACGTGGTGCTCGACCTGACGCGCGGCGACGGCATGGACCTGACCGCCGCCAAGGCCCTGGCACGCTGCGCCGCCGGCATGCAGCACGACGGCCGCCAGCTGCTGGTGGTGGGCGGCTCGACGGTCGCCGAGATGGAGGCGCCGCTGCGGCCCTGCCTCGTCTTCAGCCATATCGGCGATGCGGTGAACTACTGCACCGACGAGCAGGGCCTGCTGGCGCTGGAGGCCGAGCGCGCCCGGCGCGACGCGCAGACCATGCCGCCCGCCGTGCTGGAGCATGCAACGCAGCTGCTGGCCGGCCACCTGGGCCCGATCGCCCCGGTGCTGGTGAAGCGCGCGGCGGCGGCGGTGACGAGCCGCGACCAGCTCTGCCGCGTGCTGGCCGCCCAGATCGACGAGCGCGACGCGCGAGACGCCTTCCTCGAAGGCATGGAACGGATTCCTGTTGCTGGAGGTGCACGATGAGCACGACCCCGAACCCCGCAGGCGCGCGCGAGCGCGATGTCTTCATGGCGATGCTGGCGCGCCTCGACGCCGAGCTGGACCGCGACCTCGCGTCCAGCAAGAAGCCGGTCCCCGATGCCGAGCCGCAGACGGACTTCGTGCCGACGCTGCAGCTGCTGAAGGAGGACGAGATGGCGGCGCTGGCGGCGCAGCCGCGGGCCCCGGCCCCGCGCCGCGCCCCGCGGGCGGCGCGCCCGCAGCGCCCGCTGATCGCGCGGCTGCTGCCGTGGCTGGTCGGCGGCGGCCTCGCGGCCAGCGCGGCCTCGTTCGCGGTGTCGTTCACCGGCTCGCGTCCGCCGTCGGTGCCGGCACCGGCAGCCGTGACGGCCGCCGCCCCGGCCCCCGTGCCCGTGGCGGCGGTTGCGCCGGCCCCGATGCCGGCCCCCGCCGCCGTCGCGCCTGTGGCCCCGATCCCCGAACCCGCGTCGCCGGCCCCCGTGGTCGTCGCCGCCGCCCCCGAAGCCAAGGTGCCGGCCGCAGCGGCCGACCCCGGCACTGCCTGTCCCCCTGCACGCCGGGCCCTGGGCCTGTGCGATGTCCAGGCGCCCTGAGCGCCACCCACCGATCAAGGAGAGTTCCATGCGCCATCTGCTTCTGACCGCCGCCCTGTGCCTGGCTTCGCTGGGCGCGCACGCCGCCGGCGACCGCATCGTCACCGGGTCCGACCGCGGCACCTACATCGAGATCGGGCGCGACCTGTCGCGCTTCATCGCCCAGCCCGCCGGCCTCCCGCTGGAGGTGCTGCCGTCCAAGGGCTCGGCGGAGAACGTGCGCCGCCTGCGCAACGAGCCGGGCGTGCGCCTGGCGCTGGTGCAGTCCGACGTCTACCGCGCCTACCTCGACCAGGCCAAGGCCGGCGACGCCGAGGCCGAGCGCCTGATCAAGCCGCTGCGCGTCGTGATGCCGCTGTACGACGAGGAGATCTACTTCGTCGCGCGCGCCGACTCGCCGCTGCGCTACATCCACGAGCTGCGCGACAAGCGCATCAACGTCGGCCCGGTGGGCAGCGGCACGGCCCTGACCGCGACCACGCTGTACCGCGCGATGTTCGGCGGCCCGATGCTGGAGCAGAACACCAGCTTCCTGTCGAACGAGGAGGCGCTGGTGAAGCTCGCCACCGACAAGTCGATCGACGTGGTGGTGATCGTCGCGGGCCAGCCGGCCAAGCTGTTCGCCGACATGAAGTCGGAAGCGCGCCAGTACATCAAGCTGCTGCAGCTGGACCGCAGCGCGCCGGAGACGCTGGCGCTGGACGGCACCTACCTGCCGGCGACGATCCGCAGCACCAGCTACCCGAACTGGCTGACGCAGGACTCGACCTCGCTGTCGGTGAAGTCGATGCTCGTGACCTACGACTACCAGACGCCGGCGCTGCGCGACTCGCTGACGCGCTTCGCCAAGTCGATGTGCGGCAACTTCGACAAGCTGCGCAGCGATGGGCATGCGAAGTGGCAGGAGGTGAACCTGGCCGCGCCGCAGCTGCCCAAGGGCTGGACCTACTATGCGCCGACCCAGAAGGTGTTGACGCACTGCGACACCGAAGGATCCCCGGACGGCCAGTCGGTGGCGCACGCCAGGCCGGCGGCGGTGGCGAGCTGCACCCAGAGCCGCGAAGTGCTGGGACTTTGCCGCGCCGCGTCCACCGTCGCGTCCAAGTAAGCGGCCGGCGATCCACCCGACGGGGCGAATGAGCCATGGGCATTCCAGGCAAGGGCTTGCTGCCACCGTTGGCGCGGCCGTCATCGCCGGTGCTGCCGGGCGGCATCGGGCGGCCGACGCCGCGCCCGCTGCCCGGCAACGCCCCGACGCGTCCCGGCTCGCCCGGGCCGACCACGCGCCCGACGACGCAGGGCGGACCGCCGGCTGGCGGGGACGGTGCCCCGCGCACCTCGACCAGCCTGGTGAGCGCCCGCAACGGGCCGCGCGCGTCCCTGCCGGGGCGGGAGCCGGCGACGGCCAACGCGTCGACGGCGTCGACGACGACCCCGAAGCCGCCCGGCGGCGACAGCGGCAAGGCGGGCATCCCCGGGGCCGACCTGAAGCCGGGTCCGCACAATGCGATGGTGCTGGCGCGGCCCCAGGCCCTGGCGGCGGCGAACCGGCCCTCGCTGCGGCCGGCCGCGACCCCGGTGGGGCAGAACGGCAACGCCCAGGCGACCACCGGGCCGGCCGGGCCGGGCGAGGTCAACGACAAGGCGAAGGAGCTGCTCGGCATGCTCGAGAACCTGGCCGACGGCGTGCGCGGGCTGATGACGCAGCCGGGCCAGGAGCCGCGTATCAGCGACGAGGACAAGAAGACGCTGGGGCACCTGAACGAGATGCTGGGCGCGCTGAAAGGCATCAACGAGCAGTTCAACGAGATGCTCAAGGAGATCGGCAAGTCCATCAAAAAGGCCTTGGAATAGGGCGCCGCGCCACACCGCCATCTGGCCTCCAGATGAGCCCCATCTGAATTCTGTATCGCCGCACCCGCGCCGGGTCGCTAATCTAGCCCGCACACCGTGGTTCATGTGCAGGGATGGGAGGCGACTGTGGCGCAAGCGTTGGCACCGGCGTTGGAACAAGCGTTGGATCGGCCCGGGCAGGACCGCCCTGGGACGGCGGGCCATGACCACGTTCTGAAGACGAGCCGGGCGCACTTGTCGGCGGACCATCTCCGGCTGCTGGCGCAGGGGGCGGTCCGCATCATCCAGGTGGGCGGCTTCATCGGGCCGCAGGCCTGCGGCATCATCTCGAGGGGCGCTGTCGCACTCGGCTACGAGCCGTACCTCAACGTGAGCCAGGTGCGCCGCATCGGGATGGCGTACTACGAGACCGGGCACGAGCCCGCGCTGGTCGAGCGGTATTTCGCCACCGCCCGCCAGTGCCAGGAGCGGCTGAGGCAGGCCTGCGATCCGGTGGGCTCCCCGGTGGACACGGCGCGCTGCCTGCTGGACGAGACCTGGCCGGCCGGTGCGCACCTGCAAACGCTCGCCGGACGCAAGATGTTCGTCGGCCTGTCCCGGATGGTCGAGCCCCGCACGACCTTCCTCGCCCACCACGATGTCTTCGCGGACGATGCACCGGGCATGCCGGAGTCGGAGTCCGTCCTCGCGCAGTTCGCGGCGAACGTGTACGTCCGCATGCCCGAGCGCGGCGGCGAGCTCCTCATGTGGCACGCGACGATGAGCGTGGCCGAGTTCGACGCGCGTCGGCAGGGCGCTTACGGCATCGACCCCCGGGCCCTGCCGCCGCCCGACGTGGTGCTGCGGCCTGCGGCGGGCGACCTGCTGATCTTCGACGCCCGCCGGCTGCATGCCGTGGCCCCTCCCGAGGATCAGGCCCGCCTCGCCCTGTCCTTCTTCATCGCCTACCGTGGCGACGACGAACCCCTGACCTGCTGGAGTTGAGGCCATGATGCTGCCCACCTCGGAATGGATGTCGGTGGAAGGTGAACTGAACCTGCGCAACCTGCGGGCCCTGACGGCGCACCAGGTGCAGGTGCTGCGCATCCCCCGGTTCGTCGGCTCGGCCGCGTGCGCCGACCTGGCCGGCGGGCTCCGGTCGACGGGGTACAGCGACTACCGGAACGCCCCGTCGGTCGGCCGCATCGGCATGTCCTATTTCGAGACGGAGCGCAAGCCGGAGATCGTCGAGCATTACTTCGCGACGGCGCTGGCGAACGTCAGCCTGCTGAGGATGGCCTGTGCGCCCCACCCGTTCCCGGTCGACACGCTGCGCTGCCTGTTCGACGAGCTGTGGCCCGCGGGTTGCGGCGTGCAGGTCCTGTACGGCCGGAAGATGTTCGTCGGCCTGTCGCGGCGCATGGCGCCCGGCGTGCCGCTGCTCGCGCACCACGACATGTTCGGCCGCCATGCGCCGGGCACGCCGGAGGCGGCCAGCCTGGTGAGCCAGTTCGCCATCAACGTCTACGTCGAGGTGCCCGAGGCGGGCGGCGAGCTGGCCCTCTGGCGGGACGAGATCACGGACGCGGAGTTCCTCGAGCGCCGGGGCCCGCACTACGGCATCCCGCTGGGCGAGCTGGGCCCGCCCGACTTCACCGTGAAGCCGCAGGACGGCGACCTGATCCTGTTCAACGCGAGGAAGCTGCATGCGGTCCTTCCCGGGGTGGGCCGCGACCGCCTCACGCTCTCTGCGTTCCTGGGCTATCGCGGGCCCGACGAGCGACTGACGGTCTGGAGCTGACACCATGAACACGGCGAGCCCCCGGGGCGTGATGGCCCTCGTCTCGATCTTCGCGGCGGGTTACCTGCTGTCGTCGCTGCTGCGGGGCGTGACGGCCGCGCTTGCCCCCGTGTTCGTCGCCGAGTTCGGGGCGTCGCCGGCGCAGCTGGGCCTGCTGGCCGGTGCCTACTTCGCGTCCTTTGCGCTGCTCCAGCTGCCCATGGGGGCCTGGCTGGACCGTCACGGCGTCCGCCTCGTCCTGGGGGTGTCGCTCGCGGTCGCGGCGGCCTCGTGCCTCCTGTTCGCGGCCGCGGGGTCGCTGCAGGGGCTGGTGGGGGCGCGGCTCCTCGCCGGCGTCGGCGTCAGCGCCTGCCTGATTGCACCCCTCACCGCGGCCCGGCTGTGGACGGGCCCCGGCCAGCAGCAGCGCATCAACGCCTGGATGCTGATGGCGGGTGCGCTCGGGCTGGTGCTGGGGACCCTGCCGGCCGAAAGCGTGGCAAGCACGCTGGGCTGGCGGCCGCTGTTCGTCGCCGTGGGGGCGATGTTCGCGGCGGTCGCCCTGCTGATCGCACTGCTGTGCCCGACGCCGGAGAAGTCCGCACCGGCCGGCACGACCGCGGCGACCCCGGGCTATGCCGCCATCCTCCGCAACCCCTGCATGCGCTCCCTCGGCCCCCTCGGCCTGTTCAACTACGCGATCCTCGTCGCCGTGCAGACGCTCTGGGCCGGGCCCTGGCTCACCACGCTTGGCGGGATGGGGCCGCGGGAGGCCGCGACGCAGCTGATGCTCGTCAACGGCATCGTGCTGGGCGTCTTCCTGGTGATGGGTTGGCTGTCGCCCCGGATCAACGCATCCCCGGAAGACGGCGAGCGGATCCTGAAGTTCGGGGCGCCGTTCGGCGTCGCGATGCTGTTCCTCATCGCCTGGCTGGGCCCGGGCGCGGGTTGGCCGGTGTTCGCCGTCTACTGCGTGCTGTCGTGGCCGCTGTCCGTCACGCACCCGCTGGTGGGGCAACGCTTTGCGCCGGGCGAAGCCGGCCGGGCCATGGCCTTGTTCAACCTGTTGCTCTTTGCCGGTGTCTTCGCCTGGCAATGGGGCTTCGGCATCGTGGTGACGCGGCTGCAGCCGGTGCTCGGTGTCGTCGATGCGTACCGCGTGGGCATGCTGCTGCTGGCCCTGCTGTCGCTGGCGGGCTATGGGGCCTTCGTGGCTCAGTCCGACTCCATCACCAGCCGGATCCCGACCAGCGTGTAGCGCGTCTCGGGCGAATTCCAGTTGCGGTAGGCGCAGCGTGCATACAGCGGCCAGGTGTGCCACGAGCCGCCCCGGCGCACTTTCACGCTGCCCTCGGGCGGGCCCTGCGGATCGTCCTGTGGCGAACGGGCGTAGTAGGTGTCGTCGTGCCAGTCGGCCGTCCATTCCCACACGTTGCCGTGCATGTCGTGCAGGCCGAAGGCGTTGGGGCTGAACCGGCCCACCGGCGCGGTGAAGGCGAAGCCGTCGGCGCCGGGCAGCGCGAAAGGCTTCCACCGCGGCCAGTTCACCGCCGAATCGGCGTCGAACACGTTGGCGACCTTCGCCAGCGATTCGGGCTCGTCGCCACTGTGGTACTGCGTGCGGGTGCCGGCGCGGCAGGCGTATTCCCATTCCGCCTCGGTGGGCAGGCGGTAGCGGCGCTGCTCTGTGGTGCTGAGCCAGCGCGCCAGGGCGACGGCATCGTTCCAGGTCACGTTGACGACCGGGTGGTCATCGGTCTGCGCGAAGCCGGGGTTCTGCCACGAGTAGCGCGGGTCGCGGCCCTCGAAGGCATCCCCGCGCTTCGTGGTCGCGGGGTCGTAGGCGGGGTTGTAGCCGTAGCCGCCGGTGCCGTCGGCCACCGATTCGGGGACGTAGCCCGAGGCGGCGAGGAACCGGCGGAACTGGCCCACCGTCACCTCGTGCCGCGCCATGTAGAAGGGGCGCGTGATCCGCACCCGGTGGGCGGGGGTCTCGTCCTCCAGGTCCTGCAGGCGCTTGAGCGGGTATGCGGGATAGAGCCGGGCCATCTCCTGCACCGAGGCCTCGTTGCCCATCGTGAACTCGCCGGCCGGAATGCGGACCATCTCCATGCCCAGGCGGTTGGTGGCGACCGGCGGGGCGCTGGCGCAGGCGGCCAGGGCGAAGCAGGCGATGGCGAGGCAGGCGACGGTGGCAATCCGGGGGCGTCCCCCGGTCTGGATGTCGGCCAGCGGCACCCGCATGAAGTCGAAGCGCATGGCCCCGACTGTAGCCCGGTCCCGCCGCGGACCGCGGAGGCCGGCGGTACAGTGCGGCATGCGTCCTGATTCCTTCGCGCGGCGGTCTCGACTCGGCGGGGTCGCTCCGCGGGGCCTCGTCGCACTGCTGCTGCTCCATGCCTCGGCGATCCTCGCCAACGGCCCCGTGGCCGACCTGGAGCAACGCCTGCGGACCGACGGCGTCGAAGGCGTCAACGCCCACCTGGCCCGGCAGCCGTCGTTGCTGGCCGACCTGAGCCAGCGAAGCGCGGACTGCGACACCCAGGCGATCGGCCTCGCAGTCACGCTGAGCCGCGGCAAGGGCTCGAAGACCACCGAGGCGCACCGGGAAGCGCTGCGCCTCGCCGTCGGCACCTGCACCGAGAACGTCCTGTCGCTGCTCGCGCTCAACGAGGTCCCGAAGATCTGCGCCTCCGCCTCCTCATGGACGGTGACCCAGACCGCGCGCGAACTGCGGCGGCGGATGCGCGCCATCGACACCGACGCCGCCCTGCGCTCGACCGAGCGGGGGAGGGCCTGCCGCGCCGCCTACCAGTTCGAGTTCGAGCACACCCGCGTCGGCCTTCGGATCGAGCCGCCGGCCTCCCGGTCGCGGTGACGCACCCCGCCTTTACCTCATTCCTTCAGTCGAGCGTAGGCCGCGTCGATCAGCTTGAAGGCGGTGGTGTTGGTCTTGTCGGCGAGCTTGTCGGCGTGGAAGGCAGTGCGCCTCGATCTCCAGGCCTTGGCCAACTCGGCCTGGCTCGCGCCGGCCGGCACGCCCAGGATGTCGTGGTCCGACGCGTCGGCCTTCAGGTTCATGGTGGCCAGGCCCTTCAGGTCGGCCTCCGAGCGCTCGGGAGGTGGGCTGCCGGCTGCCGGCTTGGGTCCGGCGCCGAGGGTCTTCAGGTGCTCGGAGAATGCGTTGATCCGGTCCTGCTCCGCGGCGAGGGACCTTTTGAACTCGCCCCGGGCTTCGGACAGGAACCCGCGGATCGTGTCGCCTTGCGGATGCCCTTCCAGGCGGCCGTTGAGCTTTTTCTCGCCGGCGTCGGCGATGTCGATCTGGGCGTCGGCGCGGATGAGCAGATCGTCCACCTGCTTCATGGCCGCCCGGAGGGTGTCGCGGCCGCCCGCAGGGTCGCCGGCCGCGAACTGCGCCAGGCCCTGGCGGTACTGGGCCTCGATCTGCTGCAGCCGGGGCTCGAGTTGCTCGGGCCGGAACGGTGCATGCGCGAAGCCCAGCATCTGGTGCAGCGGCGCATTCGCCGGCAGGCCGATCGCGGCCATCGCGCCGGCCTGCGTCAGCGGCTTCGTCGCCTGCGGCTCCGCGGCCTCCTCCAACGCCGGCGTGGTGGCGGCAGGCTGGGTCGGCTTCGCTTCCTGGAGCGCCGGGCTTTCCTGTGCGACTGCGGCCTGCGGCCGGGCTTCCACCGCCTGCGGCGTCGGCTTCGTGGCCTGCGGCCGCGCCGGCAGCGACGGCCGGTCGGGGAGCGGCGGCATCTGCGGCGGGGTCGGCACGTGCATCGGCATCGTCGGCATCGGCGTCAGCCCCGGGCGTCCGAAGAGGCTGTCCGCCAGGTTCTGCCCGGCCTGTTCCATCTTCGCGTTGATGCGCTGGCCCAGCTTCTGGCCCAGCGGCTGCAGCTCCTGCGAGAGGCGCGCCCCCAGTGCCGAGGACAGCTGCGACAGCGAACCGACCTGGCCGGGCACCGCACCCTGGGCGGTGTGCAGGGCTTGCGTGGTCGCCTGGCTGACGACCTGCGCGGCCAGGCGCGCCCGGGCTGCGAGCTGCTGCCCCAGCGGTCCGTTGAGGTTGAGCCCGGCCTGGCCGGCGAGCTTGTGCGCGCCCTGGTTCAGCAGCGGTTTCGCCGCCGTGGCCAGCTGGCCGATCGCGTCCCCGATCGCGTGCCCGAGCGCCTGGGTCAGTTCGGACGTGCCCGACGCCTGGGCCTGCGGACGCGCGTAGCGTTCCATGCCGGCGCTGCTGCCGGCCTCGTCGGCCTGACCCTTCGCGTCGAATTTCTGGAAGCCGCCGGTGATGCCATAGCCCGAGGCGGGCGGCGCGTCTCCGGACGCGCCGGGCTTGAAGCGCTCCATGCCCGCGCTGCTGCCGCCTTCGTCCAGGCGCCCGCGGGGATCGAACTTCTGGAAGCCGCCCGTGATCCCGTAGCCGTTGGCCTGCTGGGAGTCGCGGCGCAGGGCGCCCAGGTTGGCCTGGGTGCGCGGCGGCCGGCTGCCGGCCGAGGCCGTGCGCCGGCCGAGGCTCGCGAAGGCCTGCTGCGCCTGCTGCTTGATGACGTCGGTCGCGACCGACTTGCCCTGCTCCAGCAGCTCCTGGCCCAGCTTGCGGGCGGTGGGACTGGTGGCGACGCGTTGCGCGAGGGTCTTGAGCGCTCCTGGGATCGGCATGGGGAATCTCCATGGCCGACGTCCGGAGCGCGTTCGCGGCGGATGCGCCAGCCTGCGGACACTGTGCGCCGTGGCGTTCCGCGGGCCGGTTTGCGATGCGAAGAGCCCGCCAGGACGGCGAAGCGGTGCAGCGCTACTTCGCGGTCCCCGCCTTCGCCTCCGCCAGGGCCGCCTTCAGTGCCTCCTCGAGCTTCGGCAGCACCGACTGCATCATCGACTGCGACATCGCGAAGGACTTCTGCATCACCACCGGCATCTTGGTGAGCATGGCCTGGCCGGCCGGGCTCGCGTAGAACGCCAGCAGGCCGTCCACCTCCTCCTGCTCAAAGGTCTCGCGGTAAAGCTGGACATACTTCGGCTTCAGCTTCTGCCAGCTCATCTCGTCCTTCATGACGGCGGCGAACTTCGAGGGCGCGGCGTCCAGTGCACGCTGCTGCTCGGCGGTCAACGGCTTTCCCTTGACGGCCTGCTGCATGCTCTGCCGCATCAGTTGTTCCATGCCGGCGTAGATGGACGGCATCAGCGCCTCGGCATTCGTCGCGGCGAGGAGCCGTTCGACGGACTCCTCGCTCGCGGGCGCCGCGTGGGCGCCCAGAGAGGTCACGAGGGCGGCCAGCGCCAGCAATTTCTTCATGTCGGGATCCTGGGTGCGGGACCCGATGATAGGTCCCGGCCGGAGGTTCCCTCCCGGGCCCCCAACGCCTCACGACGTCAGGCTGCTCTCGCACCCACGGATGACTTGGTTGTCTTCCATCGAGTCGCTGAGGTCGGCGTCGCAGCATCAACGGCAGGCCAATGCACATGATCGTCGCGTCGACCGCCTGGCCATCTCGACGCGAGATGAGGTCCATCTGAAATCTGTATGACTGAGCCCGCGCCAACCCGATAGCCTTGCCGGCCATCGTTGTTCATGAACAAGGCTTGCGGGCGCGGGCGGTCGATGTGCTCGCGGAGCTTGGCGGGTCCACGTTCGATGAGCATCCAGAAAGGAGCGTCTCTCATGTCCGTCATCATTTCGTCCTCGGCTGGTCACAGGCACGATCTGCTGTGGCGTCGGGTCACGTCTGCGGCTGCGATCGCGGCGATGACCTGGGCTGCGTTGATCGGGCTGCTCACTGCGAACACCGCAGCACACGCAGCCTCACCTGGCCCGACCAGGGCTTATGTCGTCAACACCGCTTCAAAGTCTGTATCGGTGATCGATACCACCACGAACGCGGTCACCTCCACCGTTGCGGTCATCGCCCCCTTTGCGATCGACCCAAGCACGTCCGCCGTGGCGATCAGCCCGGACGGCGCTCGCGCCTATGTCGGCCACTCGGACTTGTACGGGACGGGCAAGGTGTCGGTGATCGACACCACCACGAACACGGTCACCGCCAGCATTCTGGTCGGCAGCAAGCCGATCGCGATAGCGGCCAGCCCGAGCAGCGCCCGCGTCTATGTCGCCAACAACAACTACCACGCGACCTTCAACGGCACCATCTCCGATAGCGGCACGGTGTCGGTGATCAACACCGGCACGAACACGGTCACCGCCACTGTTTGGCTCCCCAGTGGGATCAAATCCATCTACGGAATGGCAGTCAGCCCAGACGGCTCCCGCGTCTACGTCATCAGCGATTACTACGGTTATAGCTATTTGACGGTGATCGACGCCGCCACGAACACAGTCATCGCTACGCAATTCCTCGAATCCTTGAAGGGGATGACAGCGGTGGTGGTCAGCCCGGACGGCTCCCGCGTCTATGCCATCGGCTCCCGCAGCGGCAAGGCGTCTGTGGTGTTGGTCATCAACACCTCCACGAACACGGTCGCCGCCCAGATCGGCGTTGACGGTGACCTGAGAGGGATGGTGAGCAGCCCCGACGGTACCCGGCTCTATGTCACCGACTACCTCAACGGGCGGGTGCTGGTGATCAACACCGCCACGAACACGGTTGCCAGCACCATTGCCGTCAGCACCAACCCATCCGGGGTGGCGCTTACGCCGGATGGTGCCAGCGCCTACGTTACCAACTACAGCGCCAACAAGGTGTCGGTGATCAACACCGCCACGAACACGGTCACCGCCAACATTTCCATGGCCGCCGGCTCTGGGCCGAACGGGATTGCGATCGTCGCGGTGCCGCCGCGCACCACGCTGACCGTAAGGCAGCAGCTGACCGCGGGGCAGCAACTCATCTCCTCTGACGGTCGCTACCTGGCGATGCAGACTGACGGCAACTTGGTTTTCTATAACGCCGCCGGCACCCCGCTCTGGGCCAGCTATACCTCGGGCACAGGCAACTACCTGGCGATGCAGGCGGACGGCAATCTGGTGCTCTACAACTCTGTCGGCAGCCCGCTCTGGGCCACCGACACCTCCGGTACCGGCAGCGGCAACTACTTGATGATCCAGCCCGGCGGCGACCTCGAGCTCTACAACGCCGCCGGAACCATACAGTGGTCTAGCGGGCAGACCGCGCTGTACACCGGGTCGAGCCTGAGCGCCGGACAGCGACTCTACGGCTACGACCTCAATACGAAGCGCTACACCGGCCGCTATCTGGCGATGCAGAAGGACGGCAACCTGGTGCTCTACAACGCCGCCGGCTCTCCGCTGTGGGCCACCAACACTGCCGGCACCGGCAGCGGCAACTACCTGAGGCTGCAGACCGACGGCAACTTGGTGCTCTACAACTCCGCGAGCACTGCGTTGTGGGCCACCAGCACCGTCGGCAAAGGGAGCTACGTCCTGGCGATACGAAGCGACGACGGCACCTTGGGGCTCTTCAGCAGGAACATCGACCTGCTGTGGTCCAGTTCGTGGACGAACACGCTGTCCAATGGGAAGAAGCTGCGCGCCGGGGAGCGACTCGTCTCGTCGGACAACAGTGCGTACCTGGAGATGCAAACTGACGGCAACTTGGTGTTCTACAACAATGTCGGCACTCCGCGCTGGGCCACGAACACCAACGGCACTGGCTCCAACAACTACCTGATCATGCAGACTGACGGCAACCTGGTGCTCTACAACTCCGCCGGCACCCCGCTCTGGGCCACGAATACCAACGGCTGGGGTTCTGGCACCTACTTCATGGTGGCGCCCTACTCGCTGTACCTCATCAACGGAGTCACAACGTGGCAGGTGTATTGATGATTGATGACATGACCCCCAGCGTCTGCGCCTGAACCCCGCACGGTGGTTAGCTGGGAGGGGCGCCAGCACCAGGTATCGCGGAAGTTCTGTCTGGCCCTGCGGTTGCATCAACGCTTCGAGCAGAGCCGGCCCACTGCTCGGTCCGGCCACCTTGGAGACCTCGTCTGCGATCTTCGGCGCGCCAACCCGCTAGCCTTTGCGGGTCATTGTTGTTCACGCCCACGGCCTGTTGGTGCAGGCGGTCGGATGAGTTCGCGGGTCTTAGCGGCTTCACCTTTGCTGAGAAAGGAGCCCATCTCATGTTTTTCACCATTTCGCCCCCGATCGGTCGCGGGCACAGTCCGCTGTGGCGTCGGGTCACGTCTGCGGTTGCGACCGCGACGATGACAGGGTCTGCGTTGATCGGTCTGCTCACTGTTGGCACCGTGGCGCAGGCGACCGGGCCGGGGCCGGTCATGGCATATGTCGCCGATGGATACAACAACAATGGCGTTGATCGTGTTCTGGCGATCAATACCGCCACGGGTGCGGTCACTGCCACCATCACGGTCGGCAGTGGCCCGGCCGCCGTGGCGGCCAGCCCGAATGGCGCCCGCGCCTATGTCTTCAACGAATGGGGCAACTCGGTGTCGGTGATCAACACCGCCACCAACACGGTTACCGCGACCATCCCGGTCGGCAGTGGCCCAGTCGCGGGCGTGGTCAGCCCGGACGGTGCCCGTGTCTACGTTGCGAACAAGTCTGGCAACTCGGTGTCGGTGATCAACACCACCGCCAACACGGTCACCGCCACCATTCCGGTCGGCAGCAGTCCGACAGGGGTGGCGGTCAGCCCGGACGCCGCCCGCGCCTACGTCACCCATCTCTATGCGGTGTCGGTGGTCGACACGGCCACCAACACGGTCACCGCCACCATTCCGGTCGGCAACAACCCGGTGGGGGTGGCGGTCAGCCCGGATGGCGCTCGCGCCTTTGTCAGCCACTACGACATCACGTCGCACTTCAGCAAGGTGTGGGTGATCAACACCACGACGAACGCGGTTACCGCCAAGATTGATATCACGGGTTACGCGGTGGGCGGGATGTCGATCAGCCGGGATGGCGCACGCGCCTACGTTGCCACCTCGAGCCTTGGCGGTCCGAGCACGTTGTCGGTGATTGACATCGCCGCCAACACGGTCACCGCCACCATTTCCATTGCCGATTTCGCATGCGCTGTCGCGCTAAACCCCGGCGGCTCCTACGCCTATGTCACCCACTGCAACAAGTGGTCGCCGCTGCTCCTCTCGGTTATCAGAACCGACACGTACCAGGTCGGCACCATTTCGGCGGGCAGCTCTCCCCGTGCAAGCTCTGGACTCGCGATCGTCGCGCTGCCGCCTCGCAGCGCGCTGACCGCAGGGCAGCAACTGACCGCAGGGCAGCAACTCGTCTTCTCCAACGGCCGCTACCTGGCGATGCAGACGGATGGCAACCTGGTGCTCTACAGCGCCACCGCCCAAGCGCTGTGGGCCAGCAACACCCAGGGCAGCGGAAACGGCAACTACCTGTGGTTGCGCGGCGATGGCAACCTGGTGCTCTACAACGCTGCCGGCACTCCTCTATGGGCCACCCACACTGCCGGCACGGGCTCCAACAACGCCCTGGCGATGCAAGCCGACGGTAGCCTGGGGCTCTCCACCTCCGGCGGAACCGTGCTGTGGTCCAGCGCCTGGTCCTGGACAAGCATGCTGAATGCTGGATCGAGCCTGACCGCCGGGCAGCGACTCGTCGGCGCCGGTGGTCGCTACCTGGTGATGCAGACTGACAACAACCTGGTGCTCTACAACGCCGCCGGTACGGCGCTGTGGGCCAGCAACACGCAGGACACCACCACCAGCGGCCACTTCCTGAAGATGCAGACCGACGGCAACCTGGTGATCTACAACGCCGCCAACGTGGCGAAGTGGGCCACCAACACCGTCGTCACCGATGCCAACAACGTTCTGGTGCTGAAGCACGACGGTACCCTGGCGCTCTACAACATCAAGACGCTCGCCAAGCTGTGGTCCAGCACGTGGACGAACACGCTGTCCAACGGGAAGAAGCTGCTCGCCGGGGAGCGGCTCATCTCATCGAACACTGGCACCTACCTGGAGATGCAGACGGACGGCAACCTGGTGCTCTACAAGGTCCACCAGAATGCGCTCTGGGCCTCGAACACCATGGGCACGGGTTCCGACAACTACCTGAGCATGCAGGCCGACGGCAACCTGGTGCTCTACAACAAGGCCGGCACCCCGCTCTGGGCCACGAACACCAATGGCTTCGGCTCGGGTACGTCCTTGCGGGTGACCGACGACCACCGGCTGTACCTCGTCATAACCAACAGCACGGAAGCCGGCGACTTCGAATCGTGGTGGACGGTGTACTGATGGCGTGACCCGCGAGGCGGGTCAGAAGAAGTCCGCCGGCTTCGGCCCGCCGTCCTTGCCGGCATGCAGCCCGCCCTTGATCCCGCCGGTCACCATGCTGCCCGCGCTGCTGTTGGTCAGCACGTTCAGCCCGGTGCCCGCGATGTCCAGCCCGGCGTCGATGGCCGCCTGCTTCACGTCGCCGCCGGCGATCGCGGTGGCGCCGATGTTCGCGCCCTCGGACCAGGCCCGTGAGCCCATCGCCACCGCCTTGGCCGCCAGGTTGAACGGCGGCGGCAGCACGCTGCCCAGCTTCTCGGCCACCTTGGAGATCACGTTCGCGATCTTCGAGACCACGCTCAGGCAGCCCTGCAGGAACTTCTTGAAGCCGCCGCCCTTGGCCTTCTTCTCCTCCGGCTGGTCCATCTCGCCGGCCACCATGTCGCTCACCGCCTTCGCGTCCTCGAGGTTCTTCGGCTTGTGGCCCGCGTTCGCCGGCGTCGTCGCCACCTCCTTGTTCTCCAGGTGCGCGCGGAAGGCCTTGATGTCATCCCGGCTGATCGTGCCGTCGTCCGACTGCTGCCACAGCTTCTTGATGCCGTGGATGTCGCGGCCGTTCTTGGCGTTGTCCAGCTTGCCGAACAGCACCGGGTCCTCCAGGAACTTCTTCGCCGCTGCCTTGTCCTCCGGCGCCGCCTGCGGGTCGTCGGCGATCTTCTTCAGCTTGTCGCGGTTGAACTTGTTGCCGAACACGCCGTTCGGGTCCGCGTCGATGCGGTCCAGCGCCGACTTCTGCTCCTGGTCGAGCTGCCCCTTCGCCGCGATCTTGTCCTCCATGCTCGCGTGCGAGACCTTGTCCTTGCCGTTGTTCAGGTCCTTCCACTCCTGCGGGTGGTCGGTGAAGTACTTGGCCGCGGCGATCAGCTGGGGCGGGCACTTGCCGGTGTGCGAGGTGCCGTCGACGATCTTCTGCAGCTCGTCCAGCGACACGTCCTTCGGCAGGTAGTCGGCGTACTTGTAGAGCTCGTTCTCGGCGTCGTTCTTCGTGATCGGCCGGCCCTCGGTGGTCTTGCCGTTGTCGCCCGACGGGATGTAGTTCTTCGCGTAGCCCTCGGCCTTCTCGTTGTTGTACGCCTTCAGCTCCGGGTCCTCGGCCAGTGCCCGGATGTCCTTGGAGCTGATCTTGTGGTCGAGCTTGCCGTTCTTCGCGCCGTCCAGCATGTCCTGCAGGCCCTGGTCCGACAGCACCGTGTTCAACGCATTCTTGAGGTCGGGCGGGGTCTTGGGATCCTCCGCCATCTTCTTCATGTCCTCGAGCTTGGTGCCGTGCTTGCTGAACGCACCCTCGTGCCGCTCGAGCGTCGACAGCGCGTCCATGCGCGCCGCCTTCTGCTCCGGCGATACCGGCTGCTGCGCCGGCGGAAGCTGCTGCTGTTGCTGCGCCGCGCGCTGCTGCAGCGCCTGCGCGGCGCCGCCCTGCTGCACGGCGCCGATCAGGCCCTTCAGCAGGTTGGCGCCGCCGCCTTCGCCGTCCTCGTCGCCGCCGCCGAAGGACAGCGGCGGCAGCGCCGGCAGCTGCGGCATGCCGGCCGCCTCGCCGCCGGAGGCGCCGTCCTGGGCCAGCCGGCCCTTCAGCGGCTGGGGCATGCCCAGCCCGATCTGCGGTTCGAGCCAGGCCTTGTTGCCGACCATCATGTTCATGTGCGGGTCCTTTCGAGCGTGTGCTTGCGTGTGGGTTCGAAGTCGGAGTCAGCGCGCCTGCAGGCTGGTCTGCAGCTGCTGGATCAGCCCGGTGGGCAGCAGCAGGTGGCGCACCTGGGTGACGAGCACGCTGATCAGCAGGGCCAGCATCAGCATCGTCACTGCGCCCTTGATCGGCTGGCTGAGGTTGGACGGCTCCAGCTTGTCCGCCGCCCGCGTGATCAGGCCGATGCCCAGGTCGATCAGCGTCAGCACCAGCAGCACCGGAGCCGCGAACTTGACGGTGCCGGTCATCAGCGAATCGGTCTGCTGCACGATGAAGAGCTCGGGGATGCGGCTCACCTCGGGCAGCGGCGCGAACAGCGGCCAGATGTGGAACGAGTCGAACACCGCGCCGATGAAGACCAGCATGCCGCCGAGCGCGAAGAACACCGCGATCAGCAGCTGCACCAGCATGTTCGACACCGGCGTGCTCTGCTCGCCGCTCATCGGGTTGCTGAGCTGCACGCTGTTGTAGCCGGCCTGGGTGTCGATCATCGCGCCCACGCACTCGGCGATCCAGAACACCGTCGACGCGGCGAAGCCGAGCATCAGGCCGATCATGGTCTCCTTCAGCGCGAAGCCGGCCCACTGGCCGGCGGTCAGGTGGCTCGCCGCGTCGGAGGGCAGGCCGAAGGCGATGTAGCCGCCCAGGATCACGACGATCCCGGCGCGCACGTAGCCCTGGATGAACTGGCTGCCCATCGCCGGCAGCACGTTGAAGGCGGCGAACAGCCGCAGGCTCGCCAGCGCCGTCGCGAGGAACAGGTCCTCCAGCGGGTGCAGCGCGCGCGCGGCGACGTCGAACAGGCCCTGCATCTCATCCATGCGCCCGCTCCTCGCGTGCCTCGCGCTGGCGCGCCACGAAGCGTGCCGCGCCGGTCTCCTCGGTCTCTTCCTCGGCCAGCTCCTCCTGCGCCGCGTCGCGCGCGCGCAGGATGGCGGCAATGCGCTCCTCGAAGCCCTCGATGCGCTGGTCGTTTCGGCGCACCGCGGCCTGCGCCGCCAGCACGACGGCCGCCTGGCGCTCGATGGCCTTGCGGCGCTCGGCCAGGGTCTTCTCGGCCTGCGCGGTCGCGGCCTTCAGGTCGTCGATGCGGAAGTCCAGCGCCCGCACGGCGTGCGGGGTGAACGACGAGCGCAGCAGGGTGTCGCGCTCGTCGCGTGCGTTCGCCTCGTCGGCCCGGCAGGCGGCGAGCTCGCCCTCGGCGGCCTCGCGCTCGCGCTCGCAGCCGGCCAGCGCCTCGCGGGCCGCGGTCAGCTCTGCCGCCAGGCGCTCGCCCTGGCGCTTGCGCACCTTGACGAGGGTCCTGAGCGCTTTGACGGGTGCGCTCACCGGACCACCTCGCCCAATAACCCCAGGATGTCCTCGTAGGGCATCAGGTCGCTCGTCTTCTGGTTCAGGAAGGCGCGGATCTCGCCGATGCGCTCGATCGCCAGGTCGGCGACCGGATCGTTGCCGGCCTGGTACTCGCCCACCTGCAGCAGCATCTCGACCTCGTCGTACTTGGCCATCAGGTTGCGCAGGTGGCCGGCCGCCTCGGCATGCTCCTTCGGCACGATCTGCGACATCACGCGCGACAGGCTGCCCAGCACGTCGATCGCAGGGTACTGGTTCTTCGCCGCGATCTTGCGCGACAGGATCATGTGGCCGTCCAGGATGCCGCGCACTTCCTCGGCGATCGGGTCGCCGCCGCTCTCGTCCTCGGCCAGCACGGTGTAGAGCGCGGTGATCGAGCCGACCGCGCCCATGCCGGTGCGCTCCAGCAGCCGAGGCAGCTCGGCGAACACCGAGGGCGGGAAGCCGCGCCGTGCCGGCGGCTCGCCGGCCGCCAGGCCGATCTCGCGCTGCGCGCGCGCAAAGCGCGTCAGCGAATCCATCATGAGCAGCACGCGCTGCCCCTGGTCGCGGTAGTACTCGGCGACGGCGGTGGCCACGTAGGCGGCCTTCGCGCGCTCGATGCTGGACCGGTCGGACGTGGCGCACACCACGACGGACTTCGCCATGCCCTCGGGCCCGAGGATGAACTCGATGAACTCGCGCACCTCGCGGCCGCGTTCGCCGATCAGCGCGATCACGCTGACGTCGCACTGCGCGCCGCGCGCCAGCATGCCCATCAGCGTGCTCTTGCCCACGCCGGCCGGCGCGAAGATGCCCATGCGCTGCCCTTCGCCCAGCGTCATCATGCCGTCGATGATCTTGACGCCGGTCGGCAGCGGGTGCTCGATCATGGCCCGGCTCATCGGGTCCGGCGGATCGGCGAACACCGGGCGCTCCTCCTCGCCCTGCAGCGGCCCCAGGCCGTCGATGGGGTCGCCCAGCCCGCTGATGACGCGGCCCAGCAATTGCGGGCCGACGCGCACCGACAGCGGCTGGCCGGTGCCGACCACCTGCGTGCCCTCGGAGACGCCGCCCAGCGAGCCGAAGGGCGACAGGATCGCGCCGTGCTTGCCGAAGCCCACCACCTCGGCGCGCTGCAGCAGCCGGCCGCGCGGGTCGCGCAGCTCGCACAGCTCGCCCACCTTGGCGTCCAGGCCGCTCGCCTTGATCAGCGTGCCCACCACCTCGACCACGCGGCCGGTGCGGGCGAGCACGTCCTCGTGCGTCAGTTCCTGTTCGAGCGCGCTGACGAAGCGCTGGAAGCTGGTGTCCATGGTCAGGCGGTTTCCAGTTGCTCGTTGTCCTGCTCGTCGTACGCGACGGCATCGTCGGCCTGCGCCTCGGCGTCGAGGCCGGCGTCGGCCTCCACGGCGGCGTCCGCGCCGTCGTCGTCCTGGCCGTCCTCGCCGGCGTCGGCCGCCATCTGCCGCGCCGCCCGCTCGACCGCGCGGCGGATCGCCGCCAGCTGCGTGTCCAGGCCGGCGTCGATGACGCCCTTGTCGGATTCGAAGCGGCAGGCCCCTTCCGCCAGCTGCGGGTCGGTGACCACCTCGATGGAAAGCGTCGAGTTCAGCTGCGCCATCACCTCGTCGACGGCGCGCTGCGCGTTGTCGCGGTCCGCCTCGGGCACGCGCAGGGTCAGCATCGGCGCGTCCTTGACCAGCTTGGTGATGGTGCGCAGCGAGCGGCGGAACAGGGCCGCGCGGTCCTCCTGCTCGATCACGCGTTCCACCGCCATCGAGACGATGCCCGACAGGCGCTCGCTCTGGCGCACCAGGCTGCGCCGGCGCGCCTCGGCGGCCTGCAGCTGCTGCGTCGCCCAGTGCGCCGCGGCATCCTGCTGGCCCTGGTCGAAGCCCTGCTGCCAGGCGCCGTCGAACTGCGCCTGCGCCTGCTCGATGAGGGCGTCGGCCTGTGCCTGCGCGTCGGCGAGCAGCGCCTCGGCCTGCGCCTGCGCTTCAGCCAGCACGCGCTCGCGCTCGGCCTCGATCGTCGCGGCCACCTCGGCCGACGACACCAGTCGCGCGTGGTCCTGCGCGCGCAGCACGCCGTCGTCTAGGCCGACAGTGCACGGTCCATGGGTGAGCCAAACAGCCATGCATGCTCCGGAAAGTAGTGGGGAAGACGGGCCAGCGGCGAGTCGGCATCGGCCGGCGCGGCGCCGCTGGTGGAAGTGGCCGACGGCGGCAACGCGAGCCGGACCCAGGCCAGGCTGTCGCGGCACTGCCATTCGCGGCGCTCGCCCAGGCGGGCGCAGCCGGCGGCGGCCAGGTAGTCGAGGTCGAGCTCGGCCGGCTCGAGCGGCGTGGCCTTGGCGGCCGGCGCGGGCGGGGCGGCGAGCAGCTCGTTGTAGGCGGGCTCGCCGATGCGCTCGATGACGGCCTGGCGAGCGCCGCGGCCGATGCTGCGGCGCACGCGCTCGCGCTGGCCGTGCAGCGCGACGGCGGCGAGCACGCGCAGCACCTGGGCGCGCGGCAGCAGGGCGATGCGGTGCGCGCGCTGGCGCAGCGCGTCGAGCGGCGCCCAGCGCAGGCCGTAGACCGCGGCCAGCGCGCGGTGGGTGTGCGGGCCGCCGGCAGGCGCCTGCTCGAAGCCGACGCGCTGCCACGCCGCCTGCACCCAGGCCGGGTGCAGCTGGGCGACGAGGTCGTCCGACTTCGCCCGCGCGGCCGCCATCAGGTGGCGCAGCAGCGGCACGGGCTCGGCGGAGGCGGGCAGGGCGTTCATCAGGCGGCTCCGGCGGCGGCCGTCGCGGCGGCGCGGGACTTCAGCAGGCCGAGGCGCTTCACCGCCACGAAGCCGCCGCCCAGCACGGCCGCCAGGCCGAACAGCAGGCCGATGCCGAGCGTGGCCGACATGCCGCTGCGCTCGGCGAGCGCGGCGGCCGCGGTGTCGGGCAGCGCGGCGGCGGCGACCAGCGTGACGTTGACGTTCTCGTAGGCCAGGCCCTCGACGCTGCGCACCACCAGGTTCTTCACCGTGGGCACCAGGGTCGCGACGTTCGACTCGCTGCGGTGCTTGATGAACACCGAGGCGCTCGACGGCTTCACGTGCTCGGCGAGCGGGTCGTTGTTCGGCAGCACCACGTGCACGCGGGCCGAGACCACGCCGTCGATGCTCGACAGCGTCTTCTCGAGTTCCTGCGACACGCCGTAGATGAAGCGCACGCGCTCCTCGGTCGGCGTGGAGATCAGGCCGTCCTTCTTGAACATGTCGCCCAGGTTGGCGCGCCGCTCGTTCGGCAGGCCGTTGGCGCGCAGCACCGCAAGGGCACGGCCCATCTGGTCGGACTCGACCGCGACGTTCCAGCTCTTGCCGTCGGGGCTGGCCTTGCTGGCGTCGAGGCGGGCCAGCAGCAGCACGCCCAGCATGTCGTTGGCGTCGGCCTCCGTCAGCTTGGTGTAGACGTCCTGCTTGCAGCCGGCCAGCGCGAGGGCGCAGGCCGCCAGCGCGATCGCGCGCCGCAGCGGGGTGAGGGAACGGTTCGTGGCGGACACGGTGGGCTCCTTGCGTTACTGGTTCTTCAGCAGGGTCTGCAGGCTCTTGTTCGAGCCCTGCGTGATCGAGGTCGCGATCTGCAGCTTCAGGTTCGTCACCGCGACGTTGCGGCTGACGGCCATCGAGGCGGCGACGACTTCGGACGCGCCCATGTTGGGGGCCGCATCCAGGAAGCCCTGGACCTGGCCCTCGACGCGCGCGAGGTCGCCCTGCTGGCGCTCGATCATGTGGGTGACCACGTTGCCCGCCCCGTTGACGGGATGGGCGGCATGGTCGGTGTGGCGCTGCATCAGCGACTCGAAGCGCTGCTGCATCTCGGGGCTCGCCCCGCCGTTCACGGGCGGGATGCCGGCAGGGGCGGCAGAAGCGGCGGCGCCGGGGCCGTCGGTGGCATGGCTGGCGAGGGCTTTGAGCGCCTGGTCGACCGAGCCGACGGGAGCGATGGCATCCAACATGGTGAGTTCCTCCTCAGCAGGCCATGCCCATCGGGGGCATCATCGACAGGTGGCTGCCGCCGTGGGCGGCGCCGTCGTCCACCGCCGCGCGCACGCGCTGGCCGGACGCCGACTCCACCGCCTCGATGATTCCGCGCGCGGCGGCGTCGGGGGGCAGGGCCAGCGCCTCTTCGGCGTAGGCGAGCCACAGGCCGTCCTGCTGCACGAACAGGCAGAAGGCCAGCATCGCCTTGATCACGGCATTGGACGGATGGGAGCGTTCGGCGCGCTCGAGCAGGGCGCGCGCGCCGGCCACGTCACCCGCGTGGATCAGGATGCGCGCCTCCGCGGCCGCGAGCTGCGGCAGGTTCGGGTGGGCGGCGGACATCAGCCGCAGCACCGCGGCGACATCGGCACGCGGCGCGACGTCGGTCGCCAGCGCGTACACCGCGGCGAACAGCTCGGTCTGCCATTTCGGCAACTTGGTAGCGGACATGACGGGATCCTTCACGCGAGATCGGCGGACAAGAATTCAAAGGTGGCATCGCCGACCCGATGCCCCGGGGTACCACGGGGAAAAAGGGCGGACGGTCGGTCCGCCATGAATGCACTTATTGCGCAGCCGACTTGAACGATTCGCCGGCCTTCTTCATGACGCTGTTCAGACCGTCGTTGATGCTGGCCATCATGTTCATCTTGGCCATGGCCGAGCTGGCCTGCATCTGCATCTCGGTCATCGCCTGCGCGTCGGCGACGGCGTCGCCCAGCGACTTCTGCGTGGCGTTCACGTCGCTCTTGCCCAGGCCCGACAGGGTGTTGCCGACCTGGTTGGCGGCATTGCCGGCCAGGGCGCCGAGGGCGCCGGACGAGGCCTGGCCGCCGAGCATCGAGCTGGCGTTCGAGCCCATGGCGCCGAGCTTGCCCAGTGCGCCGCCGCCGCCGATGAACTTGGTAGCGATGTTTGCGAGACCCATGATGTTTCCTTCCAGTTGAGTAAGTGAGGGTGAGAAAAAATGCAACCTCTTGACAGGCCCCCGAGGGGTCCCGATATCGAGAGCGGGTTACGGTGCTCTTTCGAATTCCGTTGCGGCGGCGGCCGAAGCCAGCGCCTGTTCCAGTGAACCGTCGGCGGGCCACATGCGCGTCAGCGCGGTGTAGACCGTGTCGGCGTCGGCATCGCTGCCGTGCACCCGACCGAGCGCCAGGGCGGCGACGAGCTTGCGGACGACGTCGATCTGCAGCGGCTGGTGCATGGGCATCCTCCTCAGGCGGCCAGCTCGCGGCCGTGGGTCTTCTGCCAGGCCAGCAGCACGATGCGGCGCGAGGCGGCGAAGGCTTCGCCGACGAGCGCGGCGAAGTTCTTCTCCTCGAAGTCCGTCGCACGCAGCCGCATCTGCTGGCTCAGCGTCTCGGCCTGGGCGAAGTACTGGGCGAGGCGACGCGTCTTGTCGCCGCTGGTGTCGCCGTTCACGGTGGCCTGCAGCTGGTCGATGTCGGCCAGCAGGGCAGCCGGCGGCGGGGCGAGTTCGGTGCTCATCAGTGGGCTCCTTCAAGGTGGGCGGTGCGGCCATCGGCCAGCACCGCGTCGGGGGCGACGGTCAGCACCATGTGCTTGACGCCGTCGCGGGTTTCCATCACCGACACGCCGTCGGCAGACAGGGAGGACAACACGGCCGGTCCGGGCGGCGGTGCCGAGGCGGGCTCCTCGAGCACCGCGTCGATGCGCTTGACCACCGGCGACAGGTCGGCCGTCACGCGGTCGATCGCCGCCTGCGTGGCCGCCACGTCGGTGGCCCGGGCGGTGAAGCTGAAGACGCCGGCACCGCGGTAGCTGATCTGCGCCCCGGCCACGCCCACCGCGCCGCGGATGGACTCGGCGACATCGGTGGCGACCGACACATGCTGCTGCAGCGGCCAGCGCAGCGGCACGGCCTTGATGGCGCTGCTCACCGCACGGGCCTGTTCCGGGTTGTCGATCAGGCCATCGACGCTGAGCGTGTTGCCCTGGGCGATGCGCACCGTCAGGCGGCCCGCGGCGACGCCGTCGAGCGAGCGCTGCAGCGTGTCGCGGGTCATTTCCAGCGTCGGGGCGGCAGGTTCGCTCGACTTCGAGCTCGCCTGCACCAGCCAGCCGGCGGAGACCAGGGCGACGATCACCGCGACAGCCCCAGGGACGGCACGGGACGGGCGGGCCACCAGCCGTTGACGGACGGCAGCCAGGCTGCCCGACGGCGCGACGGCGCGGGTTGCGGCCAGCAGCGCGGCATCGTCGGGCCAGTCGGCGCCGCTGGGGCCGGTGCAGACGCGGACGCCGCCGAAGTCGATCGGCACGAAGTCGTCGAAGCGAAGAGACTGCGGGCTGCCGCGCGTCCATTCAGCCAGCGCGACGCCGTCGGTGCCGACGCGCAGCGCGAGGGTGTCGAATTGCCAGTCGGCGATGGAAACGTCGCATTCATCTGCATGTCCGATCGTGTAGTTGCCTGCACTCAAATCTAGATAAGCGCCGGCGTGGGTGCCGTTGAGGATCCGAAGGCGCTTCTGGTTCTGCGAAGTGGTCATGTCAGCGGGCTCCGGGGGTGTTGCAGCCGGCGGCCAGGCCCAGGGCCTTGGCGGCGCAGCCGGCGGACTTGGACGACGCGCTCGCCGGTGCGTTGGCCGTGGCGGACGCAGAGGCGGTGCGGGTGGCGCCAGCCTTCGACGCCGTGGCGACGCTCGCGGTCGAGGCCTTGGCCGGCGTCGTTGCCTGGGACGCGGCGGGCTCGCCGCCGTTCGGCAGCAGGGCGGCGCGGGCGTTCAGCAGCGGCTTCAGCGTCGGCACCACGTAGCCGGGTGCCAGGGCGCCGTAGGTGGTCAGCGCGGCGACCGCGGTCGGCCCGGAGAAGCCGCGCTGCGAGCTGCCGGTGCGCGGCGGCGTGGCGGACGGCGGCGCGGCAGGCGGCGTGTTCGGGGCCGGCACGCCGGGCAGCGGTGCGGGGATCGGCGCGGGCGCCGGGGCCGGGGCAGGGACGGGGGCCGGCGCCGGGGCCTGCGCCACCCGCCCGACCGTGATGACCTTGGGCGTCAGCAGGAACAGGCGCTCGCTGCGGAAGCTCGATTTCTCGTCGTGCCGGAATGCCGCCCCCAGCAGGGGCACCCGCGACAGCCCGGGCACGCCGCTGCGGCCCTTGATGTTGGACTCGACCGAGATGCCGCCGATGAGCAGGCTCTCGCCCTCGCGCACCGTGGCCTCGGTGTTGATCTCGGTCTGCTTGACGATGGGCACCGAGTCGACCACCGTGCCCTCGAAGTTGCCGTCCTGGATCGACAGCGACAGGCGCACCTCGCGGTGGTCGCTGTAGCTCACGATCTGCGGCGTGACCTGCAGCGTGGTGCCGGCCTCGACGGTGAAGAGGTTGGCGTCCAGGTTGCCGGCGACGCGTACCGAGGCGACGCGCTTGTCGACCATGCTCGCCGTGCGGTTCACCGCGCCCAGCACCTTGGGCCGGGCCAGGATGTTGGCCTTGCCGGTGCCCTCGAGGGCCCGGATCTTGGCGAGCAGCTGCTGGCCGGCGTTGCCGATCAGGGTCGTGATGTTGCTGCCGTTCACCGAGTTGGTCCCGGCGCTGCCCGGCTGCGAGCCCGGCGAGCCGGGCGACACCGTCAGGCGCGTCGTGCCGTCCTTGCTGAAGCTCCAGTCCACGCCGAGCGACTCGAAGGCGTCGCTGCTCACGTCGATGATGGAGGCCTCGATCTCGACCAGGTCCTGCGCGATGTCGAGCTGGCGGATCAGCGTCTCGTACTCGCGCATGCGGTCCGGCAGGCCGCGCACGATGATCGCGTTCGTCGCCTCCTCGGCCTGGAAGAAGGGCCGTTCGGCATCGACGCGGTTCACCGGGTCGTTGGCGCCGAGCTGGTTGGCGCGGGCCTCGTCGTCGCGGCGGCCCGGGCTGTTGCTGCCGGGGTTCTCGGGCAGCTTCATGCCGTAGGTGGACTGCGCGGCGCGCGCCTTGTCGGCGCGGCCGACCATGCCGTTGACGGCGCCCTTCAGGGCATTCGCACCGCCTGCGGCGGCGCCGCCGGCGTTGTTGGAGAACAGGTTGTTCAGCGTCGTCGCCAGGCCCGGGACCTTGACGTTGCCGAACACGCGGTCGCCGGCGGTGGCGAAGCGCAGCGGGAAGACCTGGATCGACTTGCCGACGCGGTCGTGGCCGTCGCGCTCCAGCTGCTCCAGCACGGTCGAGACCAGCTCGATGTGGCGCGGCGGGCCGTAGGCCAGCAGCGTCTGCTGGCGGTCGTCGAACTTGAGCGGGAAGCGCGCGTCGCCCAGGCCCAGGTTGCCCAGCATCTGGCGCACTTCCTGGCGGTCGTAGCCGCGCATGCGGAACACCCGGCTCTGCATGGCGCGTGACGGGTAGATGAAGAGGGTCGTGCCGTCGAAGTACCAGATGACGCCGTAGGTCCGGGTCATGGCGTTCAGGAAGTCTTCCGGGCGGCTGTTGAAGTTGGCGTTCACCGAGCCTTCGACACCCGAGTCGACGACGACCGGCAGGTCCTGGCTGGCGGCAAAATCCTGCAGCACGTCGGTCAGCTTCTTGCCGTCGGCGCGGTAGACGAAGCGCTTGCCGCCGAACGGCGAGGCCGGGGCGGCCGCTGCGGGCTGCGTGGCGGCGAGTACGGCGGCGGCAATCAGGGTTGTCAGGGTTCGCACGGCTTGTGTCCGGTTTCGTTGGCTGTCGATGTCGTTGAAGACCGTCGACTGCATGGCTGCTAGCGTAGGCCTCGGCGCCGGCGCGCCGGGGTGCGAACCCGAAGCGGGGCATGCGTTCGCGAAGCGTCCGCGCGGCGTGTTGGCGGTTCTTCGTGACGCCTTTTTGAAAGCGCTTGCGAACGGTCGTGCGTCAGCCTGGTGCAAGCTGGGCCGGAAAGCATGGCCGGCATGTGCAAGAAATTGCTTTCGGGCCGTCGCAAGCCGGGGTTGTCGTGTAGCCTTGCGTGCAGCCTCCCGTGCAACCTCGTATGAGCCACCCGACCCAGCTGTCCAAGTACGCGATCAACCAGGTGATCGGGGAAGGCGCCATGGGCGTGGTCTACAAGGCGACCGACACGGTGCTGCGGCGCACGGTGGCGATCAAGACGCTGCGGCGCTCGCTGGGCGAGCCGGGCAGCGGGCCGCTGCTGGCGCGCTTCCGCAACGAGGCGCAGGCGGCGGCGCGGCTGATGCACCACAACATCGTCGCGGTGCACGACTACGGCGAGCACGAGCACGAGCCCTACATCGTGATGGAGTACGTGCAGGGCTCGACGCTGAAGGAGCCGCTGCGCCGCGGCATGCGCTTCGAGGATGCCGACATCGTCGCGCTGATGTGCCAGCTGCTCGACGGCCTGCACTATGCGCACGAGCAGGGCGTGTGGCACCGCGACATCAAGCCGGCCAACCTGCTGTGGACGCCGGACGGGCGGTTGAAGATCGTCGACTTCGGCATCGCGCGCATCGCGACCATGGGCCTGTCGCAGGTCAGCTCCACCATCGGCACGCCGGGCCACATGGCGCCCGAGCAGTACGCGGGCGAGCAGGTGGACCGGCGCGTCGACATCTTCGCGGCCGGCGTGCTGCTCTACATCCTCCTCGCGCAGCGGCCGCCCTTCGTGGGCAACAACGAGAACGTGATGTTCCAGACGCTCAGCAGCGATCCGCTGCCGCCGTCGCGGGTGCACAGCAGCCGCCGGCCGCAGTGGTTCGATCCGCTGGTCGCCAAGGCGATGGCGAAGCGGCCGGACGACCGCTTCGCGACGGCGCTGGAGTTCAAGCAGGCGCTGAGCGCCCAGGCCGCGCGCGCGCTCGGCATGCCGGCGCTGGCTGGCGCGGTCGAGGCGGGCAGCGCTTTCTTCGGCAGCGCCATGCACGGTCGGCATGCCGGCCTGGCGGAGGGCGACTTCGGCGACACGCTGGCGCAGGGCGCGTCCGGGACGGCGGACCTCGAGCCCGCGACCCGGCCGATGCCGGCGCCGCCGTCGACACCGCCCTTGCCGACGGCCGCCTTCGAGACCGAAACCCTGCAGATGCTCGAGGCCGAACTGGCGCATGCCCTCGGCCCGATGGCGCGCATCCTGGTGCAGCGTGCGGCGCGTTCGACGAGCGACTTCGGCGCGCTGCTGCGCACGCTGGCCGAGCAGATCGACACCGAGGCCGGGCGCGACCAGTTCCTCCAGCGCACGCGTACCCGCACCAGCGCGTTCGGCACGCTGGGGTCAGGCGGGGCGGCGGTGGCGTCGCGGCGCCGGGCGACCGACGACACGCTGCTGGGCGACCAGGTGATGCAGGTGGCGGAGCGCGCGCTCGCCCAGTCCCTGGGGCCGATCGCGCGCGTGATCGTGTCGCGCGCGGCCGCGCGCGCGTCATCGCGCGACGAGTTCTTCCGCCTGCTGGCGGAGCATGTGGACGACGAGGACGAGCGCGCGCTGTTGCTGCGCGCGCTGCAGCGCGGCGCCGGGCCGCGCTGAGTTCACGCCCGCGTCACTGCAGCGTTGGGCGGCTGCGCCCGGAGCTGCCGCGGCCGAAGCCCGAGCCCGAGCCGAACCCGCGGCCGAAGCCGAAATCCTCGTCGTCATCGTCCTCCTCGCCGGCACGGGGGGCTGCCGCCTCGTCGTCGTCCTCGTCGACGAACAGCGTCTCCAGCGCCTGCATGCCCACCGCATGGCCGAGGTCGAGCGCGGCGACGGCGTCGCTGGGCTGCTCGATCCACTTCACCGGGCTGAGCTGAAGCATGCCCTCGGACGACAGGCCGAGCATCCAGCCGTACTCGAGGAACACGGCCTGCTGCATCGCCATCATCTGCTCGACGCGCCAGCCGCCGAGCTCGCGCGCCAGCATCGGCAGCAGCACCTGCGGGCGCACCGCGGTGACGCTGTTGTCCTGCTGCAGCTGCAGCCGGCACAGCAGGCCGCCCGGGCCCCAGAACGCGGCGCTGTCCTGCAGGGCCGAGGCGCCGCCCTGGGGCAGGCCCATCAGGAGCGACATCTCGGACAGGAACTCGCCGGCGGCAAGAGAGGGAGTGGACATGGTGTGGGTCTTCACGATGGCAGGTGGAGGCAGTCCGTTGTGTGGAATCAGTGTGCATGCCGCGGCGCATCGATGGCTTGCGGCAAACGAATGGGGCGATGCCGGGACGAAGGCGTGGACAGGCGGTTCGGCATCGGCGTTGCTCAGACGAAGTCCAGCGAGGTCATCTTGACGCCGCCGTCCTTGGTTGCGCCGGTGCCCATCAGGTCCAGGCCCCGCTTGCGGCCTTGCGACTCGGTGTTCACGTTGATCAGGAAGCGGCCTTCCAGGTATTCGCGGCCGGTGCGGATGTCCTCGATGGCCTCCTTCGCCGCGTCCGCGCGCCGGCCCTGGCCGAGGCGTGCCGACAGCGCCGCATCGGCGCGCAGCAGGTTGGAGTCGTCGACGTGCGACTTCCCCCACTCCCAGTACATCTGCGGCGTCGCCGTGTTGTCCTTCTCGGCCGTGAGCCTGCCGGCGAACTCGCCCATCGCCTGCCGCTCGCGGTCGATGGCGGCGCGCTGCTGCGCCTCGGTGGTGCCGGGGGCGAACTGGTCGGCGCGGTACTTGCGCGCCTTCTGCTCGGCGAATGCCGTGTCCGCGGCCACCGCCTTGTTGAAGGCGCCGGTCTTCTGGAAGGTCGTGGTCTTGAAGCTGGTGTCCAGCAGCTTGCCGTGGTACGAGATGCTGACGTGGGTGTCGGCCGTGCCGGCGCGGTAGACGTCGACCTGCATGGAGGCGAGCGGCAGCCCGACGCCGGCCTGCACGCTCGGGTGGTCGTGGGTCGCCGTCAGCGTGTCCGGGTGCGCCGGGTCCAGCGCCTCGCCCCGGGCCGGCGTGTCGATCAGGCCGGTCACCGAGGCCAGGATGCCGCTGGCGCTGCCCTTCCAGGTGTTGGAGCTGACGGTCTTGGAGACGCGCAGCGCGCCCGAGTGGTCCTGGTAGGTGATCGTGCCGCCCTTCCACTGGATCGCACCGCCCGCCGACAGGGCGGCCTTGAAGTGCGGATGGTCGCCGGGGTCGTGGGCCTCGGTGGTGCCGACGCCGGCCGAGGCGCTGCCGGTGACGCGGTGGTCCGACTGCTTGACGGTGTAGCGGCCGATCGACAGGTCGCTGCCGAACTCCTGGTAGGCGCGCTTGAGCGCCGACGCCCTGTCGGATGCATTGCCGCAGGCGATGTAGGCGCCGCCGTCGGCGTCCGGCACGTTCACGAGCAGCTTGAGCAGGCGTGCCTTCTTCTGCGACGTGGCGGGGTCGCCGCCGACGCCGCCGTGCAGGTGGCGCGGGAAGCCGAAGGCGACGCCCTCCTGCTCCTGGAACTCGTAGGTGTAGGTGAGGTCGCCGCCGACGCTGCCCGAGCCGGTGGTGTCGCCGATCCCCAGGCCGGCCGAGGCGCCGGCGCCGACCTCGACGCGCTTGAGCGTGGTCACGCTCATGCGCAGGGCGCTGCGGTCGGTCGAGACGCCGGACTCCAGGCTGACGACGCGCGCGCCGCCGCCGCCGACGTTGGCGCGGCCGATCACCGAGCCGCCGGTGAACACGCCCGAGGCGATCGCCGAGCCCAGCTTGGTGTTGGCGCCGACGGTGCCGCCGTTCGAGAAGACGAAGCCGGAGCCGAGTTCCTCGGGGCGGATCATGTCGGCGAGCAGGTCCGCCGCCTCGGCGCGCGTCATGCCCTGCAGCGGACGCGCCTCGAAGTCGGTTCGGCCCGGCGTCGTCGCGAAGGCGTGCGCATCGTCGAAGCGGGCCTGCTCGGCCGGCGTCGGCGCGGTGTCGCCCAGCCAGTCCCGCAGCGCATCGGGGGTGAAGTGCTGGTTCTCCTGCTCGAGCGCCGCGCGCAGCCGCGCCTGCAGCTGGGCGGAATGCGGCGGGGCGATGCGCGCCGCCATGCCGGCGGCGAGGCCGTCGAGGTAGGTCTCGGCGACGTCGTCGGCGCGCGTGAGGCGCGGCACGAATTCCGTCTTGGCCTTGCCGAGCAGGGCGTGGCGCGCGAGGTTCTCGATCAGCACCGGGTGGAGCTGCGCCTCGGGGATCGGCGCCGCCGCGGTCGGCAGCGCGCCGCCGTGCAGCCCGCCGGTGCGCGCGAGCGCGGCCTCGACCGTCTCCATCATGGTCTTGATGTGGCGGCCCTCGTGGATCGCGTTGCGGTGCGGCAGCGAGAACCCGCGGCCGTGGCCGTCCGTCGACGAGATCGTGTCGTAGGCGTAGAAGGAGCTCTTGTCCTGCAGCACCAACGTCTTCTTCAGCGCTGCGACCAGGCCCTTTTCCTGCTGCAGCACGCGGTTGAGCTGGGTGTTGAAGGTCTTGTGGGTGCGGCTCTCGCACTGCTGGTACTCGCTGCCGGCGCGCTCGTCGACCATGCCGGCACCCATCATGTGCACCGCGAAGCGGCAGCCGTGGATGCCGACGCCCTGCGGCCGGTCGAATTCGTCGCGCGCCGCAAGCAGGGCCTTCTCGGCCAGCGTCAGCCGGTCGGAGACGGGCGCGCCGTTGCGGCCGGGCCAGGTCTGGGCGCGCTCCGCGCGGCGGATCGCGCGGTCGACGCGGCCGTGGCGGTAGACGCTGCCGGGGTCGAAGTCCGGCGCCGGGCGACCCGACTCGACGCCCACCTGGCGCGCCGCGACCAGGTAGCCGCGCACGGCCGCCTCCTGGTGGCGGTCGAAGCGCGCGCCGCCGGCGTGGGCGCTGACCTTGTCGAGGAGGTCGAAGCCGACGCCGCCCTCCTTCGTCGCCTCCAGGTCGGCGGCCAGCTTCCAGGCGTCCTTCAGCGCGGCACTCGCCGGGTGGGGGGCGGTCATCGGGTCGTGCAGCGTGGCCGCGATGTCGGTCTGGCCGAGGGCCTGGAGGGCGGCCGTCGCGCGCACGATGCCGCCGCGACCGAAGCTGTCGGCGAGCGACTTCACCAGCAGCGCGGCCTCGCCGTGCGAGAGCGCGAACGGCGCGGCCGCGGCCTTCAACCCGTCGGTCGCGGTCTTCAGCGCCTGGCGTTCGCCGATCGTCGCGCCGGCGAACAGCGTGTCGATCGCTTCGTGGCTGGCCGTCGCGGCGTGCAGCGGCTCGGCCGCTTCGTGCCGCGGTGCCTGCACCGGCGCCGTGTCGGCGGGCTGAGCGCGGGCGATCACCGCCGGGATGGCGGGCGCCGTGCCGTCGGTGCGCACCTTGGTCGCCTGCTTGGATTTCGCGGTCTGGGTCCAGCTGCCGAGCGGGCTGCTGAGGGTGTAGCCCTGGTAGCCGAAGCCCTTCTCGTAGCTCGGCGTGACCGCGTGGCCCGCCGCCTTCAGCTTCTCGCCGCCGACCCGGCGGACGCTCGCCAGGCGCGAGTCGCCGGCCCCGCCGCGCAGGCGCTGCGGCGCGCTGCCGCCGGGCATGCCCTGCGGCGTGGCGCGCGAACGCGAGGCCGGCGCCTGGGGGGCGCCCTCGGGGCCGCCCGTCGTCGCGCGCTGCGAAGGGCGTTCGCCGCCCGAGGGGCCGTGGACGGGGAAGTTGACAGGCGGCATCGCGGGTCCTGCTGGAAGGGTGGGCGCTCAGGTCGCGCTGGACGTGTCGCCGGCGGCCGCCGCCGGCGTGCGGTGGAAGAGCTTCTGCGCCAGGCGCGAGGCCTTGGCCGGCAGCTTGGCGGCGTCGTCGGCTTCCTGCTTCTGCTGGCGTGCCGCCGCGAGACGGTCGCGCAGCATGCCGGCGTCCAGGCGCTGCGGGTTGTTGCCGTCGGCGTCGTTGTGGTTATGCTGGTGCGACTCGAAGAAGGCGTCGGTGAGCAGCAGCTCTTCCGCCTCGCGCACCTTGGCACGCGATTCGACGAACACCTTGTCGTAGGTGCCGTTGAGCACGTTCTCCTTCGCCTGCGGCGAGAGACGGTCGAACAGCCCGCCCTTCTCGTTGTACATGTTGTAGGTCGCGGCCCACTGCTCCTCGGACTTCGGCGAGAGCGTGTCCGAGCCCAGGCAGATGCGGTCGCTGTTCTTCTCGATGAAGGCGGCCCAGGCGGCCATTTCCTCCGGCTTGGTGAGCTGCGTCGCCACCGCATCCCAGGAGATGTCCAGGTGCAGGTTGGGGCACTTGTCGAGCAGGTCCTGCAGGTGGTCGAGGTGGCCGGGGCCCTGCTGCACGAAGCGGCCCAGGCCGCCGCCGTGCGCCCAGACGATCTTGGTGTCCTTGACGCGCGGGTCCTGGAACAGCGACGCCAGGCCCTCGAGGTTGCTCGGCTTGCCTTCCAGGTCGGCCGGGCGCGTCTTCGGGTCGATCTGGTAGTCGAGGCCGTCGATGTCGCAGTGCAGCACCACCGGTGCGCCGACGATGCCGGCCTTTTCCATCAGGTCGCGCAGCGGCTCCAGCTTCTGCTGCACGTTGGCCTGGCCCTTGCCGGCGAACAGCGCCTTGACGAGCTCCTTGTCGACGGTGATCTCGCCGATGCCGGTGAACGTGCCCTTGTGCAGGTGCAGTTCCTCCAGGAAGATGTCGCCGACGCGCGGGTCGCCGAGGTGCAGGCCGGTCATCATCGGGTCGATGCGGCTGCGCTCGGCGTCGCTCAGGTCGGCCTTCTGCATCAGCTCCTTCAGCTTGGCGTTGACGCGCGTGTCGACGTACAGCTCGCCGGCCTCGATGATCTTCGGCAGCAGGGCCGGGAATTCCTGGAAGTGTTCCAGCGTGAGGTTCTTGATGCTGGGGTCGTTCTTCGCATCGCGCACCTGCTGCACCGCCCAGGTCGGCACGTAGTAGGACTCCAGCGTGCCGCAGTTGTGGCCGTGGTCGGCCTGGTGCCCCGGGGCGTGGTCGTGTTGCGTGCCGGGCTTGTGGCCGTAGAGGTGCTCGTAGAGCGCGCCGGGCTGGATGGCCTGCCGGTTGCCGGGCAGGGAGATCAGCGAGGTGGGGATGGGCATCGATACGCAATTGCGGATGCCGATCTTGTCCATGTAGGCCAGCTTCTGCTTCATCGTCAGGCCGCGCTGCACGTAGTTGCTGTCGTGCATGTGGCTGTCGCTGTGCGCCGGTTTCCAGGCCTTCGGGTTGTTCGGGTCCTTCTTCTCGGCCCGGGTGGCCTGGGCGTAGGTGTCGGCCGGCATCACGAAGCCGCTCGGCTGGAAGTCGTTCATCGCCCCCTTGCCGAGGTGCCCGTTGGTCTTGCGCCAGGTCGCGAACTGCAGGCGCTCCTTCGCCGTTTGCGGGCGCGGGCCGGTCTGCACCGGCCGGTCGGGCCGCTTGCTGCCGTCGGGGAATTTCTCGCGCTTGCCGACGACGCTCTTGGTCGGCAGCCCGTCCACCGAGGAGCGCGTCGACGGCGTACCGGTCGGCTGGGGCCCGGTGTTCCCGCCGGGGGCCGGCGTGGAGGGCGTGGTGGAGCGTCCGAGGAGCCGGGAAATGGGGTTGTCGGAAGGAAGGCGGAACGACATGGGGTTCTCCTGTGGGCGTGTGCGTTGTGACCGGGTGATGTCAATGCTCGGGCTGCGGATGGATGCCTTTGCGCAACCAGGCGAAGCACCGTGTTGCAAAACGAACAGGGCGGGGCGGGGCACGGAACCCGGGCTGTGCGACCATCCCGGCTGCCGCACCGCGGTGCGAAAAGGAGACATGGGGCGTGAGAGCGATGCGATGCCATCCGGGCCGGCTTGCCGGCCTTTTGCGAGCGGGCGGCCTGCCCGTGCTGCCGGCGGTGCTGGCGCTGCTGTGCGGTGCCGTCGCGGCCCAGGGCACCGAGGCGGATCCCGCCGAGCCGGCCGCGCGCTCGCCCTGGGCCGACCCGCGCGCCGTGGCGCGCCTGTTCCGCGACGCCTGCATCCAGACCGAGGGCCAGGCGGCGACCGCGGTGGACTGGGCGTTGAACGAGGGCTTCGTGCCGGTCGACCCGATGCGCGGCTCGACCGACGAGCTGCTGCAGGGCGAGCCGGGCTCGGTGCTCGCCGCGCCGGGCAGCGACAGCCGGGTGCTGCTGGTGGCCGCGGCCGGGTCGCGCTGCATGGTGTGGGCCGAGCGGAGCAGCGGTCCGGGCTTGCGGCTCGCCCTCATCGAGCTGATGGCGGAACTGGGCGGCAAGGGCGCGCGCGTGCAGCTGCAGGCCGAGCGCAGCGTCGAGCGTGCGGGCGCCTGGCGCAGCCAGATGCAGTGGCGCTACCGGCGCATCGGCGGCTCGGCCGACTACGGCATCGGCAGCGTGACCACGCTGACGGCAAGCCCCGGCACCCAGGCGCTGAACCTGGCGCCGCTGCCGCCGGCGATGCCGAGCCCGGACGGGATGGGGGCGCGATGAGCCGCTGCGCCCGGGTGGCGGTGGGACTGGCGTTCTGGGGCGTGGTGCTGCTCGGCGGGAGCGCCGTCGCGCAGGGCCCGGCGCAGCCGCCGGCCGCCTCGGGCCGCGAAGTGGCCTTCGACAGCTTCGACCGGCCTGGCGGGTCGGCCGTCGTGCTGAAGGCCTTCTGGTTCCCGGCCGCGGCACGCCAGGCGCCGGCGGTGGTGCTGCTGCACGGCTGCAGCGGACCGTACGACCGCCAGGGCCGGCTCGGCGAGCGCATGCGCGCATACGCCGCGCTGTTCAACGGGCAGGGGCTGCATGCGCTGGTGCTGGATTCGCTGACGCCGCGCGGCGAGAAGGAGCTGTGCACCCAGCGCATCGGCACGCGCCAGGTGACGCAGGCGAACCGGCGGCTCGATGCGCTCGCGGCCCTGCACTGGCTGGCGCAGCGTCCGGAGGTGGACGCGCAGCGGCTCGGCCTGGTCGGCTGGTCGAACGGCGGCAGCACGGTGCTGTCCGCCACCAACCTGCGCCAGCACGACGTGCGCGAGGCGCCGGTGCGGCCGGCCTTCGCCGTTGCGTTCTACCCCGGCTGCGAGGCCGACCTGCGGCGCGGCTACGTGCCGCAGGTGCCGCTGCTGCTGCTGGTCGGCGAGGCGGACGACTGGACCCCGGCCGCGCCGTGCGAGGCGCTGGCGGCCCAGGCCGTGTCCGGCAACGGGCCGGCGGTGCAGTTCGAGTCCTACCCCGGGGCGTACCACGGCTTCGATTCGCACGCGCCGGTGCGGCTGCGCAAGGAGGTGCCGGGCGGCGTGCACCCGGGGGAGGGCGTGCACGTCGGCGGCAATCCGGAAGCGCTCGAGCGCTCGCAGGCGCGGCTGCTCGCGTTCATCGCCCCGTGGGTGCCGTTGAAGCGGCCTTGAGCGGGTTCAGGCCAGCGCGGTGATGGTGTCCCGGCCGGCCGCCTTCGCGCTGTAGAGCGCCAGGTCGGCGCGCTTCATCAGGCGGTCGAAGGCCACGTCCGGCGCGATCCGCTCGCCCAGGTCCAGGCTGGCGATCCCCATGCTCACGCTGACGATGCGCAGCGGCGCCTCGGCATGCGGGATCGCCATGTGCTTCAAGGTCTGGCGGATGCGTTCGCAACGGCGCTCCGCGTCCTCGAGCGTCCCGTCGGGCAGCAGCACCGCGAATTCCTCGCCGCCGATGCGCGCCGCGCACTCGCCGCCGCGCTCGAAGGCCGCGCCGATCGCCCGCGCCACCCGCGACAGGCATTCGTCGCCGGCCGCATGGCCGTAGTGGTCGTTGTAGCGCTTGAAGAAGTCGATGTCGATCATCACCAGGCTGAGCGGCCGCTGCGTGCGCCAGGCGCGGCGCACCTCCTCCAGCTTGCGCTCGTCGAAGGCGCGCCGGTTCGCAAGCCCGGTCAGGGCGTCGCTGCGCGACTGGTGCAGCAGCTCGCGCCGCGCATGTTCCAGCTGCGTCAGGTCGCGCCAGCGCGCCAGCGCGCCGAACAGCGGCTTGGCGATGAGGGCGATCTCGCGCTCGTGCACGGCCTCCGCCAGGTCCAGGCAGGCCAGCAGTTGCCCGCCGTCGGCCGCGTCGTGCCGGCACACCTGCAGCGAGCGTGCGCCGGTGGCGTGCAGCAGCGCGCGCGACTCGGCGCAGTCGCTGGTCTCGGTGCACCACTGCGTCTCCCAGCCGTCGACCGGGAACAGCGGCGGCAGCTCGCTGCCCTCGGCCGGCCCGCCAGCGGCGACGCCGCTTGCGCAGAAGGTCCAGGCCCAGCGGCGGGCGTCGTTGCGCTCCGCGAGGGCACAGCTGCGCGCCCCGAGCAGCTCGGCAATGTCGCCCAGCGTCATGCGCAGCGCGGTCGGGTAGGCATCGGGCGGCAGGTAGATCAGCCGCGCCGACAGCCGCGAAGCCGATTCCAGCACCCGGTTCAGCCGCGTCAGGTCGCCGGTGCGCTGCTGCACCGCGGTCTCCAGGCGATCCCGCTCGGCGCCCAGGGTCCGCAGCGCGAGATCGCGCTCGCCGACGTGCTGCGAGATGCTGCCATGCAGCAGGCGCAGGCTGTCGACGACGAGGTCGAATTCGTCGCGCCAGCGCCGCTCCGGCCGCGGCGGCGCCACCGGCGCGGCGCACCCCGGCTCCAGCCGCGCCGCATGGTCGGCGAGCCGTCGCAGCGGCCGCGCGACCTCATGCAGCATGAAGCGCGACAGCAACAGGGTCAGCAGCAACGCCGCCGGCAGCGTCGCGAGCGCCGCGCGCCAGGCGCCGGCGCGCAGCTCGGCGGCCAGGCCGCTGCGGTCGAAGTCGATCTCGAGCTGTGCGCACGGCGGCTCGCCATCGCGCGGGTGCGGCACCGGCAGCTCGATGCCCTTCAGTGCCCGGCGCGGCAGCAGGGGCTGCGGGTTGCCCGGCAGGTCCGGCGGGGCCCCGGCGCGCAGGCGGTTCCCGTCGCGGGTGGCGAGGCGCACGCCGACGACGCGCGGATAGCGGGCGATCAGGTCGAGTTCCTGCTGCACGGCCGTCCCCTGCCGGGCTTCCAGGGCGACGCCCAACTGCTGCAGCCGGGTGTCGCGGATGTCGCGCGCGGCCTCGGCCTCGGCGATCTCGAGCGCCGAGCTCGCCTGCCAGGCCTGGACCGCGATCGCCAGGCCGGCACCGAGCAGGCACGCCCCGGCGATCGCCGCGACGGTGCGCACGAGCAGCGAACGGAACGGCCGGGCGGCAGGCGGGGCGGGCGGCGGGCGCAGGGCGTGTGGCATGGCGGATCTCATGGGCGAGGCCGAAGCGACGGGGCGATGCCGCTATGTCGGCGCGCAGGGCGAGGCACTGTTGGGCCCGACCGTGAAAAAACGGCGCTGCGCCGACGCAGCACCCGGCTGGTTGACAGTTGTTGTCGTTTGAGCCCGGCCGGCGCTGGCAGGCAGCGGCTGTCCGGCTTGCAAAGTCAATCTGGCTCCACCCACAATGACCCAATGACCTCCCCGCAGTTGCCGTCGGACTCCCCCGCGGGCCACGCGCCTCGCCACCGCGCGCGGCGCGACCTGCTGCGGTCCGCCGGCCTGCTCGACCGGGTTGCGGCGTGGCTGACGACAACCTGGGGGCGAGCCCGGATGCGGGCAGACCTGCGTGCCGTGGCCGACGCCTGCCCGCAGGTCCTGCTCGGGGTGAGCCCGCGGGGGCGCATCCGTTGGGCGAATGCCGCGGCCGTGGCCTGGTTCGAGGGGGAGCGCCGCGGCTCGCTCGAGGGCGCCGACGCGGCCGTGCTGCTGGCCGGCATGGTCCGGTTGCCGGAGGCGGTCGCGCTGTGGCCGGCGAGCGGCATGACCGAATCCGCCTTCGACGGCGAGGCGCTGGATGGCCACCAGCGCCGGCTGGCGGTGCGCCTGCGTCCGGCGCGCGCGCGCAGCGGCCGGCGTTCCGGCTGGATCCTCAGCCTCGGCGACCGCAGCGATGTCCAGCGCGCCCGGGACCAGCGCGACGCGGCGCTGAAGCTGCTCAACCACGACCTGCGCGCGCCGCACTCCGCCACCCTCACCCTGCTCGAGTTGTGGCGCCTGCGACAGGGCACGCTCAGCGAGCCCGAGATGCTGCTGCAGGTCGAGACCAATGCGCGCGCTGCGCTGTCGACGGCGGAGGACTTCGTGCGCTACATGCGGCTCCAGGACAGCGAGATGCGCCGCGAATCCTTCGACCTGCGCGATGTCGCCGCCGAGGCCGTCGATGACCTGTGGGGGCGCGCGCGCGAGCGGCGCATCCTGATCCGCCGCCAGCATGAGCTGCCCGGCGCGGCGCCGGTCGAGGGCGACCCCGAGCTGCTGCAGCGCGCGATGCACAACATGCTGCGCCACGCGCTCGCGCGCAGCCCCGGCGGCGCAATCGTCGACTGCAACGTCTTCGCGATGCCGCAGGGCTTCGTCTTCGAGGTCACGGACCACGGCGCGAGCCTACCGGGCGCCGGCTCCGGGGGAGCGACGGGCACGCCGGGCGACGGGGCTCCGCTGACGCCGGCCGAGGGAGACTATGCCCTGGCCTTCGCCGTGCTGGCGGCGGCCCGCCACGGCGGCGTGCTGCGGCAGCGGCGCGCCGCGGCCCACGGCCTGACGGTCGGGCTGTGCCTGCCGGCCGCGGCGCCGCTCAGCCTGTGAGGGGTTCGTCGGGCGCCGGATCGGCGTCCGGCGGGCGCGCGAGGCCCCGCTCGTCGAGCATCTCCAGCCGATAGCCCACGCCGTACACCGCGACGAGCCGGTAGCCCTTGTGCGGGCGCAGCTCCAGCTTGTTGCGCAGGTTCGAGACGTGGGTGTCCAGGCTGCGCGACCAGATCTCCGGGTTCACGCCCCAGACCTTGTCGACGAGGTACTGGCGCGACATCAGGCGGCCGAGGTTGTTGAACAGCAGGTGCGCCAGCTCGTACTCCTTCTGCTTGAGCTCCACCGGCACGCCGCCGGAGAGCAGCGTGCGGTGCTGCAGGTCGAAGGTGAAGCGGCCGTGGACCTCGATGTCGCCGGTCGCCGCCGGGTAGGTGCGGCGCATCAGGGCGGCCACGCGGGCGGCCAGTTCGCCGATGCGCACCGGCTTGGGCAGGTAGTCGTCGGCGCCGCAGGCGAGCGCCTCGATGAGGTCGCGCTCCTGGTTGCGGTTGGTGACGAAGAGGATGGGCACGCGGTGCGCGACCTTGCTGCGCACCCACGCGACGATCTCCGGGCCGCTGGTGTCGGGCAGGTGCCAGTCGAGGATCAGCAGGTCGAAGGTGTCGCGCCGCATCTGCCGCAGCAGGGCCTGGCCGCGCTCGAAGCCCTGGCAGTCGTGACCGAGTCCGGTGACCGCGCGAGAGATCAGCTCGATCTGCGAGGCGTCGTCGTCGACGATGGCTACTCTCATGGGGGGCCTCCCCGGACTGCGGGCCCTGGGAAGGGCCGCTGGATGATGAGCAACATAGCGGATTTCCGTGTCGTTGTGCGAGGGCAAACGGCGTTGACTTTCTACGGATCGAAGCGGTAGCCCACGCCATAGACCGCGGTGATCCCCGAACCCTGGGGCCGCACGGTCTCGAGCTTGCGGCGCAGGTTGCGGATGTGGCTGTCGACCGTGCGGTCGGCGGTGTCGCGGAAGTCCTGGCGCACCGCGTCGAGCAGCTGGGCCCGCGACAGGATGGAGCCCGCGCGCAGCAGCAGGGCGCGCAGGATGCGGTACTCGGAGGTGGTCAGGTCGAGCGCCCGGCCCTGCCACAGGATGCGCTGCGCCGCCTCGTTGACGTCGAAGCCGCCGTGCGACATGGTGCGGAACTGCCCGGTGACGCGGCGCCACTGGGCCTTGACGCGCGCCGCCACCTCGCGCGGGCTGAAGGGCTTGCAGACGTAGTCGTCCGCGCCGGCCTCGAGGCCGAGCAGGCGGTCGACCTCGTCGATGCGCGCGGTGAGCATGATGATCGGGATCGACGAGAACTCGCGCACCGAGCGGCAGACCTCCAGCCCGTCCAGCCCGGGCAGCATCAGGTCGAGCAGCAGGATGGAGGCGCGCTGCAGGCGCACTTCGTTCACCGCGGCCACGCCGTTGTGCACCAGCAGCGTCTGCCAGCCCTGCGCGCGCAGGTAGTTGCCGAGCATGTCGGCGATCTTCAGGTCATCCTCGGCAATGAGGATGGGGGTGGACTCCATGGTGGCGCTCATGCGGGTCGTCCTGTGTCGAAGGGCGGGACAAGCGGCAGTTCCAGGCGGACGCCGAGGCCGCCCAGGGCCGAGGGTTCGGCACTGGCCCGGCCCCCGTGCGCCAGCAGGATGGCGCGCACGATGGCAAGGCCCAGGCCGCTGCCGCCGGAGGCCGCCGCGGCGGCCGGGTCGCCGTCGTGGCGCCGGCGCGAACGGTCGGCGCGGAACAGCGGCTCGAAGAGGTGAGGCAGGTCCTGCGGGTCGACGGACGGGGCCGAGTCCTCGACCAGGATCCAGAGCTTCGTCGCGGCCGGGTCGACGCCCCAGCTGAGCCGCACCCGTCCGGGCCGGTCGGTGTAGCGCGCGGAGTTGACGACCAGGTTGCGCAGCACCTGCTCGATGCGCACCGGGTCCCAGTGCGCCTGCAGCACGCGCGCGGGCGGCGGCCTCCGCTCGACCGCGAGGCCGTCGAGCGCGGGGTGGCGCGCCAGCCGGGCCAGGAGGTGGTCCAGCGTGTGCAGCGGATCGAGCCGGATCGGGTGGCAGGGCAGGCGGCCCAGGTCGGCGATCGCCAGCAGGTGCAGGTCGTCGACGATGCGGACCATGTGGCGGACCTCCTCGCCGAGGCTGGCCACCAGGGCATGGCTGGGCTCGCGCACGCCATCCTCCACCGACTCGATCTCGCCCTGCAGCACCGAGAGCGGCGTGCGCAGCTCGTGGGAAATCTGTGCCATCCATTTGCGGCGCGTCATCTCGAGCTTGCGCAGCGACTCGGCCATGGCGCCGAAGCCCTGCGACAGGTCGGCGATCTCCGGGGGGCCGTCGGCCCACGCATCGTCCTGGGCGAAGCGGCCGGCGGCCAGGTCGAGCGTCGCCGTCCGCAGCCTGCACAGCGGCCGGCTCCAGCGGCGCGCCAGCCAGACCGCGACGCCCATCGACGGCGCGAGCGACAGCAGCGTCGCCACCGCGATGCCGCGGTACTGCCGGTGCAGGAAGCTGGCGTCGAGGCCGCTCGCCGAACTGGCGAGCTCGAGCTGGGCCGTGCCGAGCAGGCGGCCCTGGTCGACGATGCGGCGCGACAGCGTGGGCTCTTCGGGGCGGGCGAATCGGCCGGCCAACTGGGCGCCGGCGCCGTCGAAGAGGCGGATGCGATCCGCGAAGTCGGTGCGCCGCAAGGGCAGCGCGGCCGCGTCGGCGCGCGGGTCCGCGGGCGCCCCCAGGCCGCCGTCGCGAGCGGCGAATTCGTCGATCGCCTCGCGCAGCTCGCGCGCGGTCCCGGCCAGCCGGGCAGGGCGCTCGCCCAGGTAGGTGGCCAGGCGGTCCAGCTGCTGCGATTCGCGGGCCTGGACATAGCCCTGGAAGCCGTCGCGCAGCGTGAGCAGCACCGCCCCGGCCACGGCGAACGCCGCCAGGCCGACGGAGGCCAGCAACAGGAGCGCCAATTGGTGAACCATTCTGAAACGCATCGGTTCGTCGCCGCAGAGGTCGGTGGGTCTTCCGTCGTTGTCGACGGATGTCGCGCGCAATGACAGGGTCCAAAGCGCTCTCATGTGCATGCTCCGCGTTCATCCGACGGCTTGGCAACCTGGGTTCGCAATCGTTGACATTTCAGTTGTCGCAAGCGCGCACTACCGAATGGCGCTTGCATTTGGTTACGGCCATGATTCGACCCCATCGACCCGCAGCAGAGCGCCCCCGGCCTCTCGCTCCCATCGTCAACGCGGCGCCCGTCATGACCGAAACCTTGAATGAACCGAAGTCGCGCTCGCCAGGGCGCGCGACCCGTGAGCTGCCGGCGCACCCGGCGGCGGACGAAGAGATGGATCCCCACGGCGTCCTGGTCCTTGCCGACGATCCCGGGTTGCGCATGCGCTTCCAGCAGGTGTGCGCGGGCCTGGGTCGGCCCTGCTGCAGCGCGACGCTCGCGGAGGTCATCGTGGGCCCCGCGCCGGCCCGCGGAGCGCGGCTCGCGGTGGTGGCGGCCGTTGGGCTGGATGTGCCGCTCGGGGCGGTGCTGGATGCGCTGCATGAGGTGGGGGTGGTGACGGTGGCGTTGTATGGGCCGCCCTTCGGCGGCCTGGTGCACCTGCTGGCGCTGGAGCTGGGCTATGACCATGTCTGGTGCGAATCGGCCAGCGACGAGGCCCTCGCCGTGCTGGTCAAGCACGCCGGCACGCGTCGCCCGCGGGCGGGCGCTGTGCGCGTCGAGGACCCCATGCCGCCGACCGAGCTCAGCGTCGACACCGCGAGCCTCACCTGCACGGTGCGCGGCGTGCCGTTCACGCTCGGCACCTCGTCGCTGTACACGCTGAAGCTGCTGCTCGACCGGGCGCCGCATCCGGTCTCTCGCACCGAGATCGAGGAGGTGATCCCGCTCACCAAGGCCGGCCGCATCGGCGGCACGCGCGTGGTGGATGCGCACGTGTCGCGCCTGCGGCAACGCCTGCGCGAGGTCGGTGCCGGTGGCGTGCGCATCGTCGCGATCCGCGGAAAGGGCTACCGCATCACGACGGTGCGCGACGATGTGCCGCTGCCCGACGACGAGCCCTGATCCGTCAGCGCCGATCCCCGGCGCCCGCCTCCTCCCGGCGCAGGGCCCCGAGGTCGCCGCGCAGGCGCATCACCTCGTGCGGCGAACGTGCGTCGTAGATGCCGCGGATGCGGCGGTGACGGTCGATCAGGAAGGCGCGTTCGGTGTGAGGCGGCAAGCCGTCCGGGCCGATCCGCGTGATGTCCGAATACAGGCTGCGCCGGGCCCAGGTCTCGACGGCCTCGGGCGTGCCGGTCAGCAGCAGCCAGTCGGGCGGCAGGCCGAACTGCCGCGCATAGGCAGAGAGCGCCGCCGCGTCGTCGGTGAGCGGCGAGACAGTCACCGAGACGAACTGGGGCGCCTCGGGACCGAGCTTGTCATGCAGCAGGCGCAGGAGGTCCATCGACACCGGGCACACCGTGACGCAGCCTGCGAAGAAGAGGTTCACGACGGTGGGGCCCCGGTCCAGCAGTCGCTGGTCGACCGGGCGTGCGCGTTGGTCGCTCAGGCTGAATCGGCCCACCCGCAGCGACGACGCGACGACGTCCCAGCGCGGGCGCAGGTCCTTCGCGGCATAGAAGGGCAGGGTGTCGTGGTCGAGCACCGAGTCGTGCCGTTGCCAGCCGGCCCACAGCCAGCAGGCCGAGACGCCGAGGGCCAGGCACGCGGTCACCACGACGAGGCGGCGCATGCTGCAAGCGGCGCGGGGATGGGCGCGGGAAGGGGCGTGAAGCATGGTGGCCGCCCGTCGTGCTAGGGATGGGCTGCGATCGGCGTGCCGCGGTAGCAGCCGACGGTGTACGGGAACGTCTCGGTCGTGTGGTAGTGGTAGCCGCGCGTCGCGTCGGCGTGGCCGTGGCATTCGTCGAGGTCGTCGTTCGTCAGCGCCACGCCGTTCTCGCCCAACTGGCCGTAGAGCCCGAAGCCGTCGGCGATGTAGCCCACCAGGGCCGAATGCTGGCCCGCCACGTCGGCGTCCAGGCCGCACCCGGGCAGGCTGTGGTAGTGGTAGACGCCGCCGGGAGCCGGGTGGCCGCCGCAGTCGTCGCCGAGCTCCCACGCGCGGGCGTCGCGACCCTTGGCGTCCATCGCGGCATACAGGCGGGCGCCGGTCAGGAACACGCCGATGGCGCCGCCGCCCAGGCAGGTCGGCGTCGCGTTGAGGGTGGCGCTGGTGGGCAGGCCGGTCCAGGCGACGGTGTTCTCCAGGATCCTGTTGTCGTTCTTGTCGTAGGGGAAAGCCTCGGGGCTGGTGGCCGCGGTGATCGGGTAAGTGCCCGTCGTGTGGTTGGGCAGGCCGTTGCCGGAGAGGCTGCGCAGGCTGTTCGCGACGCTGGCGGCGAAGCTCGAGGCCCAGGCCTCGGCGCCGTTCACCGCATACAGCGTCTTGGTGCCGAGGCTCCAGGTCGTGCCGTCGCTGTTGAACCAGGGGCCCTTGGTGGTCGTGCCCGGGCCGTTCGCGTCGGTGGTGCCGGGGCAGACGTAGAGGTAGCCCCTGGCGCTCGCGGACGGCGCCGTGTTGACGACATAGTTGTCGCCGAGAGGCAGCTTCGTGGTGTCGGTGGTGCCGGACGACCCCGTCGTCGTGGTGGAGGTGCCCGTTGTCGTGCTCGACGAACTTCCGCCGCTGCCGCCGCAGGCGACCAGCGCCCAGCTGCAGATCAACGAGGTGAGGACCGGGACGATGACGGATGCACAGCGCTTCAAGGGAGCCTCCATGATCATGGGCAGAACAAGGACGACGGCAGAACAAGCGCAGAAGGTACGAAGCCTTTGTGCAGCGATCACGAGCGATATCTGCACAATTCCTGCAAGTTCATGGCTTGCCGACATCCGACGCCCCCGCGCTGCGTTACCCTGCCGCCTTCGGCCCGGAAGCTGGGCCGCGGAGAGCGTTCGTGAAGACCTACAACATCGAGATCCAGCGCGTGAAGTCCATGCGGCACGACCAGCATGGCCTGGTCCACGCCCGTGTCGACGCGCTGGTGCAGACCGTCGTGCCGCGCGGCGAGGACGACGAGCCGTCCAGCGTGATCAGCTTGACCGAGGCGAATGCCCGCGTGCTGCTCTCGCTGATCAAGGCCCAGCTGCTGGAGCTGGACAAGCGCAAGGCACGCAGCCGGTTCTGAGAGCGCCCCCGGGGCCGGGTGGCGGCGCCGTCGATTGAAACCGAGTGTGAAGCTTGTCCGGGCGGCCTACAGCCCGGGCGGGTGGGGCCGATGACAGGGGAGCGAGTGCCGTTCGAGCGGTCGGCGACCATCGGCGGAGTGACCACTGACGGTTACGTGAACTCGCGCCACAATCGTGTCTCCCCTTCCGATCCCGATGCCCGTGCCTTCCGTTCCCCTCAAGACCCCGCTCGGCCAGGATGAGCTGCGCAACCGCAGCCAGCGCCTCGGCCAGCGGCACCGCACGGTGCTGTTCCTCGTCGACGGGCGGCGCACGCTGGCCGAGGTGCTGAGCCTGGCCCACCAGGCCGGAGCGCAGACGGTGCACTTCGAGGACCTGGTGCGGCTCGGCCTGGTCGAGCTGCCCCCGGAGCCGGTGCTGCCGGAAGCGCCGGATCCGGTCGAGGCGGGTGATGCCATCGACAGCCTGTCGGGCGGACTGGACGCGCCGCGGCTGACCAGCGTCGCGATGGACGTGCCGGAACCCGTGCCCGCTCTTGCGACGATGTCGGTCGACATGCGGCTTCCGGCACCGCCGGTCGACCACGGGCGGGTGTCCTCGACCTCGCTGCTGCCGCCGCAGGCCGTGTCACCGTCGTGGCTGCATGCGCCGGTCGAGGAGCCGATCGCGCTGGAAGCGGCTGCCCCGCCGCGCCGGCATGTCGCCGAGGCCGCGACGCCGGCCCGGGTCGAGCTCGTCGACACGCTGGGCTGGGCCGACACCGTGCCGGAAGAGCCGGTGCCGCCGCCCCCGCCTCCCCCCCCGCCCAAGCCGGCGCCGAAGGCGACGCGCAAGGCCACGTCGCGCGGGCCGGCCCGGGCTGCCCCGACGGTGGTGACGACGATGCTCGGCAAGGCGCTGGGCCGCGGCCGTGGGCGCGAGGTGGTCGAGCTGCCGCCGGTGACGGCGCCGGTCGACCGGCCGTCGTCCGAGCAGCAGCTGATCGCCCAGGTGCGCGAGCTGCTGCTCGCCACGATGCGCATCGATGCGCCGGTGTTCGCCGCCCTCACGCTGGCGCGGGTCCATGCGGCGCAGACCCAGCGCGACCTGATCGGCGTGGTGTGGGAGATCGAGCGCCACCGCGTCCATGCCCGCCTGTCGCGCGAGGAGCTGATCAGCCTGCAGCAGGCGCGCGAGCTGCTCGGCATGGGCAACACGCTGGTGGCGGGGGACAGCCCGTCCGACCGCCACGACGACTGGCCGACGACCCAGCCGCCGGCCTGAGCCGCCGCAGCGACGTTCGAGCGGCTCAGCCGCCGCCGGGCGGCGTCGCCACGAATTCCTGCTGGAACCAGCGGGCGAGCAGGGCCCGCTCGGCCGCGAGCGGGCCGTCGGGCCGGGCCGCGGCCAGGCCGCGCGGCGTGCCGAAGTCGTCGAGCTTCGCCTCGGTCGAGCGAAGGACCTTGCCGCCGCCCGAGAGCGTGTAGCGCAGCGTGAGCCGGGCCGGATCGCGTCCGTCGTCGTGGCCGATGCGGATCCGTCCGCGCTGGGTCGGCCGGTTGTCGCCGGCCAGGTCGACCTCCAGCACCTCGACCGTCAGCGACTGGTCGGCCGGCAGCAGCCGTGCCGCGAGGGCCTGCAGTTCGGTCGACAGCACGCGCAGGTTGGCATCGCGTTCCGCGCCGGTGTCGCCGGCGTCCGTGAAGCGTTCCGGCTGGACGAAGCTGACCTGGGCCGTCCCGGCGCGGGCCGCCGTGGCGCCGACGGATGACAGCAGCGCCAGCGCGGCCGCGCCGGCGATCGATCGAAGGTTCATGGCGTTCTCCTGACGTCGCGGGGCGACCCACGGGGGGCAACGGTAGCGCCGGCGGGCCGCCGGTGCAAGCGAGGGCGGCCCCGGCGGGGCTACCATGCGGGCCTCCGCTGCCAAGGATCCTGCCGATGCGTCGCCTGTTGCTTCCTCTCCTGCTTGCCGCCGGCCTGCTCGGCGCCTGCGCCACGGTCGTCAACCCGGTCACCGGCCAGAGCGAGCGCTCGGTGATGGACGAGCCGACGGAGATCGCCGAGGGGAAGAAGGCGCATGCCGAGGTGATGAAGGAGTACGCCGCGCTCGACAACCCCGCGCTGCAGGCCTACGTCAACGACCTCGGGCAGCGCCTGGCGAAGCAATCGCACCGGGCGCAGCTGCAATGGACCTTCACCGTGCTCGACAGCCCGGAGGTGAACGCCTTCGCGCTGCCGGGCGGGTATGTCTACGTGACGCGCGGCATCATGGCCTATATGGAAAGCGAGGCCGACCTGGCCGGCGTGATGGGGCACGAGATCGGCCACGTCACGGCCCGCCACGGCGCGCAGCGGGCGACGCGGCAGCAGACGGCCGGCATCGGCGTGCTGGCTGCCACGGTGCTGGGCGCGGTGCTGGGCGTCGGCGACGTGGCGAGCCAGGTGTCGCAGAGCGTGGCGGCCGGCTACATCGCCTCGTACAGCCGCGACCAGGAGTCGCAGGCCGACCAGCTCGGCGCCGAGTACCTGGTGCGCAACCGCTACAACCCGAAGAACATGGTCGAGGTGATCCAGGTGCTGAAGCGCCAGGAGCAGTTCGCCGCCGATGCGGCGAAGGCCGAGGGGCGCAGTGCCCCCAAGGGCAACGACTGGCTGGCCTCGCACCCGAGCAACGACCAGCGCCTGCGCGACATCACGGCCATCGCCGACGGCTACCGGCAGGACGCGAACTATGTCGACGAGGGGCGGGAGCGCTACCTGCAGGCGATTGCCGGCATGCCCTTCGGCGAGAGCCGGGCGCAGGGCGTGACGCGCGGGCGCAGCTTCTACCACGAGCCGCTGGGGATCGCGCTGAAGGCGCCGGAGGGGTGGAAGGTGCAGAACTCGGCGGAGGACATCACGCTCGTCAATGCGGCGGGCGATGCCGGGCTGGTGGTGGCGCTTGCGCCGGCGAAGGCGGGCAGCACGCACGAGGAGATCGTGCGCAGCGTCTTCAAGCCGACGCAGGGCCGGTTCGAGAAGGTCGAGCTGAACGGGCTGAAGGCGAGCCGCTTCACCGGCACGGCGACGACGAAGCAGGGACAGGCGAGGGCGGTGGTCGCGACGGTGGTGGACGGGCCGCAGAACAACCGCTTCGTGCTGCTGCAGGCGTCGAAGGACGCGGCGGCGGCGCAGCGCAACGCAGCGGGGTTCCGCGAGGCGGAGGGCTCGTTCCGCGCGCTGACCGTGGCCGACAAGGCGGCGAAGCCCTGGGTGCTGAAGACGGCGACCTTCCCGCGCGGCGGTTTCGCCGAGCTGGCGAAGCAGTCGCCGCTGCCGCAGGCCGAGGCCCAGCTGAAGCTGATCAACGGCGTCTACGGCGGCGGCGCCGACCCCGCCGTTGGCCAGAGAGTGAAGATCGTGGAGTGACCAGCCCGTCGCCCCGTAGCCCGGATGCAGCGCAGCGAAATCCGGGAGCGGCCGTCGATGTGAAGGACGATTCCCGGATTGGCATCCGGGCTACTTGCCCCAGCTGTCCTTGAGGCTGGTGATGCGATTGAAGACCAATCGCCCTGGGGCGTGATCATTCCGGTCCGCCACGAAATACCCATGCCGCTCGAACTGGAACTTCTCGTCCGGCGCCGCCTTCGCGAGTGAGGGCTCGACGATGCCTTGCGCGACCTTCTTGCTGTCCACGTTCAGCACCGTCAGGTAGTCCCGCCCGCCCGCGTCAGGCTGCGCCTCGGTGAACAGGCGGTCGTACAGGCGCAGCTCCGCCGGCACGCCGTCGTGCGCGCCGACCCAGGTGATCGTGCCCTTGACCTTGACGCTGTCGGCGCCGGGGGTGCCGCTCTTCGTGTCCGGAATGACCTTCGCCAGCACCACCAGCTCGCCGTTCGCATCGGTCTCGCTGCCGGTGCACTCCACCACGACGCCGTACTTCAGTCGTACCTTGTTGCCGGGGAAGAGCCGGAAGAAGCCCTTGGGCGGCACCGCCGCATGGTCGTCGCGCTCGATCCACAGCACGGGGCCGAGGCCGAACTCGCGCTGGCCGAGTTCCGGCCGGTGCGGATGCGCCGGCGCGTGGCAGGGCTCGATGTGCGACTCGCTGCCGAACACCTCGGCCCAATTGGTCAGCTTGAGCTTCACCGGGTCGATCACCACCATCGCGCGCGCCGCCTTGCCTTCGAGGTCCTCGCGCAGCGCGCCCTCGAGCGTGCCGTAGTCGATCCAGCTGTAGTCGCGCGTCACGCCGATGCGGTCGCAGAAGAGCTGGATCGACTCAGGCGTGTAGCCGCGCCGGCGCAGCCCGGCCAGCGTCGGCATGCGCGGGTCGTCCCAGCCGTCCACGTGGCCCTCGTCCACCAGCTGCTTCAGCTTGCGCTTGCTCGTGATCACGTAGGTGAGGTTCAGGCGCGCGAACTCGTGCTGGTGCGGGCGCGGGCGCGCCAGCAGGCCGAGGTCGCACAACCTGTCCAGCAGCCAGTCGTAGAACGGGCGCTGGTCCTCGAACTCGAGCGTGCAGATGCTGTGGGTGATCTGCTCCAGCGCGTCCTCGATCGGGTGCGCGTAGGTGTACATCGGGTAGATGCACCAGGTGTCGCCGGTGTTGTGGTGCGTCGCGCGCTTGATGCGGTACAGCGCCGGATCGCGCAGGTTGATGTTCGGCGACGCCATGTCGATCTTCGCGCGCAGCACCGCCGCACCATCCGCCAGCTTGCCGTCGCGCATCTCGCGAAAGCGCGCCAGGTTCTCCGCCGGCGTGCGGCCGCGGAACGGGCTGTCGGTGCCCGGCGTCGTGAAGTCGCCCCGCGTGGCCTTCATCTGCTCGGCGCTCTGCTCGTCGACATAGGCATGGCCCGCACCGATCAGCGCCTCGGCCGCGCGGTACATGAAGTCGAAATAGTTGCTCGCGTAGAAGAGATGGTCCACCGGCGCGCCGTTGACATCGCTGCGCCAGTCGAAACCCAGCCACTTCACCAGGTCGATGATGGCGTCGACATACTCCCGCTCTTCCTTCTCCGGGTTGGTGTCGTCGAAGCGCAGGTGGCAGACGCCGCCGAAATCGCGCGCCAGGCCGAAGTTCAGGCAGATGCTCTTCGCATGGCCGACGTGCAGGTAGCCGTTCGGCTCGGGCGGGAAGCGCGTGCGGATGTGCGCCGCGTCCAGCGGGCCGCCGGCATGGTGCGCCGCATCGCCCGGCACGCCCGCGAAACGACGCCCCTCATAGCGGCCCTGCTCCAGGTCGCGCTCGATGATCTGCCGCAGGAAGTTCGTCGGGCGGGCATCGGGGGCGGCGGAGGCTTTGCTGTGGGCGTCGCTCATGAATGAAAGGGCTGGAAATTCAAGGGGTTGGAGGCGGTTTCATTGTAGACGCGGGCCAACTTAACCTTCCAGCAACGTTAGGCTTACCAATCGATACGAAAACCGGTCTTCCCGGGCTGGCGGCGTGACGTTGTAGGGGCACGGCGCCGCCCCCCGGCGGTGTGGCCGAAGGAGCATTCGATGTCGAACCGCAAGACCTTGTTCGTTGGCGCATTGGCCCTGGCCGGTGCCTTCTTCACCGCCGGCGCGCAGGCCGGCAATGTGCAGTGGTCGGTGGGCGTCAACCTGCCGCCGGTGACGACGGTGGTGAGCAACGGCCCGGTGTACGCCGCGCCGGTGTACGCGCCGCCGGTCGTCTACGAGCCGGCGCCGGTGTATGTGGAGCCGGCCCCGGTGGTGGTCTACCGGCCGCGACCGGTGTACCGCCCCTACCCGGTGGTGTACCGCCCGTACCCGGTGTACCGTCCGGCACCGGTGGTGGTGGTGCCGGCCCCGCACTATCGCGGGGGCTACGGCGGGGGCTATGGCGGCCACTACCACGGCGGCGGGTACTACGACGGCCGCGGCCATGACGGCTGGCACGGCGACCACCACGGCGGCTACCGCCGCTGATCACATCGGCTTGAACCGGTGGGCGTAGAGGCGGCTCACGCCCAGCTTGTCCGGGTGGCCGCGCAGGGTCAGCGTGACCTTGCCGGCCTCGTCGCGCAGCGCCGTCGCGATGGCGTCCGAGCGCACCACCGTGCCGCGGTGGATCTGCCAGAAGCGCTGCGCGTCCAGCTGCGGCAGCAGCTCGCGCAGCGCCGTGCGCACCAGGTACTCGCGCTCGGCGGTGATGACGCGCACGTACTTGTCGGCGGCCTCGAAGTACAGCACCTCGGCCACCGGCACCATGTGGATGACCGGGCCGATGGCCGCCTGGATCACGACCAGCGGCGGGGCTCCTGCCGCCGCCGGGCGGAGCCCGCTCCCGAGCAGCTGGCGCAGTTGCCCGAGCGCCGATTCGACCGCCCCCGCATCGGCCGGCGTGCGCCGCGCGAGCACCGCCTGCACCCGCTCGCAGGCCTGGGCCAGGCGGGCCGGTTGCACCGGCTTCAGCACGTAGTCGACGGCGGCCTGGTCGAAGGCCTGCAGCGCGTACTCGTCGTAGGCGGTCACGAACACCACCACCGGCAGCGCCGAACCGTCGTGCGGCCAGTCCTCGGCAATCGCCTGCGCCGCCTCCAGCCCGGTCATGCCGGGCATGCGGATGTCGAGGAACAGCAGCTGCGGCCGCAGCGCCAGCGCCTGCTGCACGGCCGCCTCGCCGTGCGCCACGCTGGCGACGATCTCCAGGCCCGGCCACAGCGCCTGCAGTTCGGCCTTCAGGTTGGCGGCGAGCAGCGGCTCGTCCTCGGCGATCAGCGCGGTGGCTTTCATGCGGCGGGGCTCCAGGGCAGTCGGATGGTGGCGAGGGCGCCGCCCTCGGCATCGGGGGCGGGCGCGAGCTCGAAGGCCGCCGCCTCGCCATACAGGGTGGCGAGGCGGCGGCGCACCTGGCTCAGGCCGAAGCGCGTGCCCTCGGCCGGCACCTCGGCCGGGTCGGCGGGCAGGCCGGCGCCGGTGTCGCGCACCCGCAGCACCAGCTGGTCGCCCTCGCGCCGCGCCGACACGCGCAGCCGGCCGCCCTCGACATGCGGCTCCAGGCCGTGCTTGATCGCGTTCTCCACCAGCGGCTGCAGCAGCAGCGGCGGCACCGGCCGGTCGGCGAGCTCGGCGGGCAGGTCGAGCACCGGCTGCAGCCGCTCGCCCATGCGCACCTGCATCAGCGCCAGGTAGTCCTGCACGCGCTCGAACTCGGCCGACAGCGGGTGCCAGGGCGCGCGCGAAGCCGACAGCGTGGCGCGCAGGAAGGCGATCAGGCGGTCCAGCATCAGTTGGGCGCGCGGCGGGTCGAGGGCGATCAGCACGCGCAGGTTGGCCAGCGTGTTGAAGAGCATGTGCGGCTCGAGCTGCGATTCCAGCAGCTTGAGCTGGTTCTCGGCCGCGTCGCGCTGCGCGGCGGCGAGCTGGCGCAGGCGCATCTGGTCCTTGCCGCGCGCGTAGAAGAAGAACGAGATGGCGCCGCTGACGGCGATGCAGATCAGCAGGTAGCTCAGCACCGAGCGCGGCGAGGCGCGCCACATCTCCAGCAGCGGCCGGTCGTAGAGCAGGTCCGCGAAGCTGCTGCCCAGCACGTAGCCGGCGAGGATCGAACTCCCCTGCAGCGCGATGCGCCTCCAGCCCGCCGGCCAGCCGGTCTCGGGGTCGATGCGCACCAGCAGGCGGCCGAAATCCATCAGCGCCCAGATGCTCAGGCCGATCGACTGGGCGTAGACCATCTGCACGTGCCAGGGCCCTTCGCGGTTCAGGGCCAGCACCAGGCCGAGGAAGGTGTTGAAGCCGGCCACGATGAGGCCGTGGCGCAGGAAATCGCCGGGGCGCAGGGCAGGGGCTTCGGTCGGTGTCGGCATCGAGGGATTGTGCGGGATGGGTCTCATCCGGCCCGGCCTGCCCGTGCCACGCGCAGCATCGCGAGGCCGCGGCTCAGGAACAGGCCGGCGAAGATGCCGCAGGCGAGGGCGACGGCAGCGCCGAAGAGACCCTGGTGCGCAAACTCCGGGTGCAGGGCCAGGGTGGCGCCGACGGCGAACTTCAGCACGAAGAGGCTGAGGAAGAGCGCGAGCGGCAGCCAGCTGCCCGGCACCAGCACGCGCCGGGCCGGTGCCGACCATCCGAAGCTGCGCCAGCCGCCGGCGGCGCGCACGGCGAGCAGCGTCTTCGCGACGCCGGCGGCCCAGGCCAGCACCACGGTGCCGGTCCAGCCGAAGCTCGTCGCCAGGCTCGCCAGCGACAGCGCCGCCAGCAAAACCGGCAGCAGCGCGGCGCGGCGCGGCGTGAGCTGGCGCGGCAAGGTCTGGCGCAGGCCGACCGCGACCAGCGCGACGAGCAGGATCCAGGCCCAGGCGGGGGCGTGAGAGAGGACGGCGCTGAGGGTCGACATGGTGTTCTCCGGTGGCGTTTCGCGGGGCGATGGCCGCACTGTGGGGGCGTCGCGCCGGCCTGCCCAGCGCGCTGCGACGAAGCGCCGGGGCCGGGCGCGAGCCGCTGCCGGGGGGCGCGAAGCGCAGCCGAAGTGCGCGGGCGAAGGCCGTATAGTCAGCGCCGCCCCAGCGTCCACGGAGTTCCGCATGCCTTTCCCGACCCCCTTCCCGCGCCTGTCGAGCGGCCTGGCGCTGCTGGTCGCCGCCGCACTCGCCGGCTGCAGCAGCACCCCGCTGCCGCCCTGGAACCCGGCGATCGGCGTCCCGGCCCCGGCCCGTGCGGCCGCATCGGCGCCGACCCCCGCGCCGGCGCCCGCGCCCGCCGCGAACGACAGCGCCGTGTCCGCCGGTGCCCAGTACAACGCCGCCGTCGCGGCCCGCTTCCCCGATCCGGCGGTCGAGTTCCGCACCCCCGCCTTCCAGCCCGGCCACGCCGGCTTCACCAGCAATGCCGAGCTGCAGGCGGTGCTGCGCGAGATCGTGCACGGCGGGCGCAACGCGACCCTGCTGCCGCTCGGCAGCTCGCAGGCGGGGCTGCCGCTGGAGGCGGTGCTGTTCACGCGCAACCCCGACATGTCCGCTGCCGCCGTGCTGCGCAGCGGCCGGCCGACGGTGCTGCTGGTGGGCCAGCAGCATGGCGACGAGCCGGCCGGCAGCGAGGCGCTGGTGGTGCTGGCACGCGAGTTGTCCAACGGCAGCCTGCAGGGGCTGCTGGAGAACATCAACGTGCTGGTCCTGCCGCGTGCCAACCCGGACGGCGCCCAGGCGCAGCGCCGCGTCACCGCGAGCGGCATCGATGCCAACCGCGACCACCTGCTGCTGCGCACGCCCGAGGCCCAGGCCCAGGCCCGCCTGGTGCGCGACTTCCAGCCGGTGGTGGTGGTGGACGCGCACGAGTACACCGTGGTCGGGCGCTTCCTGGAGAAATTCAACGCGGTGCAGCGCTTCGATGCGCTGGTGCAGTACGCAACCACCGCCAACCTGCCGGAGTTCATCACCAAGGCGTCGGAGGAGTGGTTCCGCCAGCCGATGCTCGCGAGCCTGAAGGAGCAGGGGCTCAGCTCGGAGTGGTACTACACGACCTCGGTGGACGTGAACGACAAGAAGATCTCGATGGGCGGCACCCAGCCCGACACCGGGCGCAACGTGAACGGGCTGAAGAACGCGGTGAGCATCCTGATCGAGACGCGCGGCGTCGGCATCGGGCGCCTGCACCTGAAGCGGCGCGTGCAGACGCACGTGGTGGCGATCGGCAGCTTCCTGCGCAGCGCGTCCGAGCATGCGGCCGACCTGGTGAAGCTGCGCCAGTACGTGGAGGCCGACGTGGCCTCCAAGGCCTGCCAGGGCGTGGCCGTGGTGGAGGCCGGGCCGACGCTCAGCGAGTACACGCTGCAGATGATCGATCCGGCCACCGGCGCCGACCGGGCGATGGTGGTGAACTGGGATTCGGCGCTCGAGCTGCAGCCGCTGAAGACGCGGCCGCGCCCTTGCGGCTACTGGCTCGCCGCCGACCAGGTCGACGCGGTGATGCGGCTGCGCACGCTGGGCGTGCGGGTCGAGCAGGTGAGCGGGGTCGGCGTGGTGCAGGGCGAGACCTATGCGGAGACCGGACGCGAGAGCGGGGCACGCCAGGACGTGCGCGGCACCATCGCCGACGGGGCCGCGGTGGTGCGGGCCCAGGTGCAGCTCACGCAGACGCTGCTCGACGTGCCGGTGGGCAGCTACTACGTGCCGCTGAGCCAGCCGCTGGCCAACCTGGTGATCGCGGCGCTGGAGCCGGACACGCAGAACAGCTTCTTCGCGAACGGCATCGTCACGAGCGTGAAGAACGAGGCGCGGGTGACCGCAGTACCGGGGATGCGGCTGACGGTATTGCCCTGAGGCGGGGTCTCGTAGCCCGGATGCCAATCCGGGGGCCCCCTTCACTTCAACGGCGCTTGCCGCCCCCGAGCAGGCTCCCGAGCACGCCGCGGATCAGCTCACGCCCCACGCTCGACCCGATCGTGCGCGCCGCCGACTTGGCCAGGGTCTGCGCCAGGCCGTCGTGCTTGCCGCCGCGCGGCCCGGTGCTGCCGAACAGGACCTCGCCCAGCATGCCGCCCAAGCCGCCGCCCGCCTCGGCCGGCTGCCCCGCGGTCGGCACCGGCCGCGCCGCGCTGCCGCCGGCTGGCGCCGCGTCGGCGCCGGCCACCGCCCGGCCTTTCAGCTTCTCGTACGCCGACTCCCGGTCCACCGCCTTCTCGTACACCCCGGCGACCAGCGAGCCGGCGACGAGGGCCTTCCGCTGCTCGGGCGTGATCGGGCCGATCTGGCTCGCCGGCGGCAGCACGTAGACGCGCTGCGTGACGCTCGGCCGGCCCTTCTCGTCGAGCAGGCTGACCAGCGCCTCGCCGACCGCCAGCTCGGTGATCGCCGCCTCGATGTCCAGCCCCGGGTTCGCGCGCATCGTGCTGGCCGCCGACTTCACCGCCTTCTGGTCGCGCGGCGTGAAGGCGCGCAGCGCATGCTGCACCCGGTTGCCGAGCTGCGCCAGCACGGTGTCCGGGATGTCGAGCGGGTTCTGCGTCACGAAGTAGACGCCGACACCCTTGCTGCGCACCAGTCGCACGACGAGCTCGATGCGCTCGACCAGCGCCGCCGGGGCATCCTTGAACAGCAGGTGGGCCTCGTCGAAGAAGAACACCAGCTTGGGCTGCGCCAGGTCGCCCACCTCGGGCAGTTGCTCGAACAGCTCGGACAGCATCCACAGCAGGAAGGTCGCGTACAGCCGCGGCGCGTTCATCAGCTTGTCGGCCGAAAGCACGTTGACGACGCCCTGGCCGTCCACGGTCTGCATGAAGTCGGAGATGTTCAGCATCGGCTCGCCGAAGAACCGGTCGCCGCCCTGTTCGTCGATCTGCAGCAGCCCGCGCTGGATCGCGCCCACGCTGGCCGCGCTGACGTTGCCGTACGCGGTGGTGAACTCGCTCGCGTTCTCGCCCACGTGCTGCAGCATGGCGCGCAGGTCCTTCAGGTCGAGCAGCAGCAGGCCCTGGTCGTCGGCGATCTTGAACACCAGGTTCAGCACCCCGGCCTGGGTCTCGTTCAGCGCGAGCATGCGGGCGAGCAGCAGCGGGCCCATGTCGCTGATGGTGGCGCGCACCGGGTGGCCCTGCTCGCCGAACACGTCCCACAGCGTGGCCGGGCAGGCCGCGGGGGCGGGCGCCTCGAGGCCGCGCTCCTTCAGCACGGCGGCGAGCTTGTCGCCGACGTGGCCGGCCTGGGTGATGCCGGTCAGGTCGCCCTTGACGTCGGCCATGAACACCGGCACGCCCCGGCGGCTGAAGTTCTCGGCCAGGGTCTGCAGGGTGATGGTCTTGCCGGTGCCGGTGGCGCCGGTGATCAGCCCGTGGCGGTTCGCCAACGCCGGCAGCAGGAAACACTCGGTCTGGTCGTGCTTGGCAACAAGGATCGGCTCGGCCATGGCGGTCTCCGGCGGGCGGGCAAGTAAAATTGCAGTCTATCCAAGAACACCACCCACCCGGCCTCCGGCGTGGGCCCTCAGAGGAGCCTTCATGGCCGGACATTCGAAATGGGCCAACATCCAGCACCGCAAGGGCCGCCAGGATGAAAAGCGCGGCAAGATCTGGACGCGCGTGATCCGAGAGATCATGGTCGCGGCCCGCCAGGGCGGCGGCGACGTCAAGGACAACCCGCGCCTGCGCCTGGCGGTGGAAAAGGCCAAGGCCGCCAACATGCCGGCGGATACCGTCAAGAAGAACATCGACAAGGCCACCGGCAACCTCGAGGGCGTGAGCTACGAGGAAATCCGCTACGAGGGCTACGGCATCGGCGGGGCCGCCGTGATCGTCGACTGCATGACCGACAACCGGGTCCGCACCGTGGCCGAGATCCGCCACGCCTTCAGCAAGTACGGCGGCAACCTGGGCACCGAGGGCTCGGTGGCGTTCCAGTTCAAGCACTGCGGCCAGTTCGTCTTCGCGCCGGGCGCGAGCGAGGACAAGGTGATGGAAGTGGCGCTCGAGGCCGGCGCGGAAGACGTGGTGACCGGCGACGACGGCGCCATCGAGGTGCTGTGCGCCCCGCCCGACTTCGAGGCCGTGAAGGCGGCGCTCGAGGCCGCCGGCCTGAAGCCCGACGTGGCCGAGGTGACGATGCGCGCCGAGAACACCATCGAGCTCGCCGGCGAGGACGCGCAGCGCATGCAGAAGCTGCTCGACGTGATCGAGGACCTGGACGACACGCAGGACGTCTTCCACAACGCCGTGATGGTCTGATGCAATGCTTCGTCATCAACCTCGCCAAGGACGTGGCCCGGCGCGAACAGATCGCCGCCGGGCTGCAGCGGCTGGGGCTTGATCACGAGGTGTTCCCGGCCATCCGGGGCGATGCGCTGAGCGACGAGGCGCTGGCCGAGGCCTACGACGCGGCGGCCGCCGCGCGCGTGCGCCACCCGATGACGCGCGGCGAGATCGGCTGCGCGCTGAGCCACCTGGGCGTGTACCGGCTGGTGGTCGAGCGCGGGCTGCCCTGCGCCTTGGTGCTCGAGGACGATGCCCGCCCCGGCGACGACCTGCCCGGGGTGCTGGCCGCGGTCGAGCCGCTGATGCGGGTCGACACGCCGCAGGTGGTGCTGCTCAACTGCGTGAAGCTGACCTCGTACTTCTCGACGCGCCGGCTCGATGCCCGCCATGTGCTCGCGCCGGTGCTCGACGGTACCTGGGGCGCGCATGGCTATGTGCTGAACCAGGCGGCCGCCCGCTCGCTGTCGGCCGCCCTGCGGCCGGTGCGGCTGCCGGCCGACATCTGGGACCGGTTCCGCCGCGAACGGCTGGCGGCGATCCGTGCCGTCGTGCCCTACTGCGTCGGCCTGTCCGAGCTGGCCGCGCAGTCCAACCTCGGGGCCGCCCGGGCGCTGCCCACCGAGCAGGCCCGCGAGGCGAGGGAGCGCGGCCTGCTGCACTGGCTGCACCGCTACCTGTACCGGAAGTTCCTCTACCAGCTGTTCGTGCGGCCGTTCATTCGCCGGCAGGTGATGACGTGGTGAGTGCCGGCAGCGTGCCGGTGTTCGGCATCGGCGACCTCCACCCGGTGAAGACCGGCGCCCAGAAGGCAACCTACCACCTGTTCGGCGCGCTGAACCGGGTGCGGCCCTGCCGCTATGTCTACCTCGAGCCGCGCGCGACCGGCCAGGAGGATGGCACCTACCCGAACGGCCTGCCGTTCCGACGCATCGGCGGCCGGGCGGCGCGCTCGTGGCGCAATGCCTGGATCGCCCCCAAGCTGCTCTACCGGGACGGCCCGACGCGCAACCTGCTGCGCACCGCGCGCACGCCCGCCATCGTCGATGCGCTCGCCGCCTGCGCGGCCGGCTCGCCCGCCGTGATCCTGGCCACGCCCTGGATCTGGCCGGTGCTCGCGCCGCGCATCGAGGCCTCGCAGCAGGTGGTGTACGACTCGCACAACTTCGAGCTGCAGCTGCTGCACGACCGGCTCGCGGCCGGTACCCTGGATGCGCGCAGCCTGCGGGCGATGTGCGAGGCCGAGCGCTCGCTGGCGCGCCGGGCCGACGTGTTGCTCGCCTGCTCGTCGATCGACGCGGATTCGTACGTGCGCGAGTTCGGCGTCGACCCGCGGCGGCTGCACCTGGGCTTCAAGGGCGCAAGCGTCCCTCCGCAGCCGCTGGCGCGCGAGCCCGTCGACCCGCCGGTGGCGACCTTCGTCGGCTCGGACTGGCCGCCCAACAACGAGGCGGCGCTGCGCGTCGCCACGCAGGTGGCGCCGCGCCTGCCGCAGGTCCGCTTCCGGATCATCGGCGGCTGCTGCCGCAGCCTGCCGGGCACGCTGCCGCCGAACGTCGAGGCGCCCGGCTTCGTCGACGACCTCGAGGCGGCGCTGCGCCGCACGACGCTGGCGCTGAACCCGATCGAGAGCGGCTCGGGCATCAACATGAAGCTGCTCGAGTACCTGACGCTCGGCATTCCGGTGGTCAGCACCGCATTCGGTGCACGCGGGCTGGCGCCCGAGGCGTTGCGGGCGCTGGAAATTGCGACAATCGAGGACTTCCCGGCGGCCATCGAGGGCCTGCTCGGATCGCCCGAGCGGCTGGCGCAGCAGGGGCTCGACGGGTACGCGCATGCGCGCCGCCACCTCGACTGGCCGTTGATCGGGGTGCGGCTGGCCGGGCTGCTGGCGCGCTGAGGCCGGCGCGGGATCATTTTTCGCAAGGACGTGGTGAACAGAATGAAAGTATTGGTGATCGGCTCCGGCGGACGCGAGCACGCGCTGGCCTGGAAGCTTGCGCAGTCGTCCAAGGTGCAGGTGGTCTACGTGGCGCCGGGCAACGGCGGCACCGCGCTCGACGTGCGCCTGAAGAACGTCGCGATCACCGACGTGAAGGCGCTGGCCGATTTTGCGGTCGCCGAGAAGGTCGCGCTGACGGTGGTCGGGCCGGAAGGTCCGCTCGCGGCCGGCGTGGTGGACGAGTTCCGCGCCCGCGGCCTGCGCGTGTTCGGGCCGACCCAGGCCGCTGCGCAGCTCGAGAGCTCGAAGGCCTTTGCGAAGGACTTCATGCAGCGCCACGGCATCCCGACCGCGCTGTACGCCACCTTCGACCAGCCGGCGGCGGCCCATGCACACGTCGACAAGCACGGCGCGCCCATCGTCATCAAGGCCGACGGCCTGGCGGCGGGCAAGGGCGTGGTGGTGGCGATGACGGCCGCCGAGGCGCACGAGGCGATCGACTGGATGCTCGGCGCGGGCGACAACAAGCTCGGCGTGCAGCACAACGCCGGCGGAGCCCGGGTGGTGATCGAGGAGTTCCTGCAGGGCGAGGAGGCCAGCTTCATCGTGATGTGCGACGGCCGCAACGTGCTGCCGCTCGCCACCAGCCAGGACCACAAGCGACTGCTCGACGGCGACGCCGGCCCGAACACCGGCGGCATGGGCGCGTACTCGCCGGCACCGGTGGTGACGCCGAACGTGCACGCCAAGGTGATGCACGAGATCATCCTGCCGACCATCGCCGGCATGGCGCGCGACGGGATCCCGTTCACCGGCTTCCTGTATGCCGGCCTGATGATCGACGACCAGGGCACGCCGAAGACGCTGGAGTTCAACACCCGCATGGGCGACCCGGAGACCCAGCCCATCATGGCGCGCCTGAAGAGCGACCTGTTCGACGTGATGATGGCGGCCACCGACGGCACCCTCGACCAGGTCGAGCTGCAGTGGGACCGGCGCGTCGCGCTCGGCGTGGTGATGGCCGCCGGCGGCTACCCGCTGGACCCGCGCAAGGGTGATGCCATCGTCGGCCTGTCGGCGGAGCAGGCGGACGCGGTGGTGTTCCATGCCGGCACGGCGACGGCGGCGGGCGGCGGGGTCGTGACCTCGGGTGGCCGCGTGCTGTGCGTGACGGCGCTGGGCGAGTCGGTCAAGAACGCCCAGGCCCGCGCCTACGAGGCCCTGCAGGGCATCCACTTCGACGGCATGCAGTTCCGCCGCGACATCGGCCATCGCGCAATCAAGCGATGAGCGCCACCGCCGAGGTCCGGGCCTACCTGCTGGGCCTGCAGTCCCGCATCATCGCGGCCGCCGAGGCCGAGGACGGCAGCCCCTTCCTGGTCGACCAGTGGGTGCGCGAGCCGGGCGGCAAGCTCGAAGGCGAGGGGCTGTCGCGCCTGGTCGAGGAAGGCGGGCTGCTGGAACGCGGAGGCTGCAGCTTCTCGCACGTCAAGGGCAAGGTGCTGCCGCCCTCGGCCACCCAGCACCGGCCCGAACTCGCCGGCGCACCGTTCGAGGCGATGGGCGTCTCGCTGGTCTTCCACCCCCGCAATCCCTACGTGCCGACGGTGCACATGAACGTGCGCATGCTGGCCGCCTTCCCGGCCGGCGGCGAGCCGGTCACCTGGTTCGGCGGCGGCATGGACCTCACGCCCTACTACGGATTCGAGGAAGACGCCCGGCACTTCCACCGCGTCAACCGCGACGCGCTCGCCCCGTTCGGCGACGACAAGTACCCGCGCTTCAAGCAGTGGTGCGACGAGTACTTCTTCCTGAAGCACCGCAACGAGCCGCGCGGCATCGGCGGCGTGTTCTTCGACGACTTCAGCGAGCTCGGCTTCGAGCGCAGCTTCGCGATGATGCGCGCGGTGGGCGATGCCTTCGTCCCCGCCTGGCTGCCGATCGTGCAGCGCCGCAAGGGCCTGGCGTACGGCGAGCGCGAGCGCGATTTCCAGGCCTACCGGCGCGGCCGCTACGTCGAGTTCAACCTCGTCTTCGACCGCGGCACGCTGTTCGGCCTGCAGTCGGGCGGGCGCACCGAGTCGATCCTGATGTCGATGCCGCCGCTCGTGAAGTGGCGCTACAACTGGTCGCCCGAGGCCGGCACGCCCGAGGCGCGGCTGTACAGCGACTTCCTGCGCCCCCGCGACTGGGCGGACGAGACGCCCGCTTGAAGCGCATCGGCCTCTTCGGCGGCAGCTTCGATCCGGTGCACGAGGCCCACCTCGCGCTCGCGCGTGTGGCGCTGGCGCAACTCGGCCTGGACGAATTGCGCTGGGTGCCCGCCGGCCGCCAATGGCAGAAGCACCGCGACCTGACGCCGGCGCGGCACCGCGAGGCCATGGTCCGGCTGGCGATCGAGGCGGAGCCGCGCTTCGTGCTGGAAGACTGCGAACTGCGCCGCAGCGGCGCGAGCTACACCTACGACACGGTGCGCGAGCTGCAGGCGCTGCAGCCGCAGGCCGAGTGGTTCCTGCTCATCGGCCAGGACCAGTACGCCGGGCTGCACAGCTGGGTCCGCTGGCAACAGTTGCTGCAGCGCGTCACGCTGGCGGTGGCGAACCGACCGGGCGTGACGCTGGCGGCGAGCCCCGAGGTGGCGGCGGTGCCGCACCGGGTGGTGCCGCTGCCGATGATGGACGTCTCGTCGACGCAGATCCGGGCCCGCGCGGCCCAGGGGCTCGCGATCGACGATCTGGTGCCCGCCCCCGTGGCGCGCTATATTGCCCGCCACGCCCTCTACGGCGGCGAACACGACACCCTCAGGAGTTGAATGGACATCCGAAAACTGCAGCGCGCCATCGTCGATGGTCTGGAAGACGTGAAGGCCCAGAACATCCAGGTCTTCAACACCGAGCACCTGTCACCGCTGTTCGAGCGCGTGATCATCGCCTCGGGCACCTCGAACCGGCAGACCAAGGCCCTCGCAGCCAGTGTGCGTGATGCGGTGAAATCGGGCGGCTTCCCGGTGCTGCGCACCGAGGGCGAGGACAACGGCGAATGGATCATCGTCGACTGCGGCGCGGCCGTCGTCCACGTGATGCAGCCCTCCATCCGCGACTACTACCACCTCGAGGAAATCTGGGGCGACAAGCCGGTCAAGCTGAAGGAGGCCGCGCCGGTGAAGCTGGTGAAGGCCTCGGAAGACGCCGGTGCGAAACCGGCGGAGAAGAAGGCGGCGGCGAAGAAGGCGGCCGCGAAGAAGGCGCCGGCGAAGGCGGCTCCAACGAAGGCGGCGACCGCGAAGGCGGCACCGGCGAAGAAGGCGGCCCCGGCGAAGGCGGGCGTCACCCGCACCGTCGGCGTGAAGAGCGCCGCCCCGGCGAAGAAGGCGGCCGCGAAGGCGCCGGCGAAGACGGTGGCTGCGAAGACGGTGGCTGCGAAGGCGGCGGCGGCCAAGGCGGCGCCGGCGAAGAAGGCCCCGGCCAAGGCCGCCCCCGCGAAGAAGGCCGCGGCGAAGAAGACCTCGACCCGCGCGTGAAGCTGCTGCTGGTCGCCGTCGGCCAGCGCCAGCCCGCTTGGGCCGAGACGGCCTACGAGGACTTCGCCAAGCGCTTTCCGCCCGAGATGCGGCTGGAGCTGAAGGCGGTCAAGGCCGAGCCCCGCGGCTCGCGCACGCCCGAGCAGATGATGGCGGCCGAGGCCGCCCGCATCGAGGCGGCCTTGCCGCGCGGCGTGCGCCGGGTCGTGCTGGACGAGCGCGGCGACCGCCTGACCAGCGTCCAGCTCGCCGCTCGCATGAAGGCGTGGCTGCCGGACGGCCGCGACGTGGCCTTCCTGATCGGCGGTCCGGACGGCCTGGACCCGGCGCTGAAGCAGGGCGCCGACGAGACCCTGCGGCTGTCCGACCTGACGCTGCCGCACGCCTTCGCCCGGGTGCTGCTGGCCGAGGCGCTGTACCGGGCCTGGACCCTCACCGTCAACCACCCTTACCACCGCGAATAGCCGTCCCGCGATGCACGACTTCATCTACCTCGCCTCGCAGAGCCCGCGCCGGCGCCAGCTGCTCGACCAGATCGGCGTGCGCCAGGAACTGCTGCTGCCGGGGCCCGAGGAGGACGCCGAGGCGCTGGAGGCCGAACGCCGCGGCGAAGCCCCGGCCGCCTATGTCGAGCGCGTGACGCGCGCCAAGCTGGGCGCGGCCCGCGCCCGGCACGCGGCGCGCGGCCTGGCGCCGGCGCCCATCCTGTGCTCGGACACGACGGTGGCGCTGGGCCGGCGCATCCTCGGCAAGCCCGCGGATGCGGCCGAGGCGCGCGAGGTGCTGCGCAGCCTGTCCGGCCGCGCCCACCGCGTGCTCACCGCCGTCGCGCTGGCCTGGCCGCACGGCCGCGGCTGGCGCGAGGACCTGCTCGTGAACGTCTCGCAGGTCGAGGTGGCACCGCTGCCGCCGGCCTGGATCGCGCGCTACATCGCCGGCGGCGACCCCTTCGGCAAGGCCGGCTCGTATGCGATCCAGAGCGCGATGGCCGGCTGGATCCGCCGCATCGGCGGCAGCCACTCCGGTATCATGGGTTTGCCCCTGTACGAGACGGCCCAACTGCTGAGACAAGCGCGCGTCCGGTTCTGACGCCGGCGCCGCCACAACGAGAGCGCCCATGCAAGACATCCTCATCAACTGGGCACCTCAGGAAACCCGCGTCGCGGTGGTCGAGAACGGCGCCGTGCAAGAGCTGCACCTCGAGCGCACGCTGGAGCGCGGGCTGGTGGGCAACATCTACGCCGGTCGCGTGGCGCGCGTGCTGCCCGGCATGCAGTCCGCCTTCATCGACATCGGGCTCGAGCGTGCCGCCTTCCTGCACGTCGCCGACGTGCACGTGGTCGGTGCCGGCCCGCGCAGCGACCACGCCCCGGGCGCGGTCCCGCCGGCGCCGATCGAGCGCCTGGTCTTCGAGGGCCAGACGCTGACGGTGCAGGTCATCAAGGATCCGATCGGCACCAAGGGCGCCCGCCTGTCGACGCAGATCAGCATCGCCGGGCGCATGCTGGTCTTCCTGCCGCAGGACGACCACATCGGCATCTCGCAGAAGATCGGCTCGCACGAGATGCGCGACCAGCTGCGCACGCGCATGAACGAGCTCACCGGCAAGACCGAGGGCGGCCAGCCGCCGGCGGCGCCCTATGCCGGCGGCGGCTTCATCCTGCGCACCAACGCCGAGGACGCGAGCGATGCCGAGCTGGCCGACGACATCGCCTACCTGCGCAAGACCTGGGGCGCGATCCGCGAGCGCAGCTTCAAGTCGCCGCCCGGCACGCTGCTGCACCAGGACCTGAGCCTGGTCGAGCGGGTGCTGCGCGACCTGGTGAACGACGGCACGCAGTCGATCCGCATCGACTCGCGCATGCAGTACGACCAGCTGCTGGCCTTCGGTGCCGAGTACACGCCGGGCTCGGTCGGCAAGCTGCAGCACTACAAGGGCGAGCGGCCGATCTTCGACCTCTACAACATCGACGAGGAGATCGCGCGGGCGCTGGCGCGCCGCGTCGACCTGAAGTCGGGCGGCTACCTGATCATCGACCAGACCGAGGCGCTGACGACCATCGACGTCAACACCGGCGGCTACGTCGGCGCGCGCAACTTCGACGACACCATCTTCAAGACCAACCTGGAGGCGGCGCAGGCCATCGCGCGCCAGCTGCGGCTGCGCAACCTCGGCGGCATCATCATCATCGACTTCATCGACATGGCGCGCGACGAGCACCAGGGCACGGTGCTCGGCGAGCTGCGCAAGCAACTGGCGCGCGACCGGACCAAGATCACCGTCAGCGGCTTCACGCAGCTCGGGCTGGTCGAGATGACGCGCAAGCGCACCCGCGAGTCGCTCGCCCACATGCTGTGCGAACCCTGCCCCACCTGTGGCGGCAAGGGCCAGGTGAAGACGCCGCGCAGCGTCTGCTACGACATCCTGCGCGAGATCCTGCGCGAGGCGCGGCAGTTCAACCCCAAGGAATTCCGCGTCGTCGCCGCACCGGCGGTGGTCGAGATGCTGCTCGACGAGGAGAGCCAGCACCTTGCCGGCCTGAGCGACTTCATCGGCAAGCCGATCTCGCTGCAGGCCGAGGCCGCGGGCTCGCCCGAGGCTTACGATATCGTCCTCCTGTGAGCGGCCGCCGCCTGCGGCCCGCGAGACCTCCATGACCGACTGCGTGTATTTCGACATCACCGACATCGTCCGCTACGCCCGGCACCAGGACCGCGTCGCGGGGATCCCGCGGGTCCAGATCAACCTGATGTCGCACCTCTGGAACCGGCATGGCGCGCAGCGCGTACGCTGCGTCTTCCACCACCCGCAGCGCGGCGGGATGTTCGAGTTCGACCCCGGCCCGCTGCTGCAGACGCCCGAGTTCGACGCCTCGACGCTGATGCAGCGACTCGGCCTCGAGACCGTTCACCCCTACCTGCCGCGGCAGCGCACGGTGAAAGCCTACCTGCGCCGCTACGATGACAACAAGCTGCTGCGCGCCTGGAAGAAGGCCGAGGTGCACGTGCTGGCGCGCTGGCGCCCTCAGCGCCTTGCGGCGCTCGGGCTGCCACGGCCGGTGCCCGCCGAGGCGCTGCCGCTGCTGCCGCTCGAGCGCCTGCCGGCCGGTGCGCACTACGTGCTGCTGAACATCGATGGGCGCGAAGTGCTGGAGTTCGCGGCACGCCATCGGGCGCAGGGCGGCCACGTCGTCCAGCTGGTCCACGACCTGATCCCCTGGGTCTGCCCGGATCTTTTCAAGCCGGAGCGCGTGCGCGAGTTCACCGGCTGGCTCGACCAGGTGGTGGCGCTGCGTCCGCAGATGCTGGCCAATTCGCAGTGGACCGCCCGCGACCTGCGCGGCTACCTGGGCGATGCGGCGCGCGAGTTCGACATCCGCGTCGTGCCGCTGGCCCACGAGTTCTTCGGCCGCGAACGCAATGCACGCGTTCCGGCCGGCAGCTCGGTGCCGGGGCGGCTGCCGACGCGGCCCTTCGTGCTGTGCGTCGGCACGCTCGAGAACCGCAAGAACGGCGTGCGGCTGCTGCGCGCCTGGGAGCAGGTGGTGCAGCGCCTCGGCGACGCCGCGCCCGAGCTGGTGTTCGGCGGTGCGCTCGGCTGGCACATCGAGGAGTTCCTCCAGGTCCTCGCCACGCCGTCCCTCGCCGGGCATGTGCGCATCGTCGAGGCGCCGAGCGACCAGGAGCTCGCCTGGCTGTACGGCCAGTGCCTGTTCAGCACCTACCCCAGCCTGTACGAAGGCTGGGGGTTGCCGGTCGGCGAGGCTGCCTGGTTCGGCAAGTTCTGCGTGGCGTCCGACGCCTCGTCGCTGCCCGAGGTCTGCGGCGACCTGGCCGCGTATGTGGACCCGAAGAACGTGGAGGACATCGCCCGCGGGCTCATCGAGGCGATCTCCGACCCGGCCGGCCTGGCACGTCGCGAGCAGGCGATCCGCGCGGCCCCGCTGCGCCGCTGGGCCGATGTCGCCGACGATGTCTACGCCGCGGTGACGGCGGGAGGCGACTCCGGAAGAAAGGCCGCATGAGTTCCGCCGAGGAGGGCTACGTCGACTGGAAGGGCTGGAAGGACGAGGAGTTCGCCCGCGTCGACAAGCGCCACCGGCGCTACTTCGACTGGCACCTCGGTCGCGCGCTGCAGGGCCGCCGGCCGCAGGCGGTGCTGGAGATCGGCTTCGGCAACGGCGCCTTCCTCGGCCACTGCCGCGAGGCCGGCATCCCGGTCTGGGCCGTCGAGGCCGACGCGGCGCTGCGCGCGCGCGCCGAGCGGGCCGGCTTCCCCGCCGCGGACCGTGTGTCGGCGCTGCCGGGCGAGCTGTCCTTCGACCTGATCGTCCTCTTCGACGTGCTGGAGCACATCCCGGCGGAGGCCCTGGTGGCGTTCATGCGCGAGTTGCGTGCGCGGCTCTCGCCCGGCGGCGCGGTGCTGCTGCGCGTGCCCAACGGCGACTCCCCCTTCGGCGGACGCCACCAGCACGGCGACCTGACGCACGTCACCGCCTTCGGCGAGTTCAAGCTGCGCCAGCTCGCGCAGCTGGCCGGCCTGCGGCTGGCCGCGATCGGCGAGGCCCCGTGGAATGCCCAGCGCTTTGAGGCGCGCAACCTGCGGGCGCTGCTGCGGGCCGGGGTGCGCCGGGCGATCGAGCGCATCGTCGCCTTCGCGTACTTCAACCGGGTGGTCGACCTCGACAGCAACCTGGCGGCGGTGCTGGTGGCGGACGAACCGGCCCCGGCCGGCGGCGCATGATGCTGCAGCGCCTGCGCCGCTACGGTGAAGCGACCTGGACGCCGCCGTTCCCGCAGCCGCTGCCCAGCAACGCGGCGGCGTATGCCGCGCGCCAGTCGCCCTGGCGGGCGGCGCGGCGTCGCGCGTTGCGCTCGCTCAACCTGCGCTGGCATGGCCAGTCCGGCCTGCTGCGCGAGCGCATCGACCCGGCCCGGCACCGGCGCCTGCTGTGGATCCACCAGGGCACGCCGCAGGTCGGCGACTCGCTGATGGACCTGGCGGCACGCGTGCTGCTGCAGGGCCGGGTCGAGCGCATCGACCTGCTCACGGACGCGCACCTGCTGCCGCTGTACCGCAGCGACCGGGTGTTCGCGAACGTGGCCTCGGACGCCGCCGGGCTGCCGCGCGACCACGACCTGGTGCTGCTGCACGCCATGGGCTCGCGCTCGGTGCGGGACAAGCTGGCGCACTACCGGGGCGTGCCCTTCGCGCACGTGCAGGGCTGCTACACGGGACCGGAGTTCAACCGCACGCTGTTCGGCTTCTACCGGCTCGCGCAGTTGCTGGGCCTGCCGGGGGAGGGGCTGGAAGCGGTCGCGCGGCCGACGATGCAGGCCTCGGCGGCTGAGCAGGCGGCGATCGAGGCGCTGCCGATCCCGCCGGGGGCAGTGGCCGTCGCACTGGGCGGCGTGCGCGACTGGCGCACCTACACGCGCTGGGTCGAGGTGCTGCGCGGCCTGGACCGGCCGGTGGTGCTGATCGGGGCGGACAACGGGCTCGCGATGCGCGACCAGATCGTCGCGGCCGGGCTGGGCGTGCCGCTGGTCGACCGGGTGGGTCGCCACAGCCTGGGCGAGGTGCAGGCGTTGATCGGGCGCTGCGCGCTGGCGCTGTGCGCCGACGGTGGCTTGCTGCACGTGGCGCACACGACCGACACGCCGGTGGTGGCATTGTTCGCGGGCGAGATCCTGCCGGAGTTCCGCGTCACGCCGGCGAACCGGACGGTCTCGCTGCACGGCGCCGAGCGCGTCGACGACATCGACTCCCACGAGGTGCTGCAGGCCATCCGCAGGCAATCGTAGCCCGGATGCCATACGTGCGGGCTTCAGGTCCCGAGCAGGCGGCGGTAGATCGCGAGGTAGGCCTCGGCCGCGCGATCCCAACGGAACTGCGCCGCATGCGCGCGGATCGCCAGCCCCTCGCGCAACAGGCGCGGCATCTCCGACTCGATGGTGCGCCGCATCGCCTGCGGCTCGAAGCTGTCGAAGTAGCCCGCATGCGGCCCACCGATCTCCGGCAGGCTGGTCAGGCGCGACAGGAACACCGGCTTGCCGAAGTGCATGGCCTCCAGCGGCGGCAGGCCGAAGCCCTCGGTCAGCGACGGGAACACGAAGGCCAGGCAATGCGCATACAGCCAGGCCTTCTGCGCGTCGCTGACCTCGTTCACCACCCGCACGTTCGCCAGGCCGCGCTCGCGCGCCTGGGCCGCCAGCCGCTGCGAATCCTCGGTGCGCGGCCCCGCCAGCACCAGCGCCTGGCCGGGCCAGGCCGCCGCCAGGTCGACCAGCGCCTGCACGTTCTTCGACGCCGCCATGCGGCTCAGGTGCAGCAGGTAGCGGCCGGGCTCGATGCCCTCGACCGCCTCCTGCACCTGCGTGTTCAGGTCGCGCGCGCCGTTCGGGATCACCGTCACCGGGCCGGTCCAGCCCAGGTGCCGGCGGATGTCGCCCTCGACATGCCGCGTCAGCGCCGTCACCTCGTCGAAGTGCGCGAGCCGCCGGCGCAGCTTGTCGAGCGCGCGCCGGGCCCGGACCTCGCTGTCGTGGTAGACCGGGTTCAGGTCGTGGATGGTCAGCAGCGCGCGCCGCGTGCGCAGCGGCGGGATGATGCGCCCCAGCTGGTTCAGCCCGTGCCAGACCTCGAAGCGCCGCAGGCCCTGCAGGTGCACGTAGCCCTGCGACTTGTGCGTCGCCAGGTAGCCCACGTCGTCGCCGAAGCGGCCATGCCAGCGACGCGGCATGTGCAGGTGGAAGCGCACGCCGTCCCGCTCGCCCCAGGCCGGCGCGACGCGCGCGACGTGGGTGCAGACCTGGGTCGAGAACTCGCCCAGCCCGTCGCTCAGCGAGTCGATCATCCCCAGGCTGATGCCGATGTGGCGCAGGCCCGGGCGCATCAGGCGATCAGCGTGTAGTGCTTGCGGCTCAGGTCGCCGCCGAACCAGCGTTCCAGGCGCATCGACAGCCGGTGCTTGCGCTCGCGGCGCGTCGGCACGTGGGCCGGGTCGGGCGCGAAATGCTGCTCGGCCTCGTGGCGCAGCCATTCCGCCATCACCGCCGGGTGGCTGCCCCGGTAAGGCCGCAGCGACTGGGGGTCGATGTTGCCGTAGTGCACCTTGGGCGCGCCGTGCGACCAGTACTTGCTCACCTGGTCGAGCTTGGCCTGCATGTAGTCGGTGCGGCGCACGTGGCCGTAGTGGTAGACGTGCGCGTTGGCCAGCGCGGCGTTCGGGTGGCGGCCGCGCCGGTGCCGGTCCATCACCACCCAGTACTGGCCGTCGGGCGCGTAGCTGCGGATGGTGTTGCGGATGAGCCGGCATTCGCGCCGGTACCAGGCCGGGCTGATCGCCAGCCAGTGCGGCGAGCCGTAGAAATGCAGGTAGTCGAAGACCAGGGCCTCGACGCGACGGTCGCCGTGGTGGCGCTCGACCGAGGCGCGGATCGCCGCCAGCTCGTCCTCGTGCAGCACCTCGTCGCCCTCGAGGTAGAAGGCCCAGTCGCCGGTGCAGGCGTACTGCGCGATCATCTTCTGCTGCGCGTAGACGAAGCCGCGCGACTCCATGCGCTCGTTCCAGACGGTGTCGATCAGGCGCAGCTTGGGGTCGCCGATGGCGAGCAGCCGCTCGCGCGTCTCGTCCTCGCCGCGGCCGACCGCGATCACGAACTCGTCGACCAGCGGCAGCAGCGAGCGCACGGACGCCTCGAACGGGAAACCGAGCTTGACCCCGTTGCGCAAGAAGGTGAACCCGCTGATCGAAGCCGTCATTGATGTGCCGCCAGTCTCGCCACTTCCGCCGCGTTCCACTTCTGCTCCATCGGGATCAGGCGCGCCGCGTCGGCGAAGGCGGGCGGCCGGGCGCGCAGCGTGACGCGGATGTAGTGGTGCACGAACACGTCGAGCGCGATGTGCAGCGGGCGCACGTCGCCGATCTCCACCGCGCGCTTCTTGGCGCGCAGGAACAGGTCGGCGTCCGCCGCCTGGATGCGCTCGTCCCAGAGGCCGATGCGGTCGATCGCGCGCCGGTTCATCAGCACCGAGTTGCCGACATAGCCTTCCAGCACCAGGCCTTCGAACTGCCGCGCCCGCTCGCGGCTGAAGCGTTCCCAGTCGCCGTACATCCAGCGGTGCGACAGGCCGAGCCAGGGTTGCTTCGCGCCGAACAGGCGCACCGGCAGCGCGGCGCGCTTCCAGCGGCGACGCAGCGCATGCGTGGCCTCGGGCGACTCGACGCGCTCGATGCCGCATACCGTGATGGCGTCCAGGCCGTGCAGCTCGGCATTCGCGACCAGGCGCTCGTCCCAGGCCGGCGGCACCACGATGTCGTTGTTCAGGAAGGCGAGCCAGTCGCCCTGCGCCGCCGCGATGCCCTGGTTCTGGGTGTACGGGTAGGAGAAGTTGGCCGGGTTGCGGATGACCTTCGCGCCCACCGACTCGAAGAACTCGGCCGAGCCGTCGGTCGAGGCGTTGTCGATGATGATCAGCTCGGACGGCAGCTTGCTGTAGCGCTGCAGGTGCTCGACGAACCAGCGGTTCATCTCCAGCTGGTTGTGGACGGCGGTGATGATGCTCAGGCGGGTCACAGCGGCACCTCGGCGGAGACGGCGGGGGTCTTGAACTGCAGGGCGTGCAGGTGGGCGAACAGGCCGCCCTGCGCGATGAGCTCGGCATGCGTGCCCTGCTCGACGATGCGCCCGCTCTCCAGCACCAGCACCCGGTCGGCCGCCTTGATGGTGGACAGCCGGTGCGCGATGACCAGGCTGGTGCGGCCGCGCATCAGGCGGTCGAGCGCTTCCTGCACCAGCCGCTCGGATTCGGAGTCGAGCGCCGAGGTGGCCTCGTCGAGGATCAGGATCGGCGCGTCCTTGTAGACGGCGCGCGCGATCGCCAGGCGCTGGCGCTGCCCGCCCGAGAGCTGGTTGCCGTTGTGGCCGATCACGGTGTGCAGGCCCTGGGGCAGGTCCTCGGCGAACTTCAGCAGGTTGGCCGCGCGTAGCGCCTCGCGCACGCGCTCGAGGTCGAGCGGGGCGCCGGGCTCGCCGCCGAGCGCGACGTTCGCGGCCACGGTGTCGTTGAACAGCACCACGTCCTGGCTGACGAGCGCGAACTGGCGGCGCAGCGCCGGCACGTTCCACTCGCGCACCGGCTGGCCGTCGAGCAGCAGCTCGCCCGAGGTCGGCTCCAGGAAGCGCGGCAGCAGGTTCACGAGCGTGGTCTTGCCGGCCCCCGAGGGCCCGACCAGGGCCACCGTCTCGCCGACCCGCAGCTGCAGGTTCACGTCGTCCAGCGCCGGCGGCAGGTTCTCGCCGTAGCGCAGGCTGACGTGGCGCATCTCGATGCGGCCGCTGGCGCGGCCCGGGTCGAAGCTGCCGCCCCGCTCGACCGGCGCCTCGGTGATCAGGTCCACGCCGCGCTCGAGGGCGGCCAGGCCGCGGGTGATCGGGCCGGCCACCTCGGACAGGTGCTTGATCGGCGAGAGCAGCATCAGCATGCAGGTGATGAAGGCGACGAAGCTGCCGGCCGACCCCCCCTGCTGGGTGCTCTGCCACAGCGCGGCCACCACGACGGCGGACACGCCGCAGGCGGCGATCATCTGCGTCACCGGGGTCATGGTCGCGGCGGCCATGGTCGACTTCAGCGCGAGCCGGCGCAGCCGGTCGCTCAGCTGGCGGAAGCGCCCGGCCTGGCTCGCCTCGGCCCCGTGCAGGCGGACGATGCGCCAGGCGAGCACGTTCTCCTCGACGACGTAGGCCAGCTGGTCGGTCGCCTGCTGGCCTTCGATGGTCAGGCGGTGCAGGCGCTTGCTCAGCCGGCGCATCGCGAGCCCCATCACCGGCGCGAGCAGGCCGACGAAGAGCGTCAGCTGCCAATTGGTCCACAGCAGGTAGGCGAGCAGGGCGACCAGGGTCGCGGCGTCGCGCACCAGCGTCATCACCGAGCCGACCAGCATGCCGGCCCCGCTCTGGGCTTCGTACGTCAGGGTGTTGGTGAGGCTGCTGGCGGTGCTGCGGCTGAACATCGCCGGCTCCACCGTCATCAGCCGCTCGAACATGGCGGACCGCAGGGCCTGCGTGCCGCGGTTGGCCGACCAGGCAAGGCCGTACTGGGCGACCAGGCCGGCCACGCCGCGGATGAAGAACAGGCCGATCACCGCCGTCGGCACCATCCACAGCGGGATGCCTTCGCCGGTGAAGCCGTGGTCGAGCAGCGGCTTCATCAGGGCCGGCATCAGCGGCTCGGTGAGCGCCGCGACCAGCGAGCCGACGATCATCAGGGCGAACCCGCGTCCGCTGTCGGCGAAGAACGGTCGCAGGCGCTTCAGGCGGGCGGTGAGGGGGGAGGGGGAGGTGCTCATTCCGGGCGCATTATCGTTCGCCGGCACTGCCTACAATCGCGGCACTCCAGCCACGTGCGCCCGCCGCCCTTCATGCCTGCCCCCCACCTGTCGGTCATCGTCATCGCGCACAACGAGGCCCACCAGATCGCGGACTGCCTGAAGAGCGTCGCCTTCGCGGACGAATGGATCGTGGTCGACTCCGGCAGCACCGACGCCACGCGGGAGATCGCCGCCGGCCTGGGGGCGCAGGTGGTGCAGACCGCCGACTGGCCCGGCTTCGGCCGCCAGAAGAATCGCGCCCTCGACCTCGCCCGCGGCCGCTGGGTGCTGAGCCTGGACGCCGACGAGCGGGTCAGCGAGCCCCTGGCGGCCGCGATCCGGGCCGCAATACGGGGCGCGATGGGCGCGCCGCAAGCGGACGATGCGGCCCCGGCCGGGCCGGTCGCTTACCAGCTGTCACGCCTCTCGCGCTTCTGCGGCCAGTGGATGCGCCACGGTGACTGGTACCCTGACCGGGTGACGCGGCTGTTCCTGCGCGGGCGGGCCCGGTTCACCGACGACCTGGTGCACGAGCGGCTGGACGTGCAGGGGCCGGTCGGGCGGTTGGCGGGCGACCTGCTGCACGAGACCATGCCCAGCCTGCACGACGCGCTGGACAAGATGAACCGCTACAGCAGCGGCCGGGCGCAGGACAGGCTGCGCAGCGGCCGGCGCGGCGGCCTGGGAACGGCGCTTGCCCACGGGCTCTGGGCCTTCGTCCGGGCCTACGGGCTGCGGCGCGGCTTCCTGGACGGCCGGCTGGGCTTCGTGCTCGCCGTCTACATCGCCGAAGGCACCTACTACCGATACCTGAAAATGGCGTTTGCCGGCGCCCCCGCGGGAGCCGGCCTGGGAACCAAGACCACAATTCGAGATCAGGAACCTTGATGTTGAACCGACGTACCTTCACCGCTGCTTCCGCCGGCCTCGCCCTGGCCAGTCCGGCCCTGGCCCAGTTCCGCGTCGAGATCGCCGGCGTGGGCGCCACCCAGGTGCCGATCGCGGTCGCGAAATTCCGCGACGAGGACAAGACCACCCAGGCGCTGTCGGCCATCATCCGCGCCGACCTGGAGCGCGCCGGCGTCTTCCGCGGCATCGACACCAACGCCGCCATCGACGAGACCGCCCAGCCGGTGATGGCCGACTGGCGGGCGCGCAGCGCCGACGCGCTGGTCGCCGGCTCGGTGACGCGGCTGGCCGACGGCCGCTACGACGTGCGCTTCAAGCTCTGGGACATCGTCAAGGGCCAGGAACTGGGCGGCCAGAGCAATGCCGTGCAGCCGGCCGACCTGCGCCTGGCGGCACACCGCATCGCCGACTACGTCTACGAGAAGCTGACGGGCGACAAGGGCGTCTTCTCGACCCGCATCGCCTATGTCACCCGCACCGGCACCCGCTACGCGCTGCGCGTGGCCGACGCCGACGGCGAGGGCGGCCAGGTCGCGCTGAACAGCCCCGAGCCGATCATCTCGCCCGCCTGGTCGCCGAACGGGCAGGAGCTCGCCTACGTGTCGTTCGAGCTGCAGAAGGCCGTGGTCTACGTGCAGGACGTGGCGAGCGGCAAGCGCCGGGTGATCGCCAACTTCCGCGGCTCGAACAGCGCACCGGCCTGGGCGCCGGACGGCCAGAGCCTCGCGGTGACGCTCAGCCGCGACGGCATCTCGCAGCTGTACACCATGGGCCGCAACGGCGAGAGCCCGAGGCGCCTGACCACCAGCCAGTCCATCGACACCGAGCCGGTCTACACGCCGGACGGCCGCACGATCTTCTTCGTGAGCGACCGGGGGGGCGGCCCGCAGGTCTACCGCACGCCGGTCTCGGGCGGCGGGGTGGAGCGCGTCACGTTCTCCGGCAACTACAACATCAGCCCGGCGCTCAGCCCGGACGGCCGCTACCTGGCCTACATTTCGCGCCAGGGCAATGCGTTCAAGCTCTACCTGATGGACCTCGGCACGCCCGGCGCCACGCCGATCGCGCTGACGGACACCAGCGACGACGAGAGCCCGAGCTTTGCGCCGAACGGCCGGCTGATCATCTATGCGTCGCGCGCGCAAGGGCGCGACGTGCTGATGACGACCACGCTGGACGGCAAGATCAAGGCGAAGCTGGTGTCGACAGCCGCCGATGTCCGCGAGCCCATGTGGGGCCCGTACGGTCGCTGATCCGGCGGCCGATCATTTTTTTCTCGACGACAACGACCAGGAGTTACTCACATGAAAGCAACACGACTCGCTCTTTTTGCAGCGCTGACCTCGGCCCTGCTCGCCGGCTGCGCCTCGAACGTCAAGCTGGACGACAAGCCGGCCCCGGTGGAAAACCGCTCGACCGGCACGACCTCGTCCAACACCGGCGCCAACAACGCCGGCACCTCGCAATCGCAGGTCGCGAGCGTCGACCTGACGAAGAACCAGCAGGCCCCGGGGGCGAGCGTCGTCTACTTCGACTACGACAGCTACGTGGTCAAGGACGAGTTCCGCCCGACCATCGAGGCGCAGGCCAAGAGCCTGACCGCCAACAAGGCGAAGAAGGTCACGATCGAAGGCCACACCGACGAGCGCGGCGGCCGCGAGTACAACCTGGCGCTGGGCCAGAAGCGCGCCGAAGCGGTCGTCAAGTCGCTGACGCTGCTGGGCGTGACCGAGTCGCAGGTCGAGGCGGTGAGCTTCGGCAAGGAGCGTCCGGCGGTGCAGGGCAGCGATGAAGCGGCCTGGGCGAAGAATCGCCGCGCCGAGTTCAACGCCAAGTAAGCCGGAGGCCGGACATGCAAGCGATCCTTCGCCTGCGGTCCGGCGGCGCCTGGCTGGCGCCGCTGATGGCCGCGTTCGCCCTGCTCGCGGCCCCGGCGGCGCAGGCCGGGCTGTTCGACGACGACGAGGCGCGCCGGGCCATCCTGGACCTGCGCGGCAAGCTGGAAGAAAACAACAAGCTGCAGGCGCAGCGCCAGGCCGAGACCAATGCCCAGCTGATGGAGCAGATCTCCCTGCTCAAGCGCAGCCTGCTCGACCTGAACAGCCAGATCGAGCTGATGCGCGCCGATGCGGCCAAGCTGGTGGGCCAGAACGAGCAGCTCACGCGCGACGTGGCCGAGCTGCAGCGGCGCCAGAAGGACATCGCCCAGGGCGTGGATGACCGCATCCGCAAGCTGGAGCCGCAGAAGGTCACGCTGGACGACAAGGAATTCCTGGTCGATCCGGAAGAGAAGAAGCAGTTCGACGACGCCATGGCGGTGATGCGCAAGGGGGACTTCGCCGGCGCCGCGGCCGCCTTCGTGAGCTTCCGCCAGCGCTACCCGGCGAGCGGCTACAACGACGTGGCGCTGTTCTGGCTGGGCAATGCGCAGTACGGCAAGCGCGAATACCGCGAGGCGACGGCGTCGTTCCGCGAGCTGCTGAAGGTGGCGCCGGACAGTCCGCGCGCGCCGGAGGCGCTGCTGTCGATCGCCAACTGCCAGATGGAACTCAAGGACACCAAGGGCGCCCGGCGCACGCTGGACGACCTGCTGAAGACCTACCCGAAGTCCGAGGCCGCGCAGGCGGGCAAGGAACGGCTGGCGTCCATGAAGGGCTGAAGCCGCGGACGGAGCCGACCTTGAACGCGTTGAACGACCTGCTGCTGCCCGACCTGGAACGCCGATTCGGCGGGCTGCGCCGCCTGTACGGCGACGCCGGCTACGAGCGCGTGCGCGCGCTGCGCGTCGCGGTGGTGGGGCTCGGCGGCGTCGGCTCGTGGGCGGCCGAGGCGCTGGCGCGCAGCGGCGTCGCGTCGCTGACGCTGATCGACATGGACCATGTGGCCGAGTCGAACATCAACCGCCAGGTGCAGGCGCTGGGGGCGACCCTGGGCCAGGCGAAAGGCGAGGCGCTGCGGGGACGCATCGCCGACATCCACCCGGGCTGCGAGGTCCGGCTCGTCGATGACTTCGTGACGCCGCAGAACTGGCCGGCCTTGCTGCCGGGGCCGGTGGACGTGGTCATCGATGCCTGCGACCAGGTGCAGGCGAAGCTGGCGATGGCGCAATGGGCGATGGAGACGCGCACGCCGCTGGTGATGGCCGGTGCCGCAGGCGGCAAGCGCAAGCCGCAGGCGGTGGAGGTGGACGACCTGGCGAGCGTGACGCACGATCCCTTGCTGGCCTCGCTGCGGCAGCGCCTGCGCAAGCAGCATGGTGCACCGCGCAGCGGGGCGATGGGCGTGCGCTGCGTGTTCTCGCGCGAGCCGGTGGTACTGCCGGCGGCCGACGGCGACGTCTGCACCGTCGACGGCAGCCTCAATTGCCACGGCTATGGCTCGAGCGTCGTGGTGACGGCGAGCTTCGGCCTGGTGCTGGCATCGGAAGCGATGCAGATTGCACTGAACCGCGCATCGGAAAACGTCAAAAGATCGTCTACAATCTGAGCTTCGCTGAGTTGAGGCGGTGCTGCAGAAGTTCGATGGCATCGGCTCGTTGATGACCCAGGGATGAACCCATAAGACATGCTATAGTCGTGGGCTCACCGGGTTGTTAGCTCAGTCGGTAGAGCAGCGGACTTTTAATCCGTTGGTCGCAGGTTCAAGTCCTGCACAACCCACCAGTTTTCTTGAGCGGGCTCTTAGCTCAGTTGGTAGAGCAGCGGACTCTTAATCCGTTGGTCGACAGTTCGAATCTGTCAGGGCCCACCAAAAATCGAAAACCCCGGACGGCCGAGAGGCTCTCCGGGGTTTTTCCATTTCCGGGCGGGCATCACGAATTTTCGAGCTCAAGAACGTTCGAGTTCAAGCGTGCGGGCGCTGCATCCACCGTGCGCGGCACAGCGCGACCAGCTCGATGGCGCCCCACAGCAGGCTGCTCGCGACGGCCACGCCCAGCTGCCATGCCAGCCCGAGCGATGCGGTCGGCCTGCGGACGATCAGGTTCATCGGGCTCTCCCGTTGACGACGATGCCGCACGCTAGCAAGCCCGTGTGACGGTTTCATGGCAGACAGCCGCGCCGTGCCGCGCTATCGTGCAGGCCTTGCACACACCGCCTGAACTGACCGAACTCCAACGCCTGATCGACGAGGGCGGCGCGCACCTGACGGCGCGCACGATGTGCGAGGTGGAGGCGGGCGGCGCGCGCCTGCCGGTCCTCGCGGTCGCCCTCGGCAATGCGTCGCCCGAGGTGCCCGCCGTCGGATTCTTCGGCGGCGTGCATGGCCTGGAACGCATCGGCTCGGCGGTCGTGATGGCCCACCTGCGCAGCCTGGTGATGCGCCTGCGCTGGGACGAATCCCTGCACCGGCAGCTCGACGGCGTGCGCATGGTCTTCATGCCCGTCGTCAACCCGGGCGGCATCGCCCTCGGCACGCGCGCCAACCCGCAAGGCGTCGACCTGATGCGCAACGCCCCCGTCGAGGCGCGGGACCATGTGCCCTTCCTGCTCGGCGGCCAGCGCCTCAGCCCCGCGCTGCCCTGGTACCGCGGCCCGGCCGGCGCGCCCATGCAGGCCGAGAGCACCGCCCTGTGCCGCGTCGTCGACGAGGAACTGCTGTCTCGCCCGTTCAGCCTCGCGGTCGACTGCCACTCCGGCTTCGGCCTGCGCGATCGTTTGTGGTTCCCCTACGCCCACACGCGCGCGCCGATGGCCCACCTGGCCGAGATGCATGCGCTGCACGAGATCTTCCAGCAATCGCACCCGCACAACCGCTACGTCTTCGAGCCGCAGAGCCGCCAGTACCTGGCCCACGGCGACCTCTGGGACCACCTCTACCAGCGCGCCGTCGAGCGGCCCGGCCGGCTGCTGCTGCCCCTGACGCTGGAGATGGGCTCCTGGCTCTGGGTGAAGAAGAACCCGCGCCAGCTGTTCTCGCGCCACGGCATCTTCAACCCGCTGATCGCGCACCGCCAGCAGCGCGTGCTGCGCCAGCACATGGGCCTGCTCGACTTTCTGGCGCGCGCCGCGGCCAGCCACCGGCGCTGGGTGCCTTTGCCCGAGACCGGCGAGGCCCATCGCCGGCAGGCGCTGCAGCGCTGGTACGGGGCGGTCGCACCCGAATAGGCCTCAGGGTCGCACGCCCAGGTCCTCGCGCAGGCGCTGGAAGGCCGGCGATTCGCGCAGGGCGTCTCGGCCGGCCTGCTCCAGCGTGTGCACCTGCTCCGGCGTGATGCTGAAGGCCGTCGGCACCCGCAGCAGCGTGCGGCGCAGGCTGCCGTCGGCGAGGCCGCGCAGGCTCACGCCGATCACGTGCAGCTGCGCATCGGCCGCGAACGGGCTGTCCGCCGTGCCGCGCTGCCGGGCGATCTCCGCCGCCCAGCGGCGTGCGTCGTCATCGAGGATGCCCAGCGTCTCCTGCGTGGCGCGCGCGCCGGCGCTGAACAACAGCGAGTCCACCACCTGGCCGGTGCTCGGCACGCGGTCGGCCTGGTCGATGCGCTCGCTCGCGTCACGCTCCGAGTTCACGACCACGAGGATGATCCTGCGCACCGACCCCGGCGGCACGCCGCGGAAGCTCTCGCGGATCGAGCTGCCCCCCATCGAACGATCCAGCAGCGCACGCACGCCCAGGTTGTCGCTCAGCCCGCCGTCCACCAGGTGAACGAAGGGGCGTTCCTGCGCGTCGAGGTAGCTGCGGCTGCTGTCGCGCAGCAGGCGGATGCGGTAGTTGCCGTCCGCGGATCCCTCCGCCGCGGCGGGCGTCGGGCAGTGGCCGGCATGGTTGCGCAGCGTCATCGGGCTCAGCAGCAGCGGCACCGCCGACGAGGAGGCGACCGCGAAGGACAGCGGAACGCTCGCCAGGTCGGAGCAGATCAGCGCGAACTGCTCCTGCGTGAAGGGGAACGGCGCGCCGCTGGTCAGGTCGGTGGCCGTCACCAGCAGGCGGGGCCCCCGCGGGCTTGCCTGCAGGTCGCCGAAGCTGCGGCCGCGGTAGAGCTTGTCGAGCCGCTCCGCCAGCACGTTGCTGCGGCCGTACCAGGAGGAGCTCATGTCGTACAGCGCGACCGGCGACAGCGCCCGCCCGATGAGCCCGGACTGGAAGTCGGCAAGCAGGAAGTCCGGCTCGAAGCGCGCCAGCGTCTCGTCGCCGAACGCGGCGTAGTGGGCCGCCAGCACGCTGCCGCCGGAGACCCCGCTGACCAGCCCGACCTCGTCGAGCAGGGTGGTCTGCCGGCCTTCCCAGGTAAATCCCGTCGCCTTCAGTTCCTGCAGCACGCCCAGCCCGAAGGCGGCTGCCCGCGCACCCCCGCCGGACAGCGTGACGGCGACGACCAGCGAGGGCGTCCGGGCCAGGTCGTCGACCTGGGTGGTCGCGCGCGTGACGGGCGGCGCGCCGTCGCGTGCCGGCAGGTTCTGCCACGGGCGGACCGTCGAGCAGCCGCCCATCATCAGTGCGGCGAGCAGAAGGGCCTGGAGTCGATGGCGCATGGAATCCGGAAGTCTCGCACAGGGGCTCGCGCCGCCCGATGCGCCGGGGCGCGATGCCGAGGTCTTGATTCACGTGTTTCAACCCCCGTGAATGCGCGATGACGCAACCCGCGGGCCGTCCGTAGAGTCGTGCCCATGGACACCGCCTACCTTCCCGCCTTCGACCAGGCCATGCAGTTCCTGTACGAGAAGCACGGCAACGCCCTCAGCGAGGACCTGGTGCAGGCCTATTGCGTGCAGGGATACCTGAGCGACGAGCAGGGCCTGTTGCGCCTCACCGACAGGGGCCGCGCGATGCTGCGCCGCGCGCGTCAGACAGCGGTCAACGCGGACGGCGCGGGCGCATGCGCAACGTGACGTGCTTGGCAGCCGGCGGGGCCCGTCGCGGCCTGCCTGTCGCAACGCAGCCACGGCCGTTACAGGCCTGAAAAAACGGCCGTTCTTCCTACACGCAAACCGACACCGCGCCCCTACGCTGGAAGCCATGTCGGACCTGCAACACAGCCTTCGTCACATGGGATGGACCCAGCTCGTGCTGGCGTTGATCTTCCTGTGCAGCTACGGTCTCGCGCTCGGGAGCCTGCTCGGCCCGCTCGGGCGATGGCGGGCGGCGGGCGTGGCGGCGGTCGCGGCCCTGGCCTTCGGCTTCTTCACCGACCCATGGGAGCATGCGGTGATGCTGGTCGCCTTCGCGCTGATCGGCTTCGGTCTCTTCATCGCGGTGGCCTGGCTGCTGACGCACGGGCCGGCCTGGGTGACGCACCAGCCGGTCCCCGACACGACCCAGTCCTTCTCGATGACCGAGCTGGCCGAGGTCGCCGAGGAGCCGCCCAGCGCCCCGCGCGAAGAGCTGCCCGCGCGCCTGCCGGTCGCCGCGCCGGGCCAGCCCGGGCTGGGCCTCTGACGCACAATCGGCGTGCTCACGGCGCGCTGAATGGCATTTCGTCCTACACCACGGACCCCTGGCCCGCCTTAGCATGACTTCGGGGTTGGGCCGCTGGTAACTGCTCCTCCGAATTCGGCGGTCCCTTGGCGGTCAGTGCTTGCACTGACCGCTCCTTTCTTTTCATGCAGGAGCGGGTCATGAAGTCGATGCGGATGGTGGCGGCCTGGGGGCTTGCCGCAGCGGGGATGCTGGGGGCCGCGGGATGCGCCTCGACGAAGCTCGACTCCGAGTGGACCGATCCGTCCGCGACGAAGGCCTCGCTGCAGGGGGCCAAGGTGCTGGTGGTGTGCGATGCCGACGAGGCGCCGCTGCGCCAGATCTGCCTGGACCAGATGCGCTCCGAGGTCACCGCCCGGGGTGCCACCGCGATCGGTTTCGACGACACCGACCGGGGGCTGGCGGGCGCCGCCAAGCCGACCGCCGACTACGTGGCCGTGGCGCGCGAGCGCGGTGCGGCCGCGGTGCTGCGCACCCGGGCGATGACCTCGCTGTCGCGTCCGGACAGCGGCATGAGCCTCGGCTTCGGCCTCGGCACCTTCGGTTCCGGCGTGGGGCTGGGCGTGGGCATGTCGGCACCGGTGGGCGGCGGCAGTACGACGGCCGGCTATGCGGCCGAGACCAGCATCACCGACGTGCGCAGCGGCAAGCTGCTCTGGACGGGCCGCGCGACCACGGCGCCCTCGAAGGAGCTGAACAAGCAGATGGCCGAGCTGGCGACGGCGCTGCTCGCGGGGGCGCAGAAGGCCGGGCTGTTCTGAGCATGCGCACCGGGGCTGTCGTGCTGGGCGTGGCCGCGGGCCTGGCAGGCTGTGCCGGCTACGATCCCGGCCCGCTGATGCCGGGTGCACCCATCGCGTCGATCACCGAGCGCATGGGCCCGCCGACGGGCGAGTACCCGCTGCCCGACGGCGGCCGGCGGCTGGAATACGCCCGCGGGCCGTACGGCAAGCACACCTACATGCTCGACCTGACACCGCAGGGGCGGCTGGCCGGCTGGCAGCAGGTGCTGACGGAGGCGCGCTTCAACGCGCTGCGCGTGGGGACGCCGGGGGAGCAGGTGCGCTTCGAATTCGGCCGGCCGGCGCATTCGCAGCGCATCGGGCGGCAGCACCTGACGGTGTGGTCGTACCGCTACGAGACGCCGTTCTGCCAGTGGTTCCAGGTCAGCGTCGGCGATGATGGGCAGGTGGTCGAGACCGGGTATGGGATCGACCCGATCTGCGACTACAACGACCACGACCACGACGCGAAGCCATGACGACCTCACCGATCGAGCTGTACGGCATCCCCCATTGCGACACCGTGAAGAAGGCCCGGCAGTGGCTGGCGGGGCAGGGCGCGGAGGTCGCCTTCCACGACTTCAAGAAGCAGGGCGTGCCGGACGCGCTGGTCGACGGGTGGCTGAAGCAGGTCGATTGGGAGACGCTGCTGAACCGCAAGGGCACGACCTGGCGCGGCCTGGACGACGCGGTCAAGGCGGGGGTGTCCGATGCCGCCTCGGCACGGGCCTTGATGCAGTCGCAGCCGAGCGTGATCAAGCGGCCGGTGGTGCGGTGGCCCAGCGGCCGGGTGACCGTGGGCTTCTCCGAAGAAGTGTTCGCGCAAGCGCTCAAGAACGACTGAACCCGGATGGCATCCGGGAGCAATGACGACCCCTCGACCGGCGGGTACGCCGGCCCGGCGCTCGGCCCGTCCCGCATTCGCAGCCCGGATGCAATCCGGGAGGGGCCTATGCTGCCAGCAACTGGCGCAAGACGAACGGCAGGATCCCCCCGTGCTTGTAGTAGTCCACCTCGATCGGCGTGTCGATGCGCAGCGTCAGCTTCACATCATGCCGGGTGCCGTCCTTGCGCTTGATCACGAGCGTCGCCTCCTGCTGCGGCTTCAGCTCGGCCCCGAGCAGCACGTCGAACTCCTCGTCGCCCTGGATTCCCAGTGACTGCCACGAGTCGCTGCCGCGGAACTGCAGCGGCAGCACGCCCATGCCGACCAGGTTCGAGCGGTGGATGCGCTCGTAGCTGCGCGCCACCACCGCCTTGATCCCCAGCAGCTGGGTGCCCTTGGCCGCCCAGTCGCGCGACGAGCCGGTGCCGTACTCCTCGCCGGCGAAGATGATGGTCGGCGTGTTCTGCGCCATGTACTTCATCGCGGCGTCGTAGATGAACATCTTCTCGCCGTCCGGCTGGAACAGCGTCACGCCGCCTTCCTCGCGGCTGCCGTCCGCCGCCGCTGGGATCATCAGGTTCTTGATCCGCACGTTGGCGAAGGTGCCGCGCACCATCACGTCGTGGTTGCCGCGCCGCGAGCCGTAGCTGTTGAAGTCGGCCTTCAGCACGCCGTTCTCCTTCAGCCAGCGCCCGGCCGGCGAGGCTTCCTTGATGGAGCCGGCCGGCGAGATGTGGTCGGTGGTGATCGAGTCGCCGAACAGCGCCATCGCCCGTGCGTTCTTCACCCCCGCATCGGCCAGCGCCGGCGTCATGTGGAAGTCGCTGAAGAAGGGCGGCTTGGCGATGTAGGTGCTCTGCGGCCAGGTGTAGACCTCGCCTTTCACCCCCTTCACCTGCTCCCACAGCTTGCCCGGCTTGCGCTCGATCTTCTCGTAGTTCTCGCGGTACACCCCGGCGTTCATCGCGAACTTCATCAGCTTCGCGATCTCGTCCGAGCTCGGCCAGATGTCGCCCAGCCAGACGTCGCGCCCGTCCTTGCCCTTGCCCACCGGCTCGGTCATGAGGTCGCGGTTCGCCGTGCCGGCGATCGCATACGCCACCACCAGCGGCGGCGAGGCCAGGAAGTTGGCCTTCAGGTTCGGGTGGATGCGCGCCTCGAAGTTGCGGTTGCCCGAGAGCACCGCGGCGCACACCAGGTCGTTCTTCACGATCAGCTCGTTGAGCTCCGGCGTCAGGTCGCCCGCGTTGCCGATGCAGGTGGTGCAGCCGTAGCCGGCGAGCGCGAAGCCGAGCTTGTCGAGGTAGGGCGTGAGGCCCGTCTTGTCCAGGTACTCGGTGACGATGCGCGAGCCGGGGGCGAGCGAGGTCTTGATGTGCTTGGCCACCGTCAGCCCGTGCTCCACCGCCTTCTTCGCGAGCAGCCCCGCCGCCAGCAGCACCGCCGGGTTGGAGGTGTTGGTGCAGGAGGTGATGGCCGCGATCAGCACGTCGCCGTTGCGGATCTCCAGCCCGTCGGAGGTGGTGAACACCTGGTGCAGCTTCTCGGCCGGCTGGTTGAAGCCGTTCGCCGAGGTCGGCTTGCTGAACAGCTCGGTGAACTCGGCGCGCATCTTGCCCAGCTCGATGCGGTCCTGCGGGCGCTTCGGCCCGGCCAGCGACGGCGTCACCGTCGACAGGTCGAGCGAGACCTCCTTCGAGTAGTGGATGTCGCCCGACTTCGGCACGCCGAACATCTTCTGCGCCTTGAAGTAGGCCTCGAAGGCGTCGATCTCGGCCTTGGTGCGGCCGGTGCCCTTGAAGTACTCGATGGTCTTCTCGTCGACCGGGAAGAAGCCCATCGTCGCGCCGTACTCCGGCGCCATGTTGCCGATGGTCGCCCGGTCGGGCAGCGACAGCGAGGCCGTGCCCTCGCCGAAGAATTCGACGAACTTGCCCACCACCTTCTCGCGGCGCAGCAGCTCGGTCACCGTCAGCACCAGGTCGGTGGCAGTCACGCCCTCGCGCAGGCGCCCGGTCAGCTCCAGGCCCACCACGTCCGGCGTCAGGAAGTAGACGGGCTGGCCCAGCATGCCGGCCTCGGCCTCGATGCCGCCCACGCCCCAGCCGACCACGCCGATGCCGTTGATCATGGTGGTGTGGCTGTCGGTGCCGACCAGCGAATCCGGGTAGTAGACCCCGTCCTTGCGGTGCACGCCGCGGGCCAGGTGCTCGAGGTTCACCTGGTGCACGATGCCGAAGCCCGGGGGCACGACGCCGAAGGTGTCGAAGGCCTGCATGCCCCACTTCATGAACTCGTAGCGCTCGTTGTTGCGCTGGAATTCCAGCTTCATGTTCAGGTCGAGCGCGTTCTTGCTGCCGTAGTAGTCCACCATCACCGAGTGGTCGACCACCAGGTCCACCGGCACCAGCGGCTCGATGGTCTTGGGGTTCTTGCCCATGGTCGAGGCGACGCTGCGCATCGCCGCCAGATCGGCCAGCAACGGCACGCCGGTGAAGTCCTGCAGCACCACCCGGGCGACGGTGAAGGGGATCTCGTCGACCCGCTCGGCGGTGGGCTGCCAGTTGGCCAGCTGCTCCACGTGCTCGGGCGTGACCTTCTTGCCGTCGCAGTTGCGCAGCACCGACTCCAGCACGATGCGGATCGAGATCGGCAGCTGGCTGACGTTCGGATACTGCTTCGCCAGCTCGGGCAGCGAGAAATACTGCCCGGCCGGGGCGGAGCCGCCGGTCTTCAGCGTCTTCAGGGTGCCGGCGAAGGCATGGGCGGCGGGCTTCTTCGAGGCGGGCTTGTCGGCTTTGGCCATGGGATCTCTCCGTGGTGGGGTCATCGCTGGGGCGACCGGTTTTGGCGCGACCGATTGTGCCCTCGCAGGCCGGCCGATGCCCAGCCCGGGGCAAGAAGTGGCCCGGTTTTGCCCGCCTATTGCCCCGACCGCAGGGCACCCCCCCTCGCGGACAATGGACCGGCCCATCCCCTTGCCGATGGCCGATCCTGCCTTGCCACCCCCTGCCGCCCCGATGGACAACGCTCCCGCCCAGCCCGCTGCACCGGCCCACCCCGCCGAGGTGGAGCGCGAGATCGCCCACGCCCGCAGCGGCGGCATGCCGCTGAACGAGCTGCTCGAGCGGGCCCAGCAGCTGAACCAGCGCGGCCAGGCCGCCGCCTCGGCGCAGCTGTACGAGAACTGGATCTCCCACACCGAATCGCCCTTCCGGCACGTCGCCTGCTTCAACTGGGGCACGGTGCTGGGCGCCCTGAACCGCCACGCCGAGGCCGAGCAGGCCTACCGCCGGGCGCTCGAGTTCCACGCCGATTTCCCGCAGGCGCGCCTGAACCTGGGCCACCAGCTCGAGCACCTGGGTCGCCCGGACGAGGCGCTGGCCGAGTGGCAGGCCGTCGCCGACCGCACCGCCGCCAACCCCGCCGGCATGCTGGAAATCCGCCTGCACGCCCTGAACAACCTGGCCCGGCTGCTGGAGATGCAGCGCCGCTTCCCCGAGGCCGAGGCCTGCATGGTCACGAGCCTGGAGCTGAAGGCCGACCAGTCCGACGTGCTGCAGCACTATGTCCACATCCGCCAGAAGCAGTGCGAATGGCCGGCGCACCAGCCGGTGGGCCAGGTCACGCCGAACCAGCTGCTGGTCGGCACCTCGCCGCTGGCCACGCTGGGGCTGAGCGACGACCCCTCGGTGCAGCTGATGGCGGCCCAGCGCTTCGTCCACACCCGCGTGCCCAAGCCGCCGGCACTGCCGCTGCATGCCACCCGGCCGCCGCGCAGCGGCCGCATCAAGGTCGGCTACCTGTCGGGCGACCTGTGCATGCACGCCGTCGGGCTGCTCAGCGTCGAGCTGCTGGAGCTGCACGACCGCAGCCGCTTCGAGGTGCACGGTTTCTGCTGGTCGCGCGAGGACGGCACGCCGCTGCGCCGCCGCCTGCGCCAGGCCATGGACGTCCACGTGCCGCTGGCCGGCGTCGACGACGCGACCGCCGCCCGCCTGATCGCCGACCACGGCATCGACGTGCTGGTCGACCTGCAGGGCATCACCAGCGGTGCCCGGCCCGCCATCCTCGGCTACCGGGCCGCGCCAGTGCAGGTGAGCTACCTGGGCCTGCCCGCGACCTCGGCCTTGCCCGGGGTGGACTGGATCATCGCCGACCGCTTCGTGATGCCGCCCGAGCTGTTGCCCTTCATGACCGAGCAGCCGCTCTACGTGCCGCACTGCTACCAGGTGAGCGACCGCCAGCGCGAGGTGGGCGCCGCGCCGACGCGCGCCCAGTACGGCCTGCCGGAGGGCGCCTTCGTCTATTGTTCGTTCAACAACAACCACAAGTTCACCGAGCCGGTGTTCACCAGCTGGATGCGCATGCTCCAGCAGGTGGAGGGCAGCGTGCTGTGGCTGCTGGCCGACAACGACTGGGCGCGCGAGAACATGCTGCGCTGCGCCGACGCGCACGGCATCGCGCGCGAGCGCCTGGTCTTCGCGCCGCGCGCCGCGCCGCCGGACTACCTGGCGCGCTTCGCGCTGGCCGACCTGTTCCTGGACACCGCGCCCTACAACGCCGGCACCACGGCCAGCGACGCGCTGTGGATGGGCTTGCCGATCCTGACCTGCGCCGGCCGCACCTACATCTCGCGCATGGCGGGCAGCCTGCTGACGAACGTGGGCCTGCCGGACCTGATCACCGACTCGATCGAGGCCTACGAGCGCCTGGGCGTGCAGCTGGGCCGCAACCCGGCGCGCATCGCGTCCTACAAGCGCTACCTGGCCGAGCACGGCCGGCAGTCGCGCCTGTTCGACGTGCCGGCGCTGGTGCGCGACATCGAGGCCGGCTTCGAGCGCCTGGCCCTGCAGCACCGCCGCTGAGCCGGGGCGCGCGACTTCCCTGACCCATGGACCGCCAGGAGCCCTTCATCCAGCCCGAGGCCGACGCCGCCGCGCCGGACGACGCGCTGCTGCAGGCGCTCGTCTGGCTGACGCGTCACCACGGGCGCGAGCGCTCGGCCGCCTCGCTGCTGGCCGGCATGCCGCTCGCCGGCCCGCTGGGTCCGGACCAGGCGGTACGGGCGATGCGCGAGGCCGGTTTCAACGCCGGGCTGGTGCAACGCAAGATCGCCGACATCCATGCGCTGCTGCTGCCGGCGGTGCTGTTGCTGCGCAACGGCGACGCTGCGATCGTCGTCAAGCGGACCGGGGAAGGGCGCTACGAGGTCGTGATGCCCGGCCCGGAATCGCACGCCTGCCAGGCGAGCGAGGCCGAGCTGTCCGGCGAGTACACCGGCATCGCCTTCGTCGCCTCGCCGCGCCTGCAGTCGCCCGGCCCGGAGGTGAACGAGGCGCTGCGCGACCCCAACAGCCACTGGCTGTGGGGCACGATGCGGCGCTTCCTGCCCTACTACCGCTCGTCGCTGCTCGCGGCGATGCTGAGCAACCTGCTGATGATGGTGACCGGCATCGTCACCTCGGTCGTCTACGACAAGGTGATCCCGCACCAGGCCTTCGTCACGCTGTGGGCGCTGGCCACCGGTGCTGCGCTGGCGCTGGTGTTCGACCTGGTGGCGCGCCAGCTGCGTACGCACCTGATCGACGCGGCGGGCAAGAAGGCCGACCTGATCATCGGCTCGCTGCTGTTCCGCCAGACGCTCGGCGTGCGCATGGAGCACCGGCCCGCGTCGGCCGGCTCGTACGCGCACCACCTGGCGCAGATCGAGCTGGTGCGCGATTTCTTCGCCGGCGCAACGCTGTCGGCGGTGAGCGACCTGCCGTTCATCGTGCTCTTCGTCGCGATGACCTTCATCGTCGGCGGGCCGCTGGGCTGGGTGCTCGTGCTCGCGATCCCGCTGATCCTGGGCCTGGCCTGGGCGATCCAGAGCTCGTTGCGCCGCTCGATGGCGGCGAACATGCATTTCCATGCCGACCTGCAGGGCGTGCTGGTGGAGGCGGTGGAAGGGCTGGAGGACCTGAAGGCGGCCGGCGCGCAGGGCCAGTTCCTGCGCCGCTACGAGGACGCGACCGCGGCGGCCGCCGAGTCGGCCTTGAAGGCGCGGGCGCTGTCGGGCCTGACGAGCAACCTGTCGGCGGCGATGCAGCAGGCGATCACGCTGGCGATGCTGGTCTGGGGCGTGTACCTGATCAAGGACGGCGTGGTGAGCGGCGGGGCGCTGATCGGCGCGGTGATGTTCGCCGGCCGCGCGATCGCGCCGCTGGGCAGCGTGGTGAGCCTCGCCACGCGCTACCAGGGCGCGCGGGCCGCGATGGCGGCGCTGGACCAGATGATGGCGCTGCCGGTGGAGCGCGAGAACGGCAAGACCTACATCGCCAACCACCGCATCACCGGCAAGCTGGGGCTGCACGAGCTGAGCTTCGCCTACCCGGCGACCGGCGGCGAGGCGGCCGCGCCCAAGGTGCTGAAGGGCATCAACCTGAAATTCGAGCCGGGCGAGCGGGTGGTGATCCTCGGCCGCATCGGCAGCGGCAAGTCGACCATCCTGCGCCTGCTGGCGGGGCTGTACCAGCCGACCGAGGGCATGGTCGAGGTCGACGGCATCGACCTGCGGCAGATCGACCCGGCGGATTTCAGGGCGAAGGTCGGTTTCGTCTCGCAGGAGCCGCGGCTCTTCAACGGCACGCTGCGCGAGAACGTGATGCTGGGGCGCGCGACGGTGGATCCGGCGCGGCTGGCCGAGGTGGCGAAGGTGACCGGGCTGGACCGGGTCGTGGCCTCGCATCCCCAGGGCTGGGAGCTCTCGGTGGGCGAGATGGGCGGGCTGCTTTCCGGGGGGCAGCGCCAGCTGGTGGCGCTGGCGCGCTGCCTGGCGACGCAGCCGCAGATCCTGCTGATGGACGAGCCGACGAGCTCGATGGATGCGCAGTCGGAGGTGATGTTCCTGCGCCAGCTGAACGAGGCGGCGGGCAAGCGCACGCTGGTCATGGTGACTCACCGCCCGGCGGTGCTGGAGCTGGCGCAGCGGGTGATCGTGGTGGACGGCGGAAAGATCGTGCTGGACGGGCCGAAGGCGCAGGTGCTGGCGGCCTTGTCGGGGGCGAAGCCTGCGGCGACGGCGACGCCGGAGGGTCATGGGCCGAGCAACCTGCATCTTCACCCTGCCGCACAACCCGTCCAACGTGAGGCGGCCGTCTGACCATGTTCCGCAAGAAGAAGCATCAAGCCGAACTGAAGACCGGCGACGCCAAGTTCCTGAGCGAGGTCCGCGCCGCGCAGGTGATGGACGACATGTCGAAGGCGACCTGGACGCTCTACCTGATGGCGGTGGCGGTGATCGTCGCCATCGCGTGGGCGTCGACGGCGCGGGTCGACGAGATCACGCGCGCCGACGGCCGCGTCGTGCCCGATGGCAAGGAGCAGGTGATCGCCAGCCTGGAAGGCGGCATCCTGCGCGAGCTCTACGTGCGCGAGGGCATGCAGGTGCAGGAGGGGCAGGAGCTGGCCCAGCTGGACCCGACGCGCTTCGAGGCGCAGCAGAACGAGGCCCAGGTCAAGCGGACGGCGCTGCGCGGAACGATCGCGCGGCTGAACGCCGAGGCGAACGGCCGGGCGCTGCAGTTCCCCCCCGACGTGGCAGCGGTGCAGAGCGTGGTCGACGCCGAGACCGATGCCTACACGGCCCGCAAGCGGGGACTGGACGAGGCAGTGCGCTCCAACGCGCGCAGCATCGAGCTGGTGATGAAGGAGCTGGGGGTGTCGGAGGCGATGGCTGCGAAGGGGCTGATGTCCGACGTCGAGGTCATGCGCCTGCGGCGGCAGGTGAACGACCTGCACCTGCAGTCGCAGGAGCGGGTGAACCGCTTCCGCCAGGATGCGAGCACCGAGCTCGTCCGGGTGCAGACCGACCTGGCGCAGATCGAGGAGCAGCTGGCGGGCCGGCAGGACGTGCTGCGCCGCACGGTGCTCACCTCGCCGGTGCGCGGGCTGGTGAAGAACATCCGCTCGGTGACGGTGGGCGGCGTCGTGAGCCCGGGGGCGGCGATGATGGAGATCGTGCCCATCACCTCCCGGGTGCTGATCGAGGCGCGGGTGAAGCCCTCGGAGATCGGCTTCCTGCGGGTGGGGCAGACGGCGGAGATCAAGCTCGCCGCCTACGACTACACGACCTACGGCGGGCTGCGCGGCAAGATCGAGTACATCAGCCCGGATGCGCTGGGCGACGCCGACAAGGCGGTGGCGCAGGACCAGACCTACTACCGGGTGATGCTGCGCACGGATCGCTCGACCTTGCGCGAGCGGGGCAAGCCGTTGACGGTGTTGCCGGGGATGACGGGCAGCGTCGAGGTGCGCACGGGCGAGCGCTCGGTGCTGAGCTTCCTGCTGCGGCCGATGCTGAAGTCGAAAGAGGCCTTCCGGGAACGGTAGCCTCACGCCTCGATCGGAGGGTAGGCGTCTGTCGGTGCACCCGCCTTCGCCGACACAGCAGCAACATGCGAACAGGCCATTCGGATCCGTCGCCGGTAGCCCGGATGAAGCCCAGCGCAATCCGGGAGCGGCCGCCGACACGCAATCAACGCTCGCGCAGGCCCTCGTCCAGATGCTCCATCAAGGGCGACAGCACGAAATCGATGACGCGCCGCGTTCCGATCTTCACCTCCGCCGACACCGCCATGCCTGCCCCCAGCCTGAAGCTCGCACCGCCCACCTCCAGCGCCGCGCGGTCGAGCGTGACCCGCGCCGAATAGACCAGCCCGCGCTTCTCGTCGTTGATCGCATCGCCCGACACCGAGGCAATGCGCCCCTGCAGCGTTCCGTAGCGCGTGAAGGGGAAGGTCTGCACCTTCAGGACCACCTCCTGCCCGGGGCGCACGAAGCCGATGTCGCCGTTCTCCACCAGGGCCTCCACCTCCAGCACCGGGTCCTGCGGCACCACCCGCAGCAGGGCCTGCGCGGGGGTGACCACGCCGCCGACGGTGTGCACCGCCAGCTGCTGCACGCTGCCGTCGACCGGCGCCGTCAGGCGCAGGGCTGCGCGGCGTGCCTCGGCCTTGCGCAGTTCCTGATCCAGCGACGCGGCCTTCTGTTGGCCGACGGCGATGGCGTCCAGGGCGCTGCGGCGCGCCTCGGCCAGCACCTGCCTGCGCTGCTGCTGTCCCTGCTGCAGGCTCGCCCGGGCCTGGGCCAGGCGGCTCGTCTGCGTCGCGAGGTCGGCCTCCTGCTCGATGCGCGCCTGCTCGCGCTCGAGGTAGCCATGGCGCGAGATGAAGTTGCGGTCCGCCAGGTCCTTCAGGTCGCTCGCACGCTGGCGCGCCAGCGGCACGGTCAGCTCGAGCTTGTGCACCGCCTCGCCGGCGCTGCGCTCGGCGGCCCCGCGTTCGGCAATGTCGGCATCGAGCCGCGCCAGGCGCGCCCGCAGCTCGGCCAGCTGGCCGGCCAGTTGCCGGCGCGCTTCGTCCGCCCGCTCCGCGTCCGCTGACTCGGGCACCTGCAGCGGCACCGCGCGGTCGCCGTCCAGCGCGTCGAGCAGCGCCTGCCCGCGCGCCGCCTGCAAGAGCGCGCCGACCCGTTCGACGCGCAGCCGTTCCAGGTCGGTGCGCACCGCCACGTCGTCCAGCTCGACCAGCGTGTCGCCGGCCCGGACGACCTGGCCGTCGGTCACGCGGATCGCGGTCACGCTCGCCGTCTCCAGCGCCTGCACGGTCTTGCTGCCGTCGCGCGGCACCACATGCCCCGGCGCCACCGCGACGATGTCGAGCCGGCCGAGCAGCGACCAGGCCAGGGCGACCAGCGCGAAGCCGAGCAGCAGCCCGATGGCGACGTGCGGCGCGGGCGACAACGGGGTTTCCTGCAGGGCCAGGTGGTCGGGCAGGAACTCGCGCTCGTGCGGCAGGCGCGCGGGCCCCGCCAGCTGGTCGCGCAGCCGCCAGGCGCGCGCGGAGGTCCCGACATAGCGGCTCGCCAGGTCGCGCAGGGCCTGACACTGGTGACGAAGCGACTGCATGGCGTGGCCCTCAGACCTGCTGCAGCTTGTGCAGCCGCGCGTAGTGTCCCGACTCGATGCGCAGCAGCTCGGCGTGCGGCCCCGTCTCGACGATGCGGCCCCGGTCCATCACGACGATGCGGTGGGCGTCGCGCACTGCGGACAGCCGGTGGGCGATGACGATCACCGTTCGCCCGCGGCAGATCGCCTTCATGTGATCGTGCACGATGCGTTCGGATTCGTAGTCGAGGGCGCTTGTCGCCTCGTCGAAGATCAGCACCCGAGGGTTGCCCAGCAGCGCCCGCGCGATGGCGATGCGCTGGCGCTGGCCGCCGGACAGCGTCGAGCCGTGCTCGCCCACCAGGGTGTCGTAGCCCTGCGGCAGCTCGGTGATGAAGTCGTGCGCGCCCGCCAGCTTCGCGACTTGCATCACCGCCTCGAGCGGCGCCCCGGGGTCGGTGAGCGCGATGTTCTCGCGGATGCTGCGGTTGAAGAGCACGTTCTCCTGCTGCACGACGCCGATCTGCCGGCGCAGCGAACTCGCCTCGGCGAGCGCCAGGTCGACGCCGTCCACCAGCACCCGGCCGCGCTCGGGAACGTACAGGCGCTGCACCAGGCGCGCCACCGTGCTCTTGCCGGAGCCGGAGCGGCCGACGATGCCGACCACCTCGCCCGGGGCGATGTCGAGGTTCAGGTGGTCGATCACCAGCGGCCCGTCGATGCCGTAACGGAACTGCACGCCGTCCAGGGTGATGCGGCCCCGGATCGCCGGCAGGGCGCTTCGCGCGCCGGCGACCTCGGTGCGGGTGTCGAGGATGTCGGCGAGCCGGCGCATCGAGACGCCGGTCTGCTGGAAGTCGGTCCACAGCTGGGCCAGCCGGATCACCGGCTGCGCCACCTGGCCGGCCAGCATGTTGAAGACCACGAGCTGGCCGACGCTCAACTGCCCGTCGATCACCAGGCGCGCGCCCAGGTAGAGCGTGGCGAGCGTCACGGCGCGCGAGATCAGCGTCACCCCGTTCTGCGCCAGGATGCCGACGGTGGTGGTGCGGAAGCCGGCGCTGACGTAGGCGGCGAGCTGCTGGTCCCAGCGTCGCGTCCAGTGCGGCTCGACGGCCATCGACTTGACGGTGTCGATGCCGGCCACCGTCTCCACCAGGAAGGCCTGGTTCTCGGCGCCGCGGTTGAATTTCTCAGACAGCCGGGCGCGCAGCAACGGCGTCACCGCGAACGACAGCACGGCATAGCAGGGCAGGGAGGCGACGACGACGAGGGTCAGCCAACCGCTGTAGCACAGCATCACCGCGATGAAGACGCCGGCGAACAGCAGGTCCAGCAGCACGGTGAGGGCGTTGCCCGTGAGGAAGGCGCGCAGGTTCTCCAGCTCGCGCACGCGGGCCACCGAATCGCCGACGCGGCGCGTCTGGAAATACGACAGCGGCAGCGCCAGCAGGTGCCGGAACAGGCGCGCGCCGAGCTCGACGTCGATGCGGCTGCTGGTGTGGGCGAACACCCAGCCGCGCAGCGCGCCCAGCGCGACCTCGAACACCATCACCACGCCCAGGCCGACCGCGATCACGTCCAGCGTCGTGAAGCCCCGATGCACCAGCACCTTGTCCATCACGACCTGGAAGAACAGCGGCGTGGCGAGCGCGAAGAGCTGCAGTGCGAGGCTGACGGCCAGCACCTCGGCGAGCAGCCGCCGGTACTTGACGAGGGCGGGGATGAACCAGGTGAAGTCGAAGCGGCCCCAGTCGGCAGCGGCCGAGGCGCGGGAGCTGAAGAGGATCAGCTCGCCGGTCCAGCGCTGCTGCAGCGCATCGAGCGGGATCGATTCGGGCTTGCCGGTGGCGGGGTCGAGGATCAGGGCATGCTGTCCGTCGACGCGGGCCAGGATGAAGAATCCGTCGGTGCCTCGGGCCATGGCGGGCAGCGGGGTGGTCGGCAGGCGTTCGGCGCGGACGGTGACGCGCCTGGCATGCAGCTGCAGACGCTGCGCGGCGAGGAGGAGGTCCGGGGTGGCGACCGGCGCAGCTTGGCTCGCCATGTCGTGGGCAAGCTGGTCCGCCTCGGCGGCGACGCCGTGGAAGCGCGCCATCATCACCAGGCAGGCGAGGCCGGAGTCGGTTGGCAGCATGGGCATGATCGCCGGTGCCCTAGACGCGGACGCTGGTGATCGACCAATAGTTCCTCACCCCGACGTCGTTCAGAATCTCGCTGTACGACTTCGAGCCGTCGGCAGTGTGTGCTGCAGCGAGTGCGGCGACGAGTGCGTCGACGGACGCATTTGTGATGGTGGCGGTTGTGCGCTGGGTCGAGTCGCTGAAGACGGAGTCGAACGTGGCGGTGATCTGCTCGATGACGTTCTCGCTGCCGTCTCCCCAATGGGCCACGGTGATCCTGTCGCTGTTGCGAAGGTCGGAGATCGTCAGATTGCCGTCCGTCATGTCGAACCACATGTTGAGCGCCGAGATGGACGACCATTCGAGCGTGTCGGCGTTGCTGCCCTTGTCGTAGTCGACGATGGTGTCCGCGCCGTCGCCGACGGCGTAGCGGTAGGTGTCGCTGCCCGTTCCGCCCATCAAGGTGTCATCGCCGGTGCCGCCCACCAGGGTGTCGTTTCCGGCGGCCCCGTACACCACATCGTTGCCGGCGAGCCCGCTGAGGGTGTTGTTTCCGGCGTCGCCGCGCACCCCCTCGTCGCCCGCGGTTCCCTCCGAATTGGTCGCCATGCCCCACACCGCCGTTTTGACGTGCAGGGCCGCCAAGGTAGCCAGTCCAGTTGTCGGGAAGGACCAGGCGGCGAGCGCCTGCGCCAGCGTGTCGACATCGTCGTCGTCGATGGAGCGCGTCCTGTTCGAGAGGCTGTCGTAGGCAGTGATCGTCTCGATGCGTGAGGCGTCCGTGCCCCAGTCTCCGAGGGTGATCGTGTCGCCGTTCTCCTTGACGCGCACCAGCATGTCGTTGCCACTGCGGGTGAACCACAGGTCGGTCAAATTGATCCGCTGCGAGGACGTTCCGGTGGACAGGTCCAGGGTGTCGTTGTTGCTGCCGGTGTCGTAGTCCGTGATCGTGTCGGAGCCGTCGCCTTGTTGGTAGACGTACGTGTCATCGCCTGCGCCGCCCTGCAGCGTGTCGTCGCCGGTGCCGCCCACCAGCAGGTCGGCACCGGCCTTGGCGATCAGGGTGTCGTCACCCCCGCCGCCTTTCAAGGTGTCGGCATAGGCCGTGCCCAGCAAGGTGTCGTTGATGCTGTCGCTCCCGGTGAGCTCGCTGCCGATGACATGGTCGCGGATGTTTGTCAGGTTCCAGCTCAGGGGGTTGCCCTTGGCGTCGACCACGCCGTCGAATTGGATCTGCTGCAGCGGGTTGAAGCCGCTGTCCTGGCCCTCGGTGAAGCCGAAGTTCTGGACGCTGATGCTGTCGGTGTTGCTGCTGGTCGTCTTATTGAGACTGAGCACGAGGGCCTTGCCGGAGATGGTGAGCTTCACATCCGACAAGCTCACGTTCGACAGCAGTTCGATCGTGTTGAGCCTGCTGGTCGAGCTGTCATAGCTGGAGATTAGCGTGTCCTGGTCGTCACCGAGGCCGAACCGGTAGGCGTTGTCGCCCGTCCCGCCGTTGAGTGTGTCATTGCCGTCACCGCCGTACAAGGTGTCGTTGCCGGCGTCACCAATCAACACGTCGGCCCCTTCCTGGCCCTGGACCAGGTCATCGCCGGTGGTGCCGGACAGGCTGTCGGCCCGGTCGGTGCCCGAGAGCAGCTTGTCCAGGATGTCCTGCGCTTTGAGGGGGCTGTTCGGGTCATCCTGGAAGGTGATGGACTGCAGCGGGCTGTAGCCGTTGCCCAGGCGCGCCTTGTAGAGGAAGTCCTGGACCGTGATCTGGTCCTTGTCGTTGCCGTCGAACTGGATGACCAGCGAGGTGCCCGACATTTCCAGCCGCATTGTGTCTGCGGAGAACCCGGTGCCGAACGCCAGCGTGTCCTGCTTGCCGAGGGTGGCGTCGTAGATGGAGGCGAGCGTGTCGTGGCCATCGCCCACGGAGAATTTGTAAGTGTCGCTGCCGGCACCACCCTGGATCGTGTCGTTGCCGGCGTGGCCGATGAGCGTGTCGCTGCCGGAGGTCCCGACCAGGCTGTCGTTGCCGTTCGTGCCCTCGGTCAGGTGGGTCAGAATATCTGCCAGTTTCCAGCTGTTGCCATCGGTGAAGGTGATGGCCTGCAGCGGGTTGTAGACATTGCTTGCGCTGCCTTGGTAGAGGAAATCCTGCACCGTGATCTGATCGGTCCCCTTGTCGATCTTGATGACGAGCGACGAGCCCGACAGGCTGAGGCTGACGTTCTCCGCCACGATCGCCTGCGTCGGGTCCGTGGGATCTGCTGGGGTGAACACCAGGGTGTCTGTCTTGCCCGCAGTGCTGTCGCGGGTGGAGGCGATCACGTCCTGGCCGTCGCCCCGGCTGAATTCATACTGGTCGCTGCCCATGCCGCCGATCAGGCTGTCGTTGCCGCCGTGGCCGATGAGCACGTCGTTGCCCGAACTGCCGGTCAGCGTTTCGCTGGCGCTGGTGCCGGTGGTGCTGGCCTTGGCGCTGCCGCTGCTGCCGTCCACCGCCGAGCGGATCGCGGCCAGCTCCCAGAGCGTCGATGACTTGCCGGTGCCCGCGTCGGGGATACCGGTGAACTCGATGCACTGCAGGGGGTTGTAGCTCCCGTCGCTGCCGCTGCTGTCGAAGCCGAAGTTCTGGACGGTGATCGAGTCGCTGCCGGTCCCGTCGGCGGCCTTGATGCCGATCACGAGGGATGAGCCCACCCGCGTGAAGCTGAGCTGCGACGTCTGGGTGATGCCCGAGCCGAGCTGCAGGGTGTTGTGCCGGCCGGTCGCGGTGTCGGTGCTGCCGGCGAGCGTGTCCTGGCCGTCGCCGAGCTGGAAGACGTAGGTGTTGTTGCCGGTGCCGCCGGACAGCATGTCGTTGCCGGTGCTGCCGGTCAGCGTGTCGTCGCCGCCTCGGCCCTCGAGCGAATCGTTGCCGGCACCCCCGGTGATCTTGTCCGCGCCGATGGTGCCCGCCACGGTGTCGTTGCCGTCGGTGCCCTTCTGCAGCAAGGCGAGGATCTCGGAGAGGTGGAGGGTGTTGCCGTTGGAGAATTCGATCGCCTGCAGCGGGTTGTAGCCGTTGTCGACACGGTCGCGGTACAGGAAGTCCTGCGCGGTGATCTGGTCGGTGCTGTTGTTGGCGAAGCGGATGACGAGGTCGTCGCCGGCGGTGCCGAGCAGCAGGCTGCTCTCGTCGGCGATGCTCTCGAGCACCAGCGCGTCCGCCTTCCCGCTGGCCGTGTCGTAGGGCGAGGTGACGGTGTCGTGCCCGTCGCCGGTTTTGAAGATGTAGCGGTCGCTGCCGGCTCCGCCGTTCAGCAGGTCGTTGCCTGCGCCCCCGGTCAGGACGTCGTTGCCCGCCGTGCCGGTCAGCATGTCGTTACCGGGTCCGCCGGTGGTGAGCTGGCTGATGATCTGGGCAATGCCGATCGTGGCCGTGCTTCCTTTGAACGTGATCTGCTGCAAGGGGTTGTAGGCGTTGTACGGATCGTCCTGGTAGAAGAAGTCGTTCACCGTCACCTGGTCCGTGCTGCCGGTGATGCGGATGAGCAGTGCGTTGCCTGTGCGGCTGAACGACAGGTCGGTCGCTGCGATACCAATGAATTCCAGCCTGTCGCTCTTGCCGGCCGTGGTGTCGCGGCTGGAGGCGATCACGTCCTGCCCGTCCTTGGCGTTGAACTGGTAGACGTCGCTGCCGCTGCCGCCTTCCAACGTGTCGTTGCCGCCAAGGCCGACCAGCGTGTCGTCGCCGCTCGAGCCCCGCAACAGTTCGGCCCCCGGGCCGCCTTCGACGAGGCCGCTGGACGAGGTGCTGCTGCTGCCCGGCAGCAGGGCCTGGATCGTCGCCAGGTCCCAGAAGGTGGGTGTCGTGCCGTCCGTACCCGGGACCGCGTCGAAGCGGATCCCCTGGAGCGGGTTGTAGACGGTGTCCGCGCCGGAGAAGGCGAAGCTGTCGACGGTGATCGAGTCGGTCGACGAGGCCGCGAAGCCGATGACCAGGGCGCTGCCCGAGCGGGTGAGCGTCAGCCCGGCGGTGGTGGTGATCTTGTCGCCCAGGGCCAGCACGTTCAACTTGCCGGCCGTGCTGTCGGTGCTGTAGCCGATGGTGTCGCGACCGTCGCCGAGGTTGTAGACGTAGGTGTCGTTGCCGGTCCCCCCGACGAGGCTGTCGTTGCCCGCGCCGCCCGTCAGCGTGTCGGCCCCGTCGCGTCCGTCGAGGGTGTCGTTGCCAGCGCCCCCATGGATGTCGTCCGCGCCCGTGCTGCCGTTCAGGCTGTCGTTGCCGCTGGTGCCCGCGTAGAGCTGCACCAGGATGTCAGCCAGCTTGAGCGTGGAGAGGGTCCCCTCCGCGTCGACGTATTCGATCGCCTGCAGCGGGTTGTAGGCCGCGTCCTTGTAGAGGAAGTCCTTGACGGTAATCTTGTCCGTCGTGTTGGCGCTGAAGCGGATGATCAGGTCGTCGCCCGAGGTCGAAAGGCTCAAGTCCGTGCTGCCGGAGACGGCCAGGGTGTCGATCTTGCCGGCGGTGGTGTCGCGGGACGAGGCGATGGTGTCCTGCCCGTCGCCCAGGGTGAAGAGGTAGCGGTCGGATCCGGCGCCGCCGTCGAGGGTGTCGTTGCCCTTGCCGCCGGTCAGGATGTCGTCGTTCGCGGTGCCGCGCAGGCTGTCGTTGCCGGCGGTGCCGGTGGTGAGCTGCTCGACGATCCACGGGATGTCCCAGAACTTGCCGTCGCCCCGCAGGTCGCTGAACTCGATCCGCTGCAGCGGATTGAAGGCGTTCAGGGGGTTGTCGCCGTAGAAGAAATCCTTGACCGTGACCTGGTCGGTGCCGGCGAGCTGGATCAGCAGGTCGCTGCCGGATCGGCTGAAGCGCGCCGCGTCGTGCGTGACGTCCAGCACCAGCGTGTTGAGTTTGCCGGCCGCGGCGTCCCAGGTCGACGACAAGGTGTCGTGGCCGTCGCCGGTGGCGAAGAGCACGGTGTCGTTGCCGGTACCGCCCTGGATCGTGTCGTCGCCCGGGCCGCCCTGGAGCGTATCGTCGCCGGTGGTCCCGGTCAGCAGGTGGGTGCCGTTGTCGGTGATGACGCTGCCGCTCATGAGGGCTCCAGAGAAGGGACGTAGGAGCGGGCCAGCTTAGGAGGCCGGTTCCGTGCCCGTCTACGGTTCAAAGCGACCCCTGGACGGAACTGGACCGGAAACCCGGTCATATTCCACTCACCGCGGACCGCTCCCCCGCGGTGTACTGCCTGGGTGTCGCACTGCGCGATTTCGCCCTGGAGTTCCCGTTCATGAGCGTCCGTCCGTCCTACACCCTGCGCCTGGCCGGCGTGCTGGTGGCCACCGCCGTCGCGCTGCCCGCGGTCGCCCGCTGCATCGACGATGAGGGGGCCGAGCCGCGCGCCAGCTTCGGCGGTTCGACGGTGGCGGGCGATGCGGGTGGGCCGCGCGCCACGCTGCAGGCGATGGTCCAGGAGGCGCTGAAGCGCAGCCAGGCCATCGGCGCCGCCAAGCTGCTGGCCGAGGCGGCCGCGGCGGACGTCGACGAGACCCGCATGTCGCGGCGCCCGCAGGCGGGCCTGAGCGGCACGCTGGGCCGCGTCGGCAGCTCCGGACCGAACGTCGAGTCGGTGAGCGGCAACCAGGCCCGCGTGTCCCTGAGCGTGACGGCGCCGCTGTACGACGGCGGCCGCATCACCCAGCTGACCGATTGGCGCACCCACCTGGCCGAGGCCGCCCGCCTGGGCCAGATCAGCGCCCAGGAGCAGGTCGCGCTGCAAACCGTCTCGCTGGCGCTGGACCGCTCTCGCTACCGCATGCAGGCCCAGGTCTACCAGCAGTACTCGCGCAAGATGAGCTGCCTGGTCGAGGCGCTGGAAACCATCGTGCGCGCCGACAAGGGCCGCACCAGCGAACTCGTGCAGGCGCAGAAGAACCAGCAGCAGGCCGACCTGCAGCAGGTGCAGACGCTGTCGATGGTGCGCCAGATCGAGGTCAAGCTGCGCCGCTTCGTCGGCGACGGCCTGCCCGGCACCGAAGGCCTGTCCTCGGTGCTGCTGGACGTGCCCAAGCTGGACGAGGTGCTCGCCCAGGCCGACAACGCGGCCGAGATCGCCCAGCTCGACCAGCAGGCCGAGGCGGCCGAGAGCTACGCCCGTGCCGTGGTGGCCGGGCAGAAGCCGCAGGTCAACTGGACGGTGGGCGGCGGCAAGGCGCGGGGGGCCGGCGACGGCACCAACTGGTCGGCCGGCGTCAGCTTCAACATCCCGCTCTACAACGCGGGCAACGACTACTCCGCCTCGGCCGCCCGCAAGCGCGCCGACGCGGCCCGGCTGCAGCGCGGCGACGCGCTGGAAGCCCGGCGTTTCCGCATGACCGAGGTCCACGAGCAGGCCACCTCGGCCTTCGACCGGGCCCAGCGCGTGATCTCGGTGCTGCGCGACAGCGACCGGGTGCGCAACTTCACCCTGCAGCAGTGGCAGCAGCTCGGCCGCCGCTCGCTCTTCGACGTGATGGCCGCCGAGGGCGACCACTACGGCCTGCGCGTCGCGTATGTCAACGCGCTGTACGACGGCGAGCAGGCGAATGCGCTGCTGCGCTCGCTGGGCCTGGGCATCGGCGCCTGGCTGCAATGAACCACACGGAAGCTCCGACCATGGGAACCAACGACACCGCCCTGCTTGCCCCGCTGGCCCTGCATCCGCAGGCCTTCATCGACCCCGAGGCCCACGTGCACGGCGACTGCGTCGTCAAGAGCGGGGCGCACGTCTGCCGCGGCGTGACCATCGACGCCGGCTGCCACATCGGCGCCAACGTGGTGTTCGTCGAGGCCGAGGGCCACGAGCCGATCGGCACCACGGTGCGCCGCCAGGCCTGGATCGGCGCCAATTCCACCGTCTACGGCGGCCTGACGATCGGCGCGAAGGCGGTGGTCCGCCCCGGCTCCGTCGTGACCCGCTCGGTGCCGCCCGGCGCCATCGTCGAGGGCAACCCGGCGGCGATCGTCGGCTACGTCGACACCGCCAAGGGCCCGGCCGGCCCGGTGCACACCTCGGCCGCATCGAACGGCTTCCGCATCGAGCCGACGGCCGTCAAGGGCGTCACGCTGCACCATTTCCCGATCATCCGCGACATGCGGGGCGACCTGACGGTGGGCGAGTTCGACCGCCACGTGCCGTTCAAGCCGCTGCGCTACTTCATGGTGTTCGGCGTGCCCAGCCGCGAGATCCGCGGCGAGCATGCCCACCACCGCTGCCACCAGTTCCTGATCTGCGTGCGCGGCAGCTGCGCCGTGGTGGCCGACGATGGCCACAGCAAGGTGGAGGTGGTGCTGGACTCGCCGCAGCAAGGGCTGTACCTTCCGCCCATGACCTGGGGCATCCAGTACAAGTACTCGCCGGACGCGATGCTGATGGTGTTCGCCTCCGACTACTACGACGCCGCGGACTACATCCGCGACTACGGCGCGTTCACCGACCTGGTCGCCAAGCAATGACCGGGCCGCGGATCGGCAAGGCCGGACGCGTCCAGGGCAAGACGCTGGTATTCCGGGACGCCGCGGCGAACGACGCGGCGTTCATCCTCGGCCTGCGCACCGACGAGGCCAAGTCGCGCCACCTGTCGCGCACGTCGGGCCTGCTGGCCGACCAGCAGGCCTGGCTCGCTGCCTATGCGGGGCGGGACACCGAGGCCTACTTCATCATCGAGAACCTCGCCGGCGAGAAGCTCGGCACCGTGCGGCTCTACGACGCCCGGGTGATCGACGGCGAGAGCAGCTTCTGCTGGGGCAGCTGGATCCTGTCGGACGCCGCCCCGTCCTCGGCGGCGATCGAGTCGGCGCTGATGGTCTACGCGTATGCCCTCGATACCCTGGGCTTTACGAACGCGCACTTTCAGGTCAACCTTGGGAATGAGCGCGTTTGCGCCTTCCACGAACGCTTCGGCGCCCGGCGGGTCTCGCAGGACGAGGTCGAGATCGAGTACACGCTGGCGAACGCGGCGATCCGCGAGGCGATGAAGCGCTATGCCCGATTCCTGCCGGATCCCCTGAAAGTGAGCATCTGACATGGTCCCCTTCCTCGACCTCAAGTCCGTGCAGCTGCGGCAGCGCGCCGAGCTGGTGGCCGCCTTCGAGCGCGTGCTCGATTCCGGCTGGTACATCATGGGCGACGAGCTCAAGCGCTTCGAGCAGGAGTACGCGGCCTGGTGCGGCGCGGCGCACTGCGTCGGCGTGGCCAACGGGCTGGACGCGCTGAGCCTTGCGCTGCGGGCGCTGGACGTCGGCCCGGGCGACGAGGTGATCGTGCCGTCGAACACCTACATCGCGACCTGGCTCGCGGTGACGCACGTCGGCGCCACCCCGGTGCCGGTGGAGCCGGACGAACGCACGCACAACATCGACCCGGCCCGCATCGAGGCCGCGGTCACGCCGCGCACCCGGGCCATCATGCCGGTGCACCTCTACGGCCAGCCGGCCGACCTGGCGCCGATCCTGGAGATCGCCCGCCGCCGCGGCCTGCGCGTGGTCGAGGACGGTGCGCAGGCGCATGCGGCGCGCTACAAGGGCGAACGCCTGGGCGCGCATGGCGACGCGGTGGCCTGGAGCTTCTACCCGGGCAAGAACCTGGGTGCGCTGGGCGACGGCGGGGCCGTGACGACGCACGACGAGACGGTGGCGAACCGGCTGCGCGAGCTGCGCAACTACGGCTCCAAGGTCAAGTACCACAACGATGTGGTGGGCTGGAACTCGCGGCTCGACGAGCTGCAGGCCGCGCTGCTGCGCGTCAAGCTGCCGACGCTGGAGTCCGACAACCGGCATCGCGCGGCGATCGCGCAGCGCTACCTGCAGGCCTTCGCCGACCTGCCGCTCGTGCTGCCCGTCGTGCCGGCCTGGGCCGATCCGGCCTGGCACCTGTTCGTGGTGCGCCACCCGCAGCGCGATGCGCTGGCCAAACGCCTGGCCGATGCCGGCATCGGCACGGTGATCCACTACCCGGTCGCGCCGCACCTGCAGCCGGCCTTTGCCGGGCTCGGGCTGCAGCGCGGTTCGCTGCCGGTCTCCGAGGCGATGCATGCGCAGGTGCTGAGCCTGCCCATCGGCCCGACGCAGCCGGACGCGCAGACCCAGGAGGTGATCGACGCGGTGCGAACGGCCGTGCAGGCCCTGGGCTGAACCGATGAACATCACGACCGTCATCCCGGCCTACAAGACGCGCTACATCCACGACCTGCTGCACTCGCTGCGCTACCAGACGCGGCCCTCGCAGAAGGTCATCATTTCCGACGACAGCCCGCACGGCGAGTTCCGCGAGGTCTTCCACTCGGACACCTTCGCGCAACTGCGCGCGGGGCTGGACATCGAGTTCCACGAGGGCCCGCGCAACGGCGCCTACGAGAACCTGAAGCACCTGGTGCGGCTGTGGAACGGCCGCTCCGAGTTGTTGCACATCATGCTCGACGACGACGTGATGTACCCGGAGTTCTACGAGCGGCACCTGGTGGCGCACAGCTCGGCCGACTTCTCCTGCTCGGTGAGCCGGCGGTGGGTGGCGAACGAGGCGGGGCAGCCGATGACCGGCCAGCCGGTGCCGGCGGCGATCGCGCACAACGCGAGCCGCATGATTGCGCTCAACGACGACGTGATGTTCATGAGCACGGTCGCCGAGTGCAAGAACTACTTCGGCGAGTTCTCGAACGCCATCTTCCGCGCTGACTGCGCCGACATGCTGCTGAAGCCGGCGCTGGGCGACGTCTCGTACGCCGGGCTGTGGGACCTGGGCGCCTTCGTCGCGGCGAGCATCCGGCGTCCGCTGTGCCACATCCAGGACCACCTGGGCTATTTCCGCATCAGCGCGGGGCAGAACTCGTCGAACGTCAACAGCCCCTTCATGAAGGGGGCGCACCTGGGCTTCGTCGCGCTGGCGGTGGGCGGGCAGCGCATCGGCCGGCTGGGCGACGAGCTGGCGCGCCAGTGCTATCGGATCATCCAGCCGGCGCTGAACCTGCGCTACGGCAGCCAGCCCGACATGCAGCCCTTCTGCGCGCTGCTGCCCGAACTGGAGGCGGGGGCGAGCGGGGCGCAGGAGCGCTTCATCGGCGCCTGGAACGACTTCCTCGCAACGCACGGCTTCTGAACGGCACGACGATGTCCCGGCTCGACCGCTGGAAGGCCTACATCTCGAAGAGCAACCCGCTCGAGCTCGAGACCTGGGTGCGCGGGCTGCTCATCCATTACTTCTTCCACGTCTCCGACCGGCAGATCGTCGAGGTGCAGGTCCCTGCCGACAAGCCGGGCGCGCCGCGCACGGTGAACCTGATGACGCCGACGGTGTTCAAGGGCGCGGGGCGCATCCGCCTGGCGCCGACGGTGGTGTTCGGGGTGCCGCGCTCGCCGGGCAGCTACGGTTGCAGCTATGTCGAGGCGCGCACGCCGCAGTCGCTGATCGAGATCGGCGAGGGCACGGTGATCAACAACCGGGCGGTGATCGTGTCCGAGGGGGCGCAGGTGCGCATCGGGCAGCGCTGCCTGATCGGCGCGGAATTCCAGGTGCTGGACTCGAATGCGCACGAGCTGGCGCTGGGGCAGCGGCACGTGCCGGACCGCCACCCGCAGCCGGTGGTCATCGAGGACGAGGTCTTCATCGGCAGCCGCGTGACGCTGCTCAAGGGCTGCCGCATCGGGCGCGGCAGCGTGATCTCGGCCGGCGCGGTGGTGCCGCCCAAGTTCGAGGCGCCGCCGCTGTCGGTCATCGCGGGCAACCCGGCGCGCATCGTCGGCCGGGTGGCTGTGCCGCAGGAGTAAACGACCCGGTTTTCGCTGTTCAACGTTCGACTCACACAAGCAGGAGGCAAGACATGCACGAGGAACTCATCGCATCGGTGGCCAACGACTGGTGGTACTACAACGTGGAGCTGGCGCCGGGGCAGATCACCAAGGGCACGCACATGCCGCGCGTGCCGATGATGCCGCGCATGCTGCTGCGCAATGCGAACCTGCAGGGCATGGAGTGCCTGGACATCGGCAGCATGGAGGGGCTGATCCCGACGCTGATGACGCGCCAGGGCGCGAAGCGGGTGCTGGCGACGGATGCGCTGCCGCACTGCGAGAAGAAGATGAACGCGATCAAGGCGATCTACGGCGTCAACTTCGACTTCAAGCAGGTGGGGCTGCTCTACGACCTGAGCGTGAAGCTGCGCGACGAGGGCGGCTTCGACTTCATCAACCTGTCGGGCGTGCTGTACCACGTGTTCTCGCCGATGCATGTGCTGGCGGGGATCCGGCCGCTGCTGAAGAAGAACGGGCTGATGATCGTGTCGACCAACGTGATGCACCGCGAGGGCCACACGCTGGAGTACAACCACCGCGGCAACCTGCAGCGCGAGACCAACACCTTCTGGTACCACTCGGTGCCGATGCTGGAATCGCTGATCCGCTTCTTCAAGATGGTGCCGATCGACTGCTACTACTGCCCGCATTCGGACGTGAACCCGGCCAACTTCGCGCCCGGCGTGGACAGCGGCTACATGTCGGTGATGTGCCGCGCGGTGGACGACCCGGACATCCAGGACGGCGACGTCTGGGCGGCCGGGGCGCGGATGGCGTCGTGGGAGTTCCTGTCGCTGTGCAACGGCGAGATGATGAACGGGCAGCCCCGCTCATCGATCTCGTACCGCGGCGACCAGGACGCGGCGGGCGGCAAGGCGCCGAAGGGCATCGACCTGTTCCAGACGATTGCCGACGAGCGGCATGTGGTGCGGGCGGTGGATGATTCGCGGAATGCGCATACGTTGCGGCTGGCGGACATGTATTGAGTCAGTCATCATCGGAGCTGGATTCGCTGTCCGACTCGCTGTCCGACTCGACAGGCTGCTTCATCATGTTCCGACCCAGGAGGAGCGCGCTGCGGCCGTCGCTGCCTTGACAGATGCCCGCGGGCAGCTCTTGCAGCTTGGCCCGCCGCCCGGTGTATGACTGCGTTACCTCGCGGGCGTCCCCGACCTGCACGTCGCCGTTCACGTAGGCAGAACACGGCTCGTCATACAAACGCTTCAGATCAATGACGACCTGGTTGGGACAGTGGTGATGGGCCCAGGCGTGCATCGCGTCCAAGTCTTGTGCGAGCATCCTCCTGATGGGGAAGAGGCCGCCGGTGGCCGGGTCTCTGGCCTGTATCCAGAGGGATGTAGGCTGGAGTGCAGCCAGCCACAGCTCCAACGTGGCTCGCGTCTCGGGTGCGTGGAGTTGCTTGGCGGGATAGTGATACACGCCAAAGCGGCCGTCCAGACCGATTCCGCTGATCAGCATGCAGCTGAACAGCTGGCTCGTGTGGACTTCGCATGGGCGTGTGTTTGGGTCTGCTGCGGGGGGGAAGACAATGGCTTGACCCATCTCCACGTAGACGCATCCAGTTCGATCAAGAGACGGCACGTCGTGGGACGGGAGCGCGTTCAAGGCAGCCAAGGTTTCAGCGGGTGAGGGCCTGTCGGCCGGTGTAGGTGCGTAATTGCTGTATTCCACCCAGTCTCCGGTAGGCAGCAGGCTCATGACCCGGATTTTCACGGGCGATCGCGGTGGGGCGTCACCCCGCACATCGACAAGTGTCGTGTCCAGGGTGTAAACATCGAAAGGCGGCGGACGTTTGGGGGGGGCGGGCAGGCCCGTCGACGCGGTGCGCGCGCCGAGGTCGAGCGTCAGGGTGTGGAAGCGTTTCGACGGGCGAGAGCCGGGCGGAAATGCTGTGAGGTCGATCTCCAGGCCACGGAAATCATGAACCTCGAGAACGTCCAGGTCAAGGTGATTGGCATGTGTCGGGTACCGCGTCATCTTGGCGGGAAGGCGCAATCTCAGGCCGCGATCCGCTGCTGACTTCTTGCGTGAAAAAACCAGCGCCCAAGCGCGCCAAAGTTGGCCCGGCAGTCGGAGTACAACCCAAGGCGGCAGCGTGCGCAAATCCAGAGTCCGCCGACAAAGGGCGTGACGCAGACAGTCTTTGTGGATTGACGTGAGGTGCAAGTTTTCGATGATCTCCTCTGGCGTCGCCGTCGGGGATGGCTCGGCTACAGAGGTTTCCGAAAATCCACGGCCCCTGGTGTCCGGATGCGTCCACCTGTGAATCGGAACGAACGTGGGCTCGCCGCTTGAGTTTGTGGAAGCCTGCAGCAAGCCGTCGTCAGGTGGGCCGACAGACACGATATCGTCCATGCCTGGCCAGACTGTCACGTTGCGCCCTGGTTCCTGCCTCGAGATGTAAAGTGCGATGCATCTTCTCGCCAGGTTCTCCGCGGCTTGCGGCCGAAGGTTCAGCTCGACGCCTTCATATGCAGGCGCTTCGATGTAGGAGAGTTGGGGATAGCAGAGCATCGCTTCGGGCATGCAACTCATGTTCGGCGGCAGGATGACGTTGCTCACTCCACCAGCGGCGTCGTCAAGTGCTGTCCAGGCCTCCGGTGGAAGATGCGTCACCGCCTGCGCGTCGAGCATGCCGAGATGCAGCGTATTTCCTGACAATGCGACTGCCAGCGAATCGCGTAGGTTCGAATCAACCCCGTCGATGGCCTCGAGCCGCTGAATGAGGGATAGGGGCCGGTCGATGCTCTCGCTTCGGTCGTCAACGAGAGTCCGGAGTTGCAGCGATGCGGCGTTCATGGGATTTCCTGTTTGACGTTCCGGGTCTCGCAGGAAATCAAAGAGCGCTGGTTCAAGCGAATTGACGGGCTGCGTGACGTTTGCGGGCGCCGCGTGCAATACGCCACAAGCAGTGGGATCACCCGTTCGGGCTCGGTCGCTGCGCCGGCAACCTGAACACCGCCACCGCCTCCACCAGCCGCTGCGCCTGCAGCCGCAGGCTCTCCGCCGCCGCCGCGCTCTCCTCCACCAGCGCCGCGTTCTGCTGCGTGGCCTGGTCCATCTGCGCGATCGCGCTGCCGAGCTGCGTCACGCCGCTGCTCTGCTCGCCGGTCGCGGTGCTGATCTCGCCGACCAGGTCGGTCACCCGGCGGATCGCCTGCACCACCTCGTCCATGGTCGCGCCGGCCTGGTCGGCCAGCGTGCTGCCCTGGGCCACCCGCTCGACGCTGGTGCCGATCAGCGCCGTGATCTCCTTGGCCGCCGACGCGCTGCGCTGCGCCAGCGCCCGCACCTCGCCGGCCACCACCGCGAAGCCGCGGCCCTGTTCGCCGGCGCGCGCCGCCTCCACCGCCGCATTCAGCGCCAGGATGTTGGTCTGGAACGCGATGCCGTCGATCACGTCGACGATGGCGGCGATCTGGTTCGAGCTGTCGTGGATGCCCTTCATCGTCTGCACCACGCTGCCCACCACCTCGCCGCCGCGCTGCGCGACGCCGGTCGCCCCCTGCGCCAGCTGGTTCGCCTGCGCCGCATGGTCGGCGTTCTGCCGCACGGCCGCGCCCAGCTCATCCATCGAGGAGGCCGTTTCCTCCAGCGCCGCAGCCTGGCGCTCGGTGCGCTGGCTCAGGTCGTTGTTGCCCTGCGCAATGTCCGCACTCGCCATCGCGACGCCCTCGGCGTTGGCCCGCACGCCGCGCACCAGCTCGGTCAACTGGTGCTGCATGCGGCCGAGCGCCTGCAGCAGCAGTGCGGTCTCGTCCCGGCCGCGCGGATGCACCACCCAGGTCAGGTCGCCGCCGGCCACCGCCTGCGCCACCTGCACCGCCTCGCCGAGCGGGCGCACGATCATCCGGCTCACGCCGATGCCGACGACCACGCCCAGCACCGTCACGCCCAGCATCACGACCAGGCTCAACCGGATCGCGCGCCGCCCGTCGGCCGACGCCTCGGCGGCCGTCTCGGCGCTCGCGGCGGCGATGCGCCGCGCCGCCTCGTCCAGCAGCTTCACCGGTTCGCGGTCCATGCCCTTTACGCCGTTGTCGCCCGCCGCCGGGTCGAAGCCGGCCGCGACGAAGGCGGCATACCCCTGGCGGTAGCCCGCGCCCATGCGCGCATGGGCCTGCAGGAAGTGCTCGACCAGTTCACGCGTCTCGCCGGCGGGCAGCCGCTCGCGCAGACGCGTGCCGCCCTCGGCAACCTCCTTCTCCTCTTTCTGGAAGGCGCTCCAGTAGCGCTCCAGCTGCTGCGGGTCCTTGCCGCGCAGCAGGGTGTTCTTCCACTCCTGCACCTGGGTCTTGAAGCGCGCCTCCAGCTCGGCGGCGGCGCGCTCGTGGGCCATCTGCGCCTGGACCTCGGTGTCGAAGACGGACAGCGAGCGGTCGAGCCGGTGGATGCCGAACAGCGCGGCGAGCAGCAGCAGCGCGAGCGTGAACCCGAACGCAAGGGGAAGTTTCAGGTTCAGCTTCATGGCCCGATCCTCCAACTGCCGGCGGCAGGTGAAGCATAGCCCGGGACGCGCCCGGGCGGGGCTCGTCAGATCAGAGGGCCGGCGCGCTGCGCCTCGTCGGCCAGCAGGCGCTGCTGCTCGGCGCTGAGCCCGGCGGGCCCGGCCGAGGCCGCGTGCGGCGCGCCGGCGCTGCTGCCGGCGCCCAGCAGCTCCGCCGGCGCGGCGGCCAGCAGGTCCGCGAGCTGCGGAACCGGTGCCGGAACCGGCTGCTTCGCGAACCACACGTCGGCCATCTGGTGCGTCGCGCCGTCCGCCATCGTCACCCCCGAGACCAGCCCGAGCAGGTTGCCGTGGTCGACCTGGCTGCCGTTGACGGCATGCAGGTCCAGCGAGACCACGCCCGCGTCCACCAGCGTCTTCAGCTCCCCCGCGTCGGTCTTGCCGTCGTGGTTCGCATCCACCCACACCCGCAGGTCGCGGAAGGCGGCGTCCGCGGCATCGATCCTGCCATCGTGGTTGGTGTCCAGCTGCGCCAGCGCCGCATAGCCGTTCGCGGCCCGGCTGCCGTCGGCCAGGCGGGTGCCGATGCCGAACAACTCGCTGCCGTCGTTCACCACTCCATCATGGTTGCGGTCCATCGCCAGCAGGGCCGAGCCCTCGGCGATCCAGCCGGTGCGCACCGCCTGGCCGGTCGCGGCGACGTCGAAGTTCACCCCCTGCGCCGCCCCGCTGGTGTGGATGCCGGTGCCGGCCAGGTCCAGCACGATCGGCGTCACCGACAGCAGGGCCGAGACCTGCGCCCCCGACATCACGCTGATCGACTCCGCCGAGAAGGCGGCCACCTGCTGCGGCGTCATCGCCGCGATGTCGGCGGTCTCCATCGCCACCATCTGCGCGGTGGTCAGCGCGGCGACGTGGTCGACCGTCAGGCCGGCGACCTGCTCGGTGCCCAGCGCCACGATCTGCGCCGTGCTCAGCGCGACGAACTGGTCGGTGCCCAGCGCGCCGATCTGGTCGCTGCCCAGCGCGTGGAAGGCGGCCGTGCCCAGCGCCCGCAGGTCGGCGGTCTGGATCGCCGCCACCTGCGAGGCGTCCAGCGCCGCGGCCTGGGCGCTGGTCAGCGCGGCGAACTGCGCCGTGCCCATCGCCACGATGCCCTCGGTCGTCAGCGCGCCGATGGCGGCGGCGCTCAAGGCCCGCACTGCGGCGGTGCTCAGTGCCGCCAGGTCGGCCGTCTCCAGCGCCGCCGCCTGCACGGCGGTGAGGGCCGCCGCCTGCGCCGTCGACAGCGCGGCGAACTGGGTCGTGGTCAGCGCGTTCAGGTAGTCGGTCGCCAGCGCCCCGACCTGCGGCCCGGTCAGGGCGGCGATCTGCCCGGTGGTGAGCGCCGAGAACTGGCCGGGGCTGAGTGCGCCGATCTGCTCCGGCGTCAGCGCCCGGAAGGCGGCCGAGCTCAGTGCGCGCAGGTCGTTCGTCTCCAGGACCGCCAGCTGGTCGGTCGTCAGCGCGGCCGACTGGGCGGCCGTCAGCGCCGCGGCCTGCGCGGTGGTCATCGCGACGATCTCGCCCGCCGTCAGCGCGGCCACCGCCGAGGCGCTGAGGGCCCGGATGGCCGCGGTGTTCAGGGCGGCCCAGTCCGCGGTCTCCAGGGCGGCGACCTGCGCCGGCGCGAGCGCCGCCACCTGCGCGCTCGTCATCGCCGCGAACTGGGCGGTGCCCAGGGCCTGCAGGTCGTCGGTGCTGAAGGTCGCCACCTGGGCCGGTGTCAGCGACGCGACCTGCGTGGTGGTCAGCGCTGCCAGCTGCGCCGGGCTCAGCGCCTCGATCTGCGCCGCGGACAGCGCCCGGAAGGCCGCGGAACTCAAAGCCCGCAGGTCGGCCGTCTCGATGACCGCCATCTGCTCCGGCGCCAGGGCGCTGACCTGGGCCGAGGTCAAGGCCGCGAACTGCGTGGTGCTCAGCGCCTGCAGGTCGTCGCTGCCCAGTCCTGCGATCTGCACCGGCGTCAGCGTGGCGATCTGGCCGGTGGTCAGCGCGCCGAACTGCGCCGGCGTGAAGGCGTCGATCTGCGCCGGGCTCAGCGCCTGGAAGGCCGACGAGCTCAGCGCGCGCAGGTCGGCGGTCTCGAGGGCGGCGATCTGCTGCGCCGACAGCGCGCTCACCTGCGCCGCGTTCAGTGCCGCCGCCTGGGCTGTGGTCAGCGCGGCGATCTCGTCGGTGCTCACCGCGGCGAAGGCCTGCGGGTCCAGGCTGCGGATCGCCGCCGTCGAGAGCGCGGCCCAGTCGGCCGGGGGCAGGGCGGCCAGCTGCGGGCCGCTCAACACCGCCGCCTGCGCGGAGGTGAGCGCCGCGACCTGCTGCGTCGTCATCTGCTGCAGGTCGTCGGTGCCGAGCCCGGCCACCTGAACCGGCGTCAGCGCCGCCACCTGCGTGGTGGTGAGCGCGCCGATCTGCTGCGGCGTCAGCGCGTCGATCTGTGCCGGGCTCAGGGCCTGGAAGGCGGCCGAGCCCAGGGCGCGCAGGTCGGCGGTCTCGAGCGCCGCGACCTGCTGGGTCGTCAGGCCCGCCACCTGCGCGGCACCGAGCGCCGCGAACTGCTGGGTCGTGAGGCTCTGCAGGTCACCCGTCGACAGCGACGCCAATTGGGCCGGCGTCAGCGCCGCGACCTGGTTCGTGCCGAGCACCGCCCATTGCGCCGTGCCCAGCGCGTCCAGCTGTGCGCCCGACAGGCCGCGCAGCGCGGCCGTCGTCAGCGCCCGCAGGTCGGCCGTCTCCAGGCCCGCGAGCTGCTGCGTCGTGAAGGCTGCCGCCTGCGCGCTGTTGAAGGCCGCGAACTCGGCCGTCGTCAGTGCGTTCAGCGTCGCGGTCGCCATCGCGGCGACCTGCGCCGGCGTCAACGCCGCCACCTGTGCGGTGGTCAACGCGACCAGCTGCGCCGTCGTCAGCGCATTCAGGTCCGCCGTCGGCAGCTGGGCCACCTGGGCGGGTGTCAGCGCCGCCACCTGCTGGGTGGTCAGCAGGCCGACTTCCTGCGTCGTCAGGGCCGCGAGCTGGGCGCTGTTCCAGCCGCGCAGCGCGGCGGGGGTCAGCGAGCGCAGGTCGGCGGTCTCCAGGTTCGCCGCCTGGAGGGTCGTGATCGCGCCGGCCTGCACCGGCGTCAGCATCGCGAACTGCGCCGTCGTCAGCGCGTTCAGCTCGGCCGTCGTCATGCCGGCGATCTGCTGCGTCGTCAGCGCCTGCACCTGGGCGTCGGTGAGCCCGGTGGTGCTGGACGTGGGGAGCGGCGTCGCCGGGCTCGTGGACGTGTTGCTGCCGCCGTCGCCGGACGAGAACAGGTCCCGCCACGCCGAGGGCAGCAGCTTGCCGACCAACCACTTGACGAAGCCGAATTTCATCTGGGTGTTGTTGTCGTGGATCAGCGTGCCGGCGCGGCACGCACCCCGGGGGTGCGCGCCGCGCCGTCAGCCTCCCTCCATCAGATCAGCGGGCCGATGTTCTTCAGGTGCTCTTCGTCGACGAGGAGCTTGTGGTCCACGTGCACCGCGGCGTGCGCGGCCGGCTGCGTCGTCGTCGTCGCGGCCGGGGCGCTGCCGCCGCCCAGCACGTCGCCGGTCGGCGCGGCCAGCACGTCGGAGAGCTGCACCGGCAGGTCCTTCGCGGCGGCCGAGGCCTCGGCGGTCGACGCCTTGCCGAACCAGACGTCGGCCATGTCGTGCTTCGCGCCGTCCGCCGTCGTGTAGCTCGACACCAGGCCCAGGAGGTTGCCGTTCTGCACCGTGCTGCCGGTGGCGGCATGCAGGTCCAGCGAGACGATCCCCAGCTCGGCCAGGCCCTTCAGCTCGCCAGCCTCGGAGATGCCGTCCTGGTTCGCATCCACCCACACCTTCAGCTTGTCGAAGTTCGCGTCCGCGGCGCTCAGCTTGCCGTCGTGGTTCGTGTCCTCGATCTTCATCGCCTCGTAGCCGTTGCCCGCGCGGGTGCCGTCGGCCTTCAGCGTGGCGACGCCGAACAGCTCGGTGCCGTCGTTGATCCGGCCGTCGCCGTTGCGGTCCATCACCAGCAGGCCGTCCGTCGCCGAGGCCCAGCCCACCTTGTTGGCATGGCCGCTCGCGTTCAGGTCGAAGTTGACGCCGTGCGCCGCCGACACCGTCGAGACGCCGTCGCCGTTCAGGTCCAGCACGATCGGCGAGGCCGCCATGAAGGCATCCAGCTGCGGCGACGACATCACCGCGATGTCCGCACCCTCGAAGGCCGAGATCTGCGTCATCGACATCGCCGCGATGTCCTGGGTCTCCAGGGCCATGGTCTGCGTCGTCGTCAGCGCGACGATCTGGTCGGTCGTCAGCGCGTGCGCCTGGGCGGTCGTGAACGCCGCGATCTGCGTGCCGCTCAGCGCCTGGAAGGTGTCGGTCGTGATGGCCTGGATCTGGTCGGTCGTCAGGGCCTGGATCGCGGCGGTGCTCAAGGCGCGGATGTCCGCGGTCTCCAGGTTGCCGATCTGCGTCGCCGTCAGCGACTGGACCTGGGCCGTGTTCATCACCAGGAACTGCGAGGCGGTGAACGCATTCAGGTCGTCCGTCGACAGGTGCGAGAGCTGCGAGGTCGTCAGGTTCGTCACCTGGCCGCCCAGCGAGGTCAGCTGGGTCGTGGTCAGCTCGGCCAGCTGCGCATCCGTCAGGGCGCGCAGCGAGGTCGAGGTCAGCGACCGCAGGTCGTTGGTCTCGATGACCGAGATCTGGTCGGTCGTGAAGGCCTGCACCTGGGCCGTCGACAGGGCCGCGAAGTGCGCCGTGGTGAGCGACTGGATGTCGTCGGTCGCCATCGTGCCGATCTGCGTCGGCGTCAGCGCCGCCGCCTGCGCCGTGGTCATCGCCGCGAACTGCGACGAGGTCAGCGCGTTCAGGTCGTCGCTCGACAGGCCGGCGACCTGCGTCGTCGTCAGCGAGGCGACCTGGCCGGTCGTCAGGGCCGCGAACTGGTCGGAGCCCATCGCGTCCAGCTGGGCGCTGCTCAGCGCGCGCAGGGCCGCGGTGCTCAGGGCACGCAGGTCATCCGTCTGCAGGGCCGCCATCTGGTCGGTGTTGAAGGCCTGGGCCTGCGCCGTCGAGAAGACCGCGAACTGCTGGGTGCCCAGCGCGTTCAGGTCGTCCGTGGTCAGCGTGCCGACCTGGCCGGCCGTCAGCGCCGCCACCTGGCCGGTGGTGAGCGCCGCCATCTGGTCGGACGTGAAGGCCGCCAGTTGCGCCGAGTCGAGCGCGCGGATCGCACCGGAGCTCAGGGCGCGGAGGTCGGCCGACTCCAGGGTCGGGATCTGGTCGGTCGTCAGCGCCTGGGCCTGCGCCGTCGTCATCGCGGCGTAGTGCGCCGTGCTCAGGGCACGCAGGTCATCCGACTGCAGGTGGCCGACCTGGCTCGCGGTCAGCGAGACCAGCTGGGCGGTCGTCAGGCCGGCGAACTGCGCCGTCGTCAGCGCGTTCAGGTCGTCGCTCGCCAGGTTCGACAGCTGGGCCGTCGTCATCGCCTGCACCTGGGCCACCGTCAGCTGGCCCATCTGGTCGGACGTCAGCGCGTCGATCTGCGCCGTGCTCATGTTGGCGATCGCCGAGGTGCTCAGGGCACGCAGGTCGGCCGATTCCAGGGTCGGGATCTGGTCGCTCGTCAGCGAGGCGACCTGGGCCGTCGACAGGATCGAGAACTGCTGCGTGTTCAGCGCGTTCAGGTCGTCCGAGGCCAGCGAGGACAGCTGCGTCGTCGTCAGCGCGGCGACCTGCGCCGTGGTCAGCGAGCCGATCTGGTCGCTGGTCAGGGCGGCGAACTGCGAGCTGTCCAGGCCGCGGATGCCGGCGGTGCTGATGGCGCGCAGATCGGCCGATTCCAGGTTCGGGATCTGGTCGCTGGTGAGCGCACCCACCTGGGCCGTCGTCAGCGCGGCGTAGTGGGCGGTGCCCAGGGCACGCAGGTCATCCGACTGCAGGCCGGCGATCTGCGTCGGCGTCAGCGAGACCAGCTGGGCGGTGGTGAGCGCGGCGAACTGCGCGGTGTTCAGCGCGTTCAGGTCGTCGGTCGTCAGGTTGCTCAGCTGGGCGGTGGTGAGGCCGGCGACCTGGGCGGTCGTCAGCTGGCCCATCTGGTCGCTGGTCAGGGCGTCGACCTGGGCCGTGGTCCAGTTGCGCAGCGCCGCGGTGCTCAGGGCGCGCAGGTCCGCCGATTCCAGGGTCGGGATCTGGTCGGTGGTGAGCGCGGCGATCTGGGTCGTCGACATCGCGGCGAAGTGGGCCGTGGTCAGCGCGTTCAGGTCGTCGCTGGCCAGCTGCGACAGCTGGGTCGGGGTCAGGGCGGCCACCTGCGCGGTCGTCAGGGCGGCGAACTGGTCCGAGGTCAGCGAACCGAGCTGCTCCGAGTTGAGCTGGCGCAGCGCGGCGGTGCTGATCGCACGCAGGTCGCTCGACTCGAGGTTGGGCAACTGGTCGCTGGTCAGCGCGGCGACCTGGGCGGTGCCGAGCGCCGCGAAGTGCGCCGTGCTCATGGCCCGCAGGTCATCGGACTGCAGGCCGGCGATCTGCGTCACCGTCAACGAGGCCACCTGGGCGGTGGTCAGCGCGGCGAACTGCGCGGTGTTGAGCGCGTTCAGGTCGTCCGTCACCAGGTTGCTCAGCTGGGCGGTGGTGAGGCCGGCGACCTGGGCGGTCGTCAGCTGGCCCATCTGGTCACTGGTCAGCGCGTCGATCTGCGCCGTGGTCCAGCCGCGCAGCGCAGCGGTGCTGATCGTGCGCAGGTCAGCCGATTCCAGGTGCGGGATCTGGTCGGTGGTCAGCGCGCCGAGCTGGGTGCTGGACATCGCGGCGAACTGCTGGGTGTTCAGCGCGTTCAGGTCGTCCGAGGCCAGCGAGGACAGCTGGGTGGTCGTCAGGGCGGCGACCTGCGAGGTCGTCAGTGAGGCGATCTGGTCGCTGGTGAGGGCGGCGAACTGGTCGCTGTTGAGGCCGCGGATGCCGGCAGTGCTGATCGCACGCAGGTCGGCGGATTCCAGGTTCGGGATCTGGTCGCTGGTGAGCGCACCGACTTGCGCGGTGGTCAGCGCGGCATAGTGGCCGGTGCCCAGCGCACGCAGGTCATCGGTCTGCAGGCCGGCGATCTGGGTGACCGTCAACGAAGCCACCTGGGCGGTCGTCAGGGCGGCGAACTGCTGGGTGTTCAGCGCATTCAGGTCGTCGGTCGTCAGGTGCGACAACTGGTTCGTCGTCAGGTTGGCGACCTGGGCGGTCGTCAGCTGGCCCATCTGGTCGCTGGTCAGCGCGTTCAGCTGGTCCGTCGTCCAGCCCTTCAGGGCCGCGGTGCTGATCGTGCGCAGGTCGGCCGACTCCAGGGTCGGGATCTGGTCGGTGGTCAGCGCGTTGAGCTGGGTGCTCGACATCGCGGCGAACTGCTGGGTGTTCAGCGCGTTCAGGTCGTCCGAGGCCAGCGAGGCGATCTGCGTCGTGCTGAGCGCGGCCACCTGGGTCGTCGTCAGCGAGGCGATCTGGTCGCTGGTGAGGGCGGCGAACTGGTCGCTGTTGAGGCCGCGGATGCCGGCGGTGCTGATCGCACGCAGGTCGGCGGATTCCAGGTTCGGGATCTGGTCGCTCGTCAGCGCACCCACCTGCGCGGTGTTCAGCGCGGCGTAGTGGGCGGTGCCCAGCGCACGCAGGTCGTCGGTCTGCAGGCCGGCGATCTGCGTCACCGTCAGCGAGGCCACCTGGGCGGTCGTCAGGGCGCCGAACTGCTGCGTGTTCAGCGCGTTCAGGTCGTCGGTCGTCAGGTGCGACAGCTGGCTCGTGGTCAGGCCGGCGACCTGGGCGGTCGTCAGCTGGCCCATCTGGTCGCTGGTCAGCGCATTCAGCTGGTCCGTCGTCCAGCTGCGCAGCGCGGCGGTGCTCAGCGTGCGCAGGTCGGCCGATTCGAGCGTCGGGATCTGGTCGGTCGTCAGCGCGGCCACCTGCGTGGTCGACAGCGCGGCGTACTGCTGCGTGGTCAGGGCGCGCAGGTCGTCGCTGCCCAGCGTGGACAGCTGCAGCGTCGTCAGCGCGGCGACCTGGCCGGTCGTCAGCGCACCGATCTGGTCGGAGCTCAGCGAGCCCAACTGGTCGGAGTTCAGCGCGCGGATCGCCGCCGTGCTGATGGCACGCAGGTCGGCGGATTCCAGGTTCGGCAGCTGGTCGGTCGTCAGGGCACCGACCTGGGCCGAGGTCATTGCGGCGTACTGGGCGGTGCTCAGGGCACGCAGGTCATCGGTCTGCAGGCCGGCGACCTGGGTCACCGTCAGCGAAGCGACCTGGGCGGTGGACAGCGCGGCGAACTGCGCGGTGTTCATCGCGTTCAGGTCGTCGGTGACGAGGTTGCTCAGCTGGGCGGTGGTCAGGCCGGCGACCTGCTGGGTCGTCAACTGGCCCATCTGGTCCGAGGTCAGCGCATCGACCTGGGCGGTCGTCCAGTTGCGCAGCGCGGCGGTGCTCAGGGCACGCAGGTCGCTCGACTCCAGGGTCGGGATCTGGTCCGAGGTCAGCGCGGCGGCCTGGGCGGTGGACAGCGCGGCGAAGTGCTGCGTCGTCAGGGCGTTCAGGTCGTCGGATCCCAGTTGCGAGATCTGGGTGGTCGTCAGCGCAGCGACCTGGCCGGTCGTCAGGGCGGCGAACTGGTCCGAGGTCAGCGACGCCAGTTGGTCGGAGTTCAGCTGGCGCAGCGCGGCGGTGCTGATGGCGCGCAGGTCGGCCGATTCGAGCTTGGGCAGCTGGTCGGTCGTCAGGGCGGCCACCTGGGCGGTCGTCAGCGCGGCGTACTGGGCGGTGCCCAGGGCACGCAGGTCATCGGACTGCAGGCCGGCGATCTGGGTCGGGGTCAGCGACGCGACCTGGGCGGTGGACAGGGCCGCGAACTGCGCCGTGTTCATCGCGTTCAGGTCGTCGGTGACGAGGTTGCTCAGCTGGGCGGTGGTCAGGCCGGCGACCTGCTGGGTCGTCAGCTGGCCCATCTGGTCCGAGGTCAGCGCGTCGACCTGGGCGGTCGTCCAGCCCTTCAGCGTGGCGGTGCTCAGCGTGCGCAGGTCGGCCGATTCCAGGGTCGGGATCTGGTCGGTGGTCAGCGCGCCGAGCTGCACGCTGGACATCGCCGCGAACTGCTGGGTGTTGAAGGCGTTCAGGTCGTCCGAGGCGAGCGAGGCGATCTGGGCCGTGCTGAGTGCGGCCACCTGGGTGGTCGTCAGCGAGGCGATCTGGTCGCTCGTCAGCGCGCCGAACTGGTCGCTGTTGAGGCCGCGGATGCCGGCGGTGCTGATCGCACGCAGGTCGGCGGATTCCAGGTTGGGCAGCTGGTCGGTCGTCAGCGCGTTGACCTGGGCCGTGGTCAGGGCCGCGTAGTGGGCGGTGCCCAGGGCACGCAGGTCATCGGACTGCAGGCCGGCGATCTGCGTCGGCGTCAGCGAGGCGACTTGCGCCGTCGAGAGCGCGGCGAACTGCGCGGTGTTCAGCGCATTCAGGTCGTCGGTCGCCAGGTTGCTCAGCTGCGCGGTGGTGAGGCCGGCGACCTGGGCGGTCGTCAGCTGGCCCATCTGGTCGCTGGTCAGCGCGTCGATCTGGGCCGTGGTCCAGTTGCGCAGCGCGGCGGTGCTCAGGGCGCGCAGGTCGGCCGACTCGAGGGTCGGGATCTGGTCGGTGGTCAGCGCGGCGGCCTGGGTCGTCGACAGGGCGCCGAAGTGGGCCGTGGTCAGCGCGTTCAGGTCGTCCGAGCCCAGTTGCGAGAGCTGGGTGGTGGTCAGCGCGGCGACCTGGCCGGTGGTGAGGGCGGCGAACTGGTCCGAGGTCAGCGAACCCAGCTGGTCGGAGTTCAGCTGGCGCAGCGCCGCGGTGCTGATCGCGCGCAGGTCGGCGGTCTCCAGGTTCGGCAGCTGGTCGGTGGTCAGCGCGGCGACCTGCGCCGTGCCGAGCGCCGCGTACTGGGCGGTGCCGAGCGCGCGCAGGTCATCGGACTGCATGCCGGCGATCTGCGAGGCGGTCAGCGAGGCGACCTGGGCCGTGCTCAGCGCGGCGACCTGGGCCGTGCCGAGGGCGTTCAGGTCCTCGGTGGTCAGGTGCGAGACCTGGTTCGTGCTCAGCGCGGCGACCTGGGCGGTGCTCAGCGCGGCCATGTGGTCGGAGTTCAGGGCTTCGAGCTGGGCGGTCGACAGGCCGCGGATGGCGGCGGTGCTCAGCGCGCGCAGGTCGGCCGTTTCCAGGGTCGACATCTGCGCGGTCGTGATCGCGGCCGCCTGGGCCGTGGTCATCGCGGCGAACTGGGCGGTCGTCAGCGCATTCAGGTTGCTGCTGTTCAGGCCGTCGACCTGCGGGGTCGAGGTCAGCGCGGCCACCTGCTGGGTCGTCAGCTGGGCCATCTGGTCGCTGGTCAGCGCGGCCAGCTGGTCGGTGCTCAGGTTGCGCAGCGCGGTGGTGCTGATCGCACGCAGGTCGGACGACTCCAGGTTCGGCAACTGGTCGCTGGTGAGCGCGCCGATCTGCGTCGAGCTCATCGCCGCGTAGTGGGCAGTGCCCAGGGCGCGCAGGTCATCGGACTGCAGGCCGGCGATCTGGCTCGCGGTCAGCGAGGCGACCTGGGCGGTGGACAGCGCGGCGAACTGCGCCGTGTTCATCGCGTTCAGGTCGTCCGTCGTCAGGTTGGACAGCTGCTGCGTGGTGAGGCCGGCGACCTGGGTGGTCGTCAGCTGGCCCATCTGGTCGCTGGTCAGCGCGTTCAGCTGGTCCGTCGTCCAGCCCTTCAGCGCGGCGGTGCTCAGCGTGCGCAGGTCGGCCGACTCCAGGTGCGGGATCTGGTCGGTGGTCAGCGCGCCGAGCTGGGTGCTCGACATCGCGGAGAACTGCTGGGTGTTCAACGCGTTCAGGTCGTCCGAGGCCAGCGAGGCGACCTGCGTCGTGCTGAGCGCCGCCACCTGGCCGGTGGTCAGCGAGGCGATCTGGTCGCTCGTCAGCGCGCCGAACTGGTCGCTGTTGAGGCCGCGGATGCCGGCGGTGCTGATGGCGCGCAGGTCGCTCGACTCGAGGTTGGGCAGCTGGTCGCTGGTGAGCGCGTTGACCTGCGCCGTCGTCATCGCGGCGTAGTGGGCGGTCGTCAGGGCACGCAGGTCATCGGACTGCAGGCCGGCGATCTGCGTCGGCGTCAGCGAGACGAGCTGGGCGGTGGACAGCGCGGCGAACTGCGCGGTGTTCAGCGCGTTCAGGTCGTCGGTCGTCAGGTTGCTCAGCTGGGCGGTGGTCAGGCCGGCGACCTGGGCGGTCGTCAGCTGGCCCATCTGGTCGCTGGTCAGCGCATCGACCTGGGCGGTGGTCCAGTTGCGCAGCGCGGCGGTGCTCAGGGCGCGCAGGTCGGCCGATTCCAGGGTCGGGATCTGGTCGGTGGTCAGCGCGGCGGCCTGGGTCGTCGACAGGGCGGCGAAGTGGGCCGTGGTCAGCGCGTTCAGGTCATCGCTCGCCAGTTGCGACAGCTGGGTCGTGGTCAGCGCGGCGACCTGGCCGGTGGTGAGGGCGGCGAACTGGTCGGAGGTCAGCGAACCCAGTTGCTCCGAATTGAGCTGGCGCAGCGCGGCGGTGCTGATCGCACGCAGGTCGCTCGACTCGAGGTTGGGCAGTTGGTCGCTGGTCAGGGCCGCGACCTGGGTGGTCGTCAGCGCGGCGTAGTGGGCAGTGCTCAGCGCGCGCAGGTCATCGGACTGCAGGCCGGCGATCTGCGTCGGCGTCAGCGACACGACCTGGGCGGTGGTCAGGGCGGCGATCTGCGCAGTGTTCAGCGCGTTCAGGTCGTCGGTGACCAGGTTGCTCAGCTGGGCGGTGGTCAGGCCGGCGACCTGCGACGTTGTCAGCTGGCCCATCTGGTCGCTGGTCAGCGCGTCGATCTGCGCCGTGGTCCAGCCGCGCAGCGCAGCGGTGCTGATGGTGCGCAGGTCGGCCGATTCCAGGTGCGGGATCTGGTCGGTGGTCAGCGAGCCGAGCTGGGTGCTGGACATCGCGGCGAACTGCTGGGTGTTCAGCGCGTTCAGGTCGTCCGAGGCCAGCGAGGACAGCTGGGTGGTCGTCAGCGCCGCGACCTGCGAGGTCGTCAGCGAGGCGATCTGGTCGCTGGTCAGGGCGGCGAACTGGTCGCTGTTCAGGCCGCGGATGCCGGCGGTGCTGATGGCACGCAGGTCGGCGGACTCGAGGTTCGGGATCTGGTCGCTGGTGAGCGCTCCGACTTGCGCGGTGGTCAGCGCGGCGTACTGCGCCGTCGTCATGGCGCGCAGGTCATCGGTCTGCAGGCCGGCGATCTGGGTGACCGTCAGCGAGGCAACCTGGGCGGTGGACAGCGCGGCGAACTGCGCGCTGTTCATCGCGTTCAGGTCGTCGGTCGCCAGGTTGGACAGCTGGGCCGTCGTCAGGCCGGCGACCTGGGCGGTGGTCAGCGACCCCACCTGGTCGGAGGTCAGCGCGTCGACCTGGGCGGTGCTCCAGCCCTTGAGCGCGGCGGTGCTCAGCGCGCGCAGGTCGTCGGTCTGCAGGGTCGGGATCTGGTCGGTGGTCAGCGCGGCGGCCTGGGCGGTGGACAGCGCGGCGAAGTGCTGCGTCGTCAGGGCGTTCAGGTCGTCGGAGCCCAGCTGCGACAGCTGGGTCGTGGTCAGCGCGGCGACCTGGGCGGTGGTGAGGGCGGCGAACTGGTCGGAGGTCAGCGAACCCAGCTGGTCCGAATTGAGCTGGCGCAGCGCGGCGGTGCTGATCGCACGCAGGTCGCTCGACTCGAGGTTGGGCAGCTGGTCGCTGGTCAGGGCGGCGACCTGCGTGGTCGTCAGCGCGGCGTAGTGGGCGGTGCTCAGGGCACGCAGGTCATCGGACTGCAGGGCGGCGACCTGGCCGGCGGTCAGCGAGGCGACCTGGGCCGTCGACAGGGCGGCGAACTGCGCCGTGTTCATCGCGTTCAGGTCGTCGGACACCAGGTTCGACAGCTGGGCCGTCGTCATCGCGGCGACCTGCGCGGTGCTGAGCTGGCCCATCTGGTCCGAGGTCAGCGCGTCGATCTGCGCGGTCGACAGGCCGCGGATCGCGGCGGTGCTCAGCGAGCGCAGGTCCGAGGATTCCAGCGTCGGGATCTGGTCGGAGGTGAGGGCGGCGGCCTGGGCCGTGGTCAGCGCGGCGAACTGGTTCGTCGTCAGCGCGTTCAGGTCGTCGGTGCCCAGCTGCGAGATCTGGGTGGTCGTCAGGGCTGCGACCTGGCCGGTGGTGAGGGCGGCGAACTGGTCGGAGCCGAAGGCGGCCAGCTGGTCGGAGTTCAGGGCGCGCAGCGTGTTGGTGCTCAGGGCGCGCAGGTCCTGGGTCTCCATCACGGCGAGCTCGGCGGTGCCGATCGCGGAGACGTTGGTGGACGGGATGGCCGCGACCTGGGTGGTCGTCAGGGCCTGGAATTGCGCCGTGTTGAAGGCGGCCCAGTCCTCGGTCGTCAGGCCGGCAATCGACTTGGTCGACAGGCCGGCGATCTGAGCGGTCGTCAGGAACTGAATGATGCTGGCCATGAAAGTCGTCCTTTGTGTGAATTCGCGGGGTCCGGTCGGATACGCATGTACCGTGTCCAGACGGACCCAGTCAGACGGGAATATCGGAGATAACAAATGGACTCTTAAGGTGGATTTGAGGGCGTGCACCGGCCTTGTTCGAGCAATCCGTCGGGTTTGGCCGTGCAGGCAGGGAGGGCGCTGCTTGCTGTTAGATTGCGCGCCATGACCGATTTCACGTTCTTCTGGCACGACTACGAAACCTTCGGGCGCGTGCCGCGGCACGACCGGCCGTCGCAGTTCGCCGGCATCCGCACCGACGCCGACCTGAACGAGCTGCCCGGCAGCGAGCTGATGCTGTACTGCCAGCCGGCGCCGGACTACCTGCCCGACCCGGAGTCCTGCCTGCTCACCGGCATCCTGCCGCAGGAGTGCCTGGCGCGCGGCGTGCCCGAGCATGCGTTCGCCGAGGCCATCGAGCGCCAGCTCGCGCAGCCGGGGACGATCGGCGTGGGCTACAACTCGATCCGTTTCGACGACGAGGTGACGCGCCACCTGTTCTGGCGCAACCTGATCGACCCGTATGCGCGCGAATGGCAAAACCAGTGCGGGCGCTGGGACCTGCTGGACGTCGTGCGGCTCACCTGGGCGCTGCGGCCGGAGGGCATCCACTGGCCGACGCACGAGGACGGCCGCCCGTCCTTCAAGCTGGAGCACCTGACGGCGGCGAACGGCCTGGCGCACGAGGCGGCGCACGATGCGCTGTCGGATGTGCGGGCGACGATTGCGCTCGCGCGGCTGATCAAGTCACGCCAGCCGCGGCTGTGGGACTTCTGCCTGAAGCTGCGGCGCAAGGACGAGGTGATCCAGGAGATGGGCGTGGGCCGGCCCTTCCTGCACATCTCGGGCATGTACGGCGTGGAGCGCGGCTGCATGGCCCTGGTGTGGCCGCTGGCGCCGCATCCGACGAACAAGAACGAGGTGATCGTCTGGGACCTGGCGCACGACCCGTCGGAGCTGTTCACCCTGGACGTGGCGACGCTGCGCCAGCGCATGTTCAGCAAGGCGGAGGAACTGCCGGAGGGCGTGACGCGGTTGCCGATCAAGACCATCCACATCAACAAGTCGCCGATGGTGATCGGCAACCTGAAGACGCTGGGCGAGGCGGTGGCCGCGAAGTGGGGCATGGACATCCCGCGTGCGCTCGCCTTCGCGGAAGTGGCGGCGACGAAGGGACAGCTGCTCGCGGGCATGTGGCCGGCGGTGTTCGAGCGGCCGGCGGAGAAGAAGGCCGACGTCGACGAGGACCTGTACGGCGGCTTCGTCGGCAACGAGGACCGGAAGGTGCTGCAGCGGCTGCGCGGGCTCTCGCCGCAGCAGCTGGCGGACAAGCGGCCGGCGTTCGCGGATGCGCGGCTGGAGGAGCTGTTCTTCCGCTACCGGGCACGCAATTTCCCGCAGACGCTCAGCGAGGCCGAGCAGGCGCAGTGGCTGGAGCACCGGGTGCACAAGCTGCACGACGGGGCGGGCGGGGCGCTGACGCTGCAGGCCTTCTTCGACCGCATCGATGCGCTGCAGGAGTCGCCGGAGCTGGCCGAAGACGAGCGCGCCCAGGACATCCTGGGCGCTCTTGTGGACTACGCGACGGAAATCGCGCCGGAACAGTAGAAGTGAATGACGATCCCCGGATTCCGCTTCGCTGCATCCGGGCTACGAACCTGTAGCCCGGATGCCAATCCGGGGTCCGTCGATCAAGCTTCGCTGTATTCCTTGATCCGGTCGAAGTTGAGGTACTGGTAGACCTTGTCGCTGGCCGCCGTCAGGACGCCCATGTCGGCCATGTACTCCTCCTTCGTCGGGATGCGCCCGAGCTTGGAGCAGATCGACGCCAGCTCGGCCGAGCCCAGGTAGACGTTGCTGTTCTTGCCCAGCCGGTTCGGGAAGTTCCGCGTGCTGGTCGAGAACACGGTCGCGCCTTCCTTCACCTGCGCCTGGTTGCCCATGCACAGGCTGCAGCCCGGCATCTCCATGCGCGCGCCGGCCGTGCCCAGCACGCCGTAGTGGCCTTCCTCGGTGAGCTGGTGCGCGTCCATCTTGGTCGGCGGCGCCACCCACAGCTTCACCGGGATGTCGCGCTTGCCCTCCAGCAGCTTGCTGGCGGCACGGAAGTGCCCGATGTTGGTCATGCACGAGCCGATGAACACCTCGTCGATCTTCGCGCCCGACACCTCGGACAGCGTCTTCACGTCGTCCGGGTCGTTCGGGCAGGCGACGATGGGCTCGTGCACGTTCTCCAGGTCGATCTCGATCACCGCCGCGTACTCGGCGTCGTCGTCGCCCTTCAGCAGCTGCGGGTTCGCGAGCCACGCCTCCTGGGCGGCGATGCGGCGCTCCAGCGTGCGCGCATCCGCATAGCCCTGGGCGATCATCCACTTCATCAGCGAGATGTTGCTGTTGATGTACTCGATGATCGGTTCCTTGTTCAGGTGCACCGTGCAGCCGGCCGCCGAGCGCTCGGCCGAGGCGTCGCTCAGCTCGAAGGCCTGCTCCACCTTCAGGTCGGGCAGCCCCTCGATCTCGAGGATGCGGCCCGAGAAGATGTTCTTCTTGCCCTTCTTCTCGACCGTCAGCAGGCCCTGGCGGATCGCGTACAGCGGGATCGCGTTCACCAGGTCGCGCAGCGTCACGCCCGGCTGCATCTTGCCCTTGAAGCGAACCAGCACGCTCTCCGGCATGTCCAGCGGCATCACGCCGGTGGCGGCCGCGAACGCCACCAGGCCCGAGCCGGCCGGGAAGCTGATGCCGATCGGGAAGCGGGTGTGGCTGTCGCCCCCGGTGCCCACGGTGTCGGGCAGCAGGAAGCGGTTCAGCCAGCTGTGGATCACGCCGTCGCCCGGGCGCAGCGCAATGCCGCCGCGGGTGCTGATGAACTCCGGCAGCTCGTGGTGCATCTTCACGTCCACCGGCTTCGGGTAGGCCGCGGTGTGGCAGAAGCTCTGCATCACCAGGTCGGCGCTGAAGCCCAGGCAGGCCAGGTCCTTCAGCTCGTCGCGCGTCATCGGGCCGGTCGTGTCCTGCGAGCCCACGCTGGTCATGCGCGGTTCGCAGTACGTGCCCGGGCGCACGCCCTGCTGCTGGCCGCCGACCACCGGCAGGCCGCAGGCCTTGCCGACCATCTTCTGCGCCAGCGAGAAGCCCCGCTTCGTGTCCACCGGGCTCTGGGGCAGGCGGAACAGCGTCGACGGGGCCAGGCCCAGCGCCTCGCGCGCCTTCGCCGTCAGGCCGCGGCCGACGATCAGCGGGATGCGGCCGCCGGCGCGCACCTCGTCGAAGAGCACCTCGCTCTTGACCTTGAACTCGGCGATGACCTTCCCGTCCTTCAGCGCCTTGCCTTCATAGGGGCGCAGCTCGATCACGTCGCCCATCGCCATCTGGCTCACGTCCAGCTCGATCGGCAGCGCGCCGGCGTCTTCCATCGTGTTGTAGAAGATCGGCGCGATCTTGTTGCCCAGGCAGACGCCGCCGAAGCGCTTGTTCGGCACGTAGGGGATGTCCTCGCCGGTGAACCACAGCACCGAGTTGGTGGCCGACTTGCGGCTCGAGCCGGTGCCCACCACGTCGCCCGCATAGGCCACCAGGTGGCCCTTGGCGCGCAGTTCCTCGATGAACTTGACCGGGCCGCGCTTGCCGTCTTCCTCGGGCGTGATGCCGGGGCGGGCGTTCTTCAGCATCGCCAGCGCATGCAGCGGGATGTCGGGGCGGCTCCAGGCGTCCGGGGCCGGCGACAGGTCGTCGGTGTTGGTCTCGCCCGAGACCTTGAAGATGCTGACGGTGATGCTGGCCGGCACCTCGGGGCGCGAGGTGAACCACTCGGCATCGGCCCAGCTCTGCAGCACCGCGCGCGCATGGTCGTTGCCGCGGTCGGCCTTGGCCTTGACGTCGTGGAACTGGTCGAACATCAGCAAGGTGCCCTTCAGGCCCTTGGCGGCGACGGCGCCGACCTGGGGGTCGTCCAGCAGGTCGATCAGCGGGCTGATGTTGTAGCCGCCGAGCATGGTGCCCAGCAGCTCGGTCGCGAGCTCGCGCGAGACCAGCGCATTGGTTTCGCTGCCGTGCGCGACGGCCGCGAGGTACGAGGCCTTGACCTTCGCCGCGTCGTCGACGCCGGCCGGGACGCGGTGCGTCAGCAGGTAGACCAGGTTCGCGCCTTCGCCGGCCGGCGGCGCCTTCAACAGCTCGATCAGCTCGGCGGTCTGCGTGGCCGACAGCGGCAGCGGCGGGATGCCGAGGGCGGCGCGTTCGGCGACATGTTGGCGATAGGCTTGAAGCATGCGGTTCTCCGGGGGGCAATGACGATCAGGTCAGGGAAAAGGGAAATGCCCTGCAGCCGCATTGCGCGGACCTGCCAGGCGCCGGCCGCGGGTCGGCGTTGCCGCGACCCGGGGCTGAGGAAAGAAAACGGCAGCGCGCTGGACCGGTCTCCGGAGACCGGCGCTTACTTGCCGGCGGCGGCCGCCGCGGCGCGCTGCTTCTCGTGCACGCAGCCGTCCACCAGGCGCTTGCCGGCCTTGGTGTCCATCAGCATGGACTTGTTGGCGATCTGCAGCAGCAGGGTCACGCCCTTGACGTCTTCCAGGCGCAGCGCACCGGTCGACGACAGCACCGGCTTCATCGTGAACACCTTCTTCTGGTAGTTCACGTCGACATAGCCCGGGTACTTCGGGTTCATCGCGACGTCGATGGTCTGGTCGAACTCGCACTGGTACGGGCCGAACAGGGTGCGCTCGGCGGCGTCCAGCTGGGCCTGGTCGGCCTGCGGCAGGGTCGGCTCGGCCTTCTTGGCCGGGGCCTTGGCCGCCGGCTTCGCGGCCGGCTTGGCGGCAGCGGGCTTGGCCGGAGCCGCCGCATCGGCAGCCATCGCACCAACGGAAGCGAAGCCCAGGGCGAGGGCAAGAATGAGTTTGCGGGACATCGTGTCGCTCCAACGAGTAAAGGGAAGGAGCGATTGTGGAGGTGGGCAATGACACACTTCGCGCGCCCGGTGCCGCGTTTGAAACAATTTGAAGACTTGTTGCGTGCATGCCGCGCCGAGCCGTGGAATTGATCACGGGACAGCTCACGCGCCATCCTCGAAGAAGGCCTGGCGCACCTGCACCGGCAAGGGCTGGCCGGTGCGCAGCGCACGCTCCAGCACATGCCAGTAGTAGCGGTAGCTCGCGCGGTCGTGCAGCGTGTCGCGGTGGCTGGTCGGCGCCCAGTCGGCGGCCTGCGCGGCGAGCAGGATCTCGGCCGCCTGGTCGGTCTCGGCGGCGCTGGGCGCGAAGGCGTCGACGATGGTGCGGACCTGGTCCGGGTGGATGCTCCACATGCGCAGGTAGCCGAGCTGGCGCGCCGCCTTCGTCGCGGCGGCCTGCAGCAGTTCGGGCTTGCGGAACTCGGTGACGACGCAGTGCGAGGGCACCTTGCCGTGGCCATGGCAGGCGGCGGCGATCTCCAGCTTGGCGCGCAGCACCAGCGGATGCTCGAACTGGCCGGCGGCGGTCATGGCCTGCTGGCCGATTGCGCCGCGGTGCGCCGAGACGAAGTCCATCAGGCCGAACGAGAGCGACTCGATGCGCGGGTGGGCGGCGATCGCGTCGACCTCGCGCAGCGCGCCGTGGGTCTCGACCAGGGCGTGCACCGGAATGCGCCGCGCCAGGCCATGGCGGGCCGAGGCGGCGTCGATGGCCGAGATGGCGGCCTGCAGCTGGGCCAGGCCCTCGACCTTGGGCACCATCAGGTAGGCGAGGCGGCTGCCGGCCAGGCGCACCAGGGTGTCGACGTCGGCCTCGAAGGGGGCGTCGCCGGGGGCGTGGACGCGTGCGCCGACGCGGCCGTGGCGGTTGTCCGCCGACATCACCAGCGAGGCGACGAGCAGCGCATGCTCGGCCTCGCCGCCCACCGGGGCGCCGTCCTCGCAATCGAGCGTGAGGTCGAACACCGGGCCGAGCTCGTGCTGCAGCGCCAGGCTCTTGCGCATGCGCGCCTCGACGCCGGCATAGTGGTCGCAGACGGGCAGGGCGGGCAGCGCCTCGCCGGCGCCGAACAGGATGTCGCGCGGATGAAGGCTCATGACGACGGCCCCTTGGTTGCGACGATGAACAGCCGTGGGAAGGCCAGCAGCCGCCTGCCGTCCGCCTGCACCGGGTAGGCCGCCGCGATGCGCTGTGTGTAGGCCTCGAGGAAGGAGGTGCGCAAGTCCGGCGACAGCGGATCGATGAAGGGCTTCAGCCCGGTCGCCCGCACCCAGTCGACGATGTCGGCCGGGCCGCCCATCGGGTGCTGGTAGGTGGTGCGCCAGACCTGCACGCGCGCGGCGCGCGGCGCCAGCAGGTCGTAGTAGCCGCCGGCGCCCAGCATCGGCGTGCGCTTGCGGTCGGCGTCGCCGATCGGGCCGGCCCAGGGGGCGAGTTTCGCGAGTTCGCGCATCGCGCGGTGCGTCGGCTCGTCGCGGTTGTCGGGCATCTGGACGGCGAGCGTGCCGCCCGGGGCAAGCTGGTCGAAGAGGCGCGGCAGCAGGCTGGCATGGTCGGGCACCCATTGCAGCGAGGCGTTGGCGTAGATCAGGGCGGCCGGCGTCGAGGACTGCCAGGTGGCGATGTCGCTGCGCTCGAAGCGGCAGCCCGGCAGGCGCTCGCGCGCGCTGGCGAGCATGGCCTCGGAGGTGTCGGTGCCGGTCAGGTCGGCGCCGGGAAACCGTTGCAGCAGGAGTTCAGTGGAATTGCCCGGGCCGCAGCCCAGGTCGACCACCGGGCCGGACGGGATCCCGTCCACCTGGGCCAGCAGGTCGCGGGCCGGGCGCGTGCGCTCGTCCTCGTAGTGCCGGTACAGGTCGGGGTTCCAGTCGCTCATGGGATGGTCCGGTGGGCGGCGGAGCCGAAAAAAAGGCCGGATGCGGTCCGGCCTTTCTTCGGGCATGGCCGCCGGGGATCAGAGGAGGTGTTTGACGCCTTCCTGTTCCTCTTGCAGCTCCTTCAGCGTGACATTGATGCGCTCCTGCGAGAACGCGTCGATCGGCAGCCCTTCCACCAGGGTGTACTCGCCGTTCGCGGTGGTGACCGGGAAGCCGAACATCGTGTCCTTGGGAATGCCGTACTGGCCGTCCGACGGGATGCCCATCGTGACCCACTTGCCGTTGCTGCCCAGCGCCCAGTCGCGCATGTGGTCGATGGCGGCGTTGGCGGCCGAGGCGGCCGAGCTCAGGCCGCGCGCCTCGATGATGGCGGCGCCGCGCTTGCCGACGGTGGGCAGGAAGGTGTCCTTGTTCCACACGTCGTCGTTGATCAGGTCCTTCACCGACTTGCCGTCGATGGTGGCAAAGCGGTAGTCGGCGTACATCGTCGGCGAGTGGTTGCCCCACACCGTCAGCTTCTCGATCGACGACACCGGCTTGCCGGCCTTGGCGGCGATCTGCGACAGCGCGCGGTTGTGGTCCAGGCGCAGCATCGCGGTGAAGTTCTTGCGCGGCAGGTCCGGCGCGCTCTTCATCGCGATGTAGGCGTTGGTGTTGGCCGGGTTGCCGACCACCAGCACCTTGACGTTGCGCGAGGCGACGGCGTTCAGCGCCTTGCCCTGGGCGGTGAAGATCTGGGCGTTGGCGGCCAGCAGGTCCTTGCGCTCCATGCCGGGACCGCGCGGGCGGGCACCGACCAGCAGCGCGTAGTCGGTGTCCTTGAAGGCGGTGTTGGCGTCGCCGTGCGCTTCCATGCCGGCCAGCAGCGGGAAGGCGCAGTCGTCCAGCTCCATCATCACGCCCTTCAGCGCCTTCTGGGCCTTCTCGTCCGGGATCTCCAGCAGTTGCAGGATCACCGGCTGGTCCTTGCCGAGCATCTCGCCGGAGGCGATACGGAACAGCAGGGCATAGCCGATCTGGCCGGCGGCGCCAGTGACGGCAACGCGAACGGGTTTCTTGCTCATGAGGAGGTCTCCACAGGGTTCAATCGAACCTCAAAGTGTAGGGGAGTCTAGGTGTCGACCCGGGGCCCTGTCAAGGATCTTATGTCTTATATAAGACATCTTGCAGCAGTCATTGGACGGCGAGGGTAAGCTGTGCTGCAATCGCGCTCTTCCATGGTCATGCCAGCGCCCCTCGCCCCTGCCGTTCTCGCCGCCGCCGACGGCCCCGCGTCCACCGCGGGGGCGGGCCCGGCCTTCAGCCCGCTGTACCAGCAGATCAAGGCGCTGATCACACGCAGCCTGCAGAGCGGCGAGTGGAAGCCGGGCGAGGCGATCCCGAGCGAGATCGAGCTCGCCGCCCGCTACAAGGTGAGCCAGGGCACGGTGCGCAAGGCGATCGACGCGATGGCGGACGAGAACCTGCTGGTGCGCCGGCAGGGCAAGGGCACCTTCGTCGCGACCCATGCCGAGGAGAAGATCGCCTGGCGCTTCCTGCGCCTGATGGCGGACGACGGCGACCTGGGCGGCGCGACGCGCCACTTCATTGACTGCCGCCGCCTGCGCCCGCCGGCCGACGTGGCGCGGACGCTGGAGCTGAAGGCCGGCGACACCGCGGTGCAGGTGCGCCGGCTGCTGCACTTCCGGCGCGTGCCGGTGGTGCTGGACGACATCTGGCTGCCGGCGGCGCTGTTCAAGGGGCTGACGGCCGAGCGACTGTCCGATTACCGCGGGCCGATGTACGGCCTGTTCGAGACCGAGTTCGGCGTGCGCATGATCCGCGCCGAGGAGCAGATCCGCGCCGTCGCCGCCGACGCCGCGGCGGCCGAGCTGCTGAAGGTGGCCGTGGGCAGCCCGCTGCTCAGCGTTGAGCGCCTGTCGCGCACCTACGGCGACAAGCCGGTGGAGCTGCGGCGCGGCCTCTACAACACGGCGGCGCACTACTACCGCAACGAACTCAGCTGACGGCGCGCACAAATTTCAAGGCACGAGCGAAACTGCTGCGTTGCAATAAAATCCTTCGGTTTCGTCTCGATTACACAAGGTGGGTATGACAGAGATCTCCAAGCGACTCCCTGCGAGCAGGCCAGGAACGATGCGTCTCGTGGACGCGACCCGCTACCGGCTGCCTCTCGCCGGATGGGTGTCCATCCTTCACCGCGTCAGCGGCCTCGTGATGTTCGTGCTGCTGCCGTTCATCATCTGGATGTTCGACACCAGCCTGACCTCCGAGGTCAGCTACAGCCAGTTCACCGGCGTCTTCCTCGGCGGAGCAGGTTTCGTGCCGGCATGGTTCATCAAGCTCACCTGCCTGGCGCTGATCTGGGCCTACCTGCACCACTTCATCGCCGGCGTGCGCCACCTGTGGATGGACGCCACCCACTCGGTGAGCAAGGAATTCGGCCGCCAGTCGGCCCTGGCGACGCTGGTGCTGAGCCTGCTGCTCACGCTGGCCCTGGGCTACAAGCTCTTCTTCTGAGGCGCATCGAGATGACCACCAACCATGGATCCAAGCGCCTCGTCGTCGGGGCGCACTATGGCCTGCGCGACTGGCTCGCCCAGCGCGTGACGGCGCTGCTGATGGCCCTGTTCACGGTCGTGCTGATCGTGCAGGTGCTGTTCGGCGGCCCGATGGGCTACGACAAGTGGGCCGGGATCTTCTCCCGCCAATGGATGAAGGTCCTCACCTTCGTCGTGATCGTCTCGCTGGCCTACCACGTGTGGGTGGGCGTGCGCGACGTGCTGATGGACTACGTGAAGCCGGTCGGCGTGAAGCTGCTGCTGCAGGTGGCGACGCTGGCGTGGCTGGTCGGCTGTGCCGGCTGGGCGATTCAAGTGCTGTGGAGACTGTGACGTGAGCTTTTCCTCTTCCTCGATCTCCAAGCGCAAGTTCGACGTCGTCATCGTCGGCGCCGGCGGCTCGGGCATGCGTGCCTCGCTGCAGCTGGCGCGCGCCGGCCTGAACGTCGCCGTGCTGTCCAAGGTGTTCCCGACCCGCTCGCACACCGTGGCGGCGCAGGGCGGCATCGGCGCCTCGCTCGGCAACATGTCGGAAGACAACTGGCACTACCACTTCTTCGACACCGTCAAGGGCTCCGACTGGCTCGGCGACCAGGACGCGATCGAGTTCATGTGCCGCGAGGCGCCGAAGGTCGTGTACGAGCTCGAGCACTTCGGCATGCCCTTCGACCGCAACCCGGACGGCACCATCTACCAGCGCCCGTTCGGCGGCCACACCGCCAACTACGGCGAGAAGCCGGTGCAGCGCGCCTGCGCCGCGGCCGACCGCACCGGCCACGCGATGCTGCACACGCTGTACCAGCAGAACGTCAAGGCGCACACGCACTTCTTCGTCGAGTGGATGGCGCTCGACCTGATCCGCGATGCCGACGGCGACGTGGTCGGCGTCACGGCGCTCGAGATGGAGACCGGCGACCTGCACATCCTCGAAGCCAAGACGGTGCTGCTGGCCACCGGCGGGGCGGGGCGCATCTTTGCCGCCTCGACCAACGCCTTCATCAACACCGGCGACGGCCTGGGCATGGCGGCGCGCGCCGGCATCCCGCTCGAGGACATGGAGTTCTGGCAGTTCCACCCGACCGGCGTGGCCGGCGCCGGCGTGCTGCTGACCGAAGGCTGCCGCGGCGAAGGCGCGATCCTGCGCAACAGCGACGGCGAGCGCTTCATGGAGCGCTATGCCCCGACGCTGAAGGACCTGGCACCGCGCGACTTCGTCTCGCGCTGCATGGACCAGGAGATCAAGGAAGGGCGCGGCTGCGGTCCGAACAAGGACTACGTGGTGCTGGACATGACCCACCTGGGCGCGGAAACCATCATGAAGCGCCTGCCCAGCGTGCTGGAGATCGGCCACAACTTCGCCAACGTCGACATCACCAAGGAGCCGATCCCGGTGGTGCCGACCATCCACTACCAGATGGGCGGCATCCCGACCAACATCCACGGCCAGGTGGTGGTGCCGAAGGACGGCGATCCGAACAGCGTGGTGAACGGCTTGTACGCGGTCGGCGAATGCTCCTGCGTCAGCGTGCACGGCGCGAACCGCCTGGGCACCAACTCGCTGCTCGACCTGCTGGTGTTCGGCCGCGCGGCCGGCAACCACATCATCGCGGCCGAGCTGAAGAGCCGCGAGCACAAGCCGCTGCCGGCCGACGCCGCCGAGCGCACGCTGGCGCGCCTGAACAAGTACGAGGGCACGACCGCCGGCGAGTACGCCCAGGACGTGGCCAACGACCTGCGCCTGTCGATGCAGAAGCATGCCGGCGTGTTCCGCACCCAGGCGTCGATGGACGAGGGCGTGGAGCAGGTCAAGGCGATCGCCGAGCGCGTGAAGAACATCCACCTGGCCGACAAGTCCAAGGTGTTCAACACCGCGCGCATCGAGGCGCTGGAGGTCGAGAACCTGATCGAGGCGGCGCTCGCCACCATGGTCTCGGCGGCCGCCCGCCACGAGAGCCGCGGCGCGCACACCGTCAACGACTACGCCGATTCGCCGGAATTCCCGAACGGCCGCAACGACAAGGTCTGGATGAAGCACACGCTGTGGTACAGCGAGGGCAACCGCCTGGACTACAAGCCGGTGAAGCTGACCCCCCTGACGGCGGAATCCATCCCCCCGAAGGTCCGCTCGTTCTGAGCCATCGCCACGAGAACGTCGCAGAAAGCATTCCATGACCAAGCGTGTATTCCAGATCTACCGCTACGACCCGGACACCGACAGCAAGCCGCGCATGCAGACGATCGAGGTCGAGCTCGACGGCAGCGAGCGCATGCTGCTCGACGCCCTGATGAAGCTGAAGGCGGTCGACCCGACGATCAGCTTCCGCCGCTCCTGCCGCGAAGGCGTCTGCGGCTCGGACGCGATGAACATCAACGGCAAGAACGGCCTGGCCTGCCTGACGAACATGCGCACCCTGCCCGAGGTGGTGGTGCTCAAGCCGCTGCCCGGCCTGCCGGTGGTGCGCGACCTGATCGTCGACATGACGCAGTTCTTCACGCAGTACAACTCCATCAAGCCCTACCTGGTGAACGACACGCCGCCGCCCGAGAAGGAGCGCCTGCAGTCGCCGGAAGAGCGCGAGGAGCTGAACGGCCTGTACGAGTGCATCCTGTGCGCGAGCTGCTCGACGAGCTGCCCGAGCTTCTGGTGGAACCCGGACAAGTTCGTCGGCCCGGCCGGCCTGCTGCAGGCCTACCGCTTCATCGCCGACAGCCGTGACCAGGACACCTCGGCGCGCCTCGACAACCTCGAGGACCCGTACCGCCTGTTCCGCTGCCACACGATCATGAACTGCGTCGATGTCTGCCCCAAGGGCTTGAACCCGACCAAGGCCATCGGCAAGATCAAGGAACTGATGGTGCGCCGCGCCGTCTGACCGATTGCATGAACGACACCCTGCTCGACGAACGTGCCCTCAGCAAGCTGCGCTGGCGTTGCCGCCGCGGCCTGCTCGAGAACGACCTCTTCGTCGAGCGGTTTTTCGCGCGCCACCAGTCGTCGCTGACGACGCGCCAGGCCGACGGCCTGGCGCAGCTGATGGACCTGTCCGACAACGACCTGCTGGACCTGCTGCTCGCCCGCAAGGAGCCCGAGGGCGAGCTGCAGCGGGCCGAGGTGCTGGACGTGTTGCGGCTGATGCGGGCCCGGCACTGAACGCGCGGTTTTCGAGTCTCTTTACTTTGAAGGAATGCCCATGACCCCGTCCGACGTGAAAGCCACCCTGTCGTTCTCCGATGGCAGCCCTGCGATGGACCTGCCGGTCTACAAGGGCACGATCGGCCCGGACGTCATCGACATCCGCAAGCTCTACGCCCAGACCGGCAAGTTCACCTACGACCCGGGCTTCCTGTCGACGGCGGCCTGCCAGTCCACCATCACCTACATCGATGGCGACAAGGGCGAGCTGCTGTACCGCGGCTATCCCATCGAGCAGCTCGCCACGCACTGCGACTACCTCGAGACCTGCTACCTGCTGCTCAACGGCGAGCTGCCGAACGAGACCGAGAAGGCCGACTTCGTCAAGCTGGTGACCAACCACACGATGGTCAACGAGCAGATGCAGTTCTTCCTGCGCGGCTTCCGCCGCGACGCGCACCCGATGGCGGTGCTGACCGGCCTGGTGGGCGGGCTGTCGGCCTTCTACCACGACAGCACCGACATCAACAACCCGAAGCACCGCGAGATCTCGGCCATCCGCCTGATCGCGAAGATGCCGACGCTGGTGGCCATGGCCTACAAGTACGGCATCGGCCAGCCCTACATCTACCCGAAGAACGAGCTGTCGTACTCGGCCAACTTCATGCGGATGATGTTTGCGACGCCGTGCGAGGAGTACGAGCCGAACGAGGTCATCGTTCGCGCGATCGACCGCATCTTCATCCTGCACGCCGACCACGAGCAGAACGCCTCGACCTCGACGGTGCGCCTGTGCGGCTCGTCCGGCACCAACCCGTTCGCCGCCATCGCGGCCGGCGTGGCCTGCCTGTGGGGCCCGGCGCACGGCGGCGCCAACGAGGCGGCGCTGAACATGCTGGAAGACGTGCAGAAGATGGGCGGTGTCGAGAAGATCGGCGACTTCATCAAGCAGGTCAAGGACAAGAACTCCGGCATCAAGCTGATGGGCTTCGGCCACCGGGTCTACAAGAACTACGACCCGCGCGCCAAGCTGATGCGCGAGACCTGCCACGAGGTGCTGAACGCGCTCGGCCTGCAGAACGACCCGCTGTTCAAGCTCGCGATGGAGCTGGAGAAGATCGCGCTGGAAGACGAGTACTTCGTCGCCCGCAAGCTGTACCCGAACGTCGACTTCTATTCCGGCATCGTGCAGCGCGCGATCGGCATCCCGGTGAGCCTGTTCACCGCGGTGTTCGCGCTCGCCCGCACCGTCGGCTGGATCGCCCAGCTGAACGAGATGATCGGCGACCCGGAGTACAAGATCGGCCGCCCGCGCCAGCTGTTCCACGGCGCCACCCAGCGCAACGTGAAACCCCTAGCCCAGCGCACCTGAGCCCCGCCGGCCCGCAGCCTGAGCTTCAATCCTGCAAAACCCCGGCCTGGCGCCGGGGTTTTTGCTTGTTCAGCGCCTAAAATCCGCAATTCGCCAGAGATCTCACCCGGAAGCACGCCCACCATGGCACGCACGCTCTACGACAAGATCTGGGACGAGCACGTCGTCCACACCGAGGAGGACGGCACCGCCGTCCTCTACATCGATCGCCACCTGGTGCACGAGGTCACCAGCCCGCAGGCCTTCGAGGGCCTGGACCTGGCGCATCGCAAGGTCTGGCGCCTGTCGGCCAACCTGGCGGTCAGCGACCACAACGTGCCGACCACCGACCGCTCGCACGGCATCGCCGACCCGGTCTCGAAGCTGCAGGTCGACACCCTGGACGCCAACTGCGACCGCGTCGGCATCACGCAGTTCAAGATGAACGACAAGCGCCAGGGCATCGTCCACGTGATCGGCCCGGAGCAGGGCGCGACGCTGCCCGGCATGACCGTCGTCTGCGGCGATTCGCACACCTCCACCCACGGCGCCTTCGGCGCGCTCGCCCACGGCATCGGCACCAGCGAGGTCGAGCACGTGCTCGCCACCCAGACGCTGCTGGCGCGCAAGGCGAAGAACATGCTGGTCAAGGTGGAAGGCACGCTGCCGCGCGGCTGCAGCGCCAAGGACATCGTGCTGGCCATCATCGGCCGCATCGGCACCGCCGGCGGCACCGGCTACACCATCGAGTTCGCCGGCTCCGCGATCCGGGCGCTGAGCATGGAAGGCCGCATGACGGTGTGCAACATGGCGATCGAGGCCGGTGCGCGCGCCGGCCTGGTCGGCGTCGACGACACCACCATCGCCTACGTCAAGGGCCGCCCGTTCACGCCGACCGGCGTCGAGTGGGACCAGGCCGTGGCCTACTGGCGCACCCTGCATTCCGACCCGGGCGCCACGTTCGACGCGACCGTCGAGCTCGACGCGACGACGATCCGCCCGCAGGTCACCTGGGGCACCTCGCCCGAGATGGTGCTGTCCATCGAGGACCGCGTGCCCGACCCGGACCGCGAGAAGGACGGCGGCAAGCGCAGCGCGATGGAGCGCGCCCTGCACTACATGGCGCTGGAGCCGAACAAGCCGATCGCCGACATCCTGATCGACAAGGTCTTCATCGGCTCGTGCACCAACTCGCGCATCGAGGACCTGCGCGAGGCGGCCGCCGTGGTGCGCCGCCTGGGCGGCAGGCTGGCGCCCAACGTCAAGCTGGCGCTGGTGGTGCCGGGCTCGGGGCTGGTGAAGGAGCAGGCCGAGCGCGAGGGCCTGGACCAGGTCTTCCGCGGCGCCGGCTTCGAATGGCGAGAGCCGGGCTGCTCGATGTGCCTGGCGATGAACGCCGACCGGCTGGAGCCGGGCGAGCGCTGCGCCTCGACCTCGAACCGCAACTTCGAGGGCCGCCAGGGCGCCGGCGGCCGCACCCACCTGGTCAGCCCGGCGATGGCGGCCGCGGCCGCGATGCAGGGCCATTTCGTCGACGTCCGTCGGCTGTCGTGAGGACCTGAGGAGGAACCGACCATGCAAGCCTTCCGCATCCACACCGGCCTCGTCGCCCCGCTCGACCGCGAGAACGTCGACACCGACGCCATCATCCCGAAGCAGTTCCTGAAGTCGATCAAGAAGTCGGGCTTCGGCCCCAACCTGTTCGACGAGTGGCGCTACCTGGACCACGGCGAGCCCGGCCAGGACCCGGCAAGCCGCAAGCCGAACCCGGACTTCGTGCTGAACCAGCCGCGCTTCCAGGGCGCCTCGGTGCTGGTCACGCGCAAGAACTTCGGCTGCGGCTCGTCGCGCGAGCACGCGCCGTGGGCCCTGGACCAGTACGGCTTCCGCGCGATCATCGCGCCGAGCTACGCCGACATCTTCTTCAACAACTGCTTCAAGAACGGCCTGCTGCCCATCGTGCTGCCCGAGCACGAGGTGGCGCGGCTGTTCGACGAAGTGAATGCCTTCGTCGGCTACAAGCTGACCATCGACCTGGAACGCCAGGTCGTCGAGCGGCCGGGCGGCGAGGTGATCCCGTTCGACGTCCAGCCGTTTCGCAAGTACTGCCTTCTCAACGGCTTCGACGACATCGGCCTGACGCTGCGCCATGCCGACAAGATCCGTGCCTTCGAGGCCGAGCGCCTGCTGAAGAAACCCTGGCTCGCCCAGCGCGTGTGACGCGATGGCCGCCCTGCCGCACAGCCGTCTCTACCGCCTGCTGGCGCGGCACTGGTGGCTGGCCTTCCTGCTGCTGGGCCTCAGCTTCGTCGGCTTCGGGCTGTCGTCGCTGAACCTGCTGCACGTGCTGGGCGCGAACATCGAGTTCCTGTCCACCTACGGGTGGGACGCGGTGCGCGATGGCGGGCTGTGGCAGCTGGTGCAACTGGTGGGTTCGGGGTATGTGGCGGCGGCGTGCTACGTCGCGTGCAAGCTGTGTGAGAAGGTGCTCGTCGAACGGCTTGCCGTCGACCAACGCAAAGGAACTGATTCGTGAAGATTGCGATCCTGCCGGGCGACGGCATCGGGGTGGAGATCATGGCCGAGGCCGTCAAGGTGCTCGGCTGCCTCGACCTGCGCTTCGAGATGGAAGAAGCCCTGGTCGGCGGCGCCGCCTATGCCGCCCACGGCCACCCCCTGCCCGAGGCGACCCTGGCCCTGGCGAAGTCCGCCGACGCGGTGCTGTTCGGCGCCGTCGGCGACTGGCAGTACGACAAGCTCGAGCGCCACCTGCGGCCCGAGCAGGCCATCCTCGGCCTGCGCAAGAACCTGGAGCTGTTCGCCAACTTCCGCCCGGCGATCTGCTACGAGGAACTGACCCATGCCTCGACACTGAAGCCCGAGGTGGTGGCCGGCCTCGACCTGCTCATCATCCGCGAGCTGACCGGCGACATCTACTTCGGCCAGCCGCGCGGCCGCCGCACCTCGCCGGATGGCGCCTTCGCCGGCGCGCCCGAGGCCTTCGACACCATGCGCTACTCGCGCCCGGAGATCGAGCGCATCGCCCACGTCGCCTTCCAGGCCGCGCGCAAGCGCAACAAGAAGGTCCTGAGCGTTGACAAGGCGAACGTGCTGGAGACCTTCCAGTTCTGGCGCGACGTGGTCACCGAGGTGCACGCCCAGTACCCCGACGTGGCGCTGGAGCACATGTACGTCGACAACGCCGCCATGCAGCTGGTGAAGGCGCCGAAGCGGCTGGACGTGATCGTCACCGGCAACATGTTCGGCGACATCCTGAGCGACGAGGCCGCGATGCTGACCGGCTCGATCGGCATGCTGCCCTCGGCCTCGCTCAATGCGAGGAACCAGGGGTTGTACGAACCCAGCCACGGCTCGGCGCCCGACATCGCCGGCAAGGGCATCGCCAACCCGCTGGCGACCATCCTGTCGGCGGCGATGATGCTGCGCTTCAGCCTCAACCAGGAGGCCGCCGCCCGGCGCATCGAGGCGGCTGTCAAGGCGGTGCTGGCGAAAGGCCTGCGCACCGCCGATATTCACAGTGAAGGCACCACCAAGGTGGGCACGAAGGAGATGGGCGACGCCGTGGTCGCCCACCTGAAAGCGAACGGCTGACCCGTTCCCTTCCGAATCATTCACGACGAACGCATTTCAAGACAGGAATTCAAGATGGCAACGAGTTTGGTCGGCCTGGTGGGCTGGCGCGGCATGGTGGGGTCGGTGCTGATCGACCGCATGGCGCAGGAAAATGACTTCGCCCTGATCGAGCCGGTGTTCTTCAGCACCAGCAATGCCGGCGGGGCGGCACCCGCCTACGCGAAGAACGAGACGACGCTGCAGGACGCGCACGACATCGAGGCGCTCAAGCGCTGCGACATCGTCATCACCTGCCAGGGCGGGGACTACACCAACGAGGTCTACCCGAAGCTGCGCGCGGCGGGCTGGAACGGCCACTGGATCGACGCGGCCTCGGCGCTGCGCATGAAGGACAACGCCGTCATCGTGCTCGACCCGGTCAACATGCCGGTGATCAAGAAGGCCCTCGCGGCCGGCCAGCGCGACTGGATCGGCGGCAACTGCACCGTCAGCTGCATGCTGATGGGCGTGGGCGCCCTCTACAAGGCGGGCCTGGTCGAGTGGATGAGCACCCAGACCTACCAGGCGGCCTCGGGCGGCGGCGCACAGCACATGCGCGAGCTGCTGACCCAGTTCGGCACCCTCAACGCCGAGGTGCGCAGCCTGCTCGACGACCCGAAGAGCGCCATCCTCGAGATCGACCGCAAGCTGGTCGCGAAGCAGCGCGCGCTCTCCGAGGCGGAGACCGCCAACTTCGGCGTCCCGCTGGCCGGCAGCCTGATCCCCTGGATCGACAAGGACCTGGGCAACGGCATGAGCAAGGAAGAGTGGAAGGGCGAGGCCGAAACCAACAAGATCCTCGGCCAGGGGCAGGGCTTCGGCACGCCGGCGATTCCGGTCGACGGCTTCTGCGTGCGCATCGGCGCGATGCGCTGCCACAGCCAGGCGCTCACCTTCAAGCTCAAGAAGGACGTCCCGTTGGCCGACATTGAGGCCTTGATCGCCAACGACAACGCCTGGGTCAAGGTGGTGCCGAACACCCGTGAAGCCACCCTGAAGGATCTGACGCCGGTCGCGGTGACCGGCACGCTGACCATCCCGGTCGGGCGGCTGCGCAAGATGGCCATGGGCCCCGAATACCTCGGCGCCTTCACCATCGGCGACCAGCTGCTGTGGGGCGCGGCCGAGCCGCTGCGCCGCATGCTGCGCATCCTGCTGGACGCTTGAACTTGCGTCTGACAGGTTGTCAGCAGAGGTGAACGGGGTGTCTTGTTGCGTTGCCCTGTTGCAACAAGGCACCCGGTGACGCCCCGTAATCCAGGCTGGAGCGGGAATGTCAGCCATTGCATGAGCTTGTCTTCGTATCTAGTTGATGTTATTGTGTTTTCTACTGCGCCTGGGGTGCGTGCGTACGGTTCCGAAAACATCGGTCCAAAACAACGCCAATCGACGGGAGCCCTGCACACTGCCCGCCACCTCCAATTGGGAGACGCCTTGAAAAGAAATTCGCTGTTCGCTCGCCGCTTCGCACTGACTGGCGTGGCCGTCGCTGCCATGTGTTTGTCCGCTGCCAACGCGTGGGCCCTGGGGCTGGGACGCCTGCAGGTCCAGTCGGCGCTGGGCGAGACCTTGCGCGCAGAGATCGACGTCACCAGCCTGTCGCCTGAAGAGGCCTCCGCCCTGAACGTGCGCATCGCGCCGCCCGAGTCGTACCGCGCCGCCGGCGTCGACTACAACCAGGTGCTGCCTGCCACCCAGGTCTCGCTGCAACGCCGTGCCGACGGCCGGCCCTACCTGCGCGTCACGAGCGACCGCGCGGTGCAGGAGCCCTTCGTCGACGTGATCCTCGAGATCACCTGGTCGAGCGGCCGCCTGGTGCGCGAGTACACGATGCTGTTCGACCCGCCGTCGACCCGCAACCTCGCCGCTGCCCCGGCGCCGGCCACCGCGCCGGCGCTGTCGTCGTCGACCGAATCCGCCGCCCCGGCACCGGCCCCGCGCGGCAGCGCGCGTCCCGCGCCGGCCCCGCGCCCGCCGGTGACCGCCGAGTCGCCCGCGCCCGCCCCGGCGAAGAACACCCCGCGCGTCGCCGCGTCGACCTCCAGCGAAGGCGAGGCCGGTGCCGACGAGTACAAGGTCAAGCCGGGCGACACGCTGTCGCGCATCGCCGGCCGCAACCCGCGCCAGGGCGTCTCGCTCGACCAGATGCTCGCCTCGCTGTACCAGGGCAACCCGGACGCGTTCCTGAACAACAACATGAACCGGTTGAAGGCCGGTTCGGTGCTGCAGGTGCCCACGGCCGAGCAGGCTTCGGCCATCACGCCGGCCGAAGCGCGCCAGCTGATCCAGGCCCAGAGCGCCGACTTCGGCGCCTACCGCCAGCGCCTCGCCGGCAGCGTCGCGCCGTCCAAGGTCGAGGGCGCGTCGCGCCAGACCAGCGGCACGGTGCAGGCCGAGGTCGACGATCGCAAGAAGGCCGCCGCCCCCACGCCCGACAAGCTGACCCTGAGCAAGGGCGGTACCGCGGCGCCGGACGCGGCGAAGGTCGCCAAGGAGCGCGAGGCCAAGGAGGCCAGCTCGCGCGTGGCCGAGCTGTCGAAGAACGTCGAGGACCTGAAGAAGCTGGGCCAGTCCGCCCAGGGCGGCAAGGCGGCCGCGCCGGCCCAGGCCCCGGCGCCTGCCGCCGTGAACGTGCCGGTCAAGCCGCCGGTGACGCCGCCGCCGGCCCCGACGCCTCCGCCGCCGGCCCCTGTCCCGCCGCCGCCGGCCCCGACGCCTCCGCCGCCGGCCCCTGTCCCGCCGCCGCCTCCTCCTCCCCCGCCGCCGGCCCCCGCGCCGGTCCAGCCGCCGGCGCCCGCACCGGCCCCGGTGGTCTCGCAGGCTGCGTCCGCCCCGGCGGAAGCCGTGCCGCCGGTCGTCGTCGCCCCGGCGCCCGAGGCGACGGCCAGCGCGCCGGCCGTGGCCGAAGCGCCACCGCCCAAGCCCGCCGCGCCGCCGCCCCCGCCGCCGCCGGCCCCGGAACCCCCGAGCTTCTTCGCCTCGCTGCTCGATGACAACCTGCCGGCCCTGCTGGGCGGCCTGGCCGTGCTGCTGCTCGGCGGCTTCGCGGCCTGGCGCTTCAGCAAGCGTGCCAAGCGCGACAGCGGCGAGACCTCGTTCCTCGAGAGCCGCCTGCAGCCCGACTCGTTCTTCGGCGCGAGCGGCGGCCAGCGCATCGACACGCGGGACGCCGGCGGCGCCTCGTCGTCGATGAGCTACTCGCTGAGCCAGCTCGATGCCATCGGCGACGTCGACCCGGTCGCCGAGGCCGACGTCTACCTGGCCTACGGCCGCGACCTGCAGGCGGAGGAAATCCTCAAGGAAGCCATGCGCGCGAGCCCCGAGCGCCTGGCGATCCGCACCAAGCTGCTCGAGGTCTATGCCAAGCGCCGCGACACCAAGGGCTTCGAGCTGCTGGCCACCCAGCTGTTCGGCCTGACCGGCGGCGTGGGCGAGGACTGGGCCAAGGCCCAGGAGATCGGCCAGCAGATCGATCCGGAAAACCCGCTGTACCGTCCGGGCGGCTCGCCGTCCACCGGCGGCGGCGACGTCCGCGCCTCGGCCGAGCCGCTGGGCGCGAGCACGATGCCGCAGTCGGTGCTGCCGTCGCCGTCCGAGTTCGGCAGCAGTGCGTCGCACGCCAGCGGGTTCGACACCACCGGCAGCGGTGGCGGCATGGACCTCGACCTCGACCTGGCGCTGCCGGGCGGCGCCCCGGTCTCGGCCCCGCGCCTGCCGGAAGAAACGCAGCCCCTGCCGACCGCCGAGGTGGGCCATGGCTCGCTCGACGACATGAGCTTCGACCTGCCGCTGGAACCGCCGTCGGCCCCGCCGCCGCCGTCGCGCAGCAGCAGTGCCGTGGGCAGCGGCTCAATGGACTTCGACCTGTCGAGCATCTCGCTCGACCTGGGCGACAGCACCGTGCCGGCACCGACCGCCGCGCCGAAGTCGGCCCCGAAGGCCGCCCCGGCCGCGAGCAACGAGTTCGGCGACATCGACCTGGGCGAGGCCCCGGACGACGGTTCGGACCCGATCGCGCGCAAGCTGGAGCTGGCCGACGAGTTCCGCCAGATCGGCGACATGGAAGGCGCCCGAGACCTGCTGCAGGAAGTGATCGCCAAGGCGAGCGGCGCCACCAAGTCGCGCGCCCAGGCCATGTTGAACGACCTGGGGTGAGCCCCTCCAAGCTGGCCCTGGGCATCAGCTACCAGGGCCAGGCCTACCAGGGCTGGCAGAGCCAGCCGGGCGGGCAGACCGTGCAGGACCACCTCGAACGGGCGTTGTCGCAATTCGCGGCCACGCCCGTTCGCACGATGTGCGCCGGCCGCACCGATGCCGGCGTGCATGCGCTGAACCAGGTCGTGCACCTCGACGCGCCGGTGCCGCGCGAGACCGAGTCCTGGATGCGCGGCACGAACCGCTTCCTGCCGCCCGACATCGCGGTGCAGTGGTGCCGGGCCGTGCCGGACGACTTCCATGCCCGCAACAGCGCCCGTGGGCGGCGCTACGCCTACCTGCTGCTCGAGTCGCGCGTGCGCGCCGCGATCGGGGCCGGTGCGGCCGGCTGGGTGTTCCGCCCGCTGGAGGGCGACGCGATGCGCGAGGCGTCGGCCGCCCTGATCGGCGAGCACGACTTCAGCGCCTTCCGCGCGGCCGGCTGCCAGTCGCCGACGCCCGTCAAGACTTTGCATTCGATCGGCATCCGCCGCTTCGGCGCCTACTGGCGCTTCGACTTCGACGGCAACGCCTTCCTGCACCACATGGTGCGCAACATCATGGGCTGCCTGGTCGCGATCGGGGCCGGCCAGCGGCCGCCGGGCTGGATGGCCGAGGTGCTGGCCTCGCGCTCGCGCAGCGCCGCCGCGCCGACCTTCGCCCCTGACGGCCTGTACTTCGTCGGCCCGTACTACGATGCGCGCTTCGAGATCCCGCGCCACACGCCGCCGATGGACTGGCTGCCCGGCGGCGCCGACGCCTGAACGATGATCCAGCGCACCCGCATCAAGATCTGCGGCCTGACCCGCGAGGCCGACGTGGACGCCGCCGTCGAGGCCGGCGCCGACGCGGTCGGCTTCGTGCTCTACGAGCGCAGCCCGCGCCATGTGTCCGTCGAGCGGGCCGCCGAGCTGGCACGCCGGCTGCCGCCCTTCGTCACGCCGGTCACGCTGTTCGTCAACGCGACGCGGGCTCAGGTCGCCGCGGCGGTGGCGGCCCTCCCGAACCTGCTGCTGCAGTTCCACGGCGACGAGACGCCGGCCGACTGCGACGCTGCCGGGCGGCCCTACCTGCGGGCCGCGCGAATGGCAGGGGATTTCGATTTGCTAGACTTCGCGGCGCAGTACCCGCTCGCCCAGGGGCTGCTCCTCGATGCCCATGTCGAGGGTTATGGCGGGGGCGGAAAGGTCTTCGATTGGTCTCTCATTCCTCGAAACGTGCGCTCTCCAGTCGTTTTGTCTGGTGGGTTGCATGCCGGAAATGTGATCGAAGGGATTCTTCAGGTACGGCCCTGGGCCGTTGACGTGAGTTCGGGCGTCGAGCGCGGCAAGGGCATCAAGGATGCCGCCGAGATCCGCCGTTTCTGCGATGCCGTGCGCGAAGCCGATGCACGCATCGCGGCCACACCCACCTGAAGAAGCGAGTCATTCCATGTCGAACTACCAGCAGCCCGATGCCAGCGGGCATTTCGGGCCTTATGGCGGCACCTTCGTCGCCGAGACCCTGATCCACGCCCTCGACGAGCTGAAGGCGGCCTATGCCGAGGCCCAGCGCGACCCCGGGTTCCAGGCCGAATTCCAGCGCGAGCTGAAGCACTTCGTCGGCCGCCCGAGCCCGGTGTACCACGCGGCGCGCATGAGCCGCGAACTGGGCGGTGCGCAGATCTACCTGAAGCGCGAGGACCTCAACCACACCGGCGCGCACAAGATCAACAACACCATCGGCCAGGCGCTGCTGGCGCGCCGCATGGGCAAGCCGCGCGTCATCGCCGAGACCGGCGCCGGCCAGCACGGCGTGGCCACCGCCACCATCTGCGCCCGCTACGGCATGGAGTGCGTGGTCTACATGGGCAGCGAGGACGTGAAGCGCCAGTCGCCCAACGTCTATCGCATGAAGCTGCTGGGCGCCACGGTGGTGCCGGTGGAGAGCGGCTCGCGCACGCTGAAGGACGCGCTCAACGAGGCGCTGCGCGACTGGGTCACCAACGTCGAGAACACCTTCTACATCATCGGCACGGTGGCCGGCCCGCACCCGTACCCGACGATCGTGCGCGACTTCCAGCGCATCATCGGCGACGAGTGCCTGCAGCAGATGCCCCCGCTGGCGGGGCGCCAGCCCGACGCGGTGATCGCGAGCGTGGGCGGCGGCAGCAACGCGATGGGGATCTTCTACCCCTACATCGAGCATGCCGGCACGCGCCTGATCGGCGTCGAGGCGGCGGGGCAGGGCCTGGACAGCGGCAAGCACGCGGCCAGCCTGAGCGCCGGCTCGCCGGGCGTGCTGCACGGCAACCGCACCTACCTGCTGCAGGACGCGGACGGGCAGATCATCGAGACGCACTCGATCTCGGCCGGCCTGGACTACCCCGGCGTCGGCCCGGAGCACGCGTACCTCAAGGACATCGGCCGGGCCGAGTACGTCGGCATCACCGACGACGAGGCGCTGAAGGCCTTCCACCACCTGTGCCGCACCGAGGGCATCATCCCGGCGCTGGAGTCCTCGCACGCCGTCGCGCAGGCGATGAAGCTCGCGCCGACGATGCGCCCGGACCAGATCCTGCTCGTCAACCTGTCCGGCCGCGGCGACAAGGACATCGGCACTGTCGCCGACCTGTCGGGCGAGAAGGTGTATGCCCAGCCCTCGGAAGCGGGCCAGACCGTGAAGGGGGCCGTGCAATGAGCCGCATCGCCACCCGGTTCGCCGCCCTGAAGCAGCAGGGCCGCAAGGCGCTGATCCCCTACGTCACGGCGGGCGACCCCTACCCCGATGCCACGGTCGAGCTGCTGCTCGGCATGGCCGAGGCCGGCGCCGACGTGATCGAGCTGGGCGTGCCCTTCTCCGACCCGATGGCCGACGGCCCGGTGATCCAGAAGGCGGCCGAGCGGGCGCTCGCGAAGAAGATCGGCATGACCCAGGTGCTCGAGTACGTGCGCGGCTTCCGCGCCCGCAACACGACGACGCCGCTGGTGCTGATGGGCTATGCCAACCCGGTCGAGCGCTACGACCAGCGCCACGGCACCGACGCCTTCGTGCGCGACGCGGCCGAGGCCGGCGTCGACGGCGTGCTCATCGTCGACTACCCGCCGGAGGAATGCGAGGCCTTCGCCGCGCGCCTGAAGGCCCGCGGCCTGGACCCGATCTTCCTGCTCGCCCCCACCTCGACCGAGCAGCGCATGAAGGACGTCGGCCGCATCGCGACCGGCTACGTCTACTACGTGTCGCTGAAGGGCGTGACCGGCGCCGGCCACCTGGACACCGCCGCGGTGGCCGACATGGTGCCGCGCATCAAGGCCCATGTCGGCGTGCCGGTCGGTGTAGGCTTCGGCATCCGCGATGCGCAAACGGCGGTCGCCGTGGCCCGGGTGTCGGACGCCGTGGTGATCGGATCCCGCATCGTGCAATTGCTCGAAACCCAGACGCGCGACAATGTCGTGTCCGCGGGCTCGGCCTTCATCGCCGAGATCCGCGCTGCCCTCGATACCTTGAAAGGAGCTCCCGCATGAGTTGGCTTGAAAAACTGCTTCCGCCCAAGATGCAGCAGACCGACCCGAGCGAGCGCCGCACGGTGCCGGAAGGTCTGTGGATCAAGTGCCCGTCCTGCGACACCGTGCTGTACAAGAGCGACCTCGAGCAGAACATCAACGTCTGCCCGAAGTGCGGCCACCACCATCGCATCCGCGCGCGGGCGCGGCTGGACGCCTTCCTCGACGGCGAGGGCCGCTACGAGATCGGCCAGGAGGTGCTGCCGGTCGACGCGCTGAAGTTCAAGGACAGCAAGCGCTATCCCGAGCGGCTGAAGGAATCGCTGGAGACCACCGGCGAGACCGATGCGCTGGTCGTGATGGGCGGCGCGGTGCACAGCATCCCGCTGGTGGCCGCGTGCTTCGAGTTCGACTTCATGGGCGGGTCCATGGGCTCGGTGGTCGGCGAGCGCTTCGTGCGCGGCGTCGAGACGGCGGTGGAGCAGAAGGTGCCTTTCGTGAGCTTCGCAGCGACCGGCGGGGCGCGCATGCAGGAAGGCCTGCTGAGCCTGATGCAGATGGCCAAGACGAACGCGGCGCTGACGCTGCTGGCGAAGGCGAAGCTGCCGTACATCAGCGTGCTGACCGACCCGACCATGGGCGGCGTGTCGGCGAGCTTCGCGTTCGTGGGCGACATCGTGTTCGCCGAGCCGAAGGCGCTGATCGGCTTCGCCGGGCCGCGCGTGATCGAGAACACGGTGCGCGAGAAGCTGCCGGAGGGCTTCCAGCGGGCCGAGTTCCTGGTCAAGACCGGCGCGGTGGACGGCATCGTCGACCGGCGCGAGCTGCGCGGCGTGATCGCCCGCTCGCTCGCGATGCTGCAGCGGCAGAGCGCCGACGCGGTCGCCTGACCCCGCTGCGCTGCGGACCCGGAAGGCGGCTTCGGCCGCCTTTGTCTTTGTAGCCCGGATGCGAATCCGGGGATCGTCAGGATTCCCATGAGCTTGCCCACGACCCTCGACGAATGGCTCGCCCACTGCGAGCGGCTCCATCCCCAGGACATCGACATGGGGATGGAGCGCAGCCTGCTGATGAAGCAGCGGCTCGGACTGGACTTCAAGGTGCCGGTGATCACCGTCGCCGGCACCAACGGCAAGGGCTCGACCTGCGCCATGCTCGAAGCGATCGGCCTGCAGGCCGGCTACCGGGTCGGGCTCTACATCAAGCCGCACTTCGTGCACTTCGAGGAGCGCTGCCGCGTCAACGGCCGCAGCGTCGAGGCGGCCGAGCTGATCCCGCACTTCGAGGCGGTCGAGGCGGCGCGCGAGGGCCTGCCGCTGACCTACTTCGAGTTCACGACGATGGCGATCCTGCGCCTGCTCGCGCAGGCCCCGCTCGACATGGTGATCCTCGAGGTGGGCCTGGGCGGCCGCCTGGACACCGTCAACGCGATCGACGCCGACTGCGCGGTGATCACCAGCATCGACATCGACCACACCGCCTACCTGGGCCCCGACCGGGAATCGATCGGGCGCGAGAAGGCCGGCATCATGCGCGCCGGCAGGCCGGTGGTGGTGGGCGATCCGATGCCGCCGGCGAGCCTGGCCGCGCGCGCCGCGGAGATCGGCGCCGACCTGCGCCTGCTCGGCCGCGACTTCAACTACGCCGGCGACAAGCAGCAATGGGGCTGGGGCGGGCGCGAGAAGCGCTTCAACGGCCTGGCCTACCCGGCGCTGCGCGGCGCCAACCAGCTGCTGAATGCCTCGGCCGCGCTGGCCGCCTTCGAGGCGCTGCGGGATCGCCTGCCGATCACCGCGCAGGCGGTGCGCAACGGCTTCGCCACCGTCGAGCTGACCGGCCGCTTCCAGATCGTGCCCGGGCAGCCGACCCTGGTGCTGGACGTGGCGCACAACCCGCATGCGGTGGGTGCGCTGGCCGAGAACCTGGATCAGATGGGCTTCTTCCCGCGCACCCACGCCGTGTTCGGCGCGATGGCCGACAAGGACCTGGAAGCCATCCTGCGCCGCATGGCGCCGCTGGTCGACCGCTGGCATTTCACCGACCTGCCGATCCCGCGCGCGGCGACGGCGCAGGACCTCGACGCACTGCATGCGCGCCTGGCGCTGAAAGGGCCGGGCCCGGTCGCCACATTCCGTCACGCGAGCCCCGACGACGCCCTGCGGGCGGCCCTGGAGGGCGCGGACCCCACTGATAGAATCGTGGTCTTCGGCTCGTTCTTCACCGTGGGCGGCGTGCTGAAGGACGGCATCCCCCGCCTGTCCGCCAAGCACCTGGGCTGATACCTGGGCTGATCGCCGCTCTGTCTACCCTGGAATCAGCTCTTCATGGGTTTGCTGTCCTTCCTGAAGCGCACGCCGGATGCGGCGTCCCCCGCGACGAAAGCGAAGGCGCCGCCGCCGGCCGCCGAGTCGCCGGACAGCGTCGCGCAGGCGCGCACGCGGGCCCGCCAGCGCCTGATCGGCGCCGCCGTGCTGGTGGCCGCCGGGGTGATCGGCTTCCCCCTGCTGTTCGAGACCCAGCCGCGCCCCTTGCCGGTGGACACGCCGATCGAGCTGCGCCGCGAGGGCGCGACCCCGGCCGCGCCGCCTGCCGCGCCTGCGGCGCCCCGGCAGAACGCCGCCAGGCCGGCGGCGCTGCCGCCCAGCGTGATCAGCGAGAGCGCGGCCGATGCCGGGCGCGACGTGCCGGCCGCTGCGCCGGCCACCGCCTCGGCGCCGGCCATGACGGTGGCCGCGGCGCAGCCCGTGCCCGCGGAGAAGCCGGCCGAGAAGCCTGTGGACAAGCCCGTGGTCGAGCGGCCGGCGCCCAAGCCTGCCGAGAAGCCTGCCGAGAAACCCGCTGACAAGCCGGCCCAGAAACCCGCCGAGAAGCCTGCGGCCAAGCCGAACGATGCCGCGCGGGCCCAGGCCCTGCTCGACGGCAAGCCGGCCGGGGCCGAGGCGGCGGGTCGTTTCGTGGTGCAGGTCGGCGCCTTCTCCGAGCTCAACGCCGCGCGCGAGGCCCGACACAAGGTCGAGAAGCTCGGCCTGAAGACCTACACCCAGGTCGTCGAGACCTCGTCCGGCAACCGCATCCGCGTGCGCGTCGGCCCCTTCGCCTCGCGCGACGAGGCCGACCGGGCGGCGGGCAAGATCAAGTCCGCCGGCCTGCCGTCGGCCATCCTGACGCTGTGACGGCGCCGATGGGCTGGGTCGATGGCGTCTTCCTCGGCATCCTCGCGATCTCGGTCGTGGTCGGCCTGGTGCGCGGCCTCGTCTTCGAGCTGCTGTCGCTGGTCGGCTGGTTTGCCGCCTGGTTCGCGGCGCAGTGGCTGACGCCGATGGTGGCCCCGCACATCCCGGTCGGTCGCATCGGCTCCGGCGTCAACCATGCGGCGGCGTTCGCGCTGACCTTCCTCGCGGCCCTGATCGTCTGGGGGCTGCTCGCGCGGCTGCTGCGCTTCGTGATCCATGCCACGCCGCTCAGCGTCGTCGACCGGCTGCTCGGCGCCTTCTTCGGCCTGCTGCGCGGCGGGGTGGTGCTGCTGGCGATCGCCCTGTTCGTGGGCATGACGCCGTTGGTGACATCCGCGCCGTGGCAGGCTTCGGTCGGCGCGCCTTGGCTGCAGGCCATCCTCTCGGGCTTGAAGCCGGTGCTTCCGCCTCAACTCTCTTCCCATCTGCCGGCCTGACGCCGGCGGTATGACCAGCAAGGAACCTTCCCATGTGCGGCATCGTAGGCGTGATCTCCAAGACGCCGGTCAATCAGCTGATCTATGACGCGCTGCTGCTGCTGCAGCACCGCGGCCAGGACGCGGCCGGCATCGTGACGATGCAGGGCACCAAGTGCTTCATGCACAAGGCGCGCGGCATGGTGCGCGACGTGTTCCGCACCCGCAACATGCGCGGCCTGCCCGGGAGCGTGGGCCTGGGCCAGGTGCGCTACCCGACCGCCGGCAACGCCTACAACGAGGAAGAGGCCCAGCCCTTCTACGTCAACGCGCCCTTCGGCATCGTGCTGGTGCACAACGGCAACCTGACCAACGCGCACTCGCTGAAGCAGGAGCTGTTCGACATTGACCGCCGCCACATCAACACCGAGAGCGACACCGAGGTGCTGATCAACATCCTGGCGCACGAGCTGGAGCTGGCGGCGCGCAACCTGCCGCTCACCACCGAGGAGATCTTCAAGGCGGTGGGCGCGGTGCACAAGCGCATCAAGGGCTCGTACGCCGTGGTGGCGCTGATCGCCGGGTATGGCCTGCTCGCCTTCCGCGACCCGTACGGCATCCGCCCGCTGTGCTTCGGCGAGGTGATGACGCCGGACGGCCCGGAGGTGATGGTGGCGAGCGAATCGGTGGCCATCGAGGGCACCGGCCACCGGGTGGTCCGCGACGTGGCGCCGGGCGAGGCGGTCTTCATCGACCTGGACGGCAAGGTCCACACGCAGCAGTGCGCCGAGAACCCGACGCTGAACCCCTGCATGTTCGAGTTCGTCTACCTGGCGCGGCCGGATTCGGTGATGGACGGCGTGTCGGTCTACCAGGCGCGGCTCAACATGGGCGAGACGCTGGCGCAGCGCCTGATCTCGACCATGCCGCCGAACGAGATCGACGTGGTGATCCCGATCCCCGAGTCGAGCCGCCCGTCCGCAATGCAGCTCGCGCAGAAGATCGGCAAGCCCTACCGCGAGGGCTTCGTGAAGAACCGCTACGTCGGCCGCACCTTCATCATGCCGGGGCAGGGCGTGCGCAAGAAATCGGTGCGCCAGAAGCTGAACGCGATCGCGGTGGAGTTCAAGGGCCGCAACGTGCTGCTGGTGGACGACTCGATCGTGCGCGGCACGACCTCGAAGGAGATCGTGCAGATGGCGCGCGACGCCGGGGCGCGCAAGGTCTACATGGCCTCGGCCGCGCCGCCGGTGCGCTTCCCCAACGTCTACGGCATCGACATGCCGACGCGCGAGGAGCTGATCGCCCACGACCGCAGCATCGAGGAGATCCGCCAGTTCATCGGCGCCGACGCGCTGATCTACCAGGACGTGGCCGCGATGAAGAAGGTGGTGGGCGCGCTGAACCCGTCGCTGGACGGCTTCGAGGCCTCGTGCTTCGACGGCCACTACGTCACCGGCGACGTGTCGGCGGCCGATTTCGACGCCATCGCCACCCAGCGCAAGTCGCAGGGCGACGAGGAAGAGGCGGGCGACCGCACGCGGCTCGCGCTGCAGGGCACGGCAGCGGAGCGCGGCTGATGGGCGAGGGGCGCATCCCGCGCGTGGCGTTGCCGGCGGATGCCCGGCGCGACACGCTCGCCGTGCGCGAGGGCCTGCCGCCGAGCGCCTGGGGCGAGAACTCGGAAGCGCTGTTCCTGACCAGCAGCTTCGTGCAGCCGGATGCGGCGAGCGCCGCGGCGCGCTTCGCGAACGAGGAAGAGGCCTTCGTCTACTCACGCTTCAGCAACCCGACGGTGACCATGTTCGAGCGCCGGCTCGCGGCGCTGGAAGGCACGCAGGCCTGCATCGGCACGGCCAGCGGCATGAGCGCGATCCTGCTGACGGGGCTGGCGCTGCTGAAGGCGGGCGACCATGTGGTGTGCTCGCGCAGCGTGTTCGGCGCGACGATGATGCTGTTCAACCGCGAGTTCGCGAAGTTCGGCGTCGAGACGAGCTTCGTGTCGCAGACCGACCCGTCCGAGTGGCGCGCGGCGATCCGGCCGAACACGCGGCTGCTCTTCGCCGAATCGCCAACCAACCCGCTGACCGAGGTGTGCGACATCCGCGCCCTGGCCGACATCGCCCACGACGCGGGTGCGCTGCTGGCGGTGGACAACTGCTTCTGCTCGCCGGCGCTGCAGCGGCCGGTGGAGTACGGCGCCGACCTCGTCGTGCACTCGGGCACCAAGTACCTGGATGGGCAGGGCCGCGTGATCGCCGGGGCGGTGTGCGGCAGCGAGGCGCTGATCCACGAGAAGTTCGTGCCGGTGATGCGCAGCGCGGGCATGTCGCTGTCGCCCTTCAACGCCTGGGTGGTGCTGAAGGGGCTGGAGACGCTGTCGATCCGCATGCAGGCCCAGGGGGCGAGCGCGCTGGCGCTGGCGGCCTGGCTGGCGCAGCAGCCGCAGGTCGAGCGGGTGTTCTACCCGGGCCTGGCCTCGCACCCGCAGCACGCGCTGGCGATGGCCCAGCAGTCGGGCTCGGGCGGGGCGGTGCTGTCCTTCACCGTGCGCGGCGGCGATGCGGCGGCCGCGCGCAAGAATGCCTTCCATGTGATCGACCGGACGCAGGTCTGCTCCATCACCGCCAACCTGGGCGACACCAAGACCACCATCACGCACCCGGCGAGCACCTCGCACGGCCGGCTGAGCGAGGCGCAGCGCGAGGCGGCCGGCATCGTGCAGGGGCTGGTGCGCGTGGCCGTCGGCCTGGATGATGTGCAAGACCTGATGGCCGACCTCGCGCGCGGCCTCGACACCCTTTGAACCGCAACCTCCCGACCATGTCTTCCCGACCGATCCGCACCCGCATCGCCCCGTCGCCCACCGGCTTCCTGCACCTGGGCACGGCCCGCACCGCGCTGTACTCGTGGGCCTTTGCGCGCCACCATGGCGGCGAGTTCGTGCTGCGCATCGAGGACACCGACGTCGCGCGCTCGACGCAGGATTCGGTGGAGCAGATCCTCGCGTCGATGCACTGGCTGGGGCTGGACTACGACGAGGGCCCGATCTACCAGATGCAGCGGCTGGAGCGTTATCGGGCGGTGGTCGACCAGATGCTGGCCGAGGGCAGTGCCTACCGCTGCTACACGACGCCCGACGAGCTGACCGCGATGCGCGACGCGCAGCGCGAGCGCGGCGAGAAGACGCACTACGACGGGCGCTGGCGGCCCGAGCCGGGCAAGACGCTGCCGCCGGTGCCGGCGGGCGTGGAGCCGGTGATCCGCTTCCGCAACCCGCAGGAGGGCGTGGTGAGCTGGGACGACCTGGTGAAGGGCACGATCAGCATCGCCAACAAGGAGATCGACGACCTGATCATCATGCGGGCCGACGGCGTGCCGACCTACAACTTCGCGGTGGTCGTGGACGACTGGGACATGGCGATCAGCCACGTCTTCCGCGGCGACGAGCATGTGAACAACACGCCGTGGCAGATCAACATCTTCAACGCGCTGAAGGCGCCGCTGCCGCTGTTCGGGCACGTGCCGGTGATCCTGGGCGAGGACGGGCTGAAGCTCTCGAAGCGCCGGGGTGCGGTCAGCGTGACGGCGTACGAGGAGAACGGGTACCTGCCGGAAGCGATGCTGAACTACCTGGCACGCCTGGGCTGGAGCCATGGCGACGAGGAGCTGTTCAGCGCCGAGCAGATGGTGGCGTGGTTCGACGGCAGCCACCTGTCGAAGAGCCCGGCGCAGTGGGACGCGGCGAAGCTCGCCTGGGTCAATGCCCACTACCTGAAGACGATCGACGAGCGGCGGCTGGCAGCGCTGGTGGCGAAGCAGTTCGAGCGGCGTGGCATTGCGGTGACGCAGGCCGAGGTGGCGCCGCGCTGTGCGCTGTTCAAGGACCGCTGCTCGACGACGGCGGAGCTGGCGGACTGGCTGCAGATGTATGTCGCGGACGTGGCGCCGAGCGCTGAAGACCTGGCGACGCACGTCACCGAGGCGGTGAAGCCGGCGCTGGCGACGCTGCGCAACAAGCTTGCGGGCATCGAGTGGAACAAGGGCGCGATCGCCGCGGCGATCAAGGAGACGCTGGGCGCGCACGGCCTGAAGATGCCGATGCTGGCGCATGCGGTGCGGGTGCTGGTGTGCGGTCGTGCGCAGACGCCGTCGCTGGATGCGGTGCTCGAACTCTTTGCCCAAGAAAAAGTTTTGGCCAGATTGCAAAACGCTTAAAAAGTCTGCCTATAATCGTGGTCTTCGCTTCTGAACAACGCTTCGAAGCAGCGCAAGATGAAGTCCGATGAGGCCCGAATCAAGCGATGCGGAGACCGGATGTCGTAAGGCATAAGGGGGTATAGCTCAGCTGGGAGAGCGCTTGCATGGCATGCAAGAGGTCAGCGGTTCGATCCCGCTTACCTCCACCAAGATTGAAAGGTCTTGGGGGCGCGTTGTTCTGAGGAGATGGAAAGGTTTGAGTCCCCTTCGTCTAGAGGCCTAGGACACCACCCTTTCACGGTGATTACAGGGGTTCGAATCCCCTAGGGGACGCCAAGTTTGGCGGGGCTTGTGCAGAGAGCGTTCATCGCTCGAAGCAGGAACCCGCTGCGGTAGAAGTTTGGAGTGGTAGTTCAGTTGGTTAGAATACCGGCCTGTCACGCCGGGGGTCGCGGGTTCGAGCCCCGTCCACTCCGCCAACAAAAAGCCTCGCAATCTCACGGTTGCGAGGCTTTTCCGCTTTGTGGGCTGCCTGGTCGCCGCGTAGTTTTTGCCGGGGAAGCGGGCGGGGCGATGGGCTTGTGACAGCGGCACGACTTGAAGTCGAATGGCGCGAGGCCGGCCTCTCGCCCGGCACGGGGAGATGCGATGAAAGCAGGACTTCTGGCTGGCGTCGTCGCCGGCATCTTCATTCAATTCGGCGCGCAGGCGGCCACCGGCTCGACCGGCTTCACCATCGACTCGCTGACGCCGCTGGGCGAGAGCCCGACCGCACCGCTGCCGCCTGGCGCCGGCGGCTACTGGCTGCAGAACGCCTGGGTCTTCGGAACGATCGACACGACCGCCGGGCCGGGCCGGCCGGTGCGCGATGAAATCCTCTACGCCAGCACACACCCGATCGGCGGGCTGGGCGGCCCCCCGTTCGGCAGCTTCGACTACAGCCTCCCGCTGACCAGCACCCAGCCGGCCTCGGCCGGCATGTTCCTGCACCCGGGCAGCATGGGGGTCGCCTGGGAAACCACCTTGCCGACCTCCTCGGCGGGCGCCGGGTGGAGCTGGGCCCGCCCGTTCGCGCTGAGTTCGGGGGCCTCGATCACGCTGGAAGGCACGTTCACCCACACCTCGTCGCTCGGCGAACCGCCGTCACGCACGACGCTGCTGGAGGGCCCGGGGTACCACGACCCGTGGCAGGCACCGTCCAATTTCGCGAACATGTCCCGCGCTGCCGATCGCCAGCAGGGAGCGCCCTGGTTCTCGTACTCGCTGCAAGGCCAACTCACGACCGTCGATCCGCGGTCCGGCGACACCGTCGGCAACCCGGATTCCACCTGGGTGCCGGGTGCCGGCGATTTCGAGTACAGCCTCGACTCCTTCGGTCACGCCTCGATGACGATCTTCAACCGATCGAGCTAGCAGCTGTTCGGCTGGCTGGTGCTGGGGATCCACGCCGATTCACCTGTCGCGGCGATACCGGAACCGGCGACGTGGATGACGATGCTGCTGGGCGTGGCGGTCCTCGCGGCGCTGTCGCGCCGCAGGCCGTCGCACCGACTGCCTGGTGGACGAAGCTGATTTCCCTGCCGGGTCCTATTCCTTGTCGACCTGCCGTGAGCTGGACGTCTTTCGGGGAAGCACGCCCAGGGCGCCTGCAACCATCACGATGGCTGCGACCCAGAAGGTCAACATCGCCGGAAGGAGGAAGAGGGCCATGAGGCCGGTCCCGTTCGTCACGAACATCCCCACGAATGCAACGACGGTGAAGGCGCCCCAGCGCAGGAGGGCCTTGACGGCGAACGCCCTCTTGGTGGGCTGCACCCACATCGCCACGAACATCACGGCAGCCACCGCCGCTGGGAAGTAAAAGAATCCGATCTGGAAGTCCGGGCTCTTTGCCAGGTTGAGCTGCTGGCAGTTCGCGTCCATGCACGCCAGCAGGAGCGGCAGATGGAGGAAGTACTTCGTCGTCGAGGGGGGCGCATGCATGCGCGTGACTCTACGCCAGGCCCGTGCGAGCGTCCTTCGTCGAGAGAGACGTCACCGGCAGCACCTGGCGCTGGATGCAGGCGCTTGTGCAGCTCGACTTCGGTGGCCCTGCGGATTGTGCGTGCCCCGGGCTTCCTTGATGGACTGCAGCAGCTCCGCGTAGAGGTCCGGGCGGTCGAACAGCGCCCGAAAGGACTTCTTCTGGGACGCGTCACGCGCCTGGTCGCCTCGTGGTGCCGAGCTCAGCACAATGCAAAAGGGGTGATTGAAATAAAGAGGGGCAGGCCCCGGGCTTCCTGTACTATCCGCCTGCTGATATGCGCAAGACCCTCCGTTAGGTCTTTCTTCCCGCACCGGTGTTCTACCGGCGGTCGAGTCGAACCCCTTTTGAAGATCTTCTTGGCGTCTCTTCGCCTGACGCATTGTCGCGTCTTGCAACTTTGAAAGGAATTCGACATGACGACTCAAACCGGTACCGTGAAGTGGTTCAATGAAGGCAAGGGCTTTGGTTTCATTGCGCCGGACGGTGGGGGCAAGGACCTCTTCGCTCACTTCAAGGAAATCCAGGGAAGTGGCTTCAAGGTGCTGAACGAGAACCAGCGCGTGCAGTTCGAAGTCACCCAAGGGCAGAAGGGGCTGCAGGCTTCCAACATCCGCGACGTGAGCTGACTTTGCGACACATGGCCGCATGTCGGGCGGCGCCTGGCATCCTGCAATGAAGAAAGCGCGGCAATGCCGCGTTTTTTTTTGCCCAAGGGGATCAACGTTGAAGAACCTGCAAGAAGCGACCGAGCGGATCTGCGAACTCAAGGGAAGCCTTGTCGCGCTTGACACCATCGTGCCGGCGGTCATTGATGCACTCGGCGGCCCGGCCCGTGAGAAGCTGCTGAATTCCTTCGACGCACGCGCGGAAGCGGCCCGCACCGCGCTGCTGCATGCCGATGTGTCCGATGTCGTGCTGGCGGCCTTCGAGCGGGATGTGGTGCGCAACAGGCTCGTCGTGGAGGACCCGGAAGCATCCAGCCGGTCGGAAGCGGCGCGTGAGCCGATGGATCGATTGCTGTTCGCGACGACGCGCATCATCACGTTCGCCGACTCCAACGTTCTGACGAGCGCCAGCGGGTTCTTCTTCCGTCGCGGAGACCGCCTGTTCCTGGTCAGCAATCGCCACGTCTTTGCGGACGCCGAAAGTTCCCACTTCCCCGATCGCATCGAAATCGGGGTGCACACCGACCGGCGAGACCTGACGAGGCATGCCGTGGTGTCTCTGCCTCTGTACCTGAATCGATTGGGCGCGTGGCGCGAAGCGACCGACAGCGGTGGCGTCGTCGATGTGGCGGCGATGGAAATCCTGCCCGAGCAACTTCCCGAAGATGCCGTGCTGCACGCTTTCGATGAAACTCATCTTGACGCCCGGGATGAACGCGTTGCCATCGGTGACGCAATCACCATCGCTGGCTTCCCACTCGGTTTCCACGACACGATTCATCACCTGGCCGTCGCACGCAGCGCTTCCATTGCATCGGCCTACGGCATCCGATTCCAGCAGCAGGGCTGCTTTCTGACGGACGCGCGCATGCATCAAGGGAGCAGCGGATCGCCTGTTGTTCGGCGGCGTACGCGGGGCACCTCCGCAACACGAATTCCATCGTGGCAATTACTCGGCGTGCATTCAACCCGCATGGACATGAAGACACGTGACCGCGCCGCTGACGAATCGCTGGGATTGAATTGCGCGTGGTATGCCGACGTGCTGACGACACTCACTGCCGCAAGATAGCTGACAGGCACTCGCGGCCAAGGAATTGCAATGAATCACACCATCAAGGGACGGGATCCCGTGGGAACCGGGCAGGCCGACGGGCTGAGCCCGTGGAACGCGGAGCGCGCGGAGCTGCATCGACAAGGCGCCAAAGCGGCCGCTCGCGGCGAGCCCAGCGACACCAATCCCCTCAGCGACCCGTGCAACAAGCCGTTGGCAACGGGCGAATCCGAGGACAAATGGCTTCAACGCAGCGATGCCTGGGCACAAGGTCATGACGCGCAAATGGCCGGACAGAACGCGGCGCCGATTGCGTCCAAAAAAGGAAGTCGATGACCACGGGTCGCGCGGAGGATCGCGTGCTGCCGCGGGGGGGCAGCTACGAGCTGGTCTATTCGCCGATTCAAGGCGGGTTCTCGTTGACGTTTCCGTGCGACGAGTCCGGAGCCGTGGAAATGAACGATCTCAACGACAGTGCACGTGGCTACTACCTGCTGGCGCGCGCATTGGTGGGGCGGGATTTCCATGCGCCGACGGTGGTGCGGATGGTATTCGAGGGAGGATCGTCGTGAGATGCCCCGCCGTCCTGAAGGACCCGCAATGACGACCCTGACCGGGATCATCAAATGGTTCGACGAAACCAAGGGGGTCGGGATCATCGCCCCCCATGCCGGCGGCGAAGACGTGTTTGTCCACCATAGCGAAATTCGCATGGCCTTTGGGCTTCGGTCTGTCCCTGCAGGCATGCAGGTCCAGTACGGCCTGAGGCAGGGAACTCAGCGAGTCGAGGCAGTGAACGTTCGTTGCCTCTAGGGATATGCCAAACCCTTCATGCATTGGTTGCCACGCGGGAGGTCGCGGGCTCGGGCCCCGCCCTCTCAGTCCGGCATCAGCGCTGGAACATCGCCGCTGATCCGCGCCGGAAATCCCTCCATCAGCCAGTCGATGAAGACTCGCACGCGGTGCGTCAGGTGGCGGGCCTGCGGGTACACGACATGGAAGGGGTACTTCGCCGGCCGCCAGGGCGCCAGGATCTCCACCAGCCGGCCCTCCCGGAGCGCAGGTCCCGCCGAGTAGGCAAAGGTCTGGACGATGCCCAGTCCCGCCAGGCAGGCGGCCAGGTGGGCATTGCTCTCGTTGACGCCCACGCGGTGCTCGACCTTGATCTCGGACTTCTCGCCGTTGCGCTCGAAGCGAAAGGGCATCGCACGGCCCGTGTGGCTCGACACATAGCTCACGAGCCGATGCCCGTTCCGGAGTTCCTCCGGAGAGGCCGGCGTCCCGTACCGGCCGAGGTATCCGGGCGTGGCACAGGTGATCAGCACGGCCTCGCCGAGGCGGCGCGCGATCAGCGTCGAGCTGTCCAGCGGGCCGCCGCGGATGACGCAATCGACGTTGTCCCCGATGAGGTCCACCGCGCGATCGGACACGCCCAGGTCGATGCGGATGTCCGGAAAGCGTGCCAGGAAGTCAGGCAGCATGGGGATGAGCACGTCACGCGCGGTCGAACCGCCGACATCGACGCGCAGATGGCCGCGTACCTTGCCGCGCGTCACGCTGAACGATGCGTCGATGTCGTCGATGTCTCGCAGGATCCGGAGGGCCTTGGCGTAGTAGTCCTGCCCCTCGGACGTCACCGAGACCCGCCGGGTCGTGCGCTGCAGCAGGCGCACGCCCAGATGGGCCTCGAGCTCCTGCACCTGCTTGCTGACCGTGGCCACCGGCATGTCCAGCGAGTCGGCTGCACGGGTGAAACCTCCGGCCTCCACCACGCGGCAAAAGGTGCGCATCGCCAGCAGTTGGTCCATTCCGATGTCCCGTCTTCCCAAGGTGCTTGATTATCTACATGCGTGGATATTCATTCCATTGATTTCCATTTTTCATTCAATCGGCCCTGCCTAGAGTTGCAACCGTTCCCTTCCAACTCACCCCAAGGAGCTCAGCATGAACAAGCAACTCGAAGGCAAGGTCGCCCTCGTCACCGGCGGCAGCAGCGGCATCGGTCTGGGCGCGGCCAAGGAACTGGCCGCGCAGGGCGCACGGGTCTTCATCACCGGCCGCCGGCAAGCAGAACTCGATGCCGCAGCCGCCGAGATCGGCCCGGCCGCGACGGCCTTGCGGGCCGATGCGTCGGTGCTTGCCGACCTGGACACGGTGTATGCGCAGATCGCCCGCAGCGCAGGCCGGCTCGACATCCTCTTCGCCAATGCCGGCGGCGGCGACATGCTGCCGCTGGGCGCCGTCACGGAGGAACACTTCGATCGCATCTTCGGCACCAACGTGCGCGGCGTGCTGTTCACGGTGCAGAAGGCGCTGCCCTTGCTGACCGATGGCGCATCGGTGATCCTCACCTCATCCACCACCTCGATCCAGGGCACGGCCAACTTCAGCGTCTACAGCGCCAGCAAGGCGGCCGTGCGCAATTTCGCCCGCTCCTGGGCGCTGGACCTGAAGGACCGCCGCATCCGGGTCAATGCCGTCAGCCCCGGCCCGATCCGCACGCCCGGGCTGGGCGGCCTGGTGCCCGATGAAGCGCGGCAGGGGCTGTTCGATTTCCTCGCGTCGCAGGTGCCGCTGGGGCGCCTGGGCGAACCGGCCGAGATCGGCCAGGCCGTGGCCTTCCTCGCGTCGGACGCCGCCAGCTTCGTCAATGGCATCGAGCTGTTCGTCGACGGCGGCGCGGCCCAGGTCTGAGCTTCTTCACCTCACCAAGGAATCGACATGTCACACCCACATCCGACGGCCAGGGAACTCCTGCTGGCCTACCTTTCGAACGCCCGGCATCCGGAAAAGGCCGCCGCGGTCTTCGCTGAAGACGGCATCCTCGAGCTTCCGACCATCCAGGTCCGCGTCCAAGGGCCTGCCGGCGTGGCCGGCCTCCTGACGGGCCTGCTGAAGAAGGTTCCCGACTTCAGGTTCGGTGAGCCGACCTTCTTCATCGAGACACCCGAGCGCGTGGCGGCCGAGTATTCCGTGCGTGCGGTCGTCGCCGACACCGGCAAGACCTACGTCCAGACCTACGCGGGCGTGCTGATCGCCGAGAACGGGCGCATCAGGCTCCTGCGCGAGGCGCTGGACACCGCCGCGGCGGCAAGTGCCTTCCGCAAGGACTGAGCAGCCACGGACCGCCCCGGGCCTTGTCAGACTCGAAAGGTGCGCCATGCCGCTTTCCTTGCCCGCCTTCAATGCCTGGCGCGATGCCGAACAAGCCGCGCACGCCGCTGAGCGAGAACTGCACGACCTGCTGGTTCAGCCGGACATGTTCGGCAACTTGCAACAGTTCCAAGACCAGGCCGCCTCGGCCAGGCAGCTGCGCCGTCAGGCGCATGAGCTGTTCGACGAGGCCATGCGAGAAATGAAGGCGATGGCCGCTGCCCTGCACCATCGTCGCGTGCTCGGCCGGCGCGAGCATTCTTCAAATGAGCCCACGGCTCCGGTTCATTGAGCTTCGCGGATTGAACGGGATCATGACCGCGGAATGCCTGCTTGCCTGCAGGCACTCCGCGGCCGTCACTGGAAGCTTCTCGGCGCCCGCTCCGGTGCGTCGTCCCGCAGGCGGCACTGCCACCAGCTCACGTCCCGCCACGCGCCGAACTTGTAGCCGACCTCGCGGAACGTGCCCACCGGCTCGAAGCCGACCGCTTTGTGCAGCGCGATGCTCGCCGCATTGGGCGTGGCGATGCCGGCATACGCCTGGTGATAGCCGAGCGCCTTCAACACACCCAGCAGTCGGCGGTAAAGGCGGCGCCCCACGCCTCGGCCGCGACGGTCCTCTCGAACATAGACGGTGCAATCCACGGACCATTGGTAGGCCGGGCGCTCGCGGTGCCTGCCGGCATATGCGTAGCCGTCGACCTGGCCGTGCTCGTCAAGCGAGACGAGCCAAGGCAGGCGGGGCAGGGTCGTCTCGATGCGCCCTCGCATCTCGTCGACGGTCGGCGCTTCGAGTTCGAACGAGATCGTGGTGCCGGTGACCACCGGCGCGTAGATGGCAGCGATCGCCGCCGCATCCTGGGGTGTCGCGACGCGCACGCTCAAGTCCAGCCTCATGAGTTCGGCAGAGGCCGGACAGGCGCCCTGGAACTGCGCCGAAGCACCCAGGGCGGCTGGGGCGTCGGCCCGGGGGATCGCATGGAAGCCGAGTCGCAGGAAGTACGGCGACGCCGTGTTGGTGAGCAGGTGCAGTTCGGCCAGCCCGAGACTGCGGGCCAGGTCGATCACCCGCAGCGTCAGGCGTCGTGCCAGCGCCTGGCCCCGGTGCTGCTCGGACACCGCGACGGAGCGCAGCAGGCCATGCTCGCCGCACCGCTCCAGGCCCGCACAACCCAGCACGTTCGAGCCCTCGTGCGCCACGAAGAAGTGCTGCAGGCTTTCGCGTGCGCCTTCGGTCGGAAGCTTTGCGTTCGCCAGCAAGGCGGAGATCGTGGCCCAGTCCTCGGGCCGTGCAGGGCGGATGGTCCTGCTATCCACGCCGGACCCCGTTGTCAGTCACCACATCGCCATCCTCCTTCGTGAACGGTGGAAGCCGGTCGACGGGCAGCAATGCAAGCACGGCCTCCGACGGCCGGCACAGCGCGGTGCCCAAGGGTGAGACGACGAGCGGCCTGTTCAACAGGATGGGGTGCTGGACGATGAAGTCCAGCAGTTGCTCGTCCGTCCAATGCGGTTGATCGAGGCCGAGTTCGGCGAACGGTGTGCCCTTCTCGCGCAGCAGGGCGCGCACCGGCTGCCCCGAGTCGGCGACCAACTGGCGAAGGCGCTCCTTGGACGGCGGGTTCTTCAGGTACTCGATGACGGTCGGCTCGATGCCCGCATGGCGTATCAGCGCAAGGACATTGCGCGAGGTGCCGCAGCCAGGGTTGTGGAAGATCGTGATCTCAGTCATGGGCGTGACCTGGTGAAGAACTGCCGGCCGAAGGGGGCAGCGGAGCGAGCCAGCGATGGGCAACAAGCGCCAGCGCTGCCCCCATCAGCTCGGCGGCGATGAAGGCGGGTGCGCTGCCCGGTGCGATGCCCGCAAAGCTGTCGCTGAGCATGCGTCCTGCCACGGCAGCAGGATTCGCAAACGACGTCGACGCGGTGAACCAGTACGCGGCCCCGATGTAGGCGGCCACGGCAATGGCGGTGCGCGATGCCGGTGTGCGCAGGATGACCAGAAGGAGCCCGAAGGTCGCCACGGCCTCGGCGAGCCATTGCCCCGGGCCGCTTCGCAGCTTGGCGGCGACCTGCAGGATCGGCTGCTCGAACATGCCGTGCGCGAGCCAGGCCCCGAGCGCTGCACCCATCAGCTGGGCCCCGACGTAGAGTGGGAGTTCTGCACGCCGCAGACGGCCCAGGGCGGCCAGCACCGCCGAGACCGCAGGATTGAAGTGCGCGCCACTCACCGGTCCGAATACCTCGATCAGCGTGTAAAGGCCGCCGACGGTGGCCATCGCATTGGCCAGCAATGCGATGGCCGCGTTGCCGCCGGACAAGCGCTCCGCCATGATGCCCGAGCCGATGACGACCGTCAGCAGCAACGCGGTTCCGAGGAGCTCGGCGAATGCGCGGCGAGGCAGGCTGTACGCGGGCATCGGCGGGTCAGCAGCAGGAGGGGGCGGCGGTGACAGGAATGTCGAGCGGCTTGCCGCGCGGCGCGCCGGTCGCGCAGCAGGCGGCGGAGCCGGATTCCGTCTTTTGCGACTTCTCGCTGAACACGGGGATGCTGCCCAGCGTCCGGAATTGCTCCCAGGCGATGCCTTGCGGGTCGGTCAGCCAGTACTTGTCGCTGCGTGCATAACAGCAACTCGTTTCGCCCACGTCCATCAGCGTCATGCCGGCCGCCTCGGCGCCGGCCTTCAACGCCGCGAGTTCCTCCTCGGTGTCTGCCTGGATGCCGAGGTGATCGACCCCGGGCGTGCCGCCTCGCGTCGAGATCGCGAAGTTGATGCGGGGATCCTCGATCATCCACTTCGCGTAGTCGCTCTCGACGCGGGTGGGCTCCGCGGAAAACATCTTCGAATAGAAGGCGATGCTCGCCTGCAGGTCCTGGACGTGGGCATGGACATGGAATCGCTTCATCTCGTGCTCCTTGGGGTGGATCAGCAACCGCAGTTCGCGGCCGCGGGTGGGGCCGTGCAGGATGTGCCCGCGCAGCAGTTCTCGGTGAGAAACCCGATGACGCCGTTCATGCGCTCATACGCCGCGCGGTAGACGAGGTGGCGGCCGACGCGCTCTTGCGTCACCAGCCCCGCACCCATCAGCTCCTTCAGGTGGAAGGACAGCGTGGTGCCGACCGTTCCCAGCCCTTCGTTCATGACCCCGGGCGTCAGTCCGCTGGGGCCGGCGACCACCAGCGCGCGGAAGACCTGCAGGCGAACGGGGTGAGCCAGTGCGGCCAGCGACAGAACGACTTCGTCTTGATGCATGTGGCGATCATACGAGAAATATCGAAATGATGTGGGCGATATCAAAGACGTTCGACGGAATCGAACGTATGCATCGAAACGATGGCATGGCTTCCAGGGCGTTCACGACGAACATGTCGTCATGGCGGAGCGGCAAAGAGAAACGGCCGCAGCCGCCTGTACCCCAACCACCCTTGAGGAACCACCATGAATCGCTTCGAACATCAATCCGTGCTCGTGACCGGCGGCAGCAGCGGCATCGGCCTGGCAGCCGCCAAGGCCTATGCCCGTGAAGGCGCACGTGTCGTCATCACCGGTCGCGACGAGGAGGCCCTGGCGCGCGCCGAGGCCGAGATCGGCCACGGCGCCATCGCCGTGCGCAACGACGCCGGCAGCGTCGGCGGGGCCCGGCGCCTGGCGGCCTGGCTGCAGGACAGGGACATCGGCCTGGACGCCGTCTTCATCAACGCCGGCGTGGCCCGGTTCGCGCCCTTCTCCGAGGTCCCGGAGTCGCTGTGGGACGACACCTTCAACGCCAACGTGAAGGGGCCGTACTTCCAGATCCAGGCGCTGGCGCCCCTGCTGCGCCCGGGGTCGGCGATCGTCATCAACGGTTCCATCAACGCCCACATCGGCATGCCGAACTCGTCGGTGTACGCCGCGAGCAAGGCCGCGCTCATCTCGCTCGCCAAGACGCTGTCGGCCGAGCTGCTGCCGCGCGGCGTGCGCGTGAACGTGGTCAGCCCGGGGCCGATCGCGACGCCGCTCTACGGCAAGCTGGGCCTGGATGCGGCAGCGCTGGAGGCCGCGGCGGCTGCCATCCAGGGGCAGGTCCCGCTGGGTCGCTTCGGCACGCCCGAGGAGCTGGCCTCGACGGTGCTGCACCTGTCCGCGAAGGAGTCGGCGTTCATCGTGGGTGCCGAACTCGTCGTCGACGGCGGCATGAGCACGCTCTAGCCGGGTCAGAATGCCGGACCCTCACTCGGCTCACCGGCATGCTCACCCAGGACGAACTCGCGATGCTGCAGGCCATCCGGGCCAGCGGCAGCCTGTCGAAGGCGGCGGCCCGGTTGGGCAAGGCGCCTTCGACGATCTCGCATGCGGCCCGCCAGCTCGAGGCCCGCTACGACGCGCTGCTGTTCGACCGCCGGCGCTATCGGCTCGCGCTCACGCCGGCGGGCAAGCTGCTGGCCGAGGAGGCGGAGCGCCTGCTGGCCGACATGGGCCGCCTGGACACCCGGGTGCGCCAGATCGCCAGCGGATGGGAAGACCGGCTCACGATCGTGACCGACGAGCTGCTCGAGTTCCAGACGCTGCTGCCCGTCATTGCCGACTTCGACAAGCTGAAGTCCGGCGTCGGGCTGCGGATCACCCACGAAGTGCTGGGCGGCACCTGGGACGCACTGCGAGAAGGCCGCGCCGACCTGGTCGTCGGTGCGACCAACGAGCCTCCCGCGATTCCCCGCATGCGCTGGTTCGAGCTCGGCGTGATGGAGTGGGTGTTCGCGGTGGGCTCTCGGCATCCCCTGGCCTCGGCGGCCGGGCCGCTGCCGCGTGACCTGATCCAGCGCCACCGGGCGGCCGTGGTGGCCGACACCGCACGCGGCGCGGGCGCACGAACCTACGGCGTTCAAGGCGGGCAGGAACAGCTGGCGGTGCCGAGCATGGCGGCCAAGATCGCCGCCCAACGCGCCGGACTGGCGGTGGGGTGGCTGCCACGCCACCGCGTCGCTGCACTCCTCTCGGGCGGCGAGCTGGTCGAGAAGGAGACGGCCGACCCGCGGGAACCCAACACCCTCTATGTGGCCTGGCGGGGCGAGCACGCCGGCAAGGCGTTGGACTGGTGGGTGCAGCGCCTGCGCGAGCCGAGGCTGATGAAGCGGCTGGTCGAGGGCCTGCCGGTCCGATAGACAGGCGTCAGAAGGCGCTCTTGACGACGCCGCCGTCCACCCGAAGCGCCGCACCGGTGGTCGCCGACGCGAGGGGGCTGGCCACGTACGCCACCAGCGATGCGACCTCCTGCGGCGTGGCGAAGCGCTTGATCAGCGAGGTGGGCCGCACCTTCTCGAAGAACGCCGCCTCCACTTCTTCGAAGCTCTTGGCCTGGTCGCGGGCCATGCCCTCGACGAAGTCGCCCACGCCGCGCGACTTCGTCGGCCCCGGCAGGACGCTGTTCACCGTGATGCCGCTGCCGGCGACCGCCTCGGCCAGGCCGCGCGAGACGGCGAGCTGGGCCGTCTTGGTCATGCCGTAGTGGATCATCTCGGTGGGGATCTGCACCCCGCTCTCGCTGGAGATGAAGATGATGCGCCCCCAGTTGGCCTGCTTCATCGCCGGCAGCACCAGCCGCGCGAGGCGCACGCCGCTCAGGACGTTGACGTCGAAGAATCGCAGCCAGTCCTCGTCGGGGATGTCCTCGAAGGCCTTGGCTTCGAAGATGCCGAGGTTGTTCACGAGGATCTCGATGCCGGGGTGCCGCCGGACGACATCTTCTGCCGCGTCGGCACGACCCAGGTCGCCGGCGTAGCCGTCGACGGAGCCGCCGGTTTCCGACCGGATCCGTTGCGCGGCCTCGTCGACCGCCTGCCGGGTTCGCCCGTTGACGATGACCCGGGCGCCCTCCTGGGCGAGCGTGCGCGCAATCGCGTAGCCGATGCCCGCCGTGCTGCCGCTCACGAGAGCGAGTTTGCCTTTCAGTCCGAGATCCATGTGCATGCTCCTGGGTGGATGGCGCTCGAGAGGCCGCCGCCTTCAGCGGGCGTGATGTCGCGAGCCGCCGGTGCTTCCGGAAAGCAGCATATGACCACGGAGCGCTTGACCGCACCGTCCCCCGGGGATCACTGCCTGGTTTCGGTGGACTCGCTGACCGCCTCGCCGGCGTAGATGCCCGCAGCCCCCGCCGGTGCCGTGGCCGCGCCCGCGGTGTCGCCCACCAGGCCGCCCGATGCGGCGAATGCGCCGGCATCGGCGGTCGCGGTCGACAGCGTCGGCGTCAGGCACAGCACGAGGGCGAGGACGCCGGATCCGGCGGCCAGGGCGATGAATCGGCGGGTGAGGTCGTTGGAGGTTTGCATCTGAGGCTCCCTGTTGATGAAGCCCGCAAGGATGCCGACGCCCGGTATCGGCGATGTATCCGCACCGTTTCAATCGTTGCAGCTCATCTGCCGTTACCGACCCCAGAGGCTCAGCGCCAGCCCGCACAGGCCCGAGACCAGCACCACGGGGATGACGCCGACCTTGAAGCGGATCAGCGCGATGGCCGCCGCGGTGCCGATGACGGCGGCCGGCCACTCGAAGCGGCCGTCGAGGCCGGCCGGCCACAGCACGTGGTACGCGAAGAACACGGCCAGGTTGACGATGACGCCCACGACCGCCGCGGTGATGCCGGTCAGGGGGGCCGTGAACTTCAGGTTGCCGTGCGTCGACTCGATGAATGGGCCGCCGAGCAGGATGAAGAAGAACGACGGCAGGAAGGTGAAGAAGGTGACCACCAGGGCCGCCGCCGCGCCGGCCAGGAAGAGCGAGTCCGCCCCGAAGAGGGCCTGGGTCCAGCCCCCGACAAAGCCGACGAACGAGACGACCATGATGAGCGGCCCCGGCGTCGTCTCTCCCAGTGCCAGCCCGTCGATCATCTGCAGGCCGGTGAGCCAGTGGTAATGGTCCACCGCGCCCTGGTAGACGTACGGCAGCACGGCATAGGCCCCGCCGAATGTCAGCAGCGCGGCCTTGGTGAAGAACCACGCCATCTGCGTGAGGACGGCGTCCCAGCCGAAGGCCAGGGTCAGCCCGCCGAGGGCCGCCGCCCACAAGGCGAGGAACGCGGCGAGGACGCGGCCGAAGCGCTTCCAGGTGAAGAGCGCATGCGCCGGCGTCGGCGTGTTGTCGTCGATGAGGGCGGCGCCGGATCTGCTGGCAGCCTGGCCGTGGCCGCCACCGACCGCAAACTTCGCGGGGGCGTAGCGGCCTCCGAAGTGGCCAATGACGCCCGCAGCCAGGACGATGAGGGGGAAGGGCAGGTTCACCGCGAAGATGGCGACAAAGGCCGCGACCGCGATGCCCCAGAGCCAGCGGTTCTTCAGCGCACGTGAACCGATGCGGATCGCGGCCGAGACGACGATGGCGGTGACCGCGGGCTTGATGCCGTAGAAGAGGCCCGCCACCGCCGGGAGGTTGCCGAAGGCCATGTAGACCCATGACAGCGCGATGAGGATGAACAGCGACGGCAGCACGAACAGGCCGCCGGCGACGATGCCGCCCCAGGTCCGGTGCATGAGCCAGCCGATGTAGGTGGCCAGTTGCTGGGCCTCGGGGCCGGGCAGCACCATGCAGTAGTTGAGCGCGTGCAGGAAGCGGTTCTCCGAGATCCAGCGGCGTCGCTCGACCAGCTCCTCATGCATGATGGCGATCTGCCCGGCCGGCCCGCCGAAGCTGATGAAGCCGAGCTTGAGCCAGTAGGCGAATGCCTGGCCGAAGGTGACGGGCTCGGGGGCCGCGCCAGCGGCAGTCGCGGGACGTGTGCTCATGGGGCGAGCCGCAGCGCGGCATGGAGGGTGTCGAAGAAGACGAATGACGCCGCAAGCAGTGCGTCGTCGTCGTCGTGCTGGGCCTGCAGGCCGCGAACCATCATCTCGATGCCGGCGGCCTCGTCGACGGGGATGCCCCCGATGTCGATGCAGTGCACCAGCTGGCCCAGGCGCTTGAGCGCGAGGTCCTGGTCCAGGCCGAACGTGTGCGCGACCACCTCGAACGTGACCTTGTCCCCCACGTGGGTGAAGCGGGCGCCGTCGAAGTCAAAACCAAGCGCTGCCTTGGGGCACTTCCTGGGATCAGCGAGCCACACGAACTTTGGCGCCTTGTCCACGAAGCGCTGCACCAGCCAGGCGGTGGCCAGGCGGTCGACCCAAGGCCGCTTGCGGGTGGCCCAGGTCCGTCCCTGGTAGTCCTCGACCCGCTGGCGCCGGATGGCGGCCACGGCCGCCGCAGGTTCGCCGGGCGACACGTGCAGCTCGATCTCGCGCCGCAGTGCGCCCAGGGCGCTGGCGGCCCTCTCGCCGCCCTTGCCAGGAAAGAAGTCGCTGGCCTGGATGGCGCGCAGCTGCTGCTCCAGCGTTCGCAGGCGCTTGTGCAGCCCGACCTCGGTGGCCTTGCGGATCGTGCCTCGGGCTTCCTTGATGGACTGCAGCAGTTCCGCGTAGAGGTCCGAGCGGTCGAACAGCGCCCGGAAAGACTTTTCCTGGGCCGCGTCTCGCGCCTGGACGACCAGCAGGTGCGCGTCGGCGCCGGCTTCGGAGATGGTTCGCTCGAGGTCCCAGAGGTCTTGCGCGGTGGGTGCGGCGCTCGGGAGCACGTAGACGCCTTCTCGCAGCGTTCCCGCGCCGGTCGCCTTCAGGGCCCGCCAGACCCGGACCCGCAACGCGCTGGGGGTCGTGGGAAGCGTTGCGGTGAGGACCAGCCAGCCTGTCATGTAGCAAGTATCACTGGAACTGATGAATGCTACAAGGCCGGCTTCACGAGTTCCCGCACCAGCGCCTCGTAGCGGCGCAGCGGCCGGCCCAGCAGCTTCTCGAGGTGCGCGACGGTGCCGTCCGCCGGCTTCATGCCCTGCTGCTGGATGCGGTTCATCATCAGCCGCATGTCGTAGGCCATCCAGCCCGGCGCGGCCTGGGCCAGTTGCGCCTCGAAGGCCGGCAGGTCGTTGCCGCCGTAGCGGATCTCGCGCTGGAGCACCTGGCCCCACACGGCGGCCGCCGACGCGCCGGTGATCGCCTCCGGCCCGACCACATCCAGCGTGAAGCGGGGCAGCGCGGTCGGCGCCCGGTCGCGGCGCAGCAGTTCGGCGACGGCCACGTCCGCGATGTCGCGCGTGTCGACCATCGCCACGCCGGCCGAGCCGATCGGCATCGGGTAGACGCCGTAGCCTTCGATGACCCCCTGGACCTGCCGGTCGTTCTGCATGAAGTAGGCCGGGCGCAGCACCGTCACCGGCATGTCCAGGCTCTCGATCATCCGCTCCACCGTGTATTTGCCGGTGAAGTGCGGCACGTCGGTGAACTGGTCGGCGTGGATCACCGAGAGATAGACGATGCGCTCGATGCCGGCTTCGCGCGCCAGGCTCAGCGTCAGCAGGGCCTGCGTCACCTCGTCCGGCGTGACGGCGTTGAGGAGGAACAGCGTGCGGACGCCGGACAGGGCGGTGCGCATGGACGCGATGTCGGTCAGGTCGCCGACCACTTCGGCGACGCCGGCCGGCAGTGCCGCCTTGCCGGCCTGGCGAACCAGCGCCTTGACCGAGGCGCCTTGCCGGGCCAGGCCCTGGACGACGAGGGAACCGATGGTCCCGTTGGAACCGGTCACGAGGATGCTCATGGAAAACTCCTTGGATGGAATGGGGGAGGGTGGGGAACGGAGGGAGATCAGGCCGAGAAATCGATGACGGCCTTGCCGCGGATCTGGCCGGTGCGATGGCGCTCGATGGCGGCGGGCAGGTCGGTGAAGGGCACGACCTCGCCGACGCGGGCCTGGAGCTCGCCCTGCACGACCTGGTGGGCGATGCGCTCGAGCGCGGCGGCGTCCGGTTTCATGATGAACCACAGGCCCCGCTGCCCGGCCGGCGTGCGGGCGAGGATGTCGGGCGACGAGGTGCCGACGACGACGCCCTTCGCCGACAGCACCTGCCAGCTGCGGTCGAGCACCTCGCCGCCGACGTAGTCGAGCACCAGGTCGACGTCGCCCACGAGGGACTCGAAGCGCTGCGTCTGGTAGTCGACGACGAGATCGGCCCCCAGGCGGCGCACCGCGTCGGCGTCCCGCCCGGCGGCCGTGGCGGCCACGTCGGCCCCGAGGCGCTTGGCGAACTGCACCGCAAAGGCGCCCACGCCGCCGGCCGCGCCATGAACCAGCACCCGCTGCCCCGGGCCGACCGGGCCCGCCAGGTGCAGGCTCTGCCAGGCCGCCAGCGAGGCCACCGGCAAGGCCGCCGCCGTGGCATCGTCGAGGGCGTCCGGGATGTGCGCCAGCTTGGCTTCGTCCACGGCCACCAGCTCCGCATAGGCGCCGAGACCGGCGAGCGGGCCCATCACGCGGTCGCCGGTCCGGAAGCGCTCGGCACCCGGGCCCACGGCTTCGACGACCCCCGCGAGTTCGATACCCAGGGTCGCCGGCAAGGCGATCGGGAAGGCATCGCGGACATAGCCCTCGCGGACCTTCCAGTCCAGGGCGTTCAGGCCGGCGGTGCGGACCCGCACCAGCACCTGCCCCGGCCCGGCCACGGGGGCTGCCACGGCCGAGATGCGGGTGGCGTCGATGCCGCCGTAGCTCTCCAGCGTCAATGTGCGAATCGTCTTCATGGTCACTTCCTTTCGTTCGGTGGTTGGTATGGAACGAACGATAGGCCGTTGCGATTCATAAACACAGATGCCAAAATGTGGACAGGTCGTCTCATATATGGAACATATGGATCTGAACGCGCTGGCCGACTTCAACCTGGTGGCGACGCATGGGGGCTTCGGGCGGGCGAGCCGCGCGTCGCGTCGTTCCAAGGCCACGCTGTCCCGGCGGGTCGCCGACCTGGAAGAGCAGCTGGGCGTGCGGCTCATCGAGCGCGGCGGCAAGGGGCTGGAGCTCACCGAAGCGGGCCTGCAGCTGCTCAGCCGGACGGAGGGCCCGATGCACGAGGTGGTGGATGCCATCACCGCGGCCCGCGAGGGCACGGGCCGGGTCGTCGGGCGGCTGCGCATCGCCGCGCCGCTGCTGTTCTCCCAGCTCGCGATGGGGCGGCTCTGCGCCGAGTTCAGGGCGCTCTATCCCGAGGTCACGATCGAGGTCGTGGGCGAGGACCGGGTCGTGAACCTCGTCGACGAGCGCTTCGACGCCGCGATCCGTCCCAATCCCCGGCCGGACACCTCGCTGGTCGGGCGCTGCTTCGCGAAGGACCGGCTTGTCGTCGTGGCCGCGCCGTCCATCGCGATGCCGCGTTCAGGCGAGAAGCCGGTGGGCGTGCCGGCCGTCGTCTACACGTTGCGCGACGGCGAGACCTGGGTCATCGACGGCGGCAGCCTGGTCGTGGAGCCTCTGCCCGTGCTGCGGCTGTCCTCGATGCTGATGGCGCGCGACGCCGCGATCGCCGGGGCCGGCGTCGCCTTGCTGCCGCAGTCCATCGTCTGGAACCAGCTCACGCGCGGCGAGCTGGTGCAGTGGGGCGCGGTGGGCGGCAAGGAGGTGGAGCTGTGGGTGCTCCACCTCTCGCGCCGCCTGGCCAGCCCCAAGGTGAAGGCCTTCGTGGACTTCATGTGTGCGCGCCATCCGGACGGGTCGCTGGTGCTGTCGGGATAGCCCGACGCTGAGCCGGCCCCGCGCACGAGCCCCGATCCGCCCTACCTGGACCGCCCGTCGAACTCCGTCACCGGCACCGCCTTCAGGTCGATGCCCTCGATGCAGCGCAGGTTGATCGCCGCCATCGCATCGCCCGACGGCGACGTGCCCTCGCCGTACGGATGGATGCCGCAGGTGGCGCAGAAGCGGTGCTTGATCACGTGCTTGTTGAACACATACGTGCTCGCGTTCTCGTCCGGGGTCAGCAGCTGCAACGCAGGACGCGGCACGAACCACATCAGCGATCCCTTGCGCTGGCAGATCGAGCAGTTGCAGGCCATCGCGCCCGTGATGTCGCCCTCGACCTCGAACTTCACGCGGCCGCAGTGGCAGCTTCCCTGGTGTTTCATCTTCGGTCTCCTTGCCGGGTTGATGGCGATGGGCGCCAACCTTAACCATTTGGTTCTGTATTGGCAACCGGGCTGCCCCTTGTGGCGCTCTCGATTCGCAGGACGGCCGAAGGGCTACAGGCGTGCGGAGATCGTCGCGGCCACGGCCGGCGGTGCTTCGGCGAGCAAGGCCGGCCACCGCGCCCGGGCCTGCCCGCGCGTGTCGCGCACCACGCGCCGGAAGCGGTTGAAGGCCAGCAGCCCCGCTGCCTTCGCGAGCGCCTCGGCGGCGTCCTCGTCCCAGCTGCGCAGCGATTCATCCATGCGCCGGTTCTGCGCCAGCGCACCCGGGCCCGCCGCGTCGAAGTACGCCGCCACGCACACCAGGTCGTAGGCCGGTGCGAGCCGCGGGTGCACGCCGTCCTCGTAGAGGATCGCCCAGTTCTTCGCATGCGCATCGGTGTTGCCTATCAGCGCATACGCCGTCCAGCGCCGGAACACCTCGTCGAGCTCGTGCACGTCGCTGGCCGGCGACTCCTTCAGCAGCACCAGCAGCGCACGCATCGCCGCCGGCAGGTCGCGGTACTTGTGCCGGCTGTCCAGCCCCACGGCCTGCGCCAGTTCCTCGAAGTGGATGCGCCGGGTCGTTCCATCGGCATCGCGCCGCCGGTCGAAGCGCGGCACATGCAGGTAGTGCGTGAACGGCAGCGCCACATCCGCCAGGGCCAGCTCGCGCACGGGCCGTGCCGTCCCGCCCGCCGTGCGGATGCCCACCGCCTCGGCCAGCCGGTAGCAGCACGCCTCGTTGTGCACCAGGTCGGGGTACGCCGTCGACGGCAGTTTTGCCAGCACCTCGCCGGCCTCGGTGCCGCGGCGCACCACGTAGCGCCGGCCGCGGTGCACCATCGAGAACTTGGTCGCCACGCCGCCCAGCGAGAAGCCATCGTCGATGGGCGCTGCCACGGCCGAGGGTTCGAGCGGCTCGAGGTGCCGCGTCGCATGCAGCTCGACCACGTCCTGCGGCACCGCGTTCGCCGGCAGCACCTCCAGCGCGCCCGGCAGGTCGTGCCCGGCCGCGGCCAGCAGCTCGAACTCGTCGTCGCGGTCGACGCCGCGCCGCCCGGCGAGCCGGTCGCGGTTCGCGCCCTCGGGCAGCAGGTTCTCGAAGAACGCCGGCAGGCGGCCGATGCGAACCAGCCGCTCGTCGTCGACCGCGCCCAGGATGGCGCGCGTCTGCGCCTCGTCCGCGCCTCGGTACAACTGCGACAGGGTCGGCCGCCGTGCATCGGCGATGTAGCCCGCCTCGAAGGACACGCGGATGTTGTCGCCGACCTGGGAGAGCCAGCCGATCAAGCGCGGCTGCAGCCCCTGCGGCGTGTGCAGGCGCAGCTCGGCCATCGTGATCGGGCCGGCCACGCGCTTCGTCTTCATGACGGCGCGTCGTCGTCGGCGTCGTCCCCGGCATCGCCCTCCCGCGCCTCCAGGAACACCCGCTGCGCCACGCCCAGCGGCGCGCTGACCCCGGCCGGCAGCGAGACCACCTGCCCCTGGTTGCGGATGAACGCGGCGGTCTCGTCCAGCAGCGGCTTGGGCACCGGCACGAGCACGTAGCCCAGCTCGTCGAACAGCGCGACCATGGACGACAGGCGCGTGTCCGACTTGCCCTCGGCCGCGGCGACGGTGAGGCGGCTCAGGCCGGTGCGTTCGGCCAGGCCGAGCAGCGAGCGCCCCTTGGCCTGGCGCAGGGCCTTCAGCTGTGCCGGCAGGGGTTGGCGGGGATCGGCAGGAATTGGCGACGCCATGTGTATACCAAAACAGTCACTGCGCGTGGAATGACGATCTCAGTATACAGTGCATGGAAAAGTATGCAATTCAGGCGGAATGTCTGGAAAAGTAGCCAGGCAGCTTCAGCACGCCGGTCGTCAGGCTGGTGCCCAGCAGGATCACGACGCAGCCGATGCCCATCTGCGGCGTCACCCCTTCGTGCAGGAACAGCCCGCCCCACAGCACGGCGAAGACCGGGATCAGGAAGGTCACCGACAGGGCGTTGGCTGGCCCGATGTGGGCGATGAGGCGGAAGAACAGGATGTAGGCGACGCCGGTGCAGCCCACCGCCAGCAGGGCGGCGGCCGACCAGGCGGTGAGCGAGGGCCACGCCGCCGGCCACCACAGCAGCGCCGGCACGGCCAGCACGACGGCCGAGGACAGCTGGCTGCCGGTCGCCACCGCAAGCGGCGGCACGCCGGTCAGGAAGCGCTTGGTGAAGCTGCCCGAGAAGCCGTAGAGCAGGGTGGCGGTCAGGCAGGCCAGCACCGCCCAGCCGCTGCTCGCACCGGGCTTGAAGCTCGCCTTGTCCCAGGCCAGCCACAGCACGCCCAGGAAGCCGATCGCCAGGCCGAGCGTGCGCGAGGGCGTGAGCTTGTCCTTGAGCCACAGCCAGGCGATCAGCGCCCCGAACAGCGGCGTCGACGCGTTGAAGATGGACGACAGGCCGGCCGTGATCGACAGCGCCGCATAGCTGAAGCACAGGAAGGGCAGGGCGGAGTTGGTGATGCCGACCACGAAGATCGGCTTCCAGTGCGCGCGCAGCACCGCCGCCTGGCCGCGCAGGGCCAGCAGCGGCAGCAGGAAGAGCGTCGCGCCCCAGACCCGCACGGCGGCCAGCGCGACCGGCCCGAACTCGGCGGCCCCCATGCGCATGAAAAGGAAGGACGCGCCCCAGATGGCCGCCAGCCCGGTCAGTTCGATCGCATCGGAACGTTTCAAGATGCCTTCTCCAGCACGCCTTCGAGTTGCAGCAGCGCCTGCTTGCGGTGCAGGCCTCCGGCATAGCCGGTGAGGCTGCCGTCATGCCCCAGCACGCGGTGGCAGGGCACGATGACCGAGGCCGGGTTGCGCCCGACCGCCGCGCCGACCGCCCGCACCGCCTGGGGGGCGCCGACCTCGCGGGCCAGCGCCGCGTAGGTGCAGGTGCCGCCCGACGGGATGCGCAGCAGCGCCTGCCAGACGATCTGCTGGAAGGGCGTGCCCTGCAGGTCCAGCGGCAGGTCGAACTGCGTGCGCCGTCCCGCGAAGTAATCGCCGAGCTGTTGCGCCGCGGCGGCGAGCAGCGGGTCGCCGGGCGCGTGGGGCACGCTCGGCAACTCGCCCGGGTGTGCCTTCTGGCCCTCGAACCACATGCCGGCCAGGCCGGTGGCGGTGCGGGCCAGCAGCACCGGGCCGAGGGGCGAATCGACCTCGGCCTGCGCGGTGCAGACGGACTGCAGGCGGCGCGAGAGCGTGGGGGAAGCGAGGGTGCTCATGTCGTGACTCCAGTGGGTTCAGGGATGGCACCGAGGCTGTTCCACAGCCGCAGCACCGCATAGGAGCGCCAGGGCCGCCAGGCCTCGGCGCGGGCATCGGCCTCGCGCTGGTTCTGCGTGCCGAACAAGGCCTGCATCGCGTTCAGCACCGCGACATCCTTGGGGGGGAAGGCGTCCGGCCAGCCGAGGGCGCGCATCGCCAGGTAGTGCGCCGTCCATGGGCCGATGCCCGGCAGCGCATCGAGCGCGGTCATCAGCGCCTCGGGCTGGTGCGGCCGGGCGAGCAGCCGCGACAGCTCGGGCCAGGCCGCGGCCAGCGCCTGGATCGCACCGACCCGGCTGCGGATGATGCCGAGCTCGGCGATGCGCTCGACCGGGGCCCCGGCCAGCACCGCCGGCGCCGGGAAGCAGCGCGCGACGTCGTCCCACGGGGTCTCGACCGGGTCGCCGAAGCGCTCGATGAGCCGCCGCGCCAGCGTGCGCGCGGCGGCCACCGTGACCTGCTGGCCGAGCACCGCCCGCACCGCCATCTCGAAGGCGTCCAGGCTCCCGGGCAGGCGCAGCCCCGGGGCGCCCGGCAGCTCGCGCAGCGCCTCGTCGATGGTCTGCGGCGCCGCGTCCAGGTCGAGCCAGCGCCGCACCGCCATCACGACGCGCGCGCTGTGCGGGGCCAGCGCGGCGGCGTAGCGCAGCCGCAGGTGCGCCGGGCGGGTCGGCGTCTCCGGCACGAAGCCGGCCTCGAGCCACGCGGCCGCGGGCCCGAGCACGCCGGCGCGCACGCTGCGCCGCACGCGGGGGCCCTCGACCGCCTCGACGCCCGGCACGGCGCGCGCCGCCAGGAAGCGCAGCATCGCGTCCACGTCGTACGGCGAACGGAAGCCGAGCGAGACGCCGACCGCCTCGTCGGCAGCGCCCGCGTCGCCGACCGCATCGCCGCGCAGCCGCGTCGGGCTCATCCGGTAGCTGTCGACGAAGGCCTGGTTGAAGCGGCGCAGGCTGCGAAAGCCGCTCGCGAGCGCGACCTGCGCCACCGGCAGCCGCGTGTCGGTGAGCAGCTGCTTGGCGAGCAGCAGCCGGCGCGTCTGCACGTACTGCAGCGGCGTCACGCCATGCTCGGCCGCGAAGATGCGCCGCAGGTGCCGGTCGCTCACGCCGAGGTGTTCCGCCAGCGCGGCCATGGACGGCGTCTCCTCGTCGGCGGCCGCCTGGTCGAGCCAGTGCGCCGCCTGGCGCGCAAGGGTGCGCGACGCATCCATCACCGTCCACGCGAGGCCCGGCCCGGGCGCGACCTCGGGCCGGCACTTCATGCACGGGCGGAAGGATTCGGCCTCGGCCTGGGCCGGGGTGTCGAAGAACACGCAGTTCTCCCGCCGCGGCGTGCGCACGCGGCAAATCGGTCGGCAATAAATGCCGGTGGACGTGACGCCCACGAACCAGCGGCCGTCGAATCGGGCGTCGCGGGCCTTGAGGGCCAGGTAGGCGGCATCGGGGTCGATGGAGGTCATGGGCTCATTATCGAGCCCGGGGGCGGCAGGACTGGCCGTTTCCGGACATGTCGCGAAGGGCGTTGCAGGGCTATCTGGCCTGAAGCCTGCATGGGGCCGGCCTCTCTACAATCCGCCCACTCTCCAGGAGAAACAGAATGCAAGTCACCGCTTCCAACTTCAAGGCCTACGACATCCGGGGCATCGTCGGCAAGACCATCGACGAGGACTTCGCGGAGCACCTGGGCCGGGCCTTCGGCAGCGAGGCGCTGAAGGCGGGCGAGAAGGCGGTCGCCGTCGGCCGCGACGGCCGGCTGTCGGGCCCGGGACTGGCCGCGGCGCTGATCCGCGGCCTCGCCTCCACCGGCCTGGACGTCGTCGACCTCGGCGCCGTCACCACCCCGATGCTCTACTACGTGGCCGCCACGCGCGGCCAGCACGGCTGCAACAGCGGCATCCAGGTGACCGGCAGCCACAACCCCAAGGACTACAACGGCTTCAAGATGGTGCTCGCCGGCCGTGCGATCTACGGCGACGAGATCCAGGGTCTGCGCCGCCGCATGGAGGCCGAGGACTACACGCAGGCCGCCGGCCGCACCGGCGCCATGGACGTGCTCGCCGAATACCGCGCCCGCATCGTCGGCGACTGCAAGCTCGCGCGCCGCATGAAGATCGTCGTCGACTCGGGCAACGGCATCCCCGGTGCCTCGGCGCCCGGCATCCTGCGCGCCCTCGGCTGCGACGTGACCGAGCTGTACTCCGAGGTGGACGGCGACTTCCCGAACCACCACCCGGACCCGAGCAAGCCCGAGAACCTGGGCGACCTGATCCGCACCGTGAAGGAGACCGATGCCGAGCTCGGCCTCGCCTTCGACGGCGACGGCGACCGCCTGGGCGTCGTCACCAAGGACGGCAGCATCATCTACCCGGACCGCCAGCTGATGCTGTTCGCGACCGACGTGCTCCAGCGCCGCAAGGGCGGCACGATCATCTACGACGTGAAGTGCACGCAGCGCCTCGCCCCCGCCATCCGGGCCGCCGGCGGCAAGCCGCTGATGTGGAAGACCGGCCACTCGCTCGTGAAGGCGAAGATGAAGGAGCTGGATGCGCCCCTCGCCGGCGAGATGAGCGGCCACATCTTCTTCGGCGAGCGCTGGTACGGCTTCGACGACGCCACCTACACCGCGGCGCGCCTGCTGGAGATCCTGTCGCGCAGCAAGGACCCGAGCCGGGTCCTCAACGACCTGCCGACCAGCTTCAGCACGCCGGAGCTGAACGTGCCCTGCGCCGAGGGCGAGCCGAAGCAGGTGGTGCAGAAGCTGCTGGACCACGCGAAGTTCCCGGGCGCGAAGGAGATCGTCACCATCGACGGCCTGCGCGCGGAATACGAGGACGGCTTCGGCCTGATCCGCTCGTCCAACACCACGCCGGTGCTCGTGCTGCGCTTCGAGGGCCACACCGAGGCGGCGCTGCACCGCATCGAGGCCGACTTCATGGCTGCGCTGCGCGAGGCCAAGCCCGACGCGCAGATCGCCGCCGCGGCGCATTGAACGAGCGCGCTGCCCTTGCGTGTCCTGATCGTCAAGCTGTCGTCGCTCGGGGACGTGGTGCATGCGATGCCCGTGGTCCACGACATCCGCTCGGTCTACCGCCAGGCGCAGATCGACTGGGTGGTGGAGCCGGGCTTCGCGCCGCTGGTGCGGCGCGTCAACGGCGTCGCCGACGTGATCGAGTGCGCGCAGCGGCGCTGGCGGCGGGCCTGGTGGACGAAGGCGGTGCGCGGCGAATGGCGCGCCTTCCGCGAGCGGCTGGTGCGGCACCGCTACGACGCCGTGCTCGACCTGCAGGGCCTGACCAAGTCGGCCCTCGTGGCGCGCCTGGCCGACGGGCCGAGCTTCGGCCTGGGCAACCGCACCGACGGGAGCGGCTGGGAATGGCCGGCGCGCTGGCTCGTCGACCAGCCGATCCGCATGGCGCCGCACGTGCATGCGCTGGACCGGTCGCGCCTGCTCGCCGGCCTGGCGCTGAACTACACGGTGCAGGGCTCGCCGCAGTTCGGCCTGCGCGCCGACGTGCAGCCGCTGCCGCGCCGGACGCTCGTGTTCGTGCACGGCACCTCGCGCGACGACAAGCTGTGGCCGGAAGGGCACTGGATCGACTTCGGGCGGCGCTGCATCGCGTCCGGCTGGCGCATCGCGCTGCCGCATGCCGGGCCGGTCGAGCTGGCGCGCGCGCAGCGGCTCCAGCAGGCCTTCGGCGACGAGGCCGAGGTGTGGCCGGCGATGTCCCTCGATGCGCTGGTCGACCGCATGGCGGCCGCGCAGGGCGTGATCGGCGTCGACAGCGGGCTCAGCCACATCGCGGTCGCGCTCGGGCTGCCGCACGTCCAGCTCTACAACTTCCCGACCGCGTGGCGCACCGGGCCGCAGGTGGCGCACGGGCACCGGCACCAGGTGTCGGTCGAGCGCTCGCCGACGCCGGAGGTCGACCTGGTGTGGGCGACCTGGCAGGTGGTGCGGGCGGCGGCGCGCGGTGGCTGAGGCGATGAAGCCGGTGCCCGACACCTGGCGGCAGTGGCTCGCGCGGCACGCGTACTCGGGCCTGCTGCGCTCGCTGAAGCCGGTCTACCTGCTGCGCCTGTGGCTGCGCGGCCGGGCCGAGCCGCTGTACCGGCACCGCGTCGGCGAGCGCCTGGGCGACTACCGCGGCGAGCCCTGGGTCGGCGACCTGTGGGTGCATGCGGTGTCGCTCGGCGAGACGCGGGCCGCCTCGGCGCTGATCGACAGCCTGCGCGCCGAGCGGCCGGGCCTGCGGCTGCTGCTGACGCACGGCACGGCCACCGGGCGCGAGGCCGGCCAGGCGCTGCTGCGCGAGGGCGACATGCAGGCCTGGCTCCCGTACGACACGCCGGGCGTGGTGCAGCGCTTCTTCGAGCAGTTCCGCCCGCGCGTGGGCGTGCTGATGGAGACCGAGATCTGGCCCAACCTGCTGCGCCGGGCGCGCGGCACGGGCGTGCCGATGGTGCTCGCGAATGCGCGGCTGAGCGAGAAGAGCCGGCGCCAGGGCGAGCGGCTCGCGGCGGTGCTGCGGCCGGCGGTCGAGGCCATCACGCTGGTGCTGGCGCAGACCGAGGCGGATGCGCAGCGCCTGCGCGACTCGGGGGCGCGCGAGGTGATCGTCTGCGGCAACCTGAAGTTCGACATGGCGATCGATGCGGTGCTGCTGGCGCGCGGCCAGGCCTGGCGGCATGCGCTGGCGCGGCCGGTGCTGCTGGCGGCGGTGACGCGCGAGGGCGAGGAGGCGATGCTGCTGGCCGAGTGGTCCAAGAGGCAGAAGGGGCCGAAGGGGCCGGCCGAGGGACGGCCGCTGCTCATGATCGTGCCGCGCCATCCGCAGCGCTTCGACGAGGTGGCGGGGCTGGTGCAGGCGGCGGGGTTCACGCTCGCGCGGCGCAGCGGCTGGGGCGAGGTGCCGACGGACGAAGCCTTGCAGGCCGACGTGTGGCTGGGGGACTCGATGCGCGAGATGCCGCTGTACTACGCGGCGGCGGACGTGGCCCTGCTGGGCGGCAGCTTCGCGCCGCTGGGCGGGCAGAACCTGATCGAGGCGGCGGCCTGCGGCTGCCCGGTCGTGATGGGGCCGCACACCTTCAACTTCGCGCAGGCGGCCGAGCTGTCCCAGGCGGCCGGCGCGGCGCTGCGCGTCGCCGACATGGCCGAGGGCGTGGCGGCCGCGTGCACGCTGCTCGGCAGCCCGGAGCGCGATCAGCGCGCGGCCCGGGCGCGGGCCTTCGCGGCGGCGCACCGCGGGGCGGCGGCGCGGATGTCGCAGCACATCCTGCGGTGGCTGCCCGCGCCATCGCCGAAGTGACCCGGCCCGGCGCCCGGGCCGCGGGGGCGAATCGGACATTCGTCCAATTCTCCGCAGCGCGCCCCGGCGCGACAGTCTGGGCCTCGACAACCCAACCCAGAGACCGACCATGAACCCGATCAAGCTGGCCGCCCTCGGCCTCACCGCTTCCCTCATCGGCGCTGCCGCCGGCGCCGCCACGCCGGCCGCCGCGCAGGCGTCGAAACCCAGCGTCGTCATCGTCCACGGCGCCTTCGCCGACGGCTCCGACTTCGCCAAGGTCGTGCCGCTGCTGCAGGCCAAGGGCGTGAACGTGGTGGTGGTGCAGAACCCGCTCAGCTCGCTCGCCGACGACGTCGCGGCAACGAAGCGCGCCGTCGATGCCGCCCCCGGCAAGGTGGTGCTGGTCGGCCACTCGTGGGGCGGCACCGTCATCACCGAGGCCGGCGACAACGCCAAGGTGGCCGGCCTGGTCTACGTCGCGGCCTTCGCGCCCGATGTCGGCCAGTCGACCGGCGAGCTCGGCAAGGGCTTCCCGATCCCGTCCGGCCTGGCCCACCTGAGCGCCGATGCGTCCGGCTTCCTGCGCCTCACGCCGGAAGGCATGAGCCGGCATTTCGCGCAGGACCTGCCGGCCGCCACCACCGCCGTGATGACCGCGACGCAGGGCCCGATCTTCGGCCAGGCCTTCGAGTCCAAGGTCTCCGTCGCGGCCTGGAAGCAGAAGCCGTCGTGGTACCTGGTCGCCGACAAGGACCACATGATCTCGCCGGAGCAGCAGCGCGCGATGGCGAAGGCCATCAACGCCAAGGTCAGCAGCGTGCCGACCAGCCACGTGCCGCAGCAGGTGCAGCCGGCCAAGGTGGCGGCCGTGATCCTGGACGCGGTGCAGGCCGCCGGCCAGTGAGCACGGCATGATCGGCGGTGCGCGCGGCCGAGCGGCCGCGCGCACCGCGTTGTCGCTTCCCTCCTCCCGCCATGCCCGAACCATCCCTTCCCGCCGCCTCCCAGGTCCCGGTCTTCGACGCCGTCAAGGCGCTCGCCTTCGTCGGCGACCTGAGCATGGGCCAGCCCATCGACCACTCCGCCCGCACCGCGTGGATCGCCGCGCAACTCGCCGCCGCGGTCGGCTGCGATGCGCCGTCCCGCTCGCATGCGGCCTATGTGTCGCTGCTGCGCTGGTCGGGCTGCACCGCGAACGCACCGGAGTTCGCCGAGCTGATGGGCGACGACGTCGGCGGCCGCGAGGCCATGCTGGCCGCCGGCCTGCCGGCGCATCTCGTCGGCTCGATCACGCCGCTGGTGCAGATCCATTGCGAAGTCTCCGGCGACGTGGCGCGCACGCTCGGCATGCCGGTCGCGGTGGAGCGGGCGCTGCGCCTCATCTTCGAGCACCTGGACGGGAGCGGCCGGCCGCAGGGCCTGCGCGGGGCCGAGATTCCGGTCGAGGTCGGCATCGTGAATGCGGCGAGCGACCTGGAGATCTTCAGTCGCGTCTACGACCTGCAGCGGGCGCTCAGCCTGCTGACGGTGCGCGCCGGCACGCACTACGCGGGCGAGCTGGTCGAGGCCGCGCGCCGAGACGGCGCCGACTGGCTGCACACGCTGGAGCAGCGGCCGGGCTGCGTGGACGAGGCGCCGGCCGCGGACGGCGGCAGCACCTCGCTGGAGCTCATCGCCGACGTGATCGACCTGAAGCTGCCCTGGCTCACCGGCTACTCGCGGCGCGTGGCGGAGACGGCGATGGGCTGCGGCCAACGGCTCGGGCTGGGCGAGGACGCACTGCGGCGCCTGCGCCGCGCCGCGCTGATCCACGGCATCGGCCGGGCCGCGGTGCCGAACGCGATCTGGAACCAGCCGGGCCCGCCGAGCGAGGCGGCGATGGAGCGCCTGCGCCTCGTGCCCTACTGGACCGCTCGCGCCGCGCGCCGCATCGGCAGCCTGGCGGAAGAGGCCGAGCTCGCCTCGCAGGTCGACGAGCGGCTGGACGGGTCGGGCTGGTTCCGCGGCGCCTCGGGGGCCGCGCTCGGCACCGAGGCGCGCATCCTCGCGGCGGCGGCCGAGCTGGCGATGCTGCAGACGCAGCGGCCGGGGTGGGCCGGGCTGGGGCCGGACGAGGCGTGGCGGACGCTGCAGGCGCAGGCCGCGCGGGGCCGCTTCGATGCGGCGGTGGTCCAGGCGCTGGGGGACGGGCCGGTGCCGGCGCCGCGCGACGCCGAGCCCGCCGGCCTGCTGACCGGCCGCGAGGTCGAGGTGCTGCGCCGCATCAGCCACGGCGAGAGCAACAAGGAGGCGGCCCGCACGCTGGGGATCAGCCCGAGCACGGTGCGGGCGCACCTGGAGAACATCTTCCGCAAGCTCGAGTGCACGACGCGGGCAGCGGCGACGCTGAAGGCGTTGACGCTCGGCGTTCTTTGACGTGACGCCATCCCGGATTGGCATCCGGGCGACATGACGACCCCTCGCCCGGTGAGTACACCGTGCGATCCCCCGTGGGGAACGTAGGCCGCGGCTCCAAGCCCGCCTGCGCGGGCTTGGACGGCCGGAGTGCAAGCCGCGTCTCGCGGCTTGCGGGGGCCGGCAAGGGCCACGCAGGGGCCCCTTCGTGGCCCATGGCGGCCCGGCGCTCGGCCCGCTTGACACGCGACATAGAACCTACGATGCCTGAGGGGGTGTCAGCCCCCCAAAAAAACGCCTGCATGAAGCAGGCGTGAAGCGGAGGGAAATCAGAATCAGAACCGGGGTGTCAATCGATCGAGCTTCAAGCCCTGCCTCTGCGCCCGTTCTGACGGCAAGGCGCCGAGCAGGCTCGCATCCACCACCTCGACCACCAGCCCGCCGGCGGTGCCGCGCACGCGGCCGATGACCTTGCCGTTGCCGGTGATCGTCACCGTGCCGCTGCCGCTGGTCGGCAGGCCCTGGCCGTTGAAGTCGAGCTCGAAGAACCCGTCCAGCCCGTAGCCGACGCCGCCGCGGGTGAAGCCGAACTGCGCGTACTCCTGACGCGACACCGAGGGCAGCGTGCCGTTCGAAACGGTCTTGAACAGGACGTTGCCGCCGGTCAGCGTCGCCACCGCCTGGGTCGCGGTGTCGGTGATCGTCAACCCGCTCGCCGGCAGGTAGCGCAACACGCTGGTCTCGGTCGTGCCGACCACGCTGCCGTCCAGCTCGACCTTCGCGCTGCCCTTCACGCGATAGGTCTGCTCGACGCCGTTGATGTCGGTGGCCGTCATCCGGAAGTCGCCCACCGTCGACTGTCCCGTGCCGCTGCGCTGCGCCGGGCTGGCAAAGGTGTAGGCGAGGCTGCTGTCGCCGTCGTAGGTCGATTGCGATTCGGTCTGGCAGCCGCCGAACTGCGCGGCCAGCGTGTGCGTGCCGGTCGGCAGCATGCTGCCGGGCACCGGTGCCGCGCCGCCGTCCAGCTTCAGCGACGCCGTGCCGCCGGCGCACAGCGCGCCCACCGCCTTCACCTTGAAGTCGTCGTCGGCGAACTCCAGCGGCGCACCCGCGGCCTGCAGTCCCGGCATCCAGGTCATCATCAGGGCCAGCAGCTTCGCCTGGTCGTCCGGCGTGACGGCATTCACCGTCAGCGTCGCGGCCGAGCTCGTCACGCTCCCCTTGGCGTTCTTCACGACGACGCGGAATTGCGCGCCGCTGTCCGCCGCGGTCACGTTGTCGAGCGTCAGCCCCTCGCCCGTCTCGCCCGCCAGGTCCGCGCCGTTGCGCTGCCACTGGTACGACAGCGGGCCGCTGCCGACCGCCACCACGCCGAAGAAGGCCTTCTGCCCCTGCAGCACGACGACGCTCTGCGGCTGCGTCGTGATCACCGGCGCCGACTGCTGCGGCACCACGGTCAGCGTGGCCGCCGCGCTTTGCGCCTGGCCGCCGCCGTTGCGCACCTCGACGCTGAACTTCGCGCCGTTGTCCGCATCGGTCGCGAGGAAGCTGTAAACGGCGGCGGTCGCCCCGGCGATCGCCTGGCCGTTGCGCTGCCACTGGTAGCTCATCGGTGCGCTGCCGGTGACGGCGACGCTGAAGGCGGCGGTCTCGCCGCTGTTCACCGCCAGGTCGCGCGGCGCGAGCACGATCGCGGGCGGACGCGGCGTCGCGCTGACGCTCAGCGTCGCCGTCAGGCTCGTCACCGTGCCGGCGGCATTGGTGGCCCGCAGGCTGTAGACGCTGCCGTCGTCGGCCACGGCCACGTTGACCAGCCACAGCATCGGATCGGTCTCGCCCGCGATGGGCTGGCCGTTGCGCAGCCATTGCAGCAGCATCGGCTGCGTGCCCTCGATGCTCGCGAAGAAGTAGGCCGATTCGCCCACCGCCACGCTCTGGCTGCGCGGATTGCCCAGCACCTTGGGCGCGAGCTTTCCGCTGCCGTTCGTGGCCGGCTCCAGCACCATGCACGCCGGCATCGTGGCGCCCACGCCGTCCTTCAGGGTCACCTGGTGGATCGGGGTGACCAGCGTGGCGGTCGCCGCCCACACCCCGACGGTCGAGTCCTTGCGCACCTGCACCACGAAATGGCCGTTGGCGTCGGTGACGGCGTTGCTGCGGCCCGAGTAGTCGACGCCGCTGGTGCTGACGAGCACGTTCGCGGCCGGCTTGCCGTCGGCGGTGACCACGCAGCCTTCCAGGTCGACGGTGTCGGCGATCTGGTCGGCGTTCCAGTAGCTGAAGTGGCTGACCGTGCCCTCGTAGTACTGGTTCGCGCCGCTGCCGGCGAGCGTGGCGCTGCCCTCCTTCACCCAGCGCGCGCTGGCCTCGTCGAAGTGCCACAGCGGCACGCTGGCCGGCGGGTTCGGCGACCGCGTCGAGAGCGGGATGCGGATCGTCGCGGTCTTGCCCGGCGCCAGGTTCAGGCGCGCGCCGGCGGCATCGCGCAGGTCGACCTTGACGGCGCCGAAGCTCTCGATCGCGCGCACCGTGCCGTTGTCGACCGTGGTGAAGCCGCCCGGCATGCGCTCGGGGTCGCGTGCCGGGTCGACGCTGGTCACGCTGACCGACACCGTGCCGGTCGCGGCCGCGCCGGTGGCGGCGTTGACCAGGCTGCCGGCGGCCAGTTCGACGCGTGCCGTGCCGGCGGCATTGCCGACGGTGGCCGCGCTCGCGGCGTCGAAGATCTGCGGCGCGGCCAGCTTCAGCAGCCGCACGCGCACGTCGGCCGTGCCGCCGGCGACGAGCTGGACGACCGCGACGTTCGGGCCGTGCCCGGCCGCCTCGACCTGTACCGTCGTGCGATCGGCCGCCGTCACGCCCTTCAGCGTGAAGCTGCCGTCGGCGGCGGTGGTCGCGCTGGCGCTGCCGGCGCGCACGGTGGCGTTGGCCACCGCCTGGTCGCTGTCCATGTCGACCACGTGGCCGGTCACGCTGGCGGTGGCCGGAGGCGGCGGCGGGTTGTCCGAATCGCTGCCGCCGCAGGCAACGAGGGCCAGGCTGCCGAGCACGGCGGCCAGCCAATGGGTGAGGTGTCGTTTCATCGGTGGGGGTCTCTCTCTCAGGTTGAGCAGGAGGGCGCCGGGCTGCGAGCTCAGCGCCGGCCGGCAGGGCGCGGGGCCAGGCCTGTCAGGTGCAGGTACAAGGCCTGCACATCGGTGTCGTTCATCGCCTGCAGCGATTCGAAGGGCATGACCCGGCTGACGGCGCTGCCGTCCGGCCGCCTGCCGCTGCGCAGCATCGCGGCGAAGGCCGCGGCATCGGGGTAGCGGGCCATCGCGCTGCCGTCGCCCGGGGTCAGGTTGGCGGCCGCGGGCCACTCCGGCGGGGCGCCGGGAATCGTGCCGCCCGACAGGCCCGGGCCGTGGCAGCCGATGCAGGCATAGGCCACATAGGCGCCGTGGGCCGGGTTGACGCCCTCGGGCACCGGCTGCGCCGGCGCGAGCGTGTGGTCGATGGTCTCGGCCGCGTCGTGGATCATCCCGGCGGCATAGAGCGCCTTCACGGGCAGCGGGAACTCGATGACGGCGGCACCGCCGGTGGCGGCCGGCATCCGGCGCAGGTGGGCGATGAGCGCGCCCAGGTCGGCGTCGGTGAGGCGGTTGTAGTCCTCGCTCGGCATCACGATCGCCGGGCGGCCGTCGGGCTTGACGCCGTGGCGCACCGTGCGCACCCAGTCCTGCACCGTGTAGCGCTCGACCACGCTGCCGGCGGCCGGCGTGATGTTGGGGGCGCGCACCCACATGCCCTTGCCGTCGTTGACGACGTCCTTGCCGGCGCCGTTGCTGCCATGGCATTCGCTGCAGCCGCGCGAGCGGTACAGGTACTCGCCGCGCGCCAGCGAGGCGGCGTCGTCCGGCAGGGCGACGGCGGCCACTTCCAGGCCGATGCGGCGCTGCATCTTGCGCTCCCCGAGTTGGGCGCCCAGGACGAGGGCGGCGGCCAGCGTGGCGGCGAGGCCGGCGAGCGCGAGGGCGCCGCGTTTCAGCCAGGGGTGCATGGTGGGGGCTCCGTGGGTCGAGAGGGAGGGTTCGCAGTGTTCCGGCGCGGGGCGGATGCGGCATCGCCCGAAGGAGCCAGTGCGCGGCTCAGCGGGGAGCCACCTCCTTCGGGGGGGCGGCCACGCCGACCAGCTGCAGGACGGTGCCGCCGTGGTTGACGAGGTGGTGCTCGGCGCCGGCCGGGACGATCAGCGTGCAGGGGGCCTGGAAGCGCTGCGGGCCGCCGGGCAGCAGCAGCTTGCCGCTGCCCTGCAGCGCGAGGATCGCGAGCGTGCCCTCGTGGCGGCGCGGCTCGGTGCGGGCGCCCGGGTCGAGCTGCTGGGTCCAGACCTCGAACTCGGTGATGCCCTGGGCGCGGCCGGCGACGTGCAGGCAGGGGGCGGGATGTCCGGGGAGGTCGTGGGGCAGGGCGCCGTGGCTGATGACGAGCATGCCGGGATGCTGCGGGACCAGGGACCGCCCCACATCGGCCGAAAGAGCCATTGCCGGCCGGCCGGCGGGCCATGCGCCATCCCCTGAACGCTGGGGGGCGGCGCCGGAACCCTTCGGCAGAATCCCCCGGATGTCCCCGACCGATGTCCCGCACCCCGCCTTCGCGCTGGCCAAGATCCAGCCGCCGCGGCCGCGCGCCGGGCTGGTCGAGCGCCCGGCGCTGGAGCGGGCCCTCGGCGCGGCCTTGCGCGAGCAGCGCCTGACGCTGCTGCTGGCCCCGGCGGGCCATGGCAAGACCTCGGCGCTGGCGCGGCAGATCCGCCAGCTGCCGGCCGGTACCGCGCTCGCCTGGCTGACGGTCGACGAGGACGACCAGCTGCCGCGCTTCCTGGCCGGCCTGGGCGCGGCGCTCGAGCCGCACGACCTGCCCTGGCGCGTCGCGCCGGAGGCGCTGGCCACGCTCGCGGCGGGCGAGCGCGGACTGCGCGCGGTGGCCGACGAGCTGGTCAATGCGCTGGCCGGCGCCGAGGCCCCACGCGGCCTGGTGGTGCTGGACGATGCGCACCGCCTGTCGGACCCGCAGGTGTTCGAGTTGCTGCAGCTGGCGATCGAGCGGCTGCCGCGCCACTGGGGCGTGGTGCTGGCGAGCCGGATCGACCCGCCGCTGGCGCTGGGCCGCTGGCGCGCGGCGGGCGAGCTGGCCGAGTTCCGCCAGGTCGAGCTGCGCTTCGGCGAAGGCGAGGTGGCGGCGCTGCTCGCCGGGGCCGGACTGCCGGCGGACGGCGCGGCGGTGCGCGAGTTGCTGGCGCGCACCGACGGCTGGGCGGCGGGGCTGCGGCTGAACCTCGGGGCGCGCACCGGCGCCGGCGGCCCGCGCAGCGAGGCCCTGACGCAGCGCCACCTGTTTGACTACCTGGCGGCCGAGGTGCTGGACGAGCTGCCGGCCGGGCTGCGCCTGTTCCTGCTGCGCTGCGCGGTGCTGCACGAGCTGACGGCGGCACGCTGCGCGCGCGTGACCGCGAGCAGCGAGGTGGAGGCGGCGCGGTGGCTGGCCGAGGTGGAGCGGCGCGGCCTGTTCGCGAGCGTGCTCGAGGCCGAGGTGCCGACGCTGCGCCTGCACGACCTGTTCCGCGATTTCCTGGAGGACCGGCTGCAGCGCGAGCTGCCGGGCGAGCTGGTCCCGCTGCTGCGCCGCGCCGCCGACGGCGAGGAGGACCTGCCGCGTGCCGTCGGCTGCCTGGCGCGTGCCGGGGACTGGGACGAGGCGGCGCGGGTGGTCGTCGCGCAGGGCCATGCGCTGCTCGCGGCGGGCGGCGGGCGCAGCCTGGAGCAGATGCTCGCGCTGTTCCCCCGGGCGGAGTTCGAGCGGCGGCCGGAGCTGCATTTCCTGCGCGGGCTGGGCAGCTTGCCGAGCTTCGCCTTCGACGTCATGCGGGTCGAGATGGGCCAGGCCGAAGCGGGCTTCACGGCGGCCGGCCGCGAGCCCGAGGCCTGGCGGGCGCGGGCGTACCGGTGCCTCGCGATGCAGCACACCGGCCAGGTGGGGGCGGCGGCGCGCGAGCTGGCGACCCTGCTGGCGCTGCCGCTGGACGCGGGCACGCGGGCCTTCGCCTGCTTCGCGGCAGCCTGGGCGGCGTATGCGCAGGCGCGCGGCGACGAGGTCGCGCCCTGGTTCGCCCGGATGCTGCAGGCGTTGGAGCAGGTGCCGGAGCTGCCGGTGTGGGACGCCTGCGGCTTCCACGGACCGATGGTGGGCCTGCCGGGGATGAACCGGCTGGCGGAGCGCTTCGGCGAGCGCGCGACGGCGTTGTTCGGCGACACCCCGACGCAGCTGCGGGCGGGCGTGCTGCATGCGCGGGTGGCGCTGGCCTTGTCGGCCGGTCGGCTGGACGAGGCGGGGCACTGGCTGGCCCGGGCCGACGAGGACTGCCGCTGGCTCGGCCGCCCGCGCAGCGTGCAGACCGAGAACCACCTGGCTCACCTGCTGGTCGATGCGCTGCAGGGGCGGCGCGAGGGCGTGCAGGCGGCGGCGCAGGAATGCCGGCACGACATCAGGGTGCACGGCTCGGTCCCGAACCGCCTGACGCACGAGCACGAGGTGCTGTTCGCGCAGGTGCGGGCGGCGTGGATCCTCCAGGACGAGGTGATGCTGCGCGAGGGGGCGGCGCGGTTGGCCGAGGCGGCGAACCCGAACGAATGGGCGGCAGCGCCCGTGGCGCGGGACATGAGCCGCGCCTTCGTGGCAATGCGTGACGGGCGCTGGCAGGAGGCCCGGGCGCTGCTGCAGCCGCTCGCCGGGGCGGAGGCGTCATCGTGCTTCCTCGCGGCGGGGCAGGCGAAGGCCTTGCTGGTCGAAGCGAGCCTGCGCGCCGGTGACGTCGACGCGGCGGCAGGTGCGCTGCGCGGCATTCTTGCCGGCGCCATGGCGGGCGATCCGGTAGGCGGGCTGCTGCTGTGCGGCTGGAACGTGCTGCAGCATCTGCGCGACACGCGCTGGGGCGAGGGCCTGCGGGGCGAGGAAAAGGCCTTGCTGGGACGCCTGGCGGCGCTGCTGGCGCCGCGCGAGGATCCGGCGGTGCGGGCGGCGCGTCCCGGGGGGGCGGCGGCGCGGGTGCCGCTGGACGCTGAGGGGCCGATGCTTCCGCCGCGGGCGGGCGTGGGCGGGCTCAGCGAGCGCGAGCGGGAGGTGCTCGAGCGCATGGCGGCCGGCGACAGCAACAAGCTCATTGCGCGCGCCTTCGAGCTCAGCCCGCACACCGTGAAGCGGCATGTGGCCAACATCCTGGACAAGCTCGGTGTCGAGACGCGCGGCCAGGCTGCGGCGCTCTGGCACGGCAGGTAGCCCGGATGCCAATCCGGGGACCGTGCTTCACATCGACGACCGCTCCCGGATTCCGCTGCGCTGCATCCGGGCTACGAATGCGCTGAATTCCAGCGGGCAGCGGCCTGGCCACGCGTCTCGACACCGAGCTTGCCGAGGATGTTGGCGACGTGGCGTTTCACAGTGTGCGGGCTCAGGTCGAAGGCGCGCGCAATGAGCTTGTTGCTGTCGCCGGCCGCCATGCGCTCCAGCACCTCGCACTCGCGCGCGCTCAGGCCTGGGAAGGGCGCCGCCGGCGCCGTCGCAGGTGGGTGCCCCCGCAACTGCTCGGCGCGATCGAGCCACTGCGAAAGCGCTGTCTTTGTCGCCGGAGCGAGCACGAGCCCGCCCTGCGCCAGCACCGCAAGCGTTCCCGGCCCGGCCAGCAGCGCCGAGCCCATCCACCCGTCGGCGGCGCAGCGCTGCGCCGCCGCCTCGACCTGGGCCGCCGCTTCCGGCAGCCGCCGCTCGCGCACGAGCGCCGCCGCGAGACGCAGGCGGGCTTCGGTCGACAGGCCGTACCACTCCAGCGCATCCGGCACCTGCAGCGCGGCCTGCCAGTGCGCGATCACCTGCGACCAGCGCCGGGACAGCTCGGCGGCGAAGGCCGGCAGCGCGAGCTCGCGCGCCCGCTGCGCGATGCGCTGCGTCACCCCCAGGTCCGGTGCCCCCAGCTGCTGCACCAGCTCGCCGGCGCGCGCCTCGTCGCCCGCGACCATGGCCAGCCGAAGGGCCTGGAACTGCACGGCCCGGCGCAGCTTGTCGCGTCGCGCGCCCGGCGCTTCCCGTTCGGGATCGGCCAGCACGTGGGCCGCCTCGGCGCGCGTGCCGTCGATGTCGCCGCGCAGCGCCTGCAGCAGGCCGCGCGCCAGCGCCAGCATCATGCCGACGTTGCGCGGCCGGCCCAGCCAGCGCGCCTCGTCCTCGGCGCGCTCCAGGCGCTCGGCCGCGCTCGCGGCATCGCCGTGCCACAGCGCGACCAGCCCGTGCATCAGCCACGAGATCGCGCTCATCGCCGTGGGGTACTCCGGCGCGAGGCGCAGGGCACGCTCGACGAACACCGTCAGCGCCGGCCCGGCCCCCGGCAGCATCACGTCGCGCGGGTTCGGGGTCGCCTGGTACCACAGTGCGATGTCGCGGCAGTCGGCGAGCAGCTCGTTGCGCCGTGCCAGGTAGCCCGCCGCAGGCGCCACCGGGCCGTAGTCGCCGGCATGCCACAGGCTGGCCGTCAGCACCGTGACCTCGGTCTCCGGCGCGAGGGTGTCCGCCCGCAGCGCGGCCAGCGCCGCGGCGGCCTCGTCGCGTTTGTCGACCTGGCACAGGCTCAATGCCACGTAAGCGCGGGCCCGCTGCGCCTGCAGGCGGTCGCCCTGTTGCTCGGCGACGCGCAGCGCCTGCTGGAAGGTCTCCGCCATGGCCGCGAAGTCCCAACGCGTCCATGCGGCGAGGCCCTGCAGCACGAGCAGCGGCGACGAGCGCTCGCGCCACGCCGGCGGGAACTGCTCGAGCATGCGCTGCGTCTGCGTCAGCAGGCCGTCCGCCAGCCAGCCGCGCCCGACGCCGCACAGCGCCGCCTCGGCCGCGGCCCAGTCGCCGGCGCGCAGCAGGTAGCCGATGCGCCGCGCGTCGTCGGCCTCGCCGGCCGCGGCGCGGCGCAGCAGCTCGGGCAGGGCCTGCGGCGCTTCCTGGCGCAGGCGGTCTTCCAGGAAATCGCGGAACAGGTCGTGCAGGCGCAGCGTGAGCTGCGGGCCGTCGAGCACGGTGACGAAGAGGCCGCGGCGCTCGATCTCCTCCAGCCGGGCGGCCGCCTGCGGGTCGCCGGTGAGGGCGGCGCAATGCGGCGCGTCCAGCTCGGCCAGCACCGAGGTCTGCAGGAGGAAGGCGCGCAACGCGGGGGGCATGTCGGCGAGGACCTCGCTCGCGAGGTAGTCGAAGAGGTGGCGCTGGCCGAGGGGCGCGGCCGCGACCGGGCCGGCCGGGCGGAGGGCCGCGTCCAGGCTCAGCCGGACGCCGGCGGGCCAGCCCTGCAATCGCTCGACGAGCGCATCGACCAGGGCCGGCGCCGCGCCGCGCCGGTCGGCCAGCGCGCGCACCTCGTCGGGGGCGAAGCCCAGCTCGGCCTGGCGCAGCTCCAGCAGCTCGCCCCGGGCGCGCAGGCGGGCCAGTGCCAGCGGCGGGTCGGTGCGGCCCGCCAGCAGCAGCGTCCACGCGGGCGGCAGGTGCTCGAGCAACAGGTCGAGCAGCTCGAAGATGCGCGCATCGGCGATGCGATGCGTGTCATCGAGGACGACCAGGCCGCGCGACCGCTCGGCGCCGCCGAGGGCGCCGAGCAGCTCGTCGGCGATGCGGCGCAGGCCGCGCGGCTGCTGCTCGAGCGTGGCGAGGGCGTGGGGGGACATGCGCCAGGGCAGGTCGTGCGGTTCCAGCGCGGCGACAAGGCAGGCGACGAAGCGCGCCAGGTCGTCGTCCTCGTCGGCGGCGATCCAGGCGATGGACGCGGCCTGCAGCGCCTCGTCGGCCAGCAGCTGCGCAAGCAACGCCGTCTTGCCGAAGCCGGCCGGTGCGCACAGCAGTGCCAGGCGCGCCGCGCCGATCGCGCGGGCGAGCGGCTGCACGAGCTGCGGCCGCGCCAGGTGCTCGCCGCGCGGGCGCGGCGGCTGGATCTTCGTGAGCGCGAAAGGGGGCGCCTGCATGCGGGGATCCCGGATTGGCATCCGGGCTACGTCATGCGGCCGCTACCGGGATCTTGCCGATCTTGGCTTGCCATTCCTTCGGCCCGGTCGTGTGGACCGAGGTGCCTTCCGAGTCGACCGCCACCGTCACCGGCATGTCCTGGATCTCGAACTCGTAGATCGCTTCCATGCCCAGGTCGGCGAAGCCCACCACCTTGGCCTGGCGGATCGCCTTCGACACCAGGTAGGCCGCGCCGCCCACCGCCATCAGGTAGGCCGACTTGTGCTTGCGGATCGCGTCGATGCCGGCGGGGCCGCGCTCGGCCTTGCCGATCATCCCGATCAGCCCGGTCTCGGCGAGCATCATCTCGGTGAACTTGTCCATGCGCGTGGCCGTCGTCGGGCCGGCCGGGCCCACCACCTCGTCGCGCACCGGGTCCACCGGGCCGACGTAGTAGATCACCCGGTTGGTGAAGTCCACCGGCAGCTTCTCGCCCCGGGACAGCATGTCCTGAATGCGCTTGTGCGCCGCATCGCGGCCGGTCAGCATCCGGCCGTTCAGCAGCAGCGTCTCGCCCGGCTTCCAGCCCGCCACCTCCTCGCGCGTCAGCGTGTCGAGGTTGACGCGCCGGCTCTTGTTGTAGTCGGGCGCCCACTTCACGTCGGGCCACAGGTCCAGGCTCGGCGCCTCGAGGAAGGCCGGGCCCGAGCCGTCCAGCACGAAGTGCGCATGGCGCGTCGCGGCGCAGTTCGGGATCATCGCCACCGGCTTGCTCGCGGCGTGCGTCGGGTAGGTCGCGATCTTCACGTCCAGCACCGTGGTCAGCCCGCCCAGGCCCTGCGCGCCGATGCCCAGCGCGTTGATCTTGTCGCACAGCTCGATGCGCAGCTCTTCGAGCTTGTTCTGCGGCCCGCGCTGCTTCAGCTCGTACATGTCGATGTCCTGCATCAGCGATTCCTTCGCCAGCAGCATCGCCTTCTCGGCCGTGCCGCCGATGCCGATGCCCAGCATGCCGGGCGGGCACCAGCCGGCGCCCATGGTCGGGACCGTCTTCAGCACCCAGTCGACCAGGCTGTCGCTCGGGTTCATCATCACGAACTTGCTCTTGTTCTCGCTGCCGCCGCCCTTGGCCGCGATCTGGATGTCGACCGTGTTGCCCGGCACCACGCTCATGTGGACCACGGCCGGCGTGTTGTCCTTGGTGTTCTTGCGCTCGAAGTGCGGGTCGGCCACGATGCTCGCGCGCAGCTTGTTCTCGGGGTCGAGGTAGCCGCGGCGCACGCCCTCGTTGACGGCGTCTTCCACCCCGGCCGGGAAGCCCTCGAAGCGCACGTCCATGCCGATCTTCATGAAGACGTTGACGATGCCGGTGTCCTGGCAGATCGGGCGCCGGCCTTCGGCGCACATCTTCGAGTTCGTCAGGATCTGCGCGATCGCGTCCTTGGCCGCCGGGCTCTGCTCGGCCTCGTACGCCCGCGCCAGGTGGGCGATGTAGTCCGCCGGGTGGTAGTAGCTGATGTATTGCAATGCGGCGGCGACGCTGTCAACCAGGTCGGTGTAGCGGATCGTGGTCATGTGGCTATCCCGGGAGAGTGGGCAAACTGCGGAACAATGCCCCGCGGGTGGGCTTGGCTGTTTTGAGTGAACCGCCGCGAATTTTACTGAACACGAGGAAACCTGATGCTGAACAGCCTTCGGCGCTTCATCGCCTCCGAATCTGCCGGCGGCGTGGTGCTGGCCCTCGCCGCGCTCGTCGCGCTCGCGGTGAGCAACTCGCCCTGGCACGAGGCCTACCAGCGCTTCGTCAACCTGCCGGGCGAGCTGCGCATCGGCGGCGACCTGCTGGTGCTCGCCAAGCCGCTGCTGCTGTGGGTGAACGACCTCTGGATGGCGGTGTTCTTCTTCCTCGTCGGGCTGGAGATCAAGCGCGAGCTGCTCGCCGGCGAACTGGCCTCGCCGCGCCAGGCGCTGTTGCCGGCCGGCGCGGCGCTGGGCGGGATGGCGGTGCCGGCCCTCATCTATGCATCGATCAACCTCGGCGACCCGGTCGCGCTGCACGGCTGGGCCATCCCGGCGGCCACCGACATCGCCTTCGCGCTCGGCATCCTGATGCTGCTCGGCCCACGCGTGCCGGCCTCGCTGAAGGTGTTCCTGACGGCGGTGGCCATCATCGACGACCTGGGGGCCATCGTCGTCATCGCGCTCTTCTACACCGCCAACCTGTCGCTCGCGATGCTGGGCGCGGCGCTCGCGGGCGGGGTCGTGCTGTTCCTGCTGAACCGGGCCCGCGTGACGAGCGTCGGGCCCTACGTGCTGGTCGGGCTGGTGGTCTGGGTCTGCGTGCTGAAGTCGGGCGTGCATGCGACGCTCGCGGGCGTGGCGACCGCGCTCGCGATCCCGCTGCGCGGGGCGGAGGCAGGCCACTCCCCGCTCGAGGCCACCGAGCATGCGCTGCACCCGTGGGTGGCCTTCGCGGTGCTGCCGATGTTTGCCTTCGCGAACGCCGGCGTGTCGCTGCAGGGCGTGTCGCTCGGGACGCTCGCGCAGACCGTGCCGCTGGGCATCGCCGCCGGCCTGGTGCTGGGCAAGGCGATCGGCGTCAGCGGGGCCGCGTGGGCGCTGGTCCGCTTTGCCGGGGCGGAGCTGCCGGCCGGGGCCACGGCGCGCCAGTTCTTCGGCGTGTGCGTGCTGTGCGGCGTCGGCTTCACGATGAGCCTGTTCATCGGCGCCCTGGCCTTCGAGGGCCACGGGGGCGACTACGAGACCCAGGTCAAGCTGGGCGTGCTGTGCGGCTCGCTGGTGTCCGGCGTCGCCGGCACGCTGTTGCTGCTGCGCGGCGTCAGTGGTCCGAGGGACCCTTCGGCAGCAGCCGGTCGGTGACCGCGATCGCCATCGCCGACAGCAGGAACGCGCAGTGGATCACAGTCTGCGCGACGAGCACGCGGTCGCTCAGGGCGTCGGCGTTGATGAAGGTCTTCAGCAGGTGGATCGACGAGATGCCGATGATGGCGGTGGCGAGCTTGACCTTCAGCACCGAGGCGTTGACGTGGCTGAGCCACTCCGGCTGGTCGGGGTGGCCTTCGAGGTTCATGCGCGACACGAAGGTCTCGTAGCCGCCGACGATCACCATGATCAGCAGGTTGGAGATCATCACCACGTCGATCAGGCCGAGCACGACCAACATGATGGTGGTCTCGGTCAGCTTGGTGCCCTTGGCCGCCTCGCCCGCGACGCCGACTGCGCTGAACACCGCCTGCAGCGCGGTCTGGCTGCCGAAGGCGGCCTCGATCAGGTGCACCAGCTCGACCCAGAAGTGGAACACGTAGACCGCCTGGGCGAGGATCAGGCCGAGGTACAGCGGCAGCTGCAGCCAGCGGCTCATGAAGATCAGGTTGGGCAGCGGGCGCAGCTTGCTGGCGCTGTGGTCGGGGATCTGGGCCATGGTGGGAAGGACGGTGATCGGTTGCGGAGGGCGGCACGAGGGGGCGCGAGCGAGCCCTTCGCCTCAACCGGTGATGTGGAAGTAGCCGATGGTCGGGTAGACGCCGTTCCATGGGCCGAAGCAGGTCGAGTAGTAGACCGAAACGCTCTTGCCCGACGTGTAGGCCGCGAGGAAGGACCCGTAAGCGAGTTTCCCCCCCGGCGTGCTGGCGTCCCAGCGGAACTCCAGCGTCGGCGCGGCGCAGGTGGTGCCGGCCAGCCCCGGAAAGGGGGCCCCATCGAAGGTCACGAAGCAGCTTGCACCTTCGCATCCGATGTCGACGATGTGCCGGAAGCCGGTCGATCCATCGGCGCGGGCGCTGGTGGGGGCGATGGCCGCGGCCAAGGTCAGGGCCGACAGGAGGCCGCCGGCGGCCCGGCGGATGGAATCGAAACCGAGGCGACGATGCAGAGACACGAAACTCCTCCCGATCTGATGGACTGTCCCGAAAGGGTGGAGCATATCCGGAGAAGCCCGAAGCTCTGCGGCGAAGTAAGTCGTTCGTAAGAGCAGCTGTCTATGGTGGGTGCAGAATTCGCAAACCCGCAGAAGGAGACAAGCATGAGTTCCAGCGAACACACGGTGTACGCGCCGCCGCCCGCGCTCGCCCAGGCCGCCCACGTGTCCGGCATGGCCGCGTACGAGAAGCTGTGCGCCGAGGCCGAGGCCGACTACGAGGGCTACTGGGCACGGCTCGCGCGCGAGTTCATCACCTGGAAGAAGCCCTTCACGAAGACGCTGGACAGCAGCCAGGCGCCGTTCTTCAAGTGGTTCGAGGACGGCACGCTGAACGTGTCGTACAACTGCCTGGACAAGCAGGTCGAGGCGGGACTCGGCGACAAGGTCGCGATCGTCTTCGAGGCCGACGACGCGAGCGTCACCCGCGTCACCTACCGCGAGCTGCTGGCCCGCACCTGCCGCATGGCGAATGCGCTGAAGGCGCAGGGCGTCAAGAAGGGCGACCGGGTCGTCATCTACATGTCGATGTCGGTCGAGGGCGTGGTCGCGATGCAGGCCTGTGCGCGCATCGGCGCGACGCACTCGGTGGTGTTCGGCGGCTTCTCGGCGCAGAGCCTTCGCGACCGCATCGAGGATGCCGGCGCGGTGATGGTGATCACCGCCGACGAGCAGCTGCGCGGCGGCAAGCAGCTGCCGCTGAAGTCCATCGTCGACGACGCGATCGCGCTCGGCGGCTGCGACAGCGTGAAGAGCGTGATCGTCTACCGGCGCACCGGCGGCAACATCGCCTTCGACGCGAAGCGCGACCACTGGATGCACGAGCTGACCGCCGCCCAGGCCGAGACCTGCGAGCCGGAATGGGTGGGGGCCGAGCACCCGCTGTTCCTGCTCTACACCTCGGGGTCCACCGGCAAGCCCAAGGGCGTGCAGCATTCGACCGGCGGCTACCTGCTGCATGCGGCGCTGACGACGAAGTGGACCTTCGACCTGAAGCCGGACGACATCTTCTGGTGCACCGCCGACATCGGCTGGGTGACGGGCCACACCTACATCGCCTACGGGCCGCTCGCGCTGGGTGCGACCGAGGTCGTGTTCGAGGGCGTGCCGACGTACCCGGATGCCGGGCGATTCTGGCGCATGATCCAGGACCACAAGGTCTCGATCTTCTACACCGCGCCGACGGCGATCCGCTCGCTGATCAAGGCGGCGGAGAGCAACGAGGCGGTGCACCCGCGCAACTACAAGCTCGACTCGCTGCGCATCCTGGGTTCGGTCGGCGAGCCCATCAACCCGGCGGCCTGGGAGTGGTACCACCAGCACATCGGCGGCGGGCGCTGCCCGATCGTCGACACCTTCTGGCAGACCGAGACCGGCGGCCACATGATCACGCCGCTGCCGGGGGCGACGCCGCTGGTGCCGGGTTCGTGCACGCTGCCCTTCCCGGGCATCATCGCGGCGGTGGTGGACGAGACGGGCAAGGACGTGCCGAACGGGCAGGGCGGCATCCTGGTGGTGAAGAAGCCGTGGCCGTCGATGATCCGCACGATCTATGGCGATCCGGAGCGCTTCAAGAAGAGCTACTACCCGGCCGATTTCCAGGGCCGCTACTACCTGGCCGGCGACGGCGCGATCCGCGACGAGAAGACGGGCTACTTCACCATCACGGGCCGCATCGACGACGTGCTGAACGTGAGCGGCCACCGCATGGGCACGATGGAGATCGAGTCGGCGCTGGTGGGCTGCACCGAGCTCGTGGCCGAGGCGGCGGTGGTGGGGCGGCCGGACGACACGACCGGCGAGGCGATCTGCGCCTTCGTCGTGCTGAAGCGGCCGCGCCCGACCGGCGACGAGGCGAAGGCGATCGCCAAGCAGTTGCGCGACTGGGTCGGCAAGGAAATCGGCCCGATCGCCAAGCCGAAGGACATCCGCTTCGGCGACAACCTGCCGAAGACACGCTCCGGCAAGATCATGCGCAGGCTGTTGCGCTCGGTCGCGAAGGGCGAGGCGGTGACGCAGGACACGAGCACCTTGGAGAACCCGGCAATCCTCGAGCAACTCGGCCAGGCCTATTGAGCAGGGCGGAATGAACAAAGGCCCCGCAAGGGGCCTTGTTCCTCATCCAGCGGCCTCCGTGGAGCCGGCTTTGCCGGGCCACTGGAGGCGCCCCCTTGAGGGGGAGGCGCGTCAGCGCCTTCGGGGGTGGGTCATTGATGGGTCATTTCAAGCTGAGGATCCACTGAACCAGTTGCTTGGCCTCGGCGTCGGACACCTGCGTGTTCGCCGGCATCGGCACCGCGCCCCAGACGCCGGCACCGCCCTTGACGACCTTCTGCGCCAGCTTGTCGACCGCGTCCTTCTGGCCGGCGTACTTGGCCGCCACGTCCTTGTAGGCGGGGCCGACCAGCTTCTTGTCGACCGCATGGCAGGCCATGCAGTTCTTCTTCTGGGCCAGCTCCGGGCTGGCGAACGCCGGTGCGGCTGCCACGGCAGAAACAGCGACGATCAGCGAAAGCAGCGACTTCATGATTTCCTTCCGAAGAGGTGGGAGCGGTCATCCAGTACATTTCGACCACTGAGAGACTCAACGGATTCTACGGGGCGGGGTTGACCGCTGCCAGCGTAGGACAAGAACAGAAGACCGAGGGCTGACCATGTATTTCGTCGTTTTGGGCGTGCTGCTGCTGATCATGAAGGTCGCCGAGGTCGGCTTCGCCGCCGAATGGGGCTGGATCGCCATCCTGTGGCCCTTCGGCGCCGCGGTCGTGTGGTGGGTCTTCGCGGATGCGACCGGCTACACCAAGCGGCGCGAGATGGACAAGATGGACGAGCGCGTCGCCAAGCGGCGCGAGGAAAGCCTCGCAGCGCTCGGGATGGACAAGCGCGGGCGTCGCAAGAAGCGGAAGGTCTGAGCTTCGCGCTCCCGGATTCCGCTTCGCTGCATCCGGGCTACAAGACACCCGTAGCCCGGATGCCAATCCGGATCAGCTGTCCAGCACCGCGCCCTGGCTCGCGCTGGCGGCGTTCTTGAAGAACTTCGCCAGCACCCCCCGCGTGTAGCGCGGCGCCGGCGGCTGCCACGCGGCACGCCGCTTCGCCAACTCCTCGTCGCTGACGTTCAGCTGCAGGGTCAGCGTGTGCGCATCGATGGTGATCGAGTCGCCTTCGTGCACCAGCGCGATCGTGCCGCCGGCATAAGCCTCCGGCGCCACATGCCCCACCACCATGCCCCAGGTCCCGCCGGAAAAGCGCCCGTCGGTGATCAGCCCGACCGACTCGCCCAGCCCCTGGCCGATCAGCGCGCCCGTCGGCGCCAGCATCTCCGGCATGCCGGGCCCGCCCTTGGGCCCCAGGTAGCGCAGCACCATCACGTCGCCCGCCACGATCTTGCGCGCCATGATCGCCGCCAGCGCCGACTGCTCGTCGTCGAACACCCGCGCCGGCCCGGTGATGACCGGGTTCTTCAGCCCGGTGATCTTCGCAACGCAGCCCTCGGGCGACAGGTTGCCCTTCAGGATCGCCAGGTGCCCCTCGGCATAGATCGGCTGGTCGATGTTGCGGATCACGTCCTGGTCGGCACGCGGCACGTCCGGCACCTCCGCCAGGTTCTCCGCCACCGTCTTGCCGGTGATGGTCATGCAGTCGCCATGCAGGATGCCCGCCTTCAGCAGCACCTTCATCACCTGCGGGATGCCGCCGGCGCGGTGCAGGTCCACCGCGAGGTACTTGCCCGAGGGCTTGAGGTCGCACAGCACCGGCACCTTGCGGCGCACGCGCTCGAAGTCGTCGATCGTCCACTCGACGCCCGCCGCATGCGCGATGGCCAGGAAGTGCAGCACCGCGTTCGTCGAGCCGCCGGTCGCCATGATCACCGCGACGGCGTTCTCGATCGACTTGCGCGTCACGATGTCGCGCGGCTTCAGGTTGCGCCGCACCGCCTCGACCAGCGTGCGCGCCGCCGCCTTCGCGCTGTTCGCGGTCTCGTCGTGCGGGTTGGCCATCGTGCTGCTGTAGGGCAGGGCCATGCCCAGCGCCTCGAAGGACGAGCTCATCGTGTTCGCGGTGTACATGCCGCCGCACGAGCCGCTGCCCGGGATGGCGCGGCGCTCGATCTCGCAGAAGTCCTGCTCGCTCATGTTGCCGGCCGTGAACTGGCCGACCGCCTCGAACACGCTCACGATGTTCAGGTCCTGCCCCTTGTAGCGCCCCGGCAGGATGGTGCCGCCATAGACGTAGATCGCCGGCACGTTGGCGCGCAGCATGCCCATCATGCCGCCCGGCATGTTCTTGTCGCAGCCGCCCACCACCAGCACGCCGTCCATCCACTGGCCGCCCACGCAGGTCTCGATGCAGTCGGCGATCACCTCCCGCGACACCAGGCTGTACTTCATGCCCTCGGTGCCCATCGCCATGCCGTCGCTGATGGTCGGCGTGCCGAAGATCTGCGCATTGCCGCCCGCCTCCTCGATGCCGGCGACCGCCGCATCGGCCAGCTTCTGCAGCCCCGAGTTGCAGGGCGTGATCGTCGAGTGGCCGTTCGCCACGCCGATCATCGGCTTCTTGAAATCGCCTTCCTGGTAGCCCAGCGCGTAGTACATGGACCGGTTGGGCGCGCGCGCGACGCCTTCGGTGATGTTGCGGGACCGGCGGTTGATGGCGTCGCTCATGGGGTGTCTCCTGGCAGGGGCTCGGGTCGGTGTCGGGGAAGGCGCCAGTATCGGCCGATGGAATCTGCTCGTCCAATATATCCAGCGTGCGCCACTGATATGCTTTATGTATGAGTGACGACCCCCGCGTTCCGCTCCCGGCTGTCGAGCTGCGGGCCTGGCGCCAGTTCCTGGTGCTGGCGGACACGCTGCACTTCGGCCGCGCCGCGCAGCGGCTGTCGATGACGCAGCCGCCGCTCACCCTGGCGATCCGGCAGATCGAAGCGCGCCTGGGCACCGCCCTGTTCGAGCGCACGCGCCGGCGCGTCGCGCTGACCCCGGCCGGCCAGGCCCTGGTGTCGCCGGTGCGCCAGCTGCTGGCCCAGGCGGCGGCGCTGGGCGAGGTGGCCGCTGCCGCCGGCAGCGGGGCGGTGGGGCGGGTGCGGCTCGGCTTCGTCTCCACCGTCGGCTTCGGCCCGCTGCCGGGCTGGGTGCGGGACTTCCGCGTCGCCGAGCCCGGCATCGCGATCGAGCTGCGCGAGGCCACCACCGACGTGCAGCTGCACGCCCTGGCGCAGGGCGAGGCGGATGCCGGCTTCGTGCTGCATGCGCCGGGCCTGGCGCCGGCCGCGGAGCTGCCGGCCCTGTCGCTCGGCACCGAGCCGCTGGTGCTCGCGCTCGCCGCCGCCTCGCCGCTGGCCGCGGCACGTCGGCTGACGGCGGCGGCCCTGCTGGCCGAGCCGCTGATCATCTTCCCGCGCGCCATCGCGCCCTCGCTGCACGATGCGGTGTTCGCCTTCTACCACCGGCACGGCGCGACGCCGGTGGTGGGGCAGGAGGCGATCCAGATGCAGACCATCGTCAACCTGGTCTCGGCCGGGCTGGGCCTCGCCTGGGTGCCCGAGTCGGTGACGCAGATGCAGCGCAGCGGCGTGGTCTACCGCCGCCTGCCGCCCTCGCTCGCCGCCGGCGCGCCGCGTTCGGAGACCCGGCTCGTCTGGCGGGCCGATGCCGGCCCGGCGGTGGAGCGCTTCGTGCGCTTCGTGCAGGGCTCCCTCGCCGGCTAGGGTATCGTTCGCCTGCCTTTCGCTTTCGAACCGCCCGATGCTCGTCCATCCCCATTTCAATCCCGTCGCCCTGCAGCTCGGCCCGGTGGCCATCCACTGGTACGGCATCACCTACCTGGTCGCCTTCGGACTGTTCCTCTGGCTCGCCTCGCTGCGCGTGCGCCAGCCCCAGTTCGCGCAGGCCGGCTGGACGCGCCGCGACGTCGAGGACCTGCTGTTCTACGGCGTGATGGGCGTCGTGATCGGCGGGCGCCTGGGCTACGTGCTGTTCTACAAGCCCGGCCACTACCTGGCGCACCCGCTGGAGGTGTTCGCGGTCTGGAAGGGCGGCATGGCCTTCCACGGCGGGCTGCTCGGCGTGATCGCGGCGATGGGCGTGTTCGCGCGCCTGCGCGGCCGGCCCTTCTGGCAGGTCACCGACCTGATCGCGCCCTGCGTGCCCACCGGCCTGGCTTCGGGGCGCATCGGCAACTTCATCAACGGCGAGCTGTGGGGACGCTTCAGCCCGCCCGACCTGCCCTGGGGCATGGTGTTCCCCGACTCGGGCAGCCCGCTGCCGCGCCACCCGTCGCAGCTCTACCAGTTCGGCCTCGAAGGCCTGCTGCTGTTCGGCTTCCTGTGGTGGTTCTCGCGCAAGCCGCGGCCCATGGGCCAGGTCTCGGGCGTGTTCCTGATCGGCTACGGCGTCTGCCGCTTCATCGCCGAGTTCTTCCGCGAGCCGGATGCCTTCCTGGGCCTGCTCGCGCTGGGCATGAGCATGGGGCAGTGGCTGTGCGTGCCCATGATCCTGGCGGGCATCGTGCTGGTCGCCTGGTCGGTGCGACGTGGCCCCGCGGCAGCGGAAAGCAAGGTGCCGGCATGACGCGAGCCCGAGCGCCCGGCCGCCCGAAGCCGGGCTCGACCCTCACGGAGGGTCGGGCGATGTACCCATCGACCGGGGTGTCGTCATGAGGCAGATCTTCTTCGACACCGAAACCACCGGCCTGAGCCCGGAGTCGGGCGACCGCATCATCGAGATCGGCTGCGTCGAGATGCTGAACCGCCGGCTCACCGGCAACAACAAGCACTTCTACATCAACCCGGAGCGCTCGAGCCACGAGGACGCCGTCAAGATCCACGGCCTGACCGACGAGTTCCTGGCCGACAAGCCGTTGTTCGCGTCCATCGCCGACGAACTGATGGACTACCTCGCCGGCGCCGAGATCATCATCCACAACGCCGGCTTCGACGTCGGCTTCATGAACGCCGAGCTGCGCCGCCTCGGCCGCCCGAGCTTCCCCGAGCACGTGGCGAGCGTCAGCGACAGCCTGCTGATGGCGCGCGAGATGTTCCCCGGCAAGTCGAACTCGCTGGACGCGCTGTGCAAGCGCCTGGAGGTCGACAACTCCAACCGCTCGCTGCACGGCGCGCTGCTGGATGCCGGCCTGCTGGCCGAGGTCTACATCCGCATGACGCGGGGCCAGAACTCGCTCGTCATCGACGCCGGCACCGCGTCGTCGCAGGACATCGTGGTGGCGGCCATCGACCTTTCCGCGTTCGAGCTGCCGGTGCTCGTCGCGACGGAGGACGAACTCGTTGCGCACGAGAAGCAACTGGCCGATATCGACAAGGCGTCGGGCGGCAAGACGGCATGGCGCCAGCTTGTGGCATAATCCGAGGCTTCGCAGCGATGCGAACCCTCTCTGAAAGAGCAACCTGAAGAGCTTGGGCGGTTAACTCAGCGGTAGAGTGCCACCTTCACACGGTGGAAGTCGCAGGTTCGAACCCTGCACCGCCCACCAAGCCTTCGGATGTCGAAGAAAAAAGGCAGCGTCGTCCGCTGCCTTTGCTGTTTCTGGCCGTCCCCGTTGCAGTTCCTGCAGTCACGGTTTGCAGACATGCCCAGGCCCCCGATCCCCCTCCGTCGTCTCCGCACCGCGGCTGCCCTGGCGTCGCTGGTCCTGGCGTTGCTGCAGACCGCGCCGGCCTGGGCCGGGCCGCCGGAAGGCGAGCTGTTCGGCTACCGCATCGGTGTCCCCTACGTCCCCAGCGAGGCCAGCCAGCTGCGCACGCTGGTGTCGCCGACGCTCGTGATGCTGGTCGACCGGCCGGACCACGCCGCCGACTTCAAGGCGGTCGAACTGCTCGCCACGCCGCGCAGCCTGCTGATCGTCAGCGTGCACGGCGTGAGCGACTTTCCGGACGAGGCCCAGGCCCGGGCCTTCGCCAGCCAGCAGGCGGCCCAGGTCAGCGCCGCCTATGCCGAGCGCTGCCCGCGCAGCCCCGTCTTCATGAACGACCTGTTGAAGCTGGCCTGCCCCGGGGGGCTGGAGATCTCGGTCTCTTATTACCCGCCCGATCGCGCGCGCACCCGGCACAAGGTGCACCTGGGCCTGCGCCTCGCCCCCGACAGCGAGGCCGCGCGCCGCCTGGCCCGCATCACCGACCAGGAAGCCACCTTCCTGCCGTCGCCTGTGGAAACGCCGCAACAGCCGGCGACGCCCACCCCCACGCCGCCTTGATGGATCCAGGTTCCGGAAATGACGCCGGAACCGCACCCTTCTTCAAATCCGGCGGTCCGTCGATCGTTTGAACTGGCCCATTTTTACCCGGTTGATTCTTCATTTGAATCAAGCACTTAGCGCTAGCCGAGGGCGGTTTTGTAGCGATTGCCTACGAGTCTGTAACCAAGCCTGATACGTGTTGGCCGTCGGATAACTCCTACATCCACCCATCGCAAAGGCCGATGGACAGGCGCCTCCCCCTATGCCACCCCCTTGAACGAGGGGTGCTGGATGGGGTTTTGCCGCTTGCCAAAACAAAAGGCCTTGATCTGACGTCCCGTAACAGGTGACACCGCTGGCTGTTCAATGATTCGTCCCAGCCGTCGAAACAGGCATGCCACGTATCGACGGGCGCAGGGATTGGCCCGGCGTTTGGTTGGCTTAGGAGCTACGGAATGAGTTGGTTTCAGAAGGTGATGGGCGCGGTCTGCGTGTCCGCCGTGCTGGCGGGTTGCGGCGGGTCCTCGACGGAACAGGACACGGACGCGGCGGCTGCGGCAGCCGGCGGGACGGAATCGGCGCAAGCCCTGACCGGCACGCGCTACACGCTGACGGTCTCCGGCCAGGCCGGCGGCCTGATCGGCTCCCAGCCGGCCGGCATCGTCTGCGGCGAGGGCAACACCCAGTGCACCGCGAGCTTTGCCGCCGGCACCTCGGTGCTCGTCGGCCACCGTGCCAGCAGCGGCTACGTCTTCAAGGGCTGGAGCGGCGGTTCGTGCAGCGGCACGGACTTCTGCACGGTCACGATGAACCAGAACCGCACGATCGTCGGCAGCTTCGCCTCGACGACGACCACCCCGACGCCGACCCCGACGCCCACGCCCACGCCGACCCCGACCCCGACCCCGACGCCGACGTACTACAACCTGGCGCTGACCGTCACCGGCAGCGGCTCGCTGACGTCCAACCCGGCCGGCGTGTCCTGCAGCGCTTCGTGCACCAGCGTCTTCCTCTCCGGTACGCCGGTGACGCTGATCCCCGCGGCGGCGAGCGGCTACACCTTCAGCGGCTGGAGCGGCGCCTGCTCGGGCACCGGCACCTGCACCGTGCAGATGAACGCCGCGGCTGCGGTCGGCGCGTCCTTCACGGCCACGTCCACCGGCGGCACGGGTGGGACCGGCGGTACCGGCGGCACGGGCTCGGCCCCGGGCGTCGGCACCGGCAAGGCCTACTTTGTCGCGACCACCGGCAGCGACAGCAACGCCGGCACCCTGGCCGCCCCGTTCAAGACCCTCAACAAGGCGGTCGGCCTGGCCAGCGCCGGCGACACCATCGACGTGCGTGCCGGTACCTACACCGAGAGCGTCGTGATCCGCCGTGCGGGCAGCGCCTCGGCGTGGATCACGCTGCGCGGCTACAACGGCGAGCGCCCGGTGATCAAGAGCACCAGTGCCGGCCCGACGGTCTACTTCTACAACTCGGCCTGCGACGAAGACGCGATCGGCAACGGCAGCGGCAACACCGACTGCTACCCGATGTACTGGGTGGTGCAGGGCGTCGAGATCCAGGGCAGCGCGGCCGGCGGCAGCGACGGCAACGCGATCAAGATCGACACGCCGAAGGTCAAGCTGGTGGGCAACCGCCTGTGCTGCAGCGTGGCCGACATCGTCAAGCTGGTGCGCACCTCCAACGACGTCGAGATCCTGGACAACGAGATCTGGCAGAACCCCGCGATCGTCACGCCGGGCAGCAACGCCCAGGGCGTGGACATCGTCGGCGCCGACCGGGTGCGCGTCGCCGGCAACTACATCCACGACGTGCCGGACATCGGCGTGTACGCCAAGGGCAACGCCCGCAACCCGATCTTCGAGAACAACCGCCTCGTCAACATCGGCAACTCGGCGAACGGCCATGCACTGATGCTCGGCCAGGAGACCGACGACTACCGCCTGGTCGACGGCACCTACGAGACCTATGACGGCATCGTGCGCAACAACGTCGTGATCGGTTCCACCTGGGCCTGCCTCGCGACCTCGTCGTCCAGCAATGCCCGCTTCTACAACAACAGCTGCTACGACACCGGCAAGCTGATGCACGGCTCGATCTTCCTCTCCAACGAGTCGGAAGTGGGCCAGGCCGGCACCAACGTGTACTTCGGCAACAACATCATCTATGGCTCGTCGGCCAAGCCGGTGGTGAAGATCGGCTCGAACGCGATGACCGACTACAAGACGTTGGTCTTCGACCACAACGTCTACTACACGAGCAACGGCGTCCCGACCTTCTCGTCGGACTCGTTCAGCGGCGTCAACTTCGCGACCTGGCTGACCAAGTACAAGGCGCTGAGCGGCCGCGACGACAGCGGCAGCAAGGTGGCCGATCCGAAGTTCTCGACCACCACGGGCAGCAGCCCGCTGACCCTGGGCACCGGCAGCCCGGCGGTCGACGCCGGCGCGAACAGCGCGCTGGTCCCCACCGACATCCGCGGCGTGCAGCGTGCACAAGGCGCGTCGACCGACATCGGGGCCTACGAGTACTGATGTCAACCGGACGCCGGCGGGTCTGCCGGCGTCCTCTTCGATCAACACAAGGCGGCCGAGGGGCTGCCTGAAGCCCAGCCCGGCGATCCCAAGCGATCGGGCCTGGAGCGGGCTTGTCTGGAGCTAGGCAATGAACAGGGTGAACAAGGTGTTCGGTGCGATGTCGCTGGCGATGATGCTGGCGGCCTGCGGTGGCGGCAAGAGCGACAGCGTCGCCTCGGCCGAAGCCGACCCCGAACTGGCCGGCCGCGAAGGCGCGATGGCCGTGAGCAGCAGCTACTACACCAGCCGTCCGATCACCGTGACGGTGACCGGCCCCGGCATGGTGGGCAACATGGTGAGCGGCGTGCTCGGCCCGATGAACTGCGGCAACGGCGGCACGGTCTGCCAGGTGAGCTACGGCGCCTACACCTCGGTGCTGCTGGGCGCCCTGCCCAACACCGGCATGGTGTTCCTGGGCTGGGGCGGCGCCTGCTCCGGCACCGCCAACACCTGCACCCTGACCAACAGCCAGGCCCGCAACGTGACGGCCAGCTTCGGCCCGGCGACCACGCCGCCGCCGCCCAGCACCTACCGCCTGAGCGTCAGCACCAGCGGCTCCGGCACGGTGACCACGCCCTACCTCGGCATCAACTGCGGCGCCGACTGCAGCGAAGACCTGACCCCGGGCTCGCAGACCACGCTGACGGCCACGCCGGCGGCCGGCTACAAGTTCAGCGCCTGGGGCGGCGACTGCAGCGGCACGGCCGCCACCTGCGCCATCACCATGAGCCAGGCGCGCAACATCAGCGCCACCTTCGTCGTCAATGCCGACACGGCGGCCCCGACGGTGTCGAGCGCGACGCCCGGCGCCGGTGCCACCAACGTGGCCGTGACGGCGCCGGTGTCGGTGACCTTCAGCAAGACGCTCGACTGCTCGACCGTGACCGGCCAGACCTTCAAGGTCGGCTCGGTGAGCGGCAACATCTCGTGCAGCGGCAACACCGCCACCTTCACGCCGGTGGCCGCCCTGAACGCCGGCGCGAGCGTGCCGGTGGCCCTGGGCACCGGCACGGCCGGCATCAAGGACACGGCCGGCAACGGCCTGGCCGGCACCAGCAGCTGGAACTTCACGACCGCGGCCGACACCTCGACGCCGCCCCCGACCAGCCCGCCCCCGACCGGCGGCGCCTTCAGCTTCCTGGCCTACGGCGACAGCCGTTCGGGCAACGGCTGCGGCGGCAACACCGTGCACATCGGCCTGGTGAACCGCATGGTCACCGAGCCGGCCGCCTTCGTCTTCAACCTGGGCGACATGGTGACCGGCTACGACAAGTCGACCAACTGGGTGCAGCGCGGCGACTGCCCGAGCGACGCCAGCAAGGGCAGCTTCAAGGAGATCATCGCCCCGCTGCAGAACAAGACCCCGGCCGCCGGCCTGCCGGTCTACTACTTCCCGGTCGTCGGCAACCATGACGACAACTACGGCGACGGCTGGTACCCGGACAAGTTCGGCAACGGCTTCTGCGACGTGTTCGACCCGAAGAAGATCGGCATCCCGAACCACACGCAGAACAAGGCGTACTTCAAGGACTGGACCACCGCGAGCATCACCCACTTCACCGACGACCAGTTCTACCAGCTGGCCTGCGCGAAGACCCGCAGCGGCGTCTACCCGGACTACATGTACTACTCGTTCGACTACAAGGGCACGCACTTCGTGGTGCTGCGCCTGAACTCGGACTACTACGATCTGAACGAGTGCTCGAGCAACTGCACGGCCGCCAACGAGTCCAACTACGACGCGTACTACTACAAGCACCAGCTCGACTGGCTGCGCTACGACCTGGCCCAGGCCAACGCGAACAGCGCGATCCAGAACACCATCGTGCTGATGCACGCGCCGCTGATCTCGTACTCGGACGGCCATGCGCCGAACGCCTCGTGGCCGACGCTGATCAAGGACTTCAGCAAGTACAACAAGGTCAAGATGGTGATCTCCGGCCACAGCCACGTCTACGAGCGTTCGGTGCCGGTGTTCGCCGACGCGACGAACCCGAACGGCGTGCGTGACGATGCCAAGGGCACGGTCTACACCGTGACCGGCGGCGGCGGCTCGGCCCTGGCCGGCTTCAAGCCGATCGGCCCGCTGAACGCGAAGGCGACGGCCGCGTACCACTACATGCGCATCGATGTCGACGGCGCCAAGGTGAGCGTGAAGACCATCGGCCAGGACGGCGCGGTGCTGGACACCTTCACGACGCGATGAGTCTTTTGACATAGGAGAAAGCCCGGCGCGTGCCCTGCACCGCCGGGCTTTGTGACTTGTGCACGGGCGCCGTCTGTCGGCGCTGACGCCCGGTAACAGATGGGGCAATAGGTCCTGTTTTTGGACCTGAATCAGATAGGCCCCAACGCCGACATTGGGAAGGTCACAGCGATTGCTGCGTGGGGCAGCAACGGATGTGTGTGGGACCAAAGGGATATGAAAGCGATGATGAGGATGGCCGGCGCGGTGTCGCTGGTGGCACTGCTGGCAGCTTGTGGCGGCGGCGGTGGTGGGGGTGGCAACGGCGCAGCGGGTTCGGCCCCGGCGGATGGGGCTGCCGTGGTGGAACCGGTTGCAGGGCCGGTGGCCGATCCGGTGGTGGATCCGGCGGCGGAGACGAATCGGGTGGTCGTCAGCGGCGGGATGTCGGCGCTGGTGGCGACGGGGATCGCGGATGCGACCGTGACGGTGCCGGTGGCCTCGGTGGAGCGCGAACAGGCGGCCCTGGCGGCCACCGACGACCCGACCTGGGTGCCGACCTGGAACGATGCGACGCTGGACTCGTACTACCCGAGCCGTCCCATCGTCGTGCAGATCAGCGGCTCGGGCTCGGTGACCAACCTGGCCCACGGCAACAACGGCCCGCTGTGCACCTCGGGCGGGCCGGTGTGCAACCTGGCCTATTCGAAGTACGAGACGGTCACGCTGACCGCCTATGCCAAGACCGGCATGAAGTTCAAGGGCTGGAGCGGCGGCTGCATCGGTGCCGGGATGGCGCCGGTGTGCCAGATCAAGAACAGCGATGCGCACACCGTGCTCGCGGTGTTCGGTCCGGCCTGACGCACCGCGGGAGCGTGCCGCCCGGCCCTGGGGGCACACTTAAACTGGCGGGATGGCACAGCAGCATCCCTCTCTCTCTCCCGACGAAGCTCGGCTGGCACCACGTGCCGCCGAGCTTCGTGCCTTGTTGCAGCAGCACGCGTACCGCTACTACGTGCTCGACGACCCGCAGATCCCGGACGCCGAGTACGACCGGCTGTTCCAGGAGCTGCAGGCGATCGAGGCGGCGCACCCGGCGCTGCTGACCGCCGATTCGCCGACGCAGCGCGTCATCGGCCAGGTGCTGGACGGGCTGGTGCCGGTGCGGCATGCGGTGCCGATGCTGTCGATCCGCACGGAGACCGACACGGAGGCGAGCGGCGCGGTGGCCTTCGATGCGCGCGTGCGCAGGGAGCTCGAACTCGACGAGGCGGCGCCGCCGGTGGAGTACGCGGCCGAGCTGAAATTCGACGGCCTGGCGATGAACCTGCGCTACGAGGACGGCGTGCTCGTGCAGGCGGCGACGCGCGGCGACGGCGAGACCGGCGAGGACGTGACGCAGAACGTCCGCACCATCGGGGCGATCCCGCTGCGGCTGCACGGCGACGCGCCGCCCGAGGTGCTGGAGGTGCGCGGCGAGGTCTTCATGCGGCGCGACGACTTCGAGCGGCTGAACGAGCGCCAGCGCGCGCTGATCGCCGCCGGCGCGAAGAACGAGAAGACCTTCGTCAACCCGCGCAATGCAGCCGCGGGCGCGGTGCGGCAGCTCGACCCGGTGGCGGTGCGCAAGCGGCCGCTCAGCTTCTTCGCGTATGGCCTGGGCGAGGTGCGCGGGTGGGAGGTGCCCGCCACGCATGCGGAGCTGCTGGACGCGCTGGCCGCCTTCGGATTCCCGGTGAGCCGGGACCGGGTGGTGGTGCAGGGGGCCGAGGGCCTGGTCGAGTTCCACCGTGCGATGGGCGCGAAGCGCGACGCGCTGCCCTTCGACATCGATGGCGTCGTCTACAAGGTGAACTCGCGCGCGCTGCAGCAGCGGCTCGGCTTCGTGAGCCGCGAGCCGCGCTGGGCGGTGGCGCACAAGTACCCGGCGCAGGAGCAGGCGACGCTGCTGCGCGGCATCGAGGTGCAGGTGGGCCGCACCGGCAAGCTCACGCCGGTGGCCAAGCTGGAGCCGGTGTTCGTCGGCGGCACGACGGTGAGCAACGCGACGCTGCACAACGTGTTCGAGCTGCGGCGCAAGGGCGTGCGCATCGGCGACAGCGTGATCGTGCGGCGTGCCGGGGACGTGATCCCGGAGGTCGTCGGGCGCATGCCCGGCGAGCGGGCCGGCTACGTGCCCAACTTCCGCATGCCCGCGGCCTGCCCGGTGTGCGGCAGTGCGGTGGTGCGCGAGAAGGGCGGCATCGACCACCGCTGCAGCGGCGGGCTGTTCTGCCCGGCCCAGCGCAAGCAGGCGATCCTGCACTTCGCCGGCCGGCGCGCGATGGACATCGAGGGCCTGGGCGACAAGCTGGTCGACCAGCTGGTGGACGGGCAGATTGTCAAGGTGCTGCCCGACCTCTACCGGCTCGGCGTCGCCAACCTGGTCGCGCTGGAGCGCATGGCGGAGAAGAGCGCGGCCAACCTGGTGAAGGGGCTGGAGGACAGCAAGTCCACGACGCTCGGGCGCTTCCTGTTCGCGCTCGGCATCCGCCACGTCGGCGAGACGACGGCGAAGGACCTGGCGAAGCACTTCGGCGGGATGGAGCGCATCATGGCGGCCAGCGTGGAGCAGCTGCTGGAGGTGGACGATGTCGGCCCGGTGGTGGCGCAGAGCATCCACACCTTCTTCCAGCAGCCGCACAACCGCGAGGTGGTGGAGCAGCTGCGTGCGGTCGGCATCCACTGGACCGAGCACGAGGGCGTGCAGGCCGATGCGGCGCCAAAGCCCCTGGCCGGCAAGACCTTCGTGTTGACGGGTACCTTCCCGGTCTGGACGCGCGACGAGGCCAAGGATGCGATCGAGGCCGCCGGCGGCAAGGTGTCGGGCTCGGTGTCGAAGAAGACCCATTGGGTGGTGGCCGGTGCCGAGGCGGGCAGCAAGCTCGACAAGGCGCGCGAGCTGGGCATCGAGGTGATCGACGAACCGGCGCTGCGGGCGCTGTTGAAAGGAAGTGACGAATGAGCGTGCGTGAGATCCTGAAGATGGGCGACCCCCGGCTGCTGCGCGTGGCGCCGCCGGTGGCGCGCGAGCAGCTGGGCACGCCGGAGTTCGAGCAGCTGATCGCCGACATGTTCGACACCATGCACCACGCGAATGGTGCGGGGTTGGCGGCGCCGCAGATCGGCGTCGACCTGCAGCTGGTGATCTTCGGCTTCAAGAACAACGCCCGCTACCCGGACGCGCCGGCGGTGCCGGAGACGGTGCTGATCAACCCGGTGATCGTGCCGCTGTCCGACGCGATGGAGGAGGGCTGGGAGGGGTGCCTGTCGGTGCCGGGCCTGCGCGGGGTGGTGCCGCGGCACGCGCGCATCCGCTACACCGGGTGGGATCCGCGAGGCAACGTCATCGACCGCGAGGCCGAGGGTTTCCATGCGCGGGTGGTGCAGCATGAATGCGACCACCTGGTCGGCCGCCTGTATCCGACGCGGATCGAGGATTTCAGCAAGTTCGGCTACACCAGCGTGCTGTTCCCCGACCTCGACCCTGCCGACGACGACTGATCCGGCATTTGCGAAGAAAGGTTTCTGCGTCAGCCATCTGGCCGCCTCGCGCGTTGAGCTCCCCAGGAACCTCGAAGGTTCCGCGCGGTCCCATTGACCGTGACCATGCCACGTGAGGAGCTCGCCGTGCCCAACCGCACCCGATTCGCTGCATCCGCCCGCATGGGCTTCCCGGCCCGCTGGCTGGGCCTGGTGATCGGCCTGATGCTGGTCTCCATCCTGGCCGTGCTGGCCCAGCCGGCGCAGGCCGCCGACGAAGATCCGCCCGGCCGGGTCGGCCGGCTGTCCGAGGTGAACGGCACGGTCTGGGTGTATGCCCCGGAGAGCGGCGAATGGATCGCCGCCTCGCGCAACCGGCCGGTCACCACCGGTGATCGCCTGTCCACGGACAAGGATGGCCGTGCCGAGATCCGCGTGGGCTCGACCACCCTGCGCGTCGCCGCCAACACCGAACTCGAGGTGCTGCAGATCGACGACGACCACCTCAGCCTGCAGCTGCACAGCGGCAGCCTGGCGGCGCGCCTGCGCAGCCGCGAGACCGCCCGCCAGTTCGGCGTCGCCACCGGCGAGGGCCGCTTCCTGGTCGACCGCGGCGGCAGCTACCGCTTCGACCGCACCGACGACACCAGCCAGGTGACGGTGGTGAACGGCCAGGCGCAGTTCGAAGGCGACCGCACGGCCCTGACCGTGCTGCCGGGCCAGCGCGCCGAGTTCTGGCGCGACCCGCCGGAGGCGCCCACGCAGTACAGCATCACCGAGCCGGTGCGCGACGGCTTCTCCGACTGGGTCGCCTCGCTCGACCAGCGCGATGACCGCAGCGTCTCGACGCGCTACGTGTCGCCCGAGATGACCGGCGTCGAGGACCTGGACCGCTACGGCCGCTGGGAGCAGAGCCCCGACTACGGTGCGATCTGGATCCCGCGCAACGTCGCGCCCGACTGGGCACCGTACCGCATGGGCCACTGGGCGTGGATCAGCCCCTGGGGCTGGACCTGGGTCGACGACGCGCCCTGGGGCTTCGCGCCCTTCCACTACGGCCGCTGGGTCTGGCACCGCAGCGCCTGGTGCTGGTCGCCGGGCACCTACATCGCGCGCCCGGTCTATGCGCCGGCCCTGGTGGCCTGGGTGGGCGGGCCGAGCCTGAGCGTGTCGATCTCGGCGGGGTACGGTCCGTCGGTGGGCTGGTTCCCGCTCGCGCCGCGCGAGGTCTACGTGCCGAGCTACCACGTGAGCCCGCGCTATGTGCGCAACGTCAACGTGACCCACGTGACCAACATCACCAACGTCACGAACATCATCAACAGCCCCGGCGCGGTGGTGCAGCAGACGAACTACATCAATCGCGGCATGCCGCATGCGGTGACGGTGGTGCCGGCGACGGTGATGGAGCGCCGCCAGCCGGTCGCACCGGCGCTGGCGCGGGTCAACGACCGCACGCTGCGCGACATCATCCGCGAACGGCCGCGCGCCGATGCGCCGGTCGCGATCCCCACGCCGCCGCCGGGCGCGGCGGGCGTGCGCCGCATCGAGGACCCGCGCAACGGACGCATCAGCTACGCGCCGAACCCGCTCGCACCGGTGCCGGCACCGCCGGGGCGGCATGAGAGCAACTTCGGGCGCGATCTCGGCGGGCGCAACGGGCGCGACGGCGGCCGTGGCGGAGACACCGGCTGGGGGAGGCCGGAACAGCAGCGTCCGGCGGCGCCGCAGCAGCAGGTGCAGGCCCCGCAGCCCACGCAGCAGCAGCCGCTGCAGCCGACCCCGCAACCCGCGCCGCAGGTGCAGCCGCAACCGGTGTTCACGCCGCGGCCGAGGCCGGGGCGCGACGTGCCCGACATCGTGGCCCCGCCGGCCGGCGCCAACCGGCCGCCGGCGAATGCGGCGCAGCCCTCGCAACAGCAGCCGCAACAGCAGCCGCAGCCGGTGCCGTCGCTGAACACGCCGGACCGGCGCCATCCGCAGCCGGTGGTGGTCGATGGTGAGCGCCGCTGGCAGGGGCGCGAGCGCCCGGCGCCGGTCGGCGACCAGCCGCACACCATGCCGCGACCGCAGCCTCAGCCGCAGATGGCCCCGCCGGTGCAGCCGCAGGTGCAGCGGCCGGCCGCGCCGCCGCCGGTGCAGGTCCAGCAGCCGATGCCGCCGCAGGTGCAGGCGCCGCCGCGCGTGCAGCACGTGCCGCCGCAGCAGATGCAGCCGCCGCCGCAGGTGCGCATGCCGGAGCCGCAGCGCGCCCAGCCGCAGCAGCCCCAGCAGCAACAACAGCAGCCGCAACAACAGCAGCAGCAACGCGAGCGCCAGGAGCCGCGCTTCGAGCGCAACGGCCGCGAGCAGGCGCGCTGACGGAGCGCGGGGCCGCGCGGGCGGCCGCCCCGGCCCTGGGGGCGCTCAGGAAAGCAGCGGTTTCAGGCCTGCCCAGACGTTGTCCAGCATCGTCGGGTGGGCCTTCGCGAGGGGGTGGATGCGGTCGGGCTGGAACAGGGCGTCGGCCTCGGCAGTGTCGGCCACGCCCTTGAGCAGGAACGGCACGAGGGCGGCGCCTTCGGCCTTGGCCACCTGGGCGAACAGTGCGGCGAAGTCATTGCCGTACTGGCGGCCGTAGTTGGGCGGCACCTGCATGCCCACCACCAGCACCTTGGCGCCGGCCTGGCGTGCGGCGCGGGTCATCGCGACCAGGTTGTCGCGCGTCATCGCGAGCGGCAGGCCGCGCAGCGCATCGTTGCCGCCCAGCTCGAGGATCACGACGGTGGGCTGGTGCTGCTTCAGCAGGGCGGGCAGGCGCGAGCGGCCGCCGGACGTGGTGTCGCCGCTGATGCTGGCGTTGACGACGCTGGCGGCGATCTTGTCGCGCGCGAGGCGCTGGTCGAGCAGGGCGACCCAGCCCTGGCCGCGCTGCAGGCCGTATTCGGCCGACAGGCTGTCGCCGAGCACCAGCACGCGCTGCGGCGCAGTGGCGGCCGCGACAATCCCCGGCACGGCGGCGGCGAGCGCAAGCAAGGTACATTGACCGAGCCACGCGCGTCGCGCGAGCCGTGTTGTTGTTGTTGTCGTCGTCTTCGTCGATCCACCTGCAGAAGCATTCATGTCCGAATCCATCATTTCCGTCGAGGGTGTCACCAAGCAGGTGCAGGACTCGACCGGTGTGCTGACCATTCTCCACGAGATCGACTTCGCGCTCGCGGCGCGCCAGTCGGCGGCCATCGTGGGCGCGTCCGGCTCGGGCAAGAGCACCTTGCTGTCGATCATTGCGGGCTTGGACACGCCGACGACGGGAAGAGTTCGCCTGGGGGGCACCGATCTGTTCGCGCTGGACGAGGACGCGCGGGCGGCGGTGCGGGCGGCACAGCTGGGCTTCGTGTTCCAGAGCTTCCAGCTGCTGGGCAACCTGACGGCGCTGGAGAACGTGATGCTGCCGCTGGAGCTGCAGGGCCGCAGCGATGCGCGGGCGCTCGCAACCGAGATGCTGCGCCGGGTGGGGCTGGGGGAGCGGCTGTCGCACTACCCGAAGCTGTTGTCGGGGGGCGAGCAGCAGCGGGTGGCGCTGGCGCGGGCCTTCGTCGTGAAGCCGGCGGTGCTGCTGGCCGACGAGCCGACCGGGAGCCTGGACTTCGCCACCGGCGAGACGGTGATGGCGCTGATGTTCGAGCTGAACCGCGAGGCCGGGACGACGCTGGTGCTGGTGACGCACGACCGGGGGATCGCGGCGCGCTGCGACCGGCAGTTGCGCATCGAGGCGGGGCGGGTCAGCATTTAGAAGCGACGGACGCTCCCCGGATTGGCATCCGGGCTACGAATCCTGTAGCCCGGATGCAGCGCAGCGGAATCCGGGAGCGGCGCTCGCCAACGAAAAAGGGCGCCCGAGGGCGCCCTTTCATGTTCAAGCCCGCGGGTCTCAGTTTGCGGTCGAGAACTTGTAGTCCGTCTTGGACTTCGCGCGGATCTCGTCGCGGAACTTCGCCAGCTTCTGCTGGCTCAGGCGCTGCAGGATCTGCGGCTTCACTTCCTCGAGCGGCGGGAACTGCGCTTCGCGCGTGTCTTCCAGCTTGATGATGTGGTAGCCGAACTGGGTCTTCACCGGCTCCGGCGTGACCTCGCCCTTCTTCAGCTTGATCATCGCCTGCGAGAACTCGGGCACGTACGAGCCCGGGTTCGCCCAGTCGAGGTCGCCGCCGTTCTCGCCCGATCCCGGGTCCTTCGAGTTCTTCTTCGCCAGGTCCTCGAACTTGGCGCCGCCCTTGATCTGGGCGATCAGCGCCTTGGCGTCCTCTTCCTTCTCGACCAGGATGTGGCGCGCGCGGTACTCGGTGCCGCTCGACTGGGCCTTGAACTTGTCGTACTCGGCCTGGACGTCGGCGTCCAGCACCGGGTTCTTCTTCTGGTAGTCGTTGAAGAGCTCGCGGATCAGGATGCTCTGGCGCGCCAGCTCGAGCTGCTGCTTGTAGTCGTTGCTGCCGGTGAGGCCGCGCTTCTCGGCTTCCTGCATGAACATCTCGCGCAGCACCACCTCGTCGCGCACCTGCGCTTCGAGTTCCGGCGTGCGCGGCTGGCTGCCTTGCTGGCCGGGGCGGGTCGCCTGGGCGAGCAGCGCATCGACGCGCGACTTCGGAACGGGCTTGCCGTTCACGATCGCCACGTTCTGGGCCATCGCCGCCGGCACGGCCAGGACAGCACTGATCACCAGCAGCGAAGCGTGGCGGGCAAGGGTCGACTTCTTCATGGGCTTATGGCCTTTCAACGAACGAACGGGGAAACAGGTGACTCGTGCGAGGAGGGTGAGGCCGGGGTGCTCAAGGGCACCACGAGACATCGTTCGGCGTTCACTCACCCGGCGCGCGGGCCTCGATGGCCAGGGCATGGATGCCGCGCGGAATCAAGGTTCGAAGGGCATCATATACGAGGCGGTGCCGCTTCAGACGTGACAGATCGTTGAAGCGCCCGCTGACCACCCGGACGCTGAAGTGACGCCCCTCGCGCGCCCCGGCATGGCCGGCATGCAGGTGGCTGTCGTCCTGCACCTCCAGCTGCTCGGGCTGCAGTGCCTCGCGAAGCACGGCCTCGATCTCCGGGGCGCTGACGCCACCGGGCGCGGAGGCGGCCATCTCAGCCCGGCTCCTTGGTCGACGCGTCGGGCGGGGCGGCCGCCGCGGCCTCGTCCTCGACGACGAGGTAGCGGCCCAGGTAGAGCATCTGGGCGATCATGAACAGGAACATCAGCCCGGTGGCCCCGAAGACCTTGAAGGTGGCCCAGGTCGACTGCGTGAAGCTGTAGGCCACGTACAGGTTGAGCAGGCCCATCAGCCCGAAGAAGGCGATCCATGCGAAATTGATACGCTGCCAGATCGCCGACGGCGGCTTCAGCTGTTCGCCCAGCAGCGCCTGCGGCAGGTTCTTGCCCAGCACGGTGTGGCTGAACCAGAAGGCCAGGCCCATCCCCCAGTAGAGGATGCTGGGCTTCCACATGATGAAGGTGGCGTTGTGGAACCAGATCGTGGCCCCGCCCAGCACCACCACCAGGGCCAGCGTGACCCACAGCATCACGTGCACCTTGCGCCGCAGCAGCTTGAGCGTGAGCACCTGCAGCAGCGTGGCGGCGATGACCACCAGCGTGGCGAGCAGGACGGCGGCCTCGTCCCGACCGACGACGCCGCCCGAGATCAGGAAGCCGAAATGCTCGCTGGCGAAGGCGGCCGCCGATTCCTTGTGGGCATCGGCGAACTTGAAGGTGCCGAAGAACAGCAGCAGCGGCAGGAAATCGAGGAGCAGGGTCATCGGCGAGGGGAAGTGGGGCCGCGGTGGCGGCCAGGGGCTAGGGTTTGGGCTCGGGGGCGAAGTCTATCGCTGCCGAGTTGATGCAGAAGCGCTCGCCGGTCGGCTCGGGGCCGTCCTCGAAGACGTGGCCCAGGTGCGAGCCGCAGTTGTTGCAGCGCACCTCGACGCGCACCATGCCGTGGCTGCGGTCGACCACGCGCTCGATCACCTCGCTGTTGATCGGCTCCCAGTAGCTCGGCCAGCCGCAGCCGGCGTCGAACTTGGTGTCGGAGGCGAACAGGGGCGTGCCGCAGCCCACGCAGTTGTAGCGGCCGTCCTGGAAGTGGTCCCAGTACTTGCCGGTGAAGGCGCGCTCGGTCGCCGCATGGCGCGCCACTTCGTATTGCAGGGGGCTCAGCTGGGCGCGCCATTCCGCGTCCGTCTTCTTGACCTTGTAGTCGCCGTCGTCGTCGTTGGGGTTCATGATGAACACGACACCTCGATGTGTTGCGCCCAGTCGGGCGGGAAAGCCGCGTACGCGGCCTGCTCGGGCTGTTCGTCGAAGGGCGCGGACAGAACTTTCAGCAGCCGCTGCACCTCGCCGAAGTCGCCGCCCCGGGCCGCCCGGATCGCCGTCTCGGCCAGGTGGTTGCGAAGCACGTACTTGGGGTTGACCCGGTTCATCCGCAAGGCGCGCTCTGCATCGATGCTGTGCTCGTCGCGCAGCCGGCGCCCGTAGTCGCGCGCCCAGGCATCGAAGGCCTCGCGGTCGACGAAGAGGTCGCGCAGGGCGTCGTTGGCCGCGCCTTCGCGGCTGTCGAAGCCGGCGAGGCGGCGGAAGGTGATGCTGAAGTCGGCTGCGTCGGCGGCCATGCGCTGCAGCAGGCCTTCGATGAGGGCGCGGTCGCCGTCGCGTTCGGTGGCGAATCCCACCTTCGCGCGCAGGCGGTCATCCAGGGCCACGGCGAACTCGGTCTTGTAGGGCTCCAGCGCCGCGAGCGCCTGGTCGGGGTCGTCGATCAGGGGCAGCAGGGCCTGGGCCAGCGCGTGCAGGTTCCAGAACGCGACGTTGGGCTGGCGCGCCCAGGCATAGCGGCCCTGGTGGTCGGAATGGTTGCAGACGTGGCCGGGGTCGAAGGCGTCGAGGAAGCCGTAGGGGCCGTAGTCGATCGTCAGCCCGAGGATGGACATGTTGTCGGTGTTCATCACCCCGTGGCAAAAGCCCACGGCCTGCCAGTCGGCCATGAGCCGGGCGGTGCGGCGCGCGACCGCCTCGAGCAGGGCGGCGGCGGGCTGCGGCGCGTCGCGGCAGGCCGGGTAGCCGATGTCGATCACGAAGTCGAGCAGCCGGCGCAGGGCCTCGGGGTCCGGCTCGGTGTGGGTGAAGTGCTCGAAGTGGCCGAAGCGGATGAAGGAGGGCGCGACGCGGGTGACGATGGCGGCCGTCTCGACCTCTTCGCGTCGCACCGGCAAGGCAGAGCCGGTGATGCACAGCGCGCGGGTGGTGGGCACGCCCAGCGCATGCATGGCCTCGGAAGCGAGGAATTCGCGGATCGACGAGCGCAGCACGGCCCGGCCGTCGCCCATGCGCGAGTAGGGCGTGAGGCCGGAGCCCTTGAGCTGGATCTCCATCGGGCCCTGCGGCGTCTGCAGCTCGCCCAGCCAGAGTGCGCGGCCGTCGCCGAGCTGGCCGGCCCAGACGCCGAACTGGTGGCCGCTGTAGACGCTGGCGAGGGGGCGCAGCGGCGAGGCGCTGCCGTTGCCGCTGAGGGCGGCGAGCAGTCGGGAATCGTCGGGCCGCAGGCCGGCATCGGGCAGGCCGAGGTCGCGGGCGCAGCCCTCGCTCCAGGCCACCCAATGGGGGTCGGGCAGGCCCTGGGCCGGCAGTTCGGTGAAGAAGCGGTCCCCCAGGGCGGCGAATCGGTTCGGCCACTCGGGACCGAGCAGCGGGGACGCCGGTTCGGCGTACATCAAGTCACTCATGGAACGCAAAGTGTAACGACCGGGCACGACCAAGCTGCGAAGGTGGGTATGCGGCAACGGGGTGCGGTGGAAGCGTTTCCACATCGCGGCAGTTCGTAGCCCGGATGCAGCGCAGCGGAATCCGGGAGCGGCGGTGGAATGGACGGACGATTCCAGGATTGCATCCGGGCTACGGGTAAACAGCCAGCCGGAGCCTCCATCCGACTTCCTATCATTTCCCCCTCAGACAAACGTTTTCATGCAGGAGAAGCCGATGTCACGCCTGATGGGCCAGATGATGCAGATGCCCTTGCTGATCTCGTCGCTGATCGTGCATGCGGCGCGCCACGCGGGCGACACCGAGGTGGTGTCCAAGCGCTGCGAGGGCGATGTGCACCGCAGCACCTGGGGCGCGCTGGAGCTGCGCTCGCGCAAGCTGGCGCAGGCGCTGGCCCGGCTCGGCTGCGAAGCGGGCGACCGCGTTGCAACGCTGGCCTGGAACGGCTACCGCCACCTGGAGATCTACTACGGCAGCTCGGGCTCGGGGCTGGTGTGTCACACGATCAACCCGCGGCTGTTCCCCGAGCAGATCGCGTGGATCGCCAACGACGCCCGGGACCGGGTGCTGTGCTTCGACCTCACCTTCCTGCCGCTGGTCGAGAAGCTCGCGCCCCAGCTGCCGCAGCTGCAGCATTTCGTGCTGATGACGGACCGGGCCCACATGCCGCCCGCCAGCAGCCTGCCGCGGCTGCTGTGCTACGAGGAGCTGGTCGAGGCCGAGGACGGGCGCTACGCCTGGCCGCAGTTCGACGAGAACACCGCCTCCAGCATCTGCTACACCTCGGGCACCACCGGCGACCCGAAGGGGGCGGTCTACAGCCACCGCTCGACGCTGCTGCATGCGATGGGCGCGGCGCTGCCGGACGCGATGGGCTGCTCGTCCGCCGACGTGATCCTGCCGGTGGTGCCGATGTTCCACGTCAACGCCTGGGGCTTGCCGTACACCGGCGCGCTGGTCGGGGCGAAGCTGGTGATGCCGGGGCCGCACCTGGACGGCAAGTCGCTGTACGAGCTGTTCGAGTCGGAGCAGGTCACCTTCAGCGCCGGCGTGCCCACCGTCTGGCTCGGCCTGCTGAACCATGTCAGGCAGAACGGCCTGAAGTTCAGCAGCTTCCGGCGCACCGTGATCGGCGGCTCGGCCTGCCCGCCGTCGATGATGCGGACGCTGGAGGACGAGCATGGCGTGGAGGTGATCCATGCCTGGGGCATGACCGAGATGTCGCCGCTCGGCACGCTGGCGAAGCTGAAGGCCAAGCATGCCGGGCTCGATGCCGCGCAGCGCCACAAGCTGCTCGAAACGCAGGGCCGCGTGATCTACGGCGTCGACATGCAGATCCTGGGCGACGACGAGCGTCCCTTGCCGTGGGACGGCGTCTCGTCCGGCAACCTGGTGGTGCGCGGTCCGTGGGTCATCGAGAGCTACTTCGGCCGCGAGCAGTCGCCGCTGGTCGAGGTCGACGGCCTGCAGTGGTTCCCAACCGGCGACGTCGCGACGATCAACCCTGACGGCTTCATGCAGATCACCGACCGCAGCAAGGACGTCATCAAGTCCGGCGGCGAGTGGATCAGCTCGATCGAGCTGGAAAACATCGCGATGGCGCATCCGGCGGTCCACGAGGCGGCGGTGATCGCCTGCGCGCACCCCAAGTGGGACGAGCGCCCGCTGCTGGTGGTGGTGCGCGAGCCGGGGGCGGCGCTGGACGTGAAGGAGATGCTGGGCTGGTTCGAGGGACGCATCGCCAAGTGGCAGGTGCCGGACGACGTCGTGTTCGTGGACGAGATCCCGCACACCGCCACGGGGAAGATGTTGAAGCTCAAATTGCGGGAACAGTTCAAGAATCACCGGCTGCCGACGGCAGGCTGAAGGACGATCCCCGGATTGGCATCCGGGCTACGAATCCTGTAGCCCGGATGGAGCGCAGCGCAATTCGGGAGCGGCTGTCTCTCTCGTGACAGCGTGTGTCGGGTAGTCCCTCAAACAGTCGGATGGGGGCTTCCATTACCGTTCGTGACTGTCGCAATCACCCCGCGAGGACGCCATGGATGCCATGAAGAAGCCGTTCGGCTTGCCGTTCTTCACCCTGACCGCCGCCGCGGTGCTGTCGTTGCACGCGGGCCTGGCCCATGCCCAGGCCGGCGAGACCGTCAAGATCGCCTGGATCGACCCCCTGTCCGGCCCGTTCGCGAGCCTCGGTGCGAACCAGCTGAAGAGCTTCCAGTTCATGGCCGAGCGGGTGAGCGGCAAGAAGAACCCGGCCGGGGTCACGTTCGAGGTGGTCGGCTTCGACAACAAGGCCTCGCCGCAGGAAAGCCTGAACGTGCTGAAGGCCGCCATCGACCAGGGCTTCCGCTACGTGACCCAGGGCAACGGCTCGGGCGCGGCCGCGGCGATCATCGACGCCGTCGCCAAGCACAACGAGCGCAACCCGGGCAAGGAGATCGTGTTCCTGAACCACTCGGCCGTCGACCCCGACCTGACCAACAGCAAGTGCAACTACTGGCACTTCCGCTTTGACGCCGACACCTCCATGAAAATGGAGGCCATGACGACCTACATCAAGGACCAGCCTTCGATCAAGAAGGTTTACCTGATCAACCAGAACTACGCGCACGGCCAGCAGGTCTCGAAGTTCGCGAAGGAGACCCTCGCCCGCAAGCGCCCCGATGTGCAGATCGTCGGCGACGACCTCACGCCGCTCGGCCAGGTGAAGGACTTCTCGCCCTATGTCGCCAAGATCAAGCAGAGCGGCGCCGACACGGTGATCACCGGCAACTGGAGCCAGGACCTGACCCTGCTGATCAAGGCCGCCAAGGACGCCGGCCTGGACGTCAACTTCTACACCTACTATGCGGCCGTGATCGGCACGCCCACCGCCATCGGCGCGGCCGGCGAGGGCAAGGTGAAGATGATCGCCTACTCGCACCACAACATCCCGGGCGACATCGCGGTCGTCGGCGAGGAGTTCAACAAGAAGTTCAAGGAGGACTTCTTCACCACCGACATCTACAACATCTTCACCATGCTGCCGGCAGCGATGGCCAAGGCGAAGAGCACCGACCCGGTGAAGGTGGCGGCGGCGATGGAAGGCCTCACCGTCAAGGGCTTCAACGGCGACATCACGATGCGCGCCTCCGACCACCAGATGCAGCAGGGCCTGTACCTGAGCACCTGGCGCAAGGTCGACGCGAAGAACAAGTACAACGTCGAGGGCACCGGCTACACCTTCGTGCCCGACAAGTTCTACGAGCCCTACGTGTCGAGCACGCCCACGTCCTGCCAGATGAAGCGCCCCGGCGCCTGAGGCCGGCGACGGCGTGGAGTTCTTCACCACATCGCTGCTGAACGGCATCAGCTACGGGCTGCTGCTGTTCATGCTCAGCTCCGGCCTCACGCTGATCTTCAGCATGATGGGGGTGCTGAATTTCGCCCATGCGAGCTTCTACATGCTCGGGGCCTACTTCGCCTACACCACCACGCTGTTCGTCGGCTTCTGGCCCTCGCTGCTGGTCGCGCCGCTGCTCACCGGGGCGGTGGGCGCGCTGTTCGAGCGCTGGTGCCTGCGCCGCGTGCACAGGTTCGGCCACGTCGCCGAACTGCTGATCACCTTCGGCCTGTCCTTCGTGATCCTCGAGCTGGTGCAGCTGACCTGGGGCCGCTCGGCCGTCGACTACCGCGTGCCGGCGGCGCTGGACGGCCCGCTCTTCACGCTCTACGGCACCCAGTTCCCGATCTACCGCGCCTTCATGATGGGCATCGCGCTGCTGATGCTGGTGTCGGTGTGGCTGCTGCTGTCGCGCACCCGCATCGGCCTGGTCATCCAGGGGGCGCTGACGCATCCCGAGATGGTCGAGGCGCTGGGTCACAACGTGCCGCGCGTCTTCATGGGCGTGTTCGGCGGCGGGGCGGCCCTGGCCGGCCTCGCCGGGGTGATCGGCGGCAATGCCTACGTCACCGAGCCGACGATGGCAGGCGCGGTCGGGCCGATCATCTTCGTGGTGGTGGTCGTCGGCGGCATGGGTTCGCTGGCCGGGGCGTTCGTCGCCTCGCTGCTGATCGGGCTGGTGCAGACCTTCGCGGTCGCGCTCGACCAGTCGGCACTGGGCGCCCTGCAATCCGCCGGCGTCGCCGTCACGCCCGAGACCTTCGGCTACCCGCTGCTCAAGCTGAAGATCTCGCAGGTGGCGCCGATCCTGCCCTACCTGCTGCTGGTGCTGATGCTCATCTTCCGGCCCAAGGGCCTGATGGGGACGCGCGAAGGATGAGCGCCGTGCTGAAGACCGCTGCCGCCGCCCCGGCCGGGGCCCGCCAGCGCGTTCATTTCCGGCCCTGGAACGTCGGCCGGTGGGTCGTCTGGGGCGGCTTCGCGCTGCTGCTGGGGGTGGCACCGCTCGTCTTCACCAGCGGCCTGGCGATGACCATGCTGTCCCAGATGGGCTACATGATCATCATCTGCCTCAGCTACAACCTGCTGCTGGGGCAGGGCGGCATGCTGAGCTTCGGCCATGCGGTCTATGTGGGACTGGGCGCCTTCAGCGCCATCCATGCGATGAACCTGATCGGCGCCGGCCGGCTCGCGCTGCCGATGAGCATGGTGCCGCTGGCCGGCGGCCTGGCCGGTGCGGGCGTCGCGGCGCTGCTGGGCTGGGTGACGACGAAGAAGTCGGCCAACACCTTCGCGATGATCACGCTCGGCGTGGGCGAGCTGGTGGCGGCGATGGCGCTGATGTTCCCCGAGTTCTTCGGCGGCGAGGGCGGCATCAGCGCCAACCGCACCGCCGGCAAGCCGGTCTGGGGCATCAGCTTCGGGCCGCAGGTGCAGGTCTACTACCTGATCGCGCTGTACTGCTTCGTCTGCACCGCGGCGCTCTACGCGCTGACGCGCACGCCGCTCGGGCGCATGCTCAACGCCGTGCGCGACAACCCGGAGCGCGTCGAGTTCGTCGGCTACAACACGCAGGTGGTGCGCTACCTGGCGTTCATCATCGCCGGCTTCTTCGCCGGCATCGGCGGCGGCCTGACGGCGCTCAACTTCGAGATCGTGACCGCCGATTCGGTGGGCGGCTTCCGCTCCGGCAGCTACCTGCTGTTCACCTTCCTCGGCGGGGCGTTCTTCTTCTTCGGCCCGATCATCGGCGCGGTGCTGCTGGTGCTGGCCTTCGTGCTTTTCTCCGAGATCACCAAGGCCTGGCAGATCTACCTCGGGCTGGTGTTCATGTTCATGGTGATGTTCGCGCCGGGCGGGTTCTCGAGCCTCATCATGATGAACCTGCGCGTGGCCGCGTTCGGCAAGCTGCGGCGGCTGGCCAGCTCGTACCTGGCGCTGGGCGGCACCGGGGCGGTGGCCCTGGCCGGGGCGGCGGCGATCGTCGAGATGATCTACCACGTGCAGCTGAACTCGGCGCTCGGCCCGACGCTGCGCTTCATGGGCGCGACGCTGGACGTGCAGCGCCTGGACAGCTGGTTCGGCGCGGTGTTCGTGATGGCCGTCGGCATCGCGATGTTCGAGGTGGCGCGGCGCGAGTTCAAGCGCCAGTGGGACGAGACGCAGCAGGAGATCGAAAAGGAAATCAAGCGGAGGGAAATCCTGTGAGCGCGCCAGCCTTCGCCCTCGAGCTGGACAACGTCCGCAAGAGCTTCGGCAAGACCGAGATCATCCGCGGCGCGAGCCTGGGCGTGAAGCCGGGCGAGCGGGTGGCGATCATCGGGCCGAACGGCGCCGGCAAGTCGACGCTCTTCAACCTGATCAGCGGCCGCTTCGGCACCAGCAGCGGGCAGATCCGGCTCAACGGCCGCGCCATCGGCGGGCTGAAGCCCTACGAGATCAACCGCCTGGGGCTGGCGCGCAGCTTCCAGGTGTCGAACCTGTTCGTGCGGCTGTCGGTGTTCGAGAACGTCCGCTGCGCGGTGCTGTGGAGCCTGGGCTACCGCTATGCGTTCTGGCGCTTCCTGGCCGACCTGCGCGATGCCAACGAGCGCACCGACGAGGTGCTGCGCATGATCAAGCTGGACAGGAAGCGCGACGTGCTGGCGATGAACCTGACCTATGCCGAGCAGCGGGCGCTGGAGATCGGCATCACGATCGCCGGCGGCGCGAGCGTGATCCTGCTCGACGAGCCGACCGCCGGCATGAGCAAGAGCGAGACGACGCGCTTCGTGCAGCTGATCCGCGAGGTGACGGTGGGCAAGACGCTGCTGACGGTGGAGCACGACATGGGCGTGGTGTTCGGCCTCGCCGACAAGATCGCGGTCCTGGTGTACGGCGAGGTGATCGCCTTCGACGTGCCGGACGCGGTGCGCGCGAACCCGAAGGTGCAGGAGGCCTACCTGGGCTCGGTGCTGGCGGCGCAGGCGCAGGCCGGGGCGGGGGGCTGAGGCGATGCTGGTCCTCGACAAGCTGCATGCGTACTACGGCAAGAGCCACGTGCTGCACGGCGTGACGCTGGACGTGCGGCCGGGCGAGATCGTGAGCCTGCTGGGGCGCAACGGCTCGGGGCGCTCGACCACGGTGAAGGCGATCATGGGGCTGGTGGACGGCCACGGCTCGGTGCGGCTGCGCGAGCGCGAGCTGCTGGGGCTGAAGGCCTTCGAGATCGCGCAGGCGGGCATCGGCTACGTCCCGGAGAACCGCGACATCTTCCCCAAGCTGACGGTGCACCAGAACCTGCTGCTCGGTTGCAAGCGCGGGGCGGTGAAGCCGCGCTGGTCCTTCGACGACATGTACGGCATGTTCCCCCGGCTGAAGGAGCGCCAGCACACGGAGGCCGGCGTGCTGTCGGGCGGCGAGCAGCAGATGCTGACGCTGTGCCGCACGCTGATGGGCGATCCCGACCTGATCATGATCGACGAGCCGACCGAGGGCCTGGCGCCGAAGATCGTCGAGCAGGTCGCGCAGTACCTGGGCGAGCTGAAGCGGCGCGGCATCTCGGTGCTGCTGGTGGAGCAGAAGCTGACCATCGCGCTGGAGATCTCGCAGCGCTGCTACGTGATGGGGCACGGCCGCATCGTGTTCGAGGGCACGCCCGCCGAGCTGCGGGCCAACGCCTACATTCGCAAGGAGTGGCTGGAGGTATAAGGGCATTTCCGCAGGCTTCGATACCTCAGCCCGAACGGGTCGCGGGTGTTCGACGGCCGAAGTCCACAACCCGTTCGGGCTGAGGTATCGAAGCCCACGCCGATTCCCGCAGCCCCTTGTCGCTGACGAGACACCTCCGCATCACGATTCCTTCCTAGAATCGCACGACCGTTCTATTTCGGAGACCCCGCATGAGCGCCACCTATGAACTTCGCGGCCCGGTGGCCGTGATCACGCTGGACAACCCGCCGGTGAACGGCCTGGGCTACGAGACCCGCAGGGACGTCACCGACGGGCTGGAGAAGGCGCAGGCCGACGAGCGCGTCCAGGCCATCGTCATCACCGGTGCCGGCAAGGCCTTCTCGGGCGGCGCCGACATCCGCGAGTTCGGCACCCCGAAGGCCGTGCAGGAGCCCAACCTGCTGAGCCTGATCCTGGCGGTCGAGGCCTGCAGCAAGCCGGTGGTGGCCGCGATCCACAGCGTGTGCATGGGCGGCGGGCTGGAGCTGTCGCTTGGCTGCCACTACCGCGTGGCGGCGCCCGGCACCCAGGTGGCGCTGCCCGAGGTCAAGCTGGGCCTGCTGCCCGGCGCCGGCGGCACGCAGCGCCTGCCCCGCGTGATCGGCGTCGAGAACGCGCTGAACATGATCGTGAGCGGCGAGCCGGTGAAGAGCGAGCTGCTCGCGGCGGCGCCGGGCCAGAAGCTGTTCGACAGGCTGATCGACGGCGACCTGCTGGCGGGGGCTTGCGCCTTCGCGACGGAGATCGCCGCCCGAACCGGCAAGGACGGGCCCTTGCCGCTGGTGCGCCACCTGAAGGCCGAGCACCCGAATCCCGATGCCTTCTTCCAGTTCGCGCGCAACACGGTGGGTGCGATGTCGAAGAACTTCCCCGCGCCGCTGCAGTGCGTGGAGGCGGTGGCCGCGTCGGTCTACAAGAAGTTCGACGAAGGCATGAAGCAGGAGCGCGAGGCTTTCATCGCGCTGATGATGACGCCCGAGAGCAGGGCGCTGCGGCATGCCTTCATGGCCGAGCGCGCGACCAGCAAGATCCCCGACGTACCGGCCGACACGCCGGTGCGGCCGGTGAAGAAGCTGGCGGTGATCGGTGCCGGCACCATGGGCGGCGGCATTGCGATGAACTTCCTGAATGCCGGCATCCCGGTGGTCCTCCTGGAGATGAAGCAGGAGGCGCTGGACAAGGGCGTCGGCATCATCCGCAAGAACTACGAGGCGCAGGTCAAGAAGGGCAAGCTCAAGCCCGAGAAGCTGGACGCCCGCATGGCGCTCCTGAGCACGACGCTGAACTATGCCGACCTGAAGGAGGCCGACATGGTGATCGAGGCGGTGTTCGAGGACATCGGCGTGAAGGAGCAGGTGTTCAAGACGCTGGACGAGGTGATGAAGCCGGGGGCGATCCTCGCGAGCAACACCTCGACGCTGGACGTGAACCGGATCGCGTCCTTCACAAAGCGGCCGCAGGACGTGATCGGCACGCACTTCTTCAGCCCGGCGAACGTGATGAAGCTGCTGGAGGTGGTGCGCGGCGAGAAGACGGCGAAGGACGTGCTGGCCACCGTGATGGCGCTGGGCAAGACCATCAAGAAGACCTGCGTGGTGTCGGGCGTGTGCGACGGCTTCATCGGCAACCGCATGATCGAGCAGTACTCGCGCCAGGCCGGCTTCCTGCTGGAAGAGGGCTGCACGCCGCAGCAGGTGGACCGGGCGATCGAGAAGTTCGGCTTCGCGATGGGCCCGTTCCGCATGGGCGACCTGGCGGGCAACGACGTGGGCTGGTACATCCGCAAGCGCCGCTACGTGGAGAAGCCGGACCTGCGCTACAGCAAGACCGCGGACCTGCTGTGCGAGCTGGGCCGCTTCGGCCAGAAGACGGGCGCCGGCTGGTACGACTACGTGCCGGGCAAGCGGGATGCGATCCCGAGCGCGCTGGTCGAGGGCATGATCGAGAAGCACCGGGCCGAGCTGGGCATCACGCCGCGCAAGATCGGCGACGACGAGATCGTGCACCGGCTGGTGTATTCGCTCGTGAACGAGGGCGCGAAGATCGTGGAGGAGGGCATTGCGCTGCGTGCGAGCGACGTGGACATGGTCTACCTCACGGGCTACGGCTTCCCGCTGTTCCGGGGCGGGCCGATGTGCTATGCCGACACCGTGGGGCTGTTCAACGTGGTGGCGGCGATGAAGCGCTTTGCGCAGAACCCGCACGACGATGCGAGCTTCTGGCAGCCGGCGCCGCTGCTGGCGCGGCTGGCGGCCGAAGGCAAGACTTTCTCCTGATCGAGGGCACACCATCATGACCCATGCAGTGATCGTTTCCACCGCCCGCACGCCGCTGGCCAAGAGCTGGAAGGGTGCCTTCAACATGACGCACGGCGCGACGCTGGGCGGGCATGTGGTGAAGGCAGCCGTCGAGCGGGCCGGCATCGCCCCGGCCGAGGTCGACGACGTGATCATGGGCTGCGCGACGCCCGAGGGGGCGACGGGCAGCAACATCGCTCGGCAGATCGCGCTGCGGGCGGGGCTGCCGGTGACGACCAGCGGCGTGACCGTCAACCGCTTCTGCTCGAGCGGCCTGCAGACGATCGCGACGGCGGCGCAGCGCATCGTCGCGGGCGAGGGCGATGTCTACGTGGCGGGCGGTGTCGAGAGCATCTCGTGCGTGCAGAACGAGGCCAACCGCCACATGATCCACGAGCCCTGGCTGCGCGAGCACAAGCCGGAGATCTACTGGAGCATGCTGCAGACGGCGGAGCAGGTGGCCAAGCGCTACGGGATCGGCCGCGAGCGCATGGACGAATACGGGGCCGCGAGCCAGCAGAAGGCGTGCGCGGCGCAGGACGCGGGCCGGTTCAAGGACGAGATCGTGCCGATCACGGTGGTGGCCGGCGTGGCCGACCCGGTGATGGGGCTGCGCAGCAAGGAAGTGACCGTGAGCGTGGACGAAGGCCTGCGCTACGGCACGACGGTGGAGGGGATCTCGGGGATCAAGCCGGCGCTGCCGGGCGGGTTGATCGCGGCGGGCAATGCGAGCCAGTTCAGCGATGGGGCGGGGGCCTGCGTCGTGATGAGCGAGACGCTCGCGCAGCAGCGCAACCTGAAGCCGCTGGGGCGCTTCCTGGGGTTTGCCGTGGCGGGCTGCGAGCCCGACGAGATGGGAATCGGGCCGGTGTTCGCGGTGCCCAAGGTGCTGAAGCGGCTGGGGCTGACGGTGCAGGACATCGACCTCTGGGAATTGAACGAGGCCTTCGCGGTGCAGGTGCTGTATTGCGCGGACACGCTGGGGATTCCGATGGACCGGCTGAACGTCAATGGCGGGGCGATCGCGGTCGGGCACCCGTATGGCGTCAGCGGGCAGCGGCTGACCGGGCATGCCCTGATCGAAGGCAAGCGGCGCGGGGCGAAGCGGGTCTGCGTCACGATGTGCATCGGCGGGGGGATGGGGGCGGCCGGCGTCTTCGAAGTGCTGTGACCTTTGCTTTGGGTTCTGCCTCACATGCGTTCGGACATCGGCGCAAGCAAAGCCGCGTGCGGCGAGGCTGGGGCGCGCCGGATGGAGCGGTCCTCGCCCCTGCCGGGGCGAGGACTCCCCTCCGCTGCCTGGTTTCAGGGCCCGCGGCATAACTCGCTTCGTTCGCTTCGCTCACTGCGCTCAAACAAGATGCCGCAAGTCAGTTCACGATGCGTGCTGACGCACGCGGGCCCTGAAACCAGCCAGCTCCGGCGCACCATCCTGATTGGCGCTCCCCAGCCTCCCCGCACGCGGCTTTGCCGAGACAACGGTTCGATGCGAAAGCACCGCGCTGGACAACGTGTTTGTCTACGAACCGCCTGGGCGGTGTTTCGCGGTGGGTGGCGGCACGGGCCGGGGGCGATTTCTGGGGCTCCAGCATGAGCCCCCGGCCCGTGCCGCCACCCGCCGCGATGCGCGGAACCGGCGCATGACCCCAGGACAGGGAACACAAGCGACCATGCGAACAACCCTCGACTTCTTCCTCTACGACTGGCTCGGCGTCGACAGCCTGAAGCACCGCAGCCGCTTCGCCGACCACTCGAAGGAAACCTTCGACTCGGTGCTCGACACCTGCGAACGCATCGCCCGTGAGAAGTTCGCGCCCTTCAACCGCATCACCGACACCGAAGAGCCCCGCTTCGACGGCGAACGGGTGATCCAGCCCCAAGCCACCCACGACGCTTCGCGCGCCTACGTCGAGTCCGGCATGCTCGCCGCGGCCCAGGACTACGAGATCGGCGGCATGCAGCTGCCCTGCGTCATCGAGATGGCCGCCAACGCCTTCTTCGCCAAGGCCGGCATCGGCATGGGCGGCGGCGGCATGCTCACCAGCGGCAACGCCAACCTGCTGATGGCCCACGGCACCCCCGTGCAGAAGGAGGTCTTCGCCCGCAACGAGTTCTCCGGCCGCTTCTTCGGCACCATGTGCCTCAGCGAGCCGCAGGCCGGCTCCAGCCTCTCGGACATCGTCACCCGCGCCACCCCCGACGGCGACGGCTTCGAGTCCGACCCGCTCGGGCCCCGCTACCGCCTGCGCGGCAACAAGATGTGGATCTCCAACGGCGAGCACGAGCTGGCCGAGAACATCGTCCACCTCGTCCTCGCCAAGATCCCCGGCCCCGACGGCGCCCTCGTCCCGGGCACCCGCGGCATCTCGCTCTTCGTCGTGCCGAAGAAGCTTGTCGACACCCAGGGCCGCCTCACCGGCGAACGCAACGACGTCGCCCTGGCCGGCCTCAACCACAAGCTCGGCTACCGCGGCATCCCCAACACCCTGCTCAACTTCGGCGAAGGGCGGTTCCCGGTCCGCGGTTCGGCCGGCGCCATCGGCTACCTCGTCGGCGCGCCCGGCGACGGCCTGCGCTGCATGTTCCACATGATGAACGAGGCGCGCATCGGCGTCGGCCTCGGCGCCACCATGCTGGGCTGCGCCGGCTACGAGGCCAGCCTCGAATACGCCCGCGGCCGACCCCAGGGCCGCCCCATCGGCCCCGGCGGGAAGGACGCCTCGCGCCCGCAGATCCCCATCATCGGCCACGCCGACGTCAAGCGCATGCTGCTCGCGCAGAAGAGCTGGTGCGAGGGCGCGCTCGCCCTCGAGCTCTACTGCGCCCGCCTCGTCGACGAGCTGCACACCGCGCCGCCCGAGGCCGCCGCCGAAGCCGGCCTGCTGCTGGAGATGCTCACCCCCATCGCCAAGAGCTGGCCCAGCGAATGGTGCCTCGAGGCCAACAGCCTCGCGATCCAGGTGCTGGGCGGCTACGGCTACACCCGCGACTACCCGGTCGAGCAGTACTGGCGCGACAACCGCCTCAACATGATCCACGAGGGCACCCACGGCATCCAGGCGCTCGACCTGCTCGGCCGCAAGGTCGTGATGGACGGCGGCAAGGGGCTGATGCTGCTTGCCGGCAAGGTCAACGCGACGCTCCAGCGCGCCCTGCTGCTGCCCGAACTCGCCGAACATGCCAACGCGCTTGCCGGCGCCCTGAAATCGCTCGGCAACGCCACGAAGGCCGCCTGGGCCACCGGCGTGCCGGAAGAGGCGCTCGCCAACGCCACGCCCTACCTGCAGGCCTTCGGCCACACCGTCCTCGCCTGGGTCTGGCTCGACGTCGCGATCTGCGCCCAGGACCGCCTGCAGCGCGGCGCAGGCGACCCCGATCTGCTCCACGGCAAGCTCGCCGCTGCCCGCTTCTTCTTCCGCTACGAACTGCCGAAGATCCCCGCCTGGTTGAAAGTGGTCGAGACGCGCGACGATACTTGCCGTTCCATGAACGACGCCTGGTTCTGACCCCAGGCCTGCAACGATGAAGACATCCACGGTCGAAGCCCTCGTCTGGGTGCTGATCTACGGCGGACTGCTGCTGCTGGGCCTCGGCCTTGCCGTGCAGCGCCAGCACGACCCGCTGGGCTGGAGCCTCGCCGTCGCCGGCGCCGTCGCGGCGGCCGTCGGCGTCGTGCTGATCTACGTCCGCTCGCGCATGAAGAACCCGTCATGAGCCTCCACCACGTCGTGATGTGGGGCCTGAACGACCCCGCCGAGGCCCCGCGCTTCAAGGCCCTGCTTGACAGCTGCAAGAGCCTCGTGCCGGGCATGCTGCAGTTCGACGTCGGCATCCGCCAGGACGACCTGGAAGCCAACGTCGACGTGCTGCTGGTCTCGCGCTTCGCCGACCGCGCCGCCCTCGACGCCTACCTCCACCACCCGCACCACCAGGCCGTCGCGGCCCAGCTCGGCCCGATGCGCAAGACGCGCCACGTGCTTGACCATGACCTCGCCCAACCCTGATCGCGCCCGATCGCCGGAACGCCGCCCCATGCCCCGCATCACCTTCCTCGCGCTCACCCTGGCCCTCGCCGGCGGCAGCGCCCTGGCCGAGCCGGCCAGCCCCTCCTACGCCTTCCCGAGCTTCCGCAACGCGGCCCAGGTCGACGCCGCCTGCAACGCCCTGCTGGCCAGCGCCCGCGCCGACGAGAAGCGCCTGCAGGCGCTGCCGCCTTCCGCCAGCCCGGCCCTGCTCGCCGAGCTCGACGGCATGGTGCGAGCCTATGAAGACACCCTGGGTCCGCTCTCGCTGCTCAACGCCGTCCACCCCGACAAGGCGGTGCGCGACGCGGCCGACGCCTGCGACCTGCGCTACCAGACCTTCCGCAACGCCTTCCTGCAGAACGGCAAGGTCTATGCGCTGATCAAGCAGGTCCAGCCGGCCGATGCGATCGACGAGCGCTTCCTGCGCGACACCCTGGACGCCTTCGAGGACGCCGGCGTCGCGCTCGCGAAGCCGCAGCAGGCGCGCGCCAAGGCCCTGGGCAACGAGATCACGCGCCTGGGCCAGCTGTTCGACCGCCGCATCCGCGACGACAAGACCCGCGTCGCCTTCACCGCCGACGAACTCGACGGCGTGCCGCCCCAGGCCCTCCAGGACCGCCGGCGCGACGCCCAGGGCCGCTACCTGTTCGGCCTCGACTACCCGAGCTACGACGCGGTGATCGAGAACGCCACCCGCGGCGCGACCCGCGAGCGCATGTGGCGCGCCTTCCAGGGCCTGGGCGGCAGCGCCAACCTGAAGACGCTGCAGCAGCTCGGCCAGTTGCGGCGCGACTACGCGCGGCTCTTCGGCCTGGCCTCGTACGCCGACTTCGCGATGCGCCGCCGCATGGCGCAGAACGCCGCCTCGGTGCAGGCCTTCCTCGGCACCGTCAAGGACGCGGTGGCGCAGCGCGAGCTGGCCGACCTGGCCCTGCTGCGCGACGCCAAGGCGCGCGACCTGAAGCAGGACGCCGCCACGACGACCGTGAACCGCTGGGACGTGACCTACTACTCCCTGCGCGAGCGGCGCAGCCGCTACCAGCTCGATACCGAGGAGTTCCGCACCTACTTCCCGCCGCAGGCGAGCCTGGACTTCGTGTTCCGCGTCGCCGGCCAGCTGTTCGGCGTGCAGTTCGAGCCGCTGAAGCAGGCCCTCTGGCACCCCGACGCGCAGTCCTTCGAGGTGCGCGACCTCGCCAGCGGCCGCGTGCTCGGCAGCTTCTTCGTCGACCTCTACCCGCGCGAGGGCAAGTACAACCATGCGGCGGTCTGGAGCTTCCGCAACGCCTCGACGCTCGCGAACCGCCGCCCCGCCGCCGGCCTGGTCGTCAACTTCAACCGGCAGGGCCTCAACATCGACGAGCTGGAAACGCTGCTGCACGAGTTCGGCCATGCGATGCATGCGCTGCTGTCGAACACCCGCTACGCGTCGCAGGGCGGCACCAACACGCAGCTCGACTTCGTCGAGGCACCGTCGCAGATGCTCGAGGACTGGGTCTACGACGCCCGCGTGCTCGCGCTGTTCAAGGAGGTCTGCCCGGCCTGCAAGCCCGCGCCGGACGACCTGGTGGCGCGGGCCTCGAAGGCGCGCGACTTCGCCAAGGGCATCGCGGTCGCCCGCCAGCACCTGTATGCGAGCTACGACCTGGCGCTCTACGCCGCCGACGCGCCCGAGCCGCTCGCGACCTGGCAGAAGATGGAAGGCGCGACACCGCTCGGCCACGTGAAGGGCAGCATCTTCCCGGCCGGGTTCTCGCACATCGCGACCGGCTACGCCTCGGGCTATTACGGCTACCTGTGGAGCCTGGTGCTGGCCGAGGACCTGCGCACCGCCTTCGCCGCCGACAAGCTGAGCCGCGAGGTCGGGCTGCGCTACCGCGAGCAGGTGCTGTCGCAGGGCGGGCAGGCGGCGCCGGCCGAGCTGCTGCGGAACTTCCTGGGACGCGAGACGAACAGCGACGCCTTCTTCAAATCCCTGAACCGCCACAACGACTAGGAGACCCGGCATGAGCACCCCGATCCAGACCCTCCTGAGCCTCGAAGGCAAGACCGCGCTGGTCACCGGGGGCTCGCGCGGCCTCGGCCTGCAGATCGCCGAATCGCTGGGCGAGGCCGGGGCGAGGATCCTGCTCACCTCGCGCAAGGCCGCCGACCTGGAAGAGGCCTCGGCCCACCTGCAGGCGCGCGGCATCGACACGCGCTGGGTGGCGGCGGATGCGAGCCAGCCGGCCGAGATCCAGCGCGTCTGCGACGAGGCCCTGCAGCGCCTCGGCCAGGTCGACATCCTCGTCAACAACGCCGGCGCCACCTGGGGCGCGCCGGCCGAGGACTACCCGCTGGAGGCCTGGGACAAGGTGATGAACCTGAACATCCGCAGCGTCTTCCTGATGAGCCAGGCGGTCGGCCGCGCCAGCATGATCCCGCGCCGCTCGGGGCGCATCATCAACGTCGCCTCCATCGCCGGGCTGTCGGGCTCGCCCTCGACCATGAAGTACATCGCCTATGGCACCAGCAAGGGCGCGGTCGTCAACTTCACGCGCACGCTGGCGGCGGAATGGGGGCGCCACGGGATCACGGTGAACGCGCTGGCGCCCGGCATGTTCCCGAGCAAGATGACCGCCGGCACGCTCGCCAAGGTCGGCGTGGAGGCACTGGCCAGCGGCGCGCCACTCGGCCGCATCGGCGACGACGACGACCTGAAGGGCGCGGCGCTGCTGTTCGCCTCGGCCGCGGGCAAGCACATCACCGGGCAGATCCTCGCGGTGGATGGCGGCGTGAGCGCCGTCCACGGCCATTGAACCCATGGACTTCCCCGTCCACATTCCCTTCGTCGACCACCTCGGCTTCGAGCTGCTGCGCTTCGAAGGCGGCGAGGCCGAGATCGGCGTGACGCTGCGCGAGGACCTCTGCAATTCGTGGAGCGTCGCGCACGGCGGCGTCACGATGACCCTGCTCGACGTCACGATGGCGCATGCCGCGCGCAGCTCGTCGATCCGGCCCGGCGGCCAGCCGGGCGGCACCGGCGTCGTCACGATCGAGATGAAGACCAGCTTCCTGCGCCCCGGCCTCGGCCGGCTGGTGGCGCACGGCAAGCTGCTGCACGCCACCGCCTCGCTCGCCTTCTGCGAGGGCCGGGTGGTGGACGCCAAGGGCGAGCTGCTGGCCTCGGCCAGCGGCACCTTCAAGTACCTGCACGGGCTTCCCGCCGGCGGACGCAAGATCCACCGCTCGAACGCCTCCGACTGACCCGCATCCGCGCCGAACAGGAGACACCGCGATGGCCACGCTCAACCACCAGATCGTCCTTGCGTCCCGCCCCCAGGGCGAGGCCACGGCAGCAAACTTCCGCCTCGTGTCGTCACCGCTGCCGGCGCTCGCCGACCAGCAGGTGCTGGTGCGCCACCACTACCTGTCGCTCGACCCCTACATGCGCGGCCGCATGAACGACAGCAAGAGCTACGCCGCGCCGCAGCCGCTGGACGAGGTGATGATCGGCGGCACCGTCGGCGAGGTGGTGGAATCGCGCCACCCGGGTTTCGCGGTCGGGGACCCGGTCGTCGGCATGGGCGGCTGGCAGGAATACGCCGTCGTCGACGCCGGCAAGCCGGGCGCGCTGCGCAAGGTCGACACCCGCCACATCCCGCTCGCGGCCTACCTGGGCGCGGTCGGCATGCCGGGCGTCACCGCCTGGTACGGGCTGGTGAAGATCTGCGCGCCGAAGGCCGGCGAGACCATTGTCGTCAGCGCCGCGAGCGGCGCCGTCGGCGGGGCGGTGGGCCAGCTCGCCAAGGTGCGCGGCTGCCGCGCGGTCGGCCTGGCCGGCGGGCCGGACAAGTGCCGCTACGTCGTCGAGGAGCTGGGCTTCGATGCCTGCATCGACTACAAGGCGCACCGCGACCCGAAGGACCTGCATGCCGCGCTGAAGGAGGCCACGCCGGACGGCGTCGACGGCTGCTTCGAGAACGTCGGCGGCCTGATGCTCAACACCACGCTCGCGCGCATGAACGCCTTCGGCCGCATCGCGCTGTGCGGCATGATCGCCGGCTACGACGGCCAGCCGGTGCCGATCACCCAACCCCAGCTGCTGCTGCAGTCGCGGCTGAAGCTCGAGGGCTTCATCATCGCCGAGCACATGGAGGTCTGGCCGGAAGCGCTGAAGGAACTCGGCACGCTGGTCGCGACCGGCAAGCTGAAGTACCGCGAGACGGTGGCGCAGGGCCTCGCGGCTGCACCTGACGCCTTCCTGGGTTTGCTCAAGGGCCACAATTTCGGCAAGCAGCTCGTCAAGCTGATCTGAGCCAAAGGGGGCGTCCCATGAGCGCGCATCCGACACCGCCGGCCCGGGGCGAGGAATTCCGGGAAGACCTGCGGCCGATCGAGCCGGCCCGCACCGCCGCCGTGCGCGTCGCCGGCTCGGGCAACGCCGCCGCCCGCCGCATCCTGAGCGCCGACGAGATCGCGTCGCTGACCGAGCTCAGCGACTGGCGCTCGCTCGGCGCCGTCGCGCTCACCTTCGGCAGCATCGCGCTGGCCGTGGCCGCGGCGCTGTCGAGCTGGGACGAGCCCTGGGGCTGGGCGGTCGCGGTGCTGGCGGTCCTGGTGATCGGCGTGCAGCAGCACGGGCTCTTCATCCTGGCGCATGAAGCCGCCCACTACCGCCTGTTCAGCCACCGCGGCATCAACGATGCGGTCGGCCGGCTGATCGGCATGGCCGGCGGCATCTCGATGTGCACCTACCGGGTGATCCACCGGCTGCACCACAACAACCTCTACACCGCCGAGGACCCCGACACCGCGATCCACGGCGGCTACCCGCGCGGCGTGGCCTACCTGTGGAAGAAGCTGGGCCAGGACCTCGTCGGTTGGAACGCCTGGAAGACCTTCGCCTATTTCTTCGGTGCCCCGGCGCTGAACGAGGCGACGCAGAAGGCGCCCCGTCCGCTGGACGACACCTCGCCGCAGCTGCGCGCCAGCGCGCGCCGCGACCGCTGGGCGGTGGTGGCCTTCCAGCTGCTCGCGCCGCTCGCCTGCTGGGCGCTGGGCGGTGGGCGCGGCCTGCTGCAGTACGCGCTGCTGTGGGTGCTGCCGCTGCTGACGGTGCTGCAGCCCATCCTGCGCCTGCGCGCGATCATGGAGCACGGCGGCGTCACCGACCTGTCCTCGCCGCTGACGGCGGCGCGCAGCAACCGCACGACCGGCGGTGTCGCCAACGTGATGGGCCGGCTCGTCCTCTTCCCGCACCATGTGAACTACCACCTGGAGCACCACCTGTACCCCGCCGTGCCGCACTACCACCTGCCGCGCCTGCACCGCCTGCTGGTGGAGAAGGGCGCGCTGCGCCAGGCCGAGGTGCGCGACCTGCGCGAGACCTGGGGGGTGATCTTCGCGCCGCGTGCGCCACGTGTGCCGACCCCGGAGGCCTTGCGGACAAGCCATGAATGAGTTGATCCTGCACCACTACGACGGCTCGCCGTTCTCGGAAAAGATCCGCCTCGTCCTCGGCTTCAAGGGCCTGGCCTGGCAGTCGGTCAAGGTGCCGGTGATGCTGCCCAAGCCCGACGTGGTCGCGCTCACCGGCGGCTACCGGCGGACGCCCTTCCTGCAGATCGGCGCCGACATCTGGTGCGACACCGCGCTGATGGCGCGCGTGATCGACGGCCTGGCGCCGCAGCCGCCGCTCTACCCGCACGCGGCCGGCGCGCTGCAGCACCTGGTGGCGCAGTGGGCCGATGCGGCGCTGTTCTGGACCGCCATCCCCTACACCATGCAGCCGGCCGGCGTGGCGCACCTCTTCGAGGGCGTGCCGGTCGAGTTCGTGAAGGCCTTCGGCGCCGACCGCGCCGCGATGACGGCCGGCATGCGCCGCGCCACCACCGTGGATGCCGCCGCGCAGCTCGCGAGCTACTTCGGCTGGCTCGAGGCGCAGCTCGCCGACGGGCGGCCCTTCCTGCTCGGCGCGCAGCCCTGCATCGCCGACTTCTCGACCGCGCAGTCGCTCTGGTACATCCGCCGCGCCCCGCCGGTGGCAACGGTGCTGGCGCCGTTCCCCCGGCTCATCGCCTGGTACGAGCGGGTCGCGGCCTTCGGGCACGGCACGGCCGGCAAGATGACGAGCGCCGAGGCGCTGGACCTCGCGGCGCGGGCAACGACGCACGTGCCGGCGCAGGTCGAGCCCGGCCTCGGCTTCGAGGCCGGCGCCTCGGTGACGGTGACGCCCACCGACTACGCGCCCGACCCGGTGGCCGGCCGCCTGGTCGGCCTGAGCGTGCACGAGGTGGTGCTGGAGCGGCGCGACGAACGCGGCGGGCTGCTGCACGTGCACTTCCCGCGCATCGGCTACCAGATCAAGCTTCTTTCGACGGAGACGCCATGAAGAACTTCCAGGGCGGCACGGCCGTCATCACCGGCGCGGGCTCGGGCTTCGGGCTCGAGGCCTCGCGCATCGCCGCACGGCAGGGCATGAACGTGGTGATGGCCGACGTGCAGCAGGACGCGCTGGAGGCGGCCGCCGCCGAGGTGCGCGGGCTGGGTGCGCAGGTGCTGGCGCAGCGGCTGGATGTCGCGAAGGCGGCCGAAGTGGAGGCGCTGGGCGCGGCGACCTTCGAGCGCTTCGGTGCGCCGAACTTCGTCTTCAACAACGCCGGCGTCGGGGCGGGCGGGCTGATCTGGGAGCACTCGCTGAAGGACTGGGAGTGGGTGGTCGGCGTCAACCTGATGGGCGTGGCGCACGGCGTGCGGGTGTTCACGCCGATGATGCTGGAGGCCGCGAAGCGCGACCCGGCCTGGCGCGGCCACATCGTCAACACGGCGTCGATGGCCGGCGTGGTGAACGCGCCCAACATGGGCGTCTACAACGTCACCAAGCACGCGGTGGTGGCGCTGAGCGAGACGCTCTACCAGGACCTGCGGCTGGTGACGGACCAGGTGGGTGCGTCGGTGCTGTGCCCGTTCTTCGTGCCGACCGGCATCCACCAGAGCCACCGCAACCGGCCCGAGGCGATGCGCGATGCGGCGCTGAAGCCGACGAAGAGCCAGCTGATCGCGCAGGCCATGAGCAACAAGGCCGTGACCAGCGGCAAGGTGACGGCGGCCGAGGTGGCGCAGATGGTGTTCGATGCGATCGCCGAGGACCGCTTCTACATCTTCAGCCACCCGAAGAGCCTGGGCAGCGTGCAGGTGCGGATGGAAGACATCGTGACGCAGCGCAACCCGACGGACCCGTTCGCGCAGAAGCCGGAACTGGGCGAGGAGCTGCGGGCCGCGCTGCGCGCCGCAGGTTGATCCGGGGGGCGGCCGTCGAACGTGACCGACGACCCCCGGATTGGCATCCGGGCTACGAAGTCAGTGGCGCACCAGGTGGTCGAACGCGCCGAGCGCCGCCTTCGCGCCGTCCCCGGCCGCGATGATGATCTGCTTGAACGGCACCGTCGTCGCATCGCCCGCGGCGAACACGCCGGGGACCGAGGTCTGGCCCTTCGCGTCGACGATGATCTCGCCGTGCTTGGACAGCTCGAGGCCGCCGCGCAGCCACTCGGTGTTGGGCACCAGGCCGATCTGCACGAACACGCCTTCCACCTCGATGCGCTGCGCCTCGCCGGTGGCGCGGTCGGTGTAGTTCAGCCCGTTCAGCTTGCCGCCCGCGCCGGTCAGCTCGGTCGTCTGCGCCTGCACGATGATGCGCACGTTCGGCAGGCTCTGCAGCTTCTTCACCAGCACCGCGTCGGCGCGCAGCTGGTCGCCGAACTCGAGCAGCGTCACCTGGGCCACGATGCCGGCCAGGTCGATCGCCGCCTCGACGCCCGAGTTGCCGCCGCCGATCACCGCGACGCGCTTGCCCTTGAACAACGGGCCGTCGCAGTGCGGGCAGTACGCCACGCCCTTGTTCTTGTACTCCTGCTCGCCCGGCACGTTGACATTCCGCCAGCGCGCACCGGTCGACAGGATGACGGTCTTGCTCTTCAGCGACCCGCCGTTGGCCAGCTGCACCTCGATCAGGTCGCCGGGGCCGCTGCCCGGCACCAGCTTCTCGGCGCGCTGCAGGTTCATCACGTCGACGCCGTAGTCCTTGACGTGCGACTCCAGCGCCATCGCGAACTTCGGGCCGTCCGTCGACAGCACCGAGATGTAGTTCTCGATCGCCAGCGTGTCGTTGACCTGGCCGCCGAAGCGCTCGGCCGCGATGCCGACGCGGATGCCCTTGCGGGCCGCGTACACCGCCGCCGCGGCCCCGGCGGGGCCGCCGCCGATCACCAGCACGTCGTAGGGGTCCTTCGCCTGCAGCGTCGCCGCGGCCTTGGCGGCGGAGCCGGTGTCGAGCTTGGCGACGATCTCTTCCGCCGTCATGCGGCCCGAGCCGAACTCGGCGCCGTTCAGGTAGACGGTGGGCACCGCCATGATCTCGCGGCGGTTGACCTCGTCCTGGAACAGCGCGCCGTCGATGACGACGGTCTTGACGCGCGGGTTCAGCACCGACATCAGCGACAGCGCCTGCACGACGTCCGGGCAGTTGTGGCAGGACAGGGACATGTAGACCTCGAAGGCGTAGTCGCCCTCCAGGCCCTTGATCTGGTCGATGGTGGACTGCTCCACCTTGGGCGGATGGCCGCCGGTCCACAGCAGCGCGAGCACCAGCGAGGTGAACTCGTGGCCGAGCGGGATCGCCGCGAAGCGCAGGCTCTGCGCGGTGCCCGTGCGCTTCAGGCTGAAGGAGGGACGACGCTCGTCCTGGCCGTTCAGGTCGAGGCTGATCTTGCCGCTCATCGCGGCGATCTCCTCCAGCAGCTGCTTCAGCTCGGCGGCGCTCGCGGAATCGTCCAGCGAGGCCTGGATCTCGAAGGGCAGCGTGACACGCTCCAGATAGGCCTGGAGCTGCGCCTTGAGGGTGTCGTCCAACATCGTCGTTCGTCCTTCCTGGGTCTCTCTCGGCACGGGCCCGTGCCCGCGCCGTCTCGTCATGCGCTCGCGGTCAGATCTTGCCGACGAGGTCGAGCGACGGGGTCAGCGTCTTCGCGCCCTCGTTCCACTTGGCCGGGCAGACCTGGCCGGGGTGGCTGGCGACGTACTGGGCGGCCTTCAGCTTGCGCAGGGTTTCCTTGACGTCGCGGGCGATCGCGTTGTCATGCACTTCCAGCGTCTTGATGATGCCTTCCGGGTTGATGATGAAGGTGCCGCGCAGCGCCAGGCCTTCTTCCGGGATGTGCACGCCGAAGGCGTTCGTCAGCTTGTGCGTCGGGTCGCCGACCAGCGGGAACTTGGCCTTGCCGACGGCCGGCGAGGTCTCGTGCCAGACCTTGTGCGAGAAGTGCGTGTCGGTCGTGACGATGTAGACCTCGGCACCCAGCTTCTGGAACTCGGCGTAGTTGTCGGCAGCGTCCTCGACCTCGGTCGGGCAGTTGAAGGTGAAGGCGGCCGGCATGAAGATCAGCACGGACCACTTGCCCTTCAGGGACTCGTCGGACACGGTGATGAACTTGCCGTTGTGGAAGGCTTCGGTCTTGAACGGCTGGACTTGGGTGTTGATCAAAGACATTGCGTGTTGCTCGTGGATGGGTTGATGACGGTTTTGATGATAAGGGTCGACCCTTGAAAACCGCCTTTGAAAGGGTCAATGAGGATGATTGATGAAGACTATCAATCAACCTGAGTCGGTAGTTTATTTGATTGGCGTGACGCTGTCGACCCAGGCCCGTCCGCGCTCCCGCGCATGCTGGACGGCCGCGGCCCGGTCGCTGAACACCCGGCTGCCGGTGTCGACGCTGAACTGGTCCCCGTGCGCGCCGTAGCGGTGCACGATGCGCAGCGCGGCCAGGTAGCCGCCCCCGGGCAGCGGCGTCGGCGTGAGGTGGAGGTCGTAGCCCCGGTCGTGCTCGACGTCGGATGGGTTCATGAGGCGCAGCCCGCATCCTTCAACATCTTCAGCGTCGCCGCATCCGGCACGCCGGCCGCATCGATGCGCGGCGTCCAGGCCGGCGGGGCGGCCGGTTGCGCCGGGTCCATCGGCTCGATCGCGATCTGCTCGGGCCGGATCGCCAGGCCGAGCGGCTGCGCCAGCGCGATCAGCAGCGAGCGCAGCTCGCGGTCGGCCGCCTGCTTCATCTGCGCCTGCGAGGCCGGGGTGCGCAGCCGGTCGTGGGCCTGGCTCAGCGCGAGCGCGGTGGCATAAGCCAGCACCTCGTTCTGGCGCGCGTACTCGTCGATGAAGATGCCCTTCTCGAGCGTCTCGAAGCGGAAGCTCTGCGTCAGCACCGAGGGGCAGCCCACCAGCTGCACCGGCGGCGCCTTGAACAGCAGGCCGCCGGCCGCGGTCTTCGCGAGCGACCAGCCGCCGCGCTGCGCCAGGTCGTAGCCGTAGGCATAGCGTGCCTCGTAGCTCAGCGTGCCGGTGGAATCCTTGTTGATCTGGTTGAAGCTGAGGAAGCGCAGCAGCTCGGCCATGCGCGGCCAGCCGGTGTGCAGCGTCCAGTTGACGCGCTGCTGGCTGCTCGCCTCGACGAGCACCAGCTTCTGTGCCGGCACGAGCAGCTCGGCCAGCACCTGGGCGCGGTCGACCTCGGCGCAGGCCGGGCAGTGGCGCAGGCCCTGGCGGTAGCCCAGCCAGGCGACGAGCAGGAAGCACAGGCCGCCGACCAGGGCCCACCGGATGCGTTGCATCGGGCGAGTATGCCCGCTGTCCCGCCGTCCGCCAGGCGGGGCGCTCAGGCCCGGTCCTGCAGGCGCAGCCTGCCGTCGGCGTCCTGCGTCCAGGCGAGGCCCGCATAGCCGGCGTGCATCGGGTGCGGCGTCGCCATCGGGTGGGCGTGGGTGGCGCTGATCACCCGCACCGACGCGCCCGCCGCCTCGGCGGCCGCGATGCCGGCGGGCGCGTCCTCGAACACCAGGCAGTCGGCGATGGGCACGCGCAGGCGCCGTGCGGCGAGCAGGAAGCAATCCGGGGCCGGCTTGCCGCGCTCGACGTCATCGGCGCTCACCAGCAGCGGCGGGCGCGGCAGGCCCGCGGCCTCGAGCCGCCGCAGCGCCAGCTCGCGCGGCGCCGAGGTGACGATGGCCCAGCGGCCGGCGGGCAGGCGCGCAACGAACTCCGCGGCGCCGTCGATCGCGTCGATGCCGTCCAGGTCGACCAGCTCGGCGCGGGTGATCGCGTCCGCCTCGGCCTGCGGATCGACGCCGGGCAGGCCGAGGCGCCGCACGGTCTCGACCGCGCGCTGCCCGTGGATGGTCGGCAGGAAGCTCGGCACGTCGAGGCCATGGCGCCGCGCCCACGCGGCCCAGACGCGCTCGGCGGCGGCGATGGAGCTGAGGAGGGTGCCGTCCATGTCGAACAGGAAGGCGGCGTACGGGCGGTCGGGGAGGGCGGGCGTCACAGGAGCGGCATTGTGGCCCCGAATTGGTGATTGCCCCGGCCTGTGGCAAGCTGCCCCGCCCATCCCCTGCAAGGATCCCGCGCATGCCCAAGATCGCTCCCGGCGTCGGCCCCCGCTTCCCGCAGGTCGTCGTGCTGTTCGGCGCCACCGGCGACCTGGCCCGCCGCAAGCTGCTGCCCGGCCTGTACCACCTCTCGGCGTCGGGCTTCATCCCGGGGTGCCGCATCATCGGCGTGTCGCTGGACGACACCGATGCGGACGGCTTCCGCCGCATCGCACGCGCCGCGCTCGACGAGTTCTCCAGCCGCAAGACCACGGATGCCGACTGGACCGCCTTCTCGCAGAGCCTGGACTACGTGCCGCTGGCCGCCGGGGCGGCGGCGCTGAAGACCGCGGTGAACGCCGCGGAACAGCTGCTGGGCGGCGAGACGCGCCGCCTGCACTACCTGAGCGTGCCGCCCAGCGCCGCGCTGTCGGCGGTGCAGATGCTGGGCGAGGCCGGCCTCGTCGAGCGCTCGCGCATCGTGATGGAGAAGCCCTTCGGCACCGACCTCGCGAGCGCGGTGCAGCTGAATGCGCGCCTGCACCAGACCTTTGCCGAGGACCAGATCTTCCGCATCGACCACTTCCTCGGCAAGGAGCCGGCGCAGAACATCCTCGCCTTCCGCTTCGCGAACGGGCTGTTCGAGCCGATCTGGAACCGCAACTTCATCGACCACGTGCAGATCGACGTGCCCGAGACCCTGGGCCTGGGCACGCGCGCCGGCTTCTACGAGCAGACCGGCGCCTACCGCGACATGGTGGTCACGCACCTGTTCCAGATCCTTGCCTTCATGGCGATGGAGCCGCCGACCGCGCTGGAGCCGGCGCCGATCAGCGAGGAGAAGAACAAGGTCTTCCGCAGCATGCTGCCGGTCCAGCCCGGCGACGTGGTGCGCGGCCAGTACGCCGGCTACCGCGAGGAGCCGGGCGTCGACCCCGAGTCGGAGACCGAGACCTTCATCGCGCTCAAGTGCTACATCGACAACTGGCGCTGGGCCGGCGTGCCCTTCTTCCTGCGCACCGGCAAGCGCATGGCCGAGGGCCAGCGCATCATCTCGATCGCCTTCCGCGAGCCGCCGAAGAGCATGTTCCCGCCCGGCTCGGGCGTCGGCGCGCAGGGGCCGGACCACCTCACCTTCGACCTCGCCGACGCGTCGAAGATGTCGCTGTCCTTCTACGGCAAGCGGCCGGGCCCGGGCATGCGGCTGGACAAGCTGAGCCTGCAGTTCGCGATGCACGACACCGGGCTGATCGGCGAGGTGCTGGAGGCCTACGAGCGGCTGATCCTGGACGCGATGCGCGGCGACCGCACGCTGTTCACGACCGCCGAGGGCATCGAACGGCTGTGGCAGGTGTCGACCCCGCTGCTGGAGGCGCCGCCGCCGGTGCGCCTCTACCCGCCGGGCTCGTGGGGGCCGAAGTCCATCCACCAGCTGATCGCGCCGCATGCGTGGCGGCTGCCGTTCGAGCGGGCGTGGCGGAATCCCAATAAGACCGGAAACTAGGATGGCGACAAGGGCTGCGCCGCGGGCGCGTCGATCACGAGGTCGCTGCGCGGCTGCGCGATGCAGGGCAGGATCCAGCCCTCCTGCTTCTCCTCGGCGCTCAGGCCGGGCCAGGGGATCGGGTACTCGATGCGGCCGCTGGCCAGCCGGCACATGCAGGCGCGGCAGGTGCCGTTGCGGCAGGAACTGGGCAGGCGCAGGCCGGCCAGCTGGGCCGACTTGACGAGGCCCTGCCGGGGCGGCGCCGCGAAGGCGTGGCCGCCCGGCTCGACGCGCACCTGGAACGGCTCGCCCTCGCTCATCCGCCCATCACCTCGTCGAGGAAGCGCACCTTCACCTTGCGGCCCTTCAGCTTGCCCTGGTTGAGCCGCTGCACCGCCTGCGCCGCGATGGCGCGGTCGACCGCGACATAGGTGGAGAACTCGCCGACCTGGATCTTGCCGACCTGCGAGGCGCTGAAGCCGGCCTCGCCGGTGAGCGCCCCCAGCACGTCGCCGGGGCGGATCTTCTCCTTGCGCCCGCCCAGGATCTGCAGCGTGCGCATCGGCGCCTTCAGCGGCCCGCTGCCCGTCGGCACGAGCGCCGACAGCGGCTGCCATTCCGATTCGCGCCCCTGCGCCTGCTCGACCTGGCCGACGCGGCCCATCTCGTCCAGGCTCGCCAGGCTGAAGGCCCAGCCTTCTTCGTCGCCGCGGCCGGTGCGGCCGATGCGGTGGGTGTGCTGCTCGGGGTCGTAGGCCATGTCGACGTTGATGACCGCCTCGAGCTGCGCGATGTCCAGGCCGCGTGCCGCCACGTCGGTGGCCACCAGCACCGGGCAGCTGCGGTTGGCGAACTGCACCAGCACCTGGTCGCGGTCGCGCTGCTCCAGGTCGCCGTGCAGCGCGAGCGCCTCGATGCCCTGGGCGCGCAGCACCTCCACCAGGTCGCGGCACTGCTGCTTGGTGTTGCAAAACGCGAGCGTGCTCGCCGGGCGGTAGTGCTGCAGCAGCAGGCCGACCGCGTGCAGGCGCTCGTCGTCGCGCACCTCGTAGAAGCGCTGGCGGATCTTCGTCGCGGCGTGCTGGGACGCGAGCTTCACCTCGCGCGGCTCCCGCAGGAACTGCCTGGCCAGGGCGGCGATGCCGTCGGGCCAGGTGGCCGAGAACAGCAGCGTCTGCCGCTTCGCCGGGCAGCGCTTCGCGACCGCGGCGATGTCGTCGTGGAAGCCCATGTCGAGCATGCGGTCGGCCTCGTCGAGCACCAGCGTGTTGACGGCCGCCAGCGACAGCGTCTCGCGCTCCAGGTGGTCGAGGATGCGCCCGGGCGTGCCCACCACGATGTGGGCGCCGTGGGCCAGGCTCTCGGCCTGGGGGCGGATCGGCGCGCCGCCGCAGAGCGTGAGCGCCTTGACGTTGTCCTCGGCGCGGGCCAGGCGGCGGATCTCCTGCGTGACCTGCTCGGCCAGCTCGCGCGTCGGGCACAGCACCAGGGCCTGCACCTCGAAGCGTTTGGCATCCAGCCGGGCCAGCAGGGCGAGGGCGAAGGCGGCCGTCTTGCCGCTGCCGGTCTTGGCCTGGGCGATGAGGTCGTGGCCGGCGAGCGCGATCGGCAGGCCGGCGGCCTGGATCGGCGTCATCGTCTCGTAGCCGAGGCGGGCGAGGTTCTCGAGGGTGGCGGCGGAAAGCGGCAGCTGGCTGAAGGGGGGCGCGGAACTCATGCCCGGATTATCGAGGCTTGGCGCGCCTTGCCGTGCTTCAGCGAATGGAGGCCACCCGCGCCAGCACGCGCCGCGCGCTCGACATCGCCGCGAGCCGCTGCGACAGGTACTCGGCGAGCCGCGCATGCTGGCTGAAGATGACGTTGAAGCGCAGGTGCGGGTCGCTTGCGCCGTCGGCCATGAAGGTGCCGCCGCGCGACAGCAGGATGCCGTTGCGGTAGGCATCCTTCACCAGCTCGTCGACGTCGACGCCGTGCGGCACGGTGCCCCACAGGAACAGGCCGCCTTCGCCCGGGTGGTCGAGCAGCACGCCGGCCCCGCGCAACTGCTTCGTCGCCTGGCCGCGCGCCGCGCCCAGCTTCTGCTGCAGCCGGTCGATGTGCTTGCGCACGCGGCCGGTGGAAAGCAGCTCGAGCAGCACGTACTCGTTCAGCGCCGGCGTCGTCAGCACCGACAGGATCTTCTCGCGCAGCAGCGGCTTCAGCCACTGCGGCTCGGCCGCGACGTAGCCCAGGCGCAGTGCCGGGCTCAGCGCCTTGCAGAAGCTGGAGTAGTAGATGACGCCGCGCAGCTCGGACAGCTGCGCGAGCCGCGTCGCATGGCCCGGGTGGAAGTGGCCCTGCACGTCGTCCTCGGCGAGCAGGAAGCCGTGCCGGTCGGCCAGGCCGAGCACGCGGTGCAGGTTCGCCGCGCTGCTGCCCCAGCCGGTCGGGTTGTGCAGCACGCTCTGGACGAAGAACAGGCGCGGGCGGTGCTCGGCGCAGGCGGCCTCGATCTGCGCCAAGTCGGGGCCGTCGGGGCGGCGCGTGATCGGCACCAGGCGCACGCCCATCTGGCGCAGGCGGTCGAAGAGCAGGAAGTAGCCGGGGTTCTCCACCATCACCGCGTCGCCCGGCTGCAGGAAGGCGCGGCAGACGAGGTCGATCGCATGGGTGCCGCCGTGCGTGGTCAGCACCCGGCTCGCGTCGACCGCAAGGCCCTGGCCTCGCATGAAGGCTGCCAGGCGCTCGCGCAGCTCGGGCAGGCCCTGCGGCGGGCAGCGTGCGGCCATGCCGCCGTTGGCGCGCGCCAGGCCCCGCTGCACGACGGTGGCGGGGATCGCGTCCTCGAGCCAGGACACCGGCAGCGCGCCGCTGCTGGCCGGCAGCACGCCGGCGCGCTGGTCGTGCGCCTGCTGGACGAACCACACCGGGTCGTGTTCCTCGCCGGCCTCCAGCTGGGCCTGGAAGGGCTGCTGCGCCGCCGCCTCGCAGACGAAGAAGCCGGCGGTGCCGCGCGATTCGATCAGCGCCGCGGCCACCAGCCGGTCGTAGGCGGTGACGATGGTGTTGGGGCTGGCGCCGAGCTGGCGCGCCAGCGTGCGGATCGATGGCAGCTTGGCGCCTGCCGAGAGCTGTCCGCTCTCGAACAGCGCGCGCAGGCGGGCCTCGATCTGGTCGGCCAGGGGCACGGGCGAATCGCGGTCGAGCGTGAACACGGGGCGGTCCCTCCGGGGTGTCAGCGCACCAGCATCAGGACGGCCAGCAGCGCGAGCGAGCCCGCCATGATGGCATTGAAGGCCTCGCGCCGCCCGGGGCGCGTCAGCACGACGCGCAGTCCCGACCCGAACAGGGCCCACACCGAGACGCAGGGAAAGGCCAGCACCGCGTTGAGCGCCGCCACCAGCACCGCGCCCTGGGTGGTGCCCAGGCCCTCGGGCATGAAGACCGTCGCCAGCGTGAGCGACTTGATCCAGGTCTTGGGGTTGACGAACTGGAAGGCCATGGCCTCGGCGAAGCCCAGCGGTTGCGCCAGCTCGGCGCCGAAGACGACCGGCGAGGTCAGCTTCCAGGCCATCCAGAGCAGGTAGAGCGAACCCAGCACCCGCAGGGCGTCGTGCAGCAGCGGCTGCTGCGCAAGCAGCGCGCCGAGGCCCATGCAGCACAGCCAGGTCTGCATCGCGCTGCCGGCGTTGATGCCGAGCAGGTGGGGCAGGGTGCGCCGGTAGCCGAAGTTGGCACCGGAGGTGGTGAGCAGGATGTTGTTCGGGCCCGGCGTGATCGACATCAGCACGGTGTAGCTCAGCAGGGGCAGCAGGTTGTCCATCGGGGCTCCTTGGGGGGTGGGCCGAGTGTGGACAGCCGTGCCCGCGGCGTGAAGGCACAGCGGGGGGGCGTCGGCGCGGGCACTGTACCCATGCCGGCGTGGGCACAGTTTCAGGACGCGTGCCGCGCGCTAGGCTGCCGCCATGAACCTCGCCATTTCCTACCGCGACATCGAGATCGCCGCCGCCCACCTGCAGGGGGTGGCCCACCGCACGCCGGTGCTGCGTTCGCGCAGCGCGGACGAGCGCACCGGCGCCCAGGTCTTCTTCAAGTGCGAGAACCTGCAGCGCATCGGCGCCTTCAAGTTCCGCGGTGCCTACAACGCGCTGGTGCAGCTCGATGCAGCGCAGCGCCGCCGCGGCGTGATCGCCTGGTCGTCGGGCAACCACGGGCAGGCGATCGCGCTGTGCGCCCGGCTGCTGGACATGCCCGCGGTGGTGCTGATGCCGCAGGACGCCCCGGCCCTGAAGATCGACGCGACGCGCGGCTACGGCGCGGAGGTGGTGCTGTACGACCGCTGGCACGACGACCGCGAGGCCCTGAGCGCCCGGCTGAGCGAGGCCCGCGGCCTGGTGCTGGTCCCGCCCTTCGACCATGCCCAGGTGATGGCCGGGCAGGGCACGGCGACGAAGGAGCTGATCGAGGAGGTCGGCCCGCTGGACGCGCTCTTCGTCTGCGTCGGCGGCGGTGGCCTGATCGCCGGCAGCGCGACCGCGGCCCGGCACCTGGCGCCGCCGTGCAAGGTCTATGGCGTGGAGCCGGAGGCCGGCGACGACGTGCAGCAGTCCCTGCGGCGCGGCGAGCGCGTCGGCATCCCCATGCCGAGGACCATCGCCGACGCGGCGCAGACGCAGCGGGTGGGGGCGCTGACCTTCCCCATCATCCAGCAGTGCGTGACGGACATCCTGACCGTCAGCGATGCGCAACTCGCCCGCACGATGCGCTTCTTCGGCGAGCGCATGAAGCTGGTGGTCGAGCCGACCGGGTGCCTGGGGGCCGCGGCGGTGCTCGAAGGCCTGCTGCCGCTGGCCGGGCAGCGCGTGGGCGTGATCGTGAGCGGCGGCAACGTCGACATGGCGCGCTACGGCGAGCTGGTGGGCATGGAATGAGCGGGCGCCCGATGCAATGCCTGCAGGGCAGCTGCCATTGCGGCGCGGTCCGCTTCGCCATCCACACCGACTTCCCGGAGCTGACCACCTGCGACTGCTCGATCTGCCGGCGCAAGAACGCCCTGATGGTCAAGGTGCACGAGAGCCGCTTCCGCCTGCTGGCCGGCGAGGAGGCTCTCACCGAATACCGCTTCCACACCCGCACGGCGCGGCACTTCTTCTGCAAGGTGTGCGGCATCTACCCCTTCCACCGCAAGCGGGTGACGCCGGACTTCGTCGGCGTGAACGTGTTCTGCCTGGAGGGCTTCGACCCGCAGGGGATCCCGGTGCGGGCGACGGTGGGGGCGGGCATGGCCTGAGGCGGAAAGGCTCAAGTTCCCGCCGGATCGGCCGATAGCCTCCGGATCACCGGAGGTTCCTGCCATGTCCCATGCCTTGTCGATCGGCCTGTCCGGCCTGAATGCCGCCCAGCTGCGGCTCGACAGCGCGGCGCACAACGTCGCCAACGCCCAGACCCCCGGCTTCCGGCGCCAGCAGGTGGCGCAGCAGGCGATGCCGCAGGGTGGCGTGCAGGCGACCATCTCCGCCGAGCGCCCGCCGGGCGTGTCGCTCGAGGCCGAGGCGGTCGAGCAGATGTCCGCCTCGTACCACTACAAGGCCAATCTGCGCACCGTCCAGGTGCAGGACGAGGTGATGGGGTCCCTCTTGGACATCCGCGTGTGATGTCATGACACATGACAACACGGCGCCTTTTCGTTTCTTAACGTCAACCAACAGCCGTTGACCCCCGTTGTGGACGCAAGCCGGGCGACAGCCGGGCCAGCTTCAGGAAGTCGGGCCGAACGACTTCCACCCAATGGGAAACCACCATGACCAAGTCTCTGATCGTTGCCGCCGCTCTGTCCGTCTTCGCCGTGGGCTCGTTCGCCCAGGCTGCCTCGGCGCCCGCCGCCGGCGCGTCGGCCCCGGCCAAGAAGGCCGCCCACAAGAAGCACCACAAGGCCGAGAAGAAGGTCGAAGGCGCTGCCCCGGCCGCTTCCGCTGCCAAGTGATCGGCTTCGTGGCCTGACGCACAGGAGCCGGGCGCTGCCCGGCTTTTTTTTTTCGCCTGTGCGGATGCGGCTTCGGGTGCGGGGCGGGGTGGCCGGGCCATCAGGTCCAGGCTGTCGCTCACGGACTTGTCAGGCAATGCCTGTCGAGCGTGTCGGACGCACCACCGCCCCTGACGAAGGGATTGGAATATTTCTGACCCCCCGGAGCGAGTGGCACCGACAGCGCGTTCGATCGGCAGCGCCTAATCTTCACCCATCGAGACAGGTGTTCCACGGAGGCTGAGATGAGCTCTACTTCAACTGCCCGCTACGAGATCCGGTTCCAGTCGCTGTTCAACGAAGGCCGTGCGCTGGCCTTCCCCTGCGACGCCGACGGGCATGTGCAGATGGACAGCCTGAGCGACCGGGCGCGTACCAACTACCTCTACGCCCGGGCCGTCGTCGGCCGCGAGTTCGCGACGCCGGCGGTCATGCGCAGCGACCTCCACTGAGCGCCTGTCCTACTTGCCGGCGATGCCGAGCAGCTCCACCTCGAACTGCAGGGTGGCGTTCGGCGGGATGACTCCCCCGGCCCCCGCGGCGCCATAGGCGATGTCGGGCGGGCACACCAGCTGGGCCTTGCCGCCGACCTTCATGCGCTGCACCCCCTCCGTCCAGCACTTGATCACCCGGTTCAACGGAAACTCCGCCGGCTCCTTGCGGGCGTATGAGCTGTCGAACTCCTTGCCGTCGGCGAACGTGCCGCGGTAGTGCACCCGGACGCGGTCCGTGACCGTCGGGCTGGGCCCGGTCCCTTCCTTCACCGAGCGATACACCAGCCCGCTGCTGGTGACGACCGCGCCGGCCTGCCTGGCCGCACTGGCCGCCAGGTCCGCCTGGGCGAAGGCCGACACACCGATCAGGCATGCGCCGAGGGCGCAAAGAACTGTCTTCAAAACGCAACTCCCTGGGTTGGAATGAGGGGCCGCCATCATCGCTTAAATGCACGCCGGTGCCAGCCTGTCGTGCGTTGTGACGCACACGGCACAGCCGCTTACGCCTCTCACCGCGGCAGCCGCTTTTGCGGCGTCTGACAGAAAGATCGGGGGCTTACGGTGGCCACGCAGCGATGTGCTGTGCCACAGAGGTGGCATCGCGGCCGCCTTCCCCCCCCCATGTCCACCGCTTCCCTCAGCTTCACCGTTTCCCTGGCGTCCTCGGCGGAGGACCTGCGCGCTGCCTGCGGGGTCCGCGCCGAGGCCTATGGCCGCCACCTGCCCAGCCTGCAGGATGCGCTGGCCGAGCCCGATCCCGTCGACCGGCAAGGTGCCACCGCCATCCTCCTGTGCCGCGACAAGCGCAGCGGCGAGGCCATCGGCACCGCCCGCATCGTGCGCAGCGTGCTGGCGCCGTTGCAGCTCGAGGGCAGCGTCATCCTGCCGCGGCGGCTCGCGGAGCGACCGCGCGCCGAGATCACGCGCCTGGCGGTACTGCCCGGGGCCGATCCGCAGGCCCGCCTTGCGCTGATGAAGGCCGGCTACCTCTATTGCCTGGCGAGCCAGGTGCGCTGGATGGTCATCGGCGCCCGCAGCGAGGCGCTGATCCGCATCTACCGGCGGCTCGGCTTCGAGGACGTGCTGGCGCCGGGCGACCGGATCCCGCTCGCCCATGCCGGCAACGTGCCGCACTGCATCCTCTGCTTCGATGTCCTCGCGGCCGAACGCACCTGGCTGGCCTCGGGGCACGGGCTGTACGCGTTCATGTGCGAAACCTGCCACCCCGACCTGCACCTGTTCCCGCAGGATGTCCCGGCCTCGGCGCCGCAGGCCGGAGAGCTGGCCTTCGCCGCCTGACTACGCCGGATCCGGCAGGCCCCCGCCCCACTGGACCAAGGCCCGCGTCAGTTCCTCGCGCGTGAACGGCTTGGCGATGAAGTCGTCCATGCCGGCGTCGGTGCAGGTGCGCCGGTCTTCCTCCGCCGAGGTGGCCGTCATCGCCAGGATGGGCACCCGCGGCAGGCCCAGCGTGCGTTCCTGGGCGCGGATCTCGCGCGTCGCGGCCTGGCCGTCCAGTTCCGGCATCCGACAGTCCATCAGCACGAGGTCGGGACGCTCGGTCTCGCGCAGGGCGCGCCCGACGGCATCGCGGCCGTTCGTCACGCGTTCGTGGGGCAGGCCCAGCTGCTGCAGGTAGGCGCCGATGATCAGCGCGTTGGTGTTGTCGTCCTCGGCCACCAGCACCCGGCGCAGGCCGATGCTGCGCACGCCCACCAGGGGTTCTTCCGCCGGCGCGTCGGACGGCGGCGCGGCGGGCAGCCGCGCAGTGAACACGAAGCTCGAGCCCACGCCCGGGCGGCTGGTCAGCGTGAGTTCGCCGCCCATCGCGAGGGCCAGCTCGCGGGCGATCGTCAGGCCCAGGCCGGCCCCGTCGCTCATCGCCGTTCCGCCCCCGGCCGGCTGCAGCTGGCGGAAAGCCTCGAACACGTGCGCCTGGTCCTCGACCGCGATGCCGGGGCCGGTGTCGATCACTTCGATGCGCACCGTGTCGCCCGCCTCGTCGCGGCCCAGGCGCAGCTCGATCCGACCCTGCTGGGTGAACTTGATCGCATTGCCGAGCAGGTTGTGCAGCACCTGGCGCAGCCGGGCGGCATCGCCCATCACCCAGCTCGGGCGCGGCAGCTCATGGGTGAGCGAGAAATCGAGCCCCTTGTCCGCCGCGCGCACGGCGAAGACGTCGGCCACGAGGCCGGCCTGGGTCACGAGGTCGAAGCGCTCGTGGCGGATCGGCAGGTGCCCGGTCTCGATGCGCGAGACGTCCAGCAGGTCGTTGATCAGGCCGAGCAGGTGCGTGCCCGAGGATTCGATCAGCTCGACGCGGTGCTGTAGCGTCGGGTCCTGCGCCTCCAGGTGCAGCAGGCGGGCCACGCCCAGGATGCCGTGCAGCGGCGTGCGCAGCTCGTGGCTGATGTTGGCGAGGAACTGGTTCTTCACCTCGATCTGGCGCTGGACCTGCTGCAACGCCGCGGCCCGTTCCTGCGCCAGCGCCTGGGCCTGCAGGCGCAGCAGCAGGCTGGCCGTCAGCCGCTGCTGGGCGCCGTGCGAGGTGATCAGCTGCAGGGCCAGCAGCACCAGGATGCCCAGGCTGCCCACGAGGCCGACCTCGTCCGCCCGCAGCACCAGGCCGGCCGCCGTGGGCACCATGATGGGCGCCGCATACGCGGCCGTCGCAAGCAGCCGGGCCTGCAGCCCGAAGGTGGCGACGCAGGTGACGCAGGCGAGGGCGGCGGCGACGAAGGACGAGACCAGGACCGGCTGCGCCATCATCCAGAAGCCCGCCGCGCCCCACACCGCGCCGTCCACGGCGAGCAGGCCATAGGTGAGGAGGCGCCAGCCGCGCGTCGCCGGCTGGCCGGCGCGGGCGTGCAGGTGGGCGCACAGGATGCGCAGGGCGGCGATTCCCAGCTTGGTCGCGACCCAGGCCTTCAGCCAGGCGTCCGGGGTCGAGCCCGCCCAGTACATCGCCAGCAGCAGGGCGAAGGCGGTGGCCCCCAGCGTGCCGGCGCGGGTGTGCAGCAGCACCATGCGCAGCAGTTCCGCGGCGATGTGCTCGGCGCGCGCGGCGTCCGGCGCCGGCGCGGGCGCCATCGGGACGAGGTCGACATGCGAGGTGTCGCCGCTCGAGGTGCGTTCCCTGGCCACATGGTTCTCCCTGGCGCGCAGTATGCCGCCGCGCGCCGGTCCCGGGGCGGTTGAAACAGGGGATGCCGGCCCCTCCGTACACTGGGGGCCTGCCCTGCCTGCCGACCCCATGACCCTCCTCCTCGCGCCCATGGAAGGGCTGCTCGACTTCACGCTGCGCGACGTGCTGACGCGCGCTGGCGGCATCGACCGCTGCGTCTCCGAGTTCATCCGCGTGACCGGCACGCTGCTGCCGGAGCGCACGTTCCTGCGCATCGTGCCGGAGCTGCGCCACGGCGGACGCACGCCCGCCGGCGTGCCGGTGAGTGCCCAGCTGATGGGATCGGATCCGGCCTGCCTGGCGGACAACGCGGCGCGGCTGGCCTCGCTCGGCCCCGCCGGGATCGACCTGAACTTCGGTTGCCCGGCCAAGGTGGTGAACCGGCACGGCGGCGGGGCGGCGCTGCTGGAGGATCCCCTGCTGCTCGCGCGCATCGTCGAGGCGGTGCGCCGGGCCGTGCCGCCGGCCCTGCCGGTGACGGCGAAGATGCGGCTCGGTTTCCACGACGATGCGCGGGCCGTCGAATGCGCCCAGGCCATCGCCGGCGGCGGCGCGGCCGAGCTGGTGGTGCACGGGCGGACCCGGGCGCAGGGCTACCGGCCGCCGGCGTACTGGGAGCGCATCGACGACGTGCGCCGCGCCGTCGGCATCCCGGTGATCGCCAACGGCGAGATCTGGAGCCTGGACGACGCGCTGCGCTGCCGCGCCGAGTCCGGCTGCGACGCCCTGATGCTCGGCCGCGGCATGGTCGCCGACCCCGGCCTGGCACTCGCGATCCGCGGCCTGGATGCGCGCCTCGACTGGGCCGCGCTGCAGCCGCTGATGCTGCACTTCTGGACGCTGGTCGGCGGCCATGTCGAGCCGCGCCATCGCGCGGGTCGCCTCAAGCAGTGGCTGAACTACCTGCGTCGACGCCATCCCGAGGCCCAGGCGGCGTACGACGAGGTGCGCACGCTCAACGACCCGCGGGAGGTCGGGCAGCAGCTGCTGCGGTGGTGCGGACATGCGGCGACACGCGCCGGCGAGCCGGGACACCGATCCGAGGAGGCGCGTCACGGGACGCGGTCGAGCCTGCCCGCATAATCGCCTGCCCATTGAAAGGACCTTGCCCGTGAAACCTTCGATCCGGAACCTGTTGATCGCCACCCTGGTGCTGCCCCTGCTGCACGCCTGCGGCGGCAATGGCGACGAGGATGGCGGCTCGGTGCGCCTGGTCAATGCGACCACCGATTTCGGATCGATCGACGCCTACCGCAACGACGACTGGCTGACGGGCGGGGTGTCCCCGGGCACGGGCAGCGGCTACGTCAACCTCGACAAGGACAGCTACCCCTTCAAGATCTCGAAGAGCGGGCTCACCTCGACGGCCGCCTCGGTCACCGCAGACGTGTCGGCCGGCAAGCACTACGCGCTGCTGACCTATTCCACCGGCGCCTCGCTGCAGGTGAATTACGTGCAGGAGGACGAGGGCTCGCCGAATTCCGGCCAGGCCAAGATGCGCTTCATGAACACCGCCGCCATCGAGGCCGGTACCCTGGACGTCTACGTCGGCCACACCGCGTGCAATGCACTCGGCGCGGCCGATCTCGCGGTCGCGACCAACCTGTCGACCACCGCGCTCACCGGCTTCGGCGCCTATGCCGCCGGCACCTACACGGTGTGCGTGACGGCGTACGGCGACAAGACCGACGTGCGTTTGAGCATTCCGTCGCTCGGCTTGAGCAACCAGCAGGTCGCCACGCTGGTGTTCACGCGCAGCCGCGGCGGCGTGCTGGTGCACGGCCTCATGGTCAACCAGCAGGGCTCGGTCGACCGCTATGACAACCCGTCGAGCCGGGTGCGCGTCGTGAGCAACCCGCTCAGCGGCAACATCACCACCCAGGTGAACGGCACGACCGTCGGCAGCCTCCAGACGCCGGGCTCGATCGGCACCTACCGGCTGGTGCCGGCCGGTGCGCTCGCGATCACGGCCAATGGGACGGCCGTGGATGCCGGCGGCGCGACCGCTCCGGCCGGCGGCGACCTGACCCTGCTGTTCACCGGCAACGGAGCGGCCCCGACGCTGTCCGTGATCACCGACGACAACACGCCGTCGACCAGCACCTCCAAGCCGGCCAAATTGCGCCTGTTGAATGCGGTCAACGGTCTGGCCGGCGGCGCGACCCTGACCCTGGACAGCGACGTCATCGCCGACAACGTGGCCTCCGGCACGGCCTCCGCGGCAGTCACGGTGGCGTCCAGCGCCTCGCTCGCCGACCTGGCGGCCAGCAGCGGCGGCACCCCGCTGTGGGAGGCGAAGGACAAGACCCTCACCGGCGGCAAGGTCTACACCGTGTTCCTGCTGGGCGACACCGCCAGCGTGGGCACGGCGAGCAAGATGCTGGCCGACCGCTGACGCGGCACGGGTTTCTGCTCCCCCCGAGACGGCGGTTCCGGGGGGAGCTTTCCGACAACGATCGGTCTATAGTCGGTTGCATCCGGAGGGTGCGCCGATGTCTGCAGTACCACGCACGTTCAGGGCCGTCGAGATCCTGATGGTCGAGGACAACCCGGGCGATGCCCGCCTGACGCGCGAGGCCCTGCGCGGCAGCGACCTGGAGCTGCGGCTGCACCATGTCGGAGACGGCGTCGCGGCCCTGCATTTCCTGCAGGGGCATGAGCCGCACCAGGCGGCACCGCGTCCCGACGTGGTCCTGCTCGACCTGAACCTGCCGCTGATGGACGGCCGCGCCGTCCTCGCAGCCATCAAGGCCGACGCCTCCCTGCGGTCGATCCCGGTGATCGTGCTGACGACCTCCCATGCCGAGGACGACGTGGCGTGCGCCTACGACCTGCATGCCAACTGCTTCGTCGTCAAGCCGGCCGACCTGCACGAGTTCAACCAGGTGCTGCGCAGCATCGAGCACTTCTGGCTGAGGACGGCCCGGCTTCCGGTGCGGGCCGATGCGACATGAGCGGCGCGTTCAAGGTCCTGCTGATCGAGGACAGCAGCGGCGACGCGCGGCTGATCGAGGAGATGCTCGGCCGTTCTCGCACCGACGACTTCACCGTGAGCCGCGTCGAGACGCTCGAGCAGGGCGTCGAGGCGCTGCGGGCGCAGGATTTCGATGTGCTGCTGCTGGATCTCGGCCTGCCCGGCAGCTGGGGACTGGAGACGCTGGAGCACCTGCGGTCGAGCGGGGCGCGCGTGCCCGCCCTGGTGGTGATGAGCGGCCTGACCGATGAGGCGGTCGCGCTGCAGGCGATCCAGTCCGGCGCCCAGGACTACCTGGTCAAGGGCCAGGTGACGCCCGACCTGCTGTCGCGCGCCATCCGCTATGCGATGGGCCGGCGCCATGCCGAGGATGCGCTCCAGGCGCGCACCGAGGAACTGGTGGTCGCGCGCGACCGGGCCCAGGTGGCGAACCGGGCGAAGAGCGCCTTCCTGGCCGCCATGAGCCACGACCTGCGCACGCCGCTGAACGGCGTGCTCGGCTTCGCGCAGCTCCTGCAGTGGGACGCCGGCCTGAGCGAGCGCCAGCGCGCCAGCGTCGGTGCGATCCGGCAGAGCGGCGAACACCTGCTGACCCTGATCAACGACATCCTCGACCTGGCGAAGATCGAGGCCGGGAAGTTCGAGCTCTGCCCGACGGTGTTCGAGCTCCGGCCCTACCTGCAGGGCATCGTCGACGTGGTCGGCGTGAAGGCGGCGCAGAAGCCGCAGCTGCAGCTGGTGGGACGCTTCGCGCCCGGCCTGCCGGCGCGGCTGAAGGCGGACGAGAAGCGCCTGCGCCAGGTGTTGCTGAACCTGCTGGACAACGCGGTCAAGTTCACCGACCGTGGCGAGGTCGCCCTGCGGGTCGAGGTGGACGGCCGGGCGCGCCTGCGCGTCGAGGTGCAGGACAGCGGCGCCGGGATGGAGGCGGCGCAGCTCGCGCGGCTGTTCCAGCCCTTCGAGCAGGTGGGCAACCTGGAAGACCGCAACCGGGGCACCGGGCTGGGCCTGGCGATCAGCCGCCAGCTGGTGCGGCTGATGGGCAGCGACATCCAGGTGCACAGCGTGGCCGGGCAGGGCACCCGGTTCTGGTTCGAGTTGGCGACGGAGTCGGCGGTGCCCGACGCGCCCGCGGCGGCCACGCCGCGCCCGGCAGTGACGGGCTACGCCGGACGGCGCCGCCGTGTCCTGGTGGTCGACGACATCCCGATGAACCGCACCCTGCTCGTCGAGGCACTGGATCGGCTCGGCTTCGAATCGGTGCAGGCGGCGGACGGCGTGGAGGCGCTCGACTGCATGGACCGGCAGGCCTTCGACCTCGTGCTGCTGGACATCGTGATGCCGCGGCTGGGGGGGATCGACACCGTGAGCCGGCTGCGCGAGCGCGATGCCGGCCTCCCGGTGATCGCGGTGTCCGCCGGGGCGACGGCGGAAGACCGGGACCGCAGCCTGGCCGCCGGTGCCAATGCCTTCCTGTCCAAGCCCATCGACCTGCAGGCCCTGCTGGACCAGCTGCAGGCTTCGCTGCAGCTCGAGTGGCTGCACGAGGCGACGGCCTAGCGAAGGTCAGCGCAGGATGCTCTGCGTGCGTGCGACTGCTTCGGTGCGGTTGCGCACGTTCATCACCTTGAAGATGCGCGACAGGTAGTTGCGCACCGTGTTCGGCGAGATGTTCAGCTCGGTCGAGATGCGCTTGTTGGGCATGCCCTGGCAGACGCACTTCAGCACCGCGGCCTCGCGCGGCGCCAGGTCGTAGGCCGCCGCCAGGTTCTCTTCGGCGTAGTTCTGCTCGACCGCCTCGATCTCGGTGGCGTTCGTCGTGCGCGCCATCTCGTCCTCCGACGGCATCACCTTGTGGCCCGCCAGCAGCTGCGTGACGGCGTGCAGGATGTCGGCGGCCGAACGCGACTTGGGAATGAAGCCGGAGGCGCCGACCGCGACCGCGCTGGAGACGAAGCGTCGCGTCGTGTGGGTCGAGAACACGGCGATGGGCGGGCAGGCGGGCAACTTGCGCAGGAAGACGACGCCGTTCAGGTTCGGCCCGATGGGCGACGAGATCCCGAGCAGGACCAGGTCGACCGCCTCGTGCGAGAGGATGCTGCGCGCCGTCGGAAAGTCGCCGGCGGCCAACGCGATCACCGGGCGTTCGAGCTTGTTGAGCATCAGGCTGACGGCGTCCCGGACGATCTCATGGTCGTCGACGATCAAGATCCTTGCGATTCCACTACTGCTGGTCATAACGGCCTCTTGGAGATGAAGAAGATGACGGTCCGGTCCCTGTGATGTCGTGGGCCCCTGTCCTCAGGCGGCGTCTTGTCGGTGCGCGGCGCTGCGCGCCCGTGCTGGATGATCGAATGGCTGTGTGCAGGGAGCATGGGTGATTTGTGCATCTTGTCTGCACATCCACCGGGGATGGTCGGCGGACGACTCGTCGTTCGCAGGGTCGGGCCGGCCGATGGCACTGCGGCGCACCATCAGGACGGTCCGGTGCGGGGTGTCGTCGTGCGCCGGCGCGGGGTGGGCCGGCAGGGCGCCGGCCTGGCGGGCGCGGAGCAAGTCCTCGCGGCGGCGGGACTGGGCCAGTTCGCTCTGGAGGATGTCGATCTGGCCGCGCGCGTGCTCGACGAACTGCACCGACGCGGCACGCTGCTGCGCGAGCTGCTGGCGCAGCAGCAGCACATGCCGCTCGAGGCGTCGCCGCGCCTGCCAGCCCCAGCCGATCAGCGAGGGCAGTACCAGGAACGAGCCGACCAGCAGGGCCAGCGGCGTCGTGAAGGCAGTCGTCGAAGCGTCCATGGTCGTCGTCCCGGGTGGGGAGTGGTGTGGCAGTGGCTCGATGATCCGGTGTCTCGCGGCGTCCTGCTGTGTCCGAATGCCGACCTGCGATGACCGCAAGGTCAACAACTGCCAACAGCACCGGGCCCGCGAATGCACAAGAGTCTGGTTGCACTATCGATCGATTCGCCCCTGGGCTCCACGTCTGTTTTGTCAACAATTGACAAGTGACAGATGTCCCCCTGGCGGGGGCTCGCTGCACGTGGCGGGAGACGGGTCAGGACGGCGAGTCGTCGAGGGCGGCCTTCACCATCAGCAGCGCTGCCTTCGACTGGAAGCCTGTCGCGAGTTCGTGCAGGCGAAGTGCAAACGGTTTGCAGGACTCGGACGCGGCGGCGAGCGCAGCGGCACGCGCGGCAAGATCCTGCATGTTCCCGACCTGCGCGAGGCGCAGCAGCTCTTCGAGGTCTGCGCGCGCGGGCAGCGCGGCCTGCGCGGCGTCGACCGGCGCGGCGCCGTCGGCCTCGGCGGTCGCGGTCTCCCATTCCATGTGCAGCAGGCGCCCGATCTCGCCCAGCAGGGCCCCGAGCGTGAACGGCTTGGACAGGAATGCGTCGGCACCGACGTCGAGCGTGTGCTGGTGGTCGGCGGCCGAGGCGCTGGCCGAGATCGCGATCACGCGCACGCCGCGCAGCGCCGGCAGGTCGCGGATGCGCCGGGTGGTCTCGAAGCCGTCCATCACCGGCATCACGCTGTCCATGAGGATCAGGTCGGGGCGCACGTTGAGCGCGCACTCCAGCCCGGAGGCGCCGTCCGCCGCCTCGAACATCTCGAAGCCGAGCGCGCGCAGGAAGGTGATCATCGGCCGCCGGTTCGCCTCGGTGTCGTCGATCACCAGCAGCTTGCGGCGCGGGCCGCGGTAGCCGGTGGCCATCGGCACGGCGCGCTGCACGGCGGCCGGCGTGCGCCACTGGGTGGGCGCGAGCGCCAGGTCGAGTTCGAACGAAAAGCTGCTGCCGCGCCCGATGCGGCTGTCGACGCGGATGTCGCTGCCCATCAGGGCCACCAGCTGCCGGCTGATGGCCAGGCCCAGGCCGGTTCCGCCGAAGCGGCGCTGCACGTCGTCGGCCTGCTCGAACGGCCGGAAGATGGTGCCGAGCTTGTCCGGGTCGATGCCGATGCCGCTGTCGCGGACCTCGAAGTGCAGGCGCACCTGGTTCGCGTCGCGCCGCGACTCGAAGGCCTCCAGCGCGACCTCGCCCGACTCGGTGAACTTGACGGCGTTGCTGAGCAGGTTGAGCAGGATCTGGCGCAGGCGGGTGCCGTCGACGATGACCACGGTGGCGTCCGCGCAGGTGTCCTCGAAGCGGAACGTGAGCTGCTTTTCCTCGGCGCGGATGCGGATCAGGTCCGTGATCGCGCGCAGGAAGGGCTTGAGCATCAGCGGCTCGGGGTAGAGCTCGAGCCGCCCGGCCTCGATGCGCGAGAGGTCGAGCAGGTCGTTGATGAGCATCAGCAGGTGCTCGCCGCTCTGCTGGATGGTGCGCACGCCCTGCAGCTGTTCCCGGTCGAAGTGGGGATCGATCTGGAACAGCTGCGCGTAGCTCATGATCGCGTTCAGCGGCGTGCGCAGCTCGTGGCTCATGTTGGCGAGGAAGCTGCTCTTGGCCTGGTTGGCGACCTCGGCAGCGTCCTTGGCGGCGCGCAGCTCGGCGGTGCGCTGGCGCACCGTCACCTCGAGCTGGGTGCGGCTCACCTCGATCTGGTCGAGCATGGCGTTGAACTGCTCGACCAGATCGCCCAGCTCGTCGCTGCTGCGCCGGGCGACGCGGGCGGGCACCTGCCCGCGGTGCACGGCCTGGGCGGCCCGCGCCAGGTCCTCGATCTGCGCCATGCTCGAGTGCAGCAGGACGGTCGCGAACACCAGGCCGATCGCCAGCGAGGCACCGAGCGCGCTCAGCAGCGGCAGTGCCTGGCGCTGCCACTGCGCGGCCGCCGCCGGCCCGATTCCCGTCAGCTGCAGATCGCCGATGGCCACGCCGTCCAGCTGGATCGGCACCGCGACGCTCATCGTCACCCCGTTCTTCCGGGGCAGCGGACGCGGCGTGGCCCAGCTCGCGAACAGGGCGCCGCGGGCGTCGAAGAGCTCGGCGCGCGTGACGGCGTCCTGGCTGCGCAGCGCAGCCAGCGTCTCCGTCGCCGCGGCCGCGTTGCCGAAGGCAACGGCCGCAGCCGCTCCCTCGGCAATGACCGCGGCGAGTGCCCGCATCTGCTGTTCGGCGGCCGCCTGCTGCTCCGCGATCTGGCGTGCGACCTGCCAGCTGCCCAGCGCCAGCAGGCCGCAGGCGAGGCTGGCCGCGAGCAGCAGCACGGTCTTGCGGCGCAGCGGCAGGCCGCGCCGGTCGAACCAGCGTGCGGCCCGGACGATGCCCAGCGAACGTCGGAAGCCTTGCCACGCCGTCATGGAATCACCCCTTCTCGGCGATGACGCTGCCTGCCGGCCGCAGCAGCTGCGGCGACGGCGCCCCCTTCAGTCCGGGCGAAGCCGGCGAAGAGCGAATCGTCCCCGATCGCGCAGAGCCGGAACGGGGCCGTCGTCGCCCCGTCGGGCCCGGCGGCCGCGCACGCCGGCCTCCGCCACGGCACGCGCCGGGCCGGCAGGGGAGGTGGCGGGTGATGGTCCAGACGGTGCCCCGGGGAATCCGCGCAGTCGGTGGGTCGTGCTGCGCATGGTGCCACGAGTGCCGGGCGCGGGTCGAGCCGCGTCCCGGGTCTCAGGCGCCGCCCCGGTCGGGCAGCGTGAACTGGAAGACGGCGCCGTTGCCGGGTGTCGAGCTGACCCAGATGCGCCCGCCGTGGCGCTCGACGATCTTCTTGCACAGGGCCAGGCCGATGCCCGTGCCGGCGTACTGCGAGCGGCTGTGCAGGCGCTGGAACAGGACGAAGATGCGCTCGAAGTGGGCCGGCGGGATGCCGATGCCGTCGTCGCTGACGGCAAAGTGCCAGGCGTCGTCGTCGCGCTGCGCCTGCACGTGCACGCGGGGCCCCGGGCCGCGCCGGAACTTGATCGCGTTGCCGACCAGGTTCTGGAACAGCTGCACCATCTGGGTGTCGTCGGCGGCCAGGGTGGGGAGGTCGCCGTGGGTGACCTGCGCGTCGCACTCGCGGATGGCCACCTGCAGGTTGCGCAGCGCCACGCCGAGTGCGGCGGCGCAGTCGGTGCGCTGCAGCGGACGCGCCTTGCTGGCAATGCGCGAGTAGTGCAGCAGGTCGTTGATGAGGGTCTGCAGCCGCTTCGCGCCGTCCACCGCGAAGCCGATGAACTCGCGGCCGTCGTCGTCCAGGCGCTCGCGGTAGCGCTCGTCCACCAGCTGCAGGTAGCTCGCGATCATGCGCAGCGGCTCCTGCAGGTCGTGCGACGCGACGTAGGCGAGCTGCTCGAGGTCGGTGTTGGAGCGCCGCAGCGCGGCCTGGGTGCGTTCGTGGGCGGCGATCTCCTCGCGCAGGCTGGCGTTCTGCGCCTCGACCCGGCGCCGCAGCGCATGCATCGTGAGGTGCAGGCGGATGCGCGCCAGCACCTCCGCCACGTCCAGCGGCTTGGTGACGTAGTCGACCGCGCCGACCGAGAAGCCGGTGAGCTTGTCCGGCGTCTCGGCCAGGGCGGTCATGAAGATCACCGGGATCTCGCCCACCGTCGCGGTCGCCTTCAGGCGGCGGCAGGTCTCGAAGCCGTCCAGGCCGGGCATCATCACGTCGAGCAGGATCAGGTCCGGGCGGACCAGGGCGGCGCGCTCGATCGCGTCCTCGCCGTCCTGCGCCACCACCACGCGGTAGCCATGGTGGGCGAGGAAGCGGGCCGCGGCCTCCAGGTTGGCGGGCAGGTCGTCGACGACCAGGATGGTCTCGGGCGCGGCGGGCGGCGGGTCGAGCGGCGCGAGGCGGGAGGCGGTATGGGTGTCGGTGTCGGTGGCATGCATGCGTCATTCCCCCTGGGCGTGGGCCGGGCCGGCCGGTGCGATGCGGAACGCGCCCACGTGCGCGCGCAGCGCCTGCGACGAGGCGCGCAGCGAGCCCACCGCCTCGGCGGTGGCGCCGGCTTCGGCGGCGCTGCGGCGCGTGCCCTCGCCGAGCTGCCCGAGCGCGTCGTTGACGCGCCCGATGCAGCGGTCCTGCTCGCCGGCGGCGGCGGAGATCGAGGCCAGCAGCCCGGTCATCTGCCGGGCGCTCCCGACCAGCTCGCTCATGCGCAGGCTCGCGGCCTGGCTGATGCGGGTGCTGCTCTCGACCTGCTGCACGTTGGCCTGGATCAGGCCCCGGATCTCGCGCGCCGCGGCCGCCGAGCGGTCGGCCAGCCTGCGCACCTCGGCCGCCACGACGCCGAAGCCGCGCCCGGCGGTGCCGGCACGTGCCGCCTCGACGGCGGCGTTGAGCGCCAGCAGGTTGGTCTGGAAGGCGATGGTGTCGACGACGCGGGTGACGTCGGCGATGGTGGTCGAGAGGCGGTGCAGCTCGTCCATGGCCTGCAGCTGGCTGCCCATCGCGTCCTGGCCGGCATGGGCCGCCTGCGCGTTGGCGTCGCACAGCCGGCCGGCGGTGTCGACCAGCCCGTGGGTCTCGTCCGCGGCCCGGGCGATGCGCCCGACCGCCTCCACGCAGTGCTGCAACTGGGCGCGCGAGGCGTCGCCGCCGGCCACCAGGGCCTGGGCGCGGCCGTCCAGGTCGGCGCTCGCGGCCAGCACCTCGTCCGACACGCCGCGAACGTCGCCGACGATGCCGGCGAAGGCGTGCTGCAGCGCGCCGGCGGCGAGGATCAGCCGCGCCGCCTCGTCGGAGCCCCAGGCGACCTGCGTGCCGGTCAGGTCGCCGTGCTGCATGCGGGCCATGTGGGTCTCGACCACGGCCAGGCCGCCCTGGGTCGCGCGGCGGAACGACCAGAAGAGGTAGCCGGCGAGCAGCAGGCTGCCGAGCAGCATCGAGATGACGGTGTTGCGGCGCAGCCGGCCGTCGTGCAGGCGCTCGTGGAGCAGGCCGCGGCTCGCCTCGAGGGCGCGCTGGTTGAGGCCCCAGCAGGCCTCGAAGGCGCGCTCCCCGGCCGCGCGGAAGCGCGCGACGTCGCCCTTGACGGCGGCGCCGAGCAGGTAGCGCCGGCCCAGGCCGCGCAGCTCGGACGCGCCGGGCGCGGCCTGGTCGAGGCCCAGCTCGGCGCGCAGCGTCTCGCGCTGGGCGATCGCCTTGTCCAGGCTGTCGGCGAGCTGCGCCTCCAGGTACTCGGTGACGGGCAGGGCGTCGGAGAGGTGGCGCTGCTGCGGCGGCGAGATCTCGCCCGCGCGCAGCACCTGCTCGCCGAGCGCGGTGGCCAGGCCGATCCGGTCGGCCAGCTCGGGGGCGTGCAGGAAGGCGGCCGCGACCACGCCGCCGGTGACGAGGTCGGCGTCCCGGGCGAGGCCGGACTGCTGCAGCACGCTGCGCAGCAGGCCCAGCTGGTCGGCCGAGAGCTGGGTGTAGCGCTCCAGGACCTCGGTGACGTCGGTGCCGCGTGCCGGCGGCGCGGGCAGCTCGGCGGCGACCGCCTTGAACGCGGCCCCGGTGTCGAAGCGCGGGCCCAACGCCTGCTGGACGCCCTGCAGGCCGGCATGCAGGCTGCGGTAGGTGTCGGCGTCGGCCTGCCAGCGCGCGCCGGCACCGGTGTCCGCGTCCGCCGCCGCGGCCTGCATCGCACGCTGGCGCTGGGCCTGCGTGAAGCGCAGCAGCGGCAGGGCTTCGCCCAGGTAGCGCAGGCCCTGCAGCTCGCGCTCGATGCCGGACATCGCCTCGGCCACGCCGGCCAGGTAGGCGGTGCCGAGCCCGGTGATCGGCACCAGGAACACCGCCGAGATCATCAACGCCTTGGCATTGAAGGACAGGCGCCTGAACAAGCGCACGCCCGGCGCCCACACGCCGTGGTAGCGGAAGAACTCCCGCACGTGCGCCGCAGGGCGCCCACCGGGCCGGCCCGGGGCCGCGCCGAGGGACGGGCGCGGCGCGAGGCCGGCACGGACGGAAGACGCTGCTTGCATGAGGTGACCTTCTGTTCCTTCGGTGTCATGGATTGAGACGTTCGTGTCTCTCTTGGCGACAAATATCGCCGCCGTTGCCCTCCCGGTGAACGGCTGATTTGTCAACGAATGACAACTGGCCGGAACCGCCCCGCGAGCTGTTCCGACGGTTGGCAGTTGTTGACAAACCACCGGTCCAAACGGCTCCACATTGAGGGCTCCGCGATGCCGTCCAGAAGAAAGGACCCGTTCATGAACCCCACCTTCCTGAAGCTCACGCGCCTGGGGGCCGCCGTGTCCGCCGCCATCGGCCTGGCCTGGGGCAGTGCCTGCGCGCAGGCCGCCGAGATGGCGATGGCGCCGACCCCGCAGGACCGGGCCTGGCTGCTGCCCGACGCGCCGCCGCATCCGGCCGACAACGCCCCCACCGCGGCCCGCGTCGAGCTGGGCAAGATGCTGTTCTTCGATCCGCGCCTGTCCTCCGAGCGCAACCTGTCCTGCGCCGGCTGCCACAGCCCGCTGTTCGGCTGGTCCGACGGGCAGGGCACCGCGAAGGGCTTCCGCAGCAAGGTGCTGGGGCGCGCCTCGCCGACCGTCGTGAACACCGGCTACAACACGATCCAGATGTGGGACGGCCGGCGCGCCACGCTCGAGCAGCAGGCCATGGGGCCGATGGAGTCGATGGACGAGATGGCGATGAACCTGACTGCGCTGTTCGCCTGGCTGAACGGCAACGCCGGGTACAAGGCCGCGTTCGCCGCCGCCTACCCGGGCGAGCCGATCGACAAGGACACCACCTCGAAGGCGATCGCCGCCTTCGAGCGCACCGTGGTCAGCAACGACTCGCCCTTCGACCGCTGGCTGCGCGGCGCGCCGGACGCGATGAGTCCCCAGCAGGTGCGCGGCTTCCGCCTGTTCGCCGACCCGGCGAAGGGCAACTGCGCGGCCTGCCACCAGGCGCCGAACTTCACCGACAACGGCTTCCACAACGTCGGGCTGGCGTCGTACGGGCAGGCCCAGCCGGATGTCGGCCGCTATGCGATCAAGCCGTTGCCGTCGATGAAGGGCGCGTTCAAGACGCCGACCCTGCGCGACATCGCGCTCACCGCGCCGTACTTCCACGACGGCTCGGCCGCGACGCTGATGGACGTGGTCGCGCACTACAACCGCGGCGGCGTCACCCGCGCCGACCTGTCGCCGAGCGTGAAGCCGCTCGGGCTGTCGAACGACGAGATGCGCGACATCGTCGCCTTCATGGAGGCGCTGACCACGCCGCCCAAGCCGTTCACGCTGCCGCGCCTGCCGGCGAACTGAGGGCGGGCCGTGCTGATCCGGCGGCGCTGCCGCGCCGACCTCCGTGCCGACGAGGTGACGCCCGAATCGGTCTACCTCGACCGGCGGCGCCTGCTGCTCGGGTCGCTGGCGGCGGGCTTCGCGCCGGCCGCCGCGGCCGGCGGCCCCGGCCCGGCCCTGCGACCCGGCGAACGTTTGAACCGCTGGGACGAGATCACCGGCTACAACAACTACTACGAATACTCGCCCGACAAGCTGGCGGTGGCCACGCTGGCGGCCGGCCTGCGCCTGCGGCCCTGGGCCCTCAGCCTGTCCGGCGAGCTGGCGCGCCCGCGCACGCTGGACATCGACCAGTTGCTGCGCGAGTTCCGCCCGCAGGAATGCATCCGCCGCCTGCGTTGCGTCGAGGGCTGGTCGATGGTCATCCCCTGGGACGGCATCCCGCTGTCGGCCGTGCTGGCGCGCGCGGAGCCGACGGCGGCGGCCCGGCACGTGCAGTTCGTCGCGCTGCACGACCCGCAGCAGATGATCGGGCAGCGCCGCGAGACGCTCGCCTGGCCCTACGTCGAGGCGCTGACGATCGACGAGGCCATGCACCCGCTGACGCTGCTCGCGAGCGGCGTCTACGGGCGGCCGCTCGCGCCGCAGAACGGTGCGCCGCTGCGCCTGGTGGTGCCCTGGAAATACGGCTACAAGAGCATCAAGGCCCTGGTCGCGATCCGCGTGCAGGCCGAGCCGGCGCACAGCAGCTGGGCCCTGGCCGCTCCCGGCGACTATGGCGTCGAGGGCAACGTCGATCCGTCGCAGCCGCTCGCGCGCGGCACGCAGTCGCGCGAGACGCGCATCGGCGAGCTGCGCAAGCGCGAGACCCTGCCGTACAACGGCTATGCCGACGAGGTGGCCCACCTGTACGCGAGGCGCGGATGAGCGCGGCGGGGCGGCTGTCGCGCGGCCTGCAGCGCCTGGACCGCCACCCCCGCGCGCTGCTCGGGCTCGCCTGCCTGCTGCTGGCCGGGCCTGCGCTGCAGCTCGCCTGGCGCGGGCTGTCGGGCCGGCTGGGCGTCAATGCGGCCGAGGTGCTGGTGCACCGCTGCGGCGAGACGGCCCTCGACCTGCTGTTCGCGGCGCTGATGGTGACGCCGCTGCGCCTGCTGCTGGTGGCGCTGGCGTGGTGCTGCGGCGCCTCGGCCGGCCGCCGCGCCGCCGACTGGGCCTGGCTGCACCGCCTGCGCCGGCCGATCGGCATCGCCTGCGCGTTGTATGCGGTGGCGCATGTCGGCCTGTATGCCGTGCTCGACCTCGGGCTCGACCCGGCGGCCTTCGTCGCCGACCTGCGCGACAAGCCCTTCGTCGGCGCCGGCGCGGCCGCCTTCGGCCTGTTGCTGCCGCCCGCCCTGACCAGCAGCGATGCCTGGGTGCGCCGCCTCAAGCGGCGCTGGCGCCAGCTGCACTGGTGCGTCCACCCGGCGGCCGTGCTGGCCCTGCTGCACCTGGCCTGGCTGTCCAAGCCCGGCAGCCCGGCGCCCTTTGCCTACGCCGGCGTGGCCGGCGTGCTGTTCGTCCAGCGCGTGCTGTGCTGGTGCCGCGGGCCGCAGCGGGTGGCCCGTTCCTTCCCCCACCCAGGAGATCCGCCATGTCCTGCCGTCATCCCTGCCTCGCCGGCCTTGCCGCCGGTTGCCTCCTCCTTGCCTGCGGCGCCGCGCCGGCCCATGCGGCCGAGCACGTCCTGATCCAGAAGGACAAGGCCTTCTCGGTCAAGAAGCTGCAGGCGAAGGTGGGCGACACCGTCAAGTTCGTCAACGAGGACCCGTTCGCGCACAACGTGTTCTCTCTGTCGGACGCGAAGAGCTTCGACCTCGGCTCCTTCGGCCAGGGCGGCTCGAAGACGGTGACGCTGGACAAGCCCGGCACCATCGAGGTGGAGTGCGCGGTGCACCCGGACATGCGCATGGTGATCGAGGTCAGCAAGTGATGCCGCACAACAGCCGGGCCCTGTGGATCGGGCTGCTCGTCACCGCCTGCCTGTTGAATTGGATGAACAGCGCGCGCGGGCAGGCGCCGCTGCCGCGCGACACGCGCGATGCGGCGATCTTCCGCGGCGCGCTGGTGTTCGCCAACTACTGTGTCACCTGTCACGGCATCCATGCCGACGGCAACGGCCGTGCCGCGCGGCTCTACAACCCGCGCCCGGCCAACCTGCGCCTGAGCGACAAGAACGACGCCTACCTCGGCCTGATCGTCAAGCTGGGCGGCGAGGCGATGGGCCGCTCGCCCTTCATGCCGCCGTGGGGGGCGGAACTCACCGAGGAGCAGATGCGCGACCTGGTGGCCTATGTGCGCTCGCTGAACGAGCGCAACGACACGCCCCAATGACTCAGGCTTGTGCCCAGAAGACCGCGAACCAGCCCTGGGCGTCGGTCCAGTGCTGCAGCCGGCGAAAGCCGGCCTCGCGCAGCAGGGCGGCGAAGCTGTCGGGCGTGTACTTGTACGAGCTCTCGGTGTGGATGCGCTCGCCGGCCTCGAAGGCGCGCACATGGCCCGGCCAGCGCACGCTGAGCGCGCGGCGCGCTTCAAGGTGCATCTCGACGCGCGACAGCGCGGTGTTGAAGAGCGCCACGTGCTGCCAGTCGGGCAGCTGGAAGTCGGTGCCGATGCGCCGGTTCAGGTGCGGCAGCAGGTTGCGGTTGAAGGCTGCGGTGACGCCGAGCGCGTCGTCGTAGGCCGCTTCCAGCAGCGCCGTCGGCTTCACCAGGTCGACGCCGATCAGCAGGCCGCCGCCGCGCGCCTGCTCGCGCACGCTGGACAGCAGCCGCGACGCCTGCTCGGGCGTGAAGTTGCCGATGCTGGAGCCGGGGTAGAAGAACACCGGCCGCTCGCGCAGCAGCTCGCTCGGCAGGGTCAGCGCGTTGGCGAAGTCCATGCCCAGGCCGGTGACCTTCAGCGCCGGGTGGGCGCGCTGCACGCCGGCCAGGGCCTCGCGCAGGAAGTCGACCGAGATGTCGATCGCCACGTAGTGCGAGGGCCGCAAGCTCGGGAACAGCCGCACCGCCTTCGCGCAGTTGCCCGCGCCCAGGTCGATCAGCGTCATGCCGGTGCCGATGGCCTCGGCCATCTCGCGCGCATGCAGGTCGAAGATCGCGGCCTCGGTGCGGGTGGGGTAGTACTCGGGCAGCTCGGTGATGGCCTCGAACAGGTGCGAGCCCAGGCTGTCGTAGAAGTACTTGGGGGCCACCTCGGCGCGCGCCTTCATCAGGCCGGCGCTGACCTCGGCCAGCGTCGCGCGCTCGGTGGGCAGGGTGTTCTGCAGGAACTGCGGCTGGGCCGCGCCCGCCGGTCGCTGCGGCGGCGCGCCGTTGCGGGCGGCCGGGGGGATGGGGGATTCTCTCAACGCCAACAACGGATCCATGCACGTCTCCTCGGGGTGGAAGGCATCTTGCCGGATGCCGATGACGGTTGTCGACCGGCGGGCGTAGGACTTACAGCCGTCGAGGTGTAGGACCCGGTCGCCCATCGCCCGGTCCGTCGGACGGCCATAATGGCCGCCCCGGCCACCCCCGAACCCGAAGGGCGACGACATCGATGCAGATCGGTTTCTCCATCAACGAAGTGCTGTGCCTGCTGAGCCTCGTCACCGGCAGCTGCTGGTTCGCGTGGCGCCGTCGCCTGGCCCGGACCCCCGCGCCGGTGCGCAAGCCGCTGTGGGTGAGCTTCGGGGCCGAGCTGTTCTTCGTGGTGGCGCTGATGTTCACCTGCCGGGTCGCGGTGGCCGACTGGCCCAAGGTGCCCTCGGGCTCGATGGAGCCGACGCTGCGGGTCGGTGACTACCTGCTGGTGAACCACCTGGCCTACGGTCCGCGGCTGCCCTTCACCAACACCGCGATCGAGTTCGGCCGTCCGCAGCGCGGCGACGTGGTGGTGTTCCGCTTCCCGCGCAACGTCTCCGAGTTCTACGTCAAGCGCCTGGTGGGGATGCCGGGCGACCTGGTGCGTTTCCAGGACGGCGTGGTCAGCATCAACGGCGCGCCCTTCGACGCCGGCCTGGTGAGCGACGGCAGCGGCCCCGCGGTGCGCGAGGAGGACCGCGGCCAGTGGCTGCAGACCGAGTCGCTGCCGGGGCGCGAGCACATGATCAAGATCAACCCCTTCATGCGCGGCAACACCAGCCTCGACCTTCAGCAGCCCGAGCTCGCCGCGAACTGCCGCAACGAGCGAAGCGGGGCCTGGCAATGCACGGTGCCGCCGGGCCGCTACATGATGCTGGGCGACAACCGCGACAACTCCGAGGATTCGCGCCGCTGGGGCTTCCTGCCGCACGAGCAGGTCTACGGCAAGGCGGTGCGGGTGCTGTTCAACTTCTCCGACATGTCGCGTTTCTGGACGCCGCTGTGATGACTTCCTCCTCCCTCGATCTGCAAGGCAAGCGCATCGTGCTCGGCCTGTCGGGCGGCATCGCCTGCTACAAGTCGGCCGAGCTGACCCGGGCGCTGGTCAAGGCCGGGGCCAGCGTGCAGGTGGTGATGACCGAGGCGGCGCTGCAGTTCATCACGCCGGTGACGATGCAGGCGCTGTCGAACCGGCCGGTCTTCACGAGCCAGTGGGATGCGCGCGAGGGCAACAACATGGCGCACATCAACCTCACGCGCGAGGCGGATGCGGTGCTGGTGGCGCCGGCCAGTGCGGACTTCATTGCGCGCCTGGTGCAGGGGCGGGCGGACGACCTGCTGAGCCTGCTGTGCCTGGCGCGGCCGATCGGGCGCTGCCCGCTGCTGGTGGCGCCGGCGATGAACCGCGAGATGTGGGCGCACCCGGCCACGCAGCGCAACATCGCCCAGCTGCGCGCCGACGGCGGCGCCGTGCTCGGCCCGGCGAACGGCGACCAGGCCTGCGGCGAGATCGGCGACGGGCGCATGCTCGAGGCGCAGGAGCTGCTGGAAGAGGTGGTCGCCTTCTTCGCGCCGAAGCAGCTGGCCGGCCAGCGCGTGCTGGTGACGGCCGGGCCGACCTTCGAGCCCATCGACCCGGTGCGCGGCATCACCAACCTGTCGAGCGGCAAGATGGGCTTCGCGATCGCGCGGGCGGCGCGCGAGGCGGGCGCCGAGGTCACGCTGGTGGCCGGCCCGGTGCACCTGCCGACGCCGCGCGGCGTGCGCCGCATCGACGTGCAGACGGCGCAGCAGATGCACGACACCGTGCTGCCGCTGGCGCCCCGGCACAGCGTGTTCGTCGCGACGGCGGCGGTGGCCGACTGGCGGCCGGCGACGCTGTCCGAGCAGAAGATCAAGAAGAACGGCAGCAAGGTGGCGCCGAGCTTCGAGCTGACCGAGAACGCCGACATCCTGGCGGCGGTGGCGCGCCTGCCCGACCGGCCGTTCTGCGTCGGCTTCGCGGCCGAGAGCCACGACCTGGCGAAGCATGCGCGCGAGAAGCTCGAGCGCAAGAACGTGCCGCTGATCGTCGGCAACCTCGGGCCGGCGACCTTCGGGCGCGACGACAATGCGCTGCTGCTGGTCGACGCGCAGGGCGAACGCCCGCTGCCGCATGCCGACAAGCTGACACTGGCGCGCGCCCTGGTGCAGGACATCGCCGGGCGGCTGCCGGCCTGACACGACCCGATTCCCCTTCGCCGTTCCGACCCGCATGACCCCCATCGACCTGAAGGTGCTCGACCCGCGCATGGCCGGCCAGTTGCCCGCCTACGCCACCCCCGGCAGCGCCGGCCTGGACCTGCGTGCCTGCCTGGATTCGCCCTTGCGGCTGGAGCCCGGCCAGACGGCGCTGATTCCCACCGGCCTCGCGATCCACGTGGCGGACCCGGGCCTCGCGGCGCTGATCCTGCCGCGCTCGGGCCTGGGGCACAAGCACGGCATCGTGCTGGGCAACCTGGTCGGGCTGATCGACTCCGACTACCAGGGGCAGCTGATGGTGAGCTGCTGGAACCGTGGCCAGGCGGGCTTCACGATCGAGCCGATGGAGCGCATCGCCCAGCTCGTGATCGTGCCGGTGGTGCAGGCGAGCTTCCGCGTGGTCGACGAGTTCGGCGCCTCGGACCGGGGGGCGGGCGGCTTCGGGTCGACCGGGAAGCACTGACCCGGATTCCGCTGCGCTGCATCCGGGCTCCAAAAGCCGGCGGTTTCCCACGAATTCACGCGCAGCGGGCCGCATTTACGGTGCGGCAACAAACTTGTCGAAATGCTTTGATAGGCTAAGCATCTCGTCAAGCCGTTCCTCGCCGTGGCCTCCCACCCCCCGCCCGAACCCGCCGACGCAGCGCATGTCGCCGCCGAGATCCTGCGCGTCGTGCCGGACGTGATGAACGCCATCCGCATGGGCATGCGCGGCCACCTCGACAGCGGCCTGTCGGTGCCGCAGTTCCGCTGCCTGGGCTTCGTCGGCCGCAACGCCGGCTGCTCCATCAGCGATGTCGCCGCCTTCCTGGGCGTCACGCTGGCCACCGCCTCGTCCATGGTCGACCGCCTGGTGCGCGCCGGGCATGTCTCGCCCAGCACCGCCGAGGCCGACCGGCGCCGCACCGAGCTGCGCCTCAGCCCCCAGGGCCAGTCCCTGCTCGACCAGATCCGCCGCGGCGCCCGCGCCGACCTGGCCCGGACCCTGGCCGGTGCCAGTGCCGACGAGCTGGCCGCCGTGATGCAGGGCCTGGCGCTGCTGCGCGCCCGCTTCGTCCATGACTGATCCGGCCGTCCCCGCCCCGGTCGCCACGCCCGACGCCGACGCGCTGCGCCGGCGCTTCCGCCGCCTCTTCGGCGCGGTGATGCTGCCGATGTTCCTGGCCGCCGTCGACCAGACCCTGCTCGCCACCGCGACGCCCGTCATCAGCCGCGAGTTCGGCGGCCTGCGCGACACCTCCTGGCTCGCCGTCGCCTACCTGCTCGCCTCGGTGGTGATGGTGCCGCTCTACGGCCAGCTCGGCGACCAGTTCGGCCGGCGTCGCCTGCTGTCCATCGCGATCGCCGTGTTCTCGCTCGGCTCGCTCGCCTGCGGCCTGGCCGGCGGCCTGGGCTGGCTGATCGCCGCCCGCGCGCTGCAGGGCCTGGGCGGCGGGGGCCTGATGACCTTGTCGCAGGCGCTGATCGGCGAGGTGGTGTCGCCGCAGCGCCGCGCCCGCAGCCAGGGCTGGTTCGCGATCATCTTCACCCTGGCGAGCGTCGGCGGCCCGGTGCTGGGCGGGCTGGTCGTGCACCACGCGAGCTGGCGCTGGCTGTTCCTCGCCAACCTGCCGCTGTGCGCGTTCGCCCTGTGGCGGCTGCACGCCCTGCGCGGCGACGACCGGCCGCATCCGCGGCGCGGCCGCACCGACCGCGCCGGCCTGCTGCTGTTCGCCGCCGCGATGGGACTGAGCCTGTTCTGGCTCTCCTCGGCCGGGCACCGCTTCGACTGGGCCTCGCCCGCCAGCTTCGGCCTGCTCGCCGCCGTGGCCGTGCTGTGGACGCTGCTGCTGCGGGTGGAGCAGGGCGCCGAACGGCCCTTCCTGCCCATCGACCTGCTGCGCCTGCGCCCGGTGCGCTATGCGACGCTGACGGTGGTCGGCTTCGCCTCGGCGATGTTCGCGATGGTCTTCTACCTCCCGATCTACCTGCAGCTGTCGCTGCAGGCCGATGCCGCCGAGGCCGGCCTGCGGCTGCTGCCGCTCACCGCCGGCATCGTCGCCGGTGCGGCCGGCACGGCGCGCCTCATCGTGTGGACCGGCCGCCCGACGGCGATCCCGGTCGGCGGCCTGCTGCTGGCCGCGCTCGGCCTGCTGGGCATGGCCCTGCTGCCGCCGGACAAGCGCACACTGACCGCGCTGGGCTTCGGCGTCGGACTGGGCCTGGGCAGCGTGATGTCGGTGATGCAGATCGTGACGCAGACGGCCTCGGGCCCGGCGCGCCTGGGCGCGGCAGCGGCGACGATGTCGCTCGCCCGCACCCTCGGCTCGTCGATCGGCGCCAGCGCCTTCGGTGCGCTGGTCTTCGGCCTGGTGGGCCGCGGCGACGCGCTGCAGGCGGCGCAGGACCCGCTCGCCCGGCAGGCGCTGGGCGGCGCCTTCGACATCGCCTTCGCCGCGGCGGCCGGCGTCTGCGTGCTGGCCGCCTGGGCCGCCAGCCGCGTGCCGGCCCTGCAGTTCGGGCCCGAGGCGGCGGGGCGTGCCGCGCCGCCGGCGATCGACGAGTGATACCTTGCACAGAGACCTTGACGAGAAGTTCATGAACAAGCGCATGGTGGGATGGGTGGCCGCTGCGGCGGTGCTGGTGCTGAGCGTCGGCTGGGTGCTGACGCGCCCGAAGGGCGAGGGCGGCCCAGCGGCGGCGGCCCCGGCCGGGGCGGCTTCGGGCGTCGTGAGCGTCAGCACGGTGCGCGCGCAGCGGCGCGACTTCGACGTCACGCTCGAGGCCACCGGCACCGTCACCGCGCTCAACAGCGTCGACATCCGGCCGCAGGTGGCCAGCACGATCACCCGCGTGCACATCCGGGAGGGCCAGTTCGTGAAGGCCGGCGAGCTGCTCTTCACGCTGGACGCGCGCACCGACGAGGTCAACGTCGCCAAGGCGCAGGCCCAGCTCGACAAGGACCTCGCCTCGCTCGCCGACGCGCAGCGCCAGCTGGCGCGCAGCAAGGACCTGCTGGCGCAGAACTTCGTCTCGCAGAGCGCGGTCGACAGCAGCCAGACGCTGGTCGAGGCGCAGCAGGCGGTCGTCTCGTCCGACCGCGCGGCGCTCGCCGCGGCCCGCGTCGCGCTGGGCTACAACCGCATCGTTGCCCCCGGCCCGGGGCGGGCCGGCGCCATCAACGTCTACGCCGGCAGCTACGTGCAGCCGTCCGGCACCCCGCTCGTGACGCTGACCCAGATCGACCCCATCGCGGTCGCCTTCAACCTGCCTCAGCGCAACCTGGCGCAGGCGCTGGAGAACCTCGCCGCCGGGCGCGGCGCCGTCACCGCGGTGCTGCCCGAGGGCCGCGGCACGCTGGCCGGCAAGCTGCAGTTCGTCGACAACAACGTCGATGCCTCGTCCGGCACCGTCAAGGTGAAGGCCGTCTTCGACAACGCCCGGCAGACGCTGTGGCCGGGCGCCTTCGTCGGCGTGAAGCTCGTGGTCGAGACCCTGAAGGACGCGACGGTCGTGCCCCAGGCCTCGGTGATCCAGGGCCCGCGCGGCAACATCGTCTACGTGGTCGACGCGTCGAACAAGGCGGCCGCGCGGCCCGTCCAGGTGGTGCAGGCGGCCGGCAGCGACGCGGTGGTCCAGGGCGTGCAGCCCGGCGAGCGCGTCGTCGTCGACGGCCGGCAGAACCTGCGCCCCGGCGCCGCCGTGGCCGAGAAGGCCGCGAGCGGCCCGGGCGCCGACGGCGGGAAGCCGGCCCGCGGCGGCGCCGCCTCGTCCACCCCGCCGGCTTCCGCGGTGGTGACGCCATGAACCTGTCCGAACTGTTCATTCGCCGCCCGGTGATGACGGTGCTGCTCAACGCGGCCATCGTCGTCGCCGGCGTGATCGCCTACAGCCGCATCCCGGTGGCGGCGCTGCCGAGCTACAACACGCCGGTCATCAACGTCTCCGCGGCGCTGCCCGGCGCGAGCCCCGAGACCATGGCGACCTCGGTCGCGCTGCAGCTGGAGAAGCAGTTCCAGACCATCCCCGGCCTGGCGGTCATCAGCTCGGCCAACACCCTGGGCAGCACCTCGGTGACGCTGGAGTTCGACGAGGGCCGCGACATCGACGCCGCCGCGGTCGACGTGCAGGCGGCGCTGCTGCGCGCGCAGCGCCAGCTGCCGCAGGACATGACCAACCCGCCGTCGTACCGCAAGGTCAACCCGGCGGACGCGCCCGTGCTGCTGATCGCGCTCACCTCGCCCTCGCTGAACCTGTCGGACCTGAACGACTACGCCGAGCACCTGATCTCGCCCTCGCTGTCGACGCTGGCCGGCGTGGCGCAGGTCAACATCTACGGCCAGAAGCGCTTCGCGGTGCGGGTGCGGGTGCAGCCCGACGCGCTGGCCGCGCGCAACATCAGCCTCGACGAGCTGACCGCCGCGCTCAAGGCCGCCAACGCCAACACGCCGGTGGGCACGCTCGACGGCCCGAAGCAGACCCTGACGCTGCAGGCCAACCGCCAGCTGCGCAACGCCGCCGAGTTCGCCGAGCTGATCGTCAGCAGCCGCAACGGCAACCCGGTGCGCCTGAAGGAGGTGGCCCAGGTCGAGGACAGCTACGAGACCGTCAAGACCTTCGCCAGCTACAACGGCGAATCCTCGATCACGCTCGCCATCCAGCGCCAGCCGGACGCCAACACGGTGAAGGTGGTCGACGCGGTGCGCGCCGCGCTGCCGGGCTTCCAGGCGCAGCTGCCGCAGTCGGTGCGCATGAACCTGGTGAACGACCGCTCGGTGTCGGTGCGCGAGTCGCTGCACGACGTCACGCTGACCATGCTCGGCACCATCGTGCTGGTGGTGCTGGTGATCTTCCTGTTCCTGCGCCGCTTCGTCGCGACCGTGATCCCGACGCTGTCGCTGCCGGTCTCGCTGGTCGGCGCGATCGCGCTGCTCTGGGGCTTCGGCTACACGCTGGACAACATCTCGCTGCTCGGCCTGACGCTCGCGGTCGGCCTGGTGGTCGACGACGCGATCGTGATGCTCGAGAACATCATGCGCCACGTCGAGCACGGCGAGGCGCCGTTCGGCGCGGCGCTGCGCGGCTCGCGCGAGGTCGGCTTCACCATCATCTCGATCTCCACCTCGCTGATCGCGGTGTTCATCCCGATCTTCTTCATGCCGGGGGTGATCGGGCTGCTGTTCCACGAGTTCGCGGTGATCGTCTCGCTGTCCATCATCGCCTCGGCCTTCGTCTCGCTGACCCTGGTGCCGATGCTCGCGAGCCGCTTCCTCACCGACGACGCGCACAAGAAGCCGCCCGGCGCGCTGGTGCGCTCCTTCGAGCGCGGCTTCGACCTGCTGCTGGACGCCTATGCGCGCTCGCTCGACGTGGCGCTGCGCCACCGCGCGGCGGTGGTCGCGGTCGCGCTCGCCACCTTCGTCGCCACCGGCTGGCTGTTCGCGAGCATCTCCAAGGGCTTCTTCCCGCAGGAGGACATCGGCCAGCTGAGCGTCCAGACCGAGGCCTCGGAAGACACCTCCTTCCCGGAGATGGTGCGGCTGCAGGACCGCGTCGCCGCCGTCATCCGCGACGACCCGAACGTGCTCGCCGTCAGCTCCTTCAACGGCGGCGGGGGCGGCGGGGCGCTGAACACCGGCCGCATGTTCGTCAGCCTGAAGCCGCACGCCGAGCGCCAGGACATGACGAAGGTGGTGGAGGGCCTGCGCCGCAAGCTGCGCGACGTGGCCGGCATCAGCGTCTACATGCGACCGATCCAGAACCTGCAGCTGGGCGGGCGGCAGAGCAAGGCGCAGTACCAATACATCCTGCAGAGCGTGCGCGCCGACGAGCTGAACGACTGGGCGCTCAAGCTGCAGGAGAAGCTGCGCGCCGACCCGCTGTTCCGCGACGTCACCAGCGACTCGCAGCTGCGCGGCCTGCAGGCCTCGCTGAAGATCGACCGCGACCGCGCCAACGTGCTCGGGGTGTCGATCGACGCGGTGCGCTCCGCGCTGTTCAGCGCCTTCGGCGAGCGCCAGGTCTCGACCATCTACACCGCCGTCGACAGCTACCAGGTGATCATGGAGGTGGCGCCGAACGCGAAGCAGGACGAGAGCGCCTTCAACAACATCTACGTGCGCTCGTCGACCGGCGCGCTGGTGCCGATCTCGAGCTTCGCGACGGTGGCGCGCACCGTCGGGCCGACCTCGATCAACCACGTCGGGCAGCTGCAGGCGGTGACGGTGTCGTTCAACCTCGCGCCCGGGGCGGCGCTGGGCGACGCGACCGGCCGCATCGAGCAGTACCGCGCGCAGATCGAGCTGCCGCCGTCCATCATCACGAGCTACGGCGGCGACGCGGCGGTGTTCAAGAGCTCGCAGGGCAGCCAGGCCATCCTCATCGTCGGCGCGCTGCTGGTGATCTACGTGCTGCTGGGGGTGCTCTACGAGAGCTACATCCACCCGATCACCATCCTCGCCGGGCTGCCGTCCGCGGCGGTGGGGGCGCTGCTGACGCTCAGGCTCTTCAACCAGGACCTGACCCTGATCGCCACCATCGGCATCCTGCTGCTGATCGGCATCGTCAAGAAGAACGCGATCATGATGATCGACTTCGCGCTCGAGCAGCAGCGCGCGCAGGGCATGGCGCCGGCGCAGGCGATCCGCGAGGCCTGCGTGCTGCGCTTCCGGCCGATCATGATGACGACGCTGGCGGCGCTGATGGGGGCGCTGCCGATCGCGCTGGGGCTGGGCGCCGGCGCCGAGCTGCGCCAGCCGCTCGGCCTCGCGGTGGTCGGCGGGCTCGTGTTCTCGCAGGCGATCACGCTCTACATCACGCCGGTGATCTACCTCTACCTCGACCGCTTCAGCGGCAAGGGGCCGGTCACCGCCCCCGAAGGTGCCGTCTCAATGTAGGTGCGAGTTCGACGGCGCCGTGCCCAGGATCGTGATGGCCGGCGTGCCGGCGGTGCCGGCCTCGATCTCTTCCTCGGTCGCCTCGCGCACGTCGCGCACCACCAGGTCCAGGCGCAGCGCGATGCCGGCCAGCGGGTGGTTGCCGTCCAGCACCACGTGGCCGGGGTAGACCTCGGTGACGGTGTAGACGGCGTCGGCGGGCAGGCCTTCGGTGGTGGCGCCCTCGGGCGGGCCGTCGAACTGCATGCCGACCGAGACCTCGTCGGGAAACACCGAGCGCTCCTCGAAGAACACGAGGTCGGGGTTGTAGTCGCCGAAGGCCTGCTCCGGCTCGAGGTGCAGCTTGGTGGCGAAGCCGGTCTCCTGGCCGATCAGGGCCTCCTCGACCCGGGCCAGCAGGTCGTCGCCGCCGACGAAGAACTCGACCGGGGCCTCGAGTTCGTCGATCAGCTGGCCTTGGGCGTCTTCGAGCCGCCACGTGAGGGCGACGACGCAGGGGTTGGTGATGAGCATCGAGGAATGATCGCACAATCACCCGATGTCACCGTCCCCCGAAGCCCCTCCGCCGTCCGCGTTGCCGACCCCCTTGCTGGGCGGCCTGTCGCCTGCCGCCTTCATGCGCCGCCACTGGCAGAAGAAGCCGCTGCTGATCCGCCAGGCCGTGCCCGGCGTGCAGCCGGTCGCGCCGCGCGCGCGGCTGTTCGAGCTGGCGCAGCGGGAGGACGTCGAGTCCCGCGTCGTCGTGCACGGCGACACGGGCTGGACGCTGCGCCGCGGGCCGCTGCCCCGGCGGTCGCTGCCGCCGGTCTCGCGCCCGGGCTGGACCCTGCTGGTGCAGGGACTGGACACGCACCTCGACGCGGCGCGCGCGCTGCTGTCGCGCTTCCGCTTCATCCCCGACGCCCGCCTCGACGACCTGATGGTCTCGTGGGCGAGCGACGGCGGCGGGGTCGGCCCGCACGTCGATTCCTACGACGTGTTCCTGCTGCAGGTGCAGGGGCGGCGCCGTTGGCGCATCGGGCCGGTGCGCGATCCGTCGCTCGAGCCCGACGTGCCGCTGAAGATCCTCAGCCGCTTCGAGCCCGACGAGGAATGGCTGCTCGAGCCGGGCGACATGCTGTACCTGCCGCCGGGCTGGGGCCATGACGGCGTCGCCGAGGGCGAGTGCATGACCTGCTCGATCGGCTTCCGCGCCCCCGGGCGCGACGAGCTGGCGACCGACGTGCTGCAGCGCCTGGTCGAGGGCATGGCGCCGGAGGACGACGACCCGCTCTACCGCGACCCCGCCCAGCCCGCCACCGAGACGCCGGGCCGGGTGCCGCAGAAGCTGCAGGCCCACGCCGCCGCCGCCGTCCAGCGCCTGCTGCGCGACCCGCAGGCGCTGGACTGCGCGCTCGGCGAGCTGCTCAGCGAACCCAAGCCTTTGGTATGGTTCGAGGCGGGCGCACCGCTGCCGGGCCCGCAGGCGGTGCGGCTGGACCGGCGCACGCGCATGCTGTACGACGACCGGCATGTGTTCATCAACGGCGAGTCGTACCGCGCCGCGGGGCGCGATGCACGGCTGATGCGCGAGCTGGCCGACACGCGGCAACTCGCCGCGTCGCAGGTGGCGCGCCTGGGCGAGGATGCGTTCGGGCTGCTCGGGCAGTGGTCGCAGGCCGGCTGGCTGCGGCTGCAGGACTGATCACGACGACGACAGGAGCGGACCATGGCGCAGACGAGCGGATCCGAGGGCGACAACGGCAACGGCAACGGCAACAGCGGCACCCACCGCATCATCGACTCGCGCGCCGGGTTCCGGCAGGCCTTGCGCGATGCCTTCGCACTGGCCGCGGAGCAGGGCTGCCGCGAGCTGATGCTCAGCGACCCGGACTTCGCCGACTGGCCGCTGGGCGAGCCCGAGGTGCTGGACCACCTGACGCGCTGGGCCCTGCCGCACCGCCGCCTGACCTTGATCGCGGCGCAGTTCGACGATCTCGCGCGGCGCCATGCGCGCTTCGCGCAGTGGCGGCGCCAGTGGTCGCACGTCATCGACTGCCGCGTGCCCGAGGAAGACCAGGCACGCGGATTGCCCACCGTGTGGCTGGCGCCCGGGCTCGTCACGCTGCGGCTGTTGAACCCGGAGCAGTTCCGCGCCAGTTGGTCGACCGAGGCCGGCGATGCCCTGCGCACGCGCGAACATCTTGATGCACTTTTGCAACGCTCGGTCGAAGGCTTTCCTGCGACGACGCTGGGCCTCTAGGGTCAACCATAGGTCTGCGTATAATCGTGGGCTGGGCCAAGGAAATGCTCGAGCTTTTCTTGGCCTGAATGCGTTGGGGATCTGCCGGACGGAGGGTTCCCACAATTACCGGTAATTGTCTGAACCTTTCATTGAGGATAAGTATGAAAAAGTCGCTTCTGTTGGCTTCCCTGGTTGCTGCTGTTGCTCTGGCCGCTTGCGGCAAGAAGCCGGAAGAGGCAGCTCCGGCTGCTCCGGTCGCCACCCCGGCCCCGGCTCCCGCCCCCGCTCCGGTGGCTGACGCCGCTTCGGGCGCTGCAATGGCCGCTTCGGCTGCCACGGACGCTGCTTCCGCTGCCGCCGGCGCCGCTTCGGCTGCCGCTTCGGGCGCGAAGTAATCACCTCCGGGTGATGATGAAGAAGCCGCCTTCGGGCGGCTTTTTCATGTCCGCTGTTTTCGTGATGTCACGGTGTGTCGTTGCCGACGGGGTCAGCGCAACGACAGCCAGCCGAACCCCAGCCGCGGGTCGGCCACCACCACGTCGTCCGCGCTGCCGCCGGTGACCGCGTTCAGCGCCTGCACCGCGAGTTCGGGGCGGTTGTTCTGCTGGCTCAGGTGGGCCGCCACCAGGTGGCGCAGCCGGTCGTGCAGGCAGGCCGCCAGGATCTCGGCCGCGGTCTCGTTCGACAAATGCCCGAGCCGTCCGCCCACGCGGCGCTTCAGCGAGGCCGGGTAGCTGGAGTTCGCCAGCATCTCCAGGTCGTGGTTGCATTCCAGCAGCAGCGCATCGCAGCCCTGCAGGTGCGCGACCAGGTGGGCGGTCGACGAACCGGCGTCGGTGAGCACGCCCAGGCAGGCGTCGCCGTCGCTCAGGCGCAGCTGCAGCGGCTCGTTCGCGTCGTGCGGCACGGTGTAGGGCTGCACCTGCAGCTCGCCGACGGCCAGCGTCTCGCCGTCGCGCGCGATGCGCAGCCACTCCTGCGCGGCCGGGTCGCCGACGGCGCGCCAGGTGCCCTGGCTGGTCCACAGCGGGATGCGCTGGCGGCGTGCCAGCGTCAGCGCGCAGCCGACATGGTCGCCGTGCTCGTGGGTCACGAAGACGGCGTCGATGTCCTCGGGCGCCAGGTCGATGCGCGCCAGCCGCGCGGTCAGTTCGCGCAGCGAGAAGCCGCAGTCGATCAGCAGCCGGGTGGTGGTGTTCCCGCTGCTCGCCTCCACCAGCGTGGCGTTGCCGGTGCTGCCGCTGCCGAGGCTGCAGAAGCGCAGCATGGGGCTTCCTCGGCGCGCGGCCCTACTTCAGCTCGTCCACCAGCAGGCCGACGATGCGCTTGCCGGCGTCGCCGTTCTCCGGCTCGCCCTTGCTGTTGAGCACCGAGACCAGGCTGCTGTCGCCCTGGCCGACCACCTTGACGCGGTACTTCACCGGGGCGAAGTTGCCCTTCTCGCCGGTGCCGAAGAGGCGGCCGAAGAACCCCGGCTCTTCCTTGCCGGCCATCGCGGGGTCGACGTAGCGCACGAAGTAGATGCCCTGCGTGCGGTCGCGGTCCTCGACCGTGAAGCCGCTGCGGTCCAGCGCCAGGCCGACGCGGCGCCAGGCGCGGTCGAAGGCGTCGTCCACCTGCAGCGTCGCCGCCGGCTGGCCGTCGACGGCGCGGGCATGCGGCTGCAGCGCCGTGCCGGCGGGGGCCGAGGCGGCCTGCTGCGAGGCCAGCTTGGCGGCCTCTTCCTTCGCGCCCAGCTTGACGAGCAGGCGCGACAGCATCTCGCCCTCGAGCTCGGGCTCGCTCGGGCGCGGTTCCCAGGCGGTGGCGTCCTTCTGCTGGCCGACGTAGACCTCGCGCAGGCCGCGGTGGGCGATGTGGATCTCGGTGCCGTTCGCGCCGCGCTCGACGCGGGTGCGGTACTTGTCGCGCTCGCCGGTGGAATACAGCCCGTCGATGACGCGGCCGAGGGTGCGGCGGATCAGGTCGTCCGGCAGGCGGGCACGGTTCTCGGCCCACTCGGTCTCCATGATGCCGGCCTCGGGCTGGTCGAGCGAGACCACCAGGCCGCGTTCCTTCCAGAAGGCCTGCAGTTGCGGCCAGACCTGTTCCGGCGTCTGGCTCGTCACGACCCAGCGCTGGTCGCCCTGGCGCTCGAGGCGGGCGTTGCCGAGGGTGTTCGGTGCCACCGTCTGCGTGGCGGGGTTGGCGTTCGCAGCCGGGGCCGCGCCGCCGCCGGCCTGCGGGGTCTGGAAGGTGGTCGCGCTGACGGTGCCGCCGTTCTGCGCATAGCGCGAGTCGTTCTGCAGCTGGGTCAGGTCGGGGGGCACCTCGAGCGGCGTCGGCTTGGCGGTGGCCGCCTTGTAGTCGACCTTCTCGCCGGTCACGGCCGTCTCGATCGTCGAACAGCCGGTGGCGACGAGGCCCAGCGCGAGCGCCGCGGCAAGAGGAGTCAGGGAGGAACGGATCACGGGGTGCATTCCGGTGGAAAGATGAAGGAGGGGGGCGCGCAGGCCGGCGCGGGAGGCACCGGCCGCCGGGTCACAGCAGACCCGATTCGCGCATCGCTTGTTCCACGGTGGCCTGGCCGGCGGCCGTCAGCGGCACGATCGGCAGGCGCAGCGTGGCGCCGCAGCGCCCGAGGCGCGACAGGGCCCACTTGGTGGGGGCCGGGCTGGGCTCGCAGAACAGGTTCTTGTGCAGGGGCAGCAGCTTCAGGTGGATCTCGCTCGCCTCGCGTGCCCGGCCTTCGAGGGCCGCCTTGCACAGCTCGTGCATGGCGCGCGGCGCGACGTTGGCGGTGACGCTCACGTTGCCGTGGCCGCCCATCAGCATCAGCGCGACCGCGGTGGGGTCGTCGCCGGAGTAGATGCTGAAGCCGGCCGGCGCGTTGCGGATCAGCCAGCCGGCGCGGTCGATGTTGCCGGTGGCTTCCTTGATGCCGACGATGCCGGGGAGCTGGGCCAGGCGCAGCGTGGTCTCGGGCAGCATGTCCGCGACGGTGCGGCCGGGGACGTTGTACAGCACCATCGGGATGTCCACCGCCTCGGCAATGGCCTTGAAGTGCTGGTAGATGCCTTCCTGCGAGGGCTTGTTGTAGTACGGCACGACCGACAGCGTGCAGTCGGCGCCGGCCTTGCGCGCATAGCGCGAATGCTCGATCGCCTCGCGCGTGGAGTTGGCGCCCGTGCCGGCCATGATGGGCACGCGGCCGCGCGCGTGCTCGACGGCGACGCGGATGATCTCCCAGTGCTCCTCGACCGAGACGGTGGGGCTTTCGCCGGTGGTGCCGACGACGCCGATGCAGTCGGTGCCTTCGGCGACGTGCCAGTCGATCAGGCGGCGCAGCGCGTCATAGTCGACGCTGCCGTCTTCGTGCATCGGGGTGACGAGCGCCACGATGCTGCCAACAATGGGTTTCATGCAGGATCCTCGGAATCCGTCGATTTTACTCACCCGGCGCGGGGTGCCCGGCGTCCAGCAGGTAACGCGGGATTTCCCCGGGGGCGGGGCCGGCCGGCGGGCTGTTCACGGCCACGATGCGCTGCACGAAACGCGCCGGCGAACCCACGAAGCCATCCTCGTAGGCGACGATGCGCAGCCCCTGCGCCGCCTGCAGCAGCTCGCCCGGGCGCAGCAGGAATTCCGGGTTGGAGGGCTTGCCCACGCCCTGCTGGCCCTGGGCGAAGGTCTCGTAGATCAGCACGCCGCCCTCGTCCAGCGCGGCGCGCAGGGTGGGCAGCAGCGGGCGCCAGAGGTAGTTGGTGACGACGACGGCGTCGAAGCGCTCGCCCGGCAGCGGCCAGGGGCCGCCTTCGAGGTCGGCCAGCAGCACCTCCGCGATGGCCTGCAGCGGGGCGATCGCGGCGGCGTCGCGGTCGACGCCCGTGACCTGGCAGCCGCGGCCGGAGAACCAGCGCACATGGCGGCCGCTGCCGCAGGCCACGTCCAGCACGCGGGCGCCGGGCGGGATCAGGTGCGACCAGCGCTGCACCCAGGCCGAGGCGGCGAGGGCGGTGGGGGACAGGGGAGGGTGCTGGCTCATGCTTGGATCAATCGGGACGGGCGTGCGCGTTCAGGGCCTTCAGCGCCAGGCGGTCGACGAGGCGCGGCGCGACCAGCTTCAGCCAGCGGCCGAGGCGGCCGCGCGCGGTCATCACCACGTCGCGGCGGCGCGCCTCGGCGCCTTCGATGATGAGGCGGGCGCAGGTCTCGACGGGCATCGCAGCGGATTCGTCCAGGCCGCTGCGGCCGGCGGGCGCGCCGTCGGCGGCGTAGCCGCGGCGGCGGATGTCGGTCGCGACCACGCCCGGGTAGGCGATGGTCACGCTGATGCCCTGGCGGCCGATCTCCGGGCGCAGCGATTCGAAGAAGCCGGTCATCGCGAACTTGGTCGCCGCGTAGGCGGTGCGGCCCGGCACGCCGACCAGGCCGGCGAGGCTGGACACCGCGACGATGCGGCCGTAGCTCGCCTTGAGGTGCGGCAGCGCGGCGTGGGTGCACCAGACGGCGCCCCAGTGGTTGACGCGCATCAGGTCCTCGTACCAGCCGAGGTCGGCGACGTCGCGCAGCAGCGCCTGGGCCGACATGCCGGCGTTGTTGACCAGGGTGTCGAGGCGGCCGTAGGCCTCGAGCGTCGCGTCGACGAGGGCGCGGCAGTCGGCCTGGACCGAGACGTCGCAGCGCCGCACCAGGGCCTGGGCGCCGTGGGCGCGGCAGGCGGCCGCGACCTGCTCCAGCCGGTCGACGTTGCGCGCCGCCAGCACGAGGGCGATGTTGCCCTTGCCGCGGGCCGCCCACTGGCGTGCCATCTCGGCGCCGATGCCGTCGGAGGCCCCGGTGATCACGACGACGTACATGGCAGCGCGCCTTTCCCGGCAGACTTCGTCAAAAGCAGTTCCACAGCTGGTTCGCGAGCGTGAAGGCCATCTCGGGCCGGGTCCACGCGGCGAACACCAGCGCCAGCGCCACCGCCGCGGCGGCCCAGGCGAGGCCGCGGCGCAGCTTCATGCGGCTTGCGCCCCGGGGCGCGCGATCGCGCCCTCGCGCACCGGCAGGTTGACGAGGGCGGCGAAAACGCCCAGCCCGACCGCGATCCACCACACCACGTCGTAGCTGCCGGTGCGGTCGTAGAGCTTGCCGCCGAGCCAGACCCCGAGAAAGGAGCCGACCTGGTGGCTGAGGAAGACGAAGCCGCCCAGCATCGACAGGAAGCGCACCCCGAAGATCTGCGCCAGCACCGCGTTGGTCGGCGGGACGGTGGACAGCCACAGCACGCCCATCACCGAGGCGAACACGTAGACGCTTGCCGGCGTGAGCGGCACGTTCAGGAAGACGACGATGGCGACCGAGCGCAGCGCATAGATGGTGCTGAGGATGTAGCGCTTGGGCAGGTGCTGGCCGAGGGTGCCGGCGGCGTAGGTGCCGATCACGTTGAACAGGCCGATGAGGGCGAGGGCGCCGGTGGCGACGTCCGGGCTCAGGCCGTGGTCCTTCAGGTAGCTGGGCATGTGCACGCCGATGAAGACGACCTGGAAGCCGCACACGAAGTAGCCGGCCATCAGCAGCAGGAAGCTCGGGTAGCCGAAGGCCTCGCGCAGGGCGGCGCCGAGGCTTTGCTGGGCGCCGGCGGCGACGGTCGCCTTCGGCTCCTTCAGGCCGGCGGCCAGCGGCACGATGGCCAGGGCGATGCAGCCGAGCACGAAGAGGGCGTTCTGCCAGCCGAAGTGGCCGATCAGCCAGTTCTCGGTCGGCACCATCAGGAATTGGCCGAAGGAGCCGGCAGCGGCGGCCACGCCCATGGCCCAGCTGCGCTTCTCGGGGGCGACGTTGCGGCCGATCACGCCGTAGACCACGGCGTAGGTGGTGCCGGACTGGGCCATGCCCAGCAGCAGGCCGGCGCTGCCGGTGAAGGCGAGGCCCGAGGTGGAGACGGCCATCAGCACCAGGCCGCCGGCGTAGAGCACGCTGCCGGCGATCAGCACCCTGAAGGCGCCGAAGCGGTCGGCGAGCGCGCCGGCGAAGGGCCCGGCGACGCCCCAGGCGAGGTTCTGCACCGCGAGCGCGAAGGCGAACGTCTCGCGCGTCCAGCCGCGGTCCATCGTGATCGGCTGCAGCCACAGCCCGAAGCCGTGCCGGATGCCCATCGACAGGGTGACGATCATGGCACCGCACAGCAGCACCTGGGTCATCGACAGCGGGGCCGGAACGGGGGCGGAGGCGGACTGCACGGCGGACATCGCGGGACTGTAACGGATTCGTACCGGTCCCGCGCCTCCTAAAATCCCGCGCTTATGGCGACCAAACCCAGTTCTCCCAGCACCTACGGCGAGGCCTCGATCCGCGTCCTGAAGGGCCTCGAGCCCGTCAAGCAGCGGCCAGGCATGTACACCCGCACCGACAACCCGCTGCACATCATCCAGGAGGTGATCGACAACGCCGCCGACGAGGCGCTGGCGGGCCACGGCAAGCGCATCGACGTGGTGCTGCACACCGACGGCTCGGTCAGCGTGCACGACGACGGCCGGGGCATCCCCTTCGGCCTGCACCCGGAAGAGAAGGTGCCGGTGGTGGAGATCGTCTACACCCGCCTGCACGCCGGCGGCAAGTTCGACAAGGGCGCGGGCGGGGCCTACAGCTTCTCGGGGGGCCTGCACGGCGTGGGCGTCAGCGTCACCAACGCGCTGGCGAAGCGGCTCGAGGTGACGGTCTACCGCGAGGGACAGGTCGCGCACCTCGTCTTCTCGGGCGGCGACGTGGTGGAGCCGCTCGCGATCCGCAAGATCGCCCCGGGCGACCGCAAGACCGGCACCACCGTGCGGGCCTGGCCGGACCCGAAGTATTTCGAGAGCGTCGAGTTCCCGAAGGCCGAGCTGACCCACCTGCTGCGCAGCAAGGCGGTGCTGATGCCCGGCGTCAGCGTCACGCTGACGATCGAGAAGAGCGGCGAGGTGCTGGCCTGGACCTACAAGGGCGGCCTGCGCGACTACCTGATGCAGACCCTGGCGGCCGACCCGGTGATCCCGCTCTTCGAGGGCGAGCGCTACGCCGACCTGCGCGAAACCGAGAACTTCGCCGAGGGCGAGGGCGCCGCCTGGTGCGTGGCCTTCACCGAGGAAGGCGCGCCGACGCGCGAGAGCTACGTCAACCTGATCCCGACGGTGAACGGCGGCACCCACGAGTCCGGCCTGAAGGACGGCCTCTTCGGCGCCGTGAAGGGCTTCATCGATCTGCACAGCCTGCTGCCCAAGGGCGTCAAGCTGATGCCGGAGGACGTCTTCTCGCGCGCCAGCTTCGTGCTGTCGGCCAAGGTGCTGGACCCGCAGTTCCAGGGCCAGATCAAGGAGCGCCTGAACAGCCGCGACGCTTTGCGCCTGGTGTCGACCTACGTCAAGCCGGCGATGGAGCTGTGGCTGAACCAGCACGTGGAACTGGGCCGCAAGCTGGCCGAGCTGGTGATCCGGCAGGCGCAGACGCGCCAGCGCGCGAGCCAGAAGGTGGAGAAGCGCAAGGGCTCCGGCGTGGCCGTGCTGCCCGGCAAGCTGACCGACTGCGAGAGCCGCGACCTGGCGCACAACGAGCTGTTTCTGGTCGAGGGCGATTCGGCGGGGGGCAGCGCCAAGATGGGTCGCGACAAGGAGACCCAGGCGGTGCTGCCGCTGCGCGGCAAGGTGCTGAACGCCTGGGAGGTCGAGCGCGACCGGCTGTTCGCCAACAACGAGATCCACGACATCTCGGTGGCGATCGGCGTCGACCCGCACGGCGTGAACGACACGCCCGACCTGTCGGGCCTGCGCTACGGCAAGATCTGCATCCTGAGCGATGCGGACGTCGACGGGTCGCACATCCAGGTGCTGCTGCTGACGCTGTTCTTCCGCCACTTCCCCAAGCTGATCGAAGGCGGGCACGTCTACATCGCCAAGCCGCCGCTGTACCGGGTGGATGCGCCGGCGCGCGGCAAGAAGCCGGCCGCCAAGCTGTACGTGCTGGACGACGGCGAACTGGCCGCGACGCTGGACAAGCTGCGCAAGGAAGGCGCGCGCGACAACAGCTGGACCATCGGCCGCTTCAAGGGGCTGGGCGAGATGAACGCCGAGCAGCTGTGGGACACGACGCTGAACCCGGACACGCGGCGGCTGCTGCAGGTGGCGTACGGGGCGCTGGACTTCGGCGCGACCACCGAGTCGCTGACCAAGCTGATGGGCAAGGGCGAGGCGCAGGCCCGGCGCGAGCTGATGGAGTTGCACGGCGACGACGTCGAGGTGGACGTCTGAGGTCGCATGGGCGATTCCATCCGCCTGCGGCCCACGATGGCGAGCGACCTCGACTTCGTGCTCGGCGTCGAGCGCGACGCCGCGAACCGGCCGTTCATCACGCCGTGGGAGCGGCCCCAGCACGAGGGGGCGATCCGCTTCCCCGACTTCCGCCACTTCATCGTCGAGGCGGGACCGGGCACCGACGCGGTCGGCTTTGCGATGCTGCAGGGCTGCCGCAACCCGAACCAGTCGATCGAGCTCAAGCGCATCGTGCTGCAGCGCAAGGGCGAGGGCCTGGGCCGCGCCTGCGTGCGGTTGCTGGCCGGCATGGCCTTCGAGACGCTGCAGGCGCACCGCTTCTGGCTCGACGTCAAGTCGCGCAACAGCCGTGCGCTGGCGCTCTACCGCAGCGAGGGCTTCGTCGAGGAAGGCCGGCTGCGCGAGAGCGTGCGCGACGACAGCGGCTGGGAAACCCTGGTCGTGATGTCGATGCTGGCCGGCGAGTACCGGGCGCGGAAGGCCGGGGCATGAGGACCGGCACCGTGCTGGCCGCCACCGCCGCCGCCCTGCTGCTGCCCGCGGCGGCGCAGGCCGCGCTGTGGGGTTACGTCGACGGCGCCGGCACCGCGCACGTCGCGCCGACGCAGCTGGATTCGCGCTACCGCCTCGTGATGGGCGATGCGCACGACGCGCAGCGCGTGCCCGGCAAGACCGACGGCGCCGGCGGCCTGCTGACCTGGCTGGAGTTCGCCCCCGAGGTGAAGTCGCTGCAGCCGCTGCTGCGCGAGGCGGCGGCCGCCCACGGCGTCGACATCGAGCTGCTGAAGGCCATCATCGCGGTCGAGTCCGGCTTCGACGCGAAGGCGATCTCGCCGCGCGGCGCGGTCGGGCTGATGCAGCTGACGCCGGTGTCGGCGCAGCACTACGGCGGCCTCGCGGGCGAGGGCGCCGGCGCGGTGCGCGACCGGCTGCTCGACCCTCGCACGAACATCCTCGCCGGGGCGCGCATGCTGTCGACGCTGACGCGCCGCTACGGCCGCATCGACGTCGCGCTCGCCGCCTGGAACGCAGGCGAGCGCGCGGTGCGCAAGGCCGGCGGCGAGATGCCGGCCATCCCCGAGACCCAGGCCCACGTGCACCTGGTGCTCGAACTCTACTGGGCGCTGCTGCAGGCCCGCATGCCGCGCGACCTTCGCATCCACGAATGACAACCCCCGGATTGGCATCCGGGCGACGACGCAATGACCTCTGACCTTTTCGACAACGGCGATCCGAACGACGCCATCACGCTGGCCCATTACGCCGAGCGCGCCTACCTGGAATACGCGCTCAGCGTCGTGAAGGGCCGCGCGCTGCCGGACGTCTGCGACGGCCAGAAGCCGGTGCAGCGGCGCATCCTGTATGCGATGCAGCGCCTGGGCCTCTCCTACAGCGGCGCGTCCGGCGCCCGTCCGGTCAAGAGCGCCCGCGTCGTGGGCGACGTGATCGGCAAGTTCCACCCGCACGGCGACCAGGCGGCCTACGACGCCATGGTGCGCATGGCGCAGGACTTCTCGCAGCGCTACCCGCTCGTCGACGGCCAGGGCAACTTCGGCTCGCGCGACGGCGACAACGCGGCGGCGATGCGCTACACCGAGGCCCGCCTCGCGCCGATCTCGCGCCTGCTGCTCGACGAGATCGACGAGGGCACGGTGGACTTCGTCCCCAACTACGACGGCGCCGAGCGCGAGCCGCGCCAGCTGCCGGCGCGCCTGCCCTTCGTGCTGCTGAACGGCGCGAGCGGCATCGCCGTGGGCCTCGCGACCGAGCTGCCTTCGCACAACCTGCGCGAGATCGCCGCCGCCGCCGTCGCGCTGATCCGCAACGATCAGCTCGGCGACGACGAACTGCTCGGCCTCGTGCCCGGCCCGGACTACCCGGGCGGCGGCCAGATCATCAGCTCGGCCGAGGACATCCGCGCCGCCTACGCCACCGGCCGCGGCAGCCTGAAGGTGCGCGCGCGCTGGAAGATCGAGGACCTGGCGCGCGGCCAGTGGCAGCTCGTCATCACCGAGCTGCCCCCCGGCACCAGCGTGGCCAAGGTGCTGGAAGAGATCGAGGAGCTGACCAACCCGAAGGTCAAGGCCGGCAAGAAGGCGCTGACGGCGGAGCAGGTGCAGCTGAAGGCGACGCTGCTGTCGGTGCTGGATGCGGTGCGCGACGAATCGAGCAAGGACGCGCCGGTGCGCATCGTCGCCGAGCCCAAGACCAGCCGCATCGAGCAGCAGGACCTGGTCAACACGCTGCTCGCGCACACCAGCCTGGAGAGCTCGGCGCCGATCAACCTGACGATGATCGGCGCCGACGGCCGGCCGACGCAGAAGACGCTGCGCCTGATGCTGCAGGAGTGGATCGCCTTCCGCGCCCAGACGGTGCAGCGGCGCACGCGCTTCCGCCTCGACAAGGTGCTGGAGCGCATCCACGTGCTGGAAGGCCGGCAGCTGGTGCTGCTGAACATCGACGAGGTGATCCGCATCATCCGCCAGTCGGACGAGCCGAAGGCGGCGCTGATCGAGCGCTTCAAGCTCAGCGAACGGCAGGCCGACGACATCCTCGAGCTGCGGCTGCGCCAGCTGGCGCGGCTGGAGGCCATCAAGATCGAGCAGGAGTTGAAGGACCTGCGCGCCGACCGCGAGAAGCTGGAAGAAATCCTGAACAGCCCGGCTGCGCTGCGCCGCACGATGATCAAGGAGATCGAGGCCGACGCGAAGCAGTATGGCGACGACCGCCGCACGCTGATCCAGGCGGAAAAGCGCACCGTGATCGAGGTCAAGGTGCCGGACGAGCCGGTGACGGTGGTGGTGAGCCTGAAGGGCTGGGCGCGGGCGCTGAAGGGGCACGAGGTGGATCCGGCCGCGCTGGCCTTCAAGGCGGGCGACGGGCTGTACGGCACCTTCCCCTGCCGCAGCGTCGACACGCTGCTGGTGTTCGGCAGCAACGGGCGCGTCTACTCGATCCCGGTGAGCCAGTTGCCGGGCGGGCGCGGCGACGGGCAGCCGATCACGACCCTCGTCGACCTCGAGAGCGGCACCCAGCCGCTGCACTATTTCGCGGCGGGGGGGGCGACGCGCCTGCTGCTGTCGAACACCGGCGGCTTCGGCCTGCTGGCCCAGGTGTCGGACATGGTGAGCCGGCAGCGCGGCGGCAAGAGCTTCCTGACGCTGGACGAGGGCGACAAGCTGCTGCCGCCGGCCGCCGTGGCGGCCGGCCACACCCAGGTGGCCTGCCTGAGCCTCTCGGGGCGGCTGCTGGTGTTCCCGCTCGACGAGCTGAAGCTGCAGTCGAACGGCGGGCGCGGTCTGACGCTGATGGAGGTCGATGCGAAGGATCCGCTGGTCTCCACCGCGACCTGCGCCGCGGCGCTGAAGGTGCTGGGCACCGGCCGCGGCGGCAAGGCGAAGGAGGACGACCTGAAGGGGGCGGCGCTGGCGGTGTACGGCGGCAAGCGGGCGCGCAAGGGCAAGGTGCTGGACGCGGGGATGAAGGCGCAGCGGGTGCTGGCGGGCTGAGCCGCGCGCGGGTCCCTCTCAGTGCTTGCGGGCCTGCAGCGAATGGCGCCCGTCGGGTTGCGCCGAGCGTTTGCGCGGCGCGCTGCGCACCGGGCGGGCATCGCGTGCCGGCTGGGGCGGGGCCTCGGGCTGCACCTCGTGCGGCGCGGAGGGAGGCTCCACCTGGCCGATCGGCGGGGCGCTGGGCATCGGCAGCGCGGCCAGCCAGAAGCTCCAGACGGAACGGCTGGCGCTGAGCAGGTGTTCCCAGTTGCGCGCCTGCCAGGCCGCCAGGTGCTCGACGCCCCAGGGGCCGCGCCACAGCGGCGGCGGCTCGGTCTGCGTTGGATTGTCGGAACGCGGTTCCCACCACGAATTCCAGTGCCACAGCATGTCGTGTCCCCGGGAGTTCAGGTACACGACAGCTTAGCGCGGTAGAGGGGGGAGCGCCACCTCCGATTTGCGATCCGGCGCCCCATGGAATTCGTAGCCCGGATGCCAATCCGGGATCGTCGATCTGGAATCAACGTCCCCGCAGCGCCGACACGACCAGCACGGCCAGCACCGCGAACAGCCCCAGGCTCCAGAACTCGAACGGCACGCCGAGGATGGAGACTGCCGCTTCGGCACAGCTCCCGGTCACCGAGAACACCGACGGCAGCAGCTTGTCGATGCCGATGCCGCTGATGATCTTGTCGGCGAAGGTGAGCGCGCAGGAGGTCGACTTCGCGGCCACGAGGTTCTGGTACAGCGCGGCGGCGATGCCGCAGGCGCTCAGCAGCACGGCGATGCCGCCCAGCGCCACCCGCGCACCGCCGCGCAACCAGGCCGCCACCACGCAGGCGACCGCCACCAGCGCGAACAGCAGCCGCTGCAGGATGCACCACGGGCAGGGGCGCATGTCGAAGCCGTACTGCGCCACCAGCGCCGCGCCGATCGCCAGCACGCACAGCACCGCGACCGCGTACAGGCGCTGCGTCGCGCCGAACTTCTGCAGGGCGGCCATCCTCAGGCCACCTGCGCGATGAGCTCGATCTCGACGCACGCGCCCATCGGCACCTGCGCCACGCCGAAGGCGCTGCGGGCGTGCTTGCCCTTCTCGCCGAACACCTCGGCCAGCAGCTCCGAACACCCGTTTGTCACCAGGTGCTGCTCGGTGAAGTCGGGCGTGCTGTTCACCAGGCTCATGACCTTGACGATGCGCTCCACCCGGTTGAGGTCGCCGCCCACCGCCGCCTGCAGCGTGCCCAGCAGGTCGACCGCGATCGCGCGCGCGGCCTGCTGGCCGGTCGCGGTGTCGATGTTGCGGCCCAGTTGCCCGACCCAGGGCTTGCCATCGCGCCGGGCGATGTGGCCGGACAGGAACACCAGGTTGCCGGTGCGCACGAAGGGCACGTAGGCGGCGGCAGGAGTGGACACCGGCGGCAGCTCGATGCCGAGGGCTTTCAGGCGGTCTTGGACGGACATGGCAGGACAGGGGCAGATGAGGGAGCGGGGATCCTACACCTGGGCTCCGGCTGAACGCGGTACGGGGTTGTCGGCGGCGCGAACGCCTGTTTACACCATGGAATTGAAATTCCACAGATGATTCGCGCAGAACACCCATTCAGATGACGCTCAAGGAGGCAGACCCGATGGACACGACGACGATCTGGAAGAGGGCCCTGGACGCGGGCGCACTGGCCCTGGTGGCTGCAGCCGGCGCGTCGCCCGGTGCTGCCCAGGCCGCGACGACCTCGCTCGTCGGCCAGGCGAGCGGCCGCTGCCTGGACGTCGCCGGCGCCAGCACGACGCCCGGGGCGGCGGTCCAGATCTACGACTGCCATGGCCGCGCCAACCAGCAGTGGGAGTTCACCGCGTCGGGCGAGCTGCGCACCTTCGGCGGCACGCGCTGCCTGGACGCCAAGGGGCAGGGCACGGCGAACGGCACGCGCGTCACCTCGTACACCTGCAACGGCCAGGCGAACCAGCAGTGGCGGCAGAACGCCAACGGCACCATCACGGGCTCGCAGTCGGGGCTGTGCCTGGACGTCAAGGACGCCAGCACCGCGCAGAAGGCGGTGGTGCAGCTGTGGGCCTGCCACGGCAACGGCAACCAGGTGTGGACGCGCGGCGACGGCGGCAACACCGACACCCAGCCGCCCTCGGTGCCGGGCAACCTGCGCACCGCCAACCTGCAGTGCCGCTCGGTGACGCTGTCCTGGTCGGCCTCGACCGACAACGTCGGCGTCGTCTTCTACGACATCTACCACGACGGCCAGGCCATGGCGTCGGTCGGCGGCAGCACGCTCAGCACCACGCTCACGCTGAGCCCCGGTGCCCAGTGGGGCCTGTACGTGAATGCGCGCGACGCGGCCGGCAACGTCTCGCAGGCGAGCGCGACGCTGCCGATCTCGGTGCCGCAGTGCAGTGCCGACACCGAGCCGCCGACCGCCCCCACGGGGCTGACCGGTTCGGTGGCGGGGACCGCCGCCACGCTCGGGTGGAAGGCCTCCAGCGACAACGTCGGCGTGAGCGCCTACGACATCTACCGCGACGATGCCAAGGTCGGCTCGACCGCCAACCTCGCCTACACCGACAGCGGCCTCGCGGCCAACACCACCTACCGCTATGCGGTGGCGGCGCGCGATGCGCAGGGCAACGTGTCCTCGCGCAGCGCCAGCGTCAGCGTGACGACCGGCGGCGCGTGCAGCAACCCGGTGTGCTCGGTGGGGCAGGTGGCGACCGACACCGACATCCCCTGGGGCCTGGTCGCGCTGCCCGACGGCAACATCCTCTACAGCCGCCGCGACGCGCAGGACATCGTGCGCCTGAACCCCGCCACCGGGGCCAAGACCACGGTCGGCAAGATCCCGAACGTGTCGGGCACCGACGGCGAGGGCGGGCTGATGGGCCTGGCCGCGACGCCGGCCTTCCCGGCCAGCGACCCGTGGCTGTACGTGATGCACACGACGGCCACCGACAACCGCGTCATCCGGCTCAAGTACGCCAACGGCACGCTCGACACCTCGACGATCCAGGTGCTGCTGAGCGGCATCCTGCGCAACAAGTACCACAACGGCGGGCGGCTGCGCTTCGGCCCGGACGGCAAGCTCTATGTCGCCACGGGCGATGCGCAGAACGGCGCCAACGCGCAGAACACCAGCGGGCTGAACGGCAAGATCCTGCGCCTGAACCCGGACGGCACGCGGCCGGCCGACAACCCCTTCGGCAACTACGTCTGGAGCTACGGCCACCGCAACCCGCAGGGCCTGGCCTTCGACTCGAAGGGCCGGCTGTGGCAGCAGGAGTTCGGCGACGGCACGATGGACGAGACCAACCTGATCCAGAAGGGCGGCAACTACGGCTGGCCCGACTGCGAAGGCACCTCGTCGCGCAGCGGCGGGGGCTGCGCCACCTCGGGCTTCATCGCGCCCAAGCACACCTACCCCACCTCCGAGGGCTCGTGCAGCGGCATCGCGATCGTGCGCGACGTGCTGTACGTGGCCTGCCAGCGCGGGACCCGTGTCTACCGCGAGGTGATCAGCGGCGACAGCCTGACCAACGTGCAGGAGCTGTTCCGCGGCACCTACGGCCGCATCCGCACCGTCGAGCCCTCGATCGACGGCAACCTGTGGATGAGCACCACCAACAGCGGCGACAAGGACAGCACCGCCAACAACAGCGACGAGAAGATCTTCAAGGTGATCCTGGGCAACTGAGCGGCGTCACGCATCGGCGCGCGGTGACAGGGCGATGACGACGCCGCGACGGCTTCGCATCGCCGTGCGCGTCTTCGCGCCGGCGGGCGCCTGCGTGGCGTGGGCGCCGCATCATCGATGCTTCCCCGACTCTCCAGTTTCCCTTTCCCGATGCCGACGACTTCCCTGTCCCCCAACCGTTCCGCTTCCACGCAAGCAACAACCTCCCTGAAACGGAACCTTCCCGAGGACACCCCCGGCAGTGCCGTCCCCGCCAAGCGCCAGCAGGTGTCGCGCGGATCCTCCCAACTCGATGATGTCGGCCAGGGCCGGCGCACCGCCGGTGCCGGCGCCCAGGCGGCGGCGTCCGCGCCGCGCCGGAAGCTGCAGGCCATCGCCCGCCAGGTGGGCGCCGACGCCATCGCCTACAAGAAGGTGCAGGAGCGCCTGAACGAATCGCTGCGCCAGCTCAACCCGGAGCATGGCTTCAAGGACCAGCTGCATTTCTCCGACGCCTCGCTGTCGGAGATCGAGAGCGTGCTGCGCCACATCGCCGTCAGTCCGAAGCTGTTCGACCAGTCGCGCAGCAAGTCGGCGACGACGGCCCTGTTCACGAAGACCTTCCTGATGCCGCTGCTCGACGGCGGCCAGCTGCGCTTCCACGAGTTCCGCGCCGGCGGCGGTGCCCAGGGCGACGAGGAAGATCCGCACAAGCACCGCTGGAACCTGAAGACCGAGCATGTCAAGGGCGCCTACATCCAGCAGGTGCACGAAGAGACCTCGCCCGAGACCGAGGACGCGAAGCACTTCCAGAAGTACCGGCTGGACGCGACCCCGAAGGACAAGACCGAACGCAGCTTCACCCAGCTGGGCGAGGTGCACCTGCACCAGGTCGCGACCAAGCTCTACGCCGAAGGCCAGGGGCCGCACGACTTCCCGCTCGCCGAGACCCACAGCGTCGGCGACCTCGGCAGGCACGCGGGCACCACGCTGACGCTCGCGCGCACCGCGAAGGCGGTGTTCGACGACTCGGTGGCCTACGACCGCCGGCCGGAGATCCGAACGACCGCGCCGCTCGGCCGCGCGCCCGACGAGCAGGCCTTCCTCTCGGCCCTGCACCGCAGCATCGCGATGGTCCAGCTGGTGCAGGTGCGCCGCGACCTGCAGGCGCACCTCGAGCGCCAGGACCCGGCCAGCCTCACCGCCGGCGAGCGCAGGCACCTGGAGGATTCGAAGTCGGCCAACTACTTCGAGACCTCGCTGCTGCCCGCGCTGGCGACGCTGGACCTGGCCCACCAGGCCGGCGTGCCGAGCGAGGAGTTTTCGGCCGGCACCGTGGCGCATCTGCAGGCCTCGCTCGACAAGGTCAAGCAGACCTCGCTGCGCCAGATCGTCGCCGAGAACGACGCGCACATCCAGGCCGGTCAATTCTCCGCCGAGCTCGCCAACCTCGACCAGCTGAAGGCGCTGATCAAGGCGACCGAGTGATCTCCGCGCCGGCCGGCATGGCGGCGCGCAGGCGCTCGGCGGCGTGGTCGGCGAACAGGCGCACCCGCGGCGCCTGCTGCCGGCCGGTCGGCATCACCAGGTGCAGCGCCTCGCCGGGCATGCGGTACTGCGGCAGCACCGGCACCAGCCGGCCGGCGGCGATGTCCAGGCCGACGTCCCAGATCGACTTCCAGACGATGCCGGCGCCCGACAGCGCGAGGGCCTGCGCCGCCTCGCCGTCGTTGACGACGAAGCTGCCGCGGACCTTGACGGCCCGCGGCACGCCGTCGACCTCGACGGTCCACCGCGATTCCACGCTGTTGCCGCAGACGATGCAGGCGTGGCGCCCCGTGTCCAGGTCCTCCAGGGCCTGCGGCATGCCGTGCCGCGCCAGGTAGGCGGGGGCGGCGCACATCACGCGGTGGTTGGGCGCCACTGCGCGCGCCACGAGGCTCGAATCCGGGAGCACGCCGAAGCGGAAGGCGAGGTCGATGCCGGCCTCGACCAGGTCGACGCTCTCGTCGGCGAGCATCAGCCGCACCGACAGCGCCGGGTGCCGGGCGCTGAAGTCGGCGACCAGCGACGCGAGGTACAGGCGGCCGAAGCTGCGCGGGGCGGTGATGCCCAGCACGCCGCCGACGGTGTCGCGGCTGCCGGCCATCAGCGCCTCGGTGTCCTGCACCTCGCCGAGGATGCGCACGCTGCGGTCGTAGAAGGTGCGGCCTTCCGGCGTCAGCGACTGGCTGCGCGTCGTGCGCTGCATCAGCCGCACGCCCATGCGCTTCTCCATCGCCTGCAGGCGCTTGCTCACCACGGCGAGCGACAGGTTCATGTCCTTGGCGGCGGCCGACAGGCTGCCGAGGCTCACGACCTTCTCGAAGATCCTCAGGTCCTGCACGCTCTCGATCATGGGATTCTCAACGTTTCGCGAACAGTGATTCAGCGGCGGACGAGTTTATCGACGCGGTGGAAAGGGCCACAGTGCAGGCCTCTTCCAACCCTGCGGCCGACCGGCCCTTGCGACGATGCTCACGATGCACCCCCCGATGATTTCCAGGCACCTCCTGCCCTCCCTGCTCGGCGCCGGCCTGCTGGCGGTGGCGGCCGCGCTGGCCGCGCCGGCCTTCGCGCAGGCGCAGGCCGCCACGTCCCAGCTGGCCGAGCCCCAGGCCGGCTACCACCGGCTGAAGGTCGGCGAGGTCGAGGTGATCGCGCTCTCCGACGGCACGCTGCCGCTCGGGACCGCGGTGCTGCAGGCGCCGGCGGCGCGCGTCGAACGGCTGCTGGCGCGGTCGTACGCCGCGTCGCCGGTGCAGGCCTCGGTGAATGCCTTCCTGGTCAAGCTGGCGGGGCACCTGATCCTCGTCGATGCCGGCACCGGCGAGCTCTACGGCCCGACGCTCGACAAGCTGCCCGGCACGCTGCGCCGGCTGGGCTATGCGCCGGAGCAGGTCACCGACATCCTGGTCACGCACGTGCACACCGACCACACCGGCGGCCTGATGAACGGCACGACGCGCGTCTACCCGAATGCGGTCGTCCACGTCGACCGGCGCGAGGTCGCGTACTGGCTGGACCCGGCGAACCCCGCGCGCGCGGAGGCGAACAAGCAGCGGCTGTTCGTCGAGGCGAAGGCGAAGTTCGCGCCCTATGTGGCGGCCGGGCAGGTGAAGGCCTTCGACGGCGCGACCGAGCTGTTCCCCGGGCTGCGCTCGCAGCCGGCCTACGGCCACACGCCGGGGCACAGCTTCTACGTGCTGGAGAGCCAGGGGCAGAAGCTCGTCTTCTGGGGCGACCTGCTGCACGTGGCCGAGGTGCAGATGCCCGAGCCGTCGGTGACCATCGATTTCGACTCCGACCCGCGGGCCGCGGCGGCGACGCGCCAGGCGGCGTTCGCGGAGGCGGCGAAGCAGGGCTACCTGGCGGCGGCGGCGCACATCTCGTTCCCCGGCATCGGCCGGCTGAAGCGCGACGGCGCCGGCTACCGCTGGTTCCCGCTGGTCTACGTGAACGACGCCCTCCCCGGTAGCCCGGATGCAGCGCAGCGGAATCCGGGAGCGGCGCCCGAGAAGCAGTGAGGGGTGGTTCCCGGCGTGTCATCCGAACGACGAGGGCACGGGCCGGTCGTCCTACACTCCCGCGATGGGTGGATCCACCGGGCTGTACCTCACGGGCGCAGCCATGGCATGGCTGCTGGGCGTCGGCTGGCAGCTGCGGCAGGCGGCGGTGTGGCCGCCCGCAGTCGGCGCCGCCCTGTTGCTCACGGCGCTCGCGGTGACGGTGGCCGGGGCGGTGGTTGTGGCGGTGCCGAAAGGCCCATGGTCGCGGCGTGCCGGCGTGGGGCTGGCCTGGGCCGCCCTGGCGCTGTCGGGCTACGCCGCCGCCGACTGGCGGGCCGCTTCGCGGCTGGGCGAGGCCCTGGCCCCCGAGCTCGAAGGCCAGGACCTCGAGCTCACCGGCGTGGTTGCCTCGCTGCCGGACCGCAGTGCCGCCGGCCTGCGCTTCGTCTTCGAGGTCGACGAGGCGCGCTGGCGCGGCGAGCGGGTCGTCGTGCCGCGGCGGGTGTCGCTCGGCTGGTACGCCGGCTGGCAGGATGACGATGCGCCGGATCCGGCACGCGCCGGGCTTCGGGCGGGCCAGGCCTGGCGGCTCATGGCGCGCCTGCGCCCACCGCACGGCTCGCTGAACCCGGACGGCTTCGACTTCGAGCTGCTGCTGTTCGAGCAGGGTGTGCGCGCAACCGGCACGGTGCGCGACGGGCACGCCGTGCTGCTCGATCCGCAGGCCGGCCATCCCGTCGAGCGGCTGCGCCAGCAGGTTCGCGACCGGCTGGACGCGCAGGTGCCCGACGCGCGCGCGGCCGGCGTGCTGGCCGCCCTGGCGATCGGCGACCAGTCGGCCATCGACCGCGCCGATTGGCAGCTCTTCCGCACCACGGGCATCGCCCACCTGGTCAGCATCAGCGGCCTGCACGTGACGATGTTCGCGTGGCTGGCGGGCAGCCTGGCCGGCGCGCTGTGGCGGCGCTCGTCGCGCGCCATGCTGTGGCTGCCGGCCCCCGTCGGCGCGCGCTGGCTCGGCCTGCTCGCCGCGGCCGCCTATGCGCTCTTCTCGGGCTGGGGCGTGCCGGCGCAGCGTACCGTCGGGATGCTCGCGGTCGTCACGGGGATGCAGGCCGGCGCCAAGCGCTGGCCGGGGTCGCTGGTGCTGCTGGCCGCCGCCGTGGTGGTCAGCGCCGGTGATCCCTGGGCCCTGCTGCAACCGGGGTTCTGGCTGTCGTTCATGGCGGTCGGGCTGCTGATGGCGTCGGAACCGGTGCACGGCCGCGCGGCGCGCGAGCCGCCCGCCGGCCGCTGGGCCGTGCTGCGTCGGCATGCGGCCGCCGGCCTGCGCACGCAATGGATCGCGACCCTCGGCCTCGCGCCGCTGACGCTGATCTTCTTCCAGCAGGTCTCGCTGGTCGGCTTCGTGGCCAACCTGGTGGCGATCCCGCTCGTCACGCTGGTCATCACGCCGCTGGCGCTGGTGGGGGCGGCCTGGCCGGCGCTGTGGACGGCCGGCGCCTGGGTCGTGCAGCAGCTCGTCGCCGGGCTCGCGCTGCTGGCCCAGGTGCCGATGGCGGTGTGGAGCGTGGGCGTCGCACCGGCCTGGGCCCAGGCGGCCGGGCTGCTGGCGGCCGCGCTGTGGATCCTGCCGCTGCCGGGGCGCCTGCGGCTGCTCGCGCTGCCGCTGGTGCTGCCGCTGCTGATGCCGCCGCGCGCACTGCCTGGCGTCGGCGCGTTCGAGCTGCTGGCGCTCGACGTGGGGCAGGGCACGGCGGCGCTGCTGCGCACCCACTCGCACCTGCTGGTCTACGACGCCGGGCCGGCGTATTCGCGCGACAGCGATGCCGGCCAGCGCGTGCTGCTGCCGCTGCTGCGATCGCGCGGCGAGGACCGCATCGACCGCCTGGTGCTCAGCCACCGCGACACCGATCACACCGGCGGCGCGGCCTCGCTGCTCGCAGGCTGGCCGGTGGGCGATCTCTCCAGCTCGCTGGAGGACGGGCACCCGTTGCGCGATGCCGGCGTGCCGGCCGCGCGCTGCGCGTCGGGCCAGTCCTGGACCTGGGACGGCGTGCGCTTCGAGGTGCTCCATCCCTACGCCGACGACTACGCCCGCCCCCACAAGCCGAACGCCATTTCCTGCGTGCTGCGCGTCGTCGCCGCCAACGGCCGCAGCGCGCTGCTGGCCGGCGACATCGAGCGGCCGCAGGAGGGCACGCTCGTCGAGCGCGTCGGCGCCGGCCTGCGCAGCGACCTGTTGCTGGTCGCGCACCACGGCAGCCGCACCTCGTCCAGAGCGGATTTCCTCGATGCGGTGCAACCCGAGGTCGCGGTGATCCAGGCCGGCTACCGCAACCGCTTCGGCCACCCGGTGCCCGAGGTGCTGGCGCGGCTGCACGAGCGCGACATCGTGGTGGCCACCACCCCGGCCTGCGGCGCCTGGCGCTGGGTGAGCGACCGGCCCGCCGCGACGGGTACTTGCGAGCGTGACCGCGTCATGCGCTACTGGCACCATCGCGTCTGAATGACAGCAGGCAAGTGGCCTGATTTTTGCTACCCTGGCGGGACGAGGAGACCGAACCGATGCGAGCGAGTTTCGACGAGATGCAGGCCGACGGCACCACGGTGCGCGAGCACTACCGGGTGTACGACCGCTGGCTGGCGCAACAGCCGGGCGACGTGATGCGTTCTCGCCGCGAAGAGGCCGAGATGATCTTCCGCCGCGTCGGCATCACCTTCGCGGTGTACGGCGCGAAGGACGAGGACGGTTCCGGTACCGAGCGCCTGATCCCCTTCGACCTGATCCCGCGCGTGATCCCCGCCTCGGAGTGGACCGAGATGGAGGCCGGCCTGCGCCAGCGCGTGACGGCGCTGAACCGCTTCATCCACGACGTCTACCACGGCCAGGAGATCATCAAGGCCGGCATCGTGCCGGGCGACCAGATCTTCAAGAACGCCCAGTTCCGCCCCGAGATGATGGGCGTCGACGTGCCGGGCGGCGTCTACTCGCACATCAGCGGCATCGACATCGTGCGTGCCGCCAACCCCGACGGCAGCGGCAGCTACTACGTGCTCGAGGACAACCTGCGCGTGCCGAGCGGCGTGAGCTACATGCTCGAGAACCGCAAGATGATGATGCGGCTCTTCCCCGACCTGTTCAGCCAGCACCGCGTCGCCCCGGTCGCCCACTACCCCGACCTGCTGCTCGACACCCTGCGCGCCGTCGCCCCGGCCGCGGTCAACGACCCGACCGTGGTGGTGCTGACCCCCGGCATGTACAACAGCGCCTACTTCGAGCACGCCTTCCTCGCCCAGCAGATGGGCGTCGAGCTGGTCGAGGGGCAGGACCTGTTCGTCAGGGACAACTTCGTCTACATGCGCACGACCCAGGGCCCGAAGCGGGTGGACGTGATCTACCGCCGCGTCGACGACGACTTCCTGGACCCGCTCGCCTTCCGTCCCGATTCCACGCTGGGCTGCGCCGGCCTGCTGAGCGTCTACCGCGCCGGCAACGTCACGCTGTCGAACGCCATCGGCACCGGGGTCGCCGACGACAAGTCGATCTACCCCTACGTGCCGAAGATGATCGAGTTCTACCTCGGCGAGAAACCCATCCTCAACAACGTGCCGACCTGGCAGTGCCGCGATGCCGAGGACCTGAAGTACGTGCTCTCGCACCTGGGCGAGCTGGTGGTCAAGGAGGTGCACGGCGCCGGCGGCTACGGCATGCTGGTCGGCCCGGCGGCGACGGCGCAGGAGATCGCCGACTTCCGCAAGGCGCTCGAGGCCAACCCGGCCGGCTACATCGCCCAGCCCACGCTCAGCCTCTCGACCTGCCCGACCTTCGTCGAGAGCGGCATCGCGCCGCGCCACATCGACCTGCGGCCCTTCGTGCTGAGCGGCAAGACGGTGCAGATGGTGCCGGGCGGGCTGACCCGCGTCGCGCTGAAGGAAGGGTCGCTGGTGGTGAACTCGTCGCAGGGCGGCGGTACGAAGGACACCTGGGTGCTGGAGGCGTGATGTCGTAGCCCGGATGCCAATCCGGGACCGCATGGACAGACAGGACGAACCCCGGATTGGCATCCGGGCTACAGGAAGAACACCGATGCTCTCGAGAACCGCCGATCACCTCTTCTGGATGGCCCGCTACATGGAGCGCGCCGAGAACACGGCCCGCATGCTCGACGTCAACTACCAGACCTCCCTGCTGCCGCAGTCGGCCGACGCGGCGCTGAACGGCTGGAAGGGCCTGCTGAGCATCTCCGAGCTGAGCCACGACTACGCCTCGCGCTACGGCGAGGTCGACGCCCGCAAGGTGATGGACTACATGGTGAGCGACGAGCGCAACCCGTCCAGCATCTACAGCTGCCTGATGGCGGCGCGCGAGAACGCCCGCGCCGTGCGCGGCACCCTCACCACCGAGGTCTGGGAGACGCAGAACCAGACCTGGCTCGAGTTCCAGCGCCTGCTGCGCGGCAAGACCTTCCAGAAGGACCCGGGCGAGGGCTTCGAATGGGTCAAGTTCCGCTCCCACCTGTCGCGCGGCGTGACGGTGGGCACCATGCTGCAGGACGAGGCCTTCCACTTCCTGCGCATCGGCAGCTTCCTGGAGCGCGCCGACAACACCGCGCGCATGCTGGACGTCAAGTTTCACGCGGTCGAGAGCGAGTTCTTCGGCACCGGCGCGGCGAACGGCAACGGCCGCGACCAGGAGTACGACTTCTACCACTGGTCCGCAATCCTGCGCTCGGTGTCCGGCTTCGAGGTCTACCGCAAGGCCTACCGGAACGTGATCCGCCCGGAAAAGGTCGCCGAGCTGCTGATCCTGCGCGCCGACATGCCGCGCTCGCTGGCCGCCTGCATGGACGAGGTCGTCAACAACCTGCGCCAGGTGGCCAACGAGCAGTCGCAGGACACCCTGCGCCGCGCCGGCCGCCTGCAGGCCGACCTGCGCTTCGGGCGCATCGACGAGATCCTCGCGACCGGGCTGCACGCCTTCCTGACGCAGTTCCTCGAGCGCGTGGGCACGCTCGGCGTGGGCATCAGCCGCGACTTCCTCGTCCCGGTGGCGGCGTGACGTGATACTCGGCATCCGCCACGTCACCCACTACGACTACAGTGCGCCCCTGCAGTACGCCTTGCAGTCGCTGTGCCTCTCGCCCCAGCCGAGCGCGCACCAGACGGTGCTCGACTGGAAACTCAGCGCGCCCGGCCCGCTCTTCCCGCTGCGCGACGGCTACGGCAACCTCGCCCACACCTGGACCCTGCACCGCCGCGCCTACCGCGGCACCGTGAGCGCCGCCGGCACCGTGCGCACCCATGCCTCGCCCGTGCTGGTGGATGCGGCGATCGCGCCCCAGGTCTACCTGCGCGAGACGGCGCTGACGCCGTGGTCGCCGCAGCTCGCGGCCCTGGGCCGCGCCCACCTGGCCGAAGGCGTCGACGCGGCGCGCGCCCTGCGCCTGGCGCTGGACGTGGCCGAGCGCGTCGCCTACAAGCCGGGCCTCACCACCACCCGCACCAGCGCCGTCGAGGCCCTGGCGCTGGGGGCGGGCGTGTGCCAGGACCAGGCCCACGTCTTCATCGCCGCCTGCCGTGCGGCCGGCGTGCCGGCGCGCTACGTGAGCGGCTATTTCCACGCCCCCGATGCGCCGGCGCTGGCCAGCCATGCCTGGGTCGACGTCTGCCTCGACGCCGCGGCACAGCGCTGGCTCAGCGTCGACATCACGCACCGCTGCCTGATGGACGAGCGCCACGTGCGGCTCGCGGTCGGCCCCGACTACGCCGCCTGCCCGCCGATCCGCGGCGTGCGCGAAGGCGGCGGCGACGAGGCCATGAGCGTGCGCATCGACATCCACGTGCTGCCGGACCCGGCGGCTTCCTCCGAATCACCGTCCCCGACGCTCACTGCCCTGGAGCCCTGACGATGTCCATCCACGTCGCGCTGAACCACGTGACCCACTACCGGTACGACCGGCCGATCCACCTCGGCCCGCAGGTCATCCGGCTGCGTCCGGCGCCGCATTCGCGCACCCGCATCCTCAGCTACTCGATGCGCATCGAGCCGGCCACGCACTTCATCAACTGGCAGCAGGACCCGCAGTCGAACTACCTGGCGCGCGTGGTGTTCCCCGACAAGACGACCTCGCTGCGCATCGAGATCGACCTCGTCGCCGAGATGTCGGTGCTGAACCCGTTCGACTTCTTCCTGGAGCCGGCGGCCGAGCACTTCCCGTTCGAGTACGACCCGGCGCTGGCCACCGAGCTCGAGCCCTACCGCCACAAGGCGCCGCTGACGCCGGCCTTCGCGAGGTACCTCGCCGCGATCCCGCGCGAGAAGGCGCAGACCACGAACTTCCTGGTCGCGCTGAACCAAAAGCTGCAGCAGGACATCGGCTACCTGATCCGCATGGAGCCGGGGGTGCAGACGCCGGAGGAGACGCTGGTGAAGGCGAGCGGCTCCTGCCGCGACTCCGGCTGGCTGCTGGTGCAGCTGCTGCGCCACCTGGGCTTCGCGGCGCGCTTCGTCTCGGGCTACCTGATCCAGCTCAAGAGCGACGTGAAATCGCTGGACGGCCCGAGCGGCACCGAGGTCGACTTCACCGACCTGCATGCCTGGTGCGAGGTGTACCTGCCCGGCGCCGGCTGGATCGGGCTCGACCCGACCTCGGGGCTGCTCGCCGGCGAGGGCCACATCCCGCTCGCCTGTTCGCCCGAGCCTTCGTCGGCGGCGCCGATCAGCGGCGCGCTGGACGAGTGCGAGACCGAGTTCGGGCACCACATGCAGGTGACGCGCATCTGGGAGGCGCCGCGCGTCACGCTGCCCTACACCGACGCGCAATGGGAGGCGATCGAGGCGGTCGGCCACCGCGTCGACGAGGACCTGCGGCGCCACGACGTGCGCCTGACGCAGGGCGGCGAGCCGACCTTCGTCTCGGTGGACGACCGCGACGGCGCCGAGTGGAACACCGCGGCGCTCGGGCCGACCAAGCGCCTGCTCAGCGCCGGGCTGATGGACAAGCTGCGCCGCAAGTACGGCGAGGGCGGCCTGCTGCATTACGGGCAGGGCAAGTGGTACCCGGGCGAGCAGCTGCCGCGCTGGTCGCTCAACCTGTACTGGCGCAAGGACCGGGAACCGGTGTGGACGCACCCGGAACTCTTCGGCGACGAGCGCCGCGACGACGGCGCGACCGAGCGCGAGGCGCAGCGCTTCCTGCACGGCGTCGCGCAGCGTCTCGGGCTGGACGGCCGGCACGTGTTCCCGGCCTACGAGGACGCCTGGTACTACCTGTGGCGCGAGCGCCGGTTGCCGGTCAACGTCGACCCCTTCGACGCGCGCCTGGCCGACCCGCTGGAGCGCGAACGCCTGCGCAAGGTCTTCGACCAGGGGCTGGACCAGGTGGTGGGCCATGTGCTGCCGGTGGCGCGCCGGCCGGGGGCGCCGGCGTCGGGCCCGCGCTGGCAGACGGGGCCCTGGTTCCTGCGCGCCGAGCGCTGCTACCTGATCCCGGGCGATTCGGCGATGGGCTACCGCCTGCCGCTGGATTCGCAGCCCTGGGCGCGCGACACCGACCTGCCGTGGGTCCATCCGCCGGACCAGACGCAGCCGTTCGCGCCGCTGCCGCCGTACCGGCGCCTGCGGTTCGCGCAGGGAGCGCAGGAGCACGGTGTCGGACCCGAGCGGGGCGCGGCCGGCGGCTTTGCCGATCGGTCCCGCGCAGCGCTCGGCATGGGGCCCGGCCCGGCGAGCGCCCGAAGTGCTGCGCCCGAGGCCGCGGCGCGCGCGCCGGGCCCGCACGAATCCGCGGCCTGGATCACCCGCACCGCGATGAGCGCCGAGCCGCGCGGCGGGCGCCTCTACATCTTCATGCCGCCGGTGGCCGCGCTGGAGGACTACCTGGAGCTGGTCGCCGCGGTGGAGGACACGGCGGTGGAGATGAAGCTGCCGGTGATCCTCGAGGGCTACGAGCCGCCGAAGGACCCGCGCCTGGCGGTGCTGCGCGTCACGCCCGACCCGGGCGTCATCGAGGTCAACATCCACCCGGCGCACAGCTGGGGCGAGCTGGTCGACCAGACCACGCACCTCTACCAGGCGGCGCACGAGACCCGGCTGTCGACCGAGAAGTTCATGGTCGACGGCCGCCACACCGGAACGGGCGGGGGCAACCACTTCGTGCTGGGCGGGGCGACGGTGGCGGATTCGCCCTTCCTGCGCCGGCCCGACCTGCTGGCGAGCATGGTGGGCTACTGGCACAACCACCCGGCGCTGAGCTACCTGTTCTCCGGGCTCTTCATCGGGCCGACGAGCCAGGCCCCGCGCGTCGACGAGGCGCGCAACGACTCGGTGTACGAGATCGAGATCGCCTTTGCCGAGCTGCAGCGGGTGACGGCCCAGGGCAGCGGCCACTGTCCGCCCTGGCTGGTCGATCGCCTGATGCGCAACCTGCTGATCGACGTCAGCGGCAACACGCACCGGGCCGAGTTCTGCATCGACAAGCTCTATTCCCCCGACGGCCCGACCGGGCGGCTCGGGTTGCTGGAGATGCGCGCCTTCGAGATGCCGCCGCATGCGCGCATGAGCCTGGCGCAGCAGCTGCTGATGCGGGCGCTGGTGTCGCGCTTCTGGCAGCGGCCCTACCAGCCGCCGCGCCTGAAGCGCTGGGGCACCGAGCTGCACGACCGCTTCATGCTGCCGCATTTCGTGTGGCAGGACCTGTGCGACGTGATCGAGGAGTTGAACCAGTTCGGCTATGCGTTGCAGCCCGAGTGGTTCGCGCCGCACCTGAACTTCCGCTTCCCGCGGCTGGGCGACTTCAGCGCCATGGGCACCGAGGTGGAGCTGCGCCTGGCGCTGGAGCCCTGGCACGTGATGGGCGAGGAGGGCGCGGCCGGCGGCACGGTGCGCTTCGTCGACTCGTCGGTGGAGCGGCTGCAGGTGCGGGCCACGGGGCTGGTCGGCGACCGCCACGTGCTCACCTGCAACGGCCGGGTGATCCCGATGCAGCCGACCGGAAAGGTGGGCGAGTTCGTCGGCGCGGTGCGCTACCGGGCGTGGGCGCCGCCGTCGGCGCTGCACCCGACGATCGGCGTGCATGCGCCGCTGACGATCGACCTGGTGGACAGCTGGATGAGCCGCTCGCTCGGAGGCTGCCAGTACCACGTGGCGCACCCGGGCGGGCGCAACTACGACACCGCCCCGGTGAACGCCTACGAGGCCGAGGCGCGGCGCCTGGCGCGCTTCTTCCGCGTCGGCCACACGCCGGGCGTGATGGTGGTGCCGAAGGAGGAGCGCAACCCCAACTTCCCGTTCACCCTCGACCTGCGCCGAAGCTCGTAGCCCGGATGCAATCCGGGGATCCAGGGGTCACGACCCCGGGTTGAAACCCGGGCTACGGGTCGCGGTATGACAAACTCGCGACAGTTCCCTGAAGTCCCGACATGTTGCGAAACCTGCTCGACGCCTACGCCGTGCAAGAAGGCCGCTACGACGAGCTGCTCGCCGCGGCCGGCCAGCCGCGTCCCCACTGGGACGCCTTCCTGAAGGCCCTGGCCCAGCGCCAGGGCCCCGACATCGGCGACACCCTGTCGCTGATGGAGCGCGAGATCCGCGAGAACGGCATCACCTACAACGTCTATGCCGACCCGCAGGGCGCCGACCGCCCGTGGGAGGTCGACCCGCTGCCGCTGCTCATCGCCCCGGCCGAATGGGACGAGATCGAGGCCGGCATCGCCCAGCGTGCCGACTTGCTGAACCGGGTGCTCGCCGACGTCTACGGCCCGCAGCAGCTGCTGCAGGACGGCCACATCCCGCCCTCGGTCGTCTTCGGCCACAGCGGCTTCCTGCACCAGGTGCAGGGCATCCGGCCGCCCGGCGGCGTGCACCTGTTCCAGTACGCCGCCGACCTGGCGCGCTCGCCCGACGGCCGCTGGTGGGTCATCAACGACCGCACCCAGGCACCGTCCGGCGCCGGCTACGCGCTGGAGAACCGGCTCGTGGTGTCGCGCGTGTTCCCGCAGATGTTCCGCGACCTGCACGTGCAGCACCTGGCCTCGTTCTTCTCGCACCTGCGCGAATCGCTGCTGCGCCTGGCGCCCAAGGGGGACGGCCCGCCGCTCATCGGCCTGCTGACGCCCGGCCCCTACAACGAGACCTACTTCGAGCACGCGCTGCTCGCGCGCTACCTGGGCTTCGCGCTCGTCGAGGGGAGCGACCTGACGGTGCGCGACGGCTGCGTCTGGATGAAGACGGTGGACGGCCTGAAGCGGCTGCATGCCCTGCTGCGGCGCCAGGACGACGACTACTGCGACCCGCTCGAGCTGCGCTCCGATTCCGCGCTCGGCGTGGCCGGCCTCACCGACTGCGCGCGACGCGGCACGGTGCTGCTCGCCAACGCGCTCGGCTCGGGCGTGCTCGAGTCCGGTGCGCTGCTCGGCTACCTGCCGCAGCTCAGCGAACACCTGCTGGGCGAGCCGCTCAAGTTGCCCTCGGTCGCGACCTGGTGGCTGGGCGAGCCGGCCGCCTTCGAGGACGCCTGGCGGCGGCTCGACCACCTGATCATCAAGCCGCTCGACCCCGCGTCCGGCGAGGGCCCGGTGTTCGGCGCCGACCTGGGCGACGACGAGCGCGTGCTGCTGCGCGCCCGCGTCGCGGCGCGCCCGCAGCGCTACGTCGCGCAGGAATGGGTGCACGACTCGCAGGCCCCGGTGCTGGAGCGCGAGCTGCGCGGTCCGATGCGCCACGGCGAGCACCTGAGCGCCCGCACCGTCGGCCTGCGCGTGTTCGCGATCGCGACGCCGGGCGGCTGGCGCGTGATGCCTGGCGGCCTGACGCGCGTCGCCGGCCACGAGGACGAGCGCCTGATCGGCATGCAGCGCGGCGGGCGCTCGAAGGACACCTGGGTGCTGTCCGACCGGCCGGTGAACGCCTCCTTCTCGCTGCTCAGCCGCACCGTCACGCCGGCCGACCTGCGCGCAAGCCAGGGCAGCGTGCCCTCGCGCACCGCCGAGAACCTGTTCTGGTTCGGCCGCTACGGCGAGCGCTGCGACGCCTCGGCGCGGCTGCTGCGGGTCGCGGTGGCGGGCGTGCTGGGCAATGTCGATGCGCGCGCCGACGACCCGGACGACGGCCTCGCGCCGATCCTGGTGCTGGCGCAGCGCCTGGGCCTCGTCGACGCGCGCGACGACGTCGGCACCGAGCTGTTGCGCGCTGCCACGCATCCCGACGAAGGCCTGGGCGCGCGCCTGAAGCAGCTGCTGCGCGTTGCCTTCAACCTGCGCGACCGCATGTCGGCCGACAACTGGCGCACGCTGAACCAACTGATCGCCGACCCGGTGTTCAACCGCGGCGGATCGCTCGCGCTGGCGCTCGCCTGGCTGGACCGCGCGGTGACGTCGATGATGACGCTGTCCGGCTTCGTGCTCGACGGCATGACGCGCAGCACCTCGTGGCGGTTCCTCTCGATCGGGCGGCGCATCGAGCGCCTGTCCAACCTCTGCCTGACCCTGAAGACCGCCACCCGCGAGGGCCGGGCGAGCGGGCTCGACTGGCTGCTCGAGCTGGCCGATTCGACGGTCACCTACCGCTCGCGCTACCTGGTGGCGCCGGAATGGCTGCCGGTGCTGGACCTGCTGCTGTGCGACGAGACCAACCCGCGCTCGGTGGCCTTCCAGGTGAAGGGGCTGGTCGAGTACGTCGCGAAGCTGGAGCGCAGCCACGGCCGTTTCGCGGGCGACATCCTCGCGCCGGCCCAGGCCGCGCTGCTGGCGCTCGGGCCGCAGGACCTGCACCCGGAGAGCGAGGCGCTGGCCGCGGTCATCGACCAGCTGCAGCGCGCCGCCTTCGCGGTGTCGGACGAGCTGACGCTGAAGTTCTTCTCGCACGCGGCCTCGCGCAGCGTGCTCTCGCTGGTGGCCTGACGCCATGCTGCCCGTGCGTTATACCGTCGAGCACGAGACGCGCTATGCGTATGCGGCGCCGGTCTCGCAGTCCTGGCAGCTGGCGCGGCTCGCGCCGCGGGCGCTGCCGTGGCAGAAGCTGCTGTCCTGGCAATTGCAGATCGATCCGCCGCCGGACGAGCGCCATGAGGCGCCGGACAGCTTCGGCAACAGCGTCACGCACTTCGGGCTGCATGGAGCGCACCGGTTGCTGCGGGTGCGCATGCAGTGCGGCGTCGAGGTCGGCACCCGGCCGGTGTGGGCGAGCGCCGCGCAGCGCTGGGAGCAGGTACGCGACGCGGTGCGCAGCGTGCCGGCGCCGGGCGGCCTGGAGCCCGCGCGCATGAGCGAGCCGACGCCGCTGGTGCCGCTGTCCGAAGGGGCACGGCAGTATGCGCGGGCGGCGCTGGCGCCGGGCCGGGAATGGTTCGAGGCGGTGATGGCGCTGACCCAGGCGATCCACGCGGATTTCGAGTTCGAATCCGGCGCGACCACCGTCAGCACCTCGGTGGACGAGGTGCTGTACCAGCGGCGCGGCGTGTGCCAGGACTTCGCCCACCTGATGATCGCCTGCCTGCGCGGCCACGGGCTGCCGGCGCGCTATGTCTCGGGCTACCTGCTGACCGACCCGCCCGAGGGCCAGCCGCGGCTGCTGGGCGTGGACGCCTCGCATGCCTGGGTGGCGGCCTGGTCGCCGGCGCACGGCTGGGTGGAGTTCGACCCGACCAACAACCAGCTCGCCGACGAGCGCTACATCACGCTCGCATGGGGGGCGGATTTCGCGGACGTGGTGCCGCTGCGGGGGGTGATCCTGGGCGGGGGGGACCAGCAGCTGGAGGTGTCGGTGAGCGTGATGCCGGCCTGAAGACCGGTCGCCCGGTACATCTTTCTTCCAGGGGTGTGCGCACTCTTCGAGATCGTTGAGGGCGATCCGGGTACCTAAGCACCATCCAGTGTGTGCAGAGAGGGCGCCATGGTCGGCTTCGCGAAGTGTGGTCCACGATCACCGACTTGTCCTACATCGCGTGTCGACGGGGTGGTCAACGCGCCGTCGGCGGGCATGTCATCCGGCACGGTCGGCACCGACATATCTCCCAAGGTCAACTGGAAGCCTTGTCCGGAGAAACTCGAACAGCTCGCCGGGGAGTACCGTCAAGCGTTGATCGACGGGGGCATCCGCAATGTCGTGCGGAAGGCGTCGCAAAAGCAGTCGCGCGCGGGTCGCATTGAGCCCGACCCGCAGCATCCGGGGCGCTGGCGGCTCGTCAACCCGGCGGTGAGTTCCCCCCGGCGCCGACCTGCCCGCCGGGATCGTCTTCGCGCGCGCCTCGGCATCCCCCGCAAAAGCGGCAGCAAGCCGTACCGGGCGATCGAGCCGACGCCGACCTCCCGGTCCATCGGTCCCAAATTCGGTCTGGGTCTCTCGACGACGGCTGGAACAACCGCCGGCGCGCGCATGGAAGGGGGCATCGCTGCGAATACCGGTCACGGGACAGTCGATGTTGTGGGTGGAGGGGTGGCCGCGAGCGGTGTGACCTGTGGTCTCGCAGGCGCCGACCTCTACGACTCTGCCGATGACCTCAAAAAATTCCTGTCCACCGACAGAGGCTGCGAACTCGTCGTCTGCACCACTTTCTGGGCGTTGATGGCATGGCTGGCGAATCCGCTCGATGCGAGTGACGAGGTCAAGGCGCTGGCGGCTCGCTGTGATGTGGCGCTGCAGGGCTGGAGCGGCTGGCAGAAGGCGAGCCGGAAGCGTCGGCGCGAGCTGAAGAACGCAGTGATGCGCGATGCCTTCGGCGCCGGGGCGGCGGCCGTGTCGACGGCACGCGGAGCCACGCAACTGGCAGGTGCGGCCGGGGCTCCTGTTGCCGCTTCGCTGGCTCCGGTGGGCGCGATCGGCAGCGTGGCGGCCCTGCCCTTTATCGGGTTCGAGGCGCGAGGTGTGAAGGCGGCATGGGACCGATTGAAGGCGCAACGTCGCCAGCTCAAGGCGAGCTTGCAGGCTCAGAAAACGGCCTTGTGCGAACTCGAGGCTCGCCTGGATTCGCCGATGCCTCCCGGCGCCCCGCCTGAATACCTTCACCAACGGCAGATGCTGCGAGGGGTGCTGCGCGCCTGGGGGGAGCAACTGCGGCGGGAATTGTCGGCCAACAAGGCGGCATTGCGGACGCAGCGGGCGCGCGGTGTCAAATGCGCCGTCAATGCGTCGCTGGTCGTGCCGCTCAGCCTCGGCGGCCTCGCGTTCGCGCCGCTGTTCCTTCTCGCGGTCCTCGTTGGTGCGCCGCCCGCCCTGGCCTACCTCGGCTTCCTCGGCGCCAGGCTGGGCCTTCATGGCGGGCAGAAGCGGCGGCGCCACCGTGATGCGGAGGCGGCTGACGCATTCTTCGCGACGAACGCGAGGGCAGACTTGCCGACGAGGGTCACGCGCGAATCGCTGCCCTCGCTGAGCACGCAGCACGGCGATTTCACCGGCGGCCCTGACTTGTACGCCGACGAGCGCAAGGCGGAGATCGATTTCTGCACCAACCCGATGGCGGGACTCGGGCTCTTTGCCTTCCTCTGCGACGAGTGGGCGCGCAACCACGCGCTCGTACCCGAAGTGCAAGAAGGTCTGGCGAGCATCCTGGCCGCAGCGGGATGGACGCCGTTGAAGTTCGAGCTGGCTCGCCAGTCGGTGTTCGCGGAGGCGGAGCGCCACAAGTCCGCTTGCGGCGGCGTTGATGACGACGACGTGGCCTGGTACCGGCTGACCCGCTGGCAGGCCGCCCTGGCTCCTTGCATGAACCTTGCGCGGGACGATCAGCGCCTGTCGGACGGCTTGTTCGTGCAGTGGTTCTTCGCAGCGCGACTGGCCGTGCGGGCCGAGCAGGGGAATGCCGCCGCGCAGCAGCAGAAGCTGGACGAGCACTTCAACGGCAATCCGCTCGGCCTGCGCGAACTGAACGAGCTGTCAGAAGGTCGTTCCTTGGTCGACGACGACGGATCGCTGACCGAGGAGGAGATGCATCGCATGGCCGACGTGCTCTTCACGGGCATGCCGCAGCCGCTCTTCCTCGAGCGCGCACGCCATTTCCTGTCGATGGCAGCCGCCGCCCGCCGGCAGCGCGGCTTCGATTGGGCAGTCGATGCGCCGGCCGCCCGGGGCCTCGAACGCTTCTGCGATTTCCTGGAGACCCGGCGAACCCCGGAGGCCACCCTGCTCCGGCGGGTGGCGCCGAAAGACGCTGCGGACGACGATGCGCTGGACGTCCGCCTGCGGGCGCTCGGCCCGGCCCGGCTGGCCCGCCTCCTGGATTTGCTCGCGCGTGAGACCGGCGACCTGAGCGTCTGCCGAGGGCTGGAGACGATGGAACCTTCGCTCATCGATGCGGTGCGGCGCCGGGCCAGCGCGCTGTGGGCCTCGGAGTACGGCGTACACGCCGACGCGGATATGGGCTGGTGGAACAACGGTGACGTGCTGTCCCGCCTGTGGGCCGACCGCTACCGTGGCGTGTGGGTGCCGCACGAAGGCGGCCACCTGCTGCAGATATCGCCCCGACGCTGGGCCTGGGTGCCGCCGTCGGAGATCGCGCGCTGTGCCGGCGTGCCGGGCGCCGTCCCGCAGGTGGTCGAGGTGCCGGACCCGCCGGGCGCTGCGGGCTCCTACCGGGAACTCTCGCGCACTCGCAACGGGGCTCCGGGGAACGGCATCCTGGCGGCGTTGCACATGCTGACGGTGCGCCGGGTTGGCCACAACGCACCGCTGCCCGGGCCCGGGCTGTCGGGCGGAGAGGAGGTCGACGTGGCAGACACCGTGAAGCGGCTGAATCGTCAGCACCCTGGCTGGACCTGGCGGCAGCATGGGATGCCCCTTGCCCACGAGCAGCTGAGGGGCTGTTCTGAGGCTGTCCTGGTTCTGCCGGAGCCAGGTGCTCGGTACGGCGGCCCCGAGCGTGCCGTTCTGATGTCGCGCATCGTTCGCGGGAACAAGGTCTGGTACACGGTTGACGATCCGGCGGATGCGGATGGCCCAAAGGTGTTTCGCAAGCTTCCACTCGAGAAGGACGGCCAGGGCCTGGCCGGCGCCGCGCGAGCTTATGCCCAGAGCGATGCGGGCGGCCAGCCCAGGCATTGGGACGCCTACACGCTGGAGCCGGCAGAGCCGCCCGCACGCCCCCTACAATCCGGGTCCGCTCCCCAGCTGTCCTCCGATGTTCAAAAACGCTCTCCTTTACCGGATCGATCAATGGTCCCCACCCCCGCTCCATGAAGTCGAAGAGCGCCTCTGGCGCAGCCAGTTCACCGCCTGCGGCGCCACGCAACCCGAGTCCGCCGGCTGGCTGGCCCCGCGCGGCGAGAAGCAGGGTGCGCTGATCGAGAACGTCGGCGGCCAGCTCGTGCTGCGCCTGGGCGTCGAGCGCAAGGCCGTGCCGGCCTCGGCGATCAAGGCCGCGCTCGAAGAACGCCTCGACAAGATCGAGGCCGACACCGGCCGCCGCCCCAAGGGCAAGGCCGCGAAGGAGCTGAAGGAAGAGATCGTCCAGGACCTGCTGCCGCGCGCGTTTCCCAAGCGCTCGGCGACCCTGGTCTGGATCGACGTCGACGCCGGCTTCGTCGTGATCGACGCGGCCAGCATGGCCAAGGCCGACCGCGTCGTCACGATGCTCGTCGAGCTGCTGGGCGGCGGCATCCGCCTGAGCCTGGCGCAAAGCGCGATCGCCCCCGCCACCGCGATGGCCGAATGGCTGACCACCAAGGAAGCACCGGCCGGCTTCACCATCGACCGCGACTGCGAGCTCAAGCAGCCCGACAGCGAGAAGTCGACCGTGCGCTACGCCCGGCACACGCTGGACATCGACGAGGTCGGCCAGCACATCACGCAGGGGAAGCTCCCGACCCAGCTCGCGATGACCTGGTCCGGCCGCGTCTCCTTCGTGCTCAGCGATGCGATGACGATCAAGAAGCTCAAGCTGCTCGACGTGGTGCTCGAAGGCGCCTCCAGCGCGACCAAGGACGAGGACAACTTCGATGCCGACGTGGCCCTGGTCACCGGCGAGCTGAAGCAGCTGATCCCGGCGCTGATCGAGGCCCTGGGCGGCGAGCTCAAGCCCGACGACCTGCTGGCCGGCGCCGCGCCGGTGCCGCAGCCGCTCGCGGCCTGATCAGCGCTTGCAGCGCTCGGCGTAGTTCGCCTCGAAGCGCTGCAGGTCGCCGCGCTCGCCCTCGTTCATCGCGGCTGCGTGCTGGCGCTTGCCGGCCAGGATGCGCAGCATCTCGCTGCACTGCTCCTGCGTCAGGCGCGCCTGCTGCTGCTGTTGCCGCTCGGCGGCCTGGGCGCTGCGCTTGTCGTCGCGCTGGCGCCGCTGCTCCTCGTAGACACGCTGGCGCGCCGCCTGGTCCTCGTCGGCGCACTTCTCGCGGTACTCCCGGTGCAGTCCCGAGAGCACGTCGCCGCGCACGCCGCGCGACGGGCCGGTGCGGATCGCCTCGCTGATGTCGGCGCAGGCGGCGCTCAGGTACCGGGTGTGTTCCGGCGTCTCGGAGGGGCGCTGGTAGCTGCTCGCCTGCGTGGGCGACCCGTAGGTCGGCGTCGCGCCCGCCACGCCGAGGGTCGAGCCGGTACCGGCCGGGCAAGGCCGGTCCGACACAAAGGTGCTGTTGCCCGACTTGCAGCGGTAGACCGACTGCGCGAACGTCGTGTCCGCCGCCAGGCCGGCGCCCAGCATCAGCAGGCCCGTCAGCATCGCGCGCAGGCCGCTCTTCCTCGTCACCATCACCTCCACTCCTCTTGTCCGTGTCCGGGTATGGAGCTGGATTCTAGGAGTCGGATCGCGGCCCCGGCATCCCCTCAAGGGGTGGGGCGGCGCAAGGTTTGCACGATCTGCGCCTGCATCGCGGTCGTGGCCGCGCTGCCGCGGCTGGCGGCGCTGCGCAGCACCGCCACCTCCATGTCCGGCAGCGGCGGCAGGCCGTGCCGCTCGTCCAGCACCTGCAGGCCGGGCGGCACGCTGCAGCGCGTCAGGGCCGCGACCGCCAGCCCCCCCTCGACCGCCGCCACCTGCCCGACCAGGCTCGGGCTGATGGTGACGATGCGGTGCCGGCGCTGCTGCCCGGCCAGGGCCTCGAGCACCGCCTTGCGCGCCAGGCTGCCGGCCTCGTACATCGCGAGCGGCAGCGGGTCGCGCCGCCAGGCCTCGTGCTGCGTCGCGCCCACCCAGGCCATCGGCTCGCGGAACAGCAGCGTGCCGCGCTGCGGCCGGTCGCGCGTCACCAGGGCGACGTCGATCTCGCCGCGCTGCAGCTTCGGGATCAGCACGGTCGATTGCTCGCACACGAGCGTGATCTCGACCTGCCCGTGGCGGCCCGCGAAGCTGCGCAGCACCGGCGCCAGGTAGGCCAGGGCGTAGTCGTCGGGGACGCCCAGGCGCACCTGGCCGGTGACGCGGCTGTCGCTCACCGCACCGACCGCCTGGTCATGCAGCTCGAGCAGCCGCCGCGCATGCGGCAGCAGCTCGTGGCCGGTCGGCGTCAGCGCCAGGTGGCGCGGGCCGCGCGTCAGCACCGGCCGGCCGATCGCGTCCTCCAGCTTGCGCAGCTGCATGCTCAGCGCCGACTGCGAGCGGTGCAGCTGCGGCGCCGCCGCCGTCAGCGAGCCGGCATCGACCACGGCCACGAAGGCGCGCAGCCAGTCGAGTTGAAGGTCGGGGGCGGGCACGGCGGTCGGTCCAGTCTTCAGGAAATCGAATGATAGCCAGCCGAACTATTCGCTTTACGTCAGAGGGGTGCGCCCCCGACGATGCGTGGCATGAACTCGACCTTGTCCCTGGCCGCCCCGCGGCCCGACCGCGGCACCCTCCTGATGGTGGCCGGCGGCCTCCTGCTCGGCACGCTGGGCGTCTTCGTCGAGGAGGCGGGCGCGCACCCGGTGATGGCGGTGTGCTTCCGCTGCGGCTTCGGGGCGCTGGCGCTGCTCGGCTGGGCGGCCGCTGCCGGGCGCCTGCACGAGCTGCGCCTCGGGCGGCGTGCCCTCCTCGCGGTGGCGGCGGCAGGTGGGCTGATGGTGGCCAACTGGGGGCTGTTCTTCGCCGCCATCCAGCGCACCTCGATCGGCGTCGCGACGGTCGTGTTCCATGTGCAGCCGCTGTGGGTGATGGCCTTCGGCGCGTGGTTCCTGCACGAGCGCATCGATGCGCGGCGCTGGGCGGCGGCGGTCCTGGCGCTGTGCGGGCTGGCAGGCGCCACCGGCCTGGCCGAGGCGCAGGCGCGGCCGTCCGCGAGCTACCTGGCCGGCCTGCTGCTGTGCCTGGGCGGCTCGTTGAGCTATGCCGCCGTCACGCTGATCGCGAAGACGCTGCGCGGCGTCTCGCCGCTCGCGATGGCGACCTGGCAGTGCCTCGTCGGCGTGCTGCTCACGGCCTGGTGGCCCGTGGTGCATGGCGGGCCGGCGTCCGCGGCGGCCTGGGCCTGGCTGGCCGGCCTGGGCGCGATCCACACCGGCCTTGCGTACGTGCTGCTGTACGCCGGCATGGCGCGCCTGCCGACGAGCCGCATCGCGCTGCTGCAGTTCGTCTACCCCTTCGCCGCGGTGTGCGTGGACGGCGCGGTGTACGGCCGCAGCCTCTCGCCGCTCCAGTGGCTGGGCATGGCGGTGATGGGCCTCGCGCTCTGGGGCGCGAGGGAACGGCCTGGCCCGGGGGGGGCCTAGAACGCCCGGGCGACCGACTGCGAGGCGAAGAAGGCGAGGGCGGCGCGGTCTTCCGGCAGCACGTAGACGACGGCCGGCGCCTGGCCCAGCAGCGGGGCCACCTGCGACAGGTAGAAGTCCACCGGCACGACCACGCAGCCGAGTGAGATGCGGTTGTCGTCGACGGTGGCGCTTGCCAGCCGCTGCGCACGGTGCTCGCGCGCCGGGCTGGGGCGCAGGCGATGGATGGCGAGCGAGGCCGCGTAGTCGAGCCAGACGATGTCCTCGCCCTGCAGGTTGCGGCCGGGACGCGATTCGAAGCGGCCGGCCGGCGTCGTGCGCTCGAACGGCCGCAGGCTCGACGGTGCGCGCTGCGCGATGTCGGCGATCGCGGTGTCGCCGCGCGCCAGGCCCAGCAGCACCGGCGTGCCGGCGATCAGCCGCCCGTCGGCCGCGTACAGTTGCAGCCGGGCCGCCTTCTTGTCGACCACCGCGAAGGGCTTGCCCTGGTTGTCGTGCGTGTCCAGGATCCAGCGCGTCACGGCGCGGGCGTCCGCCGATCCGTCGGATGCGGGCTCGGCGGCCTGGGCGGCCATGCCCCACAGGCACAGGCCGGCAAGAATTGCCGATCGCACCTGCCGTCCCACGCTCGCCTTTGCCCGTCCCATCGCCATCCCGTTCTTGCCCGACATGAAGAAGCCGGGCCCGCGGGTCCGGCTTCGAATGTCTCCATGCTAGGAAAACGAGCGGCAAGAGATGGAACGAAAAGCGCGACAAAGTCGACGTTGATCCGGCATGGTTTTCACGCCGGCATGCATCTGACAGGCATGCGGATTGCCGCGTGCGGACATGACGCCCGAAGCCCCCCGCGATCCGACATCGACGGCCCCGTCGCCGGCCGGCAAAAATGACAATGTGCTGGAATGGGTCAACGCCGGACTGATGGGCGTGGCGACCGCGCTCCTCTGCCTGGTCGCCCAGCCGACCTCGCCGAACTACCGCGAGCAGCAGACGCTGCAGGCCTGGGGCGTCCCGGCACCGGCGGTGTTCGCGCAGCGCCGGCTGGATTTCGCGAAGGAAGAAGCGTCGGCCGACGTGCGCCGCCTGGGCGACTGGGTCGTGAGCCGCAACGACCACCGGGGCCTGCCCTTCGTGCTGATCGACAAGCCGCGCGCGCACGTGTTCGCCTTCGACGGGACGGGCCGCCTGCTCGGCTCGGCGCCGGCGCTGCTCGGGTCGGCGCGCGGCGACGATTCGGTGCCGGGCATCGGCGAACGGCGGATCGCCGACATCCTGCCGTCCGAGCGCATCACGCCCGCCGGCCGCTTCGTCGGCCGCCCCGGCCGCAACGCCGCCGGCGAGGACATCGTCTGGGTCGACTACCAGGCGGCGGTGTCCATGCACCGCGTGCGCACCACCAACCCCCGCGAGCGGCGCGCGCAGCGCCTCGCCTCGCCGGGCATCGACGACAACCGCATCAGCTACGGCTGCATCAACCTGCCGCCGGCCTTCTACGACGCGGTCATCAGCCCGATGTTCAGCCGCGGGCGCGCGATGGTCTACCTGGTGCCCGACACGCGCAGCCTCGCCGAAGTGTTTGGCCTGCCGCCCGAGCCGGCGCCCACGCGCCTTGCCCAGGCCCGCACGAACGACGGGCCGGGCAGGCCCTGAAGACCCGCCCGGCCCGTCGAGGGGCCGGTGCCCCGGCGGCTTAGTTGCGGTCCGCGCGCGGGGCCAGCGGGTCGCTCGAGATCGTGCTGGCCGAGTCGGCGTCGCTGCCGATGCGCGTCGTCGGGTTCGCGTTGTTCGAGTTGTTCGGGCTGACCTGCGTGTCCATGCTGCTCGGCGTCGCGGTCGTGTTCTGGTTTGTCGGCGTCGTGCTCTCGGTCGGCGCCGTGCTCGGGCCGTTCGGCTGGTCCGGCGCGGCCGAGCTGGAGCTCGGGGCCGAGCTGTTGCTCGTGCTCGTCTGCGCCGTGGACAGCGAGACGACCGCGGCCAGCGCGGCCGCCGAAACCAGGGTGAGGGTGGTGGACAGCTTGCTCATGTCGGACTCCTTTGCGATGTTGGAAGAGGTGGCGCGCCGGCCCCGCCGGTCGCGTCCCGCTCTTTGGCCCGGGGGCCCAAAGCTGCGGTACGGAAGGGTGGCAATCCGCGTGCCTTGCACCCCCTTCGGGCGGGCACGCCGACTGCCTTCTTGGCTACCATGCAGACGCGGTCGGTTCGACGCGGGGTGGGTCAAGTTCAACCGAAAGGGATTGGATGGGATGGCATCTCGGTTCGTGGGCGGCGCGCTCGGCGAGGATCGGTTCGGTCCTCGCCGGGGTCGGGATGCTGTCGGCATCGCTTCCAGGCCGTGCGCAGGGCGAGCCGCCCGCCGCACCCGTGCCGGCGGCGCCTGCCTCGGCCGCGTCGGACGGCGTGCCCGCCGAGCCGGCGTCCGATCCCGACGGCCCGCCGCGCCCGAAGGCCCCCGAGCTCGAGGCGCAGCGGCCGGCCGGGCTCCCCGATGACCCCGCCCTGGTGGCCGCCGGCGCGCGCATCGGCGAGATCCACATCCAGCGCCTGAACCTGTTCGACACCCGGATGCCGGAGGAGGACAGGCGGCTGTTCCGCTGGGCCAACAAGCTGCACCTGCTGACGCGCGAGTCGGTGGTGGCCTCGCACCTGCTGTTCAAGACCGGCGATCCCTACGACCCGCGCCTGCTGCGCGAGACCGAGCGCATCCTGCGCAGCGAGTCGTACTTCCGCGACGCCCACATCCGGCCGATCGCCTGGCGCGACGGGACGGTCGACCTGGAGGTGGTCACGCAGGACGTGTGGACGCTGAACCCGGGCGTCTCGCTCGGGCGTTCGGGCGGCAAGAACAGCAGCGGCTTCAGCCTGAACGATTCGAACGTGTTCGGCTCGGGCAAGGAGGTCGGCTTCTCGTTCAAGTCCGAGGTCGACCGCACCAGCAAGGCGGTGAACTACCACGACAAGCACGTGCTGGATTCGTGGTGGGAACTCGAGGGCCTGTATGCGGACAACAGCGACGGCCATGTGCACGAGCTGATCGTGCAGCGCCCGTTCTACTCGCTCGCCACGCCCTGGTCCACCGGCCTGCGCGTGCGCGACGAGGCGCGCGTCGACTCGGTCTACGACCGCGGCGAGGTGATCCGCGAGTACGACGTCGCCGACAAGTCGATCACGGTCTTCGGCGGCTGGTCGGCCGGGCTGCGCGACGGCTGGACGACGCGCTGGACGGCGGGCGTCACGCTGGACGAGCACGACGCGCGCCTCGTGGTGCCGCTGGGGCAGGAGCGCCCGCCCGCCAGCACGCGCAAGCTCGTCTACCCGTGGATCGGCCTCGAGCTGATCGAGGATGCCTTCAGCGAGGTGCGCAACCAGGACCAGATCGGCAAGACCGAGGACGTGTCGCTGGGCTGGCAGCTGAAGGGGCTGCTGGGCCAGGCGCTGCCGGGCCTGGGCAGCGACCGACGCGCCACGGTGTTCGACCTGCGCGGCACCGTCGGGCATGCGTTCGGCCCGCGCCAGACGGTGCGCTTCGCGGGCTCGGGCATCGGCCTGCTGGAGGACGGGCACCTGCAGAACACCCGCGTCAAGGCCGAGGGGCGCTACTACCTGCGGCAGTCGCCGCGGCGCACCTTCTTCATGGGCCTGTCGGCGCAGCGCGCGGTGGCGCTCGACGAGGGCCAGCAGGTGCCGCTGGGCGGCGACAACGGGCTGCGCGGCTACCCGCTGCGCTACCAGAGCGGGGCCGGGCGCTGGCTGTTCACCACCGAGCAGCGCGTCTTCACCAACTGGTACCCGTTCCGGCTCTTCAACGTCGGCGGGGCGGTGTTCTACGACATGGGCCGCACCTGGGGGCAGGGCGTGGTGCCGGACGCCTCGCACAAGCTGCTGAAGGACATCGGCTTCGGCCTGCGCCTGGGCAACAGCCGCACCTCGCTGGGCAATGTCATCCACGTCGACGTCGCCTTCCCGCTGGATGGCGACAGCTCGATCAAGCGGGTGCAGTTCGTGGTGGAGGCCAAGGAGAGCTTCTGATCGCCGGCCCGCTCATCCGCCACCTTGGGGATGACAGCGGGGCGCGGCGGACCGCACAGTCGAGGGGATGTGGTGTTGCAACATGTGTCGGACAGGCGCGTTTGCGGTTAGATTTCCCCCAGGGGGAAGATCGAATGCGCAGCGCGCGAAGACGGGAGTTGCCACCATTTCACCTGGCGGCTCGCCTGGAGCCAGCCGGCCCATGCGACGTGTTCCTGACCGATGGCCGGTCGGTGGTGCGGCACGCCCGCGGTCCCTTCGATCCCGACGCCTGGCGCCGGCTGTCGCAGGCGGCGGCTGAGGGTGACCGGCAGGCGGGGCTCGCCTTGTACGCGCAACTCTTTCCCGGCGCGGTCGGCGAGGCCTTGCGCCACAGCCCGCCCCGCCAGCTCGACCTGCAGTTGCAGGCGCCGCTCGCGGTGCTGCACTGGGAGGCCGCGGACGACGGCCATGGCCCCCTCGGCCAGCGCTGGCGCATCACCCGCCACCGGCTCGTCGACGCCGACGAACCGGCCGAACCCGCGCCCGCGGGCGAGCCGCGGCGCGGCCCGCTGCGCGTCCTGCACCTGACCGCCGACACCGGTATCGACCCGCGCCACGACCTGCTGCCTGCGCTGGAGCGCGAGGCGGTGGTGGTGCGCACGCTGCCGCACACGGCGCTCACGCCCGAGCATGCCGAGCAGCTGCTGCCCTCGCACGAGCTGGTCCGGCTCGATCCCGGCGTGCCGCCGCGCCTGCTGAGCAGCGCCGAATGGCTGCGCCCGCCCAAGCTCGTGGTCGCGGTGCAGGACGACCTGCTGGACGGCATCGAGCGCGCCCGCCAGCTCGCGGCGCTGGGCGCGAGCCTGCTGCTGGTGCCGCGGCTGGACGAGGGCGGCTGGTTCGACGCCCTGTGTGCCCGGCTGGCGCTCGGCCTGTCGGTCGGCGAGGCGGTGCGCCAGACGCGCGGCGATCCGGGCGCGCCCTGGCTGCTGCTGCACGGCGAGGCCGACACCGTGCTGGTGCTCCCGGACGCGCGGGCCTCGTCCGGCAACGACGCGCGCCAGGTCACCTCGCTCTCCTTCGACTTCGTCGATTCCACCGGCTGGCTGCAGCGCCTGGGCAGCGAGCGCTATGCGGGCCTGCTGGCCGACTTCCACCAGCGCTGCATCGCGCAGATCGAGCGCCACGGCGGCGTCGCCGACGACCCGCAGGGCGACGACGGCGTCATGTCGTACTTCGGCTACCCGGCGGCCAGCGAGCGCAGCGCCGAGCAGGCGGTGGCCGCGGGCCTGGCGATCGTGCAGGCGGTGGGCGGCATGTCGACGCCGGTGCAGGTGCGCGTGGGCATCGCCACCGGGCGCGTGGCGGTGATGGCCGGGCAGCCGGTGGGCGTGTCGATCCACCTCGCGGCGCGCCTGCAGAGCCGGGCTGCGCCCGGGACGGTGCTGGTGTCGGCGATGACGCAGGCCCTGGTGCAGCACCGCTACGCGCTGCGGCCGCTCGACGGCACGCTGCAGCTCAAGGGCATCGACGGCGACCAGCAGGCGGCCCTGGTGCTGCACGACCGCACCGGGCACCGGCTGGACGCGCTGCCCCGGCTCACGCCCTTCGTCGGCCGCGAGCTCGAGCTGTCGTCGCTGGTGCGCAACTGGGAGGCGCTCGCCTCCGGCAACGCGCGCGTGGTGCAGATCCGCGGCGAGGCGGGCATCGGCAAGTCGCGCCTGGTGCGCGAGTTCCGGCGCTGGCTGAAGGCGCGCGGTGGGGTCTCGTTCGAATGCCGCTGCCTGCCCGACCACGCCGGCAGTGCCTTCCATGCGCTGACCGACGCGCTGCAGCACTGGCTGGGCTTCCGCGACGAGGACGACGCGGCCACCCGCCGGCGCAAGCTGGCCGAGGGCCTGCCGGCCGGGCTGGACGCGGAGCAGGCGCTGCCGGTGCTGGCCGCGCTGCTGTCGCTGCCGGGCGAGGCGCCCGCCGGCACGCCGGAGCGCCTGCGCGAACGCACCCTCGCGACCCTGGTCGACTGGTTCCAGTGCACCGCCCGCCAGCGGCCGGTCTGCCTGGTGGTCGAGGACCTGCACTGGGTCGACCCGTCGACGCGCGAGTTCCTGGCCCGGCTGTGCACCGGCGCCGAGCGCTTGCCGATGCTGATGCTGCTGACGCAGCGCGCGACCTCCGAGCTGACCGGCGCCGACTGGCAGCCGCCGCGCCTGCACCAGAGCCTGGACCTGCACGGCCTGCGCGGCGACGAGGCGCGGCGCCTGGTCAAGCAGGCCTGCGGCGAGGCCCTGCTGCCGGCGAGCGTGGTGCGCCTGCTGGCCGGGCGCGCCGACGGCATCCCGCTGTTCCTGGAGGAATCGGCGCGCATGGCGGTGGAGCAGGGCGCAGCACTGGACGAGACGCTGCCGCAGTCGCTGGACGTGCCGGGCAGCCTGCAGGACCTGCTGATGGCGCGCCTGGACCGGCTCGGCCCGGCGCGCGCGGTGGCGCAGTTCGGCGCGGTGCTGGGGCGCGAGTTCCCGGTCGCGCTGCTGGCGCAGGTGCTCGCCCATGGCGGCCGGCCGGTGAGCACGGCCGAGCTGGCGGCGCAGCTCGACCAGATCGAGCAGTCGGGCCTGATGGGCAGCGCAGGCTCGGCGGGCGAGCGCCGCTATGCCTTCAAGCATGCGCTGGTGCGCGACATCGCCTACCAGTCGCTGTGGCTGCGCGACCGCCAGCAGGTGCACCGTGCGGTGGCGGCGGTGCTGCGCGCCTCGTGGCCCGAGCTGGCTCAGCGCCAGCCCGAGCTGCTGGCGCACCACCAGACCGAGGCCGGCCTCGACGCCGAGGCGCTGGTGCAGTGGGAGGTTGCGGCGCGGCGCGCGGCCTCGCGCTCGGCGCACGACGAGGCGATCCAGCACCTGCAGCGCGCGCTCGCGCTGCTGGACGGCCAGCCCGGCGGCCGCGAACGCAGCGGCACCGAATTGCGGCTGCAGCTGCTGCTGGCCTCGCGCTTCATCGCCACCGAGGGCTACGGGGCCGAGCGCGTCGAGCGCGTCTATGCGCGGGCCGAGCAGCTGGGCGACGAGCTGGGCGATGCCGGCGCACGCCTGAAGGCGCAACTGGGGCTGGAGGGCTGGCACTTCATGCGCGGCGACTTCGCGCGTGCGCACGAGATCGCGCAGCGCGCCGCGGCGCTGGCCGCGCAGTCGGGCGATGCGCGGGCGCGCCTGCAGGTCGATTGGGCGATCGCCAACATCCTGTTCCACGAGGGCGACGGCCTGGCCGCGGTGCGGCGCATGGACGAGTGCCTCGCGGTGTACCGGCCGGAGCACCACCACCGCGCCGCGGTGCAGGACCCGGGGGTGATGTGCCTGTGCTACTCGGCCTGGGGGCAGTGGGAGCTCGGGCACCCGGACGACGCGCTCGGGCGCATCGAGCGCGTGCTCGGGCTGGCGCGGCAGCTCGACCACAAGTTCAGCCTGGGCGAGGCCTGGGGCTTCGCGGCCAACGTGCACCGCTACCGCGGCGAGCACGGGCAGGCGCTGGAATGCGCCGAGCGCGCGATCGAGATCTGCGAGGACGGCGGCTTCGCGGTCTGGCTGGCGCATGCGCACGTGATGCGCGGCTGGCTGCTGTGCGAGCGCGGCGAGCACGCGTCCGGCATCGGCGAGATGCAGGAGGGCCTGGCCCTGTGGCAGCGCAGCGGCGCGGTCGTGACGCAGCCGCTGTACCTGGCCCTGCTCGCCGAGGGCCTGGCGCGCAGCGGCGACCTGGCGCAGGCGCTCGCCCGGCTGGACGAGGCGATGGCCATCGTCGACGGCCATGGCGAGCGCTACTTCGAGGCCGAGGTGCGGCGCCTCTCGGCCGAGTTGCGGCTGCAGCGCGATGGCCGCCGGCAGCCCGCGGCGCGCGCGGCGGCGGTGCAGGGGCTGCAGGCGGCGCATGCGCTCGCGATGCGGCAGCACAAGCGGGGGTTCGCGCTGCGCAGCGCGACCAGCCTGGCACGGCTCTGGCATGAGGACGGCCGCGCCCGCGAGGCCTGCGATCTTCTCGGGCCGCAGCTGGCGTGGTTCAAGGAGGGGCTGCAGACGCAGGACGTGCTGCAGGCCCGGGCGCTGTTGCAGGCGATGCGCTGAGGTACGGTGCCGCGGGGCACCGGCACGGAGGGTGGCGATGACGACGAATCGGAAGTTCCGGCCGGGGCCGGTGGAGCTCGGGATCCTGTTCGACGAGACGGTCCCGGCGTTCACCCGCAACCGCCGGTTGTTCGAGTGGCTGTGCGACTGGCGCGAGGCGGATGCGCGGCGCGGCGCGCTGTTCGAGGGGCTGCGCCGGCGCGGCACCGCGGTGCTGCCCTTCCCGAGCCGGGCGATCTACCACCCGGGCGACTGGGAGCCCGAGGGCAGCCCGGTGCGCGGCGATGCGCAGTCCGGCCACAAGACGGCCTACCTGCTGCTGGACCGCCGCGACATCGTCCATGCGCTGACGCACGAGGCGCAGTTCAGCAACAGCCCGTACGAGAAGCTGGGCTCGGGCAGCTTCCTGCTCGGCCTGGACGGCGAGGCGCTTCGGCTGCGCCAGCGCCGCCCGGCGCAGGCGGCGCTGCGCTGCACGGCGGCGACGGTGCAGCGGCTGGCCGGGCAGGCCTTCGACGATGCCTCGCACCTGTCGCTGCGGGCGCCGTTCTTCGACCTGGCCGATTTCGCCGAGCAGGCGGCGCTGCGCTTCTGCACGCGCCTGTTCGGCTTCGCGACGCACGACTACCCGCTGGTCGAGGAGGCGATGCGGCTCGCCTACCAGGCCGTCCTCCACCAGAACTTCGCCCGCCATTTCGTCACCGATCCGATGCCGCTGCCGAAGGCGCGCGCCGCCATGGGGGCGCTGCTCAAGCGCGCGTGCGAGCTGATCGACGAGTACCAGCGCGATCCCGGGAACCGGCCCACCGGCGTCGAGGAATGGCAGGGGTTCGCGGACGACTTCGAGCCGGTGATGGTCCGCCTGGGGCGGGAGCCGGGCGACCTCAGCGGCGAGGAGCTGGGCGTGCTGGTGGTCGGCATGATGTCGGGCGTGGTCGGCAACGTGCAGGCGGCGGTGTGCGCCGCGCTGCACGAGTTCTTTCGCAACGACCAGGTCGAGCCGCTGCGCATGCTGATGCAGGACGCGGCGCAGCCCGATCTCGCGCTGTGGCCGTGGATCTCGGAGGCGCTGCGCCTGCACCCGCCGGCCGCCTACCTGCCGCGCCGGGTGCGGGCCGACGTCACGCTGCCGAGCGGCGTCGCGCTGAAGGCGGGCAGCGAATGCGTGCTCGCGGTGGTCGCGGCGCTGCATGACGGGCGTGGCTTCGAGGCCGCGTCGCCGCGCGATCCGGACCCGCTGGTGTTCGGCCTGCCGCCGGACGCATCGCCACACGGCGTGCACGGCTGCATCGGCCACTTCATCTCGCGCCCGCTGATCTGCAGCCTGGTGCGCGGCGTGCTGAAGCAGCGCGGGCTGGCCGAGCAGCTCGATCCGGAGGACGGCGAGCTGGCCGGCCTGGAGCGGCGCTGGGGCTTCGGCTGCACGCGCTACCCGATGAGCTGCCGCCGCGACCGCCAGCATGCGCTCAACGTCTCCATGCGCATCAAGTCGCCGATCCCCGAGCATGCGATGGCCTTGCGCGCGGTGATCCGGGCCGGCGCGCCGCGCATCGAGTGGGCGCTCGACGAGTCGCGCCACATCCACTTCGCCTGGTTCGAGTTCATCGAGGACGACACGCGCCTGGTGCTTCACACGGTGTACGACGGGCTGTTCGAGTCGTACATCGAGCACTTCGCGCTGTCGGTCGGCGAGCTGTTCGACAAGATCTTCGAGCACGTCGAGGAGGCGCCGCCGATGCCGGTGAACAAGTACCCCGGCGCCTTCCTCGAGCTCATCCGCCGCAACGACCGGCCGGTGGCCGCGGGCTATTTCTACAGCGCCTACCCGGACCTGGAGGTCGCGGCGATCCGGCGCTGGCCGAGGGGCGCGGCATGACGGCCGCCCCGCAGGCCTTCGAGCAGGTCCAGCACCTGGTCCTGTGCGCGCCGCGGGTCGGGCAGGTGCAGCACCTGCTGCTGCGCTTCGACCGCCCGGGCTCGGCGGCGCGCCGCTTCCTGCAGGCGCTGCGCAAGCGCATCACGCACCAGCCGGGCGGGATCGAGCCGCCGCTCCTGCGCAGCCTGGGCCTGAGCTACCGGGGCCTCGAGGCGCTGGGCCTGCCGCTGCATGTGGGCCTGGTGCTGCAGAAGCTGGCCCCCGCCTTCAGCCGCGGCGCGGCGCTGCAGGCCTCGACGCGCCTTGGCGACACCGGCGCGAGCGCGCCGCTGAAGTGGGATGCGGCCTTCCGCCCCGAGGGCCTGCATGCGGTCTACACCCTGCACCATGGCGACCCGGCGGCGGCCGCGGACGACACCGGCCACGTGCAGGCGCTGGCGCGGGAGTTCGGCGTGACGCTGCTGGGCGAGCCGCTGCGCGGCGAGGACCTGCGGCCGCCGGGCCGGGAAGGCCGCTGGGTGCACTTCGGCTACCGCGACGGGATCTCGCGGGTGCGCGTAGAAGGTTTTTCGCCCGGCCCCTGCGAACCCGCGTACGCGACGCCGACGCTGGCGATCTCGCGGCACCAGCCGGGCGAGTTCCTGCTCGGCCATGTGGACGACGCCGGCACCACGCCCTGGGCGCTGGCGACGCAGCCCGCGGCGGTGCGCAGCTTCTTCCACGAGGCGAGCTTCGGCATCCTGCGCCAGATCGAGCAGGACGAAGCGGCCTTCCGCGGCTACCTGCGCGAGCAGGCGGCGGCGATGACGCTGCCCGACGGCCGGCCCATGCCGCGCGAGACGGCCGAGGCGCTGGTGCAGGCCAAGCTGTGCGGCCGCTTCGCCGACGGCCGCCGCATCGACCCGGACACGCAGCAGCCGTTCGGCGGCCCGGAGGACGACTTCGACTACCAGGCCGACAAGGAAGGCCGGGGCTGCCCCTTCGGCGCCCACACGCGGCGCATGAACCCGCGCGGGGACGACATCGCGCACGACCGGCGCAAGCGTCCGCTGATGCGCCGCGGCACGCCCTACGGCCCGCCGTGGCACGAGGGCGAGCCTGCCGATGCGGGCATCTCGCGCGGCCTGCTCGGGCTGTTCTTCTGCAGCAGCATCGAGGGCCAGTTCGAGCACCTGATGGGCGAATGGGCGGACCGGGTGCCGATGGGCAGCCGCGAGGCCGGGCGGGCCAAGGACCCGCTGGCGGCGCACCAGGAGGGCGAGCGCTGCGGGCTGGACCTGCCGGGCGCGCCGGGCGGCCTGCGGCGGCTCGACAACCTGCGGCCCTTCGTGCGCACGCGCGGCACCGCCTACCTGCTGTACCCGACGGCGAGCGGCCTGGAGCAGCTGGCCACCGAGGACCACGGCCGGCGCTGGGTCGACGAGGTGGACCGGAAAGCCTTCGAATGAACCTGCCGCTGCGTTCCGGCGAGGACGTCGTCGAGGTCCCGGAACCGCTGACCGAACGCCCGCCGGCGGACCGCTTCTGCGACCTGGTGCTGACCGGCGGCGTCGCAAGCGGCGTCGTCTACCCCTGGGCGATCCTCGAGATCGCGCGCGCCTTCCGCTTCAAGAACATCGGCGGCACCTCGGTGGGCGCGATGGCGGCGGCCCTGGCGGCGGCGGCGGAATACGGCCGGCGCCAGGGATACGACGAGGGCTTCGAGGTGCTGCGCCAGGCGCCGGGCGACCTGGCCGCGCCGCGCGGCGGCCTGCGCACGACCATGCTGTCGCTGTTCCAGCCGGAGCCCGCCGGGCAGCGGCTGTTCGACCTGTTCGTCAGCGCGGTGGACATCTACGGCGAGCGCGAGCGCGGCGGCGTGCCGCGCTGGATCCGGCTGGTGGGGCCGGCCCTGCGCGCGTTCCGGCGCGAGGCGGCGTGGGGCGGGGCGATGGGGGTGGCGGCCATGGGGGCGGTGCTGGCGCTGGTGGCCTGCTTCGCCGGATGGCGGGCGCTCGGGTGGGGGAGCCTGCCCGGCCTGCTGCTGGCGCTGCTGCTCGGCGTGGCGGCCGGGGTGCTGCGCTGGGGGCTGCGCCGGGACCTCGTGGACGGCCTGGCGCGCAACGGCCTGGGCCTGTGCCGCGGCCGCACCACGCAGGGCCGCGACCCGGAGGAGCGCCCCGGCCTCGTCGAATGGCTGGACAAGGGCATCCAGCTCGCCGCGGGCCTGAAGCGAGAGGCCGCCCCGCTCACGTTCCGCGACCTGTGGTCGGCGCCCGCGGCGCCCGGTGCGCCGGCCGTGCCGGTGGACGAGGCCGATGCGCCGCGCGAGCGTTCGATCAACCTGGAGATGATCACCAGCAACGTCACGCACGGCCGGCCGCGCCGCCTGCCGCTGACGGCGGAGAGCGAGGCGCTGTACTTCAGGCCGGTGGAGCTGGCGCCGTATTTCCCGCCGCGCGTGATGGCGGCCTTGGCCAGGGTGGCCGTGCCCTGCACGCCGGCGGGGGTGGCGGACCCACGGCTGCCGTACCGCGAGGACGGGTTCTTCGAGCTGCCGCGTGCGGACCTGCCGGTGGTGGTGGCGGCACGGCTGAGCCTGAGCTTCCCGCTGCTGTTCTCGGCCGTGCCGCTGTACGCGCTGGACCGCGAGATGCCCGCGGGCGAGCGGGTGCTCAAGCGCTGCTGGTTCTCGGACGGCGGGCTGTGCTCCAACTTCCCGGTCCACCTGTTCGATGCCGCGCTGCCGCGCTGGCCGACCTTCGGGCTGTGGCTCGGCCGGCGCAGCCCGTTCTACCGGCGGGCGCGCGTGTGGCTGCCCCGGCATCGCCTGCACGGCGGGCGCGACAGCTGGCAGCGCTTCGACCCGGACGACCCCGCGGCGCGCATCGACACGCGCGAGCGCCTGGACGATCCGCTGTCCTTCCTGGGCCGCTTCCTCCTGGCCGCGGCGACCACCGCCAAGGACTGGCAGGACCGCAGCGCGATGCGCCTGCCGACGGTGCGCAACCGGGTCGCGCGGCTCGCGCTGCGGCCGGGCGAGGGCGAGCTGCACATCGGCATGCCGCGCAAGCGCATCCTGCGCATGGCGCACCAGTACGGCACCGCGAGCGGCAAGCTGTTCGTCGAACGCTTTGCCGAGGCGCCCGGCGCGCCGCCGGCCCGGGCCTGGCGCGAGCAGCGCTGGGTGCGCCTGCAGGCGCTGCTGGCGGGGCTGCGCGAGTTCATCGACGGCGTGGGCGACGTGGCCGCGGTGACGGCGCACAGCGTGCCGCTGGAGCGGGCCATCGAGACCGCGCGCGAGATCGCACCGCTTGAGGACGGCACGGCCCTGGACGACGCACAGGCCGCTCAGTGGCAAGCCTTGTTGGCGGCCTGTGAAGCGTTGGAGCGGTCCTTCCGCGACCAGGCCGCTGCCCAGCCCGATGAGCCGCAGCCCCGTGCGCAGCTGAGGCTGCGAACGACCTTGTGAACGCCGTGTCGCGCTGCGCCGGACCGTGGCCTCGTCATGGCTTGCCCAGTGCGGCATTCAAGACATTTTCCTGGGTCGTGACGCTTGAACAGCTGCGGAAGGTTGCTTCGAGCTGAGAGGCTGTGTCCGGGTACAGCCACGGGTGGACCTGGGTCAGGCTTCGGTTCGCGAGGACCGCCCTCACCACGGCGGCGGACCCTGTCGGGTCCACGGTGTCGATGCAAAGGCACCGCAAACGGCAGTCCTCGCGCCCCAGCAGGGCCTCCAGGGCATCGCAATCCTGTTGGTTCAAGGCGGTCGTGCGCAGGGTCAGCTTCCGCAGCTCGCCGTTGGCGATCAATCCGTCCGGTACGTGACGCCGGTCAGCATGTGCTGAGCCTGCCTGGAGTTCCAGCGCTTCGATCTCGAGTTCCTGGAGGGACCGGTGGGTCTGCAAGGCTTCGCTCAGCGAGGAGGCCTGGCGAATCGTCAGTGTGCCGTGGTTCCCGATGGCAAGGTGCAGGAGCGATGTGTTACCCGCCAGTGCCTCGCAGAGCCGTTGGAAATCGTCGGTATCGGGAAACTTCGCGCCCACGAGGCTCAGGCTGGAAAGCTGCGTGACGGTCAGGAGGCCTTGCAGCGCCTTGGACCCGTCGGTGTCGAGCCTGGCGCCACCGAGGTTCAACGAAGCAACATGGGGGTTGCGCGACATCGCATCGCAGAGATCCCGAAGGGCCGGCGGTGCCCAGCCACAGCAAGAGAGATTCAGATGCACCGCGCACGGGGCCTTGGTGAGCAGTCCTGCAAGTTCTTGCACCGGCTTGAGCGCCAGTTCGTTCCACGAGAGCGAGATCTCGACCGACTCGGGGCGCCTCTGTTCGATCCATTCCTGAAGGATCGCCAAGTCACCATCGTCAGGCCCGGCGTCGGAGGCCATCGCAAAGCGCTTCCGGGAGGGGATGTCGAGCGCGAAGCAGGGGGACTGGCGCAGAACAAAGTCGTGACCTTCGCCGCCCGGTGCATGGACCGCAAGCCAGTCGAGTTCGGGGAAGAGGCGCTTTCGGAGGCAATGCAAGGTCGCGGCTCTCCAGTCATCGGCGGTGCAGGGTGCATGCAGCAGATGCGCGATGCGGCCGGGCACCTGGGCGTCGTCAGGACAGGTTGGGCGTGATATGTCTTCGCCCTCCAGGCCAGGACGCCAGCGGGTGCTTCCGATGATCATGAGAGTCTCCGGTATCCAGGACCGCGGTGAGTCGTCCCATCCGCCAGACAGTTCCATGCGGACTCGCGGTCGGTCTTCGGCTCTTGGGAGAATGCGGTGATGCCTGCCCCCTCCGACGCACCGTTCGCCGCACCGCTGCGCCCCCGCCTGACCCTCTCGACCCTGACGCGCGGCGACGGCCTGCTGGGCCTGCGCGCGATGAACGGCTTCGGCCCGCGCAGCGTGCAGCTCAGCGTCGCGCGCGTCGAGTGGACCTACGAGGTGGACGGGCTGCGCTTCGAGACGCCGGCCCCGACCAGCGTGCTGGGCAAGCGTGCGGCGGCCACCGAGCTGCTGCGCGGGGCCTGGAACCAGCGCGTGCTGTTGCAGCGCGACCTGGCGGGCGAGGCGGAAGCGATGGACGCACTGTGGGCGACCGGCCTGCGCCCGCTGCCGATGCAGGCCTTGCAATGGCGCCAGGCCTCGCTGGCCGAGGGGCAGCCGGTGCTGTGGTCGTTGCCAGAGGAAGGGCAGTTCGGCGACTTCTGGCTCGACGAGGTGCCGCGGCTGCAGGCGCTGGGCTGGTCCATCGTGGTCGCCCCGGGCTTCGCGCACCTGAGCGTGCCGGTGGAGCGCTGGCACCTGCTCGTCGACCCTGCGACCGGGGCCCAGCGGGGCCGCGAGCTGGTGGACGCGCCGTCGCGGCGGCAGGCCGTGCCTGCGTCGCTCGGCCAGCCGCGGCGCGAGGGCTCCTTCATGGTGAGCCTGGGCATCGAGGTCGAGGGCGAGTCGCTCGACCTCGCGCCGCTGCTGTTCCACCTCTTCAAGCACGAGCCGCGGTGGCTGAAGGCGGATTGGGTGGCCGCGCTGCCGGACGACGAAGCGATCGTGCTGCGGCGCGGGCCGGGCCGGCGCGGCATCGAAGCGCCGGCCGGGCCGCTGAAGATGATCGTCGGCGCGATGCTGGACCTGCTGACCGACCCGAGGCGGCAGGAGGGGCCGATGCCCCTGTCGAGCTGGGAGGCGCAGCGCATCGAGGCGCTGCGGCTGAGCCTGCTCGACACCCAGGCCGCGCGCGCCGGCGTGCACGGCCAGTGGCAGCTGCGCGGCGACGCGGGCCTGGCCGAACTGGCGCAGCGCCTGCGCACGGCCGGCATGCCGCCGCCGGTGGCGCAGCCGGCCGGGCTGGGGGTGTCGCTGCGGCCTTACCAGCGCCACGGGCTGGCCTGGCTGCAGTACCTGCGGGCGCAGCACCTGGGCGGCATCCTCGCCGACGACATGGGCCTGGGCAAGACGGCGCAGGTGCTGGCGCACCTGCTGGTCGAGCAGCAGGCCGGGCGGCTGGACCGGCCGGCGCTGGTGGTGCTGCCGACCACGCTGATCGCGAACTGGCAGGCCGAGGCGGCGCGCATCGCGCCGGCGCTGCGGGTGCTGAGCCTGCACGGAGCGGATCGCGCGAAGGCCTTTGCCCGCATCGACGACCACGACCTGGTGTTGACGACCTACCCGCTGCTGTGGCGCGACGTCGAGGCGCTGGTGCGGCCGGAGTGGCACCTGCTGGTGCTGGACGAGGCGCAGATGGTGAAGAACGCGGCCAGCCGCGCGGCGACGGCGCTGCGGCGGCTGCGCTCGCGGCATCGGCTGTGCGTCACCGGCACGCCGCTGGAGAACCACCTGGGCGAGCTGTGGGCCCATTTCGATTTCCTGATGCCGGGTTTCCTGGGCGATGCGCGCAGCTTCCAGCGCGTGTGGCGCAAGCCGATCGAGGTCCAGGGCGAGACGCTGCGCGCGCAACTGCTGGCGCAGCGGGTGCGGCCCTTCATCCTGCGGCGTCGCAAGGACGAGGTCGCGACCGAGCTGCCGCCGCTCACCGAGGTGGTGTGCCGGGTGCCGCTGGAGGGCGAGCAGCGCGCGCTGTACGAGAGCGTGCGGGTCGCGTCCGACGAGCTGGTGCGGCGGCTGCTGCAGCGGCGGCACTTCGCGGGGGCGCAGATCGGCATCCTGGATGCGCTGCTGAAGCTGCGCCAGGTGTGCTGCGACCCCTACCTGCTGAAGGGGCCCTCGCTGCCGGCGACGATGGAGCGGGCCAAGCTCGAGTGGCTGCGCGCGACCTTGCCGGCGCTGGTGGAGGAGGGGCGGCGCATCCTGCTGTTCTCCCAGTTCACCGAGATGCTGGGGCTGGTGTCGGCGGAACTCGCGGCGCTGGACCTGCCGCACCTGGCGCTGACGGGGGACACGCCGCCGGCGCTGCGCGGCGAGGTGGTGCGGCGCTTCCAGGACCGCGAGCTGCCGTTGATGCTGCTGAGCCTGAAGGCGGGCGGGGTGGGGCTGAACCTGACGGCGGCCGACACGGTGATCCACCTCGATCCGTGGTGGAACCCGGCGGTGCAGCAGCAGGCGACGGCCCGTGCGCACCGCATCGGCCAGGCGCAGCCGGTGTTCGTCTACCAGCTGGTGGTGGAGGGCAGCATCGAGGAGCGGATGCTGGCGCTGCAGCAGCGCAAGGAGGCCCTGGCCGAAGGGGTGCTGGGCGAGGACGGCGAGTGGAGCCCGAAGTTCGGCGAGGCGGACCTGGCGGCGCTGCTGGCGCCGCTCGCGTAGCCTCGATGGCTCTGCGTGCGTTGCCGGGCACATCGATTGCCGCATCGAGGCATCCCTCTCGCGACAAGGAGTTCACCATGGCAGCGTATGGCAAGAAGGCGCAAGACAAGGTCGAGCGTGCGATGCACGAGCGCAAGGAAGGCACGCTGAAGAGCGGCAAGTCGGGCAAGAAGGTCACGAGCCGCGCGCAGGCGGTGGCGATCGGGCTGTCGGAGGCGCGCAAGGAGGGCGGCAAGGTGCCGAAGAAGAGTTCGTCACATCGGAGGTCGAGTTGAGCCCCATGTCCTGACGGTCTCTGCCGCGGGGGGCCAAGTTTCTGGCCTGCATCCCCGGCAGATTCGCGTCCACGCTACGTCAGGCGACGCGCGGCTCGCGGTTCGCCGGCGAGATTCCCCAGCGCGCCCTCCAGCGTCGCGAAGCTGAACCGGTATCCTGCGGCCAGCGCCGCGCGCGGCACCGCGTTCTGCCCGTCCAGCAACAAGGTCGACATCTCGCCGGCCAGGCGGCGCAGCGGCCAGGCCGGCAGGCGCAGCCTCACGCTGCGTCCGAACGACGCCGCCATCGCCGATGCGAACAGCGCCTGAGGCAGCGTCTCGGGCGCCACGGCATTCAACGCGCCCGACACCTCGTCGTTCGCCAGCGCGAACCGCAGCAATCCCACGGCGTCGTCGAGGTGGATCCATGGCGCCGCCTGGCGACCCGAGCCCAGCACCGCCCCGAATCCGAACCGGGCGCCCAACGCCAGCATCGGATAAGCCCCATCGCCCCGGCCCAACACGACGCCGAAGCGCACCCGCACCACCCGCACGCCCAGGGCTTCGGCGCGCCGCGCTTCATGCTCGGTCGCGGCACAGAGCTCCGACTGGAATTCACCGGCACGTCCCGGGTGGCTCTCGTCCATCGGCTCGAACAGCGAACCTGCCGGCGCCGCCCCGTAGAACCCCACCGCCGACGCGCTCACCAGCACCCGCGGCGCCTGCCGCAGCCGCCGCATCAGCGCCACCAGCGCCGCCGTCACCTCGACCCGGCTCGCCTGCAGGACGCGCCGCCGCGCGGCCGTCCACGGCAAGCCCAGCACCCGCGCGCCGGCCAGGTTGACGACGGCGTCGATGTGCGTCTCCGACGGGATCGCGTCCAGGCTCTCGACCACCCACACGCCCGGGCCGAAGCTTGCCTGGGCCTGCCGCGCATCGCGCGACAGCACGATCAGCCGGCGCCCCTCGCGCTGCCACTGCGCCATCAACGCGCTGCCGAGAAAGCCGGTCGCGCCGGTGACCAGCAGCGCCGGCGCATGCCGGTGCGAGGCCGGGGCCTGCGCGGTCGCCCACGGCATGGCCGCGCGCCCCAGGCGCCGCACGGCCACCGCGTTGCGCGCACTCCAGGCCAGCACGCCGACGCCATACAGCGTGAACAGCCACGAGATCCAGCCGTGTGGCGTCGGCACCAACGCGGTCGGCCCCTGTGCCCAGTCCCACAGCCGCGGCGCCATCAGCCCGAGGAAGAGCCCGTAGCTCACCGTCAGCACCGTGTGCAGCACGCGCTCGAAGGGCGGCAGCCGGCGCGTGCGGTCTTCTTCCAGGAAGTCGGCCAGCGTGATGAGCAGCTCCACGCACAGCAGGCCGGCCAGCAGCAGCGCGAAGCCGCCTTGCCAGGCGCACCAGCCCAGCCCGATGAAGAGCACGCCGTAGATCGCCTCGCGCGCCGCATGCAGCGCGAGTTCGCGCCGCGCCGAGACGCGCTGCGGCAGCCGCGCCTGCAGCTCGTGGTGCCAGAGGTTGTCGAACGCGCCCAGCACGGCCTGGACGGAGAGGAGGAGGAAGATCGTGTTCATGACGCGCTTTCGCAGGAGGTGTCGCAGGAGGTGTCGCAGGAAGAGGGGTCGGCGAAGACACCCGACTGATGGAAGGTCTCGCCCCACAGCGGGTGCGTCATCGACAGCGTGAAGCGGAACAGCCCGTGACCCAGGTCGGTGTGCACCACGCGGCAGGTGCCCGGCGCCAGCCAGGCCGGCACGGGCAGATGCCGGCGTCCGAGCGCAAGCGAGTAGCGACGGCTCTCGAACACCAGCGAGCCGTCCTCCTCGAACACGTCGAGCGCCATCGCCAGCCCGCCGTCGGTGCGCTCCACCAGCCCGCCGTCGGCACCGAGCTCCTTGGTCGACCGCACGGTGCGGACGTGGCGGCTGCCGAGGTCGCCCTGGCGGTGGAAGCGGCGCTCCCACACCACGCCGCCGCGGCCGTTGCCGGTGACGCGCACGCTGGTGGCCACGCCGCTCGCCCGGATGCGCGTCAGCGGCCCGCCGAACAGCCGGGCCAGCCGCGCGTACACGGCACCGATGCGCGAGCAGCCGAGCGCCATGTGGCCGAGGTAGGTGGTGTCCGCATGCGCCACGCCGAAACGGCGCTGCACCGCAGCCGGCAGCCGGGCCCAGCCCTCGGCACCGACCAGGGCCGGCAGATCGAGTGCAGCGGGCCGCGCGGCGGCATCGGGCAGGGGGCGGAAGAAGAGGCGGGCCAGGGTGGTCATGGTGGCGTGGCGAGGTGGTGGACACCCCCTCCATCGCGAGAAGCGCGCCAGCCCTCGCCCCACGCGCAAGCCCTTGATTTCATTGGAAATTGCCATCGGGACTGCATACTTCGTATACAGTCCGCAGGCGCCTCGTCGTCAACCTGGTTGACAGGCCTCCCCGCCGCCCCCGCCCATGCTGATCCACGCCGTCCTCGGCTTTGCGCTGTTCGAGACCCTGGTCCTCGCCGGGGTGCTGCTGTGGTGGGCCGACAAGGTGGCGGGGGCGCGCCTGCTGGCCGCCTTCCTGTTCGGCATCGCGGTATGGATCACCGGCAACGAGCTGCCGAACTGGTTCGGCCCGGGGGTCGAGCCGGCGATGATGGCGCTGCTCGCGACCGCGCCGCTCACCTCGTCGTTCTTCTTCCACTTCTGCGTGGTGTTCTGCCGCGTCGAGATCGGCCGCACCGGCGTGGCGGCCGCGTATGCGCTGGGCGCGGTCGCCACGGTGGCGGCCGAGGTCCTCGTGCCCGGCCATATCGAATGGCACCGCGACGTCGGCTGGATCGCCATCGCCGACACCGTGGGCTGGGTGGCGAGCCTGGCCTGGGTGATCCTCGGCACCGGCGGCGTCGCGGTGCTGATCCACTCGCTGATGCGCGCGCGCCGACCGGCCTTCAGCCAGATCGCCGCCGTCACCGCCTCGTGCCTGTGGGGCATGCTGTGCCTCACCGGCTACGGCATCGCGGTGCTCGACCTGCCGGTCTATCCCTTCCCGCTGCTCGGCCTGCCGCTGTACCCGCTGATCCTGGTCTACGGCATCCTGCGCTATGGCGTGTTCGTCGCCAACGCCTGGGCGCGTCGCGCGCTGGTGTGGGCGCTGCTGCTCGCCCTGGGCGCGGCGATCGTCGCGATGACGCCGCTGCTGCCCATCGAATCGCGCTGGATCGGCGGCCTGGCGGTGGCCGCCAGCTGCCTGGCGCTGAACGGCCCGGTGCGGCGCTTCGCCGAACGGCTGGTGTACCCCGGCGGCGAGGTGTCGGTGGCCGATCTCGGCGCCTGGCGCCAGGCGCTGCAGGCGCCGGAGACGCCGCAGGCCCTGGCCGAGCGCGCCGCCGGCCTGCTGAGCGAGCGCATCGGCACGCGCGTGGCGGTGCAGGTGGGCGACGCGCTCGCGCCGCAGCAGGACGCGCCGGTGCCGCGCCTGGTGTGCCGGCCCGTCGACGGCCGCTGGACCCCGGTGCTGCAGGGCTGGGAGGCGGCGCCGCCCGGCCCGCGCCAGGTGGCCGAGCTGTTCGGCAGCGTCCTCGCCGAGGCGGCGCTGCGCGTCGACCAGGCGCGCCAGGTTGCCGAGCGCGAACGCGAACGCCAGCTGCAGGCGCGCCTCGCCGAACTGGGGGCGCTCGCCGCGACCGTCGCGCACGACATCCGCAACCCCTTGAACATCATTTCGATGGCTGTCGCCGGCGCGGATGCCGACACCCGTCGCGAGGTGGCGGACCAGGTCGGCCGCATCTCGCACCTCACGCGCGACCTGCTCGACTACGCCAAGCCGTGGAAGCTCTCGACCGCCCCGCTCGACCTCGCGGCCCAGGTGCGCGGCGCGGCGCGGCGCCTGCCGGGCGTGAGCCTCGGGCCGGGCCTGGACGAGGCCCTGCTCGTCGAGGCCGATGCCCGGCGCATCGACCAGGCGCTGACCAACCTGGTCGAGAACGCGCGCGCCGCGGCCGCCGACGCCCCGCAGGGCCAGGTCCACATCGATGCCGAGCGCACGCCGCAGGCGCTGCTGCTGCACGTCTGCGACAACGGCCCCGGCGTGCCGGCCGAGGTGCGCGAGCGCCTCTTCGAGCCCTTCGCCTCGCGCAGCCCCGGCGGCACCGGCCTCGGCCTCGCCATCGTCGCGCGCGTGATGAGCGCCCACGGCGGCTCGGTCGCGCTGACCGAGCGCGCGCCCTGGCGCACCTGTTTCACGCTGAGCTTCCCGAACCCGTCATGAGCCCGCCGGACCGCACCGACACCCCCGACATCACCGGCCGCGTGCTGCTGGTCGACGACGAGGCCGCCTTCCAGCGCCTCGGCGGCAATTTCCTGCGCGGCCTGGGCCACGAGGTCGCGCTGGCCGGCGACGGCGAGCAGGCGCTCGAGGCCTTCGCGCGCGAGCGGCCCGAGCTCGTGCTGCTCGACCTCGCGATGCCGCCCCACATGGACCCGGAGATCGGCCTCACGCTGATCCCGCGCTTCGGCGGCGTGCCCGTGATCGTGCTGACCGGCCACGCCGAGCACGGCCTGGCGCTGCGCGCGACCGAGCTGGGCGCCTGGGACTTCCTCGCCAAGCCGATCGACCCCGACATGCTGCGCTTCGTCGTCGCGCGGGCGCTGCACAAGGCGCGGCTCGACGCCGAGCTGCGGGCGCTGCGCAGCGCGCAGGCGGGCGACGACCTGGGCATGGCCGGCCAGGCGCCGGCCACGGTGCAGCTGCGCGCGATGGTGCGGCGCGTTGCGCAGACCGGCGTCAGCGTGCTCGTGCTCGGCCCCACCGGCACCGGCAAGGAGCTGGTGGCTCGCGCGCTGCATGCCTGCAGCACGCGGCAGGCGGGGCCCTTCGTCGCGATCCACTGCGGGGCCTTGTCGGCCGAGCTGCTGGAGAGCGAGCTCTTCGGCCACATGAAGGGCAGCTTCACCGGCGCCTACCGCGACCAGCCCGGCCTGGTCGAGGCTGCGCACGGCGGCACGCTGTTCCTGGACGAGGTGGGCGAGATGCCGCCGCCGATGCAGGTGAAGCTGCTGCGCTTCCTGCAGGAAGGCAGCTTCGTCGCGGTGGGCGGGCGGGTGCAGAAGCGGGCCGACACGCGCGTTGTCGCGGCCACCCACCGCGACCTCGAGGCGATGGTGCGCGAGGGCAGCTTCCGCGAGGACCTGTACTACCGCCTCAAGGGCGTGGTGCTGCGCACGCCTGCGCTGGCCGAGCGGCCGGCCGACGTGCCGCTGCTTGCCACGCGCTTCCTGCAGCGCGTGGCGCCGCGCGCGCGGCTGTCGCCCGGGGCGCTGGCCTGGCTGACGGCGCGCGAGTGGCCGGGGAACGTGCGCGAGCTGAAGGCGGTGGTGGAGTCGGCCGGCGCGCTGCTGCTGCCGGACCAGCGCGAGGTCGATGCCGACCTGCTGCGGCTGGCGAGCGGGGACCCGTTGGACCCGGCGGGTTCGCCGGCGCGGCCGGACACCGCGGCTGCGGGCGACGGCCCCGGGCCGCTGGATGCCGCGCTGACCGAGCTGGAGCTGCGCCTGGTGCGCGACGCGATGGCGGCGGTCGGCGGCAACCAGTCGGAGGCCGCACGGCGCCTGGGCATCTCGCGCGTCGGGCTGATCAAGAAGCTGACGCGCCTGGGCCTGCGCTGAGGCCCGCCGCGATCTGCGCCAGGTCATGGAACGCCCATTCCGCCTCCTCGACGGCGCGCGCCACGGCGTCGGCGATGAACTGCTCGGGCGTCATGCCGGCGAGCCGGGCGATGGCGACCAGGCGGGCGGCGAGGGCGGTGTCGATCTGCAGCGAGGGGATTTCCATCGGGGGACGGTGACGTGATGGTGAAAGCCGGTACTGTAGGACGCGCGCGGCGCGACCCGGCACGGACATGCGTCCCGTTGACTTCGGGTACAACCGCGGCCATGAACCGTGATTCCGCTTCCGATGCACGCCTGGCGCTGCGCTGCCTCGATCTCACCTCGCTGAAGGACGACGACAACCCGGCGTCCATCGAGGCCCTGGCACACCGCGCCGCCACGCCGCACGGCGCGCCGGCCGCGCTGTGCGTCTACCCCGCCTTCGTGCCGGTGGCCCGGCGGGCGCTGGACGCGTGCGGCTTGAGCGGCGTGCGCGTGGCGACGGTGGTGAACTTCCCGCACGGCACGGCGACGCCGGCCGAGGTCGAGGCGCAGGTCGCCGCCGCGCGCGACGCCGGCGCCGACGAGATCGATGCGGTCTTCCCGTGGCGCGCGCTGCGCGACGCCGGCGATGCGCAGGCCGGCGCGGCGCTGGTCGCGGCCTGCCGGCGGGCGGGCGGCACGCTGCCGCTGAAGGTGATCCTCGAGACCGGCGAGCTGCAGGACCCGGTGCTGATCCGCCGGGCGAGCGAGGTCGCGTTGCGCGAGGGGGCCGACTTCCTGAAGACCTCCACCGGCAAGGTCGCCGTCAACGCGACCCCGCAAGCGGTCGAGGTGATGGGGGCGGTGATCCGCGAGCAGGGCGCGCGCGCCGGCCTGAAGGTGGCGGGCGGGGTGGCGACGATCGCCGACGTGCAGGTCTACCTCGGGCTCGCGGAGCAGGTCTATGGCGCGGCGCGCCTCGGGCCGGACACGCTGCGCTTCGGCGCGTCGAGCCTGCTCGCCGCGCTGGTCGCGGCCCTCGACGGCACGGGTGCGCCGCCGGCCGTGGGCGGGTACTGAGCGATGGGCCTGCCGCAAGAGACCATCCGCCGCAAGCGCGACGGCGCGGCGCTGGACGAGGCCGAGCTGCGCGAGTTCGCGCAGGGCATCGCGGACGATCGCGTGAGCGACGCGCAGATCGCCGCTTTTGCGATGGCCGTGTGCTGGCGCGGCATGGGCACCGGCGAGGCGGCGGCGCTGACGCGCGCGATGCGCGACAGCGGCAGCGTGCTGCGCTGGGACGCGCTGGCGCTGCCGGGGCCGGTGCTCGACAAGCACTCCACCGGCGGCATCGGCGACACCGTGTCGCTGATGCTCGGCCCGATGCTCGCGGCCTGCGGGGCCTTCGTGCCGATGATCTCGGGGCGCGGGCTCGGCCACACCGGCGGCACGCTGGACAAGCTGGAGGCGCTGCCGGGCTACACCGCCCAGGTGCCGGTGGAGCGGCTGCAGCGCGTGGTGCGCAACGCGGGGGTCGCGATCGTCGGTGCCGGGGCATCGCTGGCGCCGGCCGACCGGCGTTTCTATGCGGTGCGCGACGTGACCGCCACGGTCGAGTCGGTGCCGCTGATCACCGCCTCCATCCTGTCGAAGAAGCTGGCCGCGGGACTGCAGGCGCTGGTGCTGGACGTGAAGTTCGGCGGCGGCGCCTTCCTGCCGGGCATCGATCGCGCGCGCGAACTGGCGCACAGCCTGGTGCGCACCGGCTGCGCCGCCGGCCTGCCGACGCAGGCGCTGCTGACCGCGATGGACCAGGCGCTGGCGCCGGCGGCCGGCAATGCGCTCGAGGTGCAGGTGGCGCTGGACTACCTGTGCGGGCGGGCGCGGCCCGAGCGGCTGCACGGGGTCGTGATGGCGCTCGGGGCGGTGGCCCTGCGGCAGGGCGGGCTCGCAACGGACGAGGCGCAGGCGCGGGCGCGGCTGCTGCAGGCGCTGGACAGTGGCGCGGCGGCGGAACGCTTCGCGCGCATGGTGGCCGGGCTGGGCGGGGCGGCGGACGTGCTGGAGCGGCCTGCGCTGCCGCAGGCGCCGGTGCGGCGCGAGGTGGCGGCCGGGCACGGCGGCTGGCTGGGCGCCGTCGATGCGCGGGCGCTCGGCCTGGCCGTGGTCGAACTCGGCGGCGGGCGGCGCGGCAGCGGCGATGCCATCGATCCGGCGGTCGGGCTGTCGGCGCTGCTGCCGCTGGGCCAGCGGGTGGAGCCGGGGACGCCGCTTGCCTGCGTGCATGCGCGCAGCGAGGCACATGCCGAGGCGGCGGTGGCCGCGGTGCGCGCGGCGTATTCGATTTCGGACCGGGCCGGGGCCGGGATGCCGCTGGTGGCCGAACACATCACGGAGGAGACATCGGCATGACCGACGACGAACTGATCGCCGAGGCGCGGCGTGCGCGCGAGCGCGCCTATGCGCCGTATTCCGAGTTCCAGGTGGGGGCGGCGCTGCGCGCGGCCGACGGGCGCGTGTTCCACGGCTGCAATGTGGAGAACGCATCGTATGGCCTGTGCAACTGCGCGGAGCGGACGGCCTTCTTCACGGCCATCGCGGCAGGCGTGCCGGTGGACGGCTTCGAGCGCCTGGCGGTGATCGGCGACACCGAGGGCCCGATCTCGCCCTGCGGGGCGTGCCGGCAGGTGATCTTCGAGCTGGGCGGCCCGGCACTGCCGGTGGTGCTGGCGAATCTTGCGGGGGCGCGGCGCAGGACGACGGCCGGCGAACTGCTCCCCGACGGTTTCCGACTCTGACTCCGGGCTTTCCCCGAGCCGGGGCGATGTCGGGCGTGCATGCTTCTTGCGAGAATCGCCCGCATCACTTTTTCGCAGGGACACGACAATGACGCGCACGCTGGAACCCCGCCTCCTGCTGACCGGCCTGGCCCTTGCCGCGGCCGCCGTGGTCGCCCGGGCCGAGCCGGCCGTGGTCTACGACGCGGGGGGCAAGTTCGACAAGTCCTTCAACGAAGCGGCCTACAACGGCATCGAGCGCTTCAAGAAGGAGACCGGCACCGGCTACCTCGACTTCGAGATCTCCAACGACACGCAGCGCGAACAGGCGCTGCGCCGCATGGCCCAGAAGGGCGCCGACCCGATCATCGCGGTCGGCTTCGGCCATGCGTCGGCGCTCGAGAAGGTGGCCAAGGAATTCCCGAAGGCGCACTTCGCCATCATCGATTCCGAGGTCAAGGCGCCCAACGTCACCTCGGTGCTGTTCCAGGACCAGGAAGGTTCCTTCCTCGCCGGCTGGCTCGCGGCCACGACGAGCAAGTCGGGCAAGGTCGGCTTCATCGGCGGCATGGACGTGCCGCTGATCCGCCGCTTCCAGTGCGGCTACGAGCAGGGCGCGAAGGTCGCCAACCCGAAGGTCGAGGTGGTGAGCAACATGACCGGCACCACGCCCTCGGCCTGGAGCGACCCGACGCGCGGCGGCGAGCTGGCCAAGGCGCAGTTCTCGCGCGGCGTCGACGTGGTCTTCGCCGCGGCCGGCGGCACCGGCATCGGCGTCTACCAGGCGGCCAAGGACCAGGGCCGGCTCGCGATCGGCGTCGACAGCAACCAGAACCACCTGCAGCCGGGCACGATGCTGTCGTCCATGCTCAAGCGGGTCGACAACGCGGTCTACGGCCTCGTCCTCGACGCGAAGAACGGCAGCTGGAAGCCGGGCCTGCGGGTGCTCGGCCTGAAGGAGCAGGGCGTCGGCCTGGCGATGGACCAGAACAACGCCAAGCTGGTGAGCGACGCGACGAAGAAGAAGCTCGCCGCGGTCGAGGCCGACATCGTGTCGGGCAAGCAGGCGGTCGCGAACTACACGCCTGAGAACGGCTGCAAATACTGAGCTCGATCTTGAGCTCCGAACTTGCCGTCGAACTGCGCGGCATCCACAAGAGATTCGGCACCGTCCACGCCAACCGCGGCGTGGACCTGTCCGTGAGGCGCGGCAGCGTGCACGGCATCGTCGGCGAGAACGGGGCCGGCAAGTCGACGCTGATGAGCATCCTCTACGGCTTCTACCCGGCCGACGAGGGGCGCATCGCGATCGACGGCGAGCCGGTCGTGCTGCGCGGCACGCACGATGCGATCACCCACGGCATCGGCATGGTGCACCAGCACTTCATGCTGGTGGAGCGCTTCACCGTGCTGGAGAACGTGGTGCTGGGCGCGGAGCAGGGCTTCGCGCTCGCGAAGAGCCTGGCCGCGGCGCGGCGAGAGCTGCAGCGGCTGGCCGACGAGTTCGGCCTCGCGGTGGACCCGGACGCGCGCGTGTCCGAGCTGCCGGTGGGCGCGCTGCAGCGGGTCGAGATCCTGAAGGCCCTGTTCCGCGGCGCGCGCATCCTGATCCTGGACGAGCCCACCGGCGTGCTCACGCCGCAGGAGACCGAGGCCCTGTTCCGCGTGCTCGCGACGCTCAAGGCGCGCGGCGTGACGATCCTGCTCATCACGCACAAGCTGAAGGAGATCCTGGCGGTGACCGACCGGGTGACGGTGATGCGCGGCGGCAGCGTGGTGGCCGACCGCGAGACGGCGCAGACCGGCGAGGCCGAGCTGGCCGAGCTGATGGTCGGGCGGCAGGTGCAGCGCTCGGGCCTGCACGCGGCGCGCGAGCGCGGCGAGCTGCGGCTGCAGGCCGAGGGCCTGGACTGGCGCGATGCGGCCGGCGTGCTGCGGCTGCAGGGCGTGTCGCTCTCGCTGCATGCGGGCGAGATCGTCGGCGTGGCCGGCGTCTCGGGCAACGGGCAGAGCGAGCTGCTGGCGCTGTTGAGCAGCCTGCAGCCGCTGCAGCAGGGGCACCTGCGGCTGCGGGACGACGACGGCGCCTGGCTCGAGTTCGACGCCGCGCACCCGGGCGATCCGCACCGCCTGCGCCGCCTCGGCGTGGCGCATGTGCCGGAGGACCGGCACCGTCTCGGACTCGTGCTGGGCTTCGAGGCCTGGGAGTCGGCGCTGCTCGGCTACGTCGACGATTCGACCGTGAAGCGTGGCCCCTTCGTGGCGGGCGCGGCGGCACGCGCACAGTGCCGGCAGATGATGGAGGAGTTCGACGTGCGACCGCGCAACGAGCGGCTCGGCTCGTCGAAGTTTTCCGGCGGCAACCAGCAGAAGCTCATCCTCGCGCGCGAGTTCCGGCGCGCGCCGCGGGTGCTGCTGATCGGCCAGCCGACGCGCGGCGTCGACATCGGCGCGATCGAGTTCATCCACCGGCGCATCGTCGCGCTGCGCGATGCCGGCTGCGCGGTGCTGCTGGTGTCGACCGAATTGGACGAGATCCTGGCGCTGGCTGACCGCATCCTGGTGATGAGCGGCGGGCGCATCACCGGCGAGCTGGCCCGGTCCGAGGCCGACGAGACGCGGCTCGGGTGCCTGATGGGTGACGCACGGGCCGCCGCATGAAGCGAGCCCGAGCGCACGGCCGCCCGAAGCCGGGCTCGACCCTCCCGGAGGGTCGGACGATGTACTCATCGGCCGGGGTGTCCACATGAAGAATGTTCCTGCGGTGTTGCCGCGCTGGATCGACGTGGTCCTGCTGCCGGTGTTGAACGTGCTGATGGCCCTGGGGGCGGCCGGCCTGGTGGTGTGGGCCATCGGGCAGAACCCGTTCACGGCGGTGCAGCTGCTGGTGCAGGGCGCCTTCGGCAGCGCGCTGGCGTGGAGCTACACGCTGTACTACACGACCAACTTCATCTGCACCGGCCTCGCGGTGGCGGTGGCGTTTCACTGCGGCCACTTCAACATCGGCGCCGAAGGGCAGGGCACGGTGGGCGGGCTGGGCGTGGGGCTGGTGCTGCTGGCCGGCGATGCCTGGCTGCCGGGCTGGCTGCTGGTGCCACTCGCGCTCGCCGGCGGGCTGCTGTCGGGGGCGGCCTGGGCCTTCGTGCCGGCCTGGCTGCAGGCGCGGCGCGGCAGCCACATCGTCATCACCACCATCATGTTCAATTTCCTCGCGTCCACGCTGATGGTGTGGCTGCTGGTGAACGTGGTGAAGGTGCCGGGCAACCAGGCGGTGGAGTCGCGGCTCTTCGCGCCGGGCGCGGTGCTGCCGAGTGCGCAGGCGATGTTCGCGGCGCTCGGCATCGAGTGGCCTGACACGCCGCTCAACCTCGCCTTCGCGATCGCGCTGCTCGCCTGCGTGGGCGTGTGGGCGATGCTGTGGCACACGCGGCTCGGCTACGCGCTGCGCACCGTCGGCCTGGCGGCGGGGGCGGCGCGCTATGCCGGCATCGACCCGCGGCGGCTGACGGTGGTCGCGCTGTGCATCTCGGGGGCCCTCGCGGCGCTGGTGGGGGTGAACGAGATCGCCGGCGTGCACCACAAGCTGCTGCTGGATTTCGTGGCCGGGGCGGGCTTCACCGGCATCGCGGTGGCGCTGATGGGACGCAACCACCCGGTGGGCATCGTGCTGTCGGCGCTGCTGTTTGGCGCGCTGGCGCAGGGCGGCTCGGAGCTGGTGTTCGAGATGCCGGCCTTCACGCGCGACATGTCGGTGGCGGTGCAGGGCTTCGTGGTGCTGTTCTGCGGCGCGCTGGCGCTGCTGCTGCGGCCGCCGGTGGCGTGGGTGTACGGGCGCCTCGCGAAGGGGCCGGCGGCATGAGGGGTCGTCATGACCGATGAGGGGCTGATCATCGCGTCGGTGCTTGGGGCGACGCTGCGCATCGCGGTGCCGCTGGTGCTGTGCGCGCTGGCCGGCGTGTTCAGCGAGCGGGCCGGCGTGATCGACATCGGCCTCGAGGGCAAGATGCTGGCGGCCGCCTTCGCGGCGGCGTGCCTGGGCGCGATCGGCTGGCCGGCCTGGCCGGCGATGGCGGGCGCGGTCGCCGTGTCCACCCTGCTGGCGCTGGTGCATGCCTGGGCCTGCATCACGCACCGGGGCGACCAGATCGTCTCCAGCGTCGCGTTGAACGTGATCGCGGCCGGGCTGACGGTGGTGCTGGGGCTGGTGTGGTTCCACCAGGGCGGGCGCACGCCGAACATCGCGGAGGCGAGCCGGTTCACGGCGCTCTTCCCGGGCGCTGCGGCGGCGGTGCAGGGCTGGCCGGTGATCGGCCCGCTGCTCGCCGAAGGCGTGCTGCTGCACAACGTGCTGGTGTGGGCGACGGTGGCGCTGGTGCCGGGCGCGTGGTGGCTGCTGTACCGCACGCGCTTCGGGCTGCGGCTGCGCGCCGTGGGCGAGAACCCGGCGATGGTGGACGCGGCGGGCATCTCGGTGGGCGCGCTGCGCTATGGCGCGGTGCTGCTGGCGGGCGTGTTGTGCGGCGCAGCGGGCGGGTACCTGACGCTGGCGCAGAACGCCTCGTTCACGCCGGGGATGACGGCCGGGCGCGGCTTCATGGCGCTGGCGGCGATGGTGTTCGGCAAGTGGCATCCGTTGCGGGCGGCGGCGGCGTGCCTGCTGTTCGGCTTCCTGGATGCGGTGGCGATCAGGCTGCAGGGGGTGGTGCTGCCCGGGTTGGGCAGCGTGCCGGTGGAGCTGATCCAGGCGCTGCCCTACCTGCTGACGGTGGTGCTGCTCGCCGGTTTCTTCGGCCGCGCCGAAGCGCCGCGGGCGCTGGGGCGGGCCTACGTGAAGGAGCGCTGAACTGCGGTGCTGCGCGCTCAGTCGCGCGGCGGGTAGTAGAAGCGCGGTCGCGGCGGCGTGAAGCCCGACGGCGGCGTGGACGCATACGGATCGTGCGTGCTGGTCGTCGACGACGCGTAGAACGGGGAGAACGACGGCGGGGTCTGCGGGTGGCCGCGTTGCGAGGTGTAGTACATGTCCTGGTCTTCCGGATGGGGCGCGTGCGCCGGGAAGCCGTCGTGGAAGCCCTGGTACATCGCGCCGGCGGCCTGCTGCGGGGTGAGGTGGCGGCCGTCGTGGTCGCGGATCATCGCCGCCGCGCCGGCGGCGGTGGAGGGCGACATCGGGAAGGTCGCCGAGGCCGTCTGCAGCCGGTCTCGCCGCGCATCGCGCATCGGGCGGATGTGCGACTGGGTGAAGGCGCCGGCGGTGCCCATCGGGTAGTTGGGGTCCGGCTGCGGCTCGTGCCGCGACGCGATCATCACGTCCCCGCCCTGGGGATCCATGATGTGGTGGCGCGGATGGGTGACGTAGACCTCGTGGTTGCTCGGATTGCCGTACGGGTCGCCGATGCCGGGCTCGCCCCCCGCGATCCCGCCGGCGTACGTGCCGTAGCGGCTGTGGCTGGGGACGTTGTCGGGGTGGGTCGTGTGGTGGTAGACGCGGAGGTTCCGCGGGGCTTCCTGGCGCGGCGCGAGGGTCTGGCGACGGTCCGAGCGGCGCGGTACATCGCTTTCCGAGCCGCTGTCCGAGTCGTAGCGCGTCGGGCGCGGGCGGCCCCCGCCGGGGATGTCCATGGCGCTGGAAGTACGGGCGCGCGAGCCGCCGCTGATGGCGATGGGCCGCGAGCTCGAGCTGGGCGGGTCGTAGCTGCTGTAGTTGCTGCGCGAAGACGAGGAGTTGTTGATGCGGTTGTAGCCCATGGTGGGGTCCTGAGTGGGTGGAAGGGAAGCCCCAGTCTGGTGACGCGTGCTCCGGAGCCATCCGGCGGCCCCGAAGACCGCGGCGCAGATGCGAAATCCAGCCCCGCAACGGTGCAAGCATTCGTTCGTGCCGGCCGGGCATGCACCAGGCTGCGCCGCCCCGCTGCAGGGCCCGCGGATGCTGGGGCGGCGCGAGTTGCGTTCGCCGCTAAACAACGCGCGACCCGCAAACATCTGCTCACGCGCTTGCACGCGCCGACATGTGCGGGTCAAGCCCGCATGTCGATCCGGGCCGCCCTCGTTCGTCGTCCAGGATGTGGGCCAGCCCGGTGCCCACTCCACAGGACCGATCCATGCCCACTCCATCGAACTGCACGCTCTACTTTTCCCGCAACCCGAACCCGCGGCTGGCCGTGGCGGTGGCCCGGCACCTGGCCGCGCCGGTCCGCTTCGAGTGGGCCGCGCCGCTCGCCCCCGGGCAGGCCGAGAAGTTCCTGCACCTGAACCCCTCGCTGCGCCTGCCCATCCTGGCCGAGGGCGCGGGCTCGCTGTGGGAGGCGGACGCCATCGCCTGCCGGCTCTCGCAGCTGACCGGCGCGGACTTCTGGCGCACCGGGGCCGACCTGCCGGACATGATCCGCTGGATCAGCTGGGCGCGCGACCACTTCATGCGCGCCTGCGAGGTCGTGCACTTCGAGCTCGGCACCAAGCAGCGCTACGGGCTGGGCCCCGTGAACGAGGCCCTGGTTGCCGAGGGCCTCTCTGCCTTCCACGTCAGTGCCGCCGTGCTGGAGGCCCAGCTGCGCGAGCGCGACTGGCTGCTGCCGAGCGGCCTCAGCCATGCCGACTTCCGCATGGCGACCTTCCTGCCCTTCAACGACGTCGCCCGCCTGCCGCTGGACGACTACCCGCGCCTCGCCGCCTGGAACCGCCGCCTGATGGCGCTGCCGGCCTGGGCCGACCCGTTCGACGGGCTCGACGCGCCCGAGCTGCCGCCGATCCCGTGTTGAGGCGGTGACCCGCCGCCGGTCGCGGTGCGCCGCGGGTCAGCGGCCCGCGGCCGGGGCGCCCATCGGCAGCAGGGCGTCGCGCGCCGCGGCCAGCATGGCGCCAGTCAGCCGGTCCAGCGGGCCCGACGCCGCGCGCGCATCGTGCCAGTACAGCGCCACGTCCAGCGGCGTGCCGGGCACCAGCTCGACCAGCGAGCCGTCCGCCAGGGGCCCGGCGATGAGCGACTCGGGCTGCAGCCCCCAGCCCATGCCGGCCACCGTGGCGGTGACGAAGGCCTGTGACGACGGCAAGGTGTGGCGCGGCAGCTCCACGCGACGGTGGCACAGGCGCTGGGCCCAGCGGTCCTGCAACTCGTCCTTGGTGTTGAACACCAGGCTCGGTGCGCGGGCCAGGCTGCCCGCGCCGACGCCGTCCGCAAAGTAGCGCCGCACGAACGCCGGGCTCGCGGTGGCCCGGTAGCGCATCGCGCCCAGCGGCCGGCTGTTGCAGCCCGCGGCGGGGCGGGCCGTGCTCGTCACCGCGGCCAGCACGCGGCCGCTGCGCAACCACTCGCCGGTGTGGTCCTGGTCGTCCACCGCCACCTCCATCAGCACCGGCTGCCCGGCCGCGAAGGCCGCGATGGCGGGCCCCGCCCACGTGGCCAGGCTGTCCGCATTGACCGCGACCGGCAGGGGCACGCGCGCCGGCCCTTGCGGCGCCAGCCCGGGCAGCGTGGATTGCAGCTCGTGCTCCATGAGCCGCACCTGGTCGACGTGCCGGCAGAGGCGGCGGCCGGTGTCGGTGGCCCGGCACGGCTGCTCGCGGACCACCAGGGCACAGCCCGCGCGCTCTTCGAGCGCCCGGATGCGTTGCGAGATGGCCGAGGGCGTGACGTTGAGCGCTCGCGCGGCGCGCTCGAAGCTGCCCTCGCGCACCACGGCAGCGAGGGCGGAGAGTGCGGCGTAGTCCAGCATGGATGAAGTTTGGCTAAACATGGGTTAGAAAAGTTAGTTTGTCTTCATCCGATCCGGCTGGCAAGCTGGGTCCATGACGCCTGCATCCCTGACCGCTCCGATGGCTTCGGCCGTGTTCCTCCAAGGCCTGGCGCTCGGCTTCGGGCTCATCGTCGCCATCGGCGCGCAGAACGCCTTCGTGCTGCGCCAGGGCCTGCGGCGCGAGCACGTCGGCAGCGTGGTGCTGTTCTGCGCGATGGCCGATGCGCTGCTGATCGCGGCGGGCGTGTGGGGCATGGCCCAGGCCCTGGGCGATTGGCCGGGCCTGGCGCGCGCCCTCTCGCTGGCCGGGGCGGCCTTCCTGGCGGGCTATGGCGTGCTGGCGCTGCGCCGTGCGCGCCGGCCGCAGGCGCTGACCGCCGCCGCAGGGCCTGGGAGGCTCGGCCGCGGGGCCGCGATGGCGCAGGCCCTGGCCTTCACGCTGCTGAACCCGCACGTGTACCTCGACACCGTGCTGCTGGTGGGCAGCATCGGGGCGCAGCAACCCGCGCTGCTGCGAGGCTGGTTCGTCGCGGGGGCGAGTGCCGCCAGCGCGCTCTGGTTCGGCCTGCTGGGGTTCGGTGCGCGCTGGCTCGCGCCGTGGTTTGCGCGCCCCCGGGCGTGGCAGTTGCTCGACGGGCTGATCGGTGTGACCATGCTGGTGCTCTCCACCCTGCTGGTGCGGCACGCGCTCACCGGCTTCTGAGGACCCTGCATGACCTCCCTTCCGAGCTACGACGACGTCTGCGCCGCCGCCAGGCGCATCCAGGGCCAGGCCCATCGGACGCCGGTCATGACCTCGCGCACCGTCGACGACGAGTTGGGCGCACAGGTCTTCTTCAAGTGCGAGAACCTGCAGCGCATGGGTGCCTTCAAATTCCGCGGGGCCTTCAACGCCTTGTCGCGCTTCGACGCGGCGCAACGCAAGGCGGGCGTCGTGGCGTTCTCGTCGGGCAACCACGCGCAGGCGATCGCGCTGTCGGCGCGCATCCTCGGCATCCCGGCGACGATCGTGATGCCGCGCGACGCGCCCGCGGCCAAGGTGGCCGCCACCCGCGGCTACGGCGGCCAGGTGGTGCTCTACGACCGCTACACCGAAGACCGCGAGCAGATCGGCCGCACCCTGGCCGAGCGCGACGGCCTGACCCTGATCCCGCCGTACGACCATGCCGACGTGCTCGCGGGGCAGGGCACGGCCGCGAAGGAACTGTTCGAGGAGGTCGGCCCGCTGGATGCCTTCTTCGTGCCGCTGGGCGGCGGCGGCCTGCTGTCGGGCAGCGCGCTGGCCACGCGCGCCCTCGCGCCGGGCTGCCGGCTGTATGGGGTGGAGCCCGAGGCCGGCAACGATGGCCAGCGCTCGTTCCGCGGCGGGGCCATCGTCCACATCGACACGCCGCAGACCATCGCCGACGGCGCGCAGACCCAGCACCTGGGCGCCATCACCTTCCCGATCATCCGCCGCGACGCGACCGACATCCTCACCGCGTCCGACGCCGAGCTGGTGGCGTGCATGCGCTTCTTCGCCAGCCGCATGAAGCTCGTCGTCGAGCCGACCGGCTGCCTGGGCTTCGCCGCGGCCCGGCAGATGAGGGGCGAGCTCCAGGGCGGGCGCATCGGCGTGCTGCTGAGCGGCGGCAACGTCGACATGGCGCGCTTCGCCGGCCTGCTGGACGGGTAGGCCGCGGCCGGGCGGCGGCCTCAGGCCGGCATCGCGGAGGACAGGCGGAACACCGACACCGCCCGCACCAGCTGCTGCGCCTGCTGCTTCAGGCTCTCGGCCGCGGCAGCGCTTTCCTCGACGAGCGCGGCATTCTGCTGCGTCGCCTGGTCCATCTGAGAGACCGCCTCGCTGATCTGCTCGACGCCGGTGCGCTGCTCGTGGCTCGCGGTGCTGATGCCGCCCATGATGTCGGTGACGTGGCGGATCGAGTCGACGATCTGCGACATCGTGGCGCCCGCCTGGTCGACCAGGGCGCTGCCTTGCTCGACGCGCTCGACGCTGGTGGAGATCAGGCCCTTGATCTCCTTCGCGGCCGCGGCGCTGCGCTGCGCCAGGCTGCGCACCTCGCCCGCGACCACCGCGAAGCCGCGGCCCTGTTCGCCGGCGCGCGCCGCCTCCACCGCGGCATTCAGCGCCAGGATGTTGGTCTGGAAGGCGATGCCGTCGATCACCGTGATGATGTCGGAGATGCGGCGCGAGCTCTCGTTGATGCCCTGCATGGTGTCGACCACCTGGCCGACCACGCTGCCGCCTTCGGTCGCGACGCCGGCCGCCTTGCGCGCCAGCTCGTTGGCCTGCATCGCGCTGTCGGCATTCTGGCGCACGGTCGAGCTGAGCTCTTCCATCGAGGCTGCGGTCTGCTGCAGCGCCGAGGCCTGTTCCTCGGTGCGCTGGCTCAGGTCGTTGTTGCCCTGGGCGATCTGGGCCGAGGCGGTGGCCACGTTCTCGGAGTTCTGGCGCACGTTGGCGACCACGTGGGCCAGGCTGTCGCGCATGGCCTTCATCGAGGCCATCAGGCTGCTGGCGTCGCCGTGGCGCACGTCGATGTGCACGCTCAGGTCGCCCTCGGCCACGTGCTTCGCCAACTGGGTGACCGTCGCCGGCTCGGCCCCGAGCTGGCGGATCAGGCGGCGCGTGATGAGCAGCGCACAGGTGCCGCCGATCAGCATCGCCGCCAGCGTCAGCATCACGAACACGCGCGTGGCGGTGGCGACGGCGTCCTTCGCCGCCTGCCCGGTGGCCCGGGCCATTTCCTGCTGGAAGGCGACGGTGTCGCCGATGGCGTCGAAGTAGGCCGTCTGCAGCGGGCGCACCTCCTTCAGGAGCTTCGCGGTCGCTTCCTCGTCCTTGTCGGCCAGGCCGAGTTCGACGACCTGGTTCAGGGCCGCGGCGTACCGGCGTTGCGCCTCGACCATGCGGCCGAGCCGGGCGATCCCCTCGGGCAGGACGATGGTCTGGCCGAGACGCTGCGAGAGACCGTCGATCCGGGAGAACGCCTCCTGGATGCGCTTGAGCTCGGCCTGCTGCTCGGCCGGTGCGGACAGCAGCACGAGGTTGCGCACCGCGCGGGCGCTGAGGTTGGCGTTGTCCTTCAGCTCGAAGAGCTGCTCGATCTTCGGCATGCGGTCGTCGGTCAGCCGGGTGATGTCGGCACTGAGACCAGACAACGCGACGCTGGCGTAGGTGGTGAGGGTGAGGATGAACGCGATCAGCAGGCCGAAGCCGAGTGCGAGCTTGGTGCCGACCTTCATTTCTGGGCGCGGGGTCATGGGGAAGCCTTCCTGTGGGATGCATGAAAGCGCGCAGCAAGGGCCGCTCGCTCGATGCAGGGCTATCGGCATCGGGAACGCACCGTTGAGGGGCGAGCCTGTCGGATGGGACGGAGATTTTTATGACGGATGCACCGCGATGCGGCATGCCGTTTGCCGGAGCGCGGGACGTCCAGCACCCGGAGCCCGTCATGCCCTTGTTGAACCGTCTGGCCGCCGCGGCGGTCCTGGCCTCGGCCCTTCCCTACAGCGGCGCGGCCGATCCGCTGCCGCCCGACACCACCTACCGGCCCCTGCCGACGCAGCCTTTCTCTGCCGTCAAGTCTGCCGACGAGGCGCAGAAGGCGGCCGTGATGCAGCGCCAGGCCGCGCTGCTGGCGCAGCGCTATGACCTGTCGGACCGCGCGATGGTGGGCGTGATGATGTCCGGCGGTCGCCGGCCGGTGCAGGAGGGCGTGCGCGTGAAGCTGCCGGCCGGCCAGACATGGGAGTCGCTTGCGCGGCTCACGCCCGACGAGATCCGCGAGCGCAACCTGCTGCCCGAAGGCTTCCGCCCGCTGCCGCACGTCAAGCAGGCAACGGGTGGGCAGGTCTTCCCGGCCCGGCAGATCAATGAAATCGCACGCCAGGAACAGCGCGACCTGCGCCGCTTCGACGTCGACTTCGACCTGCCGGACCACCTGACGCCCGAGTTCCCGGCGCCGATCTTCCTCACCACGCGGCCCGAGCTGGGCGACGTGTCGCGCGGGCAGGTGCTGACGCTGACCAACTTCTACGAGATCCTCGTCGGCATCGTGACGCCGGTGCAGATGGAAGGCATGCGGCTGCTGCTCACGCCCTTCCCGCAGGAGGAGTTCAACCAGACCGAGGACCGCAAGGTGGCCCTGCCGAGCCGGGGCGTGGCCTGCATGGACTGCCACACCAACTTCAACACCAATGCCGCCTTCCACCTGACGCCGGACCTGCGGCCGCAGGCGGTGCGCTTCCGCCTCGACACCACCAGCCTGCGCGGCCTGTTCAACCAGCAGATCCACGGCTCCAAGCGTTCGCTGCGCTCGGTCGAGGACTTCACCGAATTCGAGCAGCGCACCGCCTACTTCAACGGCGACCACGTGAGCGCCACGCGCAAGGGCGTGCACCTGCCGGACCGGCCGAACCAGGTGGCGATGATGGCGCAGATGCAGAACATCATCGACTTCCCGCCCGCGCCCAAGCTCGACCCCACCGGGCGCCTGGACCCGGCCCGGGCGACGCGGCAGGAGCTGGCGGGCGAGAAGCTGTTCATGGGCAAGGCGCGCTGCGCCGAATGCCACGTGCCCAGCACCTCGTTCATGGACCAGCAGATGCACGACCTGAAGCTCGAGCGCTTCTACCGCATCGGCCAGGCCACGAACGACCTCGTGCCGGTGCCCGACGGCCCGATCAAGACCTTCACGCTGCGCGGCATCAAGGACTCGCCGCCCTACCTGCACGACGGCCGCCTGCTCACGCTGGCCGACACCGTGGAGTTCTTCAACCTGGTGCTGGGCCTGAAGCTGACGCAGCAGGAGAAGGACGCGATCGCCAGCTACATGCTGGCCTTGTAGGCCGACCGGAGAACCCGATGCGCAACCCGACCCTGTCCCTGGCAGCCCTGCTGCCGCTTGCCCTGCTGGCCGGTGCGGCCGGCGCACAGACCCTAGGCAACCCCGGCTTCGCCACGCCGTCGAGCGCGGCGCCGGCCTCGTCGCCCGCCGCCAATCCGCAGGACCGGCTGTTCGTCCAGCTGGTGGGGCAGGGCGGCCTGGCGGAAGTGGAACTGGCCCGCCTCGCCGGCGAGAAGGCACAGGGGGCGGCGGTGAAGGCGTTCGCGCGCCGCATGCTCGACGAGCATGGGGCGGCGAACCGCGAGTTCGCCGCATCCGCACGCCAGGCGGGCCTCGCGCCGCCCGGGCGGCCCTCGTCGGACCATGAGGCCATGCGGACCCAGCTGGCCGGGCTGAGCGGCCGGGCCTTCGACGATGCCTACCTGCGGAGCCAGTTGGTGGAGCACCAGAAGACGGCGCAGTTGCTGCAATGGGAACTGGGCTCGGGCCAGCAGGTGCCGCTGCAGCGCTTCGCGGCGGCCACGCTGCCAGCCGTGCTCGATCACCTGCAGCACGTGCAGCGCCTCCTCGGCGACGTCTCCGGTGCGGCCTCTGACACGGCGCCACGCCCCGGGGAGCCGCGACCGTGAGCGGCGCCTGCGGGATGCGGATGGGGCGCCGGCTCGCCGTCGCGCCGGCGCTGTGGGTGCTTGCCGCAATGGCGCACGCCCAGCAGGGCGACGGCACCGACGTGCCGGTGCGCACGCACGTCTTCAAGCCGGCAAAGCAGCCGGCCACGCCCGAGCGCGTGGCCGCGATCAAGGTGCCCGCGGGCTTCAAGGTCTCGGTGTTCGCCGACGGCCTGAAGAATGCGCGCATCCTGGCGGTCGCGCCCGACGGCACGGTCTACCTGAGCCGGCGCGAGCAGGGCGACGTGCTGATGCTGAAGGATGCCGATGGCGACGGCCGTGCCGACGGCCCGCCGGTCGTGGTGGCGAACCGCCCCGGCGCGCATGGCCTGGCGGTGCACGACGGCAAGCTCTACCTCGCGACGGTCAAGGAGATCTTCACCGCGCCGATCCAGCCCGACGGCACGCTCGGCGCCCTGCAGATGATCGTCGGCGACCTGCCCGATGCGGGCCAGCATGCCAACCGCACGATCGCCTTCGGCCCCGACGGCATGCTCTACATCAGCGTCGGCTCGACCTGCAATGCCTGCAACGAGAGCAACCCGGAGAACGCAACCTTGCTGCGTGCCTCGGCCGATGGGCAGGGCCGGACCATCTTCGCGAGCGGGCTGCGCAACACCATCGGCTTCGCGTGGCACCCCGCCACCGGCGAGCTGTGGGGCATGGACCACGGCATGGACTTTCTCGGCGACGAGGTGCAGCCCGAGGAACTGAACCGGATCGAGATCGGCCGGCAGTACGGCTGGCCGCACGTGTGGGGCGCGGGCGGCTACAACCCGCAGAGCACGCCGGTGGGCGAGATCAGCAAGGCGCAATGGAAGGCGCTGAGCACGCCGATGGTGCTGGGCTACACCGCGCATGCGGCGCCGATGCAGATGGTGTTCTATCCGGGGGGCGCGTTCCCGGCGGAGTACACCGGCGATGCCTTCGTGACGATGCGCGGCTCCTGGAACCGCAAGCCGGCCTCGGGCTACGAGATCGTGCGGGTGCGCTTCGCGAACGGGCAGCCGCAGCGCTTCGAGCCCTTCCTGACCGGGTTGCTGACGGACGGGGGCCGCACGCACATCGCGCGGCCGGTGGGCCTGGCGGTGGCGCGCGACGGCTCGCTGCTGATGGCGGACGATGCGAACGGCGTGGTCTACCGCGTGTCGTATGGCGCGGGCGGCAAGGCGGCCCCGGCCGCGGCGCCGGCCGGTCCGATGAAGGAGCAGGCCGCGCGCGGCGTCGGGGTGCCGCTGGCGAAGGACCGGGAGGAGACGCGCACCTCCGGCGAGATCGCGGTGTCGTCCACCAGCTTCGCCGCGGCCGGACCGATCCCGCTCAAGCACAGCGAGTACGCCGAGGGCGTGTCGCCGGGCCTGCAGTGGAGTGCGGTGCGGAATGCCAAGGCCTATGCGCTCGTGGTGGAGGACCCGGACGCGAAGCCGGTCACGCCCTTCGTGCACTGGGTGGCGTGGAACATCCCGGCCGCGACGCTGCAGCTGCCCGAGGGCCTGCAGGAGCAGCCGCGGCTGACCGAGCCTGCGGGCATGCTGCAGGGGCGGACGAGCCGCGGCTCGCCGGGCTACTACGGACCACGGCCACCGGCCGGCGATCCGCCGCACCGGTACCACTTCCAGGTCTTTGCGCTCGACTCGGCGGTGGACGTGCCGCCCGGCGCGGACCGCGACACCCTGCTCGCCGCGATCAAGGGCCGGGTGCTGGCCAAGGGCGAGCTCGTCGGCGAGTTCCAGCAGGCGAGCAAGCCCTTGAAGTAGGCGCGGATGTCAGTCGGCGGCGCTGCCCGGCTCGGCCATCTTGCGGTGCTGCTCGGCGAGCACGGAAGACGGCGTGACGCCGGCGAGCGCGACCTGCACCTTGTTCTTCCAGCCGGCGACCGCATCGCCTTCGCCGGCCTGCATCGCGTCGAAGCCGACCTGGGCGACCTCGGCCGGGTCGGACTTCTTCTGCTGGCCCACTTTGGTGTCCAGCATGTCGGCACGGGCGAAGAACTCGGTGTCGGTGGGGCCGGGCATCAGGCAGGTGACGGTGACGCCGGTGTTCTTGAGTTCGTTGCGCAGCGCCCAGGAGAAGGAGTCGATGAAGGCCTTGCTGCCGTTGTAGACCGCCTGGAAGGTGCCGGGCATGAAGCCGGCGATGGAGCCGGTGATGAGGATGCGGCCCTGGCGCGCCTCGCGCATGCGGATGCCTATGGCATGGATCAGCGAGACGGTGCCGGTGATGTTGGTGTCGATCACGCTGCGGATGTCGTCCAGCGACTGCTCGAGGAAGGCGTGGCCCAGGCCATGGCCGGCGTTGGCGAGCAGTGCGGCGACGGGGCGGTTGCCGATCGCGGCGAGCAGGGTGCGCACGCCGTCGAGGGTGGACAGGTCGGCCTGCACGGCGACGACCTGGGCGCCGAGTGGCTGCAGCAGGTCGACGGCGGGGTGCAGGTCGCGGTCGGCGGCGACGACGAGGTCGTAGCCGTTCTTCGCGCAGAGCTTGGCGAGTTCGAGGCCGATGCCGGAGGATGCGCCGGTCACCACGGCCAGGGGGCGGGTGGAGGTGTTCATGGGGAGTCCTGTGGTGGTGGTTGAACGAAGGATCCCCGCGGAACATCGTTGCTGTCCGGGCTGCCCATGGTGTCCCTTCGGCGGGCGGCGGGCAGTCGGTGCTCAGGGGCTTTTGCCGTAGGAGTTGTTCACCCGATGAAAGAGTCGTCATCATCGTCGCGCCGCCTGTCGCAGCCGGCCCTGCAGCCCAGTCCGACCGTGCTCGTGCTGGTGGATTTCATCAATCCGCTGGACTTCGAGGGGGCGCAGGACCTGGCGCCTGCGGCGGTGCAGGCGGCACGGAACACGGCGCGGCTGCGGCGCGAGCTGGCGCGGCGCGCGGATCCGCCCCCGCTGTGCGTCTATGCGAACGACAACTATGGCGTGTGGCGCTCGGACTTCAAGGAGCTGTGGCGGCGTTGTGCGCGGATGCCGGGCGAGGCGGGGCGCATGGCGCGGCTGCTGAAGCCGGGGGGCGACGACTGCACGATCCTCAAGCCGCGGCATTCGGCTTTCTACGAGACGCCGCTGGAGCTGCTGCTGCAGCAGGTCCGGTGCAGGAACCTGATCGTGGCGGGCCTCGCAGCGGACAGCTGCGTGCTCTTCAGCGCGATGGATGCCTATGTGCGCGGCTACGCGCTGTGGGTGCCGGCGGACTGCGTGGCCTCGGAGACGCCGCAGGCGGCGCAGGGTGCGCTGGAGCTGATGGCGCGGGTGTTGAAGGCGGATGTGAGGGAGGCGTTCGGGGGACGGTGAGCCAGGGGCTTGCGCCTTGCTGGTCTGCCGGGAAGCCGCGCAGTGGGAGGCGAACCGCGTTGTTTCGAATGTTATCAGTTGACACGTGTCTTGAGGCGACATGATCGACACAGTCGCGGCGATGCGTCCCAGCCGTAACGACCTGCTTGTCCAAGCGCTTGGCGCCGTTCTCAAGGAGCGGCGCAACGAGTTGGGCCTGACGCAGGAGGAATTGGCTGCGATCGCCGAACTGGATCGGCCCTACGTCACGATGATGGAATCTGGGAAGAAGCAACCTTCGGTGAGCGTGTTCTGGAAGCTCGCCGCGGGGGTGGCGTTGAGCGCGGCTGAACTGGCGGAGCGCGTGGACCAACGGCATCGCAAGTTGGAGTCCGTGGCTCGGCGAGCCGGCAGGAAGTCGAGTGCTCCGGCGGCTTGATGGCAGCGTGTGCTGCTGACGCCCCGCCCTCTGTTCATCTTCTGTTCATCTCCGCACCTCACTCGCGCCGATAGACTGGGCGCATGTTCCGTTGGCGCTTGTCGCTCGCATTCGCAGTCCTCGTGACCCTGGTGTGCGCCCAGGCCGCCTGGGTCTACTGGGGCGCCTTCCGCGTCGACGACTACACGCGGCACAGCCGGCTGACCAGCGACATCCTCGCCGAGCTGCTCGACCTGTCGGCCAACAAGCAGCGCCTGCGCGTGTGGGCCGCGCAGCAGCTGATGGACTCGGGGGCCGTGCCCGGCACGCGCGACCGGCTGCTGGTGCAGATGCACGCCGGCGCGGCGCGGCTCGACCAGCTGTCGCGGCGCTACCTCGAATCGTGGGAGCACGTCAGCGCCCGCGACGGCATCGACATCCCCGCCGAGGCACGGCAGCTCGCCGACATCAGCAAGCTGCTCGACGCCAACATCCTCGAACTGCAGACCCAGCTCGAGCGCCTGCAGCCGCTGTCGCGCGATGCCCGGTTCCCGGGCGTGTGGCGCGAGATCAGCCAGGTGTTCGACACCACCCACGGCCGCGACCTGCGCGAGCTGGTGAACGGCGCGATCGAACGCCAGCGCCGGGCCGTTCCCATCGCGCGCGAAGCGACCGAACGCGGCCTGGAGCGCCTGCGAAGACAGGCCATCGCGATGGCCGTGCTGACCTTCGTCGCCGCGTTGGCCATGGCGCCCTACCTCCACCGGCGCGTCAAGCGGCCGCTCGACCGCCTGCTCGACGGCACCCGGGCACTCCAGGCCGGCGACCTGGACCACCGCATCGCACTCGGCTCGAACGACGAGTTCGACCGCGTCGCGCTGCACTTCAACGCGATGGCCGCCGAGCTGCAGCAGCACCGGCGAGAAGCGGACGCCGCGCGCCGCCGGCTCGAGGATGCGGTCCAGGCCCGCACCCGCGAACTGGAGACGGCGCACCAGACCCTGCAACTGCTCGACCAGCGCCGCCGCCAGCTCTTCGCCGACCTGAGCCACGAGCTGCGCACGCCGGCCACCTCCATCCGCGGCGAGGCCGAGATCGCGCTGCGCGGCGGCGACAAGCCCGCGGCGGAGTACCGGCAGACGCTCGAGCGCATCGTCGGCGGCGTCCAGCAGCTCACCGGCGTGGTGAGCGACCTGTTGCTGGTCGCGCGGGCCGAGGCGGACCAGTTGGTGATCCGCCTCGCGCCGCTCGACCTGCCGGCGCTGGTGCACGAGGTGGGCGACCAGGCCCAGGCCCTGGCCGCGCTGCACGGCATGCGGCTGCACGTGGAGGTGCCGGCCGGCGAGCTGACCGTGCAGGCCGATGCCGAGCGGCTGCGGCAGGCCCTCATGATCCTGCTCGACAACGCCATCCGCTATTCGCACCCCGGCGGCGAGGTGCGGCTCGGCTGCGAATGCCAGGATGGCGAGGTGCACGTCCTGGTGCGCGACCAGGGCATCGGCATCGATGCCGGCGAACTGCCGCAAGTATTCGAACGCTTCGTGCGCGGCAATCGTGCCCGCCAGCACCGCGCGGACGGCACCGGCATCGGCCTGTCCATCGCGCAGGCCGTCGTGCAAGCCCACCACGGCAGCATCCGGATCGAGAGCGTGCCCGGGCACGGCACGGTGGTGCGCATCGTCCTTCCCTGCGAGAGTCCATGAACAAGAACATCCTCGTCGTCGAGGACGACCCCCGCATCGCCGACTTCCTGGTGCGCGGCCTGCAGGCCGAAGGCTACGTGATGCGGCTCGAACGCACCGGGCCCGCGGGCCTGGCGGCGGCGCGCGCGGGCGACGTCTCGCTGCTGCTGCTCGACCTCATGCTGCCCGGGCTGAACGGTCTCGACCTCTGCCAGACGCTGCGCGCCGAGGGCCACCACGTGCCGGTGCTGATGCTCACCGCGATGAGCAGCACCGACGACAAGGTGAAGGGCCTGCGGCTGGGTGCGGACGACTACCTCACCAAGCCCTTCGAGTTCGAGGAACTGCTGGCGCGCATCGAGGCCCTGCTGCGGCGCGGGCGCGAGCAGCGGGTCCGCGCCACCACGCTGCAGGTGGCCGACCTGGTGCTGGACCGCGAGCGCATGGAGGTGCATCGGGCCGGCCAGCCCCTCTCGCTGACGGCCAAGGAACTGGCGCTGCTGGAGCTGCTGATGAGCGCGCCGGGCCGGGTCTACAGCCGGGAGCGCATCCTCGCCAACGTGTGGGGGACGCATGAGGACCCGCTCACCAACATCATCGACGTCTACATGCGCCGGCTGCGCAACAAGATCGACGACGGCCACGCGCTGCCGCTGCTGAAGACGGTCCGGGGACTGGGCTACAAGCTGGACGACGCGGGCGGCTGAGCGGCTGCCTGCGGGTTCATCCTGCGTTCATGAAGCGCTCATGCGCGCTTCATCGCCGCGCACGGCCGCCGTTCACCCGGGCCTCGAAGAATGAGTTCTTCCCCAACACACCGGAAGGACTCTTCATCATGACCATGACCCGTGCCATCGGCGCTGCTGCCGTCCTGTTGGCCGTCGCCGCGCCCGCCTTCGCGCAGGGCCCGGCGACCGCGACCTGCACCCCGGCGACCGAGGCCCAGGTGGCCGCGCTGTTCGACCGCTGGAACGACTCGCTGCGCACGCTGGACCCGGACCAGGTGGTGGCCAACTATGCGAGCGACGGCGTGCTGCTGCCGACCGTGTCGAACCAGCCCCGCACGACCCCGGCGCAGATCCGCGACTACTTCGTCAAGTTCCTGAAGAGCGGGCCGCAAGGGAAGATCGACAGCCGCACCATCAAGATCGGCTGCAACGTGGCGCAGGACGTCGGCACGTACACCTTCAGCTTCAAGGACGGCAAGACGGTGCACGCCCGGTACACCTACGTTTACGAGTGGACCGGCGGCAAGTGGCTGATCGCGCACCACCATTCGTCGGCGATGCCGGAGGCGGCGGGCTCGAAGTAGGCGCCGCCCCCGGGCATGCAGCGTCAGCCGTCGATGTGCAGGGTCAGGGTGGTGGCGCCGTAGGTCGGCGTCACCTTGAAGCCGTCGACGGTGATCTTGTCGAAGCGGCCGCTCAGACGGGTTCCGGCGATGAGCGTCAGCGTGTCGCCGACGGCCGGCGCCGATCCCGGCCGGAAGCTGAGCGCGAGGGTGCCGCCTGCCAGCGTGACGGCGCCGCCTGCGTTCAGGCGGCCCGCGCCGCCCGTGCCCAGGGCCAGCGCCAGCGTGGTGTTGGCGAGCTGCGTGTAGCCGCCTGGGATCGCCAGCGCGGCGGGCGCAGCGACCACCAGCGTTCCGCCGGACACGTAGACATCGCCGTTGCCGAACGCCGTGGCCGACTCGGCCCGCAGCACGCCTTCCTTCAATTCCGTTCCGCCGGTGTAGCTGTTGCGGCCGGCCAGCTTGAGCGTGCCGCTGCCGAGCTTGGTGAGCTTGCCGGGACCGGCGATGTCGTTGCGCCAGCTGTCCAGCGCGTGGAAGCCGCCCTTGCCGGCGTCCATCGTCACCGCCACGTCGCCGCCGAAGGCCCCATAGCCGTCGGCCGCCGCGAAGAGGTTCAGGCGGCCCCAGCCCTCGGCATCGTCGAGCAGCGGGTAGCCCGACGGGAGGGCCGTGGTCTTCAACACCACGCGGCGCTGCGCGGCGTCGAGGTAGGGCAGGCGGGTCTCGAGCAGCACCTCGGCACCCTTGGGCACCAGGGCGGGCTTCGTCGTGTCGCCGACGGGCTTGAAGCCGTAGGTGAGGCGGCGCAGGTAGTCGGCCTTGTTCCGGTCGTGGTCGGCGAAGCGGTCGGCATCCACGCCTTGCGAATGCGCGTAATCGTAGAAGGCGGCCGGGCTGCTGGCGCCCGCCGCCGCCATCAGTGCCGTGTGCGCCTGCTGCCAGGCGTCGGCCTTGCGCGTGCCGGTGCTGTTGGTGCCCGTGGCCAGCGACGCAGCGGCCACCGCCTGCGCCTGCACCCGGCCGCCCATCACGTCCAGCGGCGAATGCATGCCGGCGAAGATGCGGCTTTCGCCGAGCTCCAGGCCGCGCAGCAGCAGTTCCTGGTAGCGCTCGGGCACCAGGTAGGCCATCGCGAGCACATCGCGCGTGCCCTCGGCGGCGTGGCCGCTGATGAAGCCGCCGTCGGTCGCCGGCGTCGTGCTCTTCGCCGGCTCGAGCGAGGCCGGCACCTTCACGCTGCTGCTCCAGCGCCAGGGGCGTGCGTACTTGAAGTAGCGCTTGGCGGGTTCGGTGGAGCCGTTCTCGCCGATGTTCGACACGAAATCCACGACGCTGCCGAAGGCCGCGTTCGCGCTGCCGCCCACGCCGGTGTTGTTGCCCTTGTCGTCGTACTTGACGGTGGCGGCATCGGCCGGGATGTCGACGATGGTGGTGGTCTGCTGGGCCGCGGCCCGCCAGGCGGCCGTCAGCGGGCCCAGGCCGTCGGTGACGCTGTAGCCCTTGCCGCGGCGGTCGTCGAGGTAGGCCTGGAGCTCCTGCGCCGCGCTGCGCTTGCCGGTGGCGTCGATCACGACCTGGATGTTCGCCGCGTGCACGTCGGCGTTGAGCACCTTGCCGTCGGTGGCATTGCCCGGGACGCCGCTCCAGTCGGAGGCGGTCACGGCCGGGAAGCTGCCGTTCGCGGCCGCCGTCTGGCCCGCGTCGACGAAGGGGCTGCGCGGCTGCCAGAGGTCGAGGAAGGGCGCCAGCACGCGCACGCCGGCATTGGTTTGCAACGTGGCGTAGCGGGCATCGCCGCGCTGGTTGGTGGCGGCGTTGTCGACGAAGGGTGGCGTGCTGGCTTCATCCGCGGACGCGGCGACCTCGGCATGGCCGACGCCTTGCGGGGCGGTGGGGAAGGGGGCGGGTGCCGGCGCCGGCGTCGTGTTGTCGTCGCTGCCCCCGCAGGCGGCCAGGGCGATGGCGACAAGGGAGGCAAGAAGCGTTCGGCGAGGAATGGGGAGGGTCATGGCACTGCAAAAGTTGCGGACTGCGAGGCTGGAATGCGCTCAGGCGGCATCGTGTCCGCGCTCGGTGACAGTCGCGTGAAGGTTCATGACGGTGCCATGCCGGATTCATGGCGGACGGCGTTTCACGGCGCGTCGAGTCCGCACGGGCCTGCATTGTCGTCGGAACCGGCCAGCGCGAAGTCGACGGCGGCCCGCGCGTGCAGGTCGGTCGTGTCGAGCAACGGCAGCGTGCTGTGCGCCTGCCGGATCAGGAGCGTGATCTCGGTGCAGCCGAGGATGACGGCCTGGGCGCCGCGGTCGGCGAGGCCTGCGATCGCCCGCTGGTAGAGCCGGCGCGAGGCCTCGTTCACCGTGCCCGCGCACAGCTCGTCGTAGATGATCCGATGGACCTCCCTTCGTTCTTCCGGGGGAGGGACGAGCACGGCCAGGCCATGCCGCTGCGCGAGCCTGTCCTTCATGAAGTCGTGCTCCATCGTGAAGGCCGTCCCGAGCAGGCCGACGGTCTTGAACCCGGCCTGCACGGCCGCGCGTCCGACGGGGTCGGCGATGTGAAGGAAGGGGATGGCGACGGACTGCTGAAGGTCATCGATGACCTTGTGCATCGTGTTCGTGCACAGGACGATGCAGGCCGCGCCGCCGGCCTCCAGCTTCCTGGCGGCATCCTGCAGGATCGCGGTCGTCAGGTCCCAGCGCCCTTCATGCTGGGCGCGCTCGATGGGGCCGAAGTCGACGCTGTGCATCAGCGACTGCGCCGAGCGCAGCGGCCCGAGGCGCCGGCGGACCTCCTGGTTGACGATGCGGTAGTACTCTGCGCTGGATTCCCAGCTCATTCCACCCAGCAGGCCGATCGTGCGCATGGTTCAATCTCGTCGTGGTTGCGGCCGCCAGTATCCCGACCGTCGCCAGCGCGATCTATCGAGAAATTTCCATACTGCGCCGGTTGTCGGCGACGAGCGGGAGCCTGTCCTGTCTTTCGAGCGATCACACGCGGTGCTGGGCGGACGTCTCAGCGTCCACCTGCTGCCGAGCGCCCCGTACAGCGCGCGCGACCCGGTGCGGTCGCGGGCGCTGGGCGTTTCGCTGCAGCGGCAGCAGGGGGTGCATGCCATCGGTTCGGACCGGCGGACCGACTTCGATGCGTGGCCCGGCGTGCTCACCTTCACGCCGGCGGGACTGCCGGTGTTCTCCGAATCGCCCGTGGGAGGCGAGTACGTGGTGGCCCGCTGGAGCGGCCTGCTTCCCGGCGAGCCGGCGGCCGGCCTGCCCGGGCATCGCACGTCGATCGAGGGTCATCGGCAGGCCTGGGCGATCGGGCGGGCGATCCGCAAGCTGCTGCTGCAACCGCAGGTCGATGCGCTGGCCGTCGAGGAGGCCGCCGTGCAGTTCATCGGCCTGTGCGCGCCGTGGGCGCCGGTGCGGCAACGTGTCGATCGTGCCCGGCTCGCGCGCATCCTGGACCGCATCGCCGATGAATACGACCAGCCGCTCACGCTGTCCCGGCTCGCCGGCGCAGAAGGCCTGACGGAAGTCGCCTTCCTGCGCGAGTTCAGCCGCGTGATGGGCACCACGCCGCACGCCTTCATCGTCGAAACCCGCCTGCAGGCGGCGCGCGCGTTGATCGCGGGCACGGAGATGCCGTTGGCTCAGGTGGCCCCGGCGTGCGGCTTCGCGCACCAATCCCACCTGGGCGCGGCATTCGCACGCTCGCTGGGCATGACGCCGCACAGGTACCGCGGCCTGTGCCACGCGGACAGCCGGGCACGGACGCAGCGACGCGCCCTGCCGGTCAAAGCCCGTTGATGCGCTTGCGCCATCGGGTCAGCAATTCGTGGCCGTTGTCGCCATCGTCCGAATTGGCGCTGCGCCACACATCGACCAGGATTCCCTCGGCCGCCAAGTCGGCCACCGCCTCGGCCAGCAGGGAGTTCAAGAGCCAGGCGCCGATGATGGTCGAGGTCGGGCCCATGGGGGAGGGGTGCCCGGGGATGGCCAGCGCCGCATCCCCTGGCCACCCACCATTGTCGAGCACGATGTCGGCCAGCTCGAACAGCCGTTTGCCGGAGGGATGGCGCGATGTCACGCTGCCGGAATGGCGCCGCGAGGTGAGGGCGATGACCGTCGCGCCCGCCGCCTTGCACAGCATGGCCAGCTCCACCGGATAGGCGTTTCGCCCGGAGTTGGAGGCGACGATGACCACATCGCCGGCGCGGACCCCCGCCGTGGCCAGCACGCCGTCGGCCCGACCCGTTTCTCGCTCCAGCCGCGTGCTGCGCTCGGCCCCGCGGTGAAGCATCAGGTCCTCGTCCAGCAAGGCCTGGGTGGCGGCAATTCCCCCGGCGCGATAGAAGGCCTCCAGCGCAAGGAGGTGGGAATGACCGGATCCGGCGACGTGGATCAACTTGTCCTTCCGCAGTGCCGTGGCGATCGCATGGCGGGCCGCATCCATGGCGCCGCTGTCACGCGCCATCAGTTGATCCATCAACGCGACGATCTGGTCCCGATAGGCTTGGCGCAAGGCGGACATTCGTTCTCCTTTTCGGCGTAGTGTAGGAGGCTGCTGCCGGCCCTGCGGACTATTCGACGGCGCGCAGGTCCTTTTCCTGAACGCCGATGGCCGCGCAATGACGGCGGTACGCGTCCCGGCGGTCTGCCGTGGTGATCCGTTGCAGCACGGCGTGGTGAGGCCCGAGGTATTCGACCTCCCCCTTGACGACCACGTGGACCAGGAGCTCGCCCTCGCCGGTGGCCTCCCACCAATCCACGTTCCCGGCGGGCTCGTGGATGTAGTCGCCGGGGCGAACCACGCGCCCGTCGTTCAGGCGGCGTTCGCCCGCGAGGTTCAGCGCATGGACCTCGCCGGTGTGCCGATGCAGGCCCAGCCTGGCGCCGGGAGCCAGGCGCATCAGCTCGACCCAGCCCGCATCGTCGGGAAGAAACGCGATCGGCAGGGACCATTTCCCCGGGCCTTCGGGTATCCAGTCGTCCAGCCCGGCGCGCCGAAGGGCCGAGGCCACGGTCAGTTCTGCGAGGTTCATGGTGTCGGCTCCTCAATCGGCGGGATGTTGGAAGCGGTATTCCTGCGTCTTGCCGCCGAAGCCGTAGGCCGTGGCCCGCACGTCCTGCACGTAGACATAGCTTTCGTGGTGCAGGTCGCCCAGCAGGCCGGCGAAAGCCTCGAAGGCCTCGGCCACGTAGCGCGCCTTCTCGGCCTTGGTGTTGGTTTCGTCGACCACCTTGACGTCGAAATAGAAGCTGGCCTTCTTCAGCTCCGCCAGGGACTGCCCGGCGATGAACCAGTCCTGGGGGTCGACATAGTCGATCACGACGGCGGTGAGGTCGCGTCGCTTGCCGAGCACGCGGCTGGTCAGCTCCAGCAGGGTTTCGGTGATGCGTGCGGACAGTTCGGGGGTGCGGCGCGCAGAGACCTTGACGTTGAGGATGGGCATCTGGAACTTCCTTTCCGTGGAGTGGGTGTGGGCTCAATGTAGGAATTCGAGGTCGGCGGGGAAACAGCGGCCCGGCATAATCGGCTTTGCTCCAAATGCAAAGGCAAGGGATGTATGTCGACGCCGTTTCTGCCCGACCCGGCCGACCTGCGCTGGCTGGTTCGTTCGCTCGACCTGGGATCGTTCTCCGCGGCGGCACGTGAGCTCAACGTCGCCGTGTCCGTCGTGACGCGCGGTGTCGACCGGCTCGAGGCGGGCTACGGGGTGACGCTGCTGCGTCGTTCGACCCACGGCCTGTCGGCGACGCCCGAGGGCGCGCAGCTGGCACAGGAAGCCCGCGAGCTGCTGGACCGGATGGAAGACGTCGCCGCCACGCTGTCCGGGCAGCGCGGCCGCGTCGCGGGCGTGGTGCGGCTGGCATCGAGCCCGGAGATCTGCGAGGAACTCGTCCTGCCCCACGTGTCGCGCCTGCGCATGCGGCATCCCGCGCTGCGGCTCGAACTCGTGGCCGACGATCGCGTCGCCGACCTCGTGACCGACGGCATCGACGTCGCCCTCCGGACGACCATCGGCAACAGCGACGTGGTGGTCGCCCGCGAATTGGGGACGTTCGAGCGCCGCCTGTATGCCTCGCCGGACTACCTCCGCCAACACGGTGAACCGAGCCATCCGTCGGAACTGCCCCAGCACCAGACGGTCACGCACATCGCGCAGGGGCACAGCGTGACGTGGCCCTTCCGCAAGGCGGGCCGGGCGATGGAGGTGACGGTGCGGTCGCAGCTCGCGGCCAGCTCATCCGCGCTGGTGCACAAGGCGCTGCTGAACGGGGCCGGCATCGGGAGGCTGTCGCATCCGCTCGCAGCGACGGACGTGGCGGGCGGGCGGCTGGTGGAGGTCCTGGCGGGTTTCGCTTCCGGCGCCACGCACACGATGTACGCGGTCTCGCTGCCCAACCGGCGCAGCGCGGCCCGGGTGAAGGCGGTGGTCGACTTCCTGCAGCAGGTGGCGCGGGATCAGTGGGTGATGGGGTGATCGCCTGGACTTTTCGGGTCCAGGGGTTTCCAGCCCCGCGCACGTGCGGCCTGTTCCTCGGCGGCCGTCAAGGCCGATCCGGCGATGCGGGCGTCCACGAGGTCCAGGACGGCGCGAGGGAGGGGGCTGGCCGCCTGGCGCAGTGTCGTGTCGCCGACCATGGAGGAGGCGCTGACCGCCGCCTGCACGGCCCAGTCACTGCCGTCGCGGCATGCGAGGCCCGCCAACCGGCCGGTGCTGAAGGTGCGGCAGTACTGGCCGGCCTGGTCGACGAAGCTCAGTTGCACGGCGACGGTTTCCTTGGAGGCCGGGCCGGCGGGCTGCGCGGTGAGCGCCTGGGCGAGTGCCCCGCTCGCGACCATGCGGCCGCCGGCGTCGCGCACGAGCGTGCCGGCGCCATCTCCCGCGCCCGGCCCGGCGATGCGCCAGCCGAGCGCGACGCCAAGGCACAGGCACGCGGCCATGCCCCCCCATTGCGCCCAGCTGGGTGCCGCATGACGCACGTCGCGGCGCGCGCGCCGAGAGGCCAGGTCCACCACCGTGCCGGGCGTTTCCTGCGGCAAAGGGGCGGCGAGCAGCGCCGCCAGGCGATCGGGCACGGGCTCGTCGAGCACGCCGTCGAAGGCCGCCGTGACCCGCTGCCGCTGCGCCTGGAAGGCCTTCACCCGCGCCTGCAGGGTGGTGTCGTGTTGCAGCGCCGCGGCCAGCGCTGCCCGGCGTTCGCCGGCCAGTTCGCCATCGGCATAGGCCATCAGGTCGTCGTCATTCCAGGTCATGGCGCGCCTCCGAGCATCGTCTGCAGCGCGTCGCGCGCCCGTGACAGCCGGCTGGTCAGCGTCCCCACCGGCACCCCCAGCACCTCGGCCGCTTCCTGGTAGGACAGGCCTTCGACCAGCACCAGGCCGACGACGACCCGCTGGTCGTCGTTGAGGCGCGCGACAGCGGCGCGAACGGCGAGCGAGTCGATCTGCGAGTCGCCGGTGTCGCCCGCGACATGCTCGCCCTCTTCTTCCGGCACGAAAGTCTGCCCGCGCCGCTCGCGCGCCCGCAGTTCGTCGATCCAGGTGGTCTGCATGATCCTGAACATCCAGCTGTCCAGACGCGTTCCAGGCGTCCACTGGTCGATGCGGGTGAGCGCCTTCTCGAGCGCCATCTGCACCAGGTCGTCGGCGTCCTCCCGGCTGCGCGCCAGCGTGCGCCCGAAGCGGCGCAAACGCGGCAACAAGGCCGCGAGCTGGGTTCGTACTTCCGTTGCAGAGTTCACCATCCACAGGGACAACGGTCGAGAGCGGGATATTCTTCCACTTCGCGTTCGTTATCTTCAGACGATGACCTCATTCACCCGACTTTCCGCCCTGCGCGCCTGGCGCCGCGGGGTCGTGGCCGCCGGCCTGGGCCTGCTGGCCTGGCTGCCCTGCGCACCGGCTGCGGCCCAGCTGCGCCTGCCGTCGGTGGGTGGCGTGACGGGCGGCGACCGCCTGCCGCAGCTGCGGGTGCAGGAGACCGTGCAACGGCTGGTCCCGATGCAGGAGATCCGGCTCGACACCCAGCGGGAGTTGCTGCGCCGCCATCCCGACCGCCTGGAGACGGACCCCGCGGGTTTCCCCGTGAGGCGCGGCGAACTGATCTGGATCGAACCGAGTGCCGCGGCCGTACAGGCGGCTGCAGCCCAAGGCTTCAGCGTGCTGCGCGAACAGGTGCTGGCCGAACTCGGGCTTCGGCAGGTCATCCTGCGGGCCCCCGGCGGTGTCTCGCTGGCCGATGCGGCGCTGCGGCTGCGGGCCATCGAGCCCGACGCCGCCGTCGACTTCAACCACCTCTACCTGCACAGCGGCGATATGAACGGCGCGTCGACCGGTGCGGCCTCGGCGCCTGTGCCCGCGACACGGCAGCGGCGTGTCGGCCTGATCGATGGGGGGGTGGACCGCCGCCATCCGGCCTTCGCCCAGGCCCGGATCCAGGGCTGGGGCTGCCACGGGAAGGAACTCGCCAGCGCACACGGCACCGCGGTGGCCTCGCTGCTGGTCGGGCGCGACGGCGTCTTCAACGGCCTGCAGCCGCAGGCCGAACTCTTCGCCGCCGATGTCTACTGCGACGAACCTGACGGCGGGGCCGCGGAAGACGTGGCGAGCGCGCTCGCGTGGATGGTGCGGGAGCGCGTGCCGGTGATCAACGTCAGCCTGGTCGGTCCCTCCAACGTCCTGCTCGACAAGGCCGTGCAGGCGGTGCTGCGCCGAGGCCACCTGGTGGTGGCGGCGGTGGGCAACGACGGACCGGCGGCGCCGCCGCTGTACCCGGCGTCGTATGCCGGCGTGGTGGGCGTGACCGGCGTCACGCCGAAACGCCGCGTGCTGCCCGAGGCGGCCCGGGGGCCGCAGGTGGTGCTCTGCGCCCCCGGTGCCGACGTGGCTGCAGCACGCGCCGGCGGCGGCTACGTGTCGGCACGCGGCACCTCGTTCGCCGCCCCCATCGTTGCCGGCCTGCTGGCCGAGGCGCTGGGTGAACCGAATGCGCAGTCGGCCGCCGCTGCCCTGCTGTCCCTCGAACGCAGCGCGATCGACCTCGGTGCGACAGGGCGCGACGATGTGTTCGGCCATGGCCTCGTCGGCGAAGCGGCCCGCACCGCACCCGAGCGCGTCGCGGCGCGCCGTCCCTGAGGCTCGGAGAACTGTTACATCTTTGTCGGGATGGAATCGCCGGAACGGCTCGTTGTACTTCACAAGAGGGTTGGACAGGCCGACCCTCCACCACAGTCCAAGGAGTCCTTCATGAACAAGCAAGCCCTCTCCTCGCGTACCCTCCTGTCGCTGGCCCTGCTGGCCACCTGCCTGGCCGGCGCCTCGGCCCATGCCGGTGTGATCGGTGGCGCAGGCGGCCTCAACGGATCGGTCGGCCCGCGCAGCATCGACGTGGGTGCCCAGGCACGGGGCAGCGTGCAGCGCAGCGGCGAGCTGTCGAACAAGGCCCGGGAGACGGCCGCGACTGTCGACCAGAAGGCGAACGAGTCCAAGGCCGCCGCCACCGGCGCCGTGCGCAAGGCCGCGACGACGCCGGTGGAGGCGAAGGCCGAGACCCGCGCCACGGGCGGCAACGCCGACGCATCGACCTCCAGCGCGGCCAATGTGTCGCGTGCCGACCGATCGGTGAATGCCTCGGCCTCCCACGACACGCAGCTCAGCCGCTGATCCCGTCATGCCCCCGGGCCGCGCCGCGGCGCCGGGGGCAGGGCACCTCACGCTCTCGATCCGCATGCAAAGTCCTTCTTTCCGCGAGCCGGTGCGCCACCTCCTCGGGCTGGCGATGATCGCAACCGGTGCCTGCCACGCCGGCGAAGTCGACGTGGCTTCCCCCAACGCCCACTTGCGCTACGTCGCCGTCGGTTGGCAGGGCGACGCCGTCCACAATCGATCGATGCTGGGCCTGCTGTCGCTGCCGGTGCAGGATCGCGCCTGGCTGCAGTTCGGCGGTGGCCGGGACCGGCAGGCGACGAACGACGGGACGCGCAACGTCGACGCCGGCAGCCTGGGCGTTGGCTACCTCGGTGACGGCTGGCTGGTCTCGCTGACCGCCAGCCACCGACGCGCCGGCGATCGCCTGCGGCAGACGGACTGGGACGGCGTGTTGGAGGGGCAGGGCGAGCGCTTCGGCCTGGGCCTCGACCTCCATCACCGCGATGCGCGCCAGGACAGCAGCGCCGCGGCGAGTTCGCCACTCTCGGGGACGGTGGACGTGCCCGTCCGGCAACAGGTGCGCGGCAGCGGCCTGGGCCTGCACGCGCACGTCCAGCTGAACGACCGCCTCCGGGCCTACGGGTCCCTGATGCGCTACGACTACCGCGTGTCCACGCAGCGGATGGACGAGGCGGCCGGCGGACCGATGCTGCTCTCCACGCTGCTGTCGTCGAACCCTTCCTTTGTGTCGCGTGCCGAACTGCCGCTGCGCAACAGCACGCGGCTGGGGGCGACGTATCGCTTCGACGCTGTTTCGCTGTCGGCCGAAGCGGTGGTCGACCGGGTGAAGGACGATCCCGGGACGGTGCGGACCTGCTTGCTGAAGGCGGCTTTCGACCTGGGCGAGCGCTGGACGCTCACCCCCTCGATCGGCAGCACGCGCAGCGGCCAGGGCAAGGTCGGCTTCGGCGGACTGGTCGCGAATCGCGCCTGGTGAGGCTGGCTAGGTCCGCCCGCCCTCGATCAGCCGAAGCGCCGTCTGGACGTTGTTGCGGCCCGCGCCCTTGGCCCGGTAGAGCATCACGTCCGCCTGTTGCACGAGCGCCTCGACGGTCGTCGCGTCGCCCTGGTAGAACGCCAACCCGATGCTGGTGGTGACGCTGATCGCCTGCTCGCCGACGAAGAGCGGCGTGCCCATGGCGTTGACGATCTTGGCGGCCACCATCGACGCCACCTCGGGCCGCGGCAATCCCTCCATGATCACCGTGAACTCATCGCCCCCCAGGCGGGCGACGGTGTCGGTGGAGCGCACGGTCTGCGACAACCGGCTCGCGAAGGCCCGAAGCAGGGCATCCCCGGTGTTGTGTCCGTGGCGGTCGTTGATCTGCTTGAAGTGGTCGATGTCGAGGTACATGAGCGCGAGCAGGGCACCGCTCGCCCGGCAGCGCTGCATGGCCTCTGCCACGCGCAATTCGAAGCCGGCACGATTGACGAGGCCGGTGAGGGGGTCCACCCGCGCGAGTTCGGTCAGCCGCTTTTCTTCGAGCTTCTGGCGGGTGATGTCGCTGACCACGGCATGGAAGCCCAGCAGCGTGCTGCCGTCGGCGGCGCGCTGGGGGATGTATTGGGCCTCGTAGCAGACATAGTCGCCGCCGGTGGCCATCTCGCTCTGGAAGGTGACCGGCTCGCCCTGCAGTGCCTTGCGAATGTGCGGCTCCACCGACTTGTAGGCGGCCTCGCCCAGCACGGCCCGCACGGTTTGGCCATAGAGCTCGTTGCGCGGCCGCCCGAAGCCGCGTTCGTAGGCGAGGTTGTTGAAGCGGTAGCGCTCTTCGGCGTCGATGTACGCCACGCGCATCGGCAGGGCATCGGCCACGGTGCGCAGCCGCGCCTCGCTCTCCTGGAGTGCCCGCTGTGCCTCGCGGTACGACGTGACGTCGCTGATGAGCGAGTACAGGCCGACGATGGCGCCCCGCTCGTCGCGATCCGGGACGACCGTGACCTGCACGTGGCGACTGGCGTCGAGGCGCGTCATGTCGAGGTCGAAGGCGAGGGCCTGGCCTTCCAGGGCGGCTCGCAGCCGGGGGCCGATCTCCAGCCACGCCTGCTCGCCGTAGAAGTCCTCCGCGCGCGTCCCCACCGGCGGTGCGGCCTCGCTGCCGAACCACTGCTGGTAGGTCCGGTTGACGAACTGGAAACGCAGGTCGCGATCGAGGTAGGAGATCAGGACGGGCAGGTTGTCGGTCACCATGCGCAGGCGATGCTCGCTGTCGCGCACGGCCTGCTCGGCCGCCTTGGCCGCCGAGATGTCGCGCATGAGGGACGAGAAGTATTCGACCTGGCCCTGCTGGTCCCGATGGCAGATGACGATGTGGCTCACGGGAAACTCGCGCTGTCCCGCGTCCCGGACCCGCGACTCGCCGACCCAGACGCCGGTGGCCTCGGCGCTCGGTCCGACCTCGGCGTTGAGCTTCTCGAGTGTCTGCGGTGGGTTGAAATGGTCCAGCGTCAACGCATCGAGGGGCGCGTCCGGCGCCAACCCGAAGCGATGCCGCGCGGCAGGGTTCATGTAGATCAGGCGGCCCTGTGCGTCGTTCTGCACGACGTAGTCGGTGGTCGCGTCGAAGATCGCGGCGAGCGTGCGCAGGGCACGCTCGGCCAGCATGCGTTCGGTCACGTCGCGACCGACGGAATGAAGCGTCGGCCGTCCTGAGGGCTCGGGCAGCAACCGATGGGTCCAGGCGACCCAGCGCTCGGTGCCGTTGGCGGATGTCACCCGGGTTTCGCTGGTGGCGGCGGTGCCCGTCGCCAGGACGTCCGCGACCACGCTCCGCGCCATCTGGTGGTCCGCGGGTGCGATGTCGTCATACATGTTGTGGCCCAGCATCTCCGAGGGCGTCCGTCCGAAGTGCCGCGCATACGCGGGGTTCACGTACGTCAATTCGCCCTCGGGCGTGGCCAGCGACACGAGTTCGGATTGATTCTCGAGGATGGCCTTCACCAGTTGTTCGCTGGCGACCAGCTGCTTGAGCACCGGCCTCACCTGGCGGTGCTGGGCCAGGATGGCCAGTGCCACGATGCCGACCAGGACGAGCGCGAGGGTGTTCAGGTGCGACCGCATCGGCGCGTAGAGCGTGTCGACATCGGTCCGCACCGCCAGGCCGAGCCCGAAGGTGTTGATCGGCGTGAAGGCCGAGAGGACGGTGGCGCCGCGCCGGTCCTTGAGAACCTGCACGCCGCTTTCGCCGAGCAGTGCCCTCGCCACGGGCAGGCCGGGCGCCCCGGTCGCATCGAACATCGGCAACTCGAACCCGGAGGGCCGGTACCGGTTGGGCGCGCAGATCAGCCTGTCGCTGTCGCGACCGCAGATCGCGGCGTCCGATGTGTTGCTGGCGGCGCGGATCTCGGACAGCAGGTGATCGAACAGCGGCATGCGCTGCTCGGTGAGCACCTTTCCGACGAGGCGTCCGTCGATCCGCACCTCCGCTTCCGCGAGAAGCCGGTAGCCGTCCTTCCAGGTGAGGAAGGTCGTGTGTTCGGTATTCGCCAGCCGCTGGATGAGTTGCGTCTTCGTGGGCAGCGACCCGGCCTGTGCCACGCGCGCGCCGTTCGCGGCGTAGATCTCCACGCGCGTCAGGTCGTTGGTCAGGGCGCTCTCGGCGACCCGCTGCAGGAAATCCATGGCCCCCGTGTCATCGGGGCTCCGGCTGAGCTTGTCCAGGGCCTGCCGCGCGGCCGGGCGCGTGGCGACGGATTTCGGGAACAGCAGGCTCACCTCGATGGTGTGGCCCAGCGATGCCGCGTTCGTCGTGGCGATCAGCAGCATGTCGTTCGACACCGATCGCTCGAACGTGTCGCGCATCACCGCGAAGCCCGCGACGCCCCCCGCCAGCGCGACCAGCGTGATGATCGCGATCGAGCGGCGCTTGATGCGCTGCTCGGTCTTGTGCAGGCTCTTGGGGTCGAAGGCCAGGGCTGCTTCGTGCAGCATCCACAGCCCCGCGCCGACGACGGAGAGCCCGAATGCGGTGGTGGGCAGCGGACGGTTGAAGCTGGCCACCTGGTACAGCGTCTCGATGCCCACGAAGTTGCCGACGAGGCCGCCGATGCCGATGACGGAAACGGTCAGGGCCAGCGCAGGGAAGACGAGCGGGTGAAGCCGGGTGGGCTGTCGTCGGTTCAGCCAGAATGCAATGCCCGCCAGCAGGAACGCCAGGCTCGCATCCAGCGGCAGTCGGCCGGGATGCGGATCGGACGGCGTGGGAACCGTACCGGCACGGACGGCGTCGATGCCCAGGCCGATGCCTGACGCGGTTTCGAACAGGTAGGCCAATGGCAGCGCGATCAGCGCGGCGATGCAGCTGGCCGCGAGTCGGTTGAGCCACGCGGCGGACGCCGACGGGCGCGAGGCGTTGAAGAGACAGATGCCTGACGCAACGAAGAGCAGGGGGCTGACGATACCCGCGCGCTCGGAGCCTGGAATGAGGCGTGCAATGGCATCGACGCGAAACACCCAATGCGTGGCCATGGCCGCGCCGAACAGGCCGACGACAAGGCTTGCCACTCGCGCGGTGGAAAGGGCCGATTTCCTCATGACGGCTCCTCCTTCGGGTTATCCAGGGTCGAGTTGCGCGGGTGGGCTGGCTATGGGGTCAAAACGACAGCGCAGCGTACGCCTTGGCGAGGGCGATGTACACCGAAAAAAAAGGGCCCGCATCGCTGCGGGCCCCGTTTCGATCTGATCTTCACCGCGCCAGCGCGGCAATCTCCGCTGCGCTCAGCGCGCCCGCATGCACGCGGAAGTCCTGGATGCGGCCGTCGAACGACGGATGCGCCCAGTTGCGCCCCAGGAAGGTCACCTGGTCGCCGACCTGGCGCGGCGACAGCAGGATGTCGTCGGCTTTCGCCACTTCGGTGCCGTCGACGTAGAGCCGCCCGGTGGTGCCCCGCAGCGTGACCGCCACATGGACCCAGCGCCGGGTAGGCAGGGCACTCGGCGCCTCCACGACCTGCGAATCGTTGTGGCCCGCGCCGGCGATCGAGAAACGCAGCACGCCCCGGCTGCCGCTCTGGGGCGCGATGCACATGTAGCTGAATCCGTCCTGCCCCGCGTAGAACATGCAGGTGTCCCAATGCAGCGAATTGGCGTACGCCCACAACGAGACGGTGAAGTCCTCGAGGTCGCTGAACACCCCCGAGGGCAGCTGCAGGCCCGCCTTCTTGCCGTCGAACGCGACGGCCTTGTCGTTGCGACGCCCGTCGCCCCAGGCGGCGCCGTCCAGCAGCGTGCCATTCACCGATGCCGAAGTGCCGGCGGTGAACAGCGTGCCGGCCGTGCCGGCGTTGCCCGCGCCGTTCAGCGGCAGGGCCAGGCGGGGCTCGCCCGGCACGGCGATGCGCGCCACGTTGGAGCCGGTGCCCGGGGCACCGGTGCCCTCGGCGGTGACCTGGTAGAACCAGACGCCTTGGGGCGGGGTGTCCGTGTGGGTGAGCCACTGGCTCGCCCGAACCGTGGCCAAGTGAGTGAAGGGGCCATCGGCCGCGGGGCCGCGCTTCACCGCGTAGGATGTCGCGCCGAGGCTGCCCCACCACGAGAGCACGGCCCGCCCTTCGCTCAGATGGACCGTGAGGCCGGAGGCCGGCTTCATCGACCCGGTCGGCGCACGGCGATGGATCAGCGTCGGCCACCACACGTCGTCGCTGCTGCCGCCGTATTTCGGCTCGCATTGCAAGGCCATGCGCGTGACGTTCGGCGCGGCCAGCCCCATGCGGTTGACGTAGTGGTTGTAGATGGGCTCCCAGGCATTGCGGCCGTGCTGGAACGACTGGTTCACCTCGGTCCACAGGGAGGTGTGGGGCTGTGACGGATCGTGTTCGCGCGCATACGGCATCGGGTAGGTCTTGCCGTTCTCGTCCAGCAGGTTGGAGCGCGCGACGTACTCGGCCGCCGCGAGGAAGCGGTTGTTGTACAGGCCGTAGAGATCGTCGCCCTGGTTCCAGGCCATCTCCAGCAGGTCGCCGCCCAGCGACATGCCCAGCGTGGAGTGGCCCTGGTCGCGGCCGCTCTCCTCCCACTGCCCGAAGTGGCCGGGGTGCATGTAGTAGACGGCGTGCACGATGGAGCCGTTGCCGAACATCTTCAGCTTGCCGCGGTTGTTGCCGGCGTAGTAGTCGCAGGCCAGCCGATAGAGGTCGGGCCGGTCGCAGAACACGCCGATCGACAGCGCACCGCACAGCGAGGCCATGTCCCAGTTGGCGTGGGACCCCAGCGCCGCGTCGTTGAGGCGGTTTTGCGAGATGCCGGCGAAGACGCGCAGCAGCATCTCCTGGAAGCGCGCCAACCGCTCCGGTGCCCAGCCCGGGTAGGTGCGCATGATCTCGCCGACCTGCGCCCACTGGTGGCCCTGGATGCCGGCCATGATGATGAAGGTGTGGTCGTCGTGGGCGTCCGATCCCGGCGGCACCGTCCCGACCTCCTTCAGGGTGTTCGCCCAGGCGTCCAGGAATTCCACGGCCTTGTCGGCATGGCGGTTGTCCTGCGGGTCGGCCAGCTTCCAGCGCAAGGCCAGGGTCCAGGCGCGCCAGATGTCGCCATACAGCGCGTACTTGGTGCTGTCGGCCCGGTAGACCGCGGGCTGCGGATTGGGCTTGGCGTCCAGGGAGGCGTTGCGCTCGGCGCACAGCGTCTTCCACCAGCCCGCCCAGGGCTCCTGGCCGGCCTTGATGAGCGCGCGGATGCGGGTGGCGTCGTCCTCGGTGACCAGGAGGCCCGGGTGGCGGAAGACACCGCTCACCGAGGCGCCGACGGTCTCGGCCCGGTCCTGCATCGACCCGCTCGCCTGGCCCGCCTCGTCGTCGTCCGGACCACATCCGGGCAGCAGCGGCAGCATCGGGAACAGGCCGAGGCCCATCGAGAACGCCCGCCGCACCGGATCGGGCGACCCCTCGGTGTCTGCGCGCTTCGCAGGCATCTTGGACATCTTCGCTTCCTTGTTCTTGCAATAAGGTGTCGCACCGTAGCGGCAGATGCCGGCCTTGTCATGACGAACGCCCGAAAGGCGGGTCATGGCGTGCAGGAATCCAACGTTCTAACGACTCGTTACCGCCCAAGGGTCACTGCATCAGCGCCACGATCTCCGCCGCACTCAGTGCGCCCGCATGCACGCGAACGTCCTGGATGCGGCCGTTGAACGACGGATGAGACCAGTTGCGTCCCAGGAAGGTCACCTGGTCGCCGACCTGGCGCGGCGACAGCAGGATGTCGTCGGATTTCCCCACTTCGACCCCGTCGAGGTAGAGGCGTCCGGTGTTGCCCCGCAGCGTGATCGCCACGTGGACCCAGCGGCGCGTCGGCATGGCCGAGGGAGCGTCCACGACCTGCGCGTCGTTGCCTGTCGCGCCGAAGATCGCGAAACGCAGCACGCCCGGGCCAGATTGGGGGGCGATGGCCATGGCGGAGTTCGCGTCCTGCCCCGCGAAGAACAGGCAGCTGTCCCAGTGCAGCGAATTGGCGTACGCCCACATCGACACGCTGAAGTCGTCCAGGTCGCCGAACAGCCCCGCCGGCAGCTGCAAGCCCGCCTTCTTGCCGTCGAACACGAGGGCCTTGTCGTTGCGGCGTCCCTCGCCCCAGGCCGCACCGTCCAGCAGCGTGCCCTCCACCGAGGCCGAGCTGCCATCGGCGGCCGACACCGTGCCGGCCGTCCCCGTGTTGTTCAAGCCGTTCAGCGGCATCGACAGGCGGGACTCGCCCGGAACGGCGATGCGGGCCACGTTGGAGCCCTCGCCCGGGGCACCGTCGCCCTGGGCGGTGACCTGGTAGAACCAGACGCCCTTGGGCGGTGTATCGCTGTAGGTGAGGAGCCCGCTCGCCGGTACCGTGCGCAGGAGTTTGAAGGGGCCGTCGGCTCGGTCGCTTCGCTGGACCGCATACGAGGTTGCGCCGAGGCTGCCCCACCACGACAGCACGACGCGGTCCCCGCGCAGGTGGGCGGTGAGGCCCGAGGCCGGCTTCATCGACCCGGTCGGCGCACGGCGATGGATCAGCGTCGGCCACCACACGTCGTCGCTGCTGCCGCCGTACTTCGGCTCGCACAGCTTCACCATGCGCTCGACGTTTGGCGCCGCCAGCCCCATGCGGTTGACGTAGTGGTTGTAGATGGGCTCCCAGGCGTTGCGGCCGCTGCCGGGGCCGCCGCCGAACGACTGGTTCACCTCGGTCCACAGGGAGGTGTGCGGCTGTGACGGATCGTGTTCGCGCGCATACGGCATCGGGTAGGTCTTGCCGTTCTCGTCCAGCAGGTTGGAGCGCGCGACGTACTCGGCCGCCGCGAGGAAGCGGTTGTTGTAGAGGCCGTAGAGATCGTCGCCCTGGTTCCAGGCCATCTCCAGCAGGTCGCCGCCGAGCGACATGCCCAGCGTCGAATGGCCCTGGTCGCGGCCGCTCTCCTCCCACTGCCCGAAGTGGCCCGGGTGCATGAAGTACACGCCGTGCACGATGGAGCCGTTGCCGAAGGTCCGAAGCTTGCCGCGGTTGTTGCCCGCGTAGCAATCGCAGGCCAGCTTGTAGAGGTCGGGCTGGTCGCAGAACACGCCGATGGCCATGGCGCCGGCCATGGAGGCCATGTCCCAGTTGGCATGGGAGCCGATGCGGCCGTCGCTGAGGAACCACGACGACACCGGGGCAAAGATGTTCAGCAGCATGCCCTGGAAGCGCTTCATGTTCTCCGGCGCCCAGCCGGAGTAGGTGCGCAGGATCTCGCCGATCTGCGCCAGCTGATGGCCTTGTATGCCGGCCAGGATGATGAAGGTGTGGTCGTCGTGGGAGGTCGATCCGGGAGGCAGCGTCCCGATCTCCTTCAGGGTGCTCGCCCAGGCGTCGAGGGTCGCCACTGCATCGTCGGCATAGCGGTTGTCCTGGGGGTCGGAGAGCTTCCAGCACAGGGCCAGCGACCAGGCGCGCCAGATGTCGCCGATCAACCTGTCCGAGCCATGATCGGCGCGGTAGGCGCCCTCGCGCGGGGAGGGCTTGATGCCCAGGCGGGAGGTGCTGTCGGTGCGCAGCTTGTTCCACCAACTCGCCCACGGCTCCTGGCCGGCCTTGATGAGCGCGCGGATGCGGGTGGCGTCGTCCTCGGTGAGCAAGAGGCCCGGATGGCGGAAGACGCCGCTCACCGACGCCGGGCCCCGCAGGCCGGCAGCGCTGGCACCGGCGGCATCTCCGGCGGCGGCGTCGTCGCCGTCGCTGCAGGCCGGCAGCAAGGGCAGTGCAGGGAGCATGGGCAGCAGGCCCAGACCCATGGACAGCCTGCGGCGCGTGGCATCGGGCCGGGCAGGGTGGGAAGCGTTGAACTGAATTTTGCCGTTGGACACGCAGACCTCCTCGTGGGGAGGCGAGCGTAAAGGACGGTCGGGCCGCGAATCCTTATCGATTCGTGACGACGCAAATGGTTACCTGCGTCCTCGCGAGGAACGTGGCGTCAAATGGACGCCGGCGCGACATTAGATTGAACAGCTCTGCGCTCCAGGCGACAGCGAGCGCCCGCGGCGTCCTTCGCATGTTCCGAGCCCAACGACAAAGGGCCCGCATCGCTGCGGGCCCCGTCAATACTGGCTCCTCGACCTGGGCTCGAACCAGGGACCTACGGATTAACAGTCCGGCGCTCTACCGACTGAGCTATCGAGGAACTGAGCCTCAGATTATAGACAGAAAAATTGCCTGTTTGACCGCGCCCTCAAAAATCGAGCTGCATCGATGCACGGACCGTGCGCGGCGCCAGCGGGTAGAGGTACACGTGATCGAATTGCAGCGGGCTTTCCTTCCAGGCGCGCTTGTCGGTCAGGTTGTCGATGCCCAGGCGCCAGGTCACCGTGCCCACGCCGGCCATGCGCTGCTCGAAGCGAGCCGCTGCGTCCCAGCGCGTCCAGCCCGGGATCGACAGGCTGTTGTCCGGCAGCACCATGCGCCCGCCCTCGTGCACCGCGCCGGCCGACAGGTTCAGGCCCGGCATCGCCGGCACGCGGTACTGCAGGTTGGCCTTCAGCGTGCGCTGCGGCACGTTCACCGGCCGCTTGTCGTTCAGGCTCGGATCGCTCCCCACGTCCTGCACCCTCGCGCGCAACCACATCGCGCCGCCCTGCAGCGCCCAGTCGCCCAGCGACCATTCGCCCTCGGCTTCCAGGCCGCGGTGCCGCTGCTCGCCGTCCTCCTGCAGCGTGCCGGCCACCGTCGCGAAGCGGGGGCGCACGATGTCGAAGGCGGTCAGGTTCCAGCTCAGCGCGCCGCCCGTGCCCTTCAGGCCCAGTTCCACCTGCCGGCTCTTCAGCGGCGGCAGCGCCTGGCCGGCGTTCGAATACGACGGCCGGTTCGGCGTCACCTCGGATTCGATGCCCTGGCCCCAGCTGGCGTACGCCATCAGCCCCGGTTGCAGCGTGCGGCTCAGCGCCACCCACGGCGTGGTGAAGGCGTCCGAGTACGAGGTCGCCTCGCTGCCGTCGGTGCGGACGCTCTCGCGCGTCAGCCGCGTGTGGCGCAGGCCCAGCCAGGCGCCCCAGTCCTCGGTCAGCGCGATTGCGTCGCGCAGGTAAAACTCGGTGTTGCGCTCGTCGCGGTTGGTGTTGGTGCCGGTCGCGTCCGGCGCCGGCGGCGTCACCAGGCTGCCGTCGATGTTGCCGACCCCCGCGTAGTTGTACGCCTGGCCCTGCAGCCGGCTCTTGTAGCGCGACAGCAGCACACCCGTCGCCAGCTCGTGCCGGATGCCGCCGGCCGCCAGCGTGCCGCGCAGGCCCAGGTCCAGCGCATCGGTGTCGCGGTGCTCGTTCTCGCTGCGGTAGTCGTACAGGTCGAAGCTGCCGTCGCTGCAGTAGCGGTCGTAGTTGCCTTCGGCACCGCAGCCATAGGGGAAGGCGAGCCGGTCGTCGGTGGTCAGCCGTTGCACGCCCAGGTGGGCGAGGGCGCGCCAGTCGGCGCTGAGCCGCTGCTGCCAGCGCAGCGACGCGGTGTTGCCGTCCATCACCACCGGCTGCGACCACGGCTGGTTGTTGAGGTTGGTGCGCGGGTCGTAGGCCGAGGCGTCGGGCACGCGGTTGCCCAGCAGGCTCATCGCCGGCACGCTGGGCTGCGAGCGGTGGCTGCTCTCGATCTCGGCCTCCAGCAGCGTGCCGGCCGACACGCGCCAGTCGCCCGCCAGCGCCACCAGGTGGCTGCGGCCGCGCAGGTCGTGCGTCAGCGGGTCGAACTCGTCGTAGGCGGCGTTCACGCGCAGGCCGAAGGCCTCGCCCTCGCCGAAGCGCTGGCCGATGTCGGCCGCCGCGCCATAGCTGTGGCCCTGCCGCCATCCGATGCTCGCCGAGCGCACGGTGCCCTCGGGCCGCTTCACCACCAGGTTCACCAGCCCGCCGGGCGCGCTGGTGCCGGCCTGCATGCCGCTGGTGCCCTTCAGGATCTCGACGCGCTCCTTGTTGGCCAGGGGCAGCGAGGTCTCGGCATCGATCGGCAGGCCGTCGCGGCGGAAGTTGAAGCGGTTGTCGGTGGCGAAGCCGCGCACCATGAAGGTGGTCCAGTAGCCTTCGCTGTTGTAGGCGTCGCCCAGGCTGGCGTCGAAGCGTGTGATGTCCGCCAGGCTCTGCACGCCGGCGTTCTTCAGCGACGCGCTGCTGATCACGCTCGCCTGCAGCGGCAGCCGCGAGAGCGGGATGTCGCCGAAGCCGCCCACGCTCGCCACCGCGTCCGGCGCTCGGCCGGTGACGGTGATCGCGGGCAGGCTTTGCGGGTCGGGGGTGATGGAAGAGGGCGCTTCGGCCTGCGCATGCGCGCTGAAGGCCGAGGCGATGCCCAGCGCCAATGTCGTCATCGGCGCGAGGGCGGGGGACTTGCAAGAACGGAATGCCATCGTACTTCCCGGGTTGGCGATGGCAGGTCGGCGTACCCGGGCCGCGGCATGAGGGAGAGAGGCCCTGCGGCACCGACGCTTCCCTGCGCGAGGATTACCTCAATCAGGTTCAAAGGGACTTTCTCAGCCGGTCACGAACGTGGCCAGCACCCCCAGCGAAGCCCGCCGCGTGAGCAGCGGGGAAGGAGGATTTTGCATCATCTGAGGTAGCGTCGCGAAGCGGTGGCGCGCTCGACCTGAGCGCCGACGGTTATGCTGAGTCCTACGCCAGGTCCTCGCCTCAAGTACAGAGCCGCAAATGACTGGCGTCCATCGCTTACTGGCGTTCAGCTCTGCCCAAGCACGACGGCTTCCATCCCGTCCTTCAAGCACCAGCCGACAAGGAGGTCGCGGAGACCATCCGTGCAGCCAATCAATACGCGAACGTCCGGATACTCTGGCAGCCGAAGCGCATCTCCCCGCAAAGCATTCTTCAGTTCGGCGTAGCGCCGATCGGTGGTGCGCACGAAGCCACGCACAGACTGATTGGGTGACAACCAGAGCCATTCCTGGCCATCCGATTGCAGCTTGCAGCGGCGGACGGGATAGCCATGGTCCCAGTCGTTGGCGGGATCAAAGTCGGCGCCGGTGAACGGCCGCAGACGGTACGCGACCTCGTCGATCGACGCCACACTCCGAATGCCCAAGAAGTTGCTGCCGTAGCTGGGGACGAGCAGGCCGAGGTAGTCCCCGAACGTCGCGGCGATCTGGCGATCGCTCTCGGCTTCGACATCGACGGCAGCGACGCCTGGTTCCTCGCCGTTCCGATAGTCCAGGCAGATGAACCAATGCCCGTCGCCGTCGAAGGGCACGAGCCGGCTGCAGTCGCGCGGCGCCCAGCATTCGCCTTCCTCGGCCGCCTCCGGATCGAGGGCTTGGTGGTAGTCGTTGATGTTGGGAAAGTACGGACCGATGCCCCAAATCGAATCGTGCGGCAGGTCCGTGCCCGGCAATTCAACCCGAATGTAGCCACCGTTCTGCAGCCGGAGGCATTCAAGGTAGGCGCGGGGCAACTCCACGCCGAGTGCTGCTTCCGCTTGCGCAATGGCAGTTGGCGTCAAGTCCGGCTGCACGTGAGGCAGGTAGGTCGGTGTGCGCCAGGGATTGGTGTTCATCAAGATGGGGACTCCAGGATCGGATCGTGGCAGCCAATGCGCGGGTGGCCTTGATTTTCACCGAAGCTGAACACCGCCCGCCCGAGCCCACCCTCCACGAGTGAAGACGGAACGCGAATGGCGAATGCGACGGTTCAATCGTATTCTTCAATGCGATGAATTCGTCGCATTGCGCCGCTTCCCAAGGCGGGACGCCAGCGGCCGACGCCCAACCCCAACCTGCAACACGCCATGAACCGCTCCATCGACGCGCCGTCCGGCGCCCCCGCCGGGCAGCCCGGAACGACCCTCTTCCTCCGGCTGCTTCCGCTCACGCTGACGGTGTTCGTCGGCTTCCTCACGATCGGCATCCAGCTGCCGGTCCTTCCCCTGCACCTGCACGGCACGCTCGGCATGGACGAGCTGGTCGTCGGGCTGGTCATCGGCTCGCAGTTCGCGGCGGCCCTGCTGTCCCGCGCATGGGCCGGCAACCTGGCCGACCTTCGCGGCACGCAGCGTGCCGTCCGGCTCGGCCTGGCATTGGCCGCCAGCTCCGGCCTCGTCTATCTCCTGTCGCTGGCCTTCCTCGACCGTCCCTCGGCCTCCGTCTGGATCCTGGTCGCAGGCCGCCTGCTGCTGGCCCTCGGCGAGAGCCTCCTCGTGACCGGCGTCATCGGCTGGGGGATCGGCCTCGTCGGTCCGCAGAACGCCGGCCGGGTGATGGCGTGGATCGGGACGGCGATCTACGGCGCGTATGCCGTCGGCGCGCCGCTGGGCGTCATCCTCAGCGCCCGCAGCGGGTTCGGCGGGATCGCTGCCGCGGTGCTGGTGATCCCGCTGCTGGCGATGGCCGTCATCTCGCGCGTTCCCGCGTTGCCCCCGTCGGCCCAGCGGCGCACGCCCTTCTACACCGTGCTCGCCGCCGTCAGCGGCCCCGGCCTGGGCCTCGCGCTGTGCAGCGTCGGGTTCGGCGTGATCACGGCCTTCATCTCGCTGCTCTTCGTCGCCAAGCGGTGGGGCGATGCCTCGTTCGCGTTCACCGCATTCGGCATCGCGTTCATCGGCGCGCGCATCTTCTTCAGCCACCTGCCCGACAAGATCGGCGGCGCCAAGGTGGCGCTCGTCTGCGTCCTCCTCGAGGCGGTCGGCCTGCTCCTGATCTGGCAGGCCGATACCGCCTCCGCCGCCTACCTCGGCACGGCCCTCACGGCCTTCGGCTACTCGCTCGCGTTCCCCGGCTTCGGCGTGGAAGCGGTCCGCCGAGCCCCGCCCCAGGCACGCAGCCTGGCCATGGGGGCCTACGTGGCCTTCCTCGACATCTCGCTCGGCATCGTCAGCCCCGTGGCCGGCGCGCTCGCCAAGGCCTACACGGTCGATGCGGTGTACCTCGCCGGCGCCGTGATGGTGGCCCTGTCCGCCCTCGTGGCGCTGGCCCTGCTGGTGTCCAAGCCGCAGGCAGCCGCTCCGCGCTGACCGCCGCCCCTCAGAGGATCAGCGGCGTCCCGGACGTCGGCTCCTCGCTGTGGCCTCGACGCTGCCGATGTAGGCGCACAGCATGTCCGAGACCGCGTTGGCGTAGGTCCTGATCTCCGCGCTCGTCCGTGGGCTGGCCGAGAAGTCGTGCCCGACCGTGCTCAGCGTGGTGAGGACCAGGCCGCCGGCCAGCGCACGGGCGGCCTCGCCGGCATGGGGCGCTGCTTCTCGCATGAAGCGTTGGAGGGTCAGGTTGAGCGCGGCCTTGGCTTCCTGCGCCTCGGGCGCGTCGCGGTACAGCGGCGCAGCGTCGTTGAGCGCCACGCGCATGTCGGCCTCCTCGCACTCCGACTTGATGAAGGCGTGCACCAGGGCCCGCAGCCGCTCCAGCGGCGACTTCCGGGGATTGGCGAGGATGCGGTCGAGCGTCGCGGTCGTCTCGCGCCATTCATCCGCCTGGAGCCGGAACAGGATCGCCGCCTTGTTCGGGAAGTACTGGTAGACCGATCCCACGCTGACGCCGGCCTGTTCCGCCACGCGCGCCGTGGTGAAGCGTGCCGCACCCTCCTTCGCCAGGACCTGCACGGCCGCTTCGAGGATCGCGGCGACGAGCCCCGCCGAACGCGCCTGCCGGGGCTGCTTCCGGGAGGAGATCTGGGGTGTGCTTCGGGTGGCCATGGCGACGTCGGGCGGGGCAAGGGTGGGTGCGTCGAGAATGCGACGAATTGATCGTATTTTATCGGCGCCATGCACGCCGCCTGCTTGACAGCGGACGCGTACCCCCTCCTATAATTCGCTCGCAGTTTCTTCTGGCACTGCCGTAGGCGTTACCGTCATCCAACGCGTCCTGAATCGAGAGGAGCCCAGCGGGGCAGTTCTTGATGATTCGCGACGCCGTTTCGATGACCGCATGCACCGCCTGCGCGGGCTCCCACCCGCCCCAGCGTTCTTCCGCCGGTCCGGATCGCGGCGTCATGCCAACCCATGACCCAGAAGGACATTCCATGAAGATCACCGGCAACACCATCCTCGTCACCGGCGGCAGCAGCGGCATCGGCCGGGCCCTCGCCGTGGCCCTGCACGACCGCGGCAACCGCGTCATCGTCACCGGGCGGCGAAAGGCGCTCCTCGACGAGGTCGTCGCCTCGCGGCCGGGCCTGACCGCGCATGAGCTGGACGTCGACTCGCCGGCCTCGCTGGCTGCCTTGGCGCAATCGCTGCGCGCCGGCTTCCCGGACCTCAACGTGGTGATCGCGAATGCGGGCATCTCGCGCTTCGAAGACATCAGCGCCGATGCGTGGACGGCGGACGACGCCGAGGCCATCGTGCAGACCAACATCCTCGGCGTGATCCGCGTCGCTGCCGCCATGCTGCCGCTGATCAAGGGCAAGGCCGACGCGGCCTTCCTGGCGACGAGTTCGGCACTGGCCTTCGTGCCTCGCGCCGACTTTCCGACCTACTGCGCCAGCAAGGCCTTCCTGCATTCGTGGCTGCAGTCGTTGCGCCATCAATTGCGCAAGGTCCCGGTCGAGGTGCTGGAGCTGTCGCCCCCCTACGTGCAGACCGAGCTCACCGGCACGCACCAGCTCAGCGATCCCCGTGCCATGCCCCTGGCCAGCTTCGTCGAAGAGGTGCTGCTGCTCCTGGAGCGCGGCAGCGTCCCCCGCGGAGAGCTGCTGCTGGAGCGCGATCTGCCGCGCCGGTGGGCGGAACGCGATGGCACGTATGCGACTCTCTTCACGGCCATGAACGGCCACTGAGAAATCCCGGCAGACAACCCACCTCCACCAAGGACCCGAATCGTGCAAGAACTCATCGCCCTGGCGGGCATCGTCGCAGCCATGTCCGTGGGGGTTGTCAGCCCCGGCCCGAGCTTCGTGATGGTGGCCCGCATGTCCGTCGCCGGCTCCCGTTCGCAAGGCGTCGCCGCCGCGCTGGGCATGGGCCTCGGCGGCATGGTCTTCGCCACGATGGCGCTGCTCGGGCTCCAAGGAGTGCTGGTGGCCGTGCCGGCGCTCTATGTCGCGCTGAAAGTCTGCGGCGGGCTTTATCTCTGCTACCTCGGTTTCCTGATCTTCCGGGGCGCACCTCAACCGCTGACTATCGACGTCACGCCGGCGGGCGCATCCCGGCAGTTCGGGCGGGCCTTGTGGCGCGGGCTGGCCACGCAGCTCAGCAACCCGAAGACGTCCATCGTCTACGCCAGCGTGTTCGCCGCCTTCCTGCCGCGCAGCTTCTCGCTGGGCTTCGGCATCGCCGTCGCGTTGGCCTTGTTCGCGGTCGAGACGGGCTGGTATGCGCTGGTCGCGGTGGTGCTGTCGTCGCAGGGCCCACGCAAGGCCTACCTCGGGTGCAAGACGTGGATCGACCGTGCGGCCGGCGTGGTGCTGTTCGGGCTGGGCGTCCGCCTGGTCACCGCCGACGCCTGACCGACCGATCGCGCGTCGGCGTGTCCGCCCTCAGCGAACATGCCGGGCCATCTCGGTGAACCGCTTCGACAGCGCCGCGATGCCGGCGGGAACGCGGTGGGCGTGCGGCGTGTACCACGGCAGCATCGACTTCGCCCGCATGCGCGCGGTGACGATCCCCGACAGCAGCCGGTGCTTCCAACGGATGCGGCAGCGATCGCCGTGGCGCGGGATGTCGACCGCGGACATGAGCCGCTCGCAGTCACGGAAGAAGGCGAACATGTGCCGCTGCGCGAACCAGCACATGCGGATGCGGTACAGGTTGTCGTCGTGGAAGTACCGGTAGACGTCGAAGGCGACATGGCGGTGCTCGACCTCCTCGAGCATGTGCCACTTGAAAAGCTCGCCGAACGCGCTGTCCGTGCGCTTGTGCTCGTACAGCCCGCTGCCCAGCAGGTGCAGGCCGAGTTGCGTGGTGTACGACTCGAAACCCTCGATGTACCCGATGCGGAACTTGTCGCTCTCGCCGGCGAGGAATCCGTCGAAGTCCCGCTTGAGCCGGTCGACGCGCTCCTGCAGGCCCGGGTAGCCGTGGGCGAGGATGACCTTGTTGAAGTCGACGTGCCGCTGGTAGTGCTGCGCCTCCTGGCGGCAGAAGCGGTCGGCGTCCTCGCGCAGGCGCGGGTCGCGGATGTCGTCGATCACCCGCCGCAGCGACTTGACGAAGAACGGCTCCAGGTGCGACACGTACAGGCCGATCGCACTGTGCTGGTAGGACAGCTGGGCGTTGCCGGCGATGTAGAGCGGATGGAAGGTCTCGCGGGTCGGGACGTCGAACTCCATCGTCCGGACGGGGATGGGGTGCACCGCTTCATTCGTCGACATGGGTCCGGGTCCGTTGGAGGGGGCCGCGTATTGTGGCGCCTGGCTTCGCTGTCCGACAGAAGGGCGATTTCGTCCCCTCCTCATCCTCCATCGCGGACCGATGCGTTTTCCGGGGGGCTTCCTATACTGGCGGCAGGGTGGCGGGCGCGTCGCTCGAACCGGGAGACGACGCATGAAAACAAGAATACTGGCCGTGGCGATCGCCACCTCGGCCACCTTGGCCATGCCGCCGAGGGCGCTCGCCGCCGAGCCCGGCCTGGCGGAAGTGCATCCCCTGCTGGCCCAGCCGCACATTGCCGCGATCCGCGACCCCGTGCTGCGCGAGCGCGTGCTCCGGCAGAACGACGTGCTCGAAGCCCACGAGCGCCAGCGCATGGCCATCGTGCAGGGCCTGGGGTACTGCTCGCCGAGCGACACCTCGGTGTTCAAGGACCTCGCCCGCAGGACGCCGCTCGACTTCACGCACCCGCTGTGCTTCACGCCGCTTCCCGTCGACCCGTTCTCGATCGACCCGCGCAAGTCGCTGCTCGTGTTCGACACGGCCACCCTGTCGGCCGCGGACTTCAGCCTGAAGCACACGCTGGACCAGCTCGCGGCCCAGGTGTCCACCGCGGTGCCGGGCACCACGGCGGTCGGCATCTACCGGCAGTTCTGGGACACGCAGAACACCCGGGCCAGCGCGGTGACGAAGGGGCCGCATTGCTTCGACAACGGCAACACCCTCAACGGCTTTCCGGTGGATTGCCGCGGCGTCGGCAGCGAAGCCTTCGGCACCGATGCCGAGATCCTCGCCCGGTTCAGCCGCTACACCGCGACGGCGCTGGTCAACCGGCTCGACCTCGCGCAGGAGGGCTGGCGCCATTGCGGCGAGCACCGCATCGTCTACAGCTACCTGCTCGACAGCAGCTTCGACCGGCGCTTCATCATCTTCGAGGGCGTGCTGCCCAATCCGAAGCCGGGTTGCCGCGAGGGCTGCCTGCCGGTCATGCAGTTCTGGCAGTCCCTGTCGGCCGTCAGCGACCCCGCCGCCCGGGCGGCCCGGCTGCACGACTTCTACTACAACGGCCTGCCCGGCTTCCGGCCCGTGGTGCACGTCGACCACTACAGTGCCCTGGGTGCCGCGTCGGCCTACGGCAGCGCGGGCGGCGGGCAGATCCGCACCAACGTGTTCGACGTGGACCCGTGGATCCTGAAGGAGTTCAAGACGGTCATCGACTGCGGCTCCAGCACCTGCCGCTTCGACATCGTCCCGATCCCGGTAAAGGCCAGTCCCTACGGCGCGCTGTGGAACGAGGACGTCGCCAACACGCCCGGCCCCTACCAGGCGCGCGCCCAGGCCTTCCAGGCGAGCGTGCTGCTGCAGATGGGCAGCCTGGGGGCCGACCGGCTGATGGACATCACCTACGCGGTCGACCCGGCGCATGAGGGCGGGCAAAGCATCTCGACCCACACGCCGATCGGAGGAGGTTCTCCCCACTTCTTCGGGGAGATCGACGACTACCTGCGGCAGTTCAATGCGGCCGTCGGGCCGACCCGCAGCTTCCGGACCGCCCTGGCGAGCGGGCCGCTCACCGCCGAGCAGGTCGTCAACCGCGCGACGACTCAGAGCTGCGGCGGCTGCCACACGCTGGAGCTGGGCCTGCAACTCAACGGCAGCATCGGCGGGCCGGTCACCCTGCCCAACGGCAGCACCACGACGCGCTGGACCAGCCCGCTGACCTTCACCCACATCGGCTTCAACGAGATCGTGTCGCCCGGCCTCACGAGCGTGTTCCTCCCGGCGCGCCGGCAGTTCCTCGTCGACCAGCTCAATGCGAAGCGCTGTGGCTGCCAGCAGCGCTTCGGCTTCCTCGGGCCCGACGCGCGCGCACGGGCCCTGGCCCTGCAGTCCGAGGTGATGAAGTCGTTCGAGCCGCGCTTCGACGCCTTGTCGCTGCAGCTGAGATCGTTCAAGGCGCAGGCCGGCAACGCAGGCACGTGGCTCGCCCTGCAGCGTGCGGCGCAGGCCCTGGCGGCCGAGAGCGAGGCCAGCCTGCGCACCGAGCTCCGCCAGGCCGGCATCGCGATGCCGATCGACGACGCGACCCTCGCGGCGCCGCGCAGGCTGAACCTGAAGGCCGGGGTCCGGGCCCTGGGCGATGCCGCGCTCGAGCAGGCGCTGCGCGCGCAGGAGATCGGCGAGCTGCTGCGGCAGGAGCCGCCGCGGCGCACCGCGACCGGGTCGTTCGCCGTGCACTGAATCCCCACCCATCGCCGCCGCGAAGGGCACCCATTCCGCAAATCCCCGAGGTTGCTTCCGTCGGCAGCGGCCACGAAATGTCCCGGGTTGCCGTCCCGCGTCACCACCGCTCGCGAGCTCGTCTTCGGCTTCCTTGGCAGCGCTTCCAGCGCCGTCCCCCGGCATGGACCGTGCGTAGGACCGGCGATTGGAAACGTCGGACACATTCGAGGAGTTCGCATGAGACAACATTCCGCGCTGGCCCTGGGCGTCCTGTTCAGCACGGTCCTGTCGCTGACGGCCTGCGGCGGCAGCAAGGGCGATGACGCCGCGGCCGGTGGCAGCAACCCGCCGGTGTCGGGCGCACCCGCGCCATCGCCTGCACCGTCGCCGGCGCCTGCGCCTGCGCCTGCGCCTGCGCCTGCGCCCGCCGATGAGCCGCAGCTGGAACCGGTGCCGGCCCCGTCGCCCGCGCCGCTGCCATCGCCTTCGCCGGCCCCGGTGCCGCCCCCGCCGCCTTCGCAACAGCTGCCGACCGACGTCGACACGAGCAAGCCCGGCGTCGCCGTCGTGCCGGCCAAGGCCACGGCCTCGACGGCCCAGGGCAACAACACCGCCGCGAAGGCGATCGACGGCGTGGTCTCCAACGACAGCCGCTGGGAAAGCTCGCAGGACGATGCCAACTGGCTGCAGTTCGACTTCGGCGCCAAGACCCAGCTCGGCTACATGAAGCTGGTGTGGGAGAACGCGTACGCGAAGGAGTACACGATCCAGGTCTCCGACGACGGCCAGGCCTGGTACCAGCTGCGCTACGTGGCCGACGGCAAGGGCGGCACGGAAGAGTTCTACAACCTGAACGCCAACGTCCGCTACCTCCGCTTCAACGGCGTGAAGCGCGCGACGCAGTACGGCTATTCCATCATCGAGGCGAGCTTCAAGTCCCCCGGCAGCGACAACTCGCTGCCCGTGCTCGCGACCTCGGCCGTGCCGTACCCGGCCAACGGCGCCGGGCTCGCGCCCACGCCGGCCGCGAAGGAGCCGCTGGAATCGGTGCAGTTCACGCTCGCCGACGGTACGCTGGTCACCCGCTTCGGCATGGTCGGCCGCTCGCGCCATGCGCGCGAGCGCGGCGAGGAATGGAACGAGATCGGCTACGGCCCCAACGAGACCGTCGACGCCGCCGGCAAGCCCCAGGACAAGGGCCCGGGCGCGCACGGCAACTTCGTCGCCAACTACTTCAAGAACCGCACCTGGGGCGTCGAGTTCATCGACAACAGCAAGGTCGCGGGCGTCACCAAGCCGCGGCTGATCATCAACCAGTACTTCCAGCAGGCCCAGAAGGGCGGGGGCCACTCGTTCGTGCGCCGCTTCGACAGCACTGGCGTCACCGGCTTCGGCTGGATGAGCCCCGGCCAGCTGCTCGACAACTCGAAGTACACGGCCAACGACGCGGTCTGCCCGGTCGTGCCGAAGCCGCCGCAGGACAAGCTGCTCAAGCCCGACTCCGGCTACAACAACATCATCGGCGCCAACGACGGCTGCAGCGTGGTGTTCGACACCTACCCGGGCCACAGCGCGCTCTCGGCGGACGCGAACGGCGTGCTGGTCCCGAACGGCACCAACGTGCCGGCGCGGCCCATCAAGGCCGGCGACATCCTCGAGTTCTCGAGCTCGTTCTTCTCCACGCGTGCCGCGATGGACGCCATCGGCGACAACGGCGCGGTTCGCTACTACACCAACGAGGTGACCTACGTGGTGGGCCAGGGCCTGCGCCCGTGGTACGGCATCCAGCCGCGCCTGATGAACGAGCCGCTGCCGGCGGAAGCGCTGTCGGGCGGCACCGGGTCGGTGTCGTATGACTACGCCGACAACGCGACCTTCATGTTCCAGCAGCCGTCGAACAACATCGGCATGGCGAACATGCAGCGCTTCGTCGAAGGGCGCCGCTGGATCCACACCAACATGTGGACCGGCGATCACAACGAGAACGGCAACGACCGCAACGAGAAGGCCGTCAAGCTGCAGGGCCCGCACTACAACCAGGCGACCTGCTTCGGCTGCCACATCAACAACGGCCGCGGCCTCGCGCCGCTGGTGGTGAACCAGCGCCTGGACACGATGGCGGTGCGCACGGCGACGCTCGATGCCAACGGCAGGCAGCTGCCGCACCCGACCTATGGCCTGGCGGTGCAGATGAACGCCCGCTCGGCCACCACCGGGCTGCCGCAGGACTGGGGCACCAGCGTGCGGGTGGCGGGCTTCGACCTCAAGACGGTGAAGCTGGCCGACGGCACGAGCGTCGAGCTGAGCAAGCCGAGGGTGGCGTTCGACGGGCCGACGCCGGCGGTGTACTCGCTGCGCAGCGCGCAGCCGATGATCGGCATGGGCCTGCTCGAGGCGGTGCCGGACGCCGACATCCTGGCGCGGGCGCGCGCCACGCCGGATGCGGATGGCGTGAAGGGCGTGGCGAACTTCGTGTTCGATCCGGAGACGGGAGCGGTGCGCGTCGGCCGCTACGGCTGGAAGGCCTCGAAGGTGAGCCTGCGCCACCAGGCCGCGGCGGCGGCGCTGCTCGACATGTCGGTGACCTCGCCGGTCTACCCGAACCGCGACTGCCTGGCCGGCCCGGCCAAGTGCACGACGGCGAAGGTCGAGGCCGGCCTGTCCGAGGAAGCGCTGACGCTGATCACCCGCTACATGGGCCTGCTGGGCGTGCCCGCGCAGCGCAGCCTGGCGAGCGGCTTCCCGAAGGGCGTGTCGCCGCTGCCGTACCTGGACGTCAACCCGGCACAGGTGGCGGCCGGGGCGAAGCTGTTCGAGGCGAGCCGCTGCACGGCCTGCCACGTCAGCGAGATGAAGACCGGCAACGCCTATGAACTGGCGGAGGTGCGCAACCAGACGATCCGGCCGTACACCGACCTGCTGCTGCACGACATGGGCGCGGACATGGCCGACACGCTGGTGGAAGGCCAGGCCAGCGGCAACCTGTGGCGCACCTCGGCGCTGTGGGGCATCGGCTACACCGAGTACGTGGCCGGCGCCAACAAGGTGGGCTACCTGCACGACAGCCGCGCCCGCACGCTGACGGAAGCCATCCTGTGGCACGGCGGCGAAGCCACGGCGAGCCGCCAGCGCTTCGAGGGCCTGTCGAAGGCGGACCGGGACGCGCTGCTCGCGTTCCTGCGCTCGCTGTAAGGCGTCCCCTCGTCCGGGCTAGCGCTGCGCGAGGCGGTGGACGGCGGCGAACAGCTCGCGCACCGCCGCGTCCTGGTCCTCGTACGCGCCGTACCAGACGAGGGTCGCCTCCTGGAAGCCGCGCACCACGCGCAGCCCGAAGGTCGTTCCGCTCAGGATCGGCGTGTGCGCATGCTCGGCGAACGAGTAGCGGATGCCGTCCGCGAACTCGAGGAGCTCGAGCGCCTGCGCGCGGCTGACCCGGAATTCCCGGAACGGGCAATCCGGCTGCAGCACCGGAAAGCGTGCCGAGGCCCCGATGTGCTCGAAGCTCTGCAGCACGCCCCCGGGCAGGCCGTCCTCGAGGTTGCTCGCCGCCACCTCGGCGTAGTAGCCGTGGTCGTGCTGCGGCTTGTGCCAGATCGCGATGGTGAATTCGGGCAGCGACATCGGGGGGCCCGCGGCGAGTCGACGAGGCCCCTATGGTGCCATTGCATGCGGCTATAGTCGCGCCTCCATGAGCCTCGCCGAGCTGCGCGCTGCCCTGGGCGCCGAGCTCGCGGCCACGCCCGAGTACTACGACTTCAAGGTGCTTCGCAGCGAACGCGACGGCAGCCTGTGGCGCGTCACGCTGGAGCCCGGCTACGTCTACGCCGAGGGCCGGCGCCCGGGCTCCGCCTCGGCCCAGGCCCTGCTGGACGACAGCCTGGACGGCGCCGCGGCGTGGTGGGGCGCGCCGGCCAAGGGCGGGGCAAGCGTGCTGGCCGTGGTGCCCGAGGACGACCAGCTCGTGCTGCAGAACGCGAGCGCGCCGCCACCCGGCCCCGACCTGCTGATCCGCCTTTACCCGACCCGCTTCCTGAACGCCGTCGCCGACGCCTGGTGGGACACCCCCTGGGCCGAGCGCGCGCTCGCCTGCCTGCCCGAGCTCGCCGACCCGCCGCCGGCGGACGACGGCCCCGCGCTCACCGGCGCGCCGTTCCGCTGGCTGCGGCCGGCGCAGCGCGCGGCCTTGTCGCTGGTCCGTCACGGCAGCGCGTTCCTCTGGGGGCCGCCCGGCACCGGCAAGACGACGACGCTGGGCGTGCTGCTGGCCGAGTACCTGGACAGCCGGCCCCGGGCCCGCGTGCTGCTGCTGTCGACGACCAACCAGGCCGTGGACCTGGCGACGATCGCGGTCGACAAGGCGCTGCAGAAGGGCCGGCGCGAGGACTGGCGCCCCGGCGTGCAGCGGCTCGGGACGCGCTTCGACGCCGTGGCCTATGGGGGGCGCGAGCACCTCATCCCCAGCGACGACCAGGACCTGATCGCGCGCCTGGCGCGCGCCGAAGCCGCCCGCCCGCCGACGCGCGACGCGATCGCGCTGAAGGCCTGGTCCGACCGCGTGGCGGCGCTGCGCGACGAGCTGCGCACCGCGTCGCTGAAGGTGCTGCGTCATTGCCGTCTCGCCGCCATGACGACCACGCGGGCCGCGTTCACGCTGAAGACCCTGCGCGAGCTGGCAGCGGACGGCGAGCCGCCCTTCGACCTGCTGGTCTTCGACGAGGCGAGCCAGGTGAGCCTGGCCCATGCGCTGGCCTTGATGCCGCTGGCGCGCGCCCACCTGTTTGCGGGCGACCCGCAGCAGCTGTCGCCGGTGCTGCGCAGCACGGACCCCGGCGCGCGCCGCTGGCTGGGGCGCTCCGCGTTTGCGGAGATGCCGCGCCGGGGCCCGTCGGTCGCGTTGCTGGACGAGCAGTCGCGCATGGCTGGCCCGCTCGGCGAACTCGTCAGCGAGCTGTTCTACGACGGCCTGCTGCGGGTGGCCGCGGATGCGCAGGACGATGCCGCGTGGCAGGCGGCGCGCCGGCGCAGCCTGGGCGACATCGAGGCCGACACGCACGTGCACGTCCATCGCGTGGCGACCGACGGCGCCTGGTCCGCCGCCGAGCGCGGCCCGGTGCGCCGCGAATCGGCCGAGGCCATCGCCGGCCACGTGGCCGCTGCGCTGCAGGACGGCGCCTGGCAGCCCGACGAACTGGTCGTGCTGACGCCCTTCCGCGCGCAGCGGGCGCTGATCCGCCAGCGCCTGCGGGCGCGCGGGCTGCCCGAGGCCGTCAAGGTCAGCACCGTCCACCGCGCGCAGGGCAGCGAGGCGCCTGTCGTGTTCTTCGACCCGGCGGACGGCGGCCAGCCCTTCCTGCAGACCGAGGAGGCCGCCCGGCTGCTGAACGTGGCTCTCAGCCGCGCCCAGGCCAAGGTGCTTGTCTACCTGTCGGCCGGCGACATCGCCAACCCGCTGCTCGCGCGCATCGTGCACCGGTTGCGGCTGGCCGGCGACGCGCGCGAGGCGGTGTCCCTCGCCGAGCTCGCGCGCGATCCCGTTTTCCCGGCCAATGCGCTCGGGCGGCGGGTGATGGCGGGGCGGCACACCGGCGAGGTCAGCGCGGTCAGCGCCGACGGTGCGCAGTTCTGGCTCGTCAACGCCCGCACCGGCGAGCGGCAGGTGTTCGACACGGCATTCTGGCGCCGCCGCGCCGGCCTCGCTTGACGCGCTGAGCGGGCCGATCGGCATTTTTTCCCGGGGTTGGCGCCAGGGCCTCGCTTGTCGGTGGCCGCGCCGTGGCTTTCAATGCCGGGACATCGACACCGACAGGGAAGGAAGGCCATGACAACACGCTCGATCCTGGTCCTCGCGGCCGCGCTGTCCGCATTCGGCGCCGCCGGGGACGTGCAGGCCCATTTCGGCTCCGCCGATTTCCGCCTCGACCCGATGGCGGAACTGGCCCTGGATGCCGGCTCGCGGGCGCCGGGCTCGGTCGGCCACTGGCTCACGCCCAACGAGTTCAGCGGCTACACGACGGTGAAGTACGTCCGGCCGAACCACAGCAGCATGCTGCGCCAGGATCACTACGACTCGTCGACCTTGGGCCTGGCGCAGACCGGGGGGCAGCCCTTCGGCCGCTATGAGCGCGATCTCGCCCCGGTGGGCGACAAGGCGCCGACGGCCAGCTCGGTGGTCGAGCCGGGGCGCCTGCACGCCCATTGGACGGTGCAACAGGCCGACGACGACGCCAACGCCTCGGCCCGGTGGAAGCGCGCCTTCGTGCTGGATCCGAACAGTTCCGTCACGCTGTCGGGCTTGGCGACCCTGGGCCTGTCGCTGCCATCGACGCCCAGCGCATCGTTCGAGGCGCATCCCCACTGGACCCGCCAGGTCGCCAACATGGGAACGCTCTCGTACTTCAGCGACTACAGCGATCCGATGGTGCGGAGCAACGGCATCTTGTTCATCGGCCGCATCCTGAACCAGGACCCGACGCAACCGGGCTCGCCGTTCCTGGGCCGCGAGCCGACGGCGGACGACTTCGCCTGTTCCACCGATGCCCAGGGCCACGTGTCGCTGACGATCTTCAACCGTTCTTCCGTATCGATGTTCGGCAGCTTCGAGATCGAGGCCTTCACCTCGGCGATCCCGGTACCGGAGCCGAGCACCTGGGCGGCGATGCTGGCCGGGCTGGGCGTGCTGGCATGGCGGCAGTCGCCGCGCCGTCGCCCGGCGCAAGGAGAGGGCGCATGAAGGCCCGCTCGATCCTGGTCCTCGCGGTCGCACTCGCCGCGTTCGGCACCGCCGGGGCCGCCCAATCGCTGTTCGGCTCCGTCGATTTCCGCCTCGATCCCATGACCGACCTGGCGCGGGACGCGAACTCGCGCACGCCGGGCTCGGTGGGATACTGGCTCACGCCCAACGAGTTCTCCGGGTCCACGACGGTGCAATACCGCTGGCCGGACCAGAGCACGACCTACCTGCAGGAAAGCTACAGCTCGCGCGGCATGAGCCCGCAGGAGACGCGGGGCCAGCCCTTCGGCGAACCCTACGCGCTTGGCATCCCTGCGCTGGGGAGCCAGGCGCCGACGGCGAGTTCCTCCGTTGGGCCGGGGCAGATGCATGCGGGCTGGACGATCGAGCAGGACGGCGACGACGTGAATGTCTCCACCCAGTGGCGCCGTGCCTTCGTGCTCGACCCCAACAGCTCCGTCACGCTGTCGGGCCTGGTGACACTGGGCCTCTCGCTGCCGTGGACGCCGGCCGCCAGCTTCTTCGCGCGTCCGGGCTGGTCCGCCGAGAGCGTCAACAGTGGACACCTCTCGTACTACAGCAAGTACAGCGACACCATCATGGACTACAACGGACTGCGGTTCGTGGCCAACATCCTGAACCGGGATCCCACGCGGCCCGGGTCGCCGCTCCTGGGGCGCGAGGCAGGGCCCGACGACTTTGCCTACGCCACCGATGCGCAGGGGAACGTGTCGCTGACAATCTTCAACCATGCCAACGAGTCGATGTTCGGCAGCTTCGAGGTCCTGGCGTACGCGTCGGCGATCCCGGTGCCGGAGCCGAGCATGTGGGCGGTGATGCTGGCCGGGCTGGGGGTGCTGGCGTGGCGCCGGCGTGCCGCGGGGGCGCCCCCATTGAGTTCATAGGCACCCGGCCTCGCTCCGCGGCGGTGGCATCCGCGGCCGCCGTCAGCGGCCGTGCAGGTCGGCGAGGCCTTGCACCAGCACCTCGCCGGCCTGGGCGATGTGGTCCTCGAGCAGGTGGCAGGCGCGGTCGACGTCGCCTTGGCGCACTGCGGCGAGCAGCTGCCGATGCTCGCGCTGCGAACCCGGATCCCAGTCGACGCGGGACGCGGTGGCATGCATGTAGCGCAGGCGCGACTCGTGCAGCATGTCGATGGCGGCCAGCAGGCGCGGCATCGCGCACGGGGTGTACAGCGCCGCGTGAAAGGCGCGGTTGGCGGCCTCCCAGTCCTGCATGCCCCGCGACGGGACAGCCGCCTCGATGGCCGCCTTCGCGCGCCCGAGGTCCTCCGGCGTCATCGCGGGCATGGCGTGGCGCAGGGCCAGCGATTCCAGCGCACCGCGCATGCGGGTGATCTCGACCACGGACGCCTTGTCCAGCGCGCTCACGCGCACACCCTTGCGCGGCTCGCTCACCAGGAGCCCGCGGGCCTCCACGCGGCGGAACGCCTCCCGGACCGGCACGTGGCTGGCGCCGAATTCTGCAGCGAGCGCGTCCTGGCCCACCTTCTCGCCGGGACGCAGCTGGCCGGTGACGATGCGCTCGACCAGCGTGCGGGCGATGCGGCCGGGCAGGGTGTCGTCATCGTCGGCCGGGGTCATGCGATCGCCTCTTCCGGCCACAGCGGGCCGCAGGCGGACTGCGCCGCGTCGGCGAGCCGGCCGTCGGCGACCCGTGCCTTGAGCAGCGCGATGTCGTCGTGGATCCACCGGTCGTCGCCGAGCGTGGCCGGCACGTTGCGGCGCACGGCGGCCCAGCCCGCGGCCGTCCCCGCGCCGACGGGGTGGGCGCCCAGGTCGCGTTCGGCGAGGTCCAGCGCCTGTGCGGCGAGCAGCAACTCGACGGCCACCACCGCCTGCGCGTTCTCGACCACGGTGCGCGTGCGCCGCGCGGCGACGCAGGAATTGCTGATGTGGTCCTCGGTGTTGCCCTTGGCCGGCAGGCTGGTGGCGCTGGCCGGGCTGCACAGGCCCATGTTCTCGAGCACCAGGCCCGTGCCCATGCTCTGTGCCACCGCGAAGCCGGTGTTGATGCCGGGCCGCTGGGCGATGAGGTTGGCCGGCAGGCCGAAGTTGCAGGCCGGGTCGATGAGGCGCGCGCTGCGGCGATCGCAGATCGCCGACAGGTCCGTCACCGCCAGCGCGAGCAGGTCCATGGCCTGGGCGATGTACTGCCCGTGGAAGTGGCCGCCCGACACGATGGCGTAGCCCTCGCCGTCCGGAAAGATGAGCGGGTTGTCGGTGGCGCTGTTCATTTCGGTGGCGAGGATGCCGTCGACGTAGTCGAGCGCATCCAGCACCGGCCCATGGACCTGCGGGATGCAGCGCAGCGAGTAGACGTCCTGGATGCGCGGGGCGAGCGGGGGCTCGTGCGGCGTGCCGGCCTGTGCAGGGTCCAGGCCCGGCGTGCCGCGCAGGCGCAGCTGCCGCGCCGGCTCGGTGCAGCGCCGGCTGCCGGCCACCAGGCGGCGGAGGGCCGCGGCGACGCGCCGCTGGCCGCGGTGCGGGCGCGCTTGCATCACACGGTCGTCGAAGCACGACAGCTCGGCGCGCAGCGCTTCCAGCGACATCGCCGCCGACAGCATGGCATTCGTCAGCAGCGCCCGGGCGTCGTGGGCCGCCAGCACGGCGTGGGCGAGCGACGCCGTCGCGCCGTTCAGGAGCGCCGTGGCGTCCTTCGCCTGCACCTCGAAGGTCGGTGCCTGGCCCGCCAGGGCGAACGCCTGTGCCGCGGGCATCGTCTCGCCGCGGTAGACCACGCGGGACGTCGGCAGGCCCATCATCGCGCCGCTCATCAGGGCCAGGGGCGCGAGGTCGCCGCTGGCGCCCACGCTGCCCTGGGCGGCCACCACCGGCGTGATGCCGTGGTTCAGCATGGCAATGAGCCGGTCGAGGAGGGCGACGCGCACGCCGGAGTGGTTGCTGGCGAAGGCGTTCACGCGCAGGGCCATCATGGCGCGCACCGCTTCGACGGGCATCGGCTCGCCGGTGCCGGCCGAGTGCGAGCGCACGAGGTTCGCCTGGAAGACCGGGATCTCCGCCGCTGCGATGCGCTGGCTCTTGAGCGCGCCGACGCCGGTGTTGAAGGCGTACATCAGCGGCGCGTCGTCGCGGAGCCAGTGCGCCTCGATGTGGCTGCGGGTCGCGTCCAGGGCGGCGCGTGCCGGATCGGCGAGGGCGACCGGTGCACCGCATCGGGCGATGGCGACGACGTCGTCCGCGCGCAGGCGGGTGCCGTCCAGGACGATGACAGGCGCATTCATGGCGGGTCGGCGATGTTGAGATTCATAGATTATCTATGAAATGCGGGTGGCCGAACGGATCCCCCAAATGAAAAGCGGCCCTTCCGGGCCGCTGGTTCCGCGCGTCGCCGTGCCGGCGTTCAGTCGTCGAAGGTCGGCGTCTCCACCCCCAGCACCTTGTGCAGCTTGGGGCTGGTGGTGGTGTACTGCAGGTGGATGCGCTTGTCCGGGAAGATGTACGGCGCCGCCGCGAACGCGGCCAGCGCCGCCTCGTGGAAGCCCGACAGGATCAGCTTCTTCTTGCCCGGGTAGGTGTTGACGTCGCCCACCGCGAAGATGCCCGGCGTGCTGGTCTCGAACTTCTCGGTGTCGACCACGATCTGCTTGCGGTCGAGGTTCAGGCCCCATTCGGCGATCGGGCCCAGCTTGGGGCTCAGGCCGAAGAACACCATCAGCACGTCGAGCGGCACCAGGCGCGTGACGCCGTCGCCGCCGGTCACCTTGACCTGCGTCAGGCGGCCGTCGCTTTCCTCGAAGCCGGTCACCTGGCCGACGATGAACTGCATCTCGTAGGCGTCGCACAGCTCCTTCATCTTGGCGACGCTCGCGGGCGCTGCCTTGAAGCCGTCGCGGCGGTGGATCAGGATCACGCTCTCGGCCTTGTTCGGGCCGTCCTGCACGAAGTTCAGCGTCCAGTCGAGCGCCGAGTCGCCGCCGCCCACGATCACCAGGTTCTTGCCGGCAAACTGCGCCGGGTTCTTCACGCGGTAGAAAAGCTGGCTGTTGTCGAACTTGTCGAGCCCGTCGACGCGCAGCAGGCGCGGCTGGAACGAGCCCACGCCGCCGGCGATGAAGATGGTCCTGGTCAGGAAACGCGTGCCCTTCGTCGTCTCGACGAAGAAGCGGCCGTCCTCCTGCTTCTGCACCACGGTCACTTCCTGGCCGAGGTGGAAGGTCGCGCCGAAGGGCTCGATCTGCTTCAGCAGGTTGTCGGTCAGCTCCTTGCCGGTGCAGACCGGCACGGCCGGGATGTCGTAGATCGGCTTGTCGGGGTACAGCTCGATGCACTGGCCGCCGGGGTAGGCGAGCGAGTCGATGATGTGGGCCTTGATCTCGAGCAGGCCGAGTTCGAAGACCTGGAACAGGCCCACGGGGCCGGCACCCACGATGACGGCGTCCGTCTCGATCGGGCCGTCATGCGAGCCGGCAGTCTTTGAAATCTCCACGTTGGCGTTCGGTTCCATCGCTGTGTTCTGGGTGGGTCGTGTTACTTGATCAGCTCGGACAGCTTGCCCGTCTTGTCTTTCCACTCGTCGGCGTCCGGCAGCGCGGCCTTGCGCTTGGTGATACTGGGCCACTGCTTGGACAGGTCGAGGTTGATCTTGATCATGTGGATCTGATCGCCGGGCACATCCTCCTCCGGCATGATCGCGTTCACCGGGCATTCCGGGATGCAGACCGCGCAGTCGATGCACTCGTCCGGGTCGATCGCGAGGAAGTTCGGCCCTTCGCGGAAGCAGTCCACCGGACACACGTCGACGCAGTCGGTGTACTTGCAGCGGATGCAGGCTTCGGTGACGACGTGGGTCATGGTGCGGGCTCGGGTATGAAAAGGTGAAAGACGTGCCGGTCGGCAAAAACGTGCGATTTTAAGGGCTCGGGGTTTCCACCGGGAACCGCCGGGTCCCGGCTGTGGGTTTTGCGCCCTCCGGATCGGCCACCGGCCGCGCGCCTTCGCCCACCGTCACCACCGTCGGACGCCCGGCGTGCAGCAGGCTGGCCCGGGCCAGCGTCGCCAGCGTGTGGTCGCTGTGCAACTGGTCGGGCCAGCCGGCGCGCGAGACCACGCTCGCCGGCGTGTCCGACGGCCAGCCGCTTTCGACCAACCCGCGCGCCAGGGCGCCCAGCTGCTTGCCGGCCATGTAGAACACCTCGGTGTCGGCGCTGCGGGCGGCGCGCAGCTCGCGCGTCTGCGTCATCGCGGTGGTCAGGCTCACGCTGCGGCCGGCGCCGCGCCGCGTCAGCGGCCGCTGCGTCGCGGCGGCCGCGGCGATGGCGGCCGTCACGCCGGGCACCACCTCGCAGTCGATGCCGGCCTGCTGCAGCGCGAGCAGTTCTTCCTCCAGGCGGCCGAACACGCTCGGGTCGCCGCCCTTCAGGCGCACCACCGTCGCCACCTCGCGCGCATGCTTCACCAGCAGCGCATTGATGGTCGCCTGGCCGGTGCTGTCGCAGAAGCCGCGCTTGCCCACGTCGATCCAGCGGGCGCGCGGCGCGAAGGAGCGCAGCGCCGGGTCGGTCAGCGCGTCGAACAGCACCACGTCGGCCAGCGCCAGGCGCTGCGCGCCGCGCACGGTGATCAGGTCGGCCGCCCCGGGGCCCGCGCCGATGAAGATGACGCGCCCCGCGGCCACTTACGCGGCTCCCTTGACGAGCAGGGCGCCGCTGGTGCGGTTGCTGGCGGGGTCGACGATGATCAGCGAGCCGCCGACGCGGTTGGATTCGTAGGCTTCCACCGGCAGGGCCTGCTGCGTCTCGACGATGACGTGGCCGATCTCGTTGACGGCCAGCTGGTGGGCCTCGGTGGCCTCGAGCGTGTGGATGTCGAGCCGGCTCTCGATGGCTGCGATGCGCGCCTGCACCCAGCGGTTGCCGTGGCGCACCCAGTACTTGCGGCCGACGACGGCCGGCTCGGTGTCCAGCCAGGCGAGCGTGGCGCTGAAGCGCTGCGTCTCGCGGATCGTCGAGGGCGTGGCGATCCAGTCGCCGCGCGAGACGTCGAGCTGGCGGTCGAGCACCACGCCGGCCGACTGCCCGGCCTCGACCACGTCGACCGCCGCGCCGGCCAGCCGCACCTCGGCGACCACGGCCTGCTGGCCGCTCGGGAAGAGCTGCACCGTGTCGCCGGCCTTCACGCGGCCGTGCGCCACGCGCCCGTACAGCGTGCGCGGCTGGTTGCCGGTGCCTTCGCCCTCGCGGGCCACGTACTGCACCGGGATCAGCAGGTCGCCGTCCTTGCGCTCCTGCAGCGCCGGCAGCGCTTCCAGCAGCTGCAGCAGCGAGGGGCCGTCGTACCAGTCGGCGGCCAGCGGCTGCGTCACGTTGTCGCCGCGCAGCGCCGACACCGGGATCACGCCGGCGACCTCGATGCCGGCCTGCTGCGCAAAGGCCAGCAGCGCCGACTTCGTCGCCGCGAAGGCCTGGGCCGGGTCGGCCACCGCATCCAGCTTGTTGACCGCGAACACGATGCTCGGCACGCGCAGCAGGTGGGCCAGCAGCGCGTGGCGGCGCGTCTGCGCCAGCAGCGGCACCGGCTGCGCCGCGGTGTCCAGCTTGGTGATGTCCACCAGCACGACGGCGGCGTCGCTGCCGGCGGCGGCCGTCACCATGTTGCGGGTGTACTGCTCGTGGCCGGGGGCGTCGGCGATGATGAACTTGCGCTGCCGGGTCGCGAAGTAGCGGTAGGCGACGTCGATCGTGATGCCCTGCTCGCGCTCGGCCTCCAGGCCGTCGGTCAGCAGCGACAGGTCGATCGGCGCCCCGGCGGCGCGCTTCTCCAGCGTGTCCAGCTGGTCGGCCAGGATCGCGCGGCTGTCGAACAGCAGCCGCCCGATCAGCGTGCTCTTGCCGTCGTCGACGCTGCCGGCCGTGAGGAAGCGCAGGGCGCGGTGGTCTTGGATCTGCGGCGTGCTCATGTCAGAAATAGCCTTCCTTCTTGCGGCGCTCCATCGAGGCATCCGAGGTGCGGTCGTCCATGCGGGTCGCGCCGCGCTCGCTCACCGTCACCTTCAGCGTCTCGGCGACGATCTCGGTCGCGTTGGCGGCAGGGCTCTCCACCGGGCAGGTGCAGGTCATGTCGCCCACGGTGCGAAAGCGCACCTCCGCGGTCTCCACCTGCTCGCCCGCCTGCGGCGGCGTCACCTCGGTCAGCGGCACCAGCAGGCCCTTGCGCCGGATCACCTGGCGCGGGTGGGCGTAGTAGAGGCTCGGCAGCGGGATGTTCTCGCGCGCGATGTACAGCCACACGTCCAGCTCGGTCCAGTTGCTGATCGGGAAGGCGCGCATGTGCTCGCCCGGCTTGATGCGCGTGTTGAACAGCGTCCACAGCTCGGGGCGCTGCTCCTTGGGCTGCCACTGGCCGAAGCTGTCGCGGTGCGAGAAGATGCGCTCCTTGGCGCGCGCCTTCTCCTCGTCGCGGCGCGCCCCGCCCATCAGCACGTCGAAGCGGTGCTCCTCGATCGCCTCGAGCAGCGCCACCGTCTGGTGGCCGTTGCGCGATTCCAGCGGGTGCGACAGGCGCACCGTGCCGCGCTGGATCGAGTCCTCGAGGTGGCCCACCACCAGGCGCTCGCCCATCTCGGCGACGCGGCGGTCGCGGAACTCGATCACCTCGGGGAAGTTGTGGCCGGTGTCCACGTGCAGCAGCGGGAAGGGCAGGCGGCCCTTGAACTCGCCGTCCTTGCCGCGCGTCTTGAACGCCTTCTCGGCCAGGCGCAGCACCACGCACGAGTCCTTGCCGCCGGAGAACAGCAGGGCGGGGCGCTCGAAGGCGGCCACGGTCTCGCGCAGGATGAAGATGGCCTCTTCCTCCAGCCAGTCGAGGTGGGTGTGGTCCAGCTGCGGCAGCAGTTGTTCCACGGTCAGCGGGGCGTTCATGTCCTGTCTCCGATCATCGACACGGCCGCGTCTTCGGCGCCGTGCACATGCAGGCCGCATTCCTTGGCCTTCTCGTCTTCCCACCACCAGCGGCCGGCGCGGAAGTCCTCGCCGACGGCAATCGCCCGCGTGCAGGGGGCGCAGCCGATGCTCGGCATGAACTCGTCGTGCAGCGGGTTGTAGGGCACGCCCTGGCTCGCGATGTAGTGCCAGACGTCGTTCCAGCTCCAGTCGGCCAGCGGGTTGAACTTGATGCGGCCCTTGTCGTCGGGCTCGCTGAAGGGCACCTCGCCGCGGTTGTTCGACTGCTCGCGGCGCAGCCCGGTGACCCAGGCGCTGCGCTGCGCCAGCATGCGCGACAGCGGCTCCAGCTTGCGGATGCCGCAGCAGCCCTTGCGCAGCTCGATGCTCTCGTACATCGCACGCTCGCCGTGGTTCTTCACGAAGTGGATCACCGCATCGGCCTCCGGGCGATAGACCTCGACCGGGAGCTTGTAGCGCTCCTCGATGCGCGGAATCAGCGCCAGCGTTTGCGCGTGCAACTGGCCGGTCTCGAGCGTGCCGAGGGCGATCGGGATCGCATGCCGCGCGATCAGGTCGGTCAGCACCATGTCCTCGGCGCCCAGGCTCGTCGCCTGGACGATGCGGCCGGGGTGCCCGGCCGCGGCCTGCTCCAGCACCTCGACCGCATGCGCCACGCGCGCCTCGAAGCCCGCGGTCGCGCGGGCGTACAGCGAGATCGCGCTCATATCGCCGAGCCTGCCTGGTTGAACTCGACCGGCGCCGTTTCCTGGCCGGGCGGACGCTTGAACAGCGGCCGCTTCTCGTGCACGTCGGCCTGGTAGTGGCCGGGGAAGAAGTGCAGGGCGCGCTCGGCTGCCTCGACGGACTGGTCGGCGCGCAAGGCCACCGCATCGACGCCGGTGCGCTCGAGCAGCGGCATCATGTCGACCAGCACCTCGCCGGTGGCGCGCACCTCGCCGCGGAAGCGGTAGCGGGCGCGCAGCAGGCGGGCCTGGCTGTAGGCGCGGCCGTCCACCCACTTCGGGAAGTGCAGGGCCACCAGCGCGAGGCGCGGCAGGTCCTCGGCCAGTTCCTCGATGTCGGCATCGTTGGGGAACTGCACGCCCACCGGCATGCCGGCCGGCCAGGTGCTGCGCACGCTGTGCCACTGCGCCAGCGTCAGCAGGCTGTGCGGGGCCGGCGTCAGCGTGACCATGGGGCCGTCTTCGCCGGTGATGGTGCGCCAGGGGTCGCGCGCGGGATCGATGAACTTCATGGGCGGTGCTCCTCAGGCCTTGGCCGTGCTGCGGCGCTGCGCGTTGGCGGCGGCCTTGAACGGGTCGAGCCCGATGCGGGTGACGGTGTCGATGAAGCGCTCGGCGGCGCTGCTGCGCTGCGTGCGGTAGGTGTCGAGCACCGCCTCGATCACGTCGGGCACCTCGTCGGCCGCAAACGACGGGCCGATCACCTTGCCGGGCGTCGACTGGTGGCCGCTGATCGCCGAGCCGTCCAGCCCGCCCAGGGTGACCTGGTACCACTCGCTGCCGTCCTTGTCGACGCCCAGGATGCCGATGTGGCCGCTGTGGTGGTGGCCGCAGGAGTTGATGCAGCCGCTGATGTGCAGGTCGATGTCGCCGATGTCGTAGAGCTCGTCGATGTCGTCGAAGCGCTCGGTGATGGCGGCGGCGATCGGGATCGAGCGCGCGTTCGCGAGGGCGCAGAAGTCGCCGCCGGGGCAGGCGATCATGTCGGTCAGCAGGCCGATGTTCGGCGTCGCGAAGCTGGCGCCCCGCGCCGCCTGCCACAGGGCGTACAGGTCGGACTCGCGCACCCAGGGCAGCACCAGGTTCTGGTCGTGCGAGACGCGCAGCTCGCCCTGGCTGTAGCGGTCGGCGAGGCCGGCCGCCAGCTCCATCTGGGTCGAGGTGGCATCGCCCGGGGCCTGGCCGGTGCGCTTGAGCGAGAGCGTGACGCTGCGGTAGCCGGCCAGCTGGTGGGCGTGCACGTTGCGCTCCAGCCAGCGCTGGAAGGCGGCGGGGGCGTCGGCGGGCACCTCGAGGCGGCTGCCTTCGATCGGCTTCACCCCGGCCGGGGTCACGAAGTGGGCGGCGACGCGGTCGAGCTCGGCCTGCGGGATGATCTGCTCGCGGCCGCCTTCGTCCAGCTCGAGGATGCGCCGGAACTCCTCGGCCACGTCGTCGAGGAAGCGCTGGCCCTCGGCCTTCACCAGGATCTTGATGCGCGCCTTGTACATGTTGTCGCGCCGGCCGTAGCGGTTGTAGACGCGCACGATGGCCTCGAGGTAGACGAGGATCTGCTGCCAGGGCAGGAACTCGTTGATCACGGTGCCGATCACCGGCGTGCGGCCCATGCCGCCGCCCACCAGCACCTTGAAGCCGACCTCGCCGGACTCGTTCTTCAGCAGCTGCAGGCCGATGTCGTGCCAGGCGATGGCGGCGCGGTCTTCCTTCGCACCGCTGACGGCGATCTTGAACTTGCGCGGCAGGAAGGCGAACTCGGGGATCAAGGTGCTCCACTGCCGCAGGATCTCGCAGTAGGGACGCGGGTCGACGATCTCGTCGGCGGCAACGCCGGCGAAGCAGTCGCTGGTGATGTTGCGGATGCAGTTGCCGCTGGTCTGGATGCCGTGCATGCTGACCGAGGCCAGCAGGTCCATCACGTCGGCCGCCTTCGGCAGCGGGATCCAGTTGAACTGGCAGTTCTGGCGCGTCGTGAAGTGGGCGTAGCCGCGGTCGAACTCGCGCGCGATGTGCGCCAGCATGCGCAGCTGGTCGGAGCTCAGCTCGCCATACGGCACCGCGATGCGGGCCATCGGGGCATGGCGCTGGATGTACCAGCCGTTCTGCAGGCGCAGGGCGCGGAATTCGTCGTCGCCCAGCGTGCCGGCCAGGTTGCGCTGCAGCTGGTCGCGAAACTGGGCGGCGCGTTGCTTGACGAACTGGGTGTCGAACGGGGTGTACTGGTACATGTCTGCGCGGCGCGTGGGAACCAGGGCAGGACTGTAGTGGCCCTATATATATGTAGGAAGAACAATTTCGTTGATTGTTTATTCGAGTGGGGGATAAGGAACGGCCCCTCCTAGAATCGTCGGATGCCTGCTTTCCTGACGTCCATGCGTTCTTCCTTTCCCGCCCGGTGGGCCGTTCTGGCCTCTGTCGTGCTGCTGGCCGCCTGCCAGACCGTTCCGGTGCCGCCCGCCGGCACGCCGCCTTCGGGCCCGGCCGGCACGCCGCCGGTGGTGGGCGTGGTGGCGCCCGACGCCGCGGCCTCGGCGCCCCCGGTGGTGGTGATCAAGCCGGTGCCCAAGCCGCCGAAGATCGGGCTGGCACTGGGCGGCGGCGCGGCGCGCGGGTTTGCCCACATCGGCGTGATCCAGGTGCTGGAAGAGAACGGCATCAAGCCGGACCTGGTGGTGGGCACCTCGGCCGGCAGCCTGGTGGCGACCCTGTATGCGTCGGGCAAGAACGGCCTGGCGCTGGCCGCGATGGCGGATTCGATGGACGAATCGGCGATCACCGACTGGGCCTTCCCGGGGCGCGGCCTGATCCGTGGCGAGGCGCTCGCGCGCTTCGTGCGCGACAGCACCGGCGGGCGCACCATCGAGCAGCTGCGGCTGCCGCTGGGCATCGTCGCGACCGACCTGGACAACGGGGCGCCGGTGCTGTTCCAGCGCGGCGATCCCGGGCTGGCGGTGCGGGCCTCGAGCGCCGTGCCGGCGGTGTTCCAGCCGGTGAAGATCGGCACGCGCGAGTACGTGGATGGCGGCCTGGTGTCACCGGTGCCGGTGCGCTTCGCGCGTCAGATGGGCGCGGACCTGGTGATCGCCGTCGACATCTCGGCGGTGCCGGACGGGGCGGCGACGGGCGACCCGATGCGCATGCTGCTGCAGACGTTCGCGATCATGAGCCGAAGCATCAACACCTTCGAGCTGCGCGAGGCCGACGTGGTGATGCGGCCGAAGCTGCCGGGGGTCTCCGCGGCCGATTTCGCGGCGCGCAAGCGCTCGATCCAGGCGGGGCGGGAGATCGCGCTGGCGATGCTGAACGAGCTGAAGGCCAAGATCGCCGCCAAGACGCACTGATCCCGAGGCCCCAAACAAAACGGCCCGATCGTTGGATCGGGCCGGAAGGTACCTGGAATCCGGATTCGCTCGGTACCGAGGAGACAACCTTTCAGGGAGACCGCAGGCTGCGCCCGCGGTCACTCTCAGATGGCGTGCCGAGCAATTGGTTCAAGGTTTCTCGAAAAATTCCTCAGGCGGCCGCGGCGGTGCGCTTGCCCTTCGGGGCGGCGGCCTGGGTGGCCTTCACGGCGCTGGCGGTCAGCGCCTGGACGTTGGCTTCGGCGACGCTGGCGGCCTGCTCGGCCGCCTTGTGCAGGCTTTCGTAGGCATTGCTGGTCGTGGCCACGGCCGACTTGAACAGCGCCACCACGTTCTCGGTGCCGGCCGGGGCGTTCTTCACGGCGGTGTCGACCACGGCCATGAACTTCTGCTGCGCCTCGGCAGCCTGGGCTTCGGCGACCTTGCCGATGTCGGCATTCGTCGACGCGGCGATGTCGTACAGGTGGCGGCCATAGGCGGCAACCTTCTCGGCGGCCGGCTGCAGCAGGCTGGCCTGCAGCGTCAGCAGTTCCTGCGCGTCCTTGACCGACAGGGCGGCCTGGGTGTTGGCGGCGGCCTCGCCCAGCGCGGTCTTGGCGACCTGCAGGTTCAGCTCGACGAGCTTCTCGACGCCTTCGAACGCCTTGCCGGTCAGCCCGAACAGGGTCTCGATCTGGGTCTTCTGGGCGGCGAGCAATTGTTCAGCGGTCAGCATGTGGAATCTCCATGGAATAGAAAAGGGGACTGCGCCTGACACAGTGACGATGTTGCACTGCACCATGAGGGGGAGTATACGGATGCGTCGAGACATTTCAAGCTGTTTTTGCTGCGCCGCAGCAATCGTAGAGGCGACAGCCTAGAGATCGCCGGCTGGGCACAATCGGCGGCGATGCAAGCCTTCCACTCGGATCATTTCGTGCTGCCCCTGCCGGACGGGCACCGCTTCCCGATGCAGAAGTACCGCCTGCTGCGCGAGGCGGCCGAGGGCCTGCCGGGCCTGCGCCTGCAGGAGGCGCCCGCGGCGAGCGACGGCGAGCTGGCGCTGGCCCACACCCCCACCTACATCGGGGCAGTCGCCGACGGCCTGCTCAGCCCGGCCCAGCAGCGCGAGATCGGCTTCCCCTGGACGCCGCGCATGGTCGAGCGGGCGCGGCGCTCGGTGGGCGCGACCGTCGCCGCGGCCCGCGCCGCGCTGGCCGAAGGCGTCGCAGCCAACCTGGCGGGCGGGACCCACCATGCGTATGCCGACAAGGGCGGCGGCTACTGCGTCTTCAACGATGCGGCGGTGGCCGCCCGCCTGATGCAGGCGGAATGGCACCGCCGCCATCGCCGCCTGCTGCGGGTGGCGGTCATCGACCTGGACGTGCACCAGGGGAACGGCACCGCGGCCATCTTCCGCGACGACCCGACGGTCTTCACGCTGTCCCTGCACGGCGAGCGCAACTTCCCGTTCCGCAAGGAGGACAGCGACCTCGACGTCGCGCTGCCCGATGGCTGCCGCGACGCGGAGTACCTGCAGGCGCTGGACGGTGCGCTGGCCGAGCTGTGGCGCCGCCATGCCGAGGCGCCGCCCGGCCTCGTCTTCTACCTGGCCGGGGCCGACCCGCACGAGGGCGATCGCCTGGGCCGCCTCAAGCTCAGCGCCGCGGGCCTCGCCGAGCGCGACCGGCGCGTGCTGGACGCGGCGCGCCGGCGCGGCATCCCGGTGGCGATCAGCATGGCGGGCGGCTACGGCCACGACATCGCCGACACCGTGGCGGTGCAGCTCGCGACGCTGCGCGAGGCCCTGGCCCGCCATCCGCAATGGAACAATGCCGCGCCATGATGACCGCGAACCCCGCCTCCCGACCCCAGCCCGAGGCGCGCGACGCCTACCGCCGCTTCGCGACCCTGGGCACGCGCTGGATGGACAACGACGCCTACGGCCACGTCAACAACGTCGTGTACTACAGCCTGTTCGACACCGCGGTGAACCGCTACCTGATCGAGGCCGGCGCTCTGGACATCCACGCCGGCGCGACCATCGGCCTGGTGGTCGAGACGCACTGCAACTTCTTCGCGCCGCTCGCCTTCCCGCAGGCGGTGGACGCGGGCCTGCGCGTGGCGCAGGTGGGCAGTTCCAGCGTGCGCTACGAGATCGGCCTGTTCGCCGCCGGCGAGCCGCTCTGCGCGGCGCGCGGCCATTTCGTCCACGTCTACGTCGACCGCGTGTCGCGCCGCCCGGTGGCCCTGCCGCCGAACCTGCTTCAAGCCCTGGAAGGATTGCGCCTGTGAGTTCCGAGCCCGTGCCCACCCCCGAGCAGGTCGCCCTCGTCGACGCTGCGATCACGAGCCGCCGCTCGCTGCGCGCCTTCCTTCCGACGCCGGTCCCGCGCGAGACGATCGAGGACATCCTGCGCGTCGCGGCGCGCGCGCCCTCGGGCACCAACACCCAGCCCTGGAAGGTCTACGTCCTGACGGGCGAGCCGCTGCAGGCGCTGTCGCGCGACATCATGGCGGTCTACGACGACCCGGCGGTTGCCGCTTCGCACCGCGAGGAGTACGCCTACTACCCGACCGAATGGCGCCCGCCCTACATCGACCGGCGCCGCAAGGTCGGCTGGGACCTGTACGGGCTGCTCGGCATCGCCAAGGGCGACAAGCCGCGCATGCACGCGCAGCACGGCCGCAACTACGCGTTCTTCGATGCGCCGGTCGGCCTGATGTTCACCATCGACCGGGTGATGCAGCAGGGCAGCTGGCTGGACTACGGCATGTTCCTGCAGAACATCATGGTGGCGGCGCGTGCCCGCGGCCTGGACACCTGCCCGCAGGCGGCGTTCACGCAGTACCACCGGATCATCATGCCGCACCTCGGCGCATCCGACGACGAGATGCTGGTGTGCGGCATGTCGCTCGGCGTGGCGGACCCCGAGGCGGTGGAGAACACCCTCGTCACCGAGCGCGAGCCGGTCGAGCGCTTCGCGCGCTTCCTCGGTTGATGGCGTCCCCGCTGTGGGGCCTGCCGTTCGCCGGGCTGCTGCTCTCGGTTGCCGTCCTGCCGCTGCTCGCGCCGCGCTTCTGGCACCGCCACGACGGCAAGGTGACCGCCGGCTGGGCGCTGGCCTGGCTCCTGCCGGCCGCGTGGGTCGAGGGGCCGGGCGCCGCCGGCCACCAGCTGGCGCACGCGCTGCTCGCCGACTACCTGCCGTTCATGCTGCTGCTGACCGCCCTCTACGTGGTGGCCGGCGGCATCTTCGTGCGCGGCAACCTGCGCGGCGGCTCGGGGGTGAACGTCGCGCTGATGGCCACCGGCGCCGCGCTCGCGAGCGTGATGGGCACGACCGGCGCGTCGATGCTGATGGTGCGGCCGCTGATCCGCGCCAACGACCAGCGGCCGTCGTCGGCGCACGTGATGGTGTTCTTCATCTTCATCGTCTCGAACGCCGGCGGGGCGCTCACGCCGCTGGGCGATCCGCCCCTGTTCCTCGGCTTCCTGCAGGGCGTGTCCTTCTTCTGGACGCTCACCCACCTGCTGCCGCACACGCTGTTCCTGACGCTGTCGCTGCTGGCGATCTTCTGGATCGTCGATGCGCGGCTGCTGCGGCGCGAGCCGCCGCGCGCCGCCGACCCCACGCCGCCCACGCGCGGCATCGCGATCGAGGGCGGCGTCAATGTCCTGCTGCTGGCGGGCATCGCCGGGCTGACGCTCGCGAGCGGCCTGTGGCAGGGCGGCACGGCCTTCGATCTCGCCGGCGTCGCGGTGCCGTGGTCCGGCCTGGTGCGCGATGCCGGCCTGCTCGCGATCGCCGGCCTGTCGCTGTGGCTCACGCCGCCGGCCGCGCGGGCGCAGAACCATTTCAGCCTCGGCCCGATGGCCGAGGTCGCGCGGCTCTTCGCCGCCATCTTCCTGACCATGATCCCCGTGCTCGCGATGCTGCGGGCCGGCGCGGACGGCCCGTTCGCCGGCCTGCTTGCCGCGGTCGACGGCCCGGACGGCCAGCCGCGGCCCGGGGTGTATTTCTGGGCGGCGGGCGCGCTCTCCTCGTTCCTGGACAATGCGCCGACCTACCTGGTGTTCTTCAACGCTGCGGGCGGCGAGGCGTCGCAGCTGATGACGCGGCAGGCCGACACGCTGGCGGCGATCTCCGCCGGCGCGGTGTTCATGGGCGCCAATACCTACATCGGCAACGCGCCCAACCTGATGGTGAAGGCGGTCGCCGAGGGCCGGGGCATCCGCATGCCGGGCTTCTTCGGCTACATGGCCTGGTCCGGGGCGGTGCTGCTGCCGCTGTTCGGGCTGATGTCGGTGATCTGGTTTTCCTGATGACGATGTGAAGGAGTGACATGAAGCCAGCCGTACTGGTGTCCCGCGCCGTGTTTCCCGAGGTGGTCGAGCGCCTGCGCGCCTACTTCGAGGTCGAGGACAACCCGCAGGACCAGGTCTTTCCGAAGGCCGAGCTGATCCGCCGCCTCGCCGGCAAGCAGGGCGTGTTCGCCACCGGCAGCGAGCGCTTCGACGCCGAGGTGCTGGACGCGAACCCGCAGCTGAAGGCGGTGTGCAACATGGCGGTCGGCTTCAACAACATCGACGTCGATGCCTGCACCGCGCGCGGCATCGTCTGTACCAACACGCCCGAGGTGCTGACCGAGACCACGGCCGACTTCGGCTTCGCGCTGATGATGGCCGCGGCGCGCCGCATGGCCGAGTCCGAGCACTTCCTGCGCCGCGGCGAGTGGAAGAAGTGGGCCTACGACATGTTCGCCGGCAGCGACGTGCACGGGTCGACGCTGGGCATCCTCGGCATGGGCCGCATCGGCCAGGGCATCGCGCGGCGCGGCGCGCTCGGCTTCGGCATGGACGTGATCTACCACAACCGCTCGCGCCTGGCGCCCGACATCGAGGCCGCATGCCGCGCCCGCTATGTCAGCAAGGAGGCGCTGCTGCGCGATGCCGACCACCTGGTGCTGGTGCTGCCGTACGCGAAGGAGTCGCACCATGCCATCGGCGAGGCCGAGCTGGCGCAGATGAAGCCGACGGCGACGCTGACCAACATCGCGCGCGGCGGCATCGTCGACGACGCGGCGCTGGCCCGCGCCCTGGCCGAGCGCCGCATCGCCGCCGCCGGCCTGGACGTGTTCGAGGGCGAGCCGGCGCTCAACCCGGCGCTGCTGACCCTCCCCAACGTGGTGCTGACGCCGCACATCGCGAGCGCCACGCTGGCGACGCGGCGCGCGATGGCCGATCTCGCGGCCGACAACCTGATTGCGGCGCTGGGTTGCGGGCCGCTGGCGGGGCGGCCGCCGACGCCGATCAACCCGCAGGTGCTGCGGCGATGAGGGCCTGGCGCGCGGCCGGTGGTGCCGTGCGCCTTCGACCTGGCCGAACGGCGGACCGCGACTGCCCGACTGCGCCCGTCGGCATGGCCGCTGCTGCGAGAATGCCGGGATGCCCCTCGACTGGATCACGCTCGCCCTCGTCCTCGTGCTTCTCCTGCTGACGCTCTGGCTCGCGCTGCGACGCCCCGCGGACGACGGTAGCGAACGGTTGGAGCGCAACCTGCGCGACGAGGTGGCGCGCAGTGCCGCCGGCACGCGCCAGGAACTGGGCCAGACGCTCGCGAGCTTCCAGCAGACGCTGCTGGCGCAGCAGGGCGACGTGGCGCGCACCCAGAACGAGCAGATCGACAGCTTCCGCACCCAGCTCGCCGCCACCCAGCAGGCGCAGGACGCGACGCTCGCGCGCCTGGCCGAGCAGCAGGCGAACGCGCTGAAGCGCTTCGCCGACACGCTGGCCGACCAGCTGCGGCAGGTCTCGCTGTCGACCGACCAGCGCCTGACCGAGATGCGCGGCGCGGTCGAGAACAAGCTGTCGGCGATCCAGGCCGACAACGAGAAGAAGCTGGAACAGATGCGCGCGACGGTCGACGAGAAGCTGCATGCCACGCTGGAGCAGCGGCTGGGCGAGAGCTTCAAGCTGGTCGCCGACCGGCTGGACCAGGTGCACAAGGGCCTGGGCGAGATGCAGACGCTGGCGCGCGACGTCGGCTCCTTGAACCGGGTGCTGACCAACGTGAAGACGCGCGGCATCTTCGGCGAGGTCCAGCTGGCGGGCCTGCTCGAGCAGGTCTTCACGCCCGAGCAGTACGCGGTCAACGTCGAGACGGTGCCGGCGAGCGGGGCGCGGGTCGAGTTCGCGATCAAGCTGCCGGGGCAACGTGCCGACGGCGTGGCGCTGTGGCTGCCCATCGATGCGAAGTTTCCGCGCGAGGACTACGAGCGGCTGCTGGACGCGCAGGAGCGCGCCGACCCGACGGCGGTCGAGGCGGCGGGCAAGGCGATCGAGACCCGCCTGCGGCTGGAGGCGAAGTCCATCCGCGACAAGTACGTGGCACCGCCGCACACCACCGATTTCGGCATCCTCTTCGTGCCGACCGAGGGCCTCTATGCCGAGGCGCTGCGCCGGCCGGGGCTGCTGGAATCCCTGCAGCGCGAGCACCATGTGATGCTGGCCGGGCCGACCACGCTGCTGGCGACGCTGAACAGCCTGCAGATGGGCTTCCGCACGCTGGCGCTCGAGAAGCGCTCGGTGGAGGTCTGGGAGGTGCTGGGCGCGGTGAAGACCGAGTTCGCCAAGTTCGGCGAGGTGCTGGCCAAGACCAAGAAGAAGCTGGACGAGGCGAGCAACGTGATCGACCAGGCGCAGACGCGGGCCAACGTGATGGCGCGCAAGCTGAAGTCGGTGGAGGCGGTGACCGAGACGCATGCGCAGGCGCTGCTGCCCTTGGCCCCGGCGCGTGACGACGACGCCCTCGTCCCCGATCTTCCGGAGAGCGACGCCTGACTCCCATGGCCCAGTTCTCGCGACCGTTGCTGGCGCTGATCCTCGGGCAGATCAGCCTGCATTCCTGCATGGCCGGGGTGCGCATGGCGGCGCCGCTGCAGGCCTTGAAGCAGGGGCAGGCCGAGTGGGCGGTGGGCCTGCTGATGGCCTTGTTCGCGGCGGCGCCGGTGCTGCTGTCGCTGCCCGCCGGGCGGCTGGCCGACCGGCGCGGCTACCACGTCCCGCTGCGGCTGGGGATCGGGCTGTCGCTGGCGGGCGGGGCGCTGGCGGCGATCAGCAGCCACTATGCTGCGATGTGCGCAGCGGCGATCCTGACGGGGGCCGGGGCGAATTTCGGCCTGATCACGATCCAGCGCACAGCGGGCCGGATGGCTGGGAGCGCGACCGAGCGGATGCGGGTGTTCAGCTGGCTGGGCCTGGCGCCGGCACTGTCGAACGTGGTGGGCCCGGTGGCGGCGGGGGCGCTGATCGACCTGATGGGCTTCCGGGCCGCCTTCGCCTTCCTGATGCTGTTGCCGCTCGCGGCGCTGGTGTCGGCTCGCCATGTGCCGGCCGAGATGGACCTGCCGCGGGCGCAGGCCTCGGCGCAGCGGCAGAGTTCATGGGACCTGCTGCGCTCGGCGCCGCTGCGGCGCTTGTTGCTGGTGAACTGGCTGCTGTCCGCGAGCTGGGACGTGCATTCCTTCGTCGTGCCGATCTTCGGCCACGAGCGCGGGCTGAGCGCGGCGGCGATCGGGCTGATCCTGGGCCTGTTCGCCTGCTCCGTGGCGGGGGTGCGGGTGCTGATCCCGCTGCTGGCGCACCGGCTGAGCGAATCGCAGGTGCTGACCGGGGCGATGCTGTGGACGGCGGCGGTGTTCGCCGTCTATCCGTTCGTGAGCTCGGCCTGGCTGATGGCGGTGTGCGCCTCGTTGCTCGGGCTGTCGCTCGGGGCGACGCAGCCGATGGTGATGTCGACGCTGCACCACATCACGCCGCACGAGCGGCATGGCGAGGCGATCGCGTTCCGGTCGATGGCGCTGAACGGTTCGAGCACGGTGATGCCGCTGCTGTTCGGCGCCTTCGGCGCGGCGCTGGGGGCGGCCTCGCTGTTCTGGATGATGGGCCTGGCGGTCGGTGCCGGCAGCCTGCAGGCCCGCCGCATTCCGTAGCCCGGATGCCAATCCGGGGATCGTCCTTCACGTCGGCCGCTGCTCCCGGATTCCGCTGCGCTCCATCCGGGCTACGAACACCCGGTCAGAACTTGATGCCTGCCGGATTGCTGTTGCTGGGAGCCGGGGCGTTCGGCGTCGGCGCAGCCGCGGCCGGCCGCTCCCCCGGCTGCTGGGCCGGCCGCGCCGCCTGCTTCGGCTCGGTCAGCGGCGTCGCGCCGCCGCGGGGGAAATTGGCCGGCAGCTTCGATTCCTTCGGGTAGGCCGCCGCGTCCAGGTAGCTCATCCAGTCGTCGCGCTGGAAGCCGCGCAGCACCTGCGTCCCCACCGTCAAGGCCGGCAGGTCGCGTCCCCCGGTGATGCGCTGCAGCGCTTCGCCGTCCTCGGCCGTGCTCACCGACTTCTCCGCGAACGGAATGCCCCGCCCCTGCAGCGCCTGCCGGCCGTTGTCGCAGGGCGCGCAGTTCGGCGTCGTGTACAGCGTCACCGGATAGCGCTGGGCCGCCTGGCGCAGCTCGTAGGGCAGGGCGACGTCGTTCGCGACGCTGCCGTTGCTGCCCACCGACTGCACCTTGTTCTCGGGGCTCACCGCCGGCCGGTCGGTGTAGGTGACCTTGCCGTCCGGCCCGACCACCTTGTACAGCGCGTGGGCCGGCAGGCTGGCGAACAGGCCCGCCAGCAGGACCGGCACGGCGGCCAGGCGGAGGGTGCGGGAAATGCGTGCGGTCATGGCGTGCTCCAACGACGGATGGCGATTGATTCGATCAGGTGATGGCGCTGGAATTTACTGCATCAGGCCATGCCTTGATGTCGCAACAACGCATCGATGCGCGGCTCGCGACCCCGGAACGCCTTGAAGCTCTCCATCGCCGGGCGGCTGCCGCCGGCCTCGAGGATGGCCTGCCGGTAGCGCCGCCCCGTGGGAATGTCCAGCGGGCCGGCCTCCTCGAAGGCGCTCCAGGCGTCCGCGCTCAGCACCTCGGCCCACTTGTAGCTGTAGTAGCCGGCCGCGTAACCGCCGGAAAAGATGTGTGAGAAGCCGTGCTGGAAGCGGTTGAAGCGCGGCGGCACCAGCACCGCCACCTCCTCGCGCACCGCATCCAGCAGTCCCTGGATGTCCGCCTGCGACCCCGGTTCGGCATGCAGCCGCATGTCGAACAGCGAGAACTCGATCTGGCGCAGCGTCTGCAGCCCGCTCTGGAAGTTCTTCGCCGCCAGCATCTTGTCGTACAGCGCGCGCGGCAGCGGCTCGCCGCTGTCGACATGCGCCGTCAGCCGCTTCAGCACGTCCCATTCCCAGCAGAAGTTCTCCATGAACTGGCTGGGCAGCTCGACCGCATCCCACTCGACGCCCGAGATGCCTGCGACGCCGACGTCGTTCACCTGCGTCAGCATGTGGTGCAGCCCGTGGCCGAACTCGTGGAACAGCGTCGTCACGTCGTCGTGCGTCAGCAGCGCCGGGCGGCGCTTGCCGTCCACCTCGACCGGCGCGGCGAAGTTGCACACCAGGTGCGCCACCGGCGTCTGCGTGCTGCCGTCCGGGCGCGACCAGCGGCCGCGCACGTCGTCCATCCAGGCGCCCGGGCGCTTGCCGGGTCGGGCATAGGGGTCGAGGTAGAACTGCCCGACCAGCTCGCCCTGCCGCTCGATGCGGAAGAAGCGCACGCTCGGGTGCCAGACCGGCGCGCTGTCGGAACGGATGCTCACCTCGAACAGCGTCTCGATGATGCGGAACAGGCCGTCCAGCACCTTGGTCTCGGTGAAGTAGGGCTTGACCTCCTGGTCGCTGAAGGCATAGCGGCGCTCCTTCAGCTTCTCGCTCGCGTACGGGATGTCCCAGGCCTGCAGGTCGGGCAGGCCCAGCTCGGCGCGCGCGAACTCGCGCAGCTCGGCCAGGTCGCGTTCGGCATAGGGGCGGGCGCGCCGCGCCAGGTCGCGCAGGAAGCCCATCACCTGCGCCGGCGTGTCGGCCATCTTGGGCACCAGCGAGACCTCGGCGAAGCTGGCGTAGCCGAGCAGCTTCGCCTCTTCCTGCCGCAGGTCGAGCAGCTCGCGCATCACCGCGCTGTTGTCGCGCTCGGCGGGGCCGGCCTCGCTCGCGCGGGTGACGTAGGCGACGTACAGCTTCTCGCGCAGCGGCCGGTGGCTGCCGTACTGCATCACCGGGAAGTAGCTCGGGAAGTGCAGGGTGATCTTGTGGCCCTCCTTCCCCTCGGCCTCGGCGGCGGTGCGGGCGGCGGCGACCACGTCGGCCGGCACGCCCGCCAGCTCGTCGGCGCCGACGAAGAGCGCGAAGCCGTCGGTGGCATCCAGCACGTGCTCGGAGTAGGCCTGCGACAGCGCGGCCAGGCGGTCCTGGATCTGCGCGTAGCGCTCGCGGTCGGCGCCCTGCAGTTCGGCGCCCGACAGCACGAAGTCGCGCATCGCGTTCGACAGCGCCTGGCGACGCGGCGCGCTCAGCGCCGCGGCGGCCGGGCTGGCGGCGATGGCCTTGTACTTGGCGTACAGGCGCTCGTCGGCGCCCAGCCGGGTGTGGAATTCGGTGACGGCCGGCAGCTGCTCGTTGTAGGCGGCGCGCAGCTCGGGGCTGTCGGCCACCGCCGTCAGATGGTGCACCGCGCCCCAGGCGCGGCCCAGGCGCTCGGTGGCGACGTCGAGCACGGCCGACATCGCGTCGTAGTCGGCAGGCACCTCGTCGCCGGTGACCTTTTCGAGCGCCGCATCGGCCTCGGCCAGCAACTGCGCCATCGCCGGGGCCACGTGGACCGCCCGGATCGCGGAGAAGTCGAGCAGCCCGTCGGTGGCGAGCAGGGGGTTGATCTCAGTCATGGTTGCCGTCCCTTTCAACAGTGTTGTCGTGCATCCCTCACCCCACCCTGGACTCAGCCCGCCGCAAAACGTTCGGCCGCCTCCAGCGTGTTCACCAGCAGCATCGCACGGGTCATGGGTCCGACGCCACCCGGCACCGGCGTGATCCAGCCCGCGACCTGCGACACGGCCTCGAAATCCACGTCGCCGGCCAGCTTGCCGTCGTCGCGGCGGTTCATGCCGACGTCGATCACCACCGCGCCCGGCTTGACCATGTCGCCGCGCAGCACGTTGCGCCGGCCGACCGCGGCGACGACGACGTCGGCGTCGCGCGTGTGGCGTGCCAGGTCCTGCGTCCCGCTGTGGCAGATGGTGACGGTGGCGTTGGCCTGCAAGAGCAGCAGGGCCATCGGCTTGCCCACGGTGTTGCTGCGGCCGATCACCACCGCGTTCTTGCCGCGCAGGTCGAGCCCGGTGGTGGCGATCAGCTTCATGCAGCCGTAGGGCGTGCAGGGCAGGAAGCCGGGGCGGCCGACCACCAGGGCGCCGGCGCTCTGGACGTGGAAGCCGTCGACGTCCTTCAGCGGCGAGATCGCCTCGATGACCTTCTGCGGGTCGATGTGCTTCGGCAGCGGCATCTGCACCAGGATGCCGTGGATCGCCGGGTCGGCGTTCAGCGCGGCGATGCGCGCCAGCAGCTGCGCCTCGGACAGCGTGGCCTCGTACTTCTCGAGCACCGAGTGGACGCCGCTGGTCTCGCAATCGTTGACCTTGTGCTTGACGTAGACCTGCGAGGCCGGGTCGTCGCCGACCAGGATGACGGCCAGCCCGGGCCGGCGGCCGCGTGCCGTGAGGGCGGCGGCGCGCTGCGCCACCTCGGCGCGGATCTGCTTGGCGAGGGCGTTGCCGTCGATCAGTTGTGCGGTCATGGCATCAGGCTCCAGAAACGAAAAAGGCCGCTGGGGACAGCGGCCTTGGGGATGGGTTCGGGTCAGGCCTTGGCTTGGGCGCCGAGGGCAATCTTGAGGAGGTCGGCGACCGTGTTGGCGTTCAGCTTTTCCATGATGTTGGCGCGGTGCGCCTCCACCGTCTTGATGCTGATGCCCAGGTCGTCGGCGATCTGCTTGTTCAGGCGGCCGGCGACGATGCGCTCGAGCACCTGGGCCTCGCGCGTCGTCAGGCGCGACAGCAGGGCGTCGCGGCTGGCGGCTTCCTGGTGGTGCGAGAACGCACTGCGCGCCTGGTCCAGCATGCGCTCGACGAGGTTCAGCAGTTCTTCTTCCTTGAAGGGCTTCTCGATGAAGTCCATCGCGCCCTTCTTCATCGTCGTGACCGCCATCGGCACGTCGCCGTGGCCGGTGATGAAGACCACGGGCAGCGGCGACTTGCGCTCGAGCAGCCGGTCCTGGAGCTCCAGGCCGCTCATGCCGTCCATGCGGATGTCGGCGATCAGGCAGGCCACCTCGCGGGGGTCGAACCGCGACAGGAAGGACTCGGAGGAGTCGAAGCACTTGACGCGGTAGTCCTTGCCTTCGAGCAGCCATTGCAGCGAATCGCGCACGGCCTCGTCGTCGTCGACCACATAGACCGTGCCCTTTTTCGGAATCAAGCTCATCGAAGCAGTCTCATGGCAATGCCGGTTCGAGGCCGGCCGATTTGGCGGTTTCCACCGGCAGCGTGAAGCTGAAGCGGCAGCCGACGGCGAGGTCGCCATTGTATAAGTTCTGCGCCCGGATGCGGCCGCGGTGGCTCTCGATGATGGAGCGGCACAGGCTCAGGCCGATCCCCAGGCCTTCCGCCTTGGTCGAGAAGAAGGCCTCGTAGAGCCGGCCGATGACCTCTTCCTTCAGCCCCGGCCCGCTGTCGGTGACGCTGAACTCGATCACCCCGCCTTCCTCCGGCGTGTGCCGGGGCACCACCCGCAGCTCGATGCTGCGGCGCGCCGGCGGCAGGCCGGCCGAGTCGATGGCCTCGGCTGCGTTCTTCAGCAGGTTCAGCACCACCTGCTCGATCAGGATCGGGTCGACCATCAGGGTCGGCAGGCGCTGCGCGACGTAGACGTGGATCGTCACGTTGCGCCGGCGCAGCTCGATGTTGGCGAGTTCGACCGCGTCGTCGACGATGGACTGGGCGAGCGCCGGCTGGCGCTGCGGCTCGCTGCGCTTCACGAAGGCGCGGATGCGCCGGATGATCTGGCCGGCGCGCTCGGCCTGGCGCGCCGTCTTCTCCAGCGCTGCGATCAGGTCGTCCTTCTGGATCGCGTCGCCCTTCACGCGCGAGACCATGCCGTTGCAGTAGTTGGTGATGGCGGTGAGCGGCTGGTTCAGCTCGTGCGCCACCGACGAGGCCATCTCGCCCATGGTCACCAGGCGGCTCGTCACCTGCGCCTTCTCGGCCTGCTGGGCGGCCTGCGTCTCGGCGTTGCGGCGCACCGTGATGTCGGTCGCGATCAGCATCTGCGCCAGCCGGCCGTCGGTCCACTGCAGGTAGCGCGCCCGCACGTCGAACCACTTCTGCAGCGGCTCGATGAAGACCTCGCGCGCGTCCGAGCCGACCTCGGTCAGCTCCTGGGTCGGCAGGCCGCCGAAGCTGTCCACCGAGTCGCCGTCGTCGCCGAAGGCCGGGAAGGCGCCGATCACCGGCAGGCCGGGGTCGCCGCCGGCCAGCAGGGCATGGCCGCGCGCATCGGCGCCGAACCACAGCCGGTAGGACCGGTTGGCGAACAGCAGCTCGCCCTGCTGCACCGAGAGCACCGACACCGCCGCGTCCAGCCCTTCCAGCACGGTGGTGAAGCGCTCGTGCGAGGCCGAGAGCTGGTCGCGCACGCGCTTGGCCTCGGTGATGTTGGTCATCGAGGTCATCCAGCCGGTCTGCACGCCCTTCGGGTCGATCAGCGGCGAGACGTACATGCGCGCGTCGAACTGGGTCTCGTCCTTGCGCATCACCTTCACCTCGATGCCGCCGGCCGGGCTGCGGCCCTGCAGCTCTTGCTGCAGCAGGCGGTTGTTCTCCTCGATGCGCTCGGGCGGCCAGTGCGGGAAGGGGGGCGTCTTGCCGAGCAGCTCGGCCTCGCTGAACCCGGTCATCGCGCAGAAGGCCGGGTTCACGTAGGTGATGCGGCCTTCCATGTCCATCGCGCGCATGCCGGTGAGCATGGAGTTCTCCATCGCCCGCCGGAAGTTGGTCTCCGACACCAGGGTGCTCTGGATCTGCAGCCGGCGGCGCATGTGGCGCCAGGTGCCGAGCAGCATCCACACCGTCAGCACCGACAGCGCCGCCACCATCCAGAACAGGGTGTTGCTGATCAGGCCGATCGAGGTGCGGTAGCCCTGGCCGCGCAGGATCAGGCCGTTGCCGGCCGGCGCGAGCGGCACGTCGTGCACGATGGTGCTGGCGGCGCGCCGGTTCTGCTGCCCCGGCATGGGGGTGACGGTGCTCGCGAGCACCTTGTCCTGGCTGTCGACCAGCGCCACCGAGTGGCGCGTCGAGACCTCGGCCGGGATGAAGTAGCGCATCAGCGACTCGATCGAGTACTCGGCGATCAGCGTGCCGGAGAAGGCGCTGCGGTCGAGCAGCGGCACCTGCACCTGGAACACCGCGCTGCCGTACAGGTCGGTGAAGGGGCGCGAGTACACCGGCTGGCGCAGGTCGCGCGCGGCGGTGAAGGCGGCCTCGGGCTCGGTCTTGGCGCCCTCGCGCGGCACCGAGTTGCTGCTTTCGTCGCCGCCGAATCCGCTTTCCGGGTGGAAGCCGGTGGCGGCGTAGCCGGCGCGCCGCTTGCGGTTGGCGCCGACCCAGATCAGGTTGGTGATCTCCGGCCGCTCGCGCGTGAAGCTGGCGGCCTGGCCCAGGAACTCGTCCTGGTCGATGGTGCGCGTGGCGATCTCGCGCGCGATGCGCACCAGCTGTTCCTGGTTCTCGATCAGGCGCAGCCGGATCTGCTGCTGCGCGATCTCGGTGTCGCGCTTGACCGATTCCTGCTCGCGCTCGAATTCCTCGTTGCGCAGGTACCAGAAGGCCAGGATGATCGCCGCCAGGAAGAGCAGCACCGACACCAGCGGGCCCAGCGTGGCGAAGCGGTCCTGGCGGGCGAGCGACTGGCGCCGCCACCACAGGCCGAACATCCTCCGCGCCGCGCTGGGGAGAGGGGTACTGCGCGGTGGAGGCGTGTTCATCGACTGCATCGGGCGATTATCCCAGGGCGGGGCGGACCCTCCTTCGGGGACGGCGGCGTCGGATATGGTTGAAATCTCATAATACGAAACGAGATCGCGTCATTTGGAAAGGTTCCGGAGTTGTGCGACACTCCGCGCGCCTCGAAAAAGTGTTCATTTCTGACGGAGACAAGCCATGGCAGCAAACCCCGAGTCGTTTCTCGGTGCGGCGGCGAACGACGCCGATTCTCAGGAAACCCGCGAATGGCTGGACGCCTTGTCGGCGGTCATCGGGGCCGAAGGCGGGGAACGCGCGCACTTCCTGCTCGAGCAGCTGATCGACCACGCGCGCCAGGCCGGCATCGACGTGCCGTTCTCCGCGAACACCGCCTACGTGAACACCATCCCCGCCGACCAGGAGGAGCATTCCCCGGGCAACGTCGACATCGAGGAGCGCCTGCGCGCCTACATGCGCTGGAACGCGATGGCGATGGTGGTGAAGGCGAACCGCCTGCACCCGGCCGACGGCGGCGACCTGGGCGGCCACATCTCGTCCTTCGCGTCGCTGGCCACCATGTTCGGCACCGGCTTCAACCATTTCTGGCATGCCGAGAGCGAAGGCCATGGCGGCGACCTGCTGTACATCCAGGGCCACTCCTCGCCGGGCGTCTACGCCCGCGCCTACCTGGAAGGCCGGCTCAGCGAGGAGCAGCTGCTGAACTTCCGCCAGGAGGTCGACGGCAAGGGCATCTCCAGCTACCCGCACCCGAAGCTGATGCCGGAGTTCTGGCAGTTCCCGACGGTGTCGATGGGCCTCGGGCCGCTGATGGCGATCTACCAGGCGCGCTTCCTGAAGTACCTGCATGCGCGCGGCATCGCCAACACCGAGAACCGCAAGGTCTGGGTGTTCTGCGGGGACGGCGAGATGGACGAGCCGGAATCGCTGGGCGCGATCGGCCTGGCGGCGCGCGAGAAGCTGGACAACCTGATCTTCGTCGTCAACTGCAACCTGCAGCGCCTGGACGGGCCGGTGCGCGGCAACGGCAAGATCATCCAGGAGCTGGAGGGCGAGTTCCGGGGCGCGGGCTGGAACGTCATCAAGCTGCTGTGGGGCAGCTACTGGGATCCGCTGCTGGCGCGCGACAAGGACGGCATCCTGCGCAAGGTGATGATGGACACCGTCGACGGCGACTACCAGGCCTTCAAGGCGAACGACGGTGCCTTCGTGCGCAAGAACTTCTTCGGCCGCCATCCCAAGCTGCTCGAGATGGTCTCGAAGATGAGCGACGAGGACATCTGGCGCCTGCAGCGCGGCGGCCATGATCCGCACAAGGTGTACGCGGCCTATGACCGGGCGACCAAGCACAAGGGCCAGCCCACGGTGCTGCTGATCAAGACCGTCAAGGGCTACGGCATGGGCAAGATCGGCGAGGGCAAGAACACCGCCCACCAGACCAAGAAGCTGGTGGACGAGGACGTGCGCGCCTTCCGCGACCGCTTCAACATCCCCATCCCGGACGACAAGCTGGCCGACATCCCGTTCTACAAGCCGGCCGACGACACGCCGGAGATGCAGTACCTGCACGCCCGCCGCAAGGCGCTGGGCGGCTACCTGCCGCACCGCCGCACCAAGGCCGACGAGCAACTCAAGGTGCCGGAGCTCGAGACCTTCAAGGCCGTGCTCGAGCCGACCGCCGAAGGCCGCGAGATCTCGACCACCCAGGCCTACGTGCGCTTCCTGACGCAGCTGTTGCGCGACAAGGACGTCGGCCCGCGCGCCGTGCCCATCCTCGTGGACGAGGCGCGCACCTTCGGCATGGAAGGCCTGTTCCGCCAGATCGGCATCTACAACCCCGCGGGGCAGAACTACACGCCGGTCGACAAGGATCAGGTGATGTACTACCGCGAGGACAAGGCCGGCCAGATCCTGCAGGAAGGCATCAACGAGGCCGGCGGCATGAGCAGCTGGATCGCCGCGGCCACGTCGTACTCGACGAACAACCGCATCATGGTGCCGTTCTACGTCTACTACTCGATGTTCGGCTTCCAGCGCATCGGCGACCTGGCCTGGGCGGCGGGCGACATGCAGGCGCGCGGCTTCCTGCTCGGCGGCACCTCGGGCCGCACGACGCTGAACGGCGAGGGCCTGCAGCACGAGGACGGCCACAGCCACATCCTGGCCGGCACGATCCCGAACTGCATCAGCTACGACCCGACCTTCGCGCACGAGGTGGGGGTGATCCTGCACCATGGCCTGAAGCGCATGGTCGAGAAGCAGGAGAACGTGTTCTTCTACCTGACCCTGCTGAACGAGAACTACCCGATGCCGGGCCTGAAGGCCGGCACCGAGGAGCAGATCATCAAGGGCATGTACCTGCTGGAGGAGGGCGCGAAGAAGACGCCGCGCGTCAACCTGCTGGGTTCGGGCACGATCCTGCGCGAGTCGATCGCCGCCAAGGAACTGCTGGCCAAGGAATGGGGCGTGTCGGCCAACGTCTGGAGCTGCCCGAGCTTCAACGAGCTGGCGCGCGACGGCCAGGACTGCGAGCGCTGGAACCTGCTGCACCCGACCGAGACGCCGCGCGTGTCCTTCGTCGCGCAGCAGCTCGAGAAGTACGCCGGGCCGGTGATCGCGTCGACCGACTACATGAAGGCCTACGCCGACCAGATCCGCGCCTTCCTGCCCAGGGGCCGCAGCTACAAGGTGCTGGGCACCGACGGCTTCGGCCGCAGCGACTTCCGCAGCAAGCTGCGCGAGCACTTCGAGGTGAACCGCCACTACATCGTGGTGGCGGCGCTGAAGGCGCTGGCCGAGGAAGGGACGCTTCCGGCCGAGAAGGTCGCCGAGGCGATCAAGAAGTACGGCATCAACGCCGACAAGATCAACCCGCTGTACGCCTGACCGGGTACGCCCGAGAACAAGAGCTGGAGACCCGACATGGCATTGGTGGAAGTGAAGGTTCCCGACATCGGCGATTTCAAGGACGTCGAGATCATCGAGCTGCTGGTGAAGCCCGGCGACACGGTCAAGGCCGAGCAGTCGCTGCTGACGGTGGAGAGCGACAAGGCCTCGATGGAGATCCCGTCGTCGCACGCCGGCGTGGTGAAGGAGCTGAAGGTCAAGCTGGGCGACAAGATCAGCGAAGGCACGCTGCTGCTGACGCTGGAGGCCGAAGGCGGCGCGGCCGCCGCGCCGGCCCCGGCCGCTGCGGCGCCTGCCGCGACCCCCGCAAAGGCCTCTGCCACGCCGGAGGCGCCGAAGGCCGCGACAGCTGCGCCGGCTGCCGCGGGCGGGGTGGTCGACGTGGTCGTTCCCGACATCGGCGACTTCGACGAGGTGGCCGTGATCGAGGTCTTCATCCAGCCGGGCGACAGCATCAAGGCCGAGCAGTCGCTGATCACCGTCGAGAGCGACAAGGCCTCGATGGAGATCCCGTCTTCGCACGCCGGGGTCGTCAAGGACCTGAAGGTGAAGGTCGGCGACAAGGTGAAGAAGGGCTCGCTGATCGCGACGGTGCAGGCGAGCGGTGCTGCGCCGGCTGCTGCGGCGGCCCCCGCCCCGGCGCCCGTGTCGGCCTCTGCGCCGGCCCCCGCGGCCGCTTCGGCAGCGCCGTCCCCCGCCGCCGACAAGGGCGTCCCCACCGCGGCTTTGCCGGCCCACGAGCCGGCGGTGCTGAAGACCGACCTGCCGCACGCCTCGCCGAGCATCCGCAAGTTCGCGCGCGAACTCGGCGTGCCGCTGGAAGAAGTGAAGGGCAGCGGGCCGAAGGGCCGCATCACCCAGGACGACGTCCAGGGCTTCGTCAAGAGCGTGATGGCCGGCGGGCTGCAGACCCGGGCCCAGGCCGCCAAGGCCCCGGCCGGCGCCGCCGCGGGTGCGGCGGCGGGCGGCAGCTTCCCCGGCCTGCTGCCCTGGCCGCAGGTCGACTTCACCAAGTTCGGCCCGGTCGAGCGCAAGGACCTGTCGCGCATCAAGAAGATCAGCGGCGCCAACCTGCACCGCAACTGGGTGCTGATCCCGCACGTCACCAACCACGATGACGCGGACATCACCGACCTGGAAGCCTTCCGCGTGCAGCTGAACAAGGAGAACGAGAAGTCGGGCGTCAAGGTCACGATGCTCGCCTTCCTGATCAAGGCCTGCGTCGCGGCGCTGAAGAAGTTCCCCGAGTTCAACGCCTCGCTGGACGGCGAGCAGCTGGTGCTGAAGCAGTACTTCCACATCGGCTTCGCGGCGGACACGCCGAACGGGCTGATGGTCCCGGTGATCCGCGATGCCGACAAGAAGGGCATCCTGCAGATCAGCAAGGAGATGAGCGAGCTGGCGGCCAAGGCGCGCGACGGCAAGCTGGGCCCGGCCGAGATGACCGGCGGCTGCTTCTCGATCAGCTCGCTGGGCGGCATCGGCGGCACCTACTTCACGCCGATCATCAACGCGCCCGAGGTGGCCATCCTGGGCGTGTGCAAGTCGGCGACGCGCCCGGTGTGGGACGGCAAGGCCTTCCAGCCGCGCCTGATCCTGCCGCTGAGCCTGAGCTGGGACCACCGGGTGATCGACGGCGCGGCCGCGGCGCGCTTCAACACCTACCTGGCGCAGCTGCTGGGCGACTTCCGCCGGATCCTCCTCTGACCGGGGCACCGCGATGACGACCGTCGTGGTGGTCCGCAAGGGCGCCCAGGTGGCGCTCGCCTCGGACAGCCTCGTGACCTTCGGGGACACGCGGCTGGCCCATGGCTACGAGGAGAACGAGAAGCTGTTCAAGGTGGGCGATTCGTGGATCGGCATGGCCGGCACGACCGCCCATTTCCCGGTGCTGCGCCGGGTGCTGGCCGGCCTGCCGCCGGAAGAGCTGAAGCTGCATTCGCGCGACGAGGTGTTCGACACCTTCCTGAAGGTGCACCCCAAGCTGAAGGACACCTTCTTCCTGAACACCAAGGAAGAGGATGCCGACCCCTACGAGAGCTCGCAGTTCACGGCGCTGATCGCCAACGCGAGCGGCATCTACGGCGTGTACTCGTACCGCGAGGTGTTCGAGTTCGACCGCTTCTGGGCCATCGGCTCGGGCCGCGCGTTCGCGCTCGGCGCGATGTACGGCGCCTACGGCAGCAAGCTCTCGGCGCGCGAGATCGCCGAGCTCGGCGTGCGCGCCGGGTGCGAATTCGACAAGAACTCGGCCGGGCCGACCCGCGCCCACACCATCAAACTGAAGGCGAAAGACTGAGCATGGCACTGATCGACATCAAGGTCCCCGACATCGGCGACTTCAAGGACGTGGCCATCATCGAGCTGCTGGTCAAGCCGGGCGACACGGTGAAGGCCGAGCAGTCGCTGATCACCGTCGAGAGCGACAAGGCCTCGATGGAGATCCCGTCCTCGCAGGCCGGGGTCGTGAAGGAACTCAAGGTCAAGGTGGGCGACACGGTGAACCAGGGAACGGTCATCCTGTCGCTGGAAGCCGACGCGGCGGCCGCACCGGTCGCTCCGGCGCCTGCGGCGGCACCGGCCCCCGCGCCTGCCGTGGCCGCTCGTCCTGAGGGTTCGAAGGGGCCGGCGCCGCAGGCCGCGAGCTTCAGCGGCAGCGCCGACCTCGAATGCGACATGCTGGTGCTGGGCGCCGGCCCCGGCGGCTACTCGGCCGCCTTCCGTGCCGCCGACCTGGGCCTGAAGACGGTGATGATCGAGCGCCACGCGACGCTCGGCGGGGTCTGCCTGAACGTCGGCTGCATCCCGTCGAAGGCGCTGCTGCACGTGGCGGCGGTGATCGACGAGGCGCGCCACTTCAACGACCTGGGCGTCGACTTCGGCGCCCCCCAGGTCGACCTGGGCAAGCTGCTCAAGCACAAGCAGAAGGTGGTCGGCAAGCTGACCAACGGCCTGTCGGCGATGGCCAAGATGCGCAAGGTGACGGTGGTGCAGGGCACGGCCGAGTTCGCCGATCCGCACCACATCACGGTGAGCCTGGCCCAGGGCGGCACGCAGACCATCCGCTTCAAGCGCGCGGTCATCGCCGCCGGTTCCGAGGCGGTGAAGCTGCCCTTCCTGCCGAAGGACGACCCGCGGGTGGTCACCTCGACCGGCGCGCTGGAGCTGCGCCAGAACCCGAAGCGCATGCTGATCATCGGCGGCGGCATCATCGGCCTGGAGATGGGCACGGTGTATTCGTCGCTGGGCGCGCGGCTGGACGTGGTGGAGATGCTGGACGGCCTGATGCAGGGCGCGGACCGCGACCTGGTCAAGGTGTGGCAGAAGATGAACGCGCCGCGCTTCGACCACATCATGCTGAAGACCAAGACGGTCGGGGCCGAGGCCACGAAGGACGGCATCCTGGTGCGCTTCGAGGGCGAGGGCGCGCCGAAGGAACCGCAGCTGTACGACCTGGTGCTGCAGGCGGTGGGCCGGGTGCCGAACGGCAAGCGCATCGGGGCCGAGAAGGCCGGCGTCGCGGTGGGCGAGCGCGGCTTCATCCCGGTGGACGTCCAGATGCGCACCAACGTGCCGCACATCTTCGCCATCGGCGACATCGTCGGCCAGCCGATGCTCGCGCACAAGGCGACGCACGAAGGGCACGTGGCGGCCGAGGTGGCCGCGGGCGAGCTGCTGGGCGACGACCACCTGGCGAAGGCCGCCTTCATCGCCCGGGTGATCCCGAGCGTCGCCTACACCGATCCCGAAGTGGCCTGGGTCGGCGTGACCGAGGACGAGGCCAAGGCGCGGGGCCTGAAGGTGAAGAAGGGCCTGTTCCCGTGGAACGCCTCGGGCCGGGCGATCGCCAACACGCGCGACGAGGGTTTCACGAAGCTGCTGTTCGACGAGGCCACGCACGCGATCGTGGGCGGCGGCATCGTCGGCACGCATGCCGGCGACATGATCGGCGAGATCGCGCTGGCGATCGAGATGGGGGCGGATGCGGTGGACATCGGCCGCACCATCCATCCGCACCCGACGCTGGGCGAGACGATCGGCCTGGCGGCGGAGGCGTTCGAGGGCGCGTGCACCGACCTGCCGCCGATCAAGAAGTGACCGACGATCCCCGGATGGGCATCCGGGCTACGAGCCCGTAGCCCGGATGAAGTGCAGCGGAATCCGGGAGCGGCCCTCGATCAGAGGTTGCTCTCGCGCACGATCAGCCACTGCCCGTCGATCTGTTCCCAGGTCAGCGCCTTGCTCGTGACGTCGCTGTAGCCGTCCGAGCGGTAGGTCTGCCGAAAGCGCGTCTGCACCTTGTCGCCGTCCAGCACGAGGCCGATGTTCTCGAGCCGGACCGTGATCGGCCCGGGCTTGGACAGCATGGCCTGGCGGCGCTCTTTCCAGGCGGCGGCCGAGCCTTGCGCCGGCTGGAAACCCGGCGCATAGAAGGCGAGGTAGCGCGGCAGGTCCTTGGCCTGCCAGGCGGCGGCCCACTCGTTGAGCCGGCGCAGCGGCGCATCCGAGGCCGTGCCGGCCGGCAGCGTGGTGATCGGCGCGGCCGCCTGTGCCGCCGTCGCGACCGGGGTGGCCGGCGCGTTGCCGCTCACCGCCCGCTTCGACAGGCCCTCGAAGTCGATCGGCGGCGACTGCACCGCATCCGCCGGGCAGCGCACCGGGGCATCCCCGTCGGCGGCCCAGCCCGATGCATCGTCCGGCGCTTCCGGCGCCGCGGCGTCGCGCACCAGCCCGAGCTGCGCGCCCAGCTGGTTCATCGCCGCCTGGGTGCGCACGTAGGCGATCCCGAGGTCGTACTCGGCGTTGGCGTACGAGCGCCGCGCCGTGTACAGCTCGTTCTCGGCGTTCAGCAGGTCCAGCAGGCTGCGCTGGCCGATGTCGAACTGCTGGCGGTAGGCGTCGCGCGCCTTCTCGATCGCGATGGTGTTGCGGTCGAGGTAGGTCAGCTGGTCGACCAGCTTGCGGGTGTCGTTGTAGGCGATGGACACCGTCTGGCGCACGTCGCGGCAGGCCTTGTCGCGCAGGTCCTCGGCCTGGCCCAGCAGCTGCACCTGCTGGCGCACGCGCGCCTGGTCGGAGCCGCCGTTGAAGAGGTTCCAGTTCAGCACGATCTCGGCCGTGCTGTCGCGGCGCTGGTCCTGCACGCCGTCGAAGTTGCGGCCGGCGCCGCCGCGCAACCGGGCCTCGACCTTCGGCTGGTAAGCGCTTTCACGGACCGCCACGAGCGAGCGCGCCGAGCGCAGCGATTCGACGCTCGCGCTGATGGCCGGGCTGCGCCGGATGGCCTCGGCGGCGGCGTCGTTGGCGGTGGGCGGCAGGGCGCGGTTGAGCGGCGTCGGCAGCGGCAGGTTGGCCGGCGGCACCTCGCCGACGACGCGCTGGTAGCGGGCCGAGACGTCGTGCAGGTTCGAGACCTCGGTCGACAGGTTGGATTCGGCGAGCGCGAGGCGGGCGCCCGCCTGCTCCAGGTCGACGCCGCGGCCGACGCCGGCGCGCACCCGCGAGTTGATCTGGTTGAAGGCGCTGCGGTGCTGCACGAAGTTGTCTTCGGCCAGCGCCACCAGGCGGCGGTAGCGCAGCACGTCGTAGTAGGCGCGGGCGGCCTCGAGCGCGGTCTGCTCGGTGATGTCCAGCACCTCGAAGTAGCGCGCCAGGCGCTCGTGGCCGAGGCGGCTCACGTCCTTGCGGGTGGCCAGGCCGTCCCACAGCAGCTGGGTCAGCGTCAGCGAGGCGCCGCTGCGGCTGATCGAGCGGCTCTCGGGCGTGCGCGAATCGATGCTGTCGCGGTCGCGGCCGACGCTGGCGTTCAGGTCGACGCGCGGGTAGAAGCCGCCGCGCGAGACGTCGATCGCGTCCGCGGCCGCGCGGTAGGCATTGAAGCGGGCGGTGACGTCGGGGTTGGAAGAGACGGCCTTCTGGGCCGCGGCCTTCAGTGCATCGTTGCTCTGGGCGAAGGTGGCGCCGGCGCACAGCAGCGCGGCGGCGGCAGCGGCGGCGAGCATGGTCTGTTTCTTCAACTGCATCGTGATCCTGTCTCTCTGGGCAGACCTATCGGTCGGCGCGATGGTGAGTGTAGTGGCCACGCTACAACTGCTGTCCTGGACGGACGCTGCCGTCATCGAGACGATTGCAGTATTTCACGCAACGCCGGGGAGGGGCAGTGTTTTTGCAACATGTCATCACAATGTGCGATCCCATGGTGCGTGGCACGGGTGATCGCCTCAAGTCGCCGTGGCCCCTGACGACAACGTCTACGTCGGGACTCTCCTGATGGATGCATTGGCACGCGCTGAACGACAACCCGACCCGACGACGCGCCTGCGGCTGCTGCGCCGCGGGGTGGCGGCCGCCTTGCTGGCGCTGCTGGGGGTGGTCGTGCCTTTGCGCGCCTGGGATGCCGACCGCATGCTCGCGGCGGCGCAGCGCCTGTCGCCGCGGGCGGTGGACGGGGTGAGGGCCCTGCAGCCGGTGCTGGCGGCCGCCAACGGCCTGGACGACGACGGCAAGCTGCAGGCGGTGAACCAGTTCTTCAACCGGCGGGTGCTGTTCCGCGACGACACCGAGGTCTGGGGCCAGGTCGACTACTGGGCAAGCCCGTTGGAGACCTTGTCGAAGGGGGCGGGCGATTGCGAGGACTACGCCATTGCCAAGTACTTCAGCCTGGTCGCGGTCGGGGTGCCGACGGCGCGGTTGAGGCTGGTCTACGTGCGGGCGCAGATCGGCGGGCCGAACGGGGTCGTGCAGGCGCACATGGTGCTCGCCTACTATGCGACGCCGGCGGCCGAGCCGCTGATCCTGGACAACCTGATCAGCGAGGTGCGGCCGGCCTCGCGCCGCCCGGACCTGGTGCCGGTCTTCAGTTTCAACAGCGACGGGCTGTGGCAGGGTGTCGGGGCGCAGGCCGCCGGTGATCCGGTGTCGCGGCTGTCGCGCTGGCGCGATGTGCTTGCGAAGGCGCGCGCCGAGGGGTTCCAATGAGCCCGCCAACGAGCGAACGAGAGAGGGAGATTCCATGTCGCTGATCCGTCAGATCTGGCTGCTGTTGCTGGGCACCGTGCTGCTGGCCTTCGTCGGCAGCGTGACCGTGGCGGTCGAATCGGCGCGCGGCTACCTGCAGACCCAGCTGCGCGTGAAGAACGCCGACAACGCGACGGCGCTGGCGCAGGCCTTGTCGCAGCAGCACGGCGATGCGGAGCTGATGGCGCTGATGATGTCGGCCCAGTTCGACACCGGCTTCTACAGCCGCATCCGCTTCATCGCGAACGACGGCAGCGTGAGCTTCCAGCGCGAGAGCTCGGCCGGTCCGACGAAGGCGCCGGGCTGGTTCGTGGAGCTGGCGCCGATCGTGTCGGAGCCGGGCGTGGCGCAGGTGTCGGATGGCTGGCGGGCCTTGGGCCGGGTCGAGCTGGTGAGCCATGCCGGCTATGCGCACGACGAGTTGTGGCGGGGCAGCCTGTGGTCGGCGCTGGCGCTGGCGGTCGTGGGGCTGGTGGCCTGCGGCATCGCGACGCTGGCGGTGCAGCGGATTCGCCGGCCGCTGGATTCGGCGGTGGAGCAGGCGCAGGCGCTGGTGCGCGGCGAGTTCGTCACCGTTCCCGAGCCGGGGGTGCCGGAGCTGCGCCGGGTGACGCAGGCGATGAACACGATGGTGGGGCGGCTGCGCATCACCTTCCAGGCGCAGTCGGAACAGCTGGAGGCGCTGCGTCAGCAGGCCAACTGCGACCGGCTGACGGGGCTGTCGAACCGGGCGCACTTCCTCTCGCAGATGGCGGTGGCCTTGCAGCGCGAGGATGGCGCGGCCGAAGGCGGGATGGTGCTGCTGCGCATCCTCGACCTCGCGGAGGTGAACCGGGTGCTGGGGCATGCGGCGACCGACCGGTTGATCACGACGGTGGCGCAGGCGCTGCGGCCGTATGGCGAGCGGGTGAAGGGCTGTTTCATCGGCCGGCTGAACGGCTCGGACTTCGCGCTGTGCCTGCCGGTGGCCGGGATGGCGCGCGAGACGGCGCAGGCGCTGGCCGATGCGCTGAGCCTGGTGTTGCCGAACCTGAGCCCGGAAGCCGGCGTCAGCGTGGGGGCGGTCGAGTTGCGGCGCGACATGACCTTGGCCCAGGTGATGGGCGAGGCGGACGCGGCGCTGGCGCGGGCCGAGAGCCGGGGGGCCTTTGCGGTGGAGCTCGGCGTGGAGAACGTGGCCGGGGTGGCGATGCTGGGCGAGGGCGCCTGGCGGCAGCGCATTCGCGATGCGATCGTGCAGCAGCGGGTGCACCTGGTGAGCTTCCCGGTCGTGAATGCGCGGCAGGACCTGATCCACCTGGAGTGCCCGCTGCGGCTGCAACTGGATCCGGAGGGCGAGTTCGAGCCGGCGGCGCGCTGGCTGCCGCTGGCGATGCGCGGGCGGCTGACGGCGGACATCGACGCGTGCGCGTTGGGGCTGGCGCTGCGGGATGCGGCGCGCGACGGCAAGGCGCGTTGCGTGAACCTGTCGCCGGCCTCGCTGCAGGACAGCGGCTTTGCGGCGCGGCTGCGGGCGCTGTTGTGGGAGGCGCCGCAGGTGGCGCGCCTGATCTGGCTGGAGGTGGCCGAGAGTGCGGCGGTGGAGCACTTCGGGCTGCTGCAGGAGCTGGGTCGCCAGCTGCGGCCGACGGGCGTGCGGCTGGGGCTCGAGCATGCCGGCGAGCGCCTGGGCAAGATCCCGCGGCTGTTCGAGGCGGGGCTGGACTATGTGAAGCTGGACGGCGCGATCGTGCATGGGGTGGGCAGCGATCCGAACCGCGCCACTTTCGTGCGCGGCACGGTGACGCTGCTGCACGGCCTGTCGTTGCAGGTGTATGCCGAGGGCGTGAGCAATGACGCGGACGCCCGCAAGCTCTGGGAATGCGGCGTCGACGGCCTGACCGGCCCGTGGATCCGTTAGCCCTCCAGTCGTCGCTGCGCTCCTCCTGCCCCCGAGGGGCGCCACCCAGCGGCCCGGCAAAGCCGGTTCCGCGGGCGTGGCTTGATGGGCACGTCGCTTCGCTCGTGCGAGCCCCGTAGCCCGGATGGAGCGAAGCGCAATCCGGGACCAGCGGTTGAAGTGAAGGACGTCCCCGGATTGGCATCCGGGCTACGAATGCAGCGCAAGCGAAGCGTTGCGCCCCTCCAGCTACGCGCCGGGGAACCGGCTTTGCCGGGCCCCTGGCGTGGCGCTCCTTGGGGGCAGGAGCGAAGCGACTGGGGGACCCAATTCAATCCACCACAAGTTTGCCGCGCTTCAGCAGGTCGTCGAGCACCGCGTTGTCGTTGGCGAAGCCCTGCGTCAGGTTCAGGTTGTTGATGGTGATGACCTGGTTCACCGCCGCGGCGTTGTAGGTGCCGTTCGTGAACCCGCCCGTCGTGCTGACCTCGATCACCGTGTTGCCGCCCACCGACGAGAAGTGGAGGTAGTTGTTCAGGTTGCCGTGGTCGACGCCGATGGTCAGCGCGTTGTTCGTGCCCACCGCGGGCATGATCAGCGTGTTGGCGTTGTGGCTCTCGCCCACCAGCAGGTCGCGAAGGTCCAGCACGTCGCCCGAATTCGTCGTGTTGTCGAAGTCGGTGATGACGTCGCGCGCCGGCGCGGCCGTCGTGCCCGCGTCGCCCAGCTTCCACTGGAAGACGTCGTGGCCCGCACCACCGACCAGCGTGTCGTTGCCCTTGCCGCCGATCAGCGTGTCGGCCCCGGCGCCGCCCGAGAGCGAGTCGTTGCCGTCGCCGCCGATCAGCTTGTCGCGGCCCGCACCGCCCACCAGCGTGTCGTTGCCGGCGCCGCCGTCCAGCGTCGAGCCGGTGCGGATCGCCCACGTGCCCGCGGTCGTGCCGGCGACGATGTCCTGCGTGTCCGACAGCGTCGGCGCGTTCGCGTCGCTGTACATCGCCAGGTTGGTGCTGCTGAAGAGCTTGTACGCCGTGTCGGCATCCGAGTGGAGCTTGTACTCGATCTTCAGCTGCGCGTTGCCGCCCTGCTCCCAGTAGATCAGCTCCAGCGCCGTCAGGCCGCCGGTGATCGGCACGCTGGTGTAGACGCGCGTCGTCGGCGACTGGACATCGTCGAAGATGGCGACGGTGTTGCCATCCAGCTTGAGCCGGAAACCGTCGTCGGCCGTCACGCGGACGTCGTACAGGCCGGCATCCAGGTAGACCTCGCCGGTCATGCGGATGCCCGCATCGGTGGTGGCGCCCAGGCCGCTGCCGCCGCCGGTGCCGGTCTCCACGCTCAAGGTGCCGGCGTCGCTGCCGCTGGTGCGGTTCAGGAACTTGAACAGCGAACTGTTGTTGTTGTTCAGGCCCGAGGTGGAGCCGCCCGCCGCGACGTTGGTGTTCGAGCCCAGCGAGTTGGTGACGGTGGGCGAGCCACCGTAGTCGATGGTCCGGGACAGGAAGCGCGCGTCCACCGCGCCGGTCACCGCTGCCGTGGTGGTGCCGAGGATGCTGTTGCTGCCGCCCATCGTGGCGTTGCGGGCATTGACCAGCGTGTTGAAGTCCGCGACGCGGTCGAGGTTGCCGACGCTGCCGTCGTCGCTGTGGATGCGGGTGCCGCCCGACGTCGCGCCATCGTTGTAGCCGTAGTACTCGCCGTTCAGGCCGAGGGTGTTGGTCAGCGCGGTGGTGGTCGGCGTGGTGGCCGTGAGCGTTTCGGCCTGGCCATCGACGCGGACCGTCAGCGTGGCGTTGGCCGTGGCGCCGGACGGGTCGCGGACCTGGTAGGTAAACACGTCATTGACGAAGCTGCCGATGGCGAGCGCGTTCGCGTTGTCGGCAACGTAGGAGTAGCTGCCGTCGCTCTTCAGCGTCAGGGTGCCGTAGGTGCCGGTGATCGCCGTGCCGCCTGCGGTGATGGCGGTGGTCGGCGTGCCGGTGCCGGCGATCGCGCGGGCGACGCTCAAGGTGTCGCCATCGGGATCGGTGTCGGCGTTGGCCGGCTTGGACGCCGAGATGATCACGCCGTCATTGGTGCTCACGCCCAGCGTGCTGCCGGCATTGATCCGGCCGTCGTCGTTGTGGGCCACCGGGGCGTCGTTGACGGCCACCACGGTGATCGTGGTGGTCGCCGGGGCGCTGTTGCTGTTGCCGTCGTTGACAGTGACGGTGATCACGCGGTTGGTGGTGTCGGGCGCGTCGCTGGTGTTGGAGAAAGTGATCGCGCGGATCGCCGTCTCGTAGTTCGCCAGCGTGGCCGACCCGCTCAGGGTCACGACGCCGCCGGAGACCGTGGCGGTGATGCCCGCGGGCAAGGTGCCGACCGAGAGCACGTCGCCGCTCTTCGCGTTCGTCAGCGTCACAGTGGCGCCGGTGAGCGTGCTGCTGTCGACGTCGGTGATCTTGATGTCGGCGTCCGCGATGGAGATGCCGGCGCCATTCTCGGTGTAGGTCGTCGCGTAGCCCAGGCCGGTGGCGGTCGAGTTGTTCTGGTCGAGGTCGATCGACGGGGGCTGGTCGTTGTCGATGATCGTGCCGACACCGGTGGCGGTGGCGATCGTCGCGTTGGAGGCGCCGGTCAGCGTGACGTTGAAGGTTTCCGAGGCTTCGGCCAGCGTGTCGTTGGTGATCGCCACCGTGATCGTCTGGGTGGTGACACCCGGGGCGAAGGTGAGCGAGCCACCGGAGATGGCGGTGTAGTCGGAACCGGCCGTGGCCGTGCCGTCGGCGGTGTTGTAGCCGACGGTGACAGTCTTGCCGGAGGCGGCGGACAGCGTGACGGTGAAGGTGGCCGTGCCGGCTGCCTCGTTGACGGTGACGTTGCCGATGGACAGCGACGGGGTCGGGTCGTTGTCGGTGATCGTGGCGGTGCCCGAGGCCGAGGCGTTGCTCGTCGTACCAGCGGACGTCGTCGCCGTCAGGGAGAAGGTCTCGTTGACTTCGTTCAGCGCATCGTTGGTGACCGGGGTGCGCACGAGCACGCTGGTGCTGCCGGCGGCGATGGTGGCGGTCGTGGCGTTGGTCCAGGTGGTGCCACCGTCGGTGGAGACCTGGAGGTTGGTCGCGGTGCCCGAGCCATAGTCGACGCCGCCGCCGGTGGCGGTGCCGTTGGCCAGGCCCAGGTTGACCGTGGTCGCGAGCGTCGACGGGTTGGACAGGCTGACGGTGAAGACCGCGAAGCCTGCGTCCTCCACGACCGTCGGGCTGGACACGTTCAGCGTCGGCGTGTCGTTGTCGACGATCGTGCCAACGCCGGTACCTGCGCCGATGGTGGCATTGGTGGGCGAGCCGAGGACGACGTTGAAGGTCTCGTTGCCTTCGTAGACGTTGTCGTTCGTGATCGGAACCGTGATCGTCTGGGTCGTAACACCCGGGGCGAAGGTGAGCGAGCCACCGGAGACGGCGGTGTAGTCGGACCCGGCCGTGGCCGTGCCGTCGGCCGTGTTGTAGCCGACGGTGACAGTCTTGCCGGAGGCAGCCGACAGTGTGACGGTAAAGGTGGCCGTGCCGGCTGCCTCGTTGACGGTGACGTTGCCGATGGACAGCGACGGGGTCGGGTCGTTGTCGGTGATGGTGGCAGTGCCCGAGGCAGAGGCGTTGCTGGTCGTACCGGCGGACGTCGTCGCCGTCAGCGAGAAGGTCTCGTTGACTTCGTTGAGCGCATCGTTGGTGACCGGGGTGCGCACGAGCACGCTGGTGCTGCCGGCGGCGATGGTGGCCGAGCTGGCATCCGTCCAGGTCGCGCCACCGTCGGTGGAAACCTGCAGGTTGTTCGAGGTGCCCGAGCCATAGTCGACGCCACCACCCGTGGCGGTGCCGTTGGCCAAGCCGAGGTTGACCGTGGTCGCGAGCGTCGACGGGTTGGACAGGCTGACGGTGAACACCGCGAAGCC